>Ga0208316_1000005_pt1 | contig 692296 bp, 662 predicted proteins | sample MalvireepMed_231_FD_184240 | JGI IMG/M metagenome (GOLD analysis project Ga0208316, IMG submission 184240) | Marine viral communities from the Global Malaspina Expedition - Malaspina viral metaG DeepMed_231 (SPAdes) (version 2) | ecosystem: Environmental > Aquatic > Marine > Oceanic | place...
GCTGCTTTATAAGTTGCTGGGTACCAATTAGGTGCCTTCGTGAAGGCTTGAGCCGTATGCAGTGAAAGTTGCACGTACGGTTCTTAGGAGGGCGACACTTGGTAACAGGTGTCGTCTATCCGACAAAAACGAGTTATGGCTGAAGATCAGCTTCTGCCACAATTATGACTGTCAGATTTGATTGAGTTCTGTTAATCGAGTCTGACAGATCGAGTTAAGACTTATGCATATAATGTTATTAATGATTTAATCTGTTAAATTTAAATTTTTAATCTAAAAGTGTATTTATGAACAGCCATTTCCAGCACTTTGTTGATAACTTCAAAACGTACAGTGCTATTTTTTCGAGCGTGATTTTGGTGTTGTGTTTAATAATCAGCTTGTCAGCTACAAACCAGTTGTTTTCAGCATTTGGAATTGATTTTTTTGCATACGCTACTCTTTCTGACTATCTAATTTTAGGCATAAGAAAGATGACTGCATCGCTAGATAGTTTTATGTTTTTATTGCTTTGCAGTTTGGCTGTCTACTCAATAGTGGACTTCATCTTATTTCATGATGAAATTAGAATGTTAGATCCTATTCGCGAATTAGTAAATAGGTTTAAAAACCCTGTTTTTCTTGTCGGGTTTCTTATGATAACTTATACAGCATTTGCCATTCTGAATAACACCTCTTTGGCCCCGCATTTAATAAAGGAAGCTAAGATGGAAATACAAACCGTGAAATACGGAAAGAATGAAACAAGCATTTCTTGTCTTAGTTATATTGGTTCAAGCGGCCCATTTTCATTTTTTTGGTCTTTGAGTGAAAGTAATGTAAAAGCAATTAATACAAGCTCAATTCATTTGATTGAATCAACAATACCTGCATCCAAAAAACCATATATAACGGCAACCGAAAACCATCCCGAACCACAAAAACCAACTAAAAAATATGGTATCAGAAAACCCAAACGATTCCCTTTGGAATCTGAAGTCTATGATAAATGGAGAAACGAAGAAAAAGCGCGGTTTAATAATATTAAACTCGAATGTAACTACGTTCCTGAAAATTGATTTTACTCTGTAATCATTGCTACCCAGTTATCTAACCATAGTGTCAAACCGTCGAGCATGGGTGATTTGTTATAGATAGCAAGCACCCCTTTCATTTTATGGCCTAGTAACTTCTCAGTAAACTGCAATGGACAACCTGCGTCTGTTAAGTGAGTTGATAAGGTACGTCTAAAATCGTGCATTCTGAATGGCCTAACGCCCTCAATTTCTTCATAGCATGTATTGGCTATTGTACTTACACTTGAGCCACTAGCCGGCTTATCCCCTCCACGATTATGGAACATGTGAATGAAGCCTGGACTAAGATCTTTTAGATATTGAAGGTCGTTAATTAAAACATCAGGAATCGGCCTAACAATTGACTGTGTTTTTCCTTTAGTATTTTCACGCCTAACGGTGAATAGCTTCTCTTCTAAATCAAAATCAGTTTTATATGCTGTATACAGTTCACTGATACGACAACCAAAAATCATAGCGCATTTAAGGATAACTTTGTTTCTATCAGTAAGAGCAAGGTTGTCAATATTAGACCAAATAAGCCGGCACTCATTTATAGTTAAAAAGTGCTCTCTTGGTTGGTAGTCGTTCGCAAAGTCACTAGGACGCAATGCTTCAAATTCAGCATTCGTTACATAAGCTTGTCTTAAACAAAAGCGCAAAGCTGAACGCAGCTCAATGATAGAATTGAAAGCAAAGCCATCGCCACGGCCAGCAGCAATACTATCGGTATTCATTTGCTTAAATAGAACAGAAAAATGGTGCTTACTAATTTCAGCAACATATTGGTTGCGCCAATCGTCATTAATACAGGAAACGATACGGTTATAAATTTCTTGTGGGCGATCACGCATGTTGACGCAGTATTGTGCGTACCAAAAATTAATTGCGTCAATTAAGGTAGGGTTTTCTGTTTCAACAACGCTGACATTATTTACCGCTTTCATGTTCCGCGGATCTAACTCTTTTCTAACCTGAGTCATTTGACGTTCGCATTCCTCTCTTGCATTCGCCAAGCTCATTTCAGGATATGTGCCTATTTTATAACGCGCTGGTTTACCTTTTAGCCTGTATCTAATTTGAAATGTGATCTTTCCTTTTGGTGAAATACGCAGTGACAAATTATCACCATCAGATACTTCAGGCTTTCCGCTATAAGGCTTTCCACTTATGCTCTTAAGTTTTGCAGCTGTTATTTTCATTATACTCACGCTCTAACTGTGTACCAAATGCGTACCAAATTTGCCGTTTTAAATTTATGGTACACAGCTTGGTACGCGCTTGCCAAGCATAACAGTTCTTTTCAGTCGTTAACAGTGCGGATTAAAGCCGTTTAAAATCGATGTAACGTGTTGAATTTTATATAATAAGAAGGTTTATTGCGGAGAGGTAATTAATTGTTCTGAATGACTAAATTGAATGAATCATCAGGTTTAATAGTTGTTTGACTTCTGTTTGAAAGCCTAATGTTTCTTTTTGTGCTGCAGTCATTGTGTAAATCTCCAATTAACAAAGTGTCTAATCTGCACTATGACTCATATATGGGGTAGGCTTTTTGAACTTCAAGGCAAAAATTTAAATTAGCAGGTAAAATCGCAAGCTTTTGGGAGCCCTATGACATTTAAGATCTATTAAAAGTAGTGAAACGGATAATTACTTCTCAGCCAGTTTGTATTGCTATAACAATATATTGCAATGATAAATAAGTATTGTGCTCACCTTAGCTCAGTTTTATATAGATTGTACTCATTGCTGTTCATTTCGGGTGCTAAAAAATAAAACTCTCTTCTCCTGTGTGCTCTTTGCCAACAAAAGCTATTTCAGTCTGTCCGTAGCAAGTGGTTGCAATGCCAACAGGGTCAACATATCCAGTTAACTCTTGGCCCTCGAAAGTAGCGACTGTTACACCTGCAGCCGCAAGAATGCCGGAAAACCCCAGCGCTATAAGTTTTCCTGCTTTCATAGTTTGCTCTCAAATTTTAGGTATAAAAAAACCCGCATGGTGCGAGTTTCAATATTTTTTTCGATTCATTTTCTAATACTATTAACTACAAATTTGTCTTGCTGAACAGAAAAGTAAGTTATTTCAATCTCCACCTTTTTCATCATTTCTCGCAGTTGTTGAAACTCTAACTTTGATGACTCTTTTGGCAAGTTAATTTCAAGAAATATCAAACTTTCCGATGGCGCATAACCCTCAGGGGTAGAGACTTGAACCTCTGCGCCAGGACACGTTTTACAAACAATGTTATTGAATGACACACTACTCATAGAAACTTTAGCATAATAAAGTTTATAAGATGTTTCTACAGCGGGACCGGTGCCGCAATTTTTTATTATTCTTTTAACTGTTTTATCTTCATGATCTTCATATTTATGAATATACAAAAGAGGCTTAATCGAATTAAGGTACTGTCTTTCGTTATGCTTTAGACCTATCCAAGCAAATAAAAAAGTAATTAATGCCACTGCAGTAGCTATCAAATCACTCAATTTTACTTCTAGTGAGAAGCCCTGACCAATTATCACGCCAGCTAAGAAGATCAATATAACTGCTAAGACAATCATTTTATTAAACTTCTGCATGCTTTCTCCTTTTTAAGCGTTATAGGTGTCAGATTAACATGCAAAGCTTTGTGGGAATATAAAAACAAAAAAATCCGCTCAGTCATAAACTAAGCGGATTTCTTCAACATGGAAAATACTATATCAGGATTGGGGGGGTTGCAAGTTAGAGTCGTCATTTTCTGACTCAACAAAAAATGGTTTGAAATAAGGTAGAGACTTAGAAAAGACTTCATCGAAATGTTCATCGCTCATCAAGCCTAGCATATTTATCAAAAATAACGCCCTCTGCAAATCAATTGCAAACAACGCTATATCAAAATCCGTACCAGAGTTTGAGTGTAATTTTATATGTATCCCAATAAACATAAAGTTTTCAGTTACAATTCTTAGCTGCTCTTCTAAAACAACGCCTTATGCTGAAGTATCCAACTGGCTTAATCTATCAAAGCTTACTATGGGGTTGTCTTTATTAAAGATGACATTAATAGATTTCAAATTAGCATTTTGAATTTCGAGATGAGTGTTCTCAGGAAAAGCATGCTTGTATAGCCTTTCAGATAAAATTAACAAGCTCTCCCCTTCAACTTTAGAATTATACCTAAACATTTTCTTACTTAACGTTAACAAATTATCTAATTTATCCTTAAACCTTTGTATATGCTCATGATAAAGCAAGAAACTTTCTTTTTTCATGTAAAGTGACAATTGACTCTCAAGTCTATCAGACTGTTTTTGAGCTATCTTTAATTGTTCAAAAGCTAAATTTTGCTGCATCTTTGATAATCTTAGCTGCTCGGAAAACTGCAAACTTCTAGCGTATAAACCCAATAACGTTGTTATAGTTACCATTAATACAAAAAGTCTAATGGGTAATGCAAACGCAGCCTCCATGCCTACCCAATTAGATAACTTCATTACATCATAGTCGATTTGATTTCCAACAAGTGCAAACTGAGCACCTAATAGCAGTAACGGTAAAATCCAAGTTAACGAAAGAGAAATTTCAAACCTAAACCTCCACTTTTCATATTCATTTTCTTGATAGTTCTTGTGCTTACTAACTAAGCCCAGATTTTCCATAAACTAACCCTTAAACAACACTTTTGACACTTCCTCTATGCATTCGCACAGAGCTTATAACAATCCCCTCAAAAAGGTACTCATCATGCTTAGTAACTTTCACTGGTGGGTATTCCTCGCTTGCTGAAAGCAGCAAATTATTCTTCAAGTCTGCAATCTTGCAAACGAACAAGCCATTATAAGCTGCAACAATAACATCACCTAGCTTAACATCAACGCTGCGGTCAATGATTAGCAAGTCACCGTCAAAAATTCCTACTCCTTCCATTGACCGGCCGCTAGCAATGCCATAAAAGGTGGCATCTTTGTTCTTCTCGATTAAACCGGCGACTCCAATTGGCAAATCTTTAAAGTCATTGGCTTTGTTAAAGTTACTTTCCATCATTGCTCGCGTTTCTTACTGGCGGATATTCACTCGCAGGCTCTCCTATGTGAACAATTTTATGTTCTTTTAAACCTAGCGCTTTAGATACATTGGAAAATAGTTTAGATCCAAATTGGTGATAATCTTCCTGAAGATTAATTAAATTGGAAACTTCTTGCATAATATCTATCCCACCATCTACTAATTCATTGTTGAGGATATTTGCAGCAGCTAGCACTTCAAACTTCAAATTTTCTTGCTTCTGATATATAGTCCTGCTCTTATTAATCAATTGATTTCGGTAAGCGGAAAGCTGCTTTTTGTAAATAGTCAACTCAGCGTCACTAAACTGGTCATTTCTCCAGTCTATATCTAAGCCTAAATTGCTGAGCAACCCCCTTACTTCAGGAATTACATTTGCTTTATCTTGTAGTCGAGTACTTTCCAAACCTTTTAAAACCTCAATTTTATTTTGCGTAGATTTTTTTGAGTGCATCAAAAAATATAGTTCTGACAGCTTCTTAATAAGCTCCCAAGAAAAATCATATCTTTTTTCATGAATCCAACTTGATGCAGTCAGGTATGCAGCTATTAACAATAAAGTTGTTGAATATGATATTAAAATAGTGAAAATCGCAATAACAACGTCGCTAAAGCTACCCCAAGTTCCACCTTTAACTGAGCAGCCATATACCAATAGTGTAATAAATATTATTATTAAGTACGCAACGGTAATACATTGGAACCATCTGCCAAACTTATCCATTAGATTTCCCTTCAATTTTTTCTGAAAGCGCTCGAAGCTTATACGCAATCGTCGCTTTGGTATCATTCTTATTGAAATAAGCCTCTAAATGTTGATTATCGATATCTAGAGCTAATGTGAAATTACAGTAATCGCCAAATCCTACTGGCTGTACTTTTATGTTGGTGAGTTTTTGCTGCATGCTAATCTCCTTAATTCATGCAAGAGAATCCACTTACACATAATTATCTGCGCGATTAATCGCATTTTGTGCGCAATGTAAATTAGAATTTTATAGATAACCAAATTAAATCAGTAACTTGATAAGCTTTCAAATGCGCACTAGCGCAAAGCCTCAATATATTTATCGTATTTTTTAGGGAGGACACTATAAGCACCCCAGTTCAATACTTTGCAAGCATAAACTGAGTCACTTTCTGAATATAATTTAGCAGAGAAAAGTAAATAACTTCCTTTTGATTTTTTCGATATATGCTTTCTCTCATCATAAGACTTATCAGTATATATCTTTACTAAATCATTACTTGACTCTACTTCAATTACATTTCGAGCTGATAATTCTCTAAAACCTATTATTTTTCCAAAGAACAAAGTTTCTTTCTTGGGTAAATCATCAGTTAATTTACTTGTTGAATAAAGTTGATCGCTCAGCAACATTGGGTATTGAGAGTTAGGAAAATAAAAACCTCGGGACAAATTTGCAGGAAAGTTCATACAAAGAGCCATAACAGTTGAGATATTAGAAGGTAAGCTGAAGCTTTTACCATTATGCCTAGCTATTGGCACTTCGGTATTAGGACCGTTTTCATCTTCAATTGCAGTTCTATCGAACTCCCCTGTATCGTCAATGTCGTTACCATCGCCTGAAGGGGGTGTCGATTTCCAAGAGTGAATTATAGCTAACTCTTTATTCTCTATGGCTTTTGCTGCTATCTCCTCTGATTCATAATTAAGACCAGGCTTAGCATTGACTCTCCACTCACATTTAATGCTATCTGGATACTTTTTCTTAGATCCGTGCTTATAATGAGCAGTGATATTATTCTTGCTAATAGCATCTGCGTCAGGAGTTCTTGAAAGTGGCGTAGCGCAGATAGGACAAAAAGTTTTACCTTTCATTTGAGGACTGAACTCCTCAGGTATAACTTCTACAGATAAAGCCTTTAATTGCTCTTTATCATGTTGCCCGTACTGCCAAACATCTGAATAACAACCATATACGATCCGGTGCTTCTGTTCCATGTACTTTATCCATAATTACTTAGTCACCTTAATTGATATCAAAGAGTAATGATTTTTTCTATGAAAATGTGATTATTTTTAATTTTAAATTCATAACCTACGCAACATCACCCATCTTTACATAGATATCCTTAATAATATCCTGCTCCCATTCGCTAATTACCCTCGAGGCCTTTTTGAATAGTTCATCTGAGTGCCTATGAAGCTCGTATGTTCAAAATTACCTATTGAAGTGCATGATGAGCCAAACACAAAAAAGCCTGCTTAAAGCAGGCTTTTGATACCATTTTCGGTATTAGTTTTGGTTTACGGCGCGTCGTCCGCTAAATGCGTGCATCAATGTCATACCATCGAGCAAGTCGAGCTCTCCACCGACAGGGACACCGTGCGCAATACGAGATGCGCCTACCTGATACTTATGACAAAGCTCAGCAATGTAGTGAGCAGTGGTTTCACCTTCAACACTTGGATTGGTTGCGAGGATCACCTCATTAATACCGCCTTGTTGCAACTTGCTTTCAAGAATATCAAGGCCAATTTCTTTTGGTCCTATACCATCAATTGGCGACAAGTGACCCATTAAAACAAAGTAAAGTCCTTGATATTGACCAGTTTGCTCAATAGCGAGTACGTCGGTTGGTGATTCAACCACACACAGTAAACCACTATCTTGGCGTTTAACACTTGAACAAATATCGCACACAGCTTGCTCTGTGAAAGTGCGACAAGATTGACAATGCCCTACTTCATCCATTGCTTTGGTTAATGCATGGCCAAGTTGCTTACCACCTTGACGGTCACGCTCAAGCAAATGAAAAGCGATACGCTGTGCCGACTTTGGGCCTATGCCCGGCTGGCATCTTAGCGCTTCAATTAGTTGTGTTAAACTAGGAGATAGTTGCATACAAGATCACTTAGAATGGCATTTTCATACCTGGTGGTAATTGCATACCGCCAGTTACTTTACTCATGCGCTCTTGTGTTTCTTCTGCAACACGACGTACTGCATCGTTACACGCTGCCGCTAGTAAATCTTCGATCATGTCTTTGTCGTCTTCCATTAGGCTTTCATCTAATTCAACACGACGTACATTGTGGTTACCAAGCATAGTTACTTTAACTAGGCCTGCACCTGCTTCACCTACAACTTCAAGGTTTGCGATTTCTTCTTGGGCTTTTTGCATGCGCTCTTGCATTTGCTGCGCTTGCTTCATCATGTTACCCATTCCACCTTTAAACATAACTGTCTCTCTTTCTAAACTACTTTAATTGGCATGAAGATAAGGGCTATTGCAACTAATTACAATGCCTGAATACTGTTTTCATCGATTATAGCGCTAAATAACTGCTGAAATTGCACTATATTTTCATCGCTATTTATTACATCAATCGCTTGTTGATGACGACCCGCATCAATTTTTTGTTGAATCAAATACGGTGAATCAATTACGCCATCAGCAAACTCGATACTAAGCTCTACATTATGACCATAAATTTCACTTAATGCAGCATTGAGCTTTTGTCTAAGCACTGCGCTGTCTAAATGGCGCTGTGATGAGTCAACTTCAATATGTAACTGATTATTCTGCTTGGTAAAGATCGAATGCAGCGCAAATTGGCGCATGCGGCCACCAAGTCCCATACGCTTTATTAAATACGCCCACTCGTCTTGTTCGTGTGCAAATTTAATACTGCTGATCGGGCTTTCAAAATCATCTGGAACCGGAATACTGGCTTCTTCAGCTACTGGCTCTGGCGCTTTTTGCGGGTTAATTTGCTCAAGCAATTCAGGCGCTAGGTTTTCAGTGATTGTTTGATGCTTTTCTCGAAAATCGACTTTTTTTACTTTATTGCTGCTCTCCCCCGTTTGCTGGGGGATGGGCTTTTTTACTTCAGCAGCCATTGCTTGCTGCTGAGGCTGAGTATTGGTCGTGGCTGTGCTTTGTTGCGCTGGCGGTTCTAATGTTGGCTTAGCTTCAGGCTGTTGTTCTGCTTTAACATTCGTTTGCGTTGCCGCACCACTTAAGCGACCAGCACCTGAGATATTGCGGTCTTGTAAAATACGAGCAATGGCCGATTGCGCCTGACTTTGCTGTTGTTGCAATTGTGCGGGTGCAGTTTGCTGTTGCTGAGGCGCAGGTGCTTCATTTGCGCTAAAGCCCTGATCATAAGCGCTATTCATCACATCATCATATTGCGCAGCAAGTGATGAATCCATTTGTGCATCGTACTCATCCATATAGTCTTGCGAAGAATAGTCAGATGTAGAGTACTCTGGTGAAGAACAATCAGCTGCTGGAATGTGCTCTGAGCTACTCTGCTGTTGTGGCGCTGGTTTGACTTCAGTTTCAGCTGGCTGAGCGGATTGCTGAGGCTGTTGATTAGCATTAGGCTGCTCTACTGCTGTTGCTTCAACTTGCTGGGCAGGCTCATGGCTATGTGCTGTTTCTGCTTTGGCTGCTTGAATAGGCTCAGCTTCAACTTGTGTTGGCTGAGGCTCTGAAGGCACAGAAGTTGTATGCACTGAACTTTGTGCTACTGATGCTTGCTCTGAAGCTGCTTGCTCACGTTGCGCCGTTGATTTTTTTAAAATATCACGTAGTGCTCCGGCACCACTTGGTTTAACCTGCTGCTGGGTATTCGTGGGTGTTTGGTTTTGTGCAAATTGCGTTGGTTGAAATGCGAGCAGTCGCAACATGATCATTTCAAAACCAAGTTTAGCATCGGGTGCCCATTGCAAATCCTTTTTACCATTTAATAGCAACTGGTAATACACCTGCATTTGCTGTGCATCAGTTGTTTGTGCCACCTGCTCAATAAATTCACGGTTAGTCTCATCAAGTGCCGCAGCACTAGGCACGAGTTGCACAAGCTGAATAAGGTGCGTCAGGGCGATTAAATCGTCGAGCAAGGCTACAAAGTTAGGGTTTCGGCTAACCACTGCTTTTACTTCTTGAAGTAATGCATCGCCATCTTGGCATAGTAACGCTGCTAACATGGTTTGGCTATATTGGGTATCCATTAAGCCAAGCATAGTTTGCACTGCTTGATGATTAATATTGCCATTGGTTTGCGCAATTGCTTGGTCTGTAAGACTCAGTGCGTCACGCATACTACCATCAGCTGCTTTCGCTAAAATTGACAGCGATTTATCATCAAAACTTAGCTGTTCTTGATTAAGAACATGGGCAAGCTGATCATGAATTTCTGATTGCGACAATGCATTTAAATTAAACTGTAAGCAACGCGATAAAATCGTCACGGGCAGTTTTTGCGGATCGGTTGTCGCTAATAAAAACTTCACATGCTCTGGTGGCTCTTCCAATGTTTTTAGTAATGCATTGAAACTATGCTTTGACAGCATGTGAACTTCGTCGATTAGGTATACCTTGTAACGACCACGTGTTGGCGCGTATTGAACGTTATCAAGGATTTCGCGGGTATCTTCTACTTTGGTACGTGATGCCGCATCGATTTCTAACAAATCAATATAGCGGCCAGCTTCAATGTCAGTACAGCTTGAACATTGGCCACACGGCTCAGCAGAGATACCCTTATCGCAGTTGAGGCTTTTTGCGAATATTCGTGCGATGGTTGTTTTACCCACCCCACGAGTTCCAGTAAAGAGATAGGCATGATGGAGTCTATTTTGTGTTAATGCATTAACCAATGCCTGTTTAACATGAGACTGCCCCACTAACTCGTGAAAGGTTTGTGGTCGCCATTTCCTTGCTAGAACCTGATAACTCATTAATTATTCGCCTTCGAATTCAACCAACTTTAAGATTTTGATGCCCATATCAGCAACACGTTGTTCACCACCAAGCTCAGGTAAAGATACAACGAATGCGGCATCCGTTGCATTACCACCCAGTTTTGCAACTAATTTTGCTGTTGCTTCAATTGTGCCACCTGTGGCAAGTAAGTCGTCTACTAATAACACTTTATCACCAGAAACGATAGCGTCTGTATGAAGTTCAAGCGTATCTTCACCATATTCTAATTGGTAGTTTTGTGAAATCACTTCGCGAGGAAGTTTGCCTGGTTTACGAACTGGAATAAATGGAATACCAAGAGCATAAGAAAGTGGCGCACCAAAAATAAAACCACGAGATTCAGTACCAATGATTTTAGTAAAACCTTGGTCTTTATATGCCGCAATAAAGCTGTCTATCGTTGCTTTAAATGCCTCAGCGTTAGCCATTAAAGTTGTTACATCGCGGAACATAATGCCCGGCTTAGGGTAATCAGCGATCGTTGCAATGCTCTGTTTGATGAGCGTTGAAGTTGCTTGAGTCATAATTATACTGCTCAAAAAGTTTATCTAACAAAGCTCGAGAGTATAACATCACCTTAGTGGAAAGTCGGTAGCAAGTTTCGAAATTAATCACCTAACTACAACAAAAAAGGCTGCATGGTGCAGCCTAGTGTCTTAAATTTGCTTACGCAGATTAAGATAAAGATGTGATCCAACCCAGAATAGCGTTAAGACAGCCAATGCCACCGAATACAGCTAAAAACGCAATGAAATAAGTTGCATTGAACGGATCTTTAAAGTCTTTATCATTCGACATAGTTACTACCTTTATTTAAGCACGACAAAATAAGGCGGACATAATAGTCGAACTGTCCTCATCAATAAAGGGGTTTAGCCGATTTTTAAACCAATGTATTAGTAACTACGATACCACGCTCTGCCATGGCACTTAAGGTATTGAGCGCTCCCTGATAAAGCTGCTCTTGGCTAAATTGAGGAGCATGCTCTGCAACTACTTGGCATACATCATTTAAGTTTATACCTGGCTGAGATTCAATAATATTAAGTAGTAATGCGGTCATCGCATTTGTTGATAAAAACTGCACTTCGTCATCGCCATCCCGATATACCACAAAGTAGCTTGCCTCAGCTGCGGGCTCACTCGGCTGGTTATCGACACTGATGGTATGAACTGGAAAACGATAACTCAAATTGCGAGCAAGGGAGCTTAAATACAATGCAGAACTGGTGACTTGATGAGCCGATAAGTTCGTTTCGTTTTCCAGCTCCTTCGCAACCGACACATCGAGCTCAACCCACTCATAATGCGCCAGTTCTAACATGAACGCAGGATCATCACTTTGCATTTCATAGTCATTAGCAAGAAAGGCCAAAAACTCGCCTGCTATATCTAAAAAATAAGGAGATTTACAGTTGTGCTGACTGAAAAATTGCCTAACGAGTCTGTGCCAAGCTTGCTCTGAATATAAACTTTTAAGTACTGGATATGCAGAGCTGACAAAACCATCCACATTATTAAAAAATAAATCTCGGTAAATCGCCATGCGACGCTCTTCAACATCACTAGGCTTAGCATTATTCTCAGGGTCGCGAATATGCGCCATAAACGCTTGTTGTACTTGCGTAAAATGATTATGCACTGTGTTTCACCGTTACTTGGTTTTGCTTATTGGCTGCGTGCTGCAAGGCTTCAATAGTTTTCAGCTCAGCTAATAACTCAGCCATAGGTGGAATATTAAAGTCACGCTCTAACAAAGTAGGAAAAACTCCATGAACTGCGTAGGCTTTTTCAAGCAATTGCCAAACAGGATCGATGACTGGCGCACCATGGGTATCAACGAGTAAATCTTCAGCCTCAGTGTAATGGCCCGCAACATGACCATAAGCGATACGTTTAGTTGGTAATGCTGCTAAGAATTGCTCAGCATCATAACCATGATTAATAGAGTTTACATAGATATTGTTTACATCAAGCAATAGTTGGCAATCAGCTTCCTCTAAAACTGCATTAGTAAACTCAAGTTCAGTCATTTGCTGCCCAGGGGCACCGTAGTAAGATACATTTTCAATAGCAATTGGCTGTTCAAGAATATCTTGTACTTGTCTGATCCGCGAGGAGACATGCTTAATTGCATCTTCAGTAAACGGAATAGGCATCAAATCGTACATGTGCCCTTCGCCCGAACAGTAGCTTAAGTGCTCACTAAACAAACGAATATTATGCTCTTTAAAGAAAGCTTTTAGCGATTGCACAAAGTCAATATCAAGTGCTGCAGGTGAGCCAATTGATAACGATAAACCATGGCATACAAAGGCATGTTGTTCGGTAAGCTGTTTAAATTGTTTACCAAAACGCCCGCCTAGCTTGAGCCAATTTTCTGGTGCAACTTCTAAAAACTCAATGGGTTTTGGAACATCAATGAGCATTTCATCAAGCATTTCTCGGCGCAAACCTAAACCAACCTGCCCAAAATCAGCTACTGATTCTTTTAACATACTACCTCCTACTAAAAAGGGCCTTTACGGCCCTTTTAAAAGCTAAATGAGCGCTTAGTGGTTAGAGCCACATTTACCTTCGCCACACTTACCTTCTTTAGCTGCTTTTTTGTCTGCGCCACATTTACCTTCGCCGCACTTACCTTCTTTAGCTGCTTTTTTGTCTGCACCGCATTTACCTTCGCCGCACTTACCTTCTTTAGCTGCTTTTTTGTCTGCACCGCATTTACCTTCGCCGCACTTACCTTCTTTAGCTGCTTTTTTATCTGCACCGCATTTACCTTCGCCGCACTTACCTTCTTTAGCTGCTTTTTTATCTGCGCCGCATTTACCTTCGCCGCACTTGCCTTCTTTAGCTGCTTTTTTGTCGCCGCCGCATTTACCTTCGCCGCACTTACCTTCTTTTTCAGCTTTTTTATCGCCACCACACTTACCTTCGCCACATTTACCTTCAGCGGCATCTAGCTGATAACCAGCTTGCATTTGCTGAAATTCAAATGGGTTAGCGTTAGCATCAGTGGCTGCAAAACTTGACGCACCAACTACAACCGCACCTAATGTTAATGCAATTGAATTTTTCTTAACTGTGTTCATTATCGACTCTCTTTTTTATAAAGGGTTATTAAACAAGACCTGCGAACTGAAAATTACTTTCAAAATTACTAAATTATTTTCTGAAACCGATGATAAAGCAAATTACGATTTATCAAATATAGAATAGCAGGTAGAATACGCGTCCAATTTTTATTAAGTATACAGGTATCATGCGACTAGTTTTAGCACCAATGGAGGGAGTTGTCGATTTCAAAATGAGACAGCTACTCACTGATTTAGGTGGATTTGATTTATGCGTTACAGAGTTTGTTCGTGTCGTTGAAGACACACTACCCGAGCGTGTATTTCATCGTTATTGCCCTGAATTAAAAGCCGGTGGTTATACCCGTGCTGGAACACCAGTGCGGATTCAATTACTAGGCCAAGTTCCTAATGCATTGGCTGAAAATGCAGTCAAGGCAATACGCTTAGGATCTCATGGTATCGACTTAAATTTTGGCTGCCCAGCAAAAACTGTTAATAAAAGTAAAGGTGGTGCTGTACTTTTGAAAGATCCTGAGCACATGTACGAAATAATCAAAGCCGTACGTGATGCAGTTGATCCACGTCATGAGGTCAGTGCAAAAATCAGACTAGGGTTTGATGACGATAGCAACAGCCAAGAAATTGTTGATGCTGTTGTCAGTGCGGGTGCATCAAGTCTTGCTATTCATGCAAGAACGAAAAGAGATGGATATAATCCACCGGCATACTGGGAAAAGATCCCTCCGTTAATCAAAGATAAAAACATTGCTGTTGTTGCTAATGGTGAAATTTGGCAAGTTGAAGATGCATTGCTGTGTCAAAAACGCAGTCATTGCCAAGACTTAATGCTTGGTCGTGGTGCTCTAGCAATGCCTGATTTAGCTAAGCAAATAAAAGCACATGTCGAAAATGAGCAGTACACTCCGATGCTTTGGGAGCATGTGATTTACCATATTATTCACTCTTCTATGCATCAAGATGAAAGCAAGTGTGAGAAATATTTTGCTTCTCGAACCAAGCAGTGGCTTGGATACCTAAAACGCCAGTACCCACAGGCCAACGCAATTTTTGATGAGATTAGGCGTTTAAAAGCCAAAAATGAAGTTGCAGATGTACTTAGAAAGTATGCCAAAGCGCCGAGTATTGATGCAAATCATAACTAGCTAACTTGTTTTGTTTGATAATGTCAGTATTGCCCACTTGGAATAAACGCGATGAACAATACTGAAATTCAAACAAAGTTATCTGCAGAACTTGCGCAGGTTAGACAACGTTTACTCGATATGCTAACTAATTCTGATCAAGGCTATCATCAGCAACTGCTATCGCAACTCAAGGATAATCCCCCTTCAGAGTGGTTAGAGCTGACAGCGAATAATCTTGGCCCTGAGTATCAACTATTAATTTCTCGCATAGAAAAATTAGAAGCAGCTCTATGCCAGATTGATATTGGGCAATATGGTTATTGTTGTGATTGTGAAGAAAAAATTGATGATGAACGTTTACTTGCAGATCCAGCAAGTCAGCGCTGTCGGCGATGCGCTCCTTAGAGCGCAGCACATTAATTTACAAATATAAAACTCATCGCAGGATAAAGGACAATATCCTCAATTAACCAATCAGCTTGCAGCTGATCAACATTCAAACGCTTCATTAAGTTGACACGAGCTTGCTGTTCACTCCACGTGTGATAATGGATCCCCACATCAGTTTCCATCATTACTTGCCAAAAGTATTGCTCGCCTTCTGATAATTCACGTTTATTTTGTAGCGGATCAATAAATTCTAACTGCCAATCAAAACCATCGTGCTGATGTTCTTGGGTAAAATAGCTCATTACTAATGGTTTTGTATGTGAATCAGTTAAAGGTAGTAAAAAATCAGCACTGTGAGGCTGCTTTAAAGCCAGTTGTATCTCGCTAAGCCAATCTAACGGTGGTTTAGTCACACCACTAAAGTAATTCAATTTACTCTGATACCAATCTTTACCATTCGCCAAGCCAACCAAACCCAGTTTTGTGCGTGGCTTATATTGCGTTAAATATTGATTAAGTTTATTGAGCGCTGTTTGCACGTGGTTATCATTGTTATTTAAATGAGCTGTAACCATATTATGTAACAAGGTTAATTCGATTTTATTCAGTTTAAGATTACTCTGCTCAGCTGCAATTAAACGTGTTTCAACCAATTCTAACCAGGCTGCTAATCCCTGCTCACTGAAATCACCTTGTAGACGAGCGTTGCTAATAACATCACGTTGAATTGGCCATACAAAATAACGTTCAGGGTAACGCTCAGCAATGATCAGATAGTTCAATTGCGCTTGTTGAGAGTCAGTTAACTCTGTACCTTGTAGCCCTTTATAAGCGAGGTGTCGTGCCTGTAAATAGCTCTCAGAGAAAGGCCAACTTGTTACCTTGCTATGTTCATTTTGGTTAGATAATAAATTATTAATGTTTCGAAGTTCTTGCTGTCCTTCGTGAACCGTGTTGAATTTTGTAGTTTGTTCAGAACAAGCTATCAGCATCACACTGGCGACAAGTAAAAATACGATCTGTCTTAGCATTATAAAATTCCATAAAAAAAGCCCCAGAGGGGCTTTTTAATTTAAAACAACATCAATTAGATTTTCACGCCATTACGGTTCGCTTTATCTTTGATGAAGGTTGACCAGCTCTTCGCGAATTTACGCGTACGCGGATCGTCCATTGCTTTAGTGATAGCGTTATAAGCTTGCTTGTACTTCTCTTGGTAGTAATAAGCTTCAGCTAAGTCAGAGTAGATAGTTCCTTTTTTATCAGAACCTAACTCTAACGCCTTGTTCAAACGAACAACGGCTGCACTATAGTTTTGCGATTGTAAAAGTAATGAACCTGCTTTGCGGTAAAGCTCTGCATCGTCATCAAATTTAGCCGCTTCTTCATAGTATTTAGCTGCTTTCTCAATATCTTTTGAGCGGTGGTAGTTAGATGCCACTGCACTGATATTTTGCTTATTACGCTTAACTTTATTTTCGTTAATTGCCTTTTCAAGCACAACTGCTGCTTTGTAAGGAATATCGTTTAACGAATAGAAGTTAGAAAGTACTTTGTATTCAACTTCATTTTCAAAATAGCCATTTTTATAGGCAACTTCCATGGTCGCAAGACCTTTCTTGAAGTCTTCGGTTTGTAGGTAATATTTACCCAAACCAACCCAGGCTTTTTTGTCTTCAGGCCAAACACGAACAATCTCTTCAGCTACTTCTACCATGTTTTTGTACTGTTTAAGTTCAAAATAGGCAGCAAGCTTTAATTGGTAAGAGGCTTTAGCAGGCTCTTTTGCCAATTCGATTGCTTTGTTTGCAGCAGGAAGTACGTCTTTATAAAGTTTTAACTCGTAGTTTGCTTGTGCAATACGTGTATAAACTTTGTCGTCTTCCTCACCTGTGAAGTCCATCCAAGCTGCATAAGCTTCTTTTGCTTTTGCATATTGCTCTGTACCTGCGTACATGTCACCTAATAGTTTTAGGCCTTGCTCTTGGTCAGCAAAGTTTAAAACATCAGGTTTAACAGCTGCTTGAATGTGCTTGATAGCTAACTGGTACTGCTCTTTTTGAGCGTACATTTGACCTAAATAACGGTCAACAGTTGCTCTGTCGAAGTCATCCGATGCATCAATTTCTTTAAGCAATGCAATGGCTTCGTCAAGCTTTTCTTCATTGTACAAGTCAAACGCTTTAATTACTTTCTTACCAACGCGCTCACCCATAACTTTAGTTTTTGCTTTTTTACGCGCTTCAATTTTCGCGTAGTCTGGCGCCGCTAAAGCAGGTGCAGTAAATACCACACCCGAAAGTGACATAAGAAGCGCAAGAGCAGTTACTTTAGATAAATTTCTCATTACTCGCCTCCTTAGTTGCCTTGATTAAGTTTAAAGTCTAGTTGTACTTGAAGACCAAATTGCTTTTGTGGCTTACCATCAATAACTTTTGGACGGTATTTCCACTTAGATAACGCTCGCTTAGCTTCGCGGTCGAAGATACGTTTAGGATCTGCATCGATCACTTCGATATCTTCTACACCACCTACTTCGTTGATAGTGAATGAAAGTTGAACCCAACCTTCTTTACCATCACGCGCTGCTTGCGTTGGGTATTTTGGTTCAATACGAACGATAGGTGTAGCATCACCATCACGTCCAAATGCACCAGGACCACTTAGGCCACCAGCTGTGCTTCCCACATCGATGCTTGGCATATTAAATGACAAACCACCAGTATTTGGGTTGCTGTTTTCCGGCTGAGGCGGCTGCGGTTTAGGCGGCTGCTTTGGCGGTGGCGGAGGCGGAGGCGGAACACGCTTCCTCTCCTGCACCTTAGATTCAGGCGGATTCGTCATAATTTCGACTACAATCTGTTCTTTTTGTTCAGTCGCACGATCAGCTCCACCGGAGATGAGGTACGCCATGAAGTAGAACAAGCCGAAAGTAACTGCCCCACCTGCAATCAGTGAAAACAGAAAACGAATCATTACTGATCTCCAGCTATTGAAATTTTAAGGTTATCACCCGTCGCTTTGATCTGGTCCATAACTTTAACTACTACGCCGTGTTTTGCTTCTTTATCAGCTTGCAAAATTACAACTTCAGTAGGTTGTTCTGCTAATAAACTTTCAAGTTTAGCTGATACACGCTCAACGTCTACTTGTTGTTTATCAATCCAGATTGCACCGTCAGCACGGATAGCAACAAAAATGTTTGCATTTTTTTGCTTCGTAGCTGCAGCTGCTTTAGGTTTATTGACTTCGATACCAGCCTCTTTAACGAACGATGTAGTTACGATAAAGAAAATAAGCATGATAAATACGATGTCAAGCATTGGCGTCATGTCAACCGCTGCTTCTTCTTCTTCACGAAAACGTTGTTTACGTGCCATATTTAATTCTCTCTCTAGTGATGAGGCATGCTATCTACAAGTTTAGCTTTCGCCATTCTCGCTCTTGCCTCAAGGCGTGAGCTAAAGAATACTCCAGATAGTGCCGCAACCATTCCAGCCATTGTTGGGATTGTTGCCATTGAAATACCTGATGCCATTAAACGTGCGTTACCAGTACCTTGAGTAGCCATGGTTTCGAAAACCGCGATCATACCCGTTACTGTACCTAGTAAGCCGATTAAAGGACAAATAGCTACCAATGTCTTAATCAACAACATACGCTGATCTAATTTTTCAGACGCTTCAGAAATCCATGCTTCACGGATTCTGTGTGCGTACCAAGACGTAGTGTCTTGGCGGGCATCCCACTGAGCTACAATGTTCTTCGTCATACGAGGAAACTCAGCTAGTAGGAACCAATAGCGCTCAATCATTAAAACCCACATAAGAAAGAGTGCTATCGCGACCACGTATAAAACCTGGCCGCCTGTGCCAACAAAATCCCTGATAGATTCCCAGATCTCCATCAGGACTAGCATTAGGCTTTCTCCTTCTCCGCGTGAGCAGCGATAATACCAGCGCTTTGCTCATCAAGGACATGTAAAACCGACTTACTACGACTTGCAACGATTGAGTGAAGTAGAATAAGTGGTAGAGCTGCAATTAGACCTAGCGCAGTAGTAACAAGTGCTAGAGAGATGTTACCAGCCATGATCTTCGGATCACCTGTACCGAACAATGTGATTGTTTGGAACGTTAGGATCATACCGATAACCGTACCTAGTAGACCTAGTAATGGAGCGATTGCTGCCAAGATCTTGATGATGTTGATACCAGCTTCGATGCGAGGCGTTTCACGTAGAATTGCTTCGTCAAGTTTAAGCTCAAGGTTTTCAACGTCTTGATTCTTGTTGTCAGCGTAAACCTTAAGAATACGACCCAGTGGGTTGTTTGTATTCGGAGTAGAAAGGTTTTTAAGCTGGCTCTTAATCTTAGTGCTAGTAAGCGCAAGATCAAGGAAACGAACGATGAAGATAAGTAGACCAACAACAAGTAATACTGTGATGATGTAACCTACTGTATCACCTTGATGGTAGTATTCCATTAACGACTTCTTCTGCGTGTTGATACGTAAGATCGCGCCGCGAGTCGGGTCGATGTATACGCCAGCGTAGTTGTCTGCAGAAGTTTTTTCTAAATCGCTGATACCAGCTAGGATGTAGCTATCAGGTTGCTTACCTAGAGGTTGGATCGCTTTAGTTTCTGGAGAGTAGATTAAGTAACCGTTGTCAGTAACTAAGTTGAAGTTACCAATACGCGTTACTTTCTTCATTGAAGATGAACCGTCAAGACCTGCAACTTCAGTTTCGAAAGTTGAAACTTTAGCTGATTCAGTCATTTCAGTTTGAAGAGAAATCCAAAGTTCTTCAAGTTCACGTACAGTTGGAAGCTCTTTCGCAGCAGCTAGTGAGCGAAGTACTTCAGCACGTCCTGGTTTTTCAGCAGAAACAAGTGATGCTTCGATTGAACCGATTGCATCAGCAGCTGCACGACGTACAACACCGAACATCTCACCTAACGTACCTTGAGCATTTAAAAGAGCTTGCTCTTTCTCAGCTAAAGTATTTTCGTTTTGTGCGTATTCTTTAGATAAACGGTCACCACGTGCTTTTTCAGCAGCTAGGTCGCTTTTTGCTTTGTTAAGTAACGCTTGCTTGTCAGCGCGAGCTGAAAGGAACTCTTGTTCACGTTGCTTGTTTAATTTACCTTCAGAAATACGTTCTTGCTTAACTTGCTCAAGAATTTTGTCTAAAGCATCAGTGTTTGCGTGTGCATTAAGCGCGGTACCTGCAGAAACAGATAGTACTGCTGCAACAGCAAAACCTTTAAATAGTTTCTTCATTATTGATTACTCCGCGCCAAAGATTGGTAGTTTAACAAGTTCTAATGTCGCTTGTTTACGCGCCATACGGATAACTTCTTTAACAGGTTTTAGGTATTCTTCACCTAATTCTTTCCACTGTTTAGTGTTGTTATCCCACACCCACGCGTGCTTAAGGTCAAAAGACTGTGCTACGTAAGTGATACGACCTAAACGACCGAAGTCTACGTTGATATTTTTACCATCAACTTCAAGCGTACCTTGTGAAGCTGTTACAGCTGAGCTGTATGCAGTTTCAACAGTGTAAGCTTCTAGAACTTGGCGGAATTTTTCAGATGTAGTAACTGAAGCTGATGCCATGATGTCACGTAGTCTTTCAACACGTGCTAGGCGGTTTTCAAGATTGAACGGAACGTCCGCTTTGATGAATTGCTCAAGCGTATCGATCATGCGATACATCAAAGGCACAACGTTTTGTTTCGTGTTATCGATTGTTGCGATTTGACGGTCAAACGATTCGATAGACGCGTTTTGGTCAGCGACCAAACGTGCTACGTGATCATTATACACCTTCATTAGCTCAGTTTCGTCAACAACGCTACGGTACTCAGCGATTAGCTCCTGAGTTTGACCATATACATTGTCAATTTTAGTTTGAGACTTAACAGCAGCCTTTTGAATTTGTTGACCTGCATCTTGCACATCTTTCAAAGGATCTGCAATCACATTGCTGCTTGCAAATGCAAAAGCGCCAACCAACGCTGATGCTACAAGACTCTTTCTGATTTTAACAGACATAGTTCCCAACCAATTAAGTAATGTTACTTTTATAATTTAATTACCTTCCGAAGAAGACAACCCTGATATCTTTTAATAGATATCAACCCTCCAATAATGCTAAATGCATCAGAGTCTGTCAACTTGATGTTCGGCTTTCGTCCGAAAAATTTGGTAACTCGTCGTTGATAGGAAAATAGCCCGAACAATCAATTAACAAAAATATAACAGACCCACCAAAGGGAAGGTTCTAAAGCCCTTTACTAGCAAACACCACGTTCATGCTGGGTTCAACCTTAAACATAAATGTAACATTTAATAAAACCAGAAAAGGTATAAGAAAATTTAAAAAAAAATTCTATTTAGTGATCTAAAAAATCTAATTTGCAGAATTTTTATGCACTCATCAGTAGGTAATGTTTAGTAAATGCACAATTGCCTTACTAAACACAAGGATGAGCGAGAATTTATCTCTCACCGCTAAGGGTGAGAGTCTCAAAATATGGCGCGGTCTTTAACAAGCTTTGCTAAAGAGATAATTGAATCAACCTCAAGCTTTTCAAAGATTTTTGTCTTGTACGTACTTACTGTTTTGTTACTAATAAACAGCTTTTCACCGATATCTTTGTTTGAGAGGCCCTGTAGTAAGTAATTCATCACTGCAAGCTCTCGCTCAGTCAGTAATTCATCAATATCTTTTTCAGATGCTATTAAATGCTCTTGAGGAAAGAAGGTATAACCCCTTAAAATCATCTCTACTGCAGATGAAATATCCTCTAAGCTTTCAGCCTTGTTAACAAAACCTTGCGCGCCTAATTTAGCCGCTGTTCGAATAATGTGTTTATCTTGCTTTGCTGATAAAAATAGCACTTTACCAGAGAAGCCACTGCTAACTGCGCGTTTGTATAAACTAAAGCCATCTGAATCTTCTAATTCGATATCTAAAATAGCTAGCGCGACATTATTACTTTTTAAAAACTGTAATGCTTCCTTTTGACTCGCAACAGCTTTTACTTCATTAACCAGAGTTGACTTTGATAGTACCATCTTGATTGCTGTTGCAACCATTGGGTGGTCGTCTACCAAAAGTATATTGTTTCCTATGCTCATCGATTAGCGAACCTTCATTATATTTCATCAAACAAGTATAAGTTACTCAGAATTTATTCCACTTGTGAATACTTTAAGTTTAGCGGGTAATTTTGAGATTGTTGAAAATATCTCAAACATTATAAAAAAGAGGTAACTTAACCTGTTGATCAAAACTACTAGCCAATACAACAGTCAATGTTGCATTGAGTAAATCCCGTCTATGAAGCATATAATACTTTAGTTATGGAGAGTAGCTTTTAGAGGATTGTTATCGAACTTTTAGCTTAATGTCTGACTAAAAAAACCCGAGACAATGCCTTTGGGGGATTATTAATTCGGTACAGACTACCAAGTATGAGGTACAAAGGGATTATTTATATAAGAAGTAGAAAAAATGGTTTAGGAGAAAGCGTAGTATGAATGAGGTAGAGATAGTTGATAATAGGTAATAAATGAATTTTGGTGAAACAGAAACTGTTTCACCAAAATACTTAGTTTCGCATAACGAATTATGCTACTTCTACGTTCTCAGCTTCAGGGCCTTTTTGACCTTGTTTGATGCCGAAAGATACTTGTTGGCCTTCGCTTAAAGTGCGGAAGCCTGTACCTGTGATAGCACTGAAGTGTACAAATACGTCAGGACCATTTTCTTGTTCAATAAAACCGAAGCCTTTTGCTTCGTTGAAGAACTTAACTTTACCAGTAACCGTGTTTGACATACCAAATTTTCCTGTAAGTCAATTATTAAAATTCAGCCATAATGGCTCTATCCTCCCTGAGTGAATGCCCAAAAACTAGGGGGTAAAGTACAGGAAGAACCAATAACCAACCGGTAACCGAACAAGCCGCACATTATCCGTAAATTCTATACGCAAAAACTCAAAGCAATTTAAGACTAACACATTAAATAGCTTTTAGCTCTATTAATCGAAAATTATTTTGAGGTCAACGGCTAAACTTTTAAATATGACAGGCATATTTCTAAACAATTAAAAAATAATAAAAAAGCCCAACGTAATGTTGGGCTTCTGAATAATATTAGCTAACAGTAAGCTCGCTTACTTAACTTGCCAATCCATGTTAGCTTCAGCTTTGATCGGCACTACCTCAGAGTCTCCTAGTTTGTAACTTGCAGGAACAGTCCAGCTTTCTCTTACCAGTGTGATCGTGTCTTTATTACGCTCTAAACCGTAGAAGTCAGGGCCAAAATGGCTCGCAAAACCTTCCAGCTTATCTAATGCTCCCGCCTCTTCAAATGCTTCAGCATATAATTCAATCGCTGCATGTGCTGTGTAAGCACCTGCACAGCCACACGCAGCTTCTTTTTTATCTTTATAATGAGGAGCAGAATCAGTGCCTAAGAAAAACTTTTTGCTACCGCTTGTCGCTGCAGCAATCAATGCTTGCTGATGAATATTACGTTTTAAAATTGGTAAACAATAATAATGTGGACGAATACCGCCCGCTAGCATGTGGTTACGGTTATAAAGTAAGTGGTGAGCTGTGATTGTCGCCGCTACATTATCAGGTGCGTTATTAACAAACTCTACGGCATCTTTAGTCGTAATATGCTCAAGTACTATTTTAAGTTTAGGGAAGTCAGTTACTACATCGGCTAAAATTGTATCGAGGAAAACTTTTTCACGGTCAAAGATATCAATTGATGAATCTGTCACTTCACCATGCACTAGCAGCAACATCCCTACTTCTTGCATTGCCTCAAGTACTGGGTAAATATTTTTGATTGATGTTACACCCGAATCTGAGTTGGTCGTTGCACCGGCTGGGTATAATTTTGCCGCAACAATTTTACCCGTTGCTTTTGCTTTTTTGATTTCTTCTGGTGAGGTTTTGTCCGTTAAATAAAGCACCATCAAAGGCTCAAAATCACCCTGAGGGCCTGCGGCTTTAATTCGCTCATAATATGATAAAGCACTGTCAGTGCATGTGGCCGGTGGAACAAGGTTTGGCATAATAATCGCGCGCCCCATATAGCGGCTTGCATCACGTACAGTATCGGTTAGCTGATCACCGTCACGTAAATGAATATGCCAATCGTCTGGGCGGGTAATTGTTAGTGTTTCAATCTTATTTATATCTGACATTGCTGGTTTCCACGGCTAAAGTTAGAGGGGTAGCGCAAACTTTATACAAATAACGAAGTTATTTTTTGAAGTTTGTGTTCAGATGCCTAGTTTACACCAGTTGCTGTTTTTTTTGAAAATAACTTTGTAGATAGTTTGATAGTAGGTTAACGTAATAAGTTAATAAAACATTTGGGTTACTTTTCTTTCTATGTCTAAGAATTTAGATACAGCGTTTGCACTTGAGGTCAAAACTGACCAACTCCATATTATTAATCAATTCTCTTCATCGCTAATGCAATTAGATACTGTTGAAGAATTATTAGAGTATGTGACTTCGCAAGTAGTAAGCAGGCTTGGATTTATAGAATGTGTCATATTTTTAGTCGATGATGAGTCTCGTACATTAAGAGAAGTTGCGTCTATGGGAACCACTCTCGCAGACGATACATACCATATTGTGCGCACCGAAATTAGTTTTGAGCAAGGTATTACTGGGTATGTCGCTTCAACCGGTAAACTGTTAATGATTGGTGATGTAACAAAAGACGAACGCTATATTGCCGATGCCCGCCCTGCACTTTCTGAACTCTGTGTTCCTTTAGTATATAAAGAAAAGGTATTAGGTGTTATTGATTGCGAGCACCCGCAAAAAAACTATTTTAATGACGCCCATTTAGAAATTTTATCTACAGTCGCACATTTACTCAGTGCAAAGTTAAATCAAGTCAGAACTGTAGAAAACCTTCAGCAAACAGTAAAACAATTGAACGATGCTCAAAAGTTGGAAAATTGCATGTTGCAAATCGCCAACCTTACTTATCAGTCAAGTGAACTCGATAGCTTTTTTGAGTCTTTACATAGCATTATCACCTCGTTACTCAGAGCAGATAACTTTTTCATTGGGCTATATGATAAACAAAGTGATGTTTTAGATTTAGTTTATATTATCGAAGAAGGTGTCCGTTCTAATGCACATACTAAAATTTCTAAAGAACTCTTAAAAGATACGGCCTCTTACTACCTTTTAAAAATCGATAAATCACTGTTGTTTAATAAAGAGGCGTTTCAACAACATATTGATGCGGGTCATTTTAAAATGGTTGGTCGACAAGCAGAGTCTTGGCTTGGTGTGCCATTTAAAGTAAATGATCGAATAAGTGGAGTCATTGCAGTTCAAAGTTACAGTAAACACTACCACTATAATGAACATGACCGTGCTTTACTTACTTATGTCAGCCGCCAAATCAGTATGGCAATCGACAGGCAGTTATCACGTCAGGAGCTAGAACATCGTGCATTACATGACGAACTTACCGGACTGGCAAATAGATCGCTCCTCATCGAACGAATAAAACATGGTATTTTGCGCTTAGCACGCGCAAATAAAGGCACACACCATGCTCTACTCTATTTAGATTTTGATCGTTTTAAGAGCATCAATGACTCACTCGGCCATGAAGTGGGAGATCATTTTTTAGTAAAAATCTGCGAGCTCATACAAGGTACGATCCGAAATACAGATACATTTGCTAGATTAGGTGGAGATGAATTTGCCATTTTCATGGAAAACATAACAGATAAACAACAAGTTCAAGATGCTCTTGAGCGTATTAAGGCAGCTTTAGCAAAACCACTGAATATTGATGGCCATTTATTACAAGCATCAACCAGTATTGGCGTAGCATTCTGTGAAAGCACTAATGATAAGGCTTATAAACTTTTGCAACATGCCGATGCAGCTATGTATGAAGCCAAGTCGTCAGGCCGTGGGCAAGTTAAGTTATTTAACAATACCATGCGCAAAAAGTTAAAAAATCATGCCGACATTGAAAACGACTTACAACATGGCATTGAGCATAATGAGTTTGAGCTTTATTACCAGCCCATATTCACAATTCAAGATACACAGGTTGTTGGTTTTGAGGCACTTGTTCGCTGGCATCATCCAACCAAAGGTTTTGTCTCTCCTGCCGACTTTATTCCTGTTGCAGAAGATACTGGTCAAATAATCAATCTAGATTTACATCTTCTAGATTTAGCTGCGCAACAAATAGCCAATTGGACAAAACAAGGCCTATCATTTGGTAGAGTCACTGTTAATGTTTCCTCACGACACTTTGCAAGTTTAGACTTTGTTTCGCAAATACACGCATTATACGCAAAGCATCAATTACCTTTAGGCTCGCTTTGCATTGAGATCACAGAATCTGGCTTGATTGGAAATTTAGAGCTTGCGACTAAAATTATTGAGGGATTATCGCCACTAGAAGTTAAATTATGTCTAGATGACTTTGGCACTGGTTATTCTGCACTTGGGTATTTGCATCAACTACCAATCCACATTTTAAAAATAGATAAAAGCTTCATTGATCACTTAAGTAAAGGACAAAACCCATTAGTAGATGCGATTTTATCCTTAGCACAATCTCTACAATTAGATGTTGTAGCCGAGGGTATTGAAACGAATCAGCAACTTGCTATTTTAAAACAAACTCAGTGTAAGTTTGGCCAAGGTTTTCTCAAGGCCCGCCCTATGCCGATCAGTGAAGCAGAAAACATTATACGTAATGGTCTTCACTAAGAGTATGAAAATGAAAGCCTTACACTAGCAAGGCTTTCATTGATATCTACTATACTACAATTCCCCAGGCGCAAAGTTATCTACTGCTATTGCCTGCTTGCGGAGCGAGTTCGCCTCATTCATTCGTGTAGCTACGGTTTCGTTTATGAGGTTTTTATCTGCAGCAGCAGCTATCGCATCTTCCAATTCTAAGTGACGACCAATCGTGCCTTCTTTTTGCCATTTGCGTAATTGTTTAAAATCTTCATGGGTATCAATCATCGCGATAAAGGCATTTTCCATTACCCCGGTACCTGCATTTTCATCAACATAACAAAGGTGCGTGAGTCTGTCTCTGAAGACGCCTGGTTTACTCATATGCTCACAAATAGTCTGAGCAATGTCATCACTAGGACGGTGATAATGATTTCCCACAGGGAACACAATGCGTTTTAATAAAAAATTGACCACAGGGTTAGAGAAGTTCTTAAAGAAACCATCGAATGCTTGGCCAATACAAAATAGCGAATGCTCAACCGCGTATTTTACAAAAGGTAAATCTGCTTGTTGACGCCCTTCGTCTTCATAGCGCTTCAAAACACATGATGCAAGATACAAATGGCTAAGCACGTCGCCTAGACGCGCCGAGATCATCTCTTTACGTTTTAACTCGCCCCCTAACACTAGCATGGCGACATCTGTACAAAACGCTAAGCCACGACTCATACGGCTTAATTGTTTGTAATACACCGAGGTTGCCCCACACACCGGCGCTTTTGCAAAATAACTGCGAGTTAAAGCATGTACAAATGCCATGCCTGCATTGCTTGCAGCAAATAGAATGTGCTGAAGCAGTAACGAGTCAAATTCTTTCAATGCAACATCATGATCTTCCATTGCGGCTGCTTCCATTTCTTTTAAAACAAACGGATGACAACGAGTCGCACCTTGACCAAATATCATCAAGTTACGAGTTAAAATGTTTGCACCTTCAACGGTAATTGACACGGGGATCCCCATATAACCATGGGCTAAATAGTTATTAGGGCCCACTTGAATTCCCTTGCCTGAATGAATATCCATGGCATCATTCATCACCGTACGCCCCATTTCAGTCATATGATATTTAGCTATTGCAGTAACAACCGAAGGGCTCAGTTTTAAATCAATCGCTCCAGCAGTCATTAACCTTGCTGACTCTAGCATGTAGGTCAAGCCACCAATACGTGCGAGTGCCTCTTGCACACCTTCAAATTGACCAATCGAAACACCAAACTGCTGACGCACTGTTGCATAAGCCGATGTCATTCTTGACGCTAAATGACCTGTTGCGGTGCTAAGTGCCGGTAACGAAATACCACGGCCTGCACTTAAACATTCAACTAGCATACGCCAACCTCTACCAGCCCCCTTTTCACCACCAATAATCCAATCAAGTGGTATAAATACATCTTTACCGTAGGTGGTACCATTCATAAATGCCATGTTCAGCGGATAATGACGCTCGCCAGTTTGCACACCTTCATGGTCTGTAGGGATGAGCGCACAAGTAATACCGAGCTCTTTTTTATCACCTAATAAGCCATCTGGGTCGTACATTTTAAATGCAAGACCAAGTACTGTAGCAATGGGTGCAAGGGTGATATAGCGTTTTGACCAGTTAAGTTTTAAGCCAATCACTTCTTCACCGTTATGCATGCCCTTACAAACCACACCAGTATCAGGAATACTGCCCGCATCCGATCCGGCCTCAGGGCCTGTTAAAGCAAAACAAGGCACATCATCACCTTTAGCTAAGCTTGGTAACCAACGCTCTTGTTGCTCTTTAGTACCGTAATGTAAAAGCAGCTCACCGGGGCCTAAACTATTTGGCACCATTACCGTAACTGCTGCAGTTAAACTTTTGGTGGCAATTTTCGCTACAATCGTTGAGTTAGCGATTGCTGAAAACTCTTTCCCTCCAAACTCTTCTGGAATAATTAGAGCAAAAAAGCCTTCTTTTTTTAAGTAATCCCAAACTTCTTTTGGTAGGTCTTTATCTTTTTGCACGATTTGATAATCATCAAGCATGGCTAGCAAGGTTTCGACTTGCTCGCTCATAAATGCGCGCTCTTTGTCACTTAATTCAGGCTTGGGAAAACCGTGTAATTTTTGCCAATCGGGGTTACCGCTAAATAACTCACCATCCCACCACACATCGCCCGCTTCCATCGCTTCGCGTTCTGTTTGAGATAAAGGTGGCAACACTTTTTTAAACATACTAAACGTGGGCCGCGTAACAAGATTAATGCGAATGTCTTTCACTGCAAAAATCACAATTACAGCAACCAATAGCAAAATAATTACGGTCGTCATTGTGCAATCCTTTTATTTAAGTCAGTTTTCTCAAGTATGACTGATCGTGCCATAAATACAACGTAAGCAGCGGTAACTTCAGTTGTTTTAGTACGCACTGTTTGTGGTTTAGTAAGACACTGCTATTATGCTAAAGCAATAAAAAACAACAAACTTCTAGGGAATAAAAATGAAGACTCCATATAAGCTGAGCATCAGCGCATTAATGGTCGCAAGTGCATTAGCGCTTACTGGCTGTAATGACGACGCTACGAGCACTAAAACAACAACTGCTGAAGTCAAATCAAGCCAAGTAACAGCACAAGATGCTGATAAATTTATCGCCGATACTGAAAAAGAATTAAGCGCACTATATTTAGAATCAAGTCGCGCTGAATGGATTTATGCCAACTTCATCACTCACGATACTGCTGAATTATCTGCTGAAGTAAATCGCAAAATGACCGAAGCCGTTGTCCGCCTAGCAAATGAAGCTGCAAAATTCGATAGTTTAGAGCTTGATTATGATGCACGTCGTAAACTAGATAAACTTAAACTAGCGCTCACTTTACCTGCACCACAAGATGCTGAAAAAACAGCAAAGCTCTCACAATTAGTGGCTGAGTTAGGAGGTATTTATGGCAAAGGTAAATACTGTAAAGAAGATGGTAGCTGTTTAAGCCTTGGCGAAATGACAGCTAAAATGGCAACGAGTCGTGATTACAATGAATTGCTTGATTTATGGCAAGGTTGGCGTCAAGTTTCAAAACCTATGCGCCCGCTTTATGAGCAACAAGTTGCACTGACCAATGAAGGTGCAAAAGAGCTAGGTTATGCAGATACAGGCGCTATGTGGCGTAGTAAATACGATATGCCAGCCGATGATTTTGCAAAAGAACTTGACCGTATTTGGGGCCAAGTTAAACCGCTTTATGATTCATTACATTGTCATGTTCGTGCCAAGTTAGGTGAAAAATATGGCGAAGATAAAGTACCTCAAGACCAACCTATCCCAGCACACCTGCTAGGTAATATGTGGGCACAAACTTGGGGTAACATTTACGATGTTGTTGCACCAGAAAATGCCGATCCTGGTTATGACGTAACAGAACTATTAGCTGAGCACGATTACGACGAACTAAAAATGGTACGTGGCGCTGAGAAGTTCTTCACCTCAATGGGTTTTGCACCATTGCCAGAGACCTTCTATGAGCGCTCATTATTCACTAAACCACAAGATCGTGACGTACAGTGTCATGCATCAGCATGGAACATAGATAGTAAAGACGACCTACGTATTAAAATGTGTATTCAACGTACAGGTGAAGAGTTCTCTGTTATTCACCATGAGTTAGGTCATAATTTCTACCAACGCGCGTACAACACGCAACCTATTTATTATCAAGAAAGTGCGAACGATGGTTTCCACGAAGCGATTGGTGACACCATTGCTCTTTCTGTGACACCAGGTTATTTAAAAGAAATTGGTTTATTAGACGAAGTGCCTGATGAATCTAAAGATATCGGCCTGTTAATGAAAATGGCATTAGACAAAGTAGCATTTATCCCATTTGGTTTATTAGTAGACCAATGGCGCTGGAAAGTTTTCTCAGGTGAAGTAACGCCAGAGAACTACAACAAAGCGTGGTGGGAGTTACGCGAAAAGTATCAAGGTGTACAAGCGCCTATCGCACGTAGCGAAGCAGACTTCGATCCAGGTGCTAAGTATCACGTACCGGGTAACACACCTTACACACGTTATTTCTTAGCGCACATTTTACAATTCGACTTCCACAGAAGTTTATGTGAAATTGCCGGTAATAAAGAAGCGATTCACCGTTGTTCTGTATACAACTCTGCTGAGGCGGGTGAAAAACTAAATGCAATGTTAGAAATGGGCTCAAGCCGCCCATGGCAAGAAGCCCTTGCCACTATCACTGGTAAAGAAGAAATGGATGCAACAGCAATCTTAGATTACTTTGCACCGTTACAAAAATACCTTGATGAGCAAAATGAAGGCCGCCAGTGCGGTTGGTAATAATGAAAACGAAAAAGCCCGCATAATGCGGGCTTTTTTATGTCATCAAATTAATGATTAAAACTGTAAGCTTACGTTTGCGAAGTATGCATCGTAATCTGAGTCATCCCAGTTGTTTGCATAACCTGCTTTTAAGCCAACGTTTTTGTTAAAGAAGTGCTGTGCACCAAAGCTGTAGTCATCTTCTTTGTTAAACGTTACAAATACTGATGTTGCTTTAGAGAAGTAGTAGTTAGAACCTAGTTCCCAAGAGCTACCGCTATCATCTGTATCAGCAATAGTACCTTCAATTGTTAAGTAGTTACCTTGTTGAAGATCCATGAAGTATTTTGCATTTACAGCACGGTAATCAAACTCATCGTCAGCTGTGAATGTGAAACCTAAGTAATCAGTGCTGTTAAGCTGGTGATTATATTTAAGGTCAAACATTACTGTGTTATCACCGTCTTCTACGTCGATAAATGTCGCTTTAAGAAGAAGGTTAGGATTAAAGAAGTAACCTGCAGACACATTGAATAAATCAGTGTCTGAACCGTAATCGTAGTTGCTGTAACCCGCACCGATTACAAAATCTTGTACGAAGTACTCACCGCCGATGTTAGTTACATCACCAAAGTCGTCATCAGAGTAAGAACCAAATACATTGGTTGTTTTGTTGATGTATTCAAACTGATCGTATGGACCCATCGTTTTCTTTGGCGCGAAGTAATATGTTGAATCAACACTTACTGTGTCGTTGCCATCGGTGTCCATGTACCCTAAATGGCTGATTGATTGGTAACTATCCGCAGCAGTCGCGGCAGTTGACAGAAGCATACTCGAAATAATAACTGCTAACTTTTTCATAAACAGATTTCCCTATTAACATTGTTTCATTGCTGTTGAAAACTAGCCTGATGGCTAAGTTGGGCACATGCTAACGTGAGAAAACTGAACGGAAACTTAACTAAGCATTTGTTTTTACTTGATTAATTGTAATAAAGTGTCGGTAAATGTAAAGAAAAAGTTGGCCGAATAATTCTATTCAAAGCCAACTTATAATTTAAAGTCTATAATTTCAGTACCTTATAAAGAGAATTCACTAATAATTCTGTAAACCTCATTAATGTTATCTCCTGCTTTAAAGTCTTTACTGATTGGCGTTGGATCTGAACCAACCCAAATTTTCAGTTCAGCATCTAAGTCAAAATGCCCGGCACTTTCTTTACTAAACTTAGTAATTTTTGAGTAAGCAATGCTCAACATTTCAACTTTAGAACCAGTAACACCTTGTTTATCAATAATAATTAATCTCTTATTGGTAAAGATAAACATATCACGAATGACTTTATAGGCTTTTTGAACTGTTTCACCATCAATCAGAGTATTGGCAAGCAGCTCTTCTAAATCATCATTATCGACTTCACTTGCGTTACCCATTAATCCACTTAATAGACCCATAACTAGCTCTCCTTATGAAAAATTTGGTTTTCGAGTGTGTGACCATTCACCAGTTGACGATACTGCCAACCTTGTTGATAACAAAAGTGTAGAAGATTGATATCAAAAGGCTCAGCGGTTTTTTCAAACTCGATCACATATTCTTTTGCTTGGCTCATATAAACATGATGTACATGGGCAAGGCCTGCAAGCTTTGCTTCTACATCATCATATTGTTGATTCAACTGTAGCGTAATAAAGTGTTTGTTATCTTGGGTGCTAGAACGGGCTTGATGCTCACTTAATACCCCTTTATCTAGGTGTAAAACTTGTGAGCATAAACGCTCAAGCTCTGTTAAGTCATGGGAGCTTAAAATAAATGTTGCCTCGTTACTTAAAGAGCTTACCAGCTCTCGAACCTCACGGGCATGGATTGGGTCAAGACCCGCTGTTGCTTCATCAAGCATCACTATTTCAGGTGAACCAATTAAAGCTTGTGCAATAGTCACTCGCTTACGCATACCATGAGAAAGGTCATCCGGTCGCTGCTTAGCCACTTCTGACAAACCAACTAGCTCTAAAACCCGAGCCGTTTCTTTTTTACGAACCGCGCCACTGAGCCCTTGTAATTGACCATAAAAGTTAAGTTGATGCGCAATACTAAAACGGGGATCAAGCTGGGCATCTTGTGGTAACGCAGTTAATTTACCAAATAACGCCGCACTACCTGGGTTATGCCCCATGACCGATAGCTTTCCTGAACTTGGTAAAATATAGCCACATAACAAGCTGAATAAGGTTGTTTTACCCGCACCATTTGGACCAACCAGCGCCACTGGTGCCCCTTTATTTATTTCAAAGCTGACGTTATCGAGCGCTCGTTTAACCCCGTAGTTTTTTGACAAGCCTTGTGCTTGAATTAAAACGGTCATAATGAGCTCCTTGCAAAAATTCGTTCTCCAGCAAGCAGTAACACTGCCGTTTGTAAAAGTGGTAAACCTAGAGCCAGTGTGACGCCGGCACGTTGACCTGCCATTAAATCAAGTTGATAGCCCGGAAATATGTAATTTAAAACCTCAAATGCAGGCCATTGCCACGTCAGTAAGCCAATCACAATATTACCGCCAGCAAAGAACAAAATAGCCAATACAAATGCAAGACGCGATGAACGGGCAAAGGTATTCAAAAAGCTCATCAAAGCAATAAATGGCATAACCGCAACAAGCAAATAAAATAACAACATAAAGCTTCGCGTTAAGCCAGAAAGCAGCAAACTGGGCTCACGATAGCCAAGCATCGCAACGGTTGCCATCAAGGTAACAAATAACAGTGCCGCTAAAATGAGTAGCTGCCCTAAAAAGCGACCTATGATAATTTCTGAGCGAGTGGCTCTAAGTGATAAAAAGCGTAACGTACCCCGTTGTCTGTCGCCCACAGTTTGGTCGCTGCATAAAAACAAACAAAAGCTTGGAAAACTAAATAAAGCAATCAGCCAATAAACAGCTAGTTCAGATTCAGGCCAATCAAGTAATTTACTGATGCCAATGGCGCCAAAGGCTTGCCTTGCAAAGTCAGCAAAATCAGGTGAGCTAATCAAGGTCACAGATTGGGCAATGGGATAGCGTAAAATAAGTAGCCAACAAATGGCAAAAGCGGCAACCGCCAGCAAACCACGTTTGGTCAAAAATAGTCGTACCAGCTCAAATTGGGCAATTTGTGCAAGACGTTTAGGATGTAACTGCGTCACTCATAATCCTTAATGAATTTTATTATTAGAATTACACTAAGTTGAAACAGCTTGAATTACCAGAAAAAAAAGACCCGACAAGCGGGTCTTATGTAACAAAGTATAAACCTTTTACCTAAAGGTGGCTCTCGTACACAGCCAGTGCTTGATCAAGGTCGGCTAGTAAATCTGCTACATCTTCAAGGCCAATGTGAAGTCTTATCACTGGACCTTGCGACCAACCCGTTTCTGAGCGAAGCCCTTTCATGCTCAGGTTTGCCGTGACTAAGCTCTCATAACCGCCCCAAGAAAAGCCCATTTTAAAATGGTGCAGGCTATCTAAAAACGCATCAATCGCTTGTTGATTACCTTGCTTCATTACAAATGAAAATAAGCCATTACTGCCATCAAAGTCTCGTTTAAAGAACTCATGACCCGGACACGTTGCAAAGGCCGGATGGCGAATATGATCAACCAATGGATGTGTTTCAAGCCATTTAGCCACTTCAATGGCTGCTTGTTCATGCTGTTTTAAACGCACAGCCATAGTACGTAGACCACGTAGCGCTAAATAGGCATCATCCGCAGAAGTACATTGACCAAGTAGGTATGAATTTTCTCGAAGGGTTGGCCAATACTTTTTATTGGCGACCGCCACCCCCATCATCACATCTGAATGACCAACAATGTATTTTGTAGCAGCTTGAATACTAATATCAACACCATGCTCAAGCGGTCTAAAATGCAGGCCATTACCCCAGGTGTTATCTAACATAGTCATAACACCGCGCTCATTTGCCTTAGCAACCATGGCTGGCACATCTTGCACTTCCATGGTGATTGAGCCCGGTGATTCTAAAAACAATACGCGCGTGTTCTCTTTAATAAGTTCACTAATCCCTGCACCAATTCCCGGCGGGTAATAGGTTGTTTCAATCCCTAATCCAGCCAGTATTTTGTCACAAAAATCCCGGGTAGGTTCGTAGGCAGTATCCACCATTAAAATATGATCGCCCGTTTTCACAAACGAGAGTAGCGCATTGCTTATTGCAGCCGCACCTGATGGATATAGCGCACAGCCTTCGCCGCCTTCTAGTTCTGCAATTGCTTCTTGAAGAGCAAAGTGTGTCGTCGTACCGCGGCGGCCATAAAATAAAGTTTTGTCGCCTCGTTTCTTCGCCGCTGCTTTTAAATCAGCCACTGAATCGAATACTACCGTTGATGCACGTTGCACCACAGGGTTCACAACCCCTTGTGTGTACGCTTTTTTACGCCCTGCAGAGACGATTTGGGTATTTTTATTTGTCTTTGTCATAATTTATCCAAGCTGTGCTTTACAGGTTGCGCCAGTGCTCAACCAAAAATCGAGAAATAGAATCTTGTCGGGTTAGTTTAAGATGACTACCCTGTTCATGCCATTGGCCAAATTCATTAAGTTCAGCGCGGCTAAACCATCTTGCGTCATCTAACTCGTCTTTATCTACCTGAATATCTTCTGAAACCGCTGTGGCCATAAAGCCAAACATAATTGATGACGGAAAAGGCCAAGGCTGTGAAGCGATATATTGAATATCTGTCACCGCAACACCAGCTTCTTCCATAACTTCGCGAGCCACGGCTTGCTCTAGTGTTTCACCTGGGTCAACAAAGCCCGCAAGTGTTGAAAAAACACCTTCTGGCCAGCTAGCTTGACGGCCTAGCAAACAGCGCTCAACTCCGTCTGAAAAGGTTTTAGTCACGATCATAATCACGGCAGGATCGGTGCGCGGAAAAGTTTGATGCTGGCAAGTTTGGTTTTCACATAAACGCGAATGCCCTGCTTCAACCATATTATTTTCATGACCACAACGCCCACAAAAACGGTGTGTTGCGTGCCAAAAACACAAGCCCCTTGCCAGTGCCGCAATAGACCCTTGTTTAAGCTCAACTTGTGGGCCTAACTTGCGAATATCAACAAACTCAGCGCCATTGAGCATAGGCTCAATGAGTGAGTCTGGTTCATGGCTGACATCTAAAGCAAAGTGAGCCACATTATCGTCGTCTAACCCCAATAAAATGCCTTTTGATAAATCGAGGTGATCGACTTGAGATAAGCGTAAATAACACACTTCAGGACTGTCTTTAACAAATAAACTTTGATTGTTATTGACCAATAACCAGCGACTCTGAGAATTCATTTGAGCCTTTAACCACTTAGGATCTTTACGGCGATTTGATGCACGATCCAATGGCATTTGAGAGTAATTCAGCATGGCGTTCCTTGAAAATAGTTTACTCGCTAAAACTACCATAAGCTGATGATAAACCCAATTTATTACAGGCATAAAAAAAGCCCAACCAGGGCTTTTTTATTCTCTCTCACAATTTTACAAGGTCGCGAGGTGCGCTTGTAGTTTTTGGTTCTCAGCTTCAATATGCTGATAAAACTCTAAATCTTCTAGTTTACTTGCGGCAGCTTTATCTATGATGATCACCGCATCTTTATGAAGTTGCAGAGCCGAAGCTGGGCATTTGGCCATTAACGGGCCTTCTACCATAGCGTGAACGGCATCAGCTTTACTTGCACCGGTTGCTAAAAGCACTACTTTTTTGGCTTCTAAAATAGTACCAATACCCATAGTGATTGATAAATGCGGTTGATATTCGCCTTCTGCAAAAAATCGCGCATTGTCTTCAATCGTCGCTTTTGTCAGTGTTTTAACTCGGGTGCGTGATGTCAAACCTGAAGAAGGTTCGTTAAAGCCGATATGACCATTACGGCCAATACCAAGTAGCTGTATATCAACACCACCAGCTGCTGTGATTTTTTGTTCATATTCAGTGCAAGCAACAAGCGGATTTACTGCATCACCCGGCGGTACATGGGTGTTCTGTTTATCGATATCTACATGGTTAAATAGCTGTTCATTCATAAAGTAGCGGTAACTTTGTGGATGTTCGCCAGTTAAACCTAAATACTCATCTAAATTAAATGTTGTCGCTTGGCTAAACGAAATCTCGCCAGCTTTATTTTTAGCAATCAGCTCTTGATATAAAGCAACCGGCGTTGAACCAGTTGCAAGGCCTAGTACTGATGCAGGTTTTTTTAATAGTTGTTTAGCAAAGATGTTAGCACCATACGCTGCAACTTGGGCTGCATCATCAAGAATTACTATTTGCATATCGATTAGCTCTAATTATTTAAATTGAAAAAAATGGCTCTAAAACCCAACCCCACGTGCAATCGAGTTGGGTTTTAGACTAACCACTGCCAGGATACATTACAGTAGTTAAAACCATTATGACAACGCTGTTGTTATCACTTTTAGCCTTACCTTTGTAAAGTAAAAGTGAATAAAAAATTACTCTTTTTGTTGGTGTTTAATAATTATCAAACACTAACAAAGATCTTACGGCGATACATCCAATGCAATACCAGCATTTGTACTGCTAATAACGCTATCACCGCCATCAGAGGTTGCCATGCCTCTGGCACAGCTCGAACCACCCCACCAAATACGCTTTGGCTTACATAACCCCAATTCACTAGACTTGACGCTAAATAAATAATAATTGAGTTTGCACCTATGATCACAAAGGGATACGCAGCGCGTTGCCCCGGCAAAATATCAACCAGTGCATAAAATATGGCGAGCAATATGGCACTCCAGCCAACGGTTACAAGCACAAATGAACTGGTCCAAAGTTCTTTATTTACTGGGAACTGTAAATCCCATAACCAACCTAAACATACACTTACCGCCCCTGCGGCGAACAGTAATGCGGTCATTTTCCACTCGCCAATTTGCTGAGCACGAGCAACTAATTGCCCTGCAAACACGCCCATTAATGCATTTACAATCGCTGGTATATTCGACAATACACCTTCAGGGTCCACCACACGGTTTTGATAACTAATACCCGGTAGTAAGTGCGCATCAAACCATGCATTCCAACTGCCTGCAGCCGAAAGGTCGCCAGCACTGCCACCCGGCACTGGCACAAAACAAAGCAGTAACCAATAAGCCACTAAAATAGCGCCTGCAGTAATAATTTGTGTTCGCAAACTAGTGTGCCAAACCAACATTGCACAGAAAAACCATGCAATAGCGATACGTCCAAGCACACTGACATAACGAATTTCATCCAACGCCATTGGCATCCCTGTGCCCCAGCCGTGGTTATACAAAATACCTAATAAGCACAATAGCAAAAGACGCTTACCCGCCTTGCGGTAATACACTTTGCGCTCATCAAACGGTAAATGGTCAATGCGTTTGGGGGCTAGCCCCATCGCCACACCCGATAAGAATATAAATAATGGGAAAATCAGATCGTAAAATGTGAAGCCATGCCAAACACTATGCACTGTGTGCGCTTCAAAAACTTTCCAGCCAGTCCAGCCAGTTAAAACGAATAGCGCTGCAAATAGTGACTGTCCACCTAATATCCAAAACATATCCATGCCGCGCAATGCATCCAGCGATGCCAATCGTTTTCTTGTTGGTTGTGTTGTTGTCATTGTTTACCTTTAATACAAAAAGCCCCGCGATACTTCGGCGGGGATTTTTCCAGGGAAGTTCTTACAAAGCTTTACCAGCTATATATGTCGCTTTTACATATTGGTCATCATCTAGCACAACAAAATCAGCATCAAAACCGCTCAGCAAGCGACCTTTTTTATGTAAACCTAAATATTGTGCAGGATAAAGTGATGCCATTCGTAAGCTCTCAGCAAGGCTAACATCCAATGTGTTCACTGTGTTACGCACCGCACTTGCCATATCAAGTACGCTACCTGCTAATTCACCAGTAGTTGAATTTAATCGATCGCCAGTACGAATAACTTTACGACCATCAAAGAAATCAAACTCCATATCGTCAGTACCCACAGGTGGCATTGCATCTGTGACTAACATAATTTTTCCGCGCTGTTTGCTGCGAATTGCTAATTTTGCTGATGAAGGGTGCACATGATGACCATCAACAATTAAGCCGCACCAGCTGTTATCATCCCAAAGTGCAGCACCAACAACACCCGGCTCTCGAGATGTAAACGCTGACATCGCATTAAATAAATGGGTGAATCCATCAGCTCCTGCCGCAAGTGCAGCATTGGTAGTCGCAAAATCCGCATTAGTGTGGCCAATAGATACCTTTACGCCACACTCAACTAGGCGCTCAATATCATCAGCACTAACATTCTCAGGCGCTAAGGTAACCATTTTAATGCCTAGATCTTGGCGTGCATAAATCGCAAATTCTTGCTCTGTGATTGGGCGAATAAACTGCTCGCTATGGGTGCCTTTTTTCCCTAATGAAAGGTGCGGTCCTTCGAAGTGTACGCCCATAACGCCCGGGATCCCTTCAGCAATTGCTTGTGCAGTGGCATCTGCGGCTTTTGCCATGACTTCGACTTTGTCGGTAATCAGCGTTGGCATAATCGCTGTTGAACCAAACTGACCATGTGCTTTGGCTATTTTATCTAAACAATCTGGTGTTTGTTCAGCGTTAAAAAACGCCCCACCACCGCCATTCACTTGTACATCAATAAAACCTGGCGCGACTAAACCCGTTAATGCAACGGCATCAGCATGTGCTTCAACACGCTTAAACACGCCATTGTCGACGCTAAAATATACGTCAGATAAAAATTCGTCACCGGTAAACAATTTACTTGCATGATAAATCGTCATTACAAACTTACCTCTTGGTTTTGTTCAAGCACAGATTGCTGAGCAAAATACACAGCGCCCATTTCGGGTGGTTGAATCGGCGCTTCAACTCGTTTCGCTATATCTTCATCAAGCCAACAGTTTAATGGTTCAGCTAAACCACCGATCATAGATAAACGTGGAGGGTTATTTTCAAGTAATCGGTGTGCTAGTTTACTGACGTAATTAGCTCCTTCCTTAACAATTTCAATCGCTACTTGGTCGTTATTTTTTGCAGCTTCAAATACATAACGTGCTAATTTGGCAAAACTACTCGAAGGCTGCCCTGACATTTGCTCGACAATCCCCATGGCATTATCCACCGAGAAATGCTGACAAATCACATCTGTTAACTCTGTTTTTTCACCCAAACCATCTAAATCAAGTAATGCGTTTTTTATAGCTTCAAGCCCCATCCATGCACCACTGCCCTTATCACCAAGAGCAAAACCATGACCACCATAGTTTGTGGTATGACCCGCAACACAAGAGAATCCACATGAGCCCGTACCGGTTATAATTACCGCACCATCGCTACCTTCGTGTGCACCAATACAAGCAGTATGTAAATCGGTGGTGAGAAACATTTGTTTAAATGGATGGTCCCATTCCATAATCTTGTCGTACAAACTAGGTAGGTTTACACCTGCCAGACCCAAACCAGCATACAGTTGATGAACTGTCTCAAGTGGTAATCCAGCATCTCGAAGAGCTAACTGTGTTGAGACCATTATTGATTCAAGCGTGCGTTCTAAACCATGTAATGGGTTCGCGGGGCCACCAAGGCCGGTTCCTAATACACCTTGCTTAACAGAGTAGATAGTAGCTCGGCATTTTGTTCCGCCACCATCAATACCAATAAACAATTGGTCCTCACTCACACTCTTCGCCATCATTTAACGACCCCTAGCCTTCGTTTAGTTTTTATTTAAATCGCATTATTTTTATTCTAAGAATGCGAAATGATCTCAACCTTTGTTGATTTAATGTTACACAACAAATGACAGCGTTGTCATTACTTTTTTTATAAAAATGCACATTAGTTTAAAATTTACCTACAACACTTTGAAACTAAAGAGCATTATTCGTGAGTAATAAATAAAAAAACGTCCAGTAATCACTTCTCAACTTATTCTCGCTACTTTTTTGAGTGCAAATTAGCGACAAAGCTCCATGTTACTGTGCTTTTATATACTCAGTATTGTATCTAATATTAGCTTAGCGCAAATAATACTTTAGTTAAACATTTTATTTAAAATGGAATATTTTTTTCTATCTTGATAACAACAGTGAATCATCAATACAGTGAAACTCAGCAGCGGCTTGCTTTAATATATCGGCAGTGAGGTGCTCTGCTCCATAGACATCACACGGTAGCTGATAATTATTCGCTAAGTGACCAAGCAATAACGCAAAATCACCATCGCCCGAAAGTAATACCATTTTATCGAGCTGCTTGGCATGCTCTAGCATATCAATGGTAATGCCAACATCCCAATCCCCTTTTGCACTACCATCTCTGCGCTGAATAAAAGGTTTCAGTTTTACCTCAAAACCAATTGCGCGCAGAATATTTTGAAACTGCGATTGCTTTTCGTCACCTCGGTATATTGCATACGCAATAGCACAATCAATTTGGTAGCGTTCGCTCATCTGTGCCCAAAAGGCATTGTAGTCAAAATTTTTCTTGTAGCTTTCTTTACAGGTGTAATAAATGTTTTGTACATCTACAAAGATACCGACTTTTGGCTTATCAACTGCTGGCATAATTATTCTGTTTTTAGTGATTTGTGTTCACTGTAGCATATCTAGGTTGATATTTACGAAAAAGTAACCTAAATTGGTTACATAAAACAAAGTAACCAAATTTGGTTACTTATCGCGATGTAACTAAATTAAGTTACTTAATCTAAGGGATCATAATGATTGCGGTGATCAGTGGTGATTTAATTAAATCACAAAAAATTCCACAACAAGAATACGACGCCATGCTTTATCAGCTTGATCAAAGCTTACGCTTTGTTGCTAAGCGCTTTAACGCAAGCTTTACCATTTACCGTGGCGATGCATTGCAAGTACAGCTAACAGAGCCTGAGCTGGTATGTCATGCTGCCATCTTGTTGTATTTGCAAATGAAGGCAGCCAATTATGAGCTGCGACAAAGTTTGGCTATTGGCTCACTCGACAACCCCCGCGCCGATATAAAAACAGCCACAGGCAGTGCTTATACCATATCTGGTCGCGGCTTAGATAACATCGGCCAGCAACGTTTGGTGATCAATATTGAAAATAACACCCTTGAAGAAGCCTTTGCGCTTAATATTGCTTTTGTCGAAGTCCTGCTTGAAAAAATGAGTCAAAAGCAGGCCAATGCGCTGTTTTATTATTTAACCGTCGAAAATAACAGCCATGCAGAGCTTGCCAAAGAGCTTAATACCAGCCGAGAGAATGTCACTAAGTTACTCAACCTAGCCCATTATCAACTTATCGAGCGCTTTATAAATTACAGCCAAACCACACTCAAAGGATTGTTATGACCAGTTTTGCTCTATTACTCACCGCGTTAGTACTAGGTCACTTACTTGCTGACTTTTATTGGCAACCAATGAGCTGGGTGCATGATAGAAACAACCGTCACTTTCGTGCCAGCAAACTCTACTTGCACGTATTAACACATGGCGTGACCTCTTTAGCTGTGCTAACGCTGTGGGAATACACCTACGGCTGGCAAGAGTTCTCTCGGGTATTGTTAGCAACTGTGGCGATTATGCTGAGCCACTATGTCATTGACTTGGCAAAATCGTACTCAAATAAAGGCGTGGTGCCCTTTATACTCGACCAACTAGCCCACCTTGTTGTGATTGTAATGCTAACGGTTTGGCTTACCGATAAAAATGAATTTTATAGTTTAACATGGCAAAAGCTGATTGCCCTCGATACCTTGTTTGTTATTGCAGCTTATTTATTGGTGCTTAACCCAAGCTCTGTGTTTATTCGCATGATGCTAGAAAAAATCAATATCCAGATCAACAATGAAGGCAGTATTCCTGCTGCGGGTCATTTTATTGGCTTGCTAGAGCGGGTATTAATGTTGAGCTTTATCTTGCTGGGTGAATTCGGCGGTGTGGGCTTTCTACTGGCAGCAAAATCTATCTTTCGCTTTGGTGATTTAAAAGAAAGTAGCGAAAAACAACTCACCGAATATGTCATGCTGGGCACTTTATTAAGTGTCACCGTGACACTCTTTATTGGTGTCGCCACCTTGTATTGCATTAAACTCTTTTAATCGCTTAGAAAAACAAAAACGCGCAATTGCGCGTTTTTTGTTTTTACTGTTATCAACTATCCGCAGCGGGTTTACGTCTTGGGCGAGATGGCCCAGACACACGCTGACGATTACCCGCAGGTTTATTACCTGTGGGTTTGTTGTTATTCGATTTATTAGCGTTATTACTGCCTTTTTGGTTTTGGCCCTGCTCTTTACCTTTACCCTGCCATTTACCTTGTGAAGGTCGCTTTTGCGATTTAGGTTTTGGCTTTTGTGCAGGTTTTGCTGCGCCTTGACCATCTTGTGCTTTTGGCTTTTTCGGTTTCTTTGGCTTTTTAGGCTTGATTGGGCGCGTATCTAGCGGCTTTTCAGCAACCGGTTTACTTGGCTCAAAGCCAGCTTCTGTTGCACGCGGAATAAGCTCACCAATAAAGCGCTCAATACCATATAAATCATCGGCATCATCAGCTGTAACAAACGAAATAGCATGACCCGATGCACCCGCTCGGCCCGTACGGCCAATACGGTGTACGTAATCTTCATAAATATTCGGTAAATCGTAGTTAACAACATGAGGTAGCTCAACAATATCAAGGCCTCGGGCAACGATATCAGTTGCAACTAGTACGCGCACTTCACCCGATTTAAAGCCTTCAAGCGCTTTAACGCGAGCACCTTGCGATTTATTGCCGTGAATAGCAGCTCCCACAATCTCATCGCGTTCAAGCTGCTTAACTAAGCGGTTCGCACCATGTTTGGTACGGCAAAATACTAATACTTGCTGCCAATCATTGCTACGGATCAAATGACTAAGTAGTGCTGTTTTGCGTGTTTTATCGACCGCATAAACAGACTGCGAAACCGTTTTAGCTGTGGTGTTTTTTGCTGCGACTGAAATTTCAACGGGGTCGTTAATTAGCCCTTTTGCAAGTTCACGAATTTCATCAGAGAAAGTAGCTGAAAACATCAGGTTTTGACGTTTAGCTGGCAATTTAGCAATGATACGTTTGATGTCATGAATAAAGCCCATATCGAGCATACGGTCGGCTTCATCAAGGATCAGCACTTCTAAATCATCAAACTTAACAGCATTTTGATTATGTAGGTCTAACAAGCGACCTGGTGTTGCCACTAAAATATCAACACCTTTGCGAAGGCGCAGCATTTGTGGGTTAATTTTAACGCCACCATAAACAACAAATGAGCTGACATTTGAATGTTTTGCATATTGCTCAACATTTTCACTTACTTGTAAAGCAAGCTCACGAGTTGGTGCCAGTACTAATGCTCGTACTTTATTACCACCCGCTTTAGGGCCTTTTGACAAGCGCTCAATTAACGGCAGCGTAAAACCCGCAGTTTTACCTGTGCCCGTTTGCGCTGCAGCCATAACATCTCGGCCTTCAATGATCGCAGGGATAGCTTGTGATTGAATAGGCGTTGGTGCTTCATAGCCCTTTTCTAAAACTGCATTTACTAAAGCTGGTGATAAACCTAACCCATCAAAACTCATACTATCTCTCTTTAAAAAATTCAGCCGATACGGCGAAGTGCGCGCATTATACCTAGGATAGTCAATAATGCATGGAATTATTTACAAACTCATATTTTATAATGAGCTTGGTCGATTAATTTAAGGCATAAAAAAAGCGGCTCAAATGCCGCTTTGTCTCATATACCCAAACCACCTCAGGGTGGTTTGGGTATAGCTAATCTTTACTTAACACCAAGCTCGCGTAAACGCTCTTGTAGGTAGCTGTCTGCGGTGTAGCGCTCAGATAGCACAACATCAGGACGCGGGTGTAAGAATAATGGTAACGAAATACGTGATTTCGTTGACGCTTTACCCGTTGGGTTGATCACTCGGTGAATCGTAGATGGGAAGTAACCACCTGACGCTTCTTGAAGCATGTCGCCAATATTGATGATCAGGTTACCAAAATCACATGGTACGTCTAACCAACCGCCATCCGTTGTTTGTACTTGTAAACCAGGCTCATTCGCCGCAGGTAATACAGTTAATAGGTTGATGTCACCATGCGCTGCCGCACGGATTGCACCTGGCTCTTCATCACCAGTCATTGGTGGGTAATGAAGAATACGCAGGAGTGTTTGCTCTGAGTTAGCAATCATATCTTTAAGATCGATAGAGAACTTAGCGCGCACTTCTTCTGGTGCTTCAGCTTGAACCCAGCTTAATAATGTAGCTGCAAACTCATTCGCTAAACGGTAGTACTCACGAATTTCTTCTTCTAGCTGTGCTGGAACACGGCCTTTTGGATAAACGTGGTAGTACTCTTTAATATCTTTAACGGTAAAGCCTTTTGCAACTTCTGACACTGATGGTGGGAAATAACCATCTTGTGTCTCTTTTGAAAATAAAAACTCGTGCTTTTGCTCAGAATTAAAGAATTCTTGCCAATTCTTGTAAATAGACTCAACTAATGACTGAGGGATTGGGTGATTTTTTAATACACCGAAACCTGTGTTTCTTAGTGACTCAACAAATTGAGCGGCCGCATCGCTCGCTTTATAATCAACGGTAGGTAAATGTTGCATTGTCTTTTCCAGTGAATAAGGTTCTAGAAGTCTGTGCTAAGCATAGCATTTCTTCATTATAGCGCTTCGCGAGGATAGAGAAACACAGGCAAAAACATAAGGACTTATGTCCGCCCCTACCTTGCTTAACTCCTTAAGTTTGATACAGATCAACTAAGCATTTAAGTAGTATAATATGCACTATCATCTAAACTTAGGTATGACCAACTAGACACGTTTCAACGCAAAAGGATCGCTAATGTTCAAAAGGCTGCAAATGTTACTTTTCAGTGCGCTCATACTCATTACCAATCAGGTTATCTCAGCAGAGCAAGCAAACTATAAAGTCGAAAATATTAAAGACAACGTATATCGCTTTAGTGCTGGCCATTACCACAGCGCTTTTATGATTGTTGATAACCTTGCCTTAGTGACTGATCCTATCAATAGCGACGCCGCAAAATACCTAAAAAACTATATCAAGAAAACCTTTAACGCCGAAATCAAATTCATGCTGTACAGCCATAGCCATGTTGACCATGCGATGGGCGGTAATGAGCTAATCGATAACAACACCACGGTCGTTGCTCATCAATTTGCAGCTGAGGACCTTAAATTAAACAAAGTGCCTACGGCTCTGCCTGATCTTACTTTTACCGATACACTCAAAGTCGATTTAGGTGATAGCTACGTGCTGCTTAATTACTATGGGCCTAATAATGGCCGAGGTAATGTCAGTATGCGTTTTATGCCTGCCAATGTACTTTATGTTGTTGATTGGATTGTGCTTGGCCGCATGCCATATAAAAACCTGATTGGTTACGATATTAACGGCATGCTGCATTCAACCAAAGCGGTGCTAAATGAACCTGCTTTTGCTGCATTTATAGGTGGCCATGCAGATACTGGCAACCGCGATGATGTTGTCTCGTACTTACACTATATTCAAGACTTACACACTGCCGTGCGCGATGGCATGTTAAAAGGTAAAAACCTTGCGACCTTACAAAAAGAAATAAGCTTGCCTAAATACAGCCATTTAAAAATGTACCAGCAATGGCTACCACTGAATATTGAGGGTGTGTATAACAACCTTGTCGAGATGGGCTATTTTAATTTTCGCAGCGACATTGATGCTCAGTTTTAACTGAGCATCAATGGCGGGATAAAAACGCGTTAAGTTCTTTACTCATACGTGCAACAAGCGATTTTGGGCCACCATCATACATATCGTTATGGCGCGAACCTTTAAGCTTAATTTGCGTCACTGGGTATATAGCGAGCTCTTGCGGCGTTAGCAATACGTTGTCATCTGCTGGGTAATCGCTACCGCGTAGTGTCAGTACAGCAATATTTTTGTTTCGCGGGATCAGCATACGGCGATGATCAAGGGTGATCAGCTTAGCTACCTTAGCGGGATAAATAGCCGCATATAATGCTGCAATATCTCCCCCATTTGAGTGCCCAAATAAAGTGAGCTTATTAAAGTCATACTCAGGATAACGCTTTGCAAGTTCTACGGCTAAAAACTCAAGGGTTTGTACACCACGGTGCCAGTTTTCCATGCGTGTGGTCATGTATGGTGGCTCCGGGTTTAAACTCGGATCACCTTTTAACTCATGAGCAACTTCAACCGTTAAATAACCATGCTGATGAAAGGCCTGCTGGGCAAATTGATAGTCTGTATGTGCCATACCATAGCCTGCCCCAATAAACGCCACGGGGCATTTCTTCTTTATCGTACATTTGCTATCGGCTTCTGTAATGGTCACCGGAATATGGCGTGCCCGCTCAGTATCAAACAGTGTCTCTGTTTGATTTGCAAAGGCTGTTTGCCCGCAAAGAGTTAAAGCAAGCATTAGCGCCGCCTTTTTAATATTTAACATGATAATTTGAATTCTAAGCTACGTTTAACCATAGGCCACTCACCATCAATAATTGAAAACACCACGGTGTCGCGTACGCATCCATCGGCCATAATTTGGTGATTACGAAGCACCCCATCTTGTTTTGCTCCTAGGCGAGCAATGGCATTGCGCGAAGCCTGGTTATGCCAATGAGTACGAAACTCAACGGCAATCACATTAAGTGTTTCGAATGCATAACTCAGCAGCAGTTTTTTACAATCAGTATTAACCCCAGTACGCTGAAAACGCTTGGCATACCAGGTATAGCCAATTTCTAAACGGCGGTTTTTACTGTCGATATTACAAAAGCGAGTTGAGCCTATCACCTCATCGGTGTGTTTATCGATGACAGCAAATGGTAATGCGCGACCAAGTGACAGTTGTTCAAACGCCATACTTAAATAATCGTCAACACGTTCTTCGTTGGGCACTGAGGTAAACCACAATTCCCAAAGCTTTCCATCTGAAGCGGCGCTTACCAAAGCATCGCGATGCTCAAGCGTTAACGGCACTAATTTTACAAATTGACCTTCCAAGGTAATGGGACTTAAATTCATAACTTTCCTTAACCCAAATTAGCAAAAATATTTAATCCACCAGCTCTATATCGAGCCCTGCTAATAAATCCAACGCAGCATAACGTTCAAATTTGGCCTTACTGATATTGTTAGCTGTTATATCAATGGCGAAGTGGCTGGCACCAATAAAATTAGCTTTACTGAGGTTGGTTTGTTGAAACAAGCTGTCACGAAAGTCCGTATCAGTAAAATCAGCTGAAGATAAATCTGCATGTCTAAAATCAACATCTTTGGCAAAACAGCTACGCATTTTTAAAGCTTTTAAACTAAGTTCAAAAAAGCTGCTGTGGCTAAGTTCACAGCCAACAAAACTCACTGGGGCACGGCTGGCAAGTAGCGGCCAATCAACATCAGTAAAGCGCACGCTGGTTAATTTACACTGTTTAAAGCTTACTTCTTCAAGCGAGGTGTATCTAAGCCCAAGCGCAGCTAAATTATAGTTTTTAAACTCGCACTCTATGAACCGACAGTTTTCAAACTGACTATTGCTAAAGTCACAGTCGATAAATTCACATTGCTCAAATTCGCAATGCGAAAATGTTTTCCCTGCAAGGTTTACTTCAAAGGTGTGTTCAAAATAAAGCGAATGGCTTGCGATCACGCGGTGGTCTCAATATCTTGTTTAAGCGCAAGTACTGCAATAAAAATAAGACCAAACAATGGAATTAGCGCTAGTAACCCACCAATAACGGCCACCACGATTGGTGTTGAGGTTTTGCGCTTACCTAAGTAATAGCTGATAGCGGCAAACACAGGAATTAAAATAACAATTATTTGCCCGATTAAAGTTGCACTGATATTCATTCTCTCTCCTTGAAGAACATACTAAAAAATCATTTAAGCACAAAAAAACCCTAAGGCATACACCTTAGGGTTATTATTCATTAAGTCTTATAATTCAGGCTATTATGAATTATTCAGCGTCTTTCGCTACAACATCAATTGCAAGCTCAGTTAATGCATCTGCATTTGCTTTGCTTGGTGCATCTGTTAATAAACATGATGCTTGAGTTGTTTTAGGGAAAGCAATAACGTCACGAATGTTATCAGTACCGCATAACAACATAACTAAGCGGTCAAGACCAAACGCAAGACCTGCATGCGGTGGTGTACCGTATTTAAGTGCGTCAAGTAAGAAACCAAACTTGTCTTGCTGCTCTTGCGCTTCGATACCTAAAATTCTGAATGCTGTTTCTTGCATTTCTGCATTGTGAATACGCACCGAACCACCACCAACTTCGTAGCCGTTTAATACCATGTCGTATGCATCTGATAGTGCACCTGCTGGGTTTGCTTCAAGCTCTTCAGGAGAAATACCTTTCGGTGCAGTGAATGGGTGGTGAACCGCATGCAATGTACCTTCGTCGTCTTCTTCGAACATAGGGAAGTCAACAACCCATAATGGTTTCCAGCTATCAAGATCAGTAATGCCTAAATCAACACCAATCTTAAGACGTAGCGCACCCATTGCTTCGTTAACAACGTTGCGCTTGTCAGCACCGAATAAAATGATGTCGCCAGGTTGTGCGTTAGTACGCTCAAGTAATTGGTTGATCACCTCTTCGTTTAAGAACTTAGCGATTGGTGATTGTACACCTTCAACGCCCGCAGCACGGTCGTTCACTTTCATCCATGCTAGGCCTTTCGCGCCATAGATACCGATGAATTTAGTGTAATCGTCGATTTGTTTACGAGAAAGCTCAGCACCGCCTGGTACAGTTAATACTGCAACACGGCCTTTTTCGTCATTAGCAGGACCAGAGAATACTTTAAACTCAACGTCTTTTACTAAATCAGCAACGTCAACAAGCTGCATTGGGTTACGTAGGTCTGGTTTATCAGAACCATATAAACGCATTGCTTCGCTGTAAGGCATAACTGGGAAGTCGCCTAAGTCAACGTCTAGTAATGATTGCCACATTTCGCGGATCATTTTCTCAGTCATTGCACGCACTTGATCAGAGCTCATGAATGACGTCTCTAAATCGATTTGTGTGAATTCTGGCTGACGGTCAGCACGTAAGTCTTCGTCACGGAAACATTTAACAATTTGATAGTAACGGTCAAAACCCGACATCATTAATAATTGTTTAAATAACTGTGGTGACTGAGGTAAAGCGTAGAAGCTACCTTTGTGAACACGGCTAGGTACTAAGTAGTCACGCGCACCTTCTGGTGTTGCTTTTGTTAGTACCGGTGTTTCGATATCTAAGAAACCGTTGTCATCTAAGAAACGACGCACAAAGCTGCTCGCTTTTGCACGAAGTTTGATACGGTCGCTCATTTCAAGACGACGTAAATCTAGGTAACGGTATTTTAAGCGGCGCTCTTCAGAGTTTTGCTGATTAAAATCAAGTGGTAATGGCTCTGAACGGTTGATGATAGTTAAGCTTGTGCCTAAAATTTCAACTTCACCTGTTGCCATGTCTATGTTTACTTGGCTTTCAGGGCGTGCGCGAACAACACCTTTTAACTGCACACAAAACTCTTGACGTAGTTTATTCGCAGTATCCATTAATCCTTCTACTTCAGGATCAAAAACAACTTGTACTAAACCTTCTCTGTCACGTAAATCGACGAAGATAAGGCCACCAAGGTCACGGCGTTTGTTGATCCAACCACATAGTTCAACTTCTTGATCTACGTGAGATTTATTTAGCTGTCCGCAATATATAGAGCGCATAGTATTCCTGTCAGTTAAAGACTTATAGCCGCCTGCTCTTAAGAGTTCGCTATTTTGAGAGCAAAAGCCACTATACAAAGTAATCATTTAAGGCAGAGCATTATACCCAAACCATCTCAAAATGCGAGTGCCAGCAGTGCCTGTCGGGGGGCTAAATATATGCCCCGGCTTCTGAGCAAACATTTCTTTTGTTACACTAGACATAATTTAAATTTATTGGTTGATTAAATGCTGTACTTAGGTTGTCCGCAGTGGTCTAGCACCGCATGGAAAGGAAATTTGCTCTCTAGTCACTGTAAAAGCGCCGACATGCTCAGTGAGTATGCGCAATGCTTTAACTCAGTCGAGGGCAACACCAGTTTTTATGCTGACCCAAGTCATGAGTCATTAGTGCGCTGGCATGATGCGGTACCCGAAGACTTTAAATTTACTTTTAAGTTTCACCGGCGTTTTAGTCACGAATTACAACTGACGAATATAGATAGTGAGCTTAATGCGTGGCTAAACTTATTTGAGCCCATTTTTGCTAAAACGGGGCAAATCATGTTGCAGCTACCCCGTGCCTTTGGCCCAGATGCCCTACCCCTGCTTGCTAATTTTATTGCACAACTACCTAAACAACTTAGTTTCGGTGTAGAAGTACGTCACCCCGGCTTCTTTAATAAGGATGATGCTGAGATTCGTTTAAATCAGCTGTTAATTGAAAATAATATAGATCGTATCAGTATGGATACCCGCGCTTTATTTGCCGTACCCGCCGATACCGATGCACTCATTGATGCGCAAAAGAAAAAACCTTATTTACCTGTGCATGCCATTGCAACAGGAAATCAGCCCATGCTGCGCTTTGTGATTGCCAGTCTTGAACATGAATACAAGTCGTATTACCAGCCATGGCTGAAAAAAGTAAAGCAATGGCTTGATGAAGGAAAATCACCCTATTTGTTTTTTCATACCGCAGATAATCGCCAGTCACCACTTTTAGCAAGACAGTTTTGCCAAGATTTAGGTTACAATCACCCCGTGCTTGCGCCTTTTATAGGTGAACGCGAAGCAAGCCAAAGCAGTTTATTTTAGCGCCCGATTTATCAGAGAAAACATGAAAGATTACAGCCGTTATTTTCAAGGTTACCCGCCGCACATCATTGAGCAAGTGTTACAGCTATTTAATGGCGACAGAGCTGCTAAATACCTAAAGGGCAAATACCCTGATGCGCATAGTATTACCAGCGATAAAGCTTTATACAATTACGCCACTGAACTAAAAAAGCGCTACCTTAAAAATGCCCTGCCTTTTGGCCGTGCTGCATTCAAAAAACAAGGCGATATGGTCACAAATGCCTTAGGCACCCATACTTTTCGTATGCAAGGTAAAACCCGAAAACACGATCTTGCCATTAATAGCGACCTACTTCGCGCACCTGAACCACTTCTCAAAGCACTCGTCGTACATGAACTGGCTCATTTTAAAGAAAAAGACCACAACAAAGCCTTCTATCAACTATGTTGCCACATGGAGCCGCAATACCATCAACTAGAACTGGATTTAAGAATATTCAGTGTGCTGGTAGGTGAAGGGAAGAATCCGTATTAAAGCTATCAGCTATCAGCTATCAGCTATCAGCTATCAGCTATCAGCTATCAGCTATCAGCTATCAGCTATCAGCTATCAGCTATCAGCTATCAGCTATCAAAACATAAAACCTGAGGAATGAATGTTAAGCTCTTGTTGTTCAAAAACTCTAATAACTATCCTCCATCTCGATCAGCTAAAAACTGACGGCTGAAAGCTGACAGCTAAGTTTCTGAAACCTCAAACCTTCTTTGCCCTATCAGCTGCCCAGACTCGGTAACCACTTTAACGACCCATTTCCCTGCAGCATTAGCAGGGAAATTCGTTTTATGACTCCACGCTCGATAACCCTCTTTACGACCACCAGAAATATCCAAGGCTATACGGTCAACTTCTTTTCGATTATGCACCCAAACATGAAAGATTTTTTCATTTAAACCTCGCGGTGCTTTTACTGCACTAAAACTATATAGACCTTTTTCATGCAAGCTCTGCTCGCTGAGTTCTGTTATTGGCGAAAGTGGTTTACGGGCTTGTTCATCAAGCTGATACGACATGCTCATATCGGTTAAACGCAGTGCCGCAGGTGGCACAAAGCTACGCAATTGCCAAAGCCCAACACCTAATGCACAAAGCAATAACACCAACAACGGAAAACGCCACCATTTCGCATTAGGCATCAAATTACCAAGACTTGGAATTGTTAAAATAACAGCTGTTATCAGTGCAATTTCAAAACTTTGGCTGGTCGTTAACTTTAATAAAATTGGCAAGGTAACCGACAACACGACAAACAAAGAAAAGCTATGAAACACACTAAACCACACACTGTGCCTTGCAAGCTTTTTGTAATAGAGGGGGTCAACAACAGAAACGAACGCACAAAGAATAATTAAAGCGGTGAACGCGGCCTGACCATGGTCCCAAGTAGTCACCGCCAAGAAAAATGGTAAAGCAAAAAACAAACTTTCTTGCTGCACAACTTGTAGCGCAAAGCGCATCACGTTAGGTGACACCGCCACACCAAAACGCTCCTCTACTTTATCTCTTAGCCAGTTATCTATTAACAACCACAACCAAGTGACTAATAACAAAATAGAGATAAGTTGCGAAAACGATTCTTTTCTTTCAACAAAGACATAGCTTGCCACACCACTGCAAAAAGCCAACACCGCCATCAACCCCGGCCGCTTCTGCATCATGAAAACAAATTTAGTTATAAAGTTTTTTAAGTAATTCATGCATTCATCAAATCCATTTAAGGCTTTATGAGTAAAGCACAAATTGGATGAATGTAGGCTTTAAAACTAGCTTTAAGTTCAAAGCTTTAAGCTGTAAGTTTTGAGCCAAGACTAGTTACTCAACTGCATCGATTATGAAGGTTCGTAAATAACAATTTGACTCAACCACCAGTTAAGTTCATCGTCAATTTGCCATGCCTCACATGAATTCAGATGTTTTAAAATTACCTGCTTATCAGACTGACAACTAACTGCTTTTAATACAAGGTTACCATTTTCCCAAAGTGTTGCCCTTGCTATAAGGCCATTGCCCTTAATTTCAATGTATTGAGCTTTAGTTGGCTCACCCAATTCAGCAGAAAGAACCACCTTGAGATTTTCAATTGTCAAAATTTTAGATTTTGAATTTCTCCAATTTTCTAATTCTTGTAGCACTATTTTCCTCAACCTAAGAGTGTAAGCAATTGCTACCAAACACTATTTTTTATACCAAGGTCGCTTACAAGGCCCTTAACCTAATGAGTCAAAGCAAATTTCCGTGTAACTCTCATGTGAAATACCAAGGTTAAATTTTCCATACTCAGCTTGATTAGATTCGCTATCTTCAAGCCAAAGTTGTTTTGCTTCTAACAAATCAGAAATATTATCAATCTCTCGGACTCCATTAAGTACAACATGTAAAGTCTCCGATTGAGTTTGGAATGTCACAAACACTTGAAACTCACTCCCAGAGCGTTTTAACTTCACTTCATCGACTATAACTTCTTGGTATATGTGATTAAATTTCAATTCAATTGCCTATTGAGTTATTTCAGTAGATTAATTTATGTATTACACACCAAAAGATTAACTTAACGAAAGCTGCAAAACCATATTTCAAACTTAGAGCTTAGTACCCTCAATTGAATTTCAGCGTTGAAATAAACTCAACATAAAACACTAAGTGCTATAGCCTTTTAAAAACAAAAAAGCGCGGTCTGACCCGCGCCTCTATTTTATCTGACGGCTGATAGCTGACAGCTCAAGTCGTTGGGTTACAAACCAAGTTCTGCCATAAAATCATCATCTGCATCGTCTGCTTGTGATGATGCTTTTTGCTTTTCAGCTTTTTGTTTAGCTTCATTTTCGATGATGTCATCTGGGTCAACGGCTTCTGAAATATCAAAATCATGTAGTTTGATAAATTCAGTTTTATCCATCGCAAGCTCTAGATAGAAGATATTTTGCTTCGCAGTAGTGAAGGTCACACGGCGCGCTTGTGGTCTATCCATGGTGGTATCAACAGAGATTTGCACCTGCTTGTTAATCGCCATCATCTTAGGTTGGTTTTGCGTGATAGAAGTATGCAGCTGGTCGCGTACTTTTGACGTAAAGTCACCAACGATTTGGTTCATCAGCTCGCCGAGTACGTTTGCCACATCATCTGATAAATGGCTTTGTGCAATTTCGTCTTCTGGCATACCCATGTTGCGCATATAGTCATGGTAAATTTCCATGGCTGCTTGGGCTGTGAAGTTTGTTACCACAAGGCCAGTAAAACCACCATCGAACAATACAAAACAGCCAATATCTGGGCGCATACAGGTGCGGGTTATTTTTTGTACCATGGCAGAATAACTAATACTATTACCACTTGCTGAAGACAGAACTCCAGTCACTGAATGACACAGAGTTGATAAGATATCTTCTGTACTAATCACTTTGCTTTTTGTCATTAAACTTCTCTTTTTTGTACTTGTTATTGATAATTCTAGCCAAGCTACTGAATTTATCACTGACTATCCAGTTAAAAATGCTAAAATAGCGGTATTATTTTTTAAAGAGACTGTTCACGTGACGCAAAAAGACAGTATTTATGCCACTGAGCAAGCGGTTAAAGACTTTAGCTTTGACCAACATGTAGTAGAAGTTTTCCCAGATATGATCCAGCGCTCGGTGCCGGGTTACGCAACCATTGTTAGCACCATAGGTAAACTGGCTGGCGAATACGCGCAAAGTAATTCAAACCTATACGACTTAGGCTGTTCACTTGGTGCAGTAACGTTAAGTATGCGCCGTAATATTCGCACCGATAACTGTAATATTATTGCCGTTGATAACTCAGAAGCGATGGTTGAGCGTTGTAAATTACATTTACAAGGTTTTCGCTCTGACGTGCCAGTCACTGTCACGCTGGGTGATATAAACGATTTAGCCATCGAGAATGCCTCTGTGGTGGCGATGAACTTTACACTACAGTTTATTCCACCTGAAAAGCGCCAAGCGGTGCTTGAAAAGATTTACGCAAATTTAAAACCAGGCGGCGTTTTGCTGCTGAGCGAAAAAATTAGAGGTGAAAATGAGCAATGCGATAATTTGCTCATTGATTTACATCATGATTTTAAACGTCATAACGGCTATTCAGAGCTTGAGATCAGCCAAAAGCGCACAGCTATCGAAAATGTCATGCGCCCTGATCATTTATCTACCCACTTAAACCGATTAAGTGAAATTGGTTTTAGCCAAACGCAAGTGTGGTATCAATGTTTTAACTTCTGTTCGATGATTGCAATCAAGTAATCATCACAACGATATAAAGAGTATTTCATGTCTCAATGGTTTAACCAATTTTATGCTGCTATCGCACAAAGCCCGCTTAGTCACTGGCTCGAAACTTTACCTGGCCAATTAAAGCACTGGGAACTCGAAGCCAGTCACGGCGATTTACCTAAATGGCAAAAAGTGCTGAAAAACTTACCTGAGGTAAGCACAAACCATGTAAACCTGCAGGATAAAGTACAAATCGGCACCGGTGATGAGCTATCTGAGGGTCAGCAAAAACAGTTAACGCATTTATTAAAGCGCATGATGCCATGGCGTAAAGGGCCATTTAGCTTACACGGTATCGAGATTGATACTGAGTGGCGCAGTGATTGGAAATGGGATCGTTTACTGCCTCATATTGAACCGTTAAAAGGCCGCACTGTGCTTGATATTGGTTGTGGTTCTGGTTATCACTTGTGGCGTATGCGCGGTGAAGGCGCTAATTTTGTAGTAGGTATCGATCCATCTGATTTATTCTTATGCCAATTTCAAGCGATAAAGCATTATCACCAAGATGAAAACGTGCATTTATTGCCATTAGGTGTTGAAGCTCTGCCAGAGCTAAAAGCATTTGATACGGTATTTTCGATGGGTGTTTTATATCATCGTCGTTCACCAATCGACTTTTTAGCGCAATTAAAAGCGCAGCTTCGTCCTGGCGGTGAGTTAGTCCTTGAAACACTGGTTGTTGAAGGTGATGAGCACACAGTTTTAGTGCCAACCGACCGTTATGCAAAAATGCGTAATGTGTGGTTTATCCCAAGCACCGCGGCATTAAAACTATGGATGGAGCGCGTTGGCTTTAAAGATGTACAAGTTAAAGACTGTGCAATCACAACGCTTGAAGAACAACGTAAAACCCAGTGGATGGAAAACGAATCATTGGTCGACTTTTTAGACCCAAATGACACCAGCAAAACCATTGAAGGTTACCCAGCCCCCCTACGCGCTATTTTAACTGCGAAAGCTTAACAAATAGTGAGAAGTCTCTAGTTACAAGGTCAAAGTGACATTTACTTGATACTTTTGCCTTGTAACTTGAAAGCAAAAAAACCGGACAACTGTCCTTGTCAAGTCGGTTAAAGTGATTTTTCAACTAGCCGCGCCATTGCAATTGTTGTAAAATACGCGCGTTTCTAAGCAACCCACATGCAACTTTTTTGAGGAAAACCTGTGAGCGAACAAAAACAGTCTCTTAGCTATAAAGACGCGGGCGTAGATATCGATGCCGGTAATGCACTTGTTGAGCGTATTAAAGGCGTAGTTAAAAAAACCAGACGTCCTGAAGTAATGGGCGGTATCGGTGGTTTTGGCGCACTTTGCGAACTACCAACTGGCTATAAAGAGCCTGTACTGGTTGCTGGCACAGACGGCGTTGGTACAAAACTACGTTTAGCAATCGATCTTAAAAAGCACGACACAGTGGGTATCGACCTTGTTGCTATGTGTGTAAACGACCTTATTGTACAAGGTGCAGAGCCACTATTTTTCCTTGATTACTATGCAACTGGTAAATTAGACGTAGACACTGCGGCTGATGTTGTAACAGGTATTGGTAAAGGCTGTGAGCTTTCTGGCTGTGCATTAATCGGTGGTGAAACTGCTGAAATGCCAGGTATGTACGACGGCGAAGACTACGACATGGCTGGTTTCTGTACTGGTGTTGTAGAAAAATCTAAAATTATCGACGGTACTAAAGTTGCTGCAGGCGACCAATTAATCGCCCTTGCATCAAGTGGTCCTCACTCAAACGGCTTCTCATTAATTCGTAAAGTTCTTGAAGTATCTGGCGCAGACACGAGCGCTGAGCTTGAAGGCAAAACACTTGGCGATCACCTTTTAGAACCAACTCGTATCTACGTTAAACAACTACTTGAGCTATTCAAGCAGGTTGACGTACACGCGTTATCTCATATCACGGGTGGTGGTTTCTGGGAAAACATCCCGCGCGTACTTCCTGAATCTGCAAAAGCAGTTATCAAAGGTGACAGCTGGGAATGGCCTGTTGTTTTCAACTGGTTACAAGAAAACGGCAACATCACAACACACGAAATGTACCGTACATTCAACTGTGGTGTTGGTATGATTTTAGTTGTTCCAGCAGACAAACTTGAGCAAAGCTTAACAATCCTTAAAGATCTTGGCGAAAATGCATGGCATATTGGTGAGATCCAAGATGCGAAAGCTGGCGAAGAGCAAGTAGAAATTTTAGGTGGTCGTGACTAATGACCCCTTGTCGTCTTGTTGTATTAATTTCTGGTAGCGGTTCAAACCTTCAAGCCATCATCGACGCATGTGCGCGTGGTGAGATAAAAGCCGAAATCGCCGCTGTAATTAGTAATAAAGCCGACGCCTATGGCCTTGAGCGAGCAAAAAATGCAGGTATACAAACACGTGTACTTAGCCATAAAGATTTTGACTCGCGCGAGGCCTATGATGCTGAGTTAATGGACATTATTGACAATTTTGAACCAAATCTAGTTGTATTAGCTGGTTTTATGCGTATTCTTACTCCTAGCTTAGTGCAAAAATTTAAGGGAAAAATGTTGAACATTCACCCTTCTTTGTTGCCTAAGTACCAAGGGCTGAATACCCACCAACGAGCGATAGATGCAAAAGATGACGTTCATGGTGTCAGTGTTCACTTTGTCACAGAAGAGCTAGACGGCGGTCCCGTTGTTCTTCAAGCCAAAGTGCCGGTACTCGAAAACGATACCGCAGAGACACTCGCACAACGTGTTCATCAGCAAGAACATATAATCTATCCATTGGTGGTCAAGTGGTTCAGTGAACAACGACTCAAGATGGAAGCAGATTATGCAGTTTTTGACGAAAAGAAACTTCCTGCACACGGCGCGCACTATCCAGAATAAAAATTTAAGTGCCTTACTCGCTTGTGTGGGCACTTTATTACTTCCTACCAGTGTTTTTGCTGGCGATCTCACTCAATATGAAGCCAAATACGATGTACTTCGTAAAGGCGAAACCCATGGTAAAGCAATCCGCGAGCTTAAAAAAGCCGCCGACGGTAACTACGTGATCACTTATCACAGCGAAATCGAATGGATGATTTTTTCTGACTCAAGAAAAGAAACATCTAAATTTACTTACCATGATCAAAAAATTTCTCCGCTAAGTTACAATATGGAGCGCTCAGGCACAGGGCCTGATAAAGAATACAGCTTAAAATTTGATGCGGCGCAAAAACAAGTACAAAGCAGCGAAAGTAAATACCCATTAAAGCTTGATTGGTCTGACGATTTTCAAGATTCACTGTCTTACCAAGTGCAAGTGCGCGAAGAGTTAAAACAAGGTAAAACGCAATTATCGTATCCATTGATTGATAAAAAAGGCAACCTTCGCAATTACGACTTTGAAGTCATCGGCACCGAAGTGATCTCGCTACCTGTTGGTAATGTAGAAGCAATTAAAGTTAAACGTTTATACGATAACGATAAACGTCAAGCACTTGCTTGGTTTGCCCCAGAAATGGACTACATGCTCGTGCGTATGTGGAAAGGTGAAAAAGGCGTAGAGCAATTTGAAGTGCAACTTAATTCATTCACTGTGACCACACCAGTCGCCGTAACAAATGAAGTGAGTAATGAAGCGCCTTAATAGCGCTTCATCTTTTATTTAAATTTTTTCGCCCATTTTAAACAGTGCAAACTCACCGGGTTCCATTTTCTGCCAGCGTTCATCATTGGTGAGTGGCCGTGTTGCAATCACAGTAACCACATCGTTCGGTGTGGTTTCTTTTTGAAAATCAATTACCATGTCTGCATCAATTAATGTCGCTTTGCCAAACGGTGCACGGCGTGTGATCCAATGTAGGTTATTGGTGCAATAAGCTAACACATAAACACCATCGGTCAGTAACATATTAAATACGCCTTTTTCGCGCAGCGTGTGGGCAAGCTTTGCCGCATAACGAAATACAGACGCCATATTTGATGGCCGCTTAGGGTATTTTTCGCGGATCTTATCTAGCAGCCAACAAAACGCCAGTTCACTGTCAGTGTTACCGACAGGTCGATAATAGTCTGGCTTTAAATCATGATAATTAGATAATTGCCCGTTGTGTGCATACGTAATTTCACGGCCCCATAACTCGCGGGTAAACGGATGCGTGTTTTCAAGGCATACACGACCACGATTCCCTTGGCGAATATGACTTATCACCGAAATACTTTTAATAGGATACGCTTTAACGAGTTTGGCAATTTCTGATTGGCAACTTGGCTCGGGATCTTTAAATGTGCGGCAGCCCTTACCCTCATAAAAGGTGATGCCCCAACCATCTTTATGCGGGCCAGTGTTTCCACCACGCTCTAATAAGCCCGAAAAACTAAAACAAATATCCGTTGGTACATTGGCTGACATGCCAAGCAACTCACACATAGAACTCTTAACCTATAAAACTAATCGAAGTAAAAGGCATGATGGGCTGATCCCTGCCTGCGCTCATTGTTGTACATAGCGCTAAAGATGGCAACTGCTATGCTGAGATTTTCAGAACTATCTGATAAATAGTGCATATTTTACACACCTTTTTATGTGCAACATTTACATAAACTAAATAGTCATAAGCCCACTGTAAATTTTTTTGCACTGTTCATACAGTTTACTCATTAAAAGGTTTTACAAAGCATCGTTTTATCTTTGTTCCCCTCTTGATAATTCATGGTTGTAGCGCTACTCTAAAAGAGGTGGTCTGACCTCTATTAAGGAATAATCAATGACTCTCATATTTTTACTTGGTTTACTCGTGCTACTTAGTGTGGCGAGTTACCACAGATCGAGCTGGAATACCTGTTTAGGTATTGCCATTGCGACCTTACTTGTTGGCACTTTTGCTGGCGCGTTTGGTGCAATCAGTTGGCTACTATTCTTACTTATTGCTGTGCCACTTTCTGTGACAAGCATTCGTCAACAATACATCATCAAACCTATTTTTGCTGCATTTAAAAAAGTAACCCCGACAATGTCGGATACTGAAAAATCAGCAATCGATGCAGGTACTACGTGGTGGGAAGCGGATCTATTTTGTGGTCGTCCTGACTGGAACAAATTACACCAATACCCAGCACCAAAACTGACTATCGAAGAACAAGCGTTTATTGATGGCCCAGTTGAAGAAGTGTGTAGCATGTTAGATGACTGGCACGCAACGCACGAATTAACTGATTTACCGCAAGATGTTTGGCAATATCTAAAAGATAATAAATTCTTTGCCATGATCATCAAAAAAGAATACGGCGGTTTAGAGTTTTCTGCTTATGCACAATCATGTGTACTGCAAAAGCTAACAAGTAAATCAACGTTACTTTCATCTATCGTAGGTGTACCAAACTCATTAGGTCCGGGCGAATTACTTCAGCACTATGGTACTAAAGAGCAAAAAGATCATTACTTACCACGTTTAGCGAGTGGTCAAGAGATCCCATGTTTTGCTTTAACATCACCAGAAGCTGGTTCTGACGCAAGTGCAATTCCTGACTACGGTGTTGTTTGTAAAGGTCAATGGAACGGCGAAGAAGTTGTTGGTATTAGCCTAACGTGGAACAAACGTTACATTACTCTTGCTCCTGTTGCGACTGTACTTGGTCTTGCATTTAAACTACAAGATCCAGACGGTTTACTAGGTGATAATAAAGAACCTGGTATTACCTGTGCGCTGATCCCAACTGACACCCCAGGGGTCGAAATTGGCCGTCGTCACTTCCCGCTAAACGTACCATTCCAAAATGGTCCTACTCGCGGTAAAGACATCTTCGTACCACTTGATTACATCATTGGTGGCCCGAAAATGGCTGGTCAAGGCTGGCGTATGCTTGTTGAATGTTTATCTGTTGGTCGTGCAATCACCTTGCCGTCTAACTCTACAGGTGGCATTAAAACAATTGCGCTTGCAACAGGTTCTTACAGCCGTATTCGTCGTCAATTCCGTTTACCTATTGGTCAAATGGAAGGTGTTGAAGAATCAATGGCAAAACTTGCAGGCTACGCTTATAGCTCTGATGCTGCCGTTAGCATGTCTACCGGTGCTGTTGACCTTGGTGAAAAACCATCGGTTGTATCTGCGATTATCAAATACCACTTAACTGAACAAATGCGTGAAGCAACAATTCACGGCATGGATGTTCATGGTGGTAAAGGCATCATGCTTGGTCCAAACAACTACCTAGGTCGCGGTTATCAAGGTGCGCCAATTGCAATCACTGTTGAAGGTGCAAACATCTTAACGCGTAACATGATCATTTATGGTCAAGGTGCAATTCGTTGTCATCCATTCGTGTTAACTGAGCTAGGCGCTTGTGCAATTGAAGACCGCGAAGAAGCGCTTGCAGTATTCGATAAAGCATTAATGGGTCACGTTGGCTTTACTATTTCGAACCTTGTTCGTACTAAGTGGTTAGCACTAACGAATGCTCGCTTCACAGGTACGCCGTACAAAGACGAAACAGCTGAGTTTTATCGTGTTGCGTCACGTTTCAGTGCATCATTAGCATTAATGTCAGATATCAGCATGGCGGTTTTTGGTGGTTCATTGAAGCGTAAAGAGCGTATCTCTGCACGTTTAGGTGACTTACTAAGCTACTTATACCTTGTATCTGCAACACTTAAACGTTACAACGACGAAGGCCGTAAAAAAGAAGATTTTGCGCTAGTTCAATGGAGCTGCCAAGATCACCTTTACCACTGCCAACGAGCTCTTGCTGACCTAATCAATAACATGCCATCTGCACCACTTCGTGCAATGCTAAAAATTATGTTATTCCCATTCGGTCGTCCAGTTCGTAAACCTACTGATAAGCTTGAGCATAAACTTGCGCACTTATTACAAGTACCAAGCGAAACTCGTAACCGTTTAGCTAACTACATTTACCTTAAAAACGAGCCACTTAACCTTGTTGGTCGTCAAGAGCAAACGCTTAAAGACATTCTCGAAGTTGAGCCGCTGTTTGATAAGGTATGCCGTGAAAAAGGCGTAAAACTGCCTTTCTTCCAGCTTGATAAAGTAGCGCAAATGGGCCTAGAAGCTGGCATTTTAAGTCAAGCAGAAGCCGACAAACTAGCTGCTGTTGAAAAAGCCCGTCTTGACGTTATTAACGTTGACGACTTTGACCCAGCAGATTTAGTTGCTGGTAAAGTAGCCCGTGGCGAAAGCGATAAAAAAGCAGACGCTGCCTAAGCTAGCAAAACAATTCCAATTGTTATGAAAAACCAAACCAGCGCAAATTGCGCTGGTTTTTTTTGCGCTAAATATTGCTGCAATACACACCATACTGCCCCTATGGGGATGTAAATCAAGTTAATGCCCAGCATGCTTATAACAACAATTAAAGCCACAGCAAAAAATATAAGGCTCGGTAAAAACTGGCTTATATAAAACGGCTTATCTTGGCTATTGCTTTGAAAGAACAGCCGATATTTTTTAAAAACAGCCAAGCAATCGAATTGCAGCGAGCTTGTTAGCAACACGCATACTGAAAAAGCTACAGCCTGTATCAGATCACTAAAGTCACTCCGAATTGTTATTAGCTGTAATAAAGAAAACAAACATGCAACTAAAACTGAGCCACGCCATATTAAACACCAACTGTGTTGTAAAAAGTAACTAAGCCAAAATAAAGCAAGCGAGTGTACTTTTAATTTATGACTTATTCTTACAGGTGGGAGTAAAATCGAACAGCCGAAAATAGCAACAAAACCTAGATAATATTGCAGCGGAGATAAACTAACAGGCTGTAATACCAATACAGAACTGAGCAATAAACTATAAAAAAGTGCACGTGGCCTATAAAGAACAAATACTCCACATAGCCACTGCAACAACATAAACAGCATAAAATGAGGTACTTGTAGCCATTGCTTTAACGAAAGTTCTACTGCGATTAATAAACTGGCAATGAGCCAAGCATTACTTAAAAGTAGTAACTTGCAGTCAGCAGATACTCGCCAAGAGGATTTATAAAGGCTTCGCTGAAACGCCCTATTTTGCGAATTTTTAATGGCTGATGCCATGGCCCATAACATCACCGATTCAAGTAAAAGATAAACCACAGCTAATTTGGCGCCAGAAGCGGGTTCTGCATGGCTATCGACTATTTTCCCAAGCCCTAAAAACAAAAGTAAAACCATACCAAGAAATGCAGGGCCTAGTACCAGAGCGAACAGCAAGCTAAAACTCTTTAACTGAGATAGCATGCTTTTAAGGTTAGTCGTATATGCTAGGTATCTATAAGAAAGGAATGACACGTAGCTAGCAAGAGATTCAATCATAATGCTGTACACTCAAAACCATGCTGTATAAACACCTCAGGTTCGTGGCTTGTAATGATGACTTGCCCATTAGGTTTATCATCTAAGTAGCCATCAAGTAAGGTCAGCAAAAATTGAATACTTGTTTGATCAAGCGCTGCACTCGGTTCATCTAATAGTAAAAATGGGGCTTGCTTTAAAAAAGCAGTAATAAGCTGGCATTTCTTTTGGTTTCCACTCGATAAAGAACTGAAGCGAGTGTTGAGATGCTCTGTAAAGTTAAAACCTGTAATGAGCTGCTCTGGTATGCCTTTCTTTAATGCCTTGCAACTAAGCTCAATAATTTGCCTCGCAGTTAAAAAATCAGGCAGCACAATACGGTCGCTAGCAATTGAAACATCGTTTTGCGGTGATTTTAATGCCTCATTATTGTATAAAATCTGCCCTGACTGTGGCTCTTCTAGGCCAGCGAGCATCATCAGTAGCGTTGTTTTTCCTCTGCCATTGGCTGCCTGTAAACAAACTCTTTTACCTTGTAATTGCTTATTGTAGTTTTCAAAAACGTGGGCTGAGGCAAAACGCTTATTGAGGTTGTTTATTGCAATCATGTTTACTTCCTTTAATAGTGGAAAAATAATATCACACTCATGTCCCTATTTATTTACATGATTTGTAACAAATATCAAACGGGTAAAACTTGCGTTTAGATTATGAACAGGCAACACTTTATAACGAAAAATTAACAAGGAATAATTACAATGAAACCGAGTTTTCAACTAGCAGCCGTGGCATGTGCACTCAGCCTTGCACTTGCAGGATGTTCACAATCAACCCACTCAACAAGCAGCACCGAAAGCGTGCAACAAAGCCAAACTGTTAAACAGTATGATGCTGAAACCTTTTTTGATACAACCTCAATTATGGGCAGCAGCTTTTCACCAAAAGGCGACAAAATACTCGTTAGCAGTGATGAAAGCGGCATTTATAGCCTGTATGAAGTAGATATAAAAACCGCCAAAAAAACCCGCTTAACAGACTTTGAAGACAGTACTTATGCAGTGGCTTATTTCCCTAAAGATGAGCGCGTACTATTTACTAAAGACTCAGGTGGTAACGAGCGTTATCACATCTATGTTCGCGAAACAGACGGCACAGTTAAAGACCTCACCCCAGGTGAAGAAACCCGTGCAGGATTTGCAGGCTTCACAGAAGACGGTAAACACTTTTTTATAACCAGCAATCAGCGTGATGCTAAGTTTATGGACCTATATCGTGTTGATGCTAACAGCTATGAAGTAACGCCGGTTTATCAAAATACCATGGGGCTGGATGTCGGTGCTATAAGCCCTGACGGCCGCTTTATTGCTTTATCGAAAAACAATTCGAACAAAGACAGCGATGTGTTCATTCTCGATACGCGTAAAAAAACCCTTAAACCAGAGCTTATCACCCGTCATGACGACGACGCTAAGTATGGCCCAGAAACCTTCTCAAGAGACAGTAAATCATTGTATTACTCAACCGATGCTAAAGGTGAGTTTGCACAAGTGTGGCGTTATGACTTAACTACCGGCGAGCACAGCCCAGCCCTCAAAGATGAGTGGGATGTCAGCTTTATTTACTTCTCTAAATCTGGCCGTTATCAAGTAAGTGGTGTTAATGCCGACGCCAGCACTAAGGTGTCGATAATCGATACCACCACAGGTAAAGGTATTGCTATGCCATCGTTGCCTGCAGGTAACTTACGTGGTGTTAATTTTTCAGCTGATGAAAAAACTATGGCGTTTTATTTAAATTCAGACACCTCGCCAAGCAATTTATTTGTGTGGCAAGTCGGTGAGCCGAAAGCTAAACAATTAACTAACACATTAAGTGATGCAATTAATCAAAGTGACTTAGTTGAGAGCACAATTGTGCGCTTTAAGAGCTTCGATGGCTTAGAAATCCCGGGGGTTTTATATAAACCTAAGCAAGCCAACAGCAACAATAAAGTACCTGCTTTAGTTTGGGTGCATGGCGGCCCTGGTGGACAAAGCCGTACTGGATATAGTGCAATGCAGCAGCATCTAGTCAATCATGGTTATGCCATTTTTGCGGTTAATAACCGAGGCAGCTCAGGCTATGGTAAAACCTTCTTCCATTTAGATGATAAAAAACATGGCACTGATGATTTACAAGATATCGTATACGGCAAAAAGCATCTACAAAGCCTAGATTGGGTTGATGCTGATAAAATTGGCATCATGGGGGGCAGCTATGGTGGCTTTATGACCGCCGCAGCACTTGCCTTTGAACCTGAAGAATTCAAAGTAGGCATTAATATCTTTGGTGTAACAAACTGGGTTAGAACCTTAAACTCGATTCCACCATGGTGGGAAAGCTTTAAAAAGGCACTGTACGATGAAATGGGCGACCCCGCGACAGACGGTGAGCGTCACCGTGCAATTTCGCCACTATTTCATGCTAAAAACATCACTAAGCCATTAATGGTGATCCAAGGTGCTAATGACCCACGCGTTTTACAAGTTGAAAGCGATGAGCTCGTTGCCGCTGTAAAGGCAAATGGTGTGCCTGTCGAATATGTATTATTCGATGATGAAGGCCATGGTTTTACTAAAAAGGAAAACCGCATTAAAGCCTCAAACGCATATCTTGAGTTTTTAAATACCTATTTAGATAAATAGCAAAATTGCAAAGGTAAAGAGCCGGTTTTTAAACCGGCTTTTTTATGCAAAACACCTGTATAGAAGCAAAATATAGTAGCTCATACAGTACTGTATAGAATACTGTATAATTTTAATGATAAATTTTTCACCTTTTTGACCTTCCAAAACAAAAAATTAACCCATTGTTTAATAAGAACTAAATAAATTTAATTAACATAAAACTGAATAATTGGTTAAAAAATAGCAAAAAAGTACTTGCGCAAAAACACTGTATAAACTACTGTATACATATACTGTATAAACAACCAGTGAGTGAAAGTTATGTTACAGCCAATTACCTTAAGAACAGTTAAAAGCTACCAACAAGATAACGACAAAGCGTCTGTTAATTTAATTCAAATTGAAGACGAAATATCAGCAACCTTTGAGCTATTAAAAGTATTGCATCATTACAATAGCCAAAATGCATGGACACTATTAATTGCCCCTGATCATGTTCCTAGCAAAGCATTATTAGATTCGTGTTCGATTGATACCAGCAAACTACTTGTGATCAGACAAAAGCATTTAGTTAACCTTGAGTACGTACTTAGCTCTGCATTACATAATGGTAATTTTGCCGCAGTGATCACATGGACAGATATCGTAAACAATCATCAACTTGATTCGATGAATCTAAATCTTGAGCAAGCATCTGCTAAGTTTTATTGTTTTACAACAAGCGCTCAATTAAACAATTTAGTACCGCAGCCACAATAGGCTTGTTAAAATAACAATTTATAGTTTTAGGTAAGTTGTTATGACATCACTCACCCACCCCCTTTGTCCTTGTGGCAGCGAATCGACTTACGAGCTTTGCTGCCAACCTTTTCATACAGGTGCAAGCCAAGCTGATACGCCCGAGCAACTTATGCGTTCTCGTTTTAGTGCATACGCGCTGAAAGATGCAAAATATGTATTTAGCACCTATGCACAAAGCCAACAAGCCGCAAACCCGGTTAGCGAAATTAAAGATTTTGCTAATAGCTGCCGTTTTACCAAACTCAGTGTTTTAGATACAGAACATAATGATCAAGAAGGTTTTGTAGAATTTAAAGCAAATTACTTTTACCAAAACTTGTTTTGTGAGTTACACGAAAAGTCGCGTTTTATTAAAGAAGATGGCCTATGGCGTTACCTAGATGGTAATATAACGCCAGTTGCAGATATTAAAATTGGCCGTAATGATGAATGCCCTTGTGGTAGCGGTAAAAAATATAAAAAGTGTCACGCTCTTTAATTGCTCTTATACCAATCCGCTTAATTAAGTATTATTGCGGGTTGGTATTAGTCTGGTAAATCCAGTCTAGGGCTTGGGTAATCGTTGTTGGGAATGCGGTTGCATGGCGTGCCTGAGGAATAACAAATAAATTTGTTGTAACCAGCGCGCCACTTTGTTTATTAATTTTAGCTGCTAATTGCCTCGCACCCGACACCATTTTTTCACCTTCACTTTCTTCAAGTTCACCCACTGCGATGTAAACTTTTGTTGTGTTGGCAGCTGGTTTTACAGCCATAGCTAATATTGAGTTTTCTTTAAACCACACTGAAGGACTGCCGATAATGTAACTTGAAAAAAGCGAAGGCTCGGTAAATAAGGTAAAGGAAGCAAATAAACCACCCAGCGAGTTACCGACTAATGTACTTTTTTGGTTTGTTCTGTAGTGAGCCTTAATATATGGCAATACAGATTGTTTTAGAAAGTTTAGATACTGGCTTGCTCCGCCAGTTTTACGTTGCCAATTTTTATCTTCAAATGGCGTATAGTCATAAATACGGCTATTAAGCCCCGGCACACCTTTTTGATACCCTACTGCGACGATAATCACCTCTTCCATCGCCCCCGAATTCATCATAAAGCGACTGACGCCAGAGGCAATTGGCAAACTGTAGTTTGCATCTAACAGGTAAACAACGGGGTATCGCTTCTGGTTTTGTTTTTGGTAGCTGCGTGGCAGTTTAATTGTAATGGGGTATTCGTTTTCGATATGTTTATCTTTAACTAAAACAGTATTAGTGCGTGGCAAAGTAAATGGCTCAGCATGGCTTACTGAGCTCACGCCGAAAACACTGATCACAAAAACGAGCAATAAATAAGGCATAGTTAATCCTTTAGCCACTTTTTAATTGGTAACAGCCACTCATCTTTTGGCTTATAAAATGCACCATGGGAGAGCCCCGTATTGATGCTTAGTTCTTCGAACTTAGTTACTGCACTTCTATCAATTAAAAACTGGCAAGAGCCAACCTGATCTGAGCGTTCAAAGATAGAGTAAACCTTGCCGTAAGCTTTAACTGATGAGTTCTTTTTTATTAGGCCAGCACAACCTGCCAATATAACTAAGTTAATATGTGTGCGTTTAAGCTCATTGGCTGCCAGTATCGACAATGCCCCGCCCCGTGAAAAACCAACCAAACTAATATTCGACTCATCAACACCGGCGCTGATCAATGCTTCAACATCTGCAGCGAGCTTTTTCGCAAATGCAAATGGTTCAGTGTCTTTTGGCCTGTGATAGGCTATTAAATGATAACTATCATCTGCAAGTGCTTCTTTTACCGCAATAAAGTCATAAACACCAAAGGTTTTGTGAACAGGTTTAGGGTTTTTACCTTCGACGATAAAACCATGGGAATAAAAAACATAGTGCTCATGCGGATCAATCTCTGTTGGAAACTGGCTGTAAATAGTGCCAGCGAGAGCAGGCATAACCCAACAAGCACAGGTTAAAAGTAGTGTACGTAACACTGGTATCCCTTTGAAAAATAAAATCGTACTGATTACACGATAATAACAGTTTTAAAAATAATATCTTAGTTGTAAGTCAGGTCGCTTTGCCTAAGTGAGAAGTGAGTTAACCCTAATCAAAAACCTAAAGAGATCTCCAAAAACCAACTTGAGGTATATTCATAGCTTTTTGATATAAGTTAAGTAAAAAAACAATGACAGCGATGTCAATTGACAGTAAAAAAGCGTATTGTAAAAAAACAGTTAAAGTAACTACTAATTTTAGACGTCTAGACGTTGAAAAAACAAATTCTTAAGCGTACTATGTTCGTAATCTGAGTTTGGCTCACATTTTTCATGAGATTTTTTAAAGATGATTGATATAAAGCACCTAAAAACCATAGCGACCCTTAAAGAGACAGGCTCTTTGGTCAATACCGCCCGCGAGTTGTTTTTAACTCAATCGGCTTTATCACATCAAATTAAAGATCTCGAGAATAAGCTAGATTGCCAACTGTTCGAACGTAAGACGCAGCCTGTGCGTTTTACACCGCAAGGCATGTTACTGCTGGAGCTTGCTAATGAGGTTTTACCTAGAGTTGAAGCGACAAAGTGTCGTTTAAAAGAAAGCCTGAATCAGCCAATTTCAAATTTACGTTTAAGTGTTGAGTGTCATGCCTGCTTTCATTGGTTGCTACCAACCATCAAAGAATTTAATAACTTTTGGCCTGATATCAAAATTGATTATGAGCGCGGCTTTAGTTATGACGCCATTCCAGATTTAATTAATGATGAGTTAGATCTTGTGCTGACTTCTGATATTCGTGAACCCGATCAGCTTGAGTATGCTCACCTGTTTGATTTTAAATTAAAATTAATCGTTGCACCGGATCATGAGTTGGCAAAAAAAGCCTATGTCACCGCCCTTGATTTAAAAAACGAAACTATTATTTCGTACCCTATCCCGCGAGAGCGCCAAGATATCTTTAAACATTTTATTCAAAATGCACGCTTTGATGGCACGCTTAAAACTGTTGACCAAGGTTTATTAATTTTCCAATTAGTGAGCGCTGGAATGGGTGTTGCAGCATTACCAGACTGGCTAGTCACCCCTTATGAAAGCCAAGGACTCATTAAGTCGATTCCGTTAGGTGCACTTGGCCTTACTCGCCCTATGTATTTAGCGATGAAAAAGAATATGAAAGATAACCCTGTTTATCGCCACTTTTTAAATACGTGTAAGCAAAATAACGGTCGCTAAAGAAAGGCAAAATAATTAACATAGCTGCATATGTTACAAACAATAATGCTGATACATGTTTGAAATTAAAAAGATCATTGGCTCATTATTAATGCCCCTGCCGTTGTTGGGGCTGCTTACTTTAGTGATGGTATTTTTAGCCATTGCCCATAAACGCAAAGCACTCTATTTTGGCTTTGTTAGCATTTTAACTTTAATGATGATAAGCACGCCATTTATTGGTCAGTCACTGATAGCTGCAAGCAATAACCCTGCATGGCAATTTAACCAAGCAAAACACCCTAAACTCGATAATATTGTGGTACTTGGCTGCTCTATAATGCCCAACTCTCGCCTTGCCGCTAATCACCAGTTAGGCGATTGTGCGCTTGCTCGATTACTTGAAGGTGTTAAGCTTGCCCACCACTACCCAAACGCCACTCTCTATGTATCAGGGGGCGGTTTTGCTAACACCACCAATAGCCAGCTCATGTTTGAAACAGCAAAAGCGCTCGGCATTAAAGGCTCCCGAATTAAGCAAAATCACCTCGCTATGGATACCGCTGAAGAAGCGAAGCGACTTGCCATTTATTTAGTCGATAAAAAAACAGCCCTAGTCACCTCAGCAAGCCATATGCCACGAGCGAAAGATTTATTTAATGCACAAGGTGTTGATGTGCTCCCTGCTGCAACTGACTTCCAAGATTTTAGTCACTATCCGACGTATAAGCAGTTTATACCAGATGATGATGTACTGGTTGCCGTTACCAGAGTCGCTCATGAAAAAATTGGCAGTGCTTGGGTAAGTGTGCGCCGCTGGATTGATCCAGAGGCGCTGTAGACTTAATCAGACTGGATTGTCGATATCGATAAACGTTACATCAAAACCATGCTGCTCAGCTAAAAGTTCGCCTAAGGCTTTAATGCCATAACGCTCAGTAGCATGGTGTCCTGCTGCAAAAAAGTCGATGCCTTGCTCGCGTGAACTATGAATCGTTTGCTCAGAGGCCTCACCAGTAAGATAAGCATCAATCCCTTGAGCAGCCGCTAAATCAATATACCCTTGGCCACCCCCGGTGCACCAAGCGATGGTTTCGATTTTTTCTTTTCTGACCAAACTAGTTAATGGTGCTCTATTAAGTACTTTCGCAATTTTATCGGCAAATTCTTCACCGCTTAGTGGTGTTTTTAAACGCCCTTTTACCGGCACACTATTTGGGCCAGACTCAAGCCCACCAGTGAACTCAATACCAAGTAAATTTGCCAATTGTGCGTTATTACCAATGTCAGGATGAATATCTAGCGGTAAGTGATAGCCATATAAATTAATATCATTATTTAAAAGCGCTGCTATGCGGCGTTTTTTCATGCCCGTGATTGGCTGCGACTCACCTTTCCAGAAATAGCCATGATGTACCAAAATCGTATCTGCATTTTCTGCAATAGCGGCATCAATCAATGCTTGGCTTGCTGTGACACCCGTCACTATTTTTTTTACCTCGCTCGCCCCTTCAACTTGTAAGCCGTTTGGGCAAAAGTCAGCGATAGAATCAGGTTTAAGAATGTTGTTTAATAATTGAGTAAATTGTTTGCGTTGCATTTGAAAATCGTCCTTCAACCCTCTATTTTGTGCAAATTTTGGCGTTTATGAGTGAAAAATGGAAGGAAAATCGCAAAAAATTGAAAAGTAAGCTGAAAATAGGTATAAATATATATTCTTAATCTGTGTTTACAACGTATAGGGTCTCTGATGAGCAAACTAGACAAAACAGAAGTGTTAAATGCCTTCGAAGCAGCATACGAAGCAGCGAATGGTAAGAAACCTGAAATCACTACAAAACCTGGTTGGTATAGCATCGATGGTGGCAAAAACTTGCGCCTTGCTGATGTTGCAGCGCTGACTGAAGAGCTCACTTCTGGTAAAACAGCTGAGCCTAAAGCAGAAGAAGCACCAAAAGCACCAGCGAAAAAAACCAAAACTAAAACCGCTGCACCGGCTAAAACAGCTAAGAAAGCACCGTTTACTGTTGTTACAGCAAACGATGATGGTTACAAAGCTGAAGAGCTTTGGATTGTTAACCTAGCTGAAAAAGACCACGATTGTCGTTTACCGCGTGGTGTTGTGTAATCTCATTACACTCATTCATTTTAAAAAACCGCTACTCGTTAGCGGTTTTTTTATGACTATTCAATTGGTTGCTTAATATCCATTGACTTAAATAGCCAAACAACACAATAAATACGGTTCCGATTAATACGGGCATCACTAAAAAATCCCAGCTTTGCATAGATTGCATAATCAAAATAGGGTTTGCGCCTGCCGCTGGATGTACGGTATCTGTCAACATCATTAGGCTAATTGCCAGTCCTGTTGCTATAGCAATTTCAACAGCCCCTACACCGACATAATTTACAAATACAACACCGATTAAGGCAGTCAAAAGATGCCCACCGATAACATTCTTCGCTTTCGCAAGCGGACTGTGTGGCACACCAAACACTAGCACCGCTGTTGCTCCAAAGGGTGCCATCAACCACACACCGTAATGTCCTAATTGCTGTAAATAGGCCAATACAAAAATTGCCATACAAGCAAATATACCTGCAATAGCCGCTTTGCTTACTTTATTATCCATAAACCCTCCGAAAAGTAGACCGACTTGTCTACCCATCAAATAGTAGACAAGTCGGTCTACTTCTGTCAAGCTATCATTAGTCATCTAGTGAGGCCTTGTTATGGATAAACGAACACATATTATTTTGACCGCCTTGTCACTTTTTTATCAAAAAGGCATTCATAGTGTGGGAATAAACGAAATTATTAGTGTGGCGGGTGTCGCCAAAAAAACCATGTACCATCATTTCGCAAGTAAAGATGAGTTATTATTAGCGTGCCTTAGTGAGCGACATAACAGGTTTTTAAATTGGTTAACGCATGCCACCAGCAAGCTAACTACTGTTGAAGCATTTAAAGTAGCGTTGATAAGCTGCCATGAAGCTTGGTTTAACTCTGAGGTGACTGAATTAGGTGATTTCAATGGCTGTTTATTTATTAACACTGCCGCTGAGTTTGCTGATCCTGCAAGCCCGATAAATCAAGCCTGCAAAGAGCATAAAATGGCAGTACAGCAGTTAATTAAAAAGCGTTTATCAAACTGTAACAACATGGATAGTTCGCAGCTAAACTCACAGAGCCACTATTTGATGACGCTTGTTGAGGGCATGATCTGCCAAGCAAAACTAGTAGGAATTAAACAATTTCCTTATTTAAAACAATAAAAAAGCGGCACAATGGCCGCTTTCAGTTTAGATTTCCGCTAAGTTAAATTTCTTCAAAATATAACTTTTCGCGTTTTTTCTCACCCACTTCGTTCATGGTTGCAGCATCAAATAAACGACCATTGATCATGGTGTAATCGATTTTATCTGTATCACGAATGTTAGTTAGCGGATTACCGTCAATAACGATTAAATCGGCAAGTTTACCAGGCTCTAGAGAACCGATATTTTTATCAAGGCCAATGTATTTAGCAGGGTCTAACGTTGCTGCACGAATTGCTTGAAGTGGCGTCATACCACCTTGCGCAAACATCCAAATTTCCCAATGTGCTGCTAACCCCTCACGTTGACCGTGAGCACCAAGGTTCACTAATACACCTAAGTCTTGCAGCTCTTTTGCAACACGGGCATTGTTAAAGTGGTTATAGTGATGATCGGGCGCCTTAACACGGCGCATTGAGCGAGGTAAAAGCTGATTCTTTGGTACAAACTTACTTAAGCGCGGGTGATTCCACACATCGGTCTTATCGTACCAATAATTTTCCCCCCAAATACCACCGTATGCTACACCGAGTGTCGGCGTATAACCTACATCACTTTGTGACCAAAGCTGGCGAATATCATCGTAAATATTGGCAACAGGAATTGAGTGTTCAATACCCGTATGACCATCAACTACCATGGTTAAGTTGTGCTGTAGTAATGAACCGCCTTCTGGCACAACCATCATTTCAAGTTCACGACCTGCTTCAATAACTTGCTGGCGCTGTTCACGACGTGGTTGGTTATATGATTTAACACTAAACGCGCCCACTTTCTTTAAGCGCTCAAGATGGAACTTAGCATCTTCTAACGAATCAATATGCGATGTATAACCTGGCATATTTGCACCATATAAAATGGTACCCGTTGAGAAAATACGAGGAGCGACAATCATGCCCGCTTTTTGCATTTCGCTTGCAGCAAAAATCTCTGTGGTGTCGTTTGATGGATCGTGAATCGTTGTTACACCTAACGCTAAGCCCGCTAAGTTCTTCCAGTTTTGCTGTGGAATGATCTCATCGCTGCCTTGCGAGCCGTGAGCATGCGCATCAACAATACCCGGCATAATCGTCTTACCGGTTACATCAATGACTTCTGCGCCTTTAGGAATAGCAACACTGTCTTTACTGCCAACCGCTTTAATATGCTTACCATCAGTAACAATAACGCCGTTTTCAATGACTTGCTCACCGTTCATGGTGATAATACGTGCGCCAGTTAACGCAAATACTGATTTAGGCTCGGCCATGGTTTTTGTAAAACCGATGTTATCGCCGCTTTTAACTTTAAAGTCAGTCTCTGCATTTTGGTTAATATCAAATAAACCCGCTAGGCTTGCATGATATAACTCTGGTCCTAGGCTCCAATAAAGTTTATCGCTTGTGCCACTCCAGCTGATGTTTTCACCGGCGCGAACAGAAAGCTGCTCAATTGGGAATTGGCTATCTTTCGGTCCAATATTAATGGTTTTGCCACGCTCAACAAATGGCGTAACAAATACCTTAAAACGTTCTGCAAACGCTAGGTATTGACCATCTGGTGATACTCTAAACTCTGTTGCATGCTCTGACTCATAAAGTTTACGAACTTGTTTTGATTCCAGCTCAACAACACTTAATGTTGGTTTTGGCCAAGGGCTCATCACATAAATTCGGTCATTCGCTGCACCAAATTGCGGCTGATACCCTGATTTAGTGATAAGTGTTGAATTACCGCCTTTATTACTTACTGAGTAAATACCTGGCTCTAATGACCATGTTGGATTAAGGATACTGCCGCCAGACGCTTTACGGTAAACAACCGTTTTGCCATCTGGGCTAAATGTTGGCTCTACGTATTTACCTGGTTCTTTGGTAATAGTATCGCCACGACCACCACGTGCAGACACAACACGAACTGAGCCCTGCTCGTTGTCATCCCATGTGGTGTAAACAATCTTCTTACCATCACGAGAGAACTGCGGAAATAATTCAAAGTGATCGTCTTGCTTAGTCAGACGCTTTACTTTGCCAGACTCTAAATCACGCTTATAAATATGACCTAGCGCCTCAAAAATAGCTGTTTCACCATCTGGTGAAATTTGTACATTACGCAGCATTTTCACATCAAAATTATCGCTATCGATATTTTGTGTAAAGCGCACTGCTTTTTGAATCTGCTTATTGGTTTCAACTTTAAATGGAATAGTCGAGACAGACTTATCATCCACATCTAACTTATGGATTGACCCTCCCGCCCAAAATACTAGTTGTTCGTTGTCTGGTGTCCAAGCAATTGTCGGGTATACACCATGAATAGCCCATGTTTCTTGCATATCGCGCTCAAGCTCACCATAAAGCTTTGTATGCTTACCGGTATGGAGATCATATAAATACAAGCTTGTTTGGAAATCATCACGCTTGATATACGCAAGTTTTTTACCATCTGGTGAAGGTGTCGGTCGTATAGCCCCACCCATGCCATCAATAATTGTTTCAATCTCGCCGGTTTCACGGTCGTAGCGTTTAATTTTATAAATGCCCGCTACAGAGTCTTTTGAGTAATGGAATGTTTTACCCGGCGTTGCATCATGAGAGAAATAAACATAACGACCATCAGGTGAGAACATTGGCTCGCCTAAGTCTTTTTGGTCGTTCTCGCGTGCAGTTAGTTGCACACCCTTGCCACCCGCTTTGTGGTAAAGCCATACTTCACCAGCACCTAAAGAGCGGCTTGCTGTAAAGTGCTTACGCGCAACTAAATAATCGCCATCTGGGCTCCAAGCTGGGCTGTTTAACAAACGAAATGTTTCGTTCGTTACGGCTTTTTGGTTTTCACCATTTAAATCCATAACCCAAATATTGTCGCCACCTCCTTGGTCTGAAGTAAACGCAATGTGCTTACCATCAGGGCTAAAGCGTGGTTGCATTTGCCATGCAATATCACTGGTTAATTGCGTTGCTGTGCCACCTGACATTGGCATGGTATAAATATCGCCGAGTAGGTCAAACACCACTGTTTTACCATCAGGGCTAATATCTACGTTCATCCACGTGCCCTGCTCAACACTAATTTTAGCGTCTAGGAATTGGCCTTTTGGTGTATCTACTTGCCATTTGTCATCATTTGATTGCTCAGTTGCAGCCACTTGCCCTGATAGAGCAAGTGAAATCGATACAGCAAGCGCTGTATGAAGCATTTTCTTCATTGAAATCTCACTTTTTATTGTTTTGCTTATATGCACACTTTTAAGATTGCACCAAATAGCATAGCAAGATTCCAGCAATACGTGTTAAACAGACGTAAATAGACGACTAATGCCACGCAATCGGATCAAACTGATAAAAGCCAACCAGTAAATGATAAATTTCTGGGTCAAACTGCCTGAGTTCTGCAGGTTTTTCTAAAAAGGTTTCGGTGATAACAGCAAAAAACTCGGCCTCATTAGTTGCCCCGTAACTGTGAATAACATGAGGCATGCCATAGGCTAAGTGGGTTTTGAGTTGATTAAATGCGCGGCTAAATACTTTCGCCCATTTTTGGTAATCCTCATTACTCGAAAGCAATGGCGTGCCTGTGGTTTGCCCTGTTTCTTGGTCGAGTTGATGAGCAAATTCATGAAACACCAAATTATGTCCATCACTTGGTAAGCGATTGCCCTCAAGAACATCATGCCAGCTCAGTACTAAGGTTCCACCCGGCCAAGACTCTCCTTGGCGCACGGTATTGTGATAGCTTACGAGCCCTGCATTATCGCGGGAGGTTTGCGGCGCATAATAAGCGCTTGGATATAAAAGGATCTCTTTTACATTGCGATACAGGGGCCAAGGTTTATTAAGCACTAAAACACAGGCATCGGCCGCTACAATCAGCTTCATTGCATCATTAAGTTTAAGGCCATCACAGCCAATAAAGCGCTTTTCATTTAAAAACCAGACAATGTGACGCTCCAGCTTTTCACGGTCTGCATCCGTCATCTTTTGGTAGATGGGCATATAGTTTAATAGCAGTTTTTTTTGCTGAGCATTGAGGGAGTAATTAAGGTATTTTTTCTGCCAAAAGTGGTTACGGATGTCATCCCAGCGCCAGTAACAGACAATAAATATAATTAAAAAAACTAACAACAACAGGTTTAGCATTACTAACGCCTAAAAAACAGTCTTGTTACTTTAATGTGTGCAAACCAAAAAAGATCAATTGTTTGCACACTTTTTATTTTCAAAAACCTTAACTTGGTGTCATACAACCCTTATTATGCATGAAAACCCTGTTGCGGCCGCTATTTTTAGCACTGTATAAGGCATTGTCTGCATTAGATAGTAATCGATCATAGTCAGTGACTTTTGAATTATCTGCAACACCAAAGCTCACCGTAACACATAGTCCTGTTGCGATATCAGCAAAGTCATAGTCAGCTATCTGTAAACGTATATTTTCACACAACAGTGCTGCTTGTTCAGCATTTTTGTGCGGGAATAGTAAGGTAAACTCTTCACCTCCCCATCGTGCAGCATAGCCTTCATCTGGAAAACTCATTTGTAATAATCGTGCGATTTCACAAATCACCTTATCACCGATTAAATGAGAGAAATCATCATTAATCTGTTTAAAGTGATCAATATCCATAATCGCAATACTGAGCGCTTTATCCTCATCTTGAAACTGGTTAAAGTTATTTGCTAACCAACTATCAAAGGCGCGTCTATTCGGTAATTGCGTTAATTGGTCATGGTTTGCTAAGTGGGCAAATGCATCAGCTTGTGTTTTTAGTTCATGCATTTGCTGTTCAACTTTTTCCGTTAATTCGATTTCAATTCGCTTGTAGTGATATAGTCGATATTTATAAATGACATACGCGGTAAGAAGAACGGCAATTAAGATAAATAACTTAAAGCTGGTTTTTTGCCAAAAATAAGGAGCAATTTTAAAATGCAATACTTGCTCATTATTTTGCCAATCACTATTTGGGTAGCCTGCGCGCACTTTAAAGGTATATTCACCTGGCGGTAAATTTGTGTACTCGGTAATGGTCAGACGCCCCCGGTCTACCCATTGTTGATTGTACCCACTTAATTGAGTTTGATAGTTAAGCCGAGCAGGCATAATAAAACTAAGCCCTGCGTAATTAAAAGACACACGTGAGACACCTGCCGGCAAACTAATAAAATCAGTATCAGAAGTTAAAGGCATTGATTTACCATCTACCTCAAAACTTTCTATTACAGTCGACAAACGGCGTTTACTGGCCTCTTTTAAGCGCTCTGGTGCTGCAATAGCAACGCCCTTAGCGGTCGCAACCCATATTTGACCATCAGAATGTATTACCGCAGCAGGGTTTGAGCCACCATTCGCTTGCGCACTTAGCATGCCATCGCCTTCGTCATAAAGCTGCATGGAAACGTCCATTGGTTTAGCTGGGTTATCTAATAACGTATTGAGTTGTGATTTGTTAACCTGAATGACACCGCGATTACTGGTAAGCCAAAGTGAATCACCTTGTTCAATCACTTGGAACAGTTTATCAACGGGTAAACCTTGCTCTCGGCCAAACAAACTCATTTGATCTGTGCTGAGGTTGTAGCGAACTAGCCCTCGGTCTGTGGCGAGCCACATTATATCGCCATCCAAATAAAAACCGAATGCATACTCAGTGCTAAACTGATCAGGAAATTTTAATGAGCTGATTTGTCCAGAAGCTGAATCTAAGATAGATACGCCAACGCCTGTGCCAATCCAGATATTGCCATAAGCATCTTCAGCAAGGGCCATGATAAAGTCGCCAGCTAAACCATCGACTGTTGTATATGAATATGTTTGCCCTGAGGTATCTATTTTAGTTAACCCACCTGCAGTCCCAACCCACAAGTTATCAGACGAATCAAATAGCACCGCGCGAACTTCGTTACTAATAAGACCATTACTTCGATTTTTAACGGGATAAATTTTGTTATCTGCAACTTTCATTAAACCCGCAGTATAAGTACCAAGCCAAACACCTCCCTGTTTATCTTCGGTAAGGCTTAAAACTGATAAAGGGTCTTTGTCGTTAGCTTGTTCAAGCGTTGTTAACTCACCATTTTCAATACGATTTAAGCCGTTACTACTGCCCACCCATAAGCTGCCATCTGAGTGAGAGAGCACCGTACGAACATAATTTGATGCCAGGCCTCTACTCTTGTTCCAATTTGTAAAAGGGGCTTCTCTTAATCGAAATAAGCCCGCGTTAGTTCCTACCCAAATGCTTTTTTCACGATCTTGCATTAGCGATAAGATGCGATTATTTGGTAAACCATCGTCAGCGGCTAAATTTTCTAAACCCAATTCACTTAACCTAAACACCCCTTTATTAATGGTACCAAACCATAAATCACCATGTGCATCTTCAAGTAAGCTAGAGATAGATTCTTTATTAAGGACGGGGTCAACAGAAGTGAACTTGTCTTGTTGCTTTTTCCATACACCTTTTTCGGTGCCTACAATTAAGGTACCCGAATTCGTTAGTAGTAAAGTAAACACGGAGGCGTCGGGCAACCCTGAATCTCGGCCAACCTTACTAACCTTGTTATCTATAATTTGATACAAGCCATCACTGGTTGCCGCCCAAATAACGCCCTCTTGGTCTTGCAACAAGCGATAAACACTCAATTTATCAAGTAGTTTTTGTTCAGGTGCATGCTCTGCGGCCCGATAAGCAATCCCCTCTCCTTCGAGGGCAAGCCAAATCTCACCTTGTTCAGTTATAAGTGCATGATTTATCATAGCTGACGATGTTGCTAAAGCGCGCCATTGCCCTTGAGTTCGCTGTGCAATACCACCTCGTGCACCAACTATATATAAATCACCATTATCCATCGGAATAAGGCTACGCAATCCAGAGTCAGGTAAGCCGGGGATTTCTGTACGGGTAAAAAGTTTAAATTCACGACCATTGAAACGAGCGAGCCCTTCCCAAGTTGCTATCCAAATATAACCGTCATTTGTTTGTGTAACTGAATTTATGCTGTTATGTGGAAGGCCTGCCGGTGTACTCCAAGTCTCGGTAAAATAATCACTGAGAGAGAGGCGTGCAGAATCTGCAAAAGCATTGAAACACAAGAAAAGTAAAATACAGCTAACTACCCGCACCATAAACTAAGACCCTGATATTTATTATCATTCTTTTCAGTGATGTAGTTTTATAGGTTCAGGGTTAAGCAAAACCCCGAATGGAACCAACTTACTTAATTAAGCGAATTGCTAAAATACTACATTAGTTGCAATTTTTACTTACTTTAATCACATTTAGCAACAATCAATTACAAAAATTTGTAATTTTTTCTTGTAGTACCTTTAAAAACTGCGCTACATGAAGTCCATCCATCAAGGCATGATGAACGTCAATCGACAGAGGCATTTTTCCAGTTTTTGAATCAAACTGGCCGAATACAAACTTAGGAATACCAAGTCCGTGACCTTCACTTACCGCATGCGAAAAACCAGTAAAGTTTAACCATGGTAGCACTGAGATATGAATTAGGTCTGGCTGCCCTTCTGTTGCAGCAAATGCATCAGAGAAAAAAGCTTGTACTTTACTGTTTTTTCCCACTTCAATAGCATGTTTAGAAAACGCTTCAATCGACGCCTGTTTTTCAAAATAACTAAATCGGAACGTATCATCATCAGCAAGCTCAACCACACTCCCTCGTACCGATGACAGTTGTACCGGTAGAGAATCTATAATACGTTGCCGCATTGGGGCGTAGTCATGACACGCTTCCAAAGTCAGGTATACATATGTATGAAAAAATGAGTACGGCGATTTTTTACATTTTTCATAAAGCGCAGCCATATCAAGTGAAACACAGACATTAAAATAAGGTAAAGAAAACTCACTGAAAAAAGCAAAATGTTGCTTTCGAGGCCAAGAATCTAAATCAATCGGTGTGATTTCACAAAGTGCTGTATCCATAAGAGACCCTAGAAGATTAAAAATCGAGTTTAACGAGTTAAAATGGCTTCGTCACTTAGTTGCGACAAATTACGAGCACAAAAAAAGGTGCGACCTGCGCACCTTTTCGAACAACTAATTTAATTAATTATAAACCGTTTTCGATGATTTCTAATGCTAGTTCATCGGCAATTAAATGTGTTGATTTTTGTTCTTTCTCTGAGCGAGCAAAGATTTCAGTTAAGGTATCGTAAATACCTTCAACGTGCTTTGTTGAAGCTTCTGCACTATAACCTTCTGGCGCAGTTTCGTAGTAAACGTTGATGATACCACCTGCGTTAATTACGTAATCTGGCGCGTATAAGATACCTTTTTCACGGATGATCTCACCGTGACGAGACTCTGCTAATTGGTTATTCGCACAACCAGCAATAATCGTTGCTTTTAAGCGAGGGATGGTATTATCGTTTACCGTTGCGCCTAGCGCACACGGTGCATAAACATCAACATCTAAGTCGTAGATTTCATCAATACCAACAGCCGTTGCATTGAAGTCATTTACAACACGCTCAACAGCTTGCTCGTTGATATCTGTTACAAATAATGTTGCGCCCGCTTCATGTAGGTGCTTACAAAGGCCATATGCCACGGCACCTAAACCTTGCACGGCTACTTTGATGCCAGCTAGATCTTGATGACCACGTTGATGCTGTAAAGCAGCTTTAATACCTAAGAATGTACCGTATGCCGTAAATGGTGATGGGTTGCCACTTTTACCTTCAAGGCCTAATACATAGTTAGTTTCTTTATTCATGATAGCCACATCATCACAGGTGATGTTTACATCTTCAGCTGAATAGTAGCTACCGCTTAAACGCTCTAGTTGGCGACCAAATGCACGGAAAAGTTGCTCTGATTTAATTTCTTTAGCATTACCGATGATCACTGACTTACCGCCACCAAATGGTAAACGTGCTACAGCATTTTTATACGTCATACCTTTTGATAAACGAAGTGCATCTGTTACAGCATCTTCATCAGTTGTGTAGTCCCACATTCTGCAACCACCAACAGCTGGACCTAACTTGGTATTGTGAACCGCGATAATAGCTTTTAGGCCTGATTCTTTATCTGAACAAAACACCACTTGCTCGTGGTTATCAAAGTCGACTTTATTAAATACAGCCACAGTTAAATACTCCGAAATTATCTTACCCTAAGGGGTGTGAGCGCTGAAATTGCCGAGACTTTATCACTTCATATGCTCGCTTACCACTATATGAGATGATAAAACTAAGCAAAGTTCAATGACAGAAATAACAACTCAAAAAACAACTTATTAAAGAAAAAATATACCAACCAAAGTTTGAATTGAGCATTGTTAATTCAAAACAAAATATTAACATCACCAACTTTATTACGTGAACGTAAAGGTAAAGTATAGCGTAAAGAAAAAGTGACAAGGAAAATGTGCCGATAAAGCCAAGTAGTATCTGCTTTTTAAGGGCATGCAGAGAAAATAGCCGAGACTGGTCAGAGCTGAAAAAAAACGGCGCAGATGCGCCGTTTTTTATTAAAAGACTTACAGGATGATTATTTTAATTTACCATCAAGTTCTTCGATTTTTGCTTTCCAAATAGCAGGGCCTTGCGTATGCGCATTGGCGCCTTCGCTATCAACAGCAACCGTTACTGGCATATCTTCTACTTCAAACTCGTAGATTGCTTCCATACCTAAATCTTCAAAAGCCACTACACGTGCTTTTTTGATTGCTTTAGATACAAGGTAAGCTGCACCACCAACCGCCATTAAGTAAATAGACTTATTGTTCTTGATTGATTCAACTGTTGCAGGACCACGCTCGGCTTTACCAATCATACCGATGATGCCAGTGTTTTCTAACATCATATCAGTGAATTTATCCATACGTGTTGCAGTTGTAGGGCCTGCTGGACCTACCGCTTCATCACCCACTGCATCAACAGGGCCAACGTAGTAGATAAACTTGTTATCAAAATCAACGCCTTCAGGTAAACCTTCACCTGATTGGATCATATCTTGTAAACGTTTATGTGCTGCGTCACGACCCGTTAAAATAGTACCAGACAGAAGAACCGTTTCACCCATCTTCCATTCTTGTGTGTCTTCTTTAGTCAGTGTGTTTAAATCAACACGACGTGTACCTTCACCTACTTCAAACGTAACTTCTGGCCAATCTTCAAGTTTCGGCGCTTTAAGATCAGCTGGGCCTGAACCATCTAATGTGAAGTGAACGTGACGAGTTGCTGCACAGTTCGGGATCATTACCACTGGTTTTGATGCTGCATGAGTCGGTGCAGTTTTGATTTTCACGTCAACAACTGTTGTTAAACCACCCAGACCTTGTGCGCCAATACCTAATTTGTTTGCACGTTCGAAGATATCGATACGCATTTTTTCTTCAGTTGTTTCTGCGCCACGCTCAATCAGCTCATGAATATCAACCGGATCCATTAATGATTCTTTAGCAAGTACCGCGGCTTTTTCTGCAGTACCACCAATACCTATACCTAGCATGCCAGGTGGACACCAGCCCGCACCCATTGTTGGTAATGTTTTTTCAACCCATGCAGCCACATCATCAGATGGGTTAAGCATAACCATTTTCGTTTTATTTTCTGAGCCGCCACCTTTAGCTGCCACCATTACTTCAACTTCAGCGCCTGGCACTAAGTCGATATGAACAACTGAAGGTGTGTTGTCTTTGGTGTTTTTACGCGTACCAGCAGGGTCTGCAACAATTGATGCACGTAACGGGTTATCTGGGTTTAAGTATGCGCGACGTGTACCTTCATCAACCATTTGCTGTACAGTCATGTCTGTTTTATCCCACTTAACATCCATACCTACTTTTACAAAACAGGTAATGATACCGGTATCTTGGCACAGTGGACGTTTACCTTCAGCAGACATACGAGAGTTAATTAAAATTTGCGCAATGGCATCTTTTGCCGCTTTGCTTTGCTCTTTGTTGTAAGCTTTTTCTAAGGCTTGTACGAAATCGAGAGGGTGATAAAAAGAAATGTATTGCAATGCATCTTCAATGCTATCAATGAAGTCTTGCTGACGAATTGTACTCATTACGGGTTCCTTAAGTTTTTATCGCGTAGCGCTGTACGTGATCCTGAGTAAACCGGTGACGAAGATTTACTCTACGGGTTAGTCATGGCACCACTATAAAGGAAATCATAACGCTGCCAATCAAATTTAACTTATGATACCCTCCTCGCCCGTTTCGGGCTAGTTATTCAGGGCAATGTAGATGATAAACGATGAAAATTTGTGCATTAAATTAGATTTAAGCGGTGATTGCATCGCGCTATTTAGTCATTTTGCTCATTTGCCCCATGCCGTGTTGCTTGATTCAGCTAACAGTGAACATGTAAATAGTCGCTTTGATATCATTGCCATTGCGCCGCTAAAGCAATTAGAGGTGCGCGAAAATCATTGCTTTATCGACGGTAAGCAACAATCGAGTGATTGTTTTAATTTAATGAAAGCGGGCCTTCAGGAATTTAATAACGCACCAAGCACGAATAACCTACCTTTTACGGGTGGTTGGCTTGGCTATTTTGGTTATGATTTAGGCCGCGTGATTGAAACCATGCCAAATCATGCCGAAAACGACATTAACATGCCGCAAATGGCTGTTGGCCTTTATCCTGATGCCCTTATTTTTGATAAGCAACAACAAAGCTGGTTTTACGTTTGTCAGCCAAATCACAATCGCTTAGCGCTATACCAGCAGCATCTTAACGAAACACCAGCAAGTGCAGAGTTTGCGCTGCAGAGCGACTGGCAGTCAAACATGAGCAAAGCCAGCTACAGCGAAAAGTTCGAGAAAATTCAAGCTTATTTAAAAAGCGGTGACTGTTACCAGATCAACCTTGCACAACGATTCAAAGCTGAGTTTTCAGGTTCAACATGGCAAGCCTATAAACAACTTCGAGAAGCGAATAAAGCACCGTTTTCAAGCTATATCAATCACCCAGATGGCGCTATTTTATCTATCTCACCTGAGCGCTTTATCTCGATAAATCAAGGGCAAATTGAAACCAAGCCGATTAAAGGAACCCTGCCACGCTTAGCTGACTCAGAGCAAGACCAAGCGCAAGCAACTCGTTTACAGCAATCAGAAAAAGACCGCGCAGAAAATGTCATGATTGTTGATCTACTGCGCAACGATTTAGGCAAAGTTGCCCGTCCTGGTAGCGTGACTGTACCATCGCTATTTGCCATTGAAAGCTTTCCTGCGGTACACCATTTAGTAAGTACAGTGCGCGCAGAATTAGCCGAGGGTAAAGATGCCGTTGACCAAATTCATGCCGCTTTCCCGGGTGGCTCAATTACCGGAGCACCGAAAATTCGCGCTATGGAAATTATAGAAGAGCTCGAGCCGCATCGCCGTAGTGTGTATTGTGGTTCAATTGGCTATTTAAGTGCCTGTGGCAATATGGATACCAGTATCACAATCCGTACTTTAGTATGCCATCAAGGTGCTATCTATTGTTGGGCTGGCGGTGGCATAGTGGCTGATTCAAAGGTCGACTTGGAGTACCAAGAAACTTACGATAAAGTAAATAAAATACTGCCTTTATTAAAGTAAAAGTTGAAGTAAAAGCCTTGAATAGTCAGCAAATAATTGCCCGCTTTAGTTTAAGTCAAACCACAGAGCGCCCTACCACCATACGCTTTAATGCCGAAAAGCGTGCCAGTGCCGTAATGCTCCCTCTGCTTGATGTTAACGACGAAGCGCATTTATTGCTGTGCAAACGACCAAGTTATTTACTTCATCACCCGGGGGAGATTTGCTTACCGGGTGGTAAGTATGAAGAGCAAGATGACACTTTAATGCACACTGCCCTTCGAGAGCTTAATGAAGAGCTCAACATTGCGACACATCAAGTGACTGTTCACGGTAAATTACACCAATATGCGACTCTAACTGGTTTCACTATTGAACCATTTGTTTGTGTACTTAGTAAAGGCACTACATGGCAAGCAGATCCTAATGAAGTGGCCGCCAGTTTTTTGCTACCGATATCACATTTGAGCAACCAGCAAAATTGGCAACCTCTCCCTTTTGAGCGCAATGGCAAAACCATCATATTACAGGGCTTGATGACCCCGCATGGCCTACTTTGGGGAGCAACCGCGAGCATAATTAACAACTTTATCAAGCAGCTCGCCCTACCAGTTTAATTATCCTGCTTTTAGGGTTACACAGCCACATAGAAACGTTATCATGTGGCACCGTTCAAAGACAGATATACCTTCCCCTAAGTTACTGAGCAAAGTATGTAAAGGGGACTACATTTTAGGTATAGCGTTTAATAGGAAAATGAGTAGCAAATTATGATCAGTGCATTCGATATGTTTAGTATTGGTATTGGCCCATCGTCATCTCACACAGTTGGCCCAATGCGCGCTTCGCGTTTATTTGTAAACGAATTAGAAGAAAAAAACATACTTACAAACGTCACCGATATTAAAGTAGAGCTGTTTGGTTCATTAGGCCAAACGGGCATTGGCCATGGCTCAGGTAAAGCCGTGATCTTAGGCCTTGCCGGTTATGATCCAGAAACCATTGATGCTGATTTAGTCGATGATATTCTCGCGAAAATCGAAAAAGAACAGGTTATTTACTTAAACCAAAGCCATAAAGCTAATTTCCCAAAGCAAGGTGCGATTGTATTCCATCGTCGTAAAACATTACCAAAGCATTCAAATGCGATGGAAATCATTGCGAGCCAAAATGGCGAAAAACTTTTTAGTAAGGTGTATTACTCAATCGGTGGTGGCTTTATCGTAAGTGATGAAGAGTTCGAGAACGAAAAACAAAAAGCGCTCGAAATCCGCGAAGAAAACCCAGCACCTTACCCATTCAATACTGCTAAAGAGTTATTAGAGCTGTGTCGCGAATCAGGGTTTAGTGTATCAACGCTTATGATGCATAACGAAAAAACTCTTCGTAGTGAAAAAGACATCAAAGATGAGCTGTTTAATATTTGGCAAGTCATGAAAGCCTGTATTGAACGTGGTATGCGCACAGAAGGTATCTTACCGGGCGGCTTAAAAGTAAAACGTCGTGCACCTAGCTTACACCTTAAATTAAATATTGAGGTTAACAACGACCCGCTTCGCGCTATGGATTGGGTTGATTTATTTGCCCTTGCTGTGAACGAAGAAAATGCAGCTGGCGGCCGTGTTGTTACCGCACCAACCAATGGTGCTGCAGGTATTTTACCAGCGGTATTGATGTATTATCACACTTTCATTAAAGAAGTAGACCGAGATATTGCCACCCGTTATTTATTAACAGCTGCGGCAATTGGTATTTTGTATAAAAAGAATGCCTCAATTTCGGGTGCTGAAGTAGGTTGCCAAGGCGAAGTGGGTGTTGCTTGCTCAATGGCGGCTGGCGCACTAACTGAAATAATGGGTGGTAATGTTGTGCAAGTTGAGAACGCTGCTGAAATCGGCATGGAGCACAATCTAGGTCTTACCTGTGACCCTGTTGGTGGTCTTGTGCAAGTACCGTGTATTGAACGTAATGCGATGGGTGCTATAAAAGCAATCAATGCGTCACGCCTTGCAATGCGTGGCTCTGGCGAGCAAAAAGTGACCCTTGATAAGGTAATTAAAACCATGCTCGACACAGGTAATGATATGAAAACCAAATACAAAGAAACCGCTCGCGGTGGCTTGGCGGTTAATATCATCGAGTGTTAATTTACAGCACGTCTTCAGCACATAAAAAAGCCGCTTTAAAGCGGCTTTTATATCTCTATTTTACTGGTAACTCAATATTTTCGAAGAGCTTATCAACATCTTCTTGGTTACGTAATAAACTTGCTCGCTCAACTAACTCTTTAGTTAAGTGTGGTGCAAAACGCTCGATAAAGTCATACATGTAGCTGCGTAAGAAACTGCCTTTTCTAAAACCAATTTTAGTGGTACTGGCTTCAAATAAGTGGCTTGCATCAATACACACCAAATCATTATCAGTTACTTGGTCAATGGCCATTGATGCTACAACCCCCACTCCAAGTCCTAAACGCACATAGGTTTTGATTACATCCGCGTCCGTTGCAGTAAATACAATATGCGGCTCAAGCCCATGAGCATTAAAAGCTTTATCTAATTCAGATCGACCTGTAAAACCAAACACATAAGTTATAAGGGGATATTTAGCAACATCTGCAACTGTTAAGTTATCAGCCTTTTGCGCCAGTGGATGTGTTTTTGCAACAACGATACTGCGATTCCAGTGATAACATGGCAGCATCACTAGATCAGAGTACAAATGCAAAGCCTCTGTTGCAATGGCAAAGTCTGCGTCACCGCGTGCTGCGGCGTCTGAAATTTGCTGCGGCGTACCTTGATGCATGTGCAACGATACTGCAGGGTATTTTTTCATAAAGCCCTGAATAACATTGGGTAATGCATAACGTGCTTGGGTATGTGTTGTAGCAATGTTTAGCTTACCTTGATCCGGTAAAGTATGTTCATTGGCAACCGCTTTAATACCCTCAACTTTTGATAGTATCTCGCGTGAAATATTAATAATTTCGTTACCCGCACTGGTTACGTGCGTAAGGTGTTTACCACTACGACCAAAAATTTGTACGCCGAGCTCATCTTCAAGCATACGTACCTGCTTTGAGATCCCCGGTTGAGAAGTAAATAAACTTTCTGCTGTCGCTGAAACATTTAGTTTATGATTTTGGACTTCGACTATATATCTGAGTTGTTGTAATTTCATGGCTGCATTGTAAACGTTGTTATTGTTTATTTATAAAGGCTGCAAAGCGCAATGCCAAGTGATATTTCATCGCGCTATACTTTTATATCGATTGTTTCTAAGGCTAACACAATAAATTACTGCTCGGTAGCCGTGTTTACTCGCAAAATATTCAATAAAGATGCTGCTTTAACGCTATACTCATTAAAAAGTAGTAAACATCAGAAGTTTATTCTAGATAAGTAACCGCAAAACTATCCAGATCTAATCTTTTTAATGTAAGATAAAAAAATTAGATAGTTAAAACTGAGATTTAGTAATGATTGTTTCTATCATCATCATGCTCATTGTTGCATTAATCGTAATCGCACTGTGGGTAAGTGCTGTGCAGCAACACAAAGAAAAACAAGAAGCTGAGCGCCGCAAAGAACTAACAAAACAAAAAAAAATTATCGAAGAGGCAGAAGATGTACTTCTTAACAGTACGAACATCCCTATGTCTGAAAACACCTTACGCATTATTCAACGACGTATTTATGATGCACTAGCAAGCATGGTGCAACTTTCGCCAAACTCAAGAGAATTAAAAAATCGTTTAAAAGAATCAAAAGAACGCTTAACCGCTCCTCTCGAAGTCAACAACACAGAAGCGTTAGTATTACCAGATAACGACAAACAACTTATTTCACTTATCCAGGGTATAAAGAAACTGCGTACCTTACTTCGCTCTGAACATGGTAAAGGCAAAGTCGATAGCCAAGTTTTTGTTGCCGAAGATAAACGTCTGGAAAAACTTCAATTACGTATTAATGTCGAAAGCCAAATTAAGCGAGGTATGTCTGCTCGCTCTGCCAATATGGTTGGCTCTGCGAGACAATACTTTGAAAAAGCACTCGCAACACTATCATCTGTTAGTTATAGCGATGAATATGTTAATAGTAAAAAACAAGAAGTTGAGAATTACTTAGAAGCGATAAGCTCTGAACTGAAAGCATCTAATGCAACGTCACTTAAGAAAAAAGCAGAGCAAGAGCAAGACGACTTAGACGTGTTATTCGCACCAAAGAAAAAGTGGTAAACCACTTTTTCTTTGTGCTTTCTTTATTTAGTTGGTGTTTAAGATAAAAACGCGAACTTAACAATAAACAATGCTGTTAACACCCACACACTAATACTGATTTCATCTTTTTTACCACATACCAACTTCACCGCAGTATACGAAATAAAACCCAGTGCGATACCGTGCGCAATCGAGAAAGTTAACGGCGTCATTAATAATACCACGCTCACTGGAATGGCATCTGTCATATCATCCCAATTTACCAGCTTTAAGTTTTGCATCATTAAAACAGCAACATACAAAATCGCACCTGCCGTTGCATACGCAGGGATCATCCCGGCTAGTGGTGCAAAGAACATCATTAACAAGAAACAAATACCCACAACAACAGCTGTAAGACCTGTACGACCACCTACAGACACACCCGCTACAGATTCAATGTATGACGTTGTCGTTGAAGTACCAAGCATTGAGCCTGCAATCGTTGCTGTGCTGTCGGCACTTAACGCACGACCTAGGCGTGGCATTTTACCTTGCTCATCAGCAAGACCTGCCTTTTGCGTTACAGCAACCAAGGTGCCTGAAGTATCAAACAAATCAACAAATAAGAAGGCAAAGATTACCGTTAACATTGAAATTTCTAATGCTGCAGCAAAATCCAGTTGCATAAAGGTTGGCGCAATTGAAGGTGGCATTGAAATAATCCCTTGATACTCCACAAGGTCTAAGCCAAGGGCGATAGCCGTAACCAATAAAATGCTAATTAGCACGCCGCTTTTCATGTCGCGGTATAGAAGAGCCGCAATAACAAAAAAGCTAAAGATAGCCAGTAAAGGACCAGGAGCTGTGATATCGCCTAACTGCACTAAGGTTGCAGGACTTGCTACAATAATACCGGCATTTTTTAGTGCAATAAGCGCTAAGAAAGCACCAATACCTGTGGCAATCGCACGCTTTAATACCAGAGGGATCGCATCAATGATCCACTCTCGCACCTTAAATAGGCTTAAACACAAAAATATACAGCCAGACATAAATACTGCACCAAGTGCGGCTTGCCAAGTGTAGCCCATACCAAGCACTACACCATAGGTAAAGAACGCGTTTAAGCCCATACCCGGTGCCAGTGCTAATGGATAGTTTGCCCATAAGCCCATGATAAAACAACCAATTGCAGCAGCAATACAAGTTGCTACGAATGCGGCACCTTGATCCATTCCCGCTTCTGCAAGCATTGCAGGGTTAACAAATACAATGTAAACCATGGTAATGAATGTTGTGATGCCAGCAATAGTCTCGCGGCGCACAGACGTGTTATTTTCAGTGATTTTGAAAAGTCTTTCGAACATGTTTAACTTTAAGTTGAGATTAATTGGCTAATTTTATCATATTTTATCTCAATAAGAGGACATTTTACCTTGCAATGTTCTAAACTAATAAGGTCTTTTATTTCAAGAAAATAACTAAACTATGTCTGATAATTCGCCAGTAGGCTTAGATTTAGAGCAACAGCTTGATAATGTACTTGCCTTTATAACCCAACCCGATAAAGGGTCGGCGCCAAATAAAAGTACTCAATCTGTTGAAAACGTACTAAACAAAGCTTTGTATTATTTAAAAAATGAACAGCCTCCCCTTGCTGCCAAATGGATGCGCTTAGCAGCTATGGCGGGCAACCATAGGGCGCAATTTTATATGGGGCTGTTTTTCATCAAAGGGCAAGGTGTTCCACATAGTGTTTTTCATGGCGCAGTGTGGCTAAGTCTGGCCAGTAGCCAAGGTTATGAACCTGCAACGGCTGCACTTGATGATCTTCGAAAACACATCAGTACGCGCAGATTACATGATGCGCAAAGCTATGCAGCTACTCTATATGAACAAATCCACCAGCAGCAATTTGCACATTTAATTCCTCGCGATCCTGACGCAAGCTAACACGCGTCAGGTTCTACAACTCATTAATGCACTCTTGTCAGTTTACTCTCAAATGTTATGAGACCTGCACCAACTACAAACAATAAGATACCTATAAACTCAAGCCACACATGGCCTTTATGGGGCTTGATAACAGGTGTTTTTGAAGTAAGGTTATATAAACGCCTGCCTTGCTCGCCAGATTCTACAAACGAAAAACCTTTATAGTCCGCTGAGATAATAAATTTAAAATCATGCCTGCTAATCATTTCACGACGTTTAGCATCTATTTTCTCGCTGCTTTGTTCTACGAGCATACGCCAATCATGAAAAATGTCATCTGGTTCATTATCTTTCACCACACCATATGATTTGTACTCATAGAATTTTGTATTGAATAGCTTTTCTTGATGCCCTAAATAAAACATGGCACAGCCTAGCGCACTTAACAGTATGGCAATATAGACGAGTGAACGCTGTTTAATGAATTGCTTATTACTTTGTTGCTTATACCAAGCTTCAATGTCAGGCACATTAATCAACCGAGCTTTATCTACAGAATGTTTTAATGGCTCCATAAAGTCGCAAATTGTTAGATTGAGCGCCGTTAATATTGAACGAAATGTGTCATTCGAAGGCACTGATTTATCGTTCTCAAGTTTTGAAAGGTAACTTTGCTCTATTCCGACTTGCTCTGCAAATTCTGGTTGGCTAAGTTTTAGCTCACTGCGATAGTGTTTTAGCTGTGTTCCGAATGTACTCATAACGCATTTCCTTTTTGTTGTGGAGCCGCCATTCTTTGCTATTCATGCAGATATAAAAAGCTGAATAAATAGGAATAATGAAGAATATTAGCAAGATAGGATGAAAGATACGAGATACGAGATACGAGATACGAGATACGAGATACGAGATACGAGATACGTTGTCAGTATAAGTAAATAGTAAGGTGTGATGTAAAAACTTATCTAATCATTTGTTTGAGGAAAACAAATGGCGGAGTGGACGGGACTCGAACCCGCGACCCCCGGCGTGACAGGCCGGTATTCTAACCAACTGAACTACCACTCCGCAGTGGTATGTGCATGGGGTAATGCACTTAATTTGTTTATGATATCAAATGGCGGAGTGGACGGGACTCGAACCCGCGACCCCCGGCGTGACAGGCCGGTATTCTAACCAACTGAACTACCACTCCGCAGAGATATCATTGTTATTACTTAATTTGTTGGCGGAGTGGACGGGACTCGAACCCGCGACCCCCGGCGTGACAGGCCGGTATTCTAACCAACTGAACTACCACTCCGCGATACAAATTTTGTAATAAAATAGCATTTAAATAGTGGCGGAGTGGACGGGACTCGAACCCGCGACCCCCGGCGTGACAGGCCGGTATTCTAACCAACTGAACTACCACTCCGCAGTATTTAATGCTATTTATTTTTTCCTATTGGCGGAGTGGACGGGACTCGAACCCGCGACCCCCGGCGTGACAGGCCGGTATTCTAACCAACTGAACTACCACTCCGCAAAGGAAAATGTTTTACAACCATAAGTTGTGTAAGTAATTGGCGGAGTGGACGGGACTCGAACCCGCGACCCCCGGCGTGACAGGCCGGTATTCTAACCAACTGAACTACCACTCCAGCGCGTACTTACAAATTGTCGAAAATTGGCGGAGTGGACGGGACTCGAACCCGCGACCCCCGGCGTGACAGGCCGGTATTCTAACCAACTGAACTACCACTCCACATTTTCGTTGCTGACTGAGTCTCCCCTGACAGCGGCGTGAATAATACGAATCACCCTCTGGTTCGTCAAGGGGTTTTTTGTATTTTTACAGGTTTTTTAGTCATCTGACATCGAAAGGTTTAAAATTTCACCTGATTTGTCATTTTTTGAGCCATTTTTGCCGACTTCATTTTCTTTCGCTGCTTGCTCATCATTTTCAGTTTTATTTTTTTTCTTTAAAAATGGCAAAGAAACTTTAAATTTAAGTGGTTTTTTCTGCACAAAAATTCGAATCGCTAGCCACCCTAACAGTAGAACGATTAAATTTCCAACAACAATGAGTATCACCATTAGTGTAGTGGACGCTTTTTGTTCCTCTTCAATAATTCGTTGTTGCTCAGCTTGGGCTTCTAAATCAATTTCAGGGCGAACAATTTCTGGTACAGCTTCAATGGGTCGCTCAATTTCAAATTTATAAGTAGGTAAAGTAGCCATAAATTCACGGTCATTTATATTGCTACCAAATACAGATAGCTCAACACTGTATCTACCCCAGTCATAATTTTTAATTGCAAGTTCGCGCATTTGTGATTTATCCGCATCAATTGAGAACATTTGCTCTTCATTATTCGGATAATAGATTTTCCCCTGAATGAGCACGGTTTCAGGTTTGACGATTTCAGGGTTTAAGGTGATCGTTAAAATGTGGTCATCTTCATCTTGCTCAGCAAGCGCTATTTCATAATCAAAAGGAGGCTCGTGCACCACAATCGGTTTTTGTACCACGGTGCGTTTCAGTATTGGCGTTTCGATATAAAGCTCTGGTTGCCACTCACCTGCAGGAAACGTCAGTTTAAATTCGCCAGTAAATACCCCATCAAGCGGGCGCTCATCAAAACCACGGCCATCATCTCTAAACTCAGTGACACTTTGCGTACCGGCACCAAAGTTTGAGTAATCACTATTATTAGTACTAACAAAATCGACATTCAAACTAATCACATCACGAAACTGCCCCACTTCGATGGGTTCTCCATCATTTAATACGCGACCAGTCAGTTTCACTGTCTCTCCGCGAAATAGCATCGGCGGTAAAGGATCTACATCTAATTCAATTTCTCCCATCACCATAATACGGCTTCCTGGCAAGATTTTGCCAACAACCTGCCATGGGCCCGGCATAGGATTAGTTATAGTGACTAAGTCATAACTGAGCTCATCATACCAATCAAGATCATGATTTTTCACTGAGTCTGTGGCGTAATACTTAGTCCCATCAGGACGAACCAATACAACGGCAGGTGCACCGCGGTTACGAAAAAACAGTAAGGTTACTTTATCGATTTTATGATCGATGCGAAAACGGTTTTCTAACAGAGGAATTTCATTTTTAACCCCATCCCGAGCTAATGGCGTTATCTTATCTTGTGCTGTTGCAAATCCCATACAAGGCATTAAGCACAGTATTCCTGCTAGTAGCTGTTTTCTCATTTCATTACCTTATTCTGCACGCCATAAACATTGACCACCCTTTGCCACTAAATCTAAACGTTCTTCATGGGCAGCTTGCTCTTGTTCGGTTGCTCTTAATACCACAAGGGGTGCTCTGTCGGCACTAAGACGACGAATACCACCCGTTTGATGTGTTGAGCCTTCATCTTTATTTTGATTGAGGTTCAGCTTTACTTGTCCACCGGTCATTGCCAAGTAAACATCTGCTAGAATCTCGGAATCCAGTAATGCGCCGTGTAAAGTACGCTTTGAGTTATCAATATCATAGCGGCGACAAAGCGCATCAAGGTTATTCTTTTGACCTGGATGCAAGTCACGCGCCATTTTCAAGGTATCAAGTACACTACATACATCGGCAGTATTCGGAAAACCTTGATTTAACAATGCAAACTCGTTGTCCATGTGGCCGATATCGAACGCAGCGTTATGAATAACAAGCTCTGCGCCACGAATATACTCTAAAAACTCATGAGCAATTTGGTGGTACAAAGGTTTATCACGCAAAAATTCATTGGTGATACCGTGTACGTCTATCGCTTCTTCTTCTATTTCACGTTGTGGATTGATGTACACATGAAAGTTGTTGCCAGTAAGACGGCGATTCACAAGTTCAACACAACCGATTTCAATGATGCGGTGGCCTTGCTTTGGGTCAATACCCGTGGTTTCTGTATCTAAAACTATTTGTCTATGTGCCATATCGTCTTAAGCCTGACTCTGGTATCTTTCTATATTCACTTTATTGTACACAATATCAAGGTAAAACAGTGCAGAAAACCGTAGAGATTTACACCGATGGATCATGTTTAGGAAATCCAGGGCCTGGAGGGTATGGCATCGTGATGCGATACAACGGCCACGAAAAGCAATTGAGTCAAGGCTATACCCTAACAACTAATAATCGGATGGAAATGCTCGCAGCTATCGTTGCACTAGAAACCCTCACCCGCTCTTGTCACGTCATTCTGACGACCGATAGTCAATATGTGAAACAAGGCATTGAGTCATGGGTCGAAAATTGGAAAAAACGCGGCTGGAAAACTGCAGCTAAAAAACCAGTTAAGAATGTCGATTTATGGAAACGACTCGATGCTGCCTGCCAACAACACGAGGTAGAATGGCGTTGGGTAAAAGGCCATAGCGGCAATAAATACAATGAGATTGTTGACGATCTAGCCCGCGAAGCAGCTGGCAGCGATCAATTACTTGAAGACACAGGTTACGACGGTAATTAAAAGTACCTTGAAATAAACTTGGCGCAGGTCGTTTTATATTTTTGTTATATGTTATAAGATTTGGCTATAAAGAAATATAAAGGATTCATTATGGCTCTGCGCATTCACTCTTTTTTTCATCAACAAAGCGCCACTCTCTGTTATTTAGTCAGTTGTGAAAGCACTAAAAATTGCATGCTGATTGATGCGCCAGCTGATTTTGATATGCCAAGTGGAGAGTTAAGTTTTACCACAGCCAATGAGATCATCAGCTTCATAAAAACTGAGCAGCTGACATTACAATGGCTACTTGAAACCCACGCCCATGCTGACCATATCACTGCAGCAAGTTATATAAAGCAGCAATTACAAGCCACACATCCTTGCAAGCTCGGCACTGGCGAAGGGATCACACAAGTACAAAAGCACTTTAGCCAACTTTACAATCTGGATATGCCGTGTAATGGCGAACCTTTTGATGCTTTATTTGCTAATAAAGCGCAATTTAAGTTAGGTAATTACATGGTTGATGTGATTGCCACGCCTGGCCACACTCCTGACAGTGTGTGCTATCACATTGATGGCAATGTATTTGTCGGTGACACTTTTTTTATGCCAGACAGTGGCACAGCACGCTGTGACTTTCCCGGCGGCAGCGCAGGCGAATTATATGATTCACTACAACAAATTTTAGCGTTTCCTGACGATACAGTGCTTTGGATGTGCCATGACTACCAACCTGATGGTCGACCTTTAGCAAACAAAACCACGGTTAAAGAGCAGCGTGAGCAAAACATTCACTTAAAAGGAGATAAACAAGATTTTATTGCAACACGTGAAAACCGCGATGCAACCTTGGCAGTGCCAAAACTACTGCATCCTGCTATTCAATTAAATATTCGTGCAGGTCAGTATCCAAGTAAAACAGACACGCAACAGCATTATCTAGCTATCCCGCTCACAGTGCTGCTTTGATGTTTGTCTAAGCCCTGCTCCTTTCACTGGCGAAAATTGCGGCCTTGCATGCCATTTAGGTTTAATTGGTGTCAGCGGGGCCACACGCTTTCTAGCCACCAGCATATACACACTGCCCATTGGCTTTAAATATTGCTGGCCAAAGCTGCGCCACGCAGCAAAGCGCGATAAGCGATTACCTCTTGCAAGCGATGAATGGATAAAACGCTCATCAGAGATTATTTCAAAGCCTAATAAATTCAACCAATCTTTAACTCGTGATGGCGTAAAAAACCGCCCTGTCCAAGGTAGCTTTTGGCGGCTAAAAGGTAATAACTGCGCCAATCCACACAAACTAAACGGGTTAAAGCCTGTGATCACGATGTAACCACCGGGGATCAAAGTACGATGCGCTTCACGTAAGATATGGTGCGGATCAGAATGATATTCTAAACAGTGCGATAATATGCAGGCATCAACACTGTGCTCATAAAACGGTAACTCGTCTACATCAGCAATAACACCGGTAAATAAGCCCTGCTCTGCTACGCAAACTTGATGCTTAATAGGACTTTCACTGGTTGCCAGCTCACCACTTAAATTACCGAGTTTGAGCATGTGATATCCAAACATGCGCGGCAGCCATGGTGTTAGCTTACGTTCAATTTCAGCACGTAAATAGTCACCATGAGGGAACTGCTGCCAAGAGTATGGCTTAGGACCTTCTTGAAAACTAAGGGCTGGTTTCATTTTCTGAGCTCGTTATACTGTGTGTTAACTGTCACTTTATAGAGCAATTAAACATGGTGCAAGTTAAAGCAATTAAAGCCTTTTCTGATAACTACATTTGGTGCATCAGCAATGAAGCTGAACAAACAGCGTGGGTGGTCGACCCAGGACAGGCAGAGCCCGTTCTAAATTACCTAAGCGAAAATAACTTATCACTCGCAGGGATTTTAATTACCCATCATCACTATGATCACACCGATGGCGTTGCAGCCTTGGTAAAAACATTTCGTGATATCCCGGTGTACGGACCAAGACACAGCCCTTTCAAAGGCATTAGCCATGGCGTTTGTGAAGCGGATAAGGTGACGGTGTACGATTACACTTTTACTGTGCTTGCGACACCAGGGCATACTCTCGATCATGTTTGTTACATTAATGACGAGTTAAGTTTTACTGGCGATACCTTATTTAGTGCTGGCTGCGGACGATTATTTGAAGGCAGTGCTGAACAAATGTGGCACTCTTTATGTAAATTAAGAGCTCTGCCTGATGAGTGTAAAATCTACTGCACTCATGAATACACGCAGGCCAACTTGGCCTTTGCAAAAGCTGTTGAACCAAATAACGAATACCTTCTCAACTACAGTGATAAAGTAGATGCACTGCGAGAAAGCGGCAAAATTAGCTTACCGACTCAATTAAGCGTTGAGAGGCAAATAAACCCCTTTATCCGTTGTCATTTTCCACACATAACTGATGAGCTTCCAAGCGAGCTGAAAGAAAATCTTGATCTAGCTGAACCTTGGCAACGCTTTGCGGGTCTCAGAGCCTGGAAAGATAATTTTTAAAAGTGTAACTCTACCGATTACATTTTTTCTATATTTAGATCAACACCTTGCAATAATGAGCTGACATATACTGGTCATAAAGTGGCAATATGTGCTTATAGCAGGTAATATTCGCCGAGTTTTTTTACCTGATTATATAGGTATATATGTATAAGTCTTCTTTAGTTATAACTCTTGCGCTGGTACTAAGTGGTTGTCAGTTAACAGCTTCTAACTCAGATACCACAGCTAATAATGATGTTGAGCAACAGCTCAATGGCGCAAGCCCAAGTGACGTTAATTATGCACTAATGATTAACGCACAGTATCAACAGGTCGCAGATCTTGATGAGCCACCACCGGTATTTGATGATGTATGGGAGCGTATTCGTTACCAACTTTCGATTGATGTGCCACAAAACCGCCCAGTGGTTGCTGAGCGTAACTACTATGCACGTCATCAGGCATATTTAGACCGTATTTCTAAGCGTGCAGAGCCTTACCTGTACTTTATTGTCGAAGAAGTCGAGAAGCGTCAAATGCCAATTGAAATTGCGCTTTTACCAATTGTAGAAAGTGCGTTTGACCCATTTGGTTATTCACATCGCAGTGCCTCGGGCATCTGGCAATTCATGCCACAAACTGGTGAGCGTTTTGATTTAAAACAAAACTGGTGGTACGACGGTCGTCGTGACATTGTACAGTCGACCCGTGCAGCACTTGATTATTTGTCATATCTTCACAAAACCTTAGAGGGCGATTGGTTAAATGCCATCGCAGCCTATAACTCAGGTGAAGGCCGTTTGCTACGAGCCATTAAAAAGAATCGTAAAAAGCATTTACCAACAGACTTTTGGTCTTTGGATTTACCAAAAGAAACGACCTCGTATGTACCTAAACTGTTAGCACTGTCTGATCTAGTTAAACGCAGTGACGAGTTTGGTGTTAAGTGGCAACCAATTATTAATGCTCAAGTAGTTGAAGCGGTCAATGTAGGTAGTCAAATTGACTTAGCGCTTGCAGCTGATATGGCAGGTATTAGCTTAACTGAACTTTATCGTTTAAACCCGGGTTTTAATCGCTGGGCGACCGACCCTAATGGACCGCACTTTTTATTATTACCGTCTGATAAGGTTGAAGAGTTCTCTGCAAAACTAGCAAAAACAGAGCAAAAAGACCGTCTACGTTGGCAACAATACGTGGTTGCGCGCGGTGACAGTTTATCTGTGATTGCGAAGAAGTTTTCTACTAGCACAAACGCTATTAAAACACTGAATAAACTCTCATCGAATACCATTCGTGTTGGTCAGCAATTACTTGTACCACTGAGTGATGGTGAGATAAATAGCCAGCATTTACCAAAATCAGTGCGTATGGCTGCTAATAAAGCAACACGTAAAAAACTAAGCCATAAAGTCGCCAGTGGCGATACGCTGTGGGATATTAGCCGTGAGTACGATGTGACCATTGCAGAGCTTGCAACATGGAATAAACTTAAAAAAGATGCTGTATTACGTGTTGGTCAAAAGCTAACTGTATATAAAGAAGAAAAGTCACAACTGGCCGCTACTCAAATCAAAGAGCGCACCATTACTTATAAAGTCCGTCGTGGTGATTCATTAGCGCGCATTGCTGCTAAGTTTAATGTGTCTGTAGAAGATATTATTAAATGGAACTCATTAGCTGGGCAAAAGTACATTCAACCTGGGCAAAAACTTAAGTTAAAAGTTGATGTAAGAAGCGCATAATTGCTTCATCTTGTTAATCAAAAAAAGAGCGCCTAATGGCGCTCTTTGTCTCTCTCATTTAGTATTTATGCTTCAAAGCCCATAAGTGTAATAACTCATTGGCAATGGTCGCTGCGGCAATCGCCGTTAACTCACTTTGGTCATAAGATGGTGATACTTCAACCACATCCATACCGACCATATTGATGCCCTTCAATGCACGAAGTACCTTAAGTACTTTATCGCTAGTTAAGCCACCACACACTGGTGTGCCAGTACCCGGAGCGAATGCTGGATCAAGGCAGTCAATATCAAAGGTGAGATACACAGGTAAGTCACCGACGCGCGCTTTAATTTGCTCTGCAATATCTTGCGCAGGCAAATCATTAGCAGCCATTGCATCAATCACTGCAAACTCATGCTTGCTCTGATCAAAGTCAGTACGAATGCCGATTTGAATGCTGTGTTCAACATCAATGAGTCCTTCCATCGGTGCATGATAAAACATAGTACCGTGATCATAACGTGAACCATTGCTGTAAGTATCGGTGTGGGCATCAAAATGAACTAATGCCATTTTACCGTGCTGTTTAGCATGAGCACGTAGTAGCGGCAAAGTCACAAAGTGATCGCCACCTAAGCCCAATAATGTTTTACCTTGACGAAGAATTTGCTCGGCCGCTAATTCTAATTGCGCGGTAAAATATTCAGGGTCGCCTACTGGGTAAGTAAAATCACCAGCATCAGCTAATTTTAAGCGCTCAAATAATGGGAACGTCCAAGGATACTTGGTTTCTTCCCATGCAAGGTGCACTGAAGCACGACGAATTGCATCAGGGCCTAAACGTGCACCTGGGCGACCTGAGGTCGCTAAGTCAAATGGTAAACCTAGCACCACCACATCGGCATCGATTGCAGTGATGTTTTGCACCATCGGCTGACGTAAAAACGTCATGCCGTTTGAGTACAACGAATGATCTGTGTGGTCAAACAATGTCGACATTGCTTATAACTCTTCTAAATAAGTGTAACCGTTTAAGCCAGTTTGCAGCTCATCTAATACGCTTTGCTGCTCAGTTTCTGGCAATTTAGCTGCCACCAGCTGGGCATAAGACTGCTGGAAGCTTTCTACATCTAAATGCACGTAACGCATCATGTCAGCAACGGTATCACCTTCGTTAATCTCGGTGATTTGCGCCTGACCTTGTTCATCCATTTTTATGATTGCACTGTGCGTGTCGCCAAATAAGTTGTGCATATCACCTAAAATTTCTTGATATGCACCTACTAAGAAAAAGCCCATTAAATAAGGTTTTTCTTCGCTAAATGCAGGTACTGGCAATGTGCTTTCAATACCTTGACCGTCTACATAGTGCTCCATAGCACCGTCTGAGTCACAGGTAATATCAAGTAACACAGCACGCTTTTGTGGTGCTTCTGTTAAACCACTTAAAGGCAGAACCGGAAACACTTGGTCAATGCCCCATGCATCAGGTAATGACTGGAACAATGAAAAGTTCACAAAAAACTTATCTGCTAATCGCGCATTTAATTCATCAATAATTGGGCGATGAAAACGGTTTTTGTTATCCATGTGTTTGTTAAGCTCATAACATACACGTAAGTTAACTTGCTCCGCCCATGCTCGCTCAGTTAAATCTAATAAACCAAGTGCAAACTGATTATGTGCCTCAGCTAAATCGCCTTGGCTATCATGATAGATTTCGATTAATGCACGGTCATCATTGTCATCACTTAACTGCTGCCATGATGTCCACATATTTTTTAATAAAAGTGGTGCATCAGCGGCTGGCGCTTGAATGTCTTCTGGTACATAGCTTTCGGTGCCAATAACATTTGAAATCAATACGGCATGGTGCGCTGTTAATGCACGACCTGACTCAGAAATAATGCGCGGCATTGGCTGCTCATATAACTTACAGGTGTCACCAATGGTGTATACGATGTTATTAGCATATTCACTTAGGCTGTAGTTCATTGAGTTATGAGACTGGCTACGAGTGCCATCGTAATCAACCGCTAAACCGCCGCCCACATCTAAGCAATCAATTTGTGCACCTAACTTGCGTAACTCGCAGTAAAAACGCGCAGCTTCGCTCACACCTAAACGCACATCACGGATGTTTGCCATTTGCGAACCTAGGTGAAAGTGTACAAGTTGGATCAAATCGAGTTGATCAGATGCTTTTAAGCGATTAACCACGCTCAATACTTGCGATGCAGATAAACCAAATTTTGATTTTTCGCCACCGCTTGCTTGCCATTTACCCTTACCTTGCGATGCTAAGCGTACGCGAATACCAATGCGTGGTTTTACATTTAACTCTTTTGCTTGGCTAAGCACCATGTCTAGTTCAGATAGTTTCTCGAGTACAATGTAAACCTTATGGCCTAGCTTTTCGCCAATCAGTGCTAAACGAATGTATTCTTGGTCTTTGTAGCCATTACATACAATCACCGCACTGGTTTTTTCAGCCATTGCTAATACGGTTAATAGCTCAGGCTTACTGCCCGCCTCTAAGCCCAATTGCTTCTTTTCAATATCAGCTTGGCTTGCAACAATTTCTTCAACAACTTCGCGTTGTTGATTTACTTTAATTGGGTAAACAAGCAAATAATCTTTCGGGTAACCATAGTTTTCAATTGCTGTATTAAATGCCTGACACAAGCTATGTACACGATGATGTAAAATTTGTGGAAAACGAACCAACGCAGGCAAGCTTAAGCCTTTGTCTTGTAATTGCTGTGCGATATCGATTAGTGCAATGGTTTGCTCTGGGGCATGGGCCTTTGGCGCAACATACACATCACCTTGATCATTAATACCAAAGAAACCTTGGCTCCAATGACGAACATTGTAACTCGTGCGAGCTTGTTCTAGTGATGTTGTTTCTTTCATCTATCTTTCTCTTTATTTTAGTAATGCCAAAATTGGCAAGCGGTAATTGCGCGCATTAAAAGAAAAATAGTGATTCAAGTCCAACAAGAATTTTTACTCGTAACGAGTGATTTTTGATGTGAAAAATTAATCGTTTATCGACTAATAATTTTAAAGTCTAAACAGACAGTTAAACTTTGGTGCTTAAGGGATAACTTTGTTTATTTCATCTGCTTTAGTAGAGCTTGAACCAAGCTGCCGCCATGCCTCATACTGCTCATTATTTACCCAGGTAATCCCGATATATTCCTGCCAATGTTGAAAATCTTTCGAGCGATACCTTTCAAGCCCACAACCCCCTGCTGCAAACGCTGTTCGACAAAGCTTTACTGTAAGGTATGTGCCATCATAGCTAAGTTGTGTTCGTTCTTCAGAACAGTAACTCATAAGGCGAGTAGGAAATGTAACAATGACTCTGGAGGTTATCTTGCCAGCATCATTAAAAACACCACTAAGAGACTGGCATGAGTTTAAGTAAAACTCGGCGTTATCAATAATAAGGTCGGGTTGTTTGTTTTGTAGCTGTTCAGGTATTGTGTGTTTTTTATCACACGCAATGAGCAGCAAAGCTATAAAAAGCCACATGACCTGCAAGGATTGTTTAGTAATAACGTTAACCTCACAAAAACAAAGCTTTAAATAGCTCTCACAATTACTGATTAAGTCCCAGTTCCATAAATAAACTTTGCGGGCTGTCAGTATAGTTGCCAAATGGACCACAACGATGAAAGCCTAAATTTTCATACAAACTAATTGATTCAGTTTGCTTAGGACCCGTTTCAAGACGAATTAGCGGGATTTGTTGTTCACCAGCATGATGCAATAAGATTTGCATAATTCGGCGAGACAAACCTTTACCTCGATAACTAGGTTTCACATACAGGCGACGGATTTCGCCGTACGGTGGGTTGCCTTCTTGCATCACAATCGCTCCGCAGGCAACAATACCATCTTCATTTTTTAAACCTATGGCGTAAACATTAGGCTCAGCCAACTCTTCAACACTTAATGATTGAGCTGTAGCTACGGGGTATAAAGAGTTAATGAGTCGGTCTATATCAGCAAACACGTTTACTACTTCTGGATCATCTGGATTTAAATCGACTAACTGCATAAAACTCCCATTTTTATATGTCTTTTTTGTTAATGATGTTAATAATAGTATCGGATATTAGTGTGATCCTCTACTGTTGTTTTCATTATTCGTTTTTATAGGTACTATCAGACAGTCATGGTATCGCTTAGTTCATCCCGATGTAACTGAAAATACGTTCAAATGATAAAAAACAACGTTTAACGTGAGTAGCCTTGCGGGTTGCCTAGCAGGTTAGTTGTAACTAAAAATCAATGTTCCGTAAATTAAGTTTACATTAGAATTTTTCGCTAACTTAAGACATTAATACCAGTGAGGCGGTATTGCTTAATATCTAAACAATTCACTTCACAATGATTTGTTAACAAACTAACTCACCTTAACCTCTTAAATTAATCAGTATGCCTGCTTGCTACAATTTTGCTCAATAAACACTTTGTTACGGAAAAAGACTGTTCAAACATATTGAAAACCCTATACTGCAAACAAGAAGAAATAAGATGAGGTTATCTCGTGCAGTTTACTCAAGGTATGGAATACTTCTTTTCTGGCTTTAAACTAATTAGCCAAAAGGGGTTAAAACGTTTTGTACTTATTCCTTTATTAATCAATATCCTGCTTTTTGGTAGTTCGCTGTTCTTTTTGTACGGCTGGCTAACTGATGGCTTTGCTTACATGAACTCATTGCTACCAGAATGGCTGAGCTGGCTTGAATGGTTAATGTGGCCGATTGCTGTGCTTGTCATTTTATTTAGCTACAGCATGCTCTTTACCGTTATTACGAACTTTATTGCAGCCCCATTCAACGGCTTGCTCAGTGAAAAAGTCGAACTTTACCTGACAGGTCAAAAAGTCAACGATGATGGTCTGCTTGATACAATGAAAGATGTGCCACGCATGCTAGGCCGAGAATGGACAAAACTTTGCTATTACCTGCCGCGCGCTATAGGCTTTTTTATTCTACTATGGATTTTACCTGTGATTGGGCAAGTTTTATGGGTGCTATTCACCTGTTGGATGTATGCTATCCAATACGAAGATTATGCCTTTGATAACCATAAAATTAGTTTTAATGCCATGAAAGATGACTTAAAACAAAAGCAAACCTTATCATATGGCTTTGGTTTAGCAGTGATGCTCTTAACAGCAATCCCCATTGTAAACCTTATTGTTATGCCGGTTGCTGTATGTGGTGGAACCCGGTTATGGGTTGAAAATTACCGCAGTAAATACCGCTCATAACTTTAACCACGTAAAGCTGATTTCAAATAAAAAAGGCCAATCGAATTGCGATTGGCCTTTTTTAATTTCAAATTGATGTTAACTGTAGAGGCTTTGTGGCACCTTAGTTACATTTAAATGAACGGTCACTTCTTCACGATCATGATATAAATGTTTTGCTTGTAACTCGTAACTTACACCGTACTTTTCAAGCTCTTCTTTAATCATTTTTAAGCATTCATAGACACTGTCAAAACGCTTCTTCATCGGCAGCTTTAAGTTGAAAATCAGCTCGCGGGCATAAGCATTTACTGCCCAGTCAATCATAAGATTCGTTACTTTAGCTGGCTTTTCTACCATGTCGCACACTAACCAGTCGATATTGCGCTTTTCAGGGCGATATTTAAAACCATCGACTCTAAAGTGTTTAACCTGCCCTGTTTCCATTAAATCATCATTCATTGGACCATTATCGATAGCGCTAACAAACATTCCACGGCGTACTAGCTGATAAGTCCAACCTCCTGGGCACGCACCTAGGTCAACACCACGCATGCCTGGTTGCATGCGCTCTTCAGCTTCATGAGGTGGAATGAATACATTAAATGCTTCATCTAATTTAAGTGTAGAGCGGCTCGGTGCATCACTTGGCATGCGTAATCGCGGAATACCCATAAAAAATGGCGAATTATTAAATGTATACGAATACCCCACATAAGCGCTGTTATTAGCTAAAAATAACACATGCATGACAGGTTTTTTCTGGGCAAGTTCACGTGTAACCTTTGCACGTTTTTCAAGCGACTTTTTAAGTGGTGTCGAAATCTTTTTGCAGAACTTAGAAAGCTCTTTACCTTCGTTGGTGTCGGGTGTTTCTACACGTAAGTCACCACACTCAGGAAAGTCAACGGTTGCATCAGCAATGGCACTAACGCGGTCTTCAAGTGGCATATTATCCACTAACGTGCCCGTAAACCACTGGCGGGCAAATACCATATTTTTAAAATCTACTTTTTTTATGATCTCATCGCCGTGGCTTGCATCAAAACATTCGTACACAACAATCCCTGTATTTGGTTTTGTTTTTACGTACCCCGCAAAACCTTGCTCGGCAGCCTGAAAAGTAATTTCAGCAGCGGCATCATTTTCAAAACCACTTCGGCAATAAATAACTACACTCGACATAGATACCCCTTAAAACTTATATCGTGCGGCTTGAACTAACAAAATAGCCCAACCAATAATAAAACAAACGCCGCCAATTGGGGTGATAGGCCCAAGCCATTTCATGCCCGTTAATGCGAGTAAATACAAACTACCGCTAAATAACACAGTACCTGCAATAAAAAAACCACCAGCCCAAGTCAGGTTCATTCCCCACTTAATTAAGATAGCAATCGCTATAAGCGCAAGACCATGCACCATTTGATATTCAGCAGCGGTTTTAAAAATACCAATTGCGTATTCTGATACGCGACTTTTTAAACCATGGGCAGCAAATGCGCCTAGTATTACAGAGAACATACAAAATATACTGCCTGTCATTAAATACAGTTTGATCATTTTTTCTCTCCAATTAAATTAGCCATAAACTGCACAGCGTAATCCGCAGCCTGCTGTAGGTTTTCTTGTTCTGTAATACCACTTTTTTTACGAGGTTTTAGTGAATGGTCACCATCTCTTAGCCATTTGATTTCTGGCGGGTTAACCATTTTAAGCTCAGCAAGCTCTTGTTGATTACCAAACGTATCGCGTTCACCTTGTAGGACTATAAATGGGCATGGCATATCAACAAAATGTTCTATGCGAAGTTTTTCAGGTTTACCCGGTGGGTGAAAAGGATAACCAAAAGCCACAACGCCAGCAATATTGGCCAAACCTTGCTCAGTACAAAGCATAGAAGCCATACGCCCGCCCATCGATTTGCCGCCAATAAATAGCGGCAACTCTGGCTGATGCTCAGCTAAAACTTCGGCAAAATATGCAAGCAGCTTAGGTGCGCGATCAGGTGGTCTGCGCTTACCTGTCTCTTTAGCAATTTGCATATACTGAAAATCAAACAACGCCACATCAATATTTTGCTGACTAATCAATTTAGCCATTGTTTGCATAAATTCGGAGTCGCTACCTGCCCCTGCGCCGTGGGCAAATATAAATTGTGCACGCGCCTTGCCCGTAGCACTTTTAAACCACTGTAACATGTTAATACTCTTGTTCTTGCTCTACTAAGCTCAGCATCCAGTCTTTGAAGGAAACAATTTTACCAAGCTCTGTTTGTGATTCGCGGATCACTAAATAGTAAGCATTTTTACTTTCTAATGAGTGATTAAATGGAATGACGAGTCGACCCGCATCAATATCGGGCTTTGCTAATACGCTATTACCAATAGCGACACCCTGCCCATGTACCGCAGCTTGCAGCACCATAGACGAGTGACTAAAAATTGGCCCTTGGTTAACTTGCACATTTCGTACGCCAGCTGTTTTCATCCACGTTTTCCAGTTTTTACGGGTCGTATCATGCAATAAGGTATGATTCGCCAAATCACTCGGTTGATTAAGCGGTTTTGGGCCTGTTAACAATAATGGGCTACATAACGGCACTAAGTATTCAGTGTGCAGTTTATAAGTTTGCACCCCACTCCAGTGGCCACGACCATAGTAAATAGCAATATCGACATCGTCAGAAAGTGAATTTTCGTCCTGATCTTGCGCTTTAATTCGCACGTCGATTTCTGGGTGTAATTCATTAAATAAACTAAGTCTGGGTACTAACCATTGAATCGCAAAACTTGGCGTTAAACTTACTGTCAGTGAACCTTTCGCACCTCGTGCTAGCAATTTCTCTGTGGCATCAATCAGCTGGGTAAAAATCTCTTTAATATCCAGAAAGTAACCTTGCCCTTCTTCGGTTAACAGCAACGAGCGATTTTTACGTAAAAACAGTTTTAAGCCTAGATGCTCTTCTAAGGTTTTAATCTGGTGACTCACCGCAGCTTGCGTGACATACAACTCCTCAGCCGCTTTGGTAAAGCTCAGATGACGAGCAGCAGCTTCGAAGGCTTTAAGCGCATTTAAGGGAGGTAAACGACGAGACATAAACACCAAGCTTTGAATTAGTTTTTCTTATGCATCGATTATAGCGACACAAATAAAAAAAGGCGACCTTGGTCGCCTTTTTCGTACTAAAATACTTATACTTATACTTATATCATTATAAATCGCTTGCACTGGTATCGAGTGGTGCAAAGCTCTTAACTAAGTCATCAACCGCTTTCATTTGCGATAAATAACCTTCAAGCTTACTTAGTGCTAAAGCACATGGGCCGTCACATTTTGCTTCATTCGGATTAGGGTGCGCTTCAATAAATAAACCTGCAATACCTAATGCCATGCCACTGCGAGCAAGTTCTGCAGCTTGTGCACGGCGACCATCTGCAGAGTCAGCTCGGCCTCCAGGGCGCTGTAGTGCGTGCGTTGCATCAAAAATTACTGGCGCCATAGGCTTCATGTCATCCATACCAAGCATATCAACCACAAGGTTGTTATAACCAAAGCTAGTACCACGCTCACACAGTGCAACATTGTTGTTGCCCGCTTCATTAAACTTTTTAATGATATGACGCATTTCGTGCGGTGCTAAAAACTGTGGTTTTTTCACGTTGATGATGGCACCTGTTTTTGCCATCGCTACAACTAAGTCAGTTTGTCGAGCCAGGAATGCCGGTAACTGAATTACATCAACAACTTCAGCAACTGGTGCTGCTTGATGTGGCTCATGTACGTCGGTGATAAGCGGCACGTTAAAAGTAGATTTAATTTCTTCAAAGATTTTTAAACCTTCTTCCATACCCGGACCACGGTAAGAGTTAATTGAAGAGCGATTAGCTTTATCAAAAGACGCTTTAAACACGTATGGAATGTTTAGCTTTGACGTTACTTCTACGTAATGTTCAGCAATGCGCATTGCTAAATCACGTGATTCAAGTACGTTCATACCACCAAACAAAACAAATGGTTTGTCGTTGGCTAATTCAATCTCGTTAATTTTAATTAACTGGTTGTTCATTTCTATTCCTTAGGGTGCAACAGCTTGTAGCATTAATCCACAAATATAAGCCATGTAAGTACCTACACCATAGCCCAAAACAGCAAGTAATACACCTACTGGCGCAAGTGACGGATGGAATGCTGATGCAACAACGGGTGCTGATGCTGCGCCACCTACATTTGCTTGAGAGCCTACTGCCATATAAAACAGTGGTGCTTTAATTAGTTTCGCGACAATAAGCATTAAGCTTGCATGGGTAATCATCCAAATCACACCCAGTACAAAATACATTGGTGAGTCAAAAATCGCGGTAATATTCATGTGTAAGCCAATTGAAGCAACAAGGATATATAAAAAGCTTGATGCTACTTTTGAAGCGCCAAAAGCTTCAATATGACGAACTTTAGTAAACGATAAACTAATACCAATTGTGGTTGAGATAACGATTAACCAAAAGAATTTACTGTTTAAACTATACTCTTGCGCCCAAGGGAAGTTAGCGCCAAAAAACGGACCTAAAAAGTCGGCACAAAAGTGCGCAAGGCCAGTAATACCAAAGGCAATAGCAATGATCGTCATGTAATCATTTAAGGTTGGCATACGTGCATGCTCTGCGTGATATTTCTCTACACGCTCTTTAAGCTCTTCAATCGCACGGGTATCTGCGCCCGTTTTTGCATCAATCGCTTTATGATTTGCAGCCATTAATAGCAATACGGCCATCCATAAGTTTGCCACAATCACATCAACGGTAACCATTGCAGAGAAGATGTCGCCGCCTACTTCAAACATTTCTTTCATTGAAGCTTGGTTTGCACCACCGCCAATCCAACTACCAGCAATGGTTGTCATACCGCGCCAAACCGCATCAGGGCCATGACCGCCAACGGCCTCTGGGTACACTGCACTCATCACTAAAATAGCAAGCGGTCCGCCAATAACAATACCCATAGTACCCGTTAAGAACATAATTAGTGCTTTTGGACCAAGATTAAGAATTGCCTTTAAATCAATACTAATAGTAAGCAATATCAAGCAAGCTGGCAGTAAATAACGTGATGCCACAAAATAAACATTTGAAGAGTGGCCATCAACAATACCAAAGGTATTGAGTAACGAAGGTAAAAAATAACAAAGTAGTAATGCGGGTACATACTTATAAAATTTTTGGCAGGCAGCATTATTACTGTGAGAGGTTTTAAAAATAAACCCCAAAATAACGGCAAGCAAACCAAGTACGACTGCGTCATTGGTAATTAGCGCACTGTGGGCGTCAGTCATAAATGTTCCTTTAAATTAGTGGTGTGTATTATTATTGTCTTCTATTTCAGCAATTTGGTGCTGAATTATTTCAATAGCAGGATCATCTGGGCATTCATTCACAAAATACTGAAGATCATCTCTTGCCATTTTTGGGCAATCTAACTGATTAAGAAGATAACCCCGATCACGACGCTCATAAGGGTCATCCCCTAATAATTCCATGAGCATCTCTACACAATGAAGTGCATGACCAAATTTACTTTCGCTGATAAACGACCATTTTTGTTGAGCTAGGTAAAGCTTATATAGCTCTTCATCAAATACTAGCTCCAGCGGCTCTTGTTCATCACCATTTTCTTCGCACGCGTTTTCTGGGGTAATATACCAACTTTGTTGGCCTGTACTAGGCTCAATTAAGTAGCCCTCTTCATCACTTATACCTACATGTACATGCACTTCTCCTTGACTCAAGGTAACACTCGCGTCAAGTTCAGCATGCTGTATTAAGTGGCAAAGTAAAATAGCCAACGTTGTTTGTGTGCCACTACGCATAGTAATCGTATAGCGAAAACTATTTAATGTATATTCGGGGACTTTTAAACTAGAAACACTAAATAACCAGTGTTGATAAAACGTATCGAGTAATTTATCAAGACGTTCGTGCGGCTCTTTTATTTCAGAACAAAAAGTAGCTACCGTGTCTTCAAGTTGATTTAGTGTCTCGTAGCAAGCCGATAAATCTACTTGCGGATCCCACTTTAATTCAGCATCAATACAACGATAAAGCACTTTAGATGAATATGCATCGAAGGCTTCATCTTGATAGGATTCATTTTGATCTTCAAACCAAGGAATGGTCATTTATACTGCAACATCTATTTCAAAAAAGAGCAGCTAGTTTACCTACTTTTGACCTAAGTTACCAATACTGAGCGATGAGATACAAAAAAGCGGTACGATGGCGCACGCCATCAAAATACCGCTTAGAGATTCTTACAGAAGAAGTGCTGTTTTAGCAGAAGCTAAATAGCCAATTGCTAATAAGATGACTGTGGTGATCGCAAGTAAAGCGACTTTCATACCCTGTGCGCTTTGTTTTGCTGCAACAACGCCAAGTACAATGTAAAGGATCACTAGAATGATCTTTTCTAATAACCACGATTGCTCTAGAGGGTTAAAGCCCGCCATAACAATTAATGCAACGGCTGATCCAAGTAATAAAGTGTCGATACTATGACTACCAATAAACACCACTTTATTTTTTGCTAAAGCGCCCGTCTTTAAACGTGAAAAAGAGCGAACATAAAATAATACTATACTCAACACGGCAAATAACATGTGAGTATGCTTTACTGCTAAATAATCCATACGACCCTAAACTTGTTTTAATTAATCTGGATAACGTACAAGTACGTCTTCTAATTCTTGAACGCGTTCATTAAACACATCAATCAACTTGGGATCAAATTGTTTACCCTTTTGTGCGTTTATTTCTTTTATAACATCATCAAGCGACCAAGGCTCTTTATAGCAGCGCTTATGACGAAGTGCATCATACACATCTGCAAGTGCAACAATTCGGCCAGCTATAGGAATATCTTGCCCTTTTAAACCTTTTGGATACCCTGCACCATCCCAACGCTCGTGATGCGATAAAGCAATAGTAGCTCCAACGTTAACAATTTCTCGTTTAGAGTCTTTCAAAATACTATGGCCTTTTTCAGCATGCTGCTTCATCACACACCATTCATCATCCGTCAGTGGTCCAGGTTTGTTTAATATAGAATCTGGGATACCTACTTTACCAACATCATGAAGTGGCGCTGCAAGGCGAATTAACTCTGCTTCTCGTTTGTCTAAGCCATAGCCTATCGCCAGCTCATAACAAATATGCGATACACGTTTTACGTGGTTGCCTGTTTCTGTTGAGCGTTGTTCGAGTGCTTCGCTTAGCCTAAACACTAGCTCTTGTTGTGTTGCTTCTATTTCTGATTGTAGTTGCACATTTTCGTAGGCTAACTGTACATTTTGCGAAAAAATTTCGATTAGATGGCGCTGTGTGTCGGTAAGGTGTTTTGGAATACCTGATATAAATAACATTGAGTTATGATTGAACTCACTGCAACAATAGGCAAATAAGTAGTTTTCTCGATAAACAATGGTTTTTTCTTTTAAAGCTTGTTGGCAGGCTTGCAGTTGCTCATCATTAAGCACATATTCAATCGCCTTACCCTCACTGCGTTCAAACTCACCACTGCCCGAAAACACCACTAGCTTCTTTTGGTTATCCTGCGGGTTACTAGCCACTAAACTTGTTGAATACATTGCTTGGTCAACCGTACCGAGCAAAGAAGTAAGCTGCTGCATTACACCTTCGATAAAGCTCTCAAGTGAGTGAGTAGAAAAAATATCGCGTGATGCTTTAATGATTTTTTCAAGACCCAAGCGTGACTGCTCAATCGATAAAATGTCTCGATACGACCGTAAACTCGACATCACTACCGTAAACAGCTTTTGTGCTGTTAATTCTGTTTTCGACTTATAATCGTTGATATCAAAATTGACTATTACTTGTCGCTCTGGGGCTTGGCCCGGTTGACCTGTTCTTAGGATGATTCGGATATGATTGTTTTTAGCAGTTTCACGGATAAATTTAGCAACCTTTAAGCCGGCATCATCCGTTTCCATAACAACATCAAGTAACACAATTGCCGCATCAGGATGCTCTTGTATAACTTGCTTTGCCTCTTCCCCAGAATAAGCACTTATAAATTCAAGACGCTTGTCTTGAAATTCGAAGTCACTCAACGCAAGCTTTGTTACGGCGTGTACTTCTGGCTCATCATCAACCACGATGACTTTCCAACTACCTTGGAGCACTTCATTTACTTCATCAAGTGCTTCATCCGAAAACAAAAAATCATCCATTATAAGGGATCCTCAAAGGCTATGTACGCACAAGCCTTTTTGTTATTATTTAGGCCATTGTGCAAGTGTTACACGGTCATTACCGCCAAGATCTTTAATTGTAAGTATATGGCTATACGACATTTGTGCAAAAAAATCTTGAACTTTTGCCCGTTGCTGGTAGCCATGTTCAATTAAAAGATAGCCATTTGTTGCTAAATAGTCACGCGCCATAGTAATTATTTGTTTGATGTCAGCCATCCCGTCATCATCTGCGACTAATGCTGATAAAGGTTCAAAGCGCACATCTCCACGGCTCAAATGGTCATCATCATGTTCAATATACGGCGGATTGCTGACAATTAGGTCAAACTTTTCTTTTTTTACTGCACTAAACCAATTACTCAATGCGAAATGAGCATTGTGAATGTTTAGCCGTTGTTTATTTTCTTCAGCTAGTGCGACTGCATCAGCGACCCTATCGACACCAGTAACCTGCCAAGTTGGCATTTCGCTGGCTAGCGCAAGGGCAATAGCCCCTGTCCCAGTGCCTAAATCAAGCACCTTAGCACTTGCTGGTAATTCTAAACCTAAAGCATATTCAACTAAGGTTTCGGTATCAGGTCTTGGGATCAAGGTTGTTGGATTGACCTTTAAAGGAAGGCTCCAGAATTCACGAAAGCCTACAATATGAGCAACTGGCTCGCCGTTTAAGCGGCGCTGGCATGCTTGTTCAAAAGCAAGTTGTTGTTGTTCGGTAAGTTGTTTTTCTGGCCAAGTGAATAAATAACTGCGGGGTTTATCAAGAATGGATAATAACAATACTTGCGCGTCAAGCTTGGCGCTGTCACTGCTAGGCGTTAATAACGCCGTCGCAGTAACAAGTGCTTGTTCTATGCTTTGCGGCACGATTATTCATCGCCCATCGCAGCAAGTAAGTCAGCTTGGTGTTCTTGCATTAGTGGCTCAATGACACAGCCTAAATCACCTGCAACCACTTCATTTAAACGATAAAGTGTTAAGTTAATACGGTGATCTGTAATACGACCTTGTGGGTAGTTGTAAGTACGGATACGCTCAGAGCGGTCACCACTGCCCACTAAGTTACGACGTTCTGACGCCTCAGCCGCTTGACGCTTTTCATCTTCAGCTTGTTGTAAACGTGCACCAAGTACAGACATCGCTTTAGCACGGTTTTTATGCTGTGAACGTTCATCCTGACACTCTACAACCACACCTGTAGGAATGTGAGTAATACGAATTGCTGAATCTGTTTTATTTACGTGCTGACCACCAGCACCCGATGCACGGAACGTATCGACTTTAATATCTGCAGGGTTAATCTCAATTGCTTCTGCTTCAGGAATTTCAGCCATCACTGCCACGGTACAAGCAGATGTATGAACACGACCTTGCGATTCAGTCTCTGGTACACGTTGAACACGGTGAGCACCCGATTCAAACTTCAGCTGACCATACACGCCTTCACCAGAGATGTGCGCGATGACTTCTTTATAACCGCCATGTTCACCTTCGTTAGTACTTACTACTTCAACTTTCCACTTTTTAGTTTCTGCGTAGCGGCTATACATACGGAATAAATCACCGGCGAAAATAGCAGCTTCATCACCACCGGTACCAGCACGAACCTCTAAATAGACATTATTATTGTCTTTCGGGTCTTTTGGTAACATCAGAATTTGGATTTCGTCTTCTAATTCGGTAATTTGTGCTTTTGCTTCTTTATATTCTTCTTGCGCCATTTCACGCATGTCAGGATCAGAGTCTTTTAGCATCTCTTCAGCCGTAGCAACATCATCTTGTGCTTGTTGATAGGCTAAAAACGCTTTTACGATTTCTTCTAATTCTGAGTATTCTTTAGATAAGGCACGAAAGCGATTTTGGTCGCTGATCACAGAGGGGTCGCTTAGCAGCGCTTGCACTTCCTCATAACGCTCAACTAAGGTTTCTAATTTTCTATAAACAGACTCTTTCATTTAACGACTATTCCTGATCAATACCTAACATTTTCTTTAATTGGCTTAACTCGGCTGCTTCACCTTTTTTAGCAGCATCTTGAATGGCACGGGTAGGTGCGTGCATCAAGCGGTTGGTCAGTTTATTTGCCAACTCGAGTATAACTTTTTCTGCCTCTTTGCCTGCTTGCAGCTGACTGAGGGCTTTTTCAACAAGTTCTGACTTTATATCTTGTACATCGTTGCGATAATGGCGAATCAAATCCACCGAATCGAGTGAACGCAACCACATAGCAAATTCATCGGTACGAGAGCGAATAATGGTTTGCGCTTGTTCGGCGGCCTGCTCTCGGGCGACGATATTCTCGCTTACTATGGCTTGTAAGTCATCAACTGAATACAAATAGGCGGCATCTAATTCGCCTACTTGACTCTCGATATCGCGTGGCACTGCAATATCTATAAATAACATTGGTTTATGGCGACGCTTTTTTAGCGCTTGCTCTACCACCCCTTTACCAATAATAGGTAAGGTACTAGCCGTTGAACTAATTACGATGTCCGCATCATGAAGGCGCTCAGGTAGCTGGGCAAGTGCAATCACATCCGCGTTGACATCGCTGGCAAGGGTCTTAGCACGTTCAATAGTTCTGTTGGCAACAGTAATTTTTTGCGGATTATTTTGGTACAAATGTTTAGCAACCAACTCTATTGTTTCACCAGCACCAATAAGCAGTACATTGGTTTTATCTAACTTGCCATATATGTGCTTTGCTAAATTAACCGCTGCGTAGGCAACCGAAACAGCGCTGGCACCGATATCGGTTTCAGTACGAACCTGCTTTGCTACCGAAAAGGTTTTTTGAAACAAGCGATCGAATGTTACACCGATTGCATCGTGAGTCTTTGCATTGTGATAGGCTTGTTTTATTTGCCCTAAAATTTGTGGCTCACCAAGCACCAGCGAATCTAAACCACAAGATACTCGCATTAAATGATTAATGGCTTCGGTACCTTCGTGATAATAGATGTTGTTGCTCAGTTCTTGTTCATCCAAACCGTGGAAACTGGCTAACCAGTGCAACAAGGTTTGGGAATTACGCTCGGCAAGGCTACAATAGATTTCAGTTCGGTTGCAGGTCGAAACAATGACCGCTTCATTGAAATGCGCATGGCCACTTAATTGTTGTAACGCCTCAGACATTTGCTCAGGCGAAAACGCAACTTTTTCGCGTAATTCTACGGATGCGGTTTTGTGATTTATACCAAGTGCTACGATGGTCATATGTACCAAATATTGCTAAGCCCAGCTGTAAAGGCATTAATTTTACCAAAAATCAGCGGAATATGGAAAGTAAGGAACGACATTTGATTAAACAATATTTGATTTTATTCATATTTTTTTTATTTATCAGCGGTTGTGCGCAAAAAATTTCAACGGTTGATTACATTTACCCTGATTGGAAAACCCGCCTAGACCAACAGACTCAGTGGCAAGTACAAGGTAAAATGGCGTTTATCAGCACCGAGCAACGCCAATCAGCCAATTTAAATTGGCAACATGATGAACGCAACAGTGACATGGTTCTAACTAGCTTTATTGGCACACGCATTCTGTCGTTACAGCAAAACCCTCAAGGTGCTGTTTTAGAGTATGATGGCGACACCTACACAGATCAGGATGCATCTAGACTACTTTACCGGTTAACAGGCTTTTCAATTCCATTAGATAATGCCGCAAAATGGCTAAAAGGTACTGCACAGAATGAGCAAGCATCATTCGATGAACAAGGTCGTTTAAAAACACTGCTTTGGCAAGCAGAGAATGGCCAACAATGGCAGATTACCTATGCAAATTACCGCAAGCAAGATGGTTATTGGTTGCCAGAAAAACTGACTTTAAAAAATCAACATATTCGTATTAAAATTCAACTTAATGATTGGCAGTTACATTAATCATGACACACATTTTAAAGCCCCCTTTCACATTAATCGCACCCGCTAAACTAAACCTATTTTTGCATATTAATGGTCGTCGCGATGATGGCTACCATGAGCTTGAAACCTTATTTACCTTTTTAGAATTTGGTGATGACTTAACATTTACAGTGACCCATGAACCCGATATCAATGTCATTGGCGATACAAACGGCATTACTTTAACAGACAACCTTATATATAAGGCAGCTCGTTTATTACAGCAGCATTGTGGTTGCCAACAAGGTGCGACTATCGAGCTATTAAAACGTTTACCGATGGGCGGTGGTGTTGGTGGCGGTTCATCCGATGCGGCTACGACCCTACTTGCTCTCAATAAGTTGTGGGAGTGCGATTTATCGCTCGAAGAATTAGCTAAACTTGGGGTGACGCTTGGAGCCGATGTACCAGTGTTTATAAATGGCCACACAGCAATTGCTCATGGTATTGGCGAGCAGCTAGAAAATGTAGAATTACCGCAAAGTTGGTTTTGTGTAATACATCCTGGGGAGCATGTCAGCACCGCGAAAATTTTTACCCATCCTGATTTAAAACGTGACACACCCAAGTTAAAAGTAGACTGGCAAACGGAAAATTTAGGCAATGATTGTGAGCCTTTGGTTAAAAAGCTCTGCCCCGAGGTTGAAAAAGTCCTGCAGTGGTTGCTAAAATACGCCCCGTCAAAGATGACTGGTACGGGCGCTTGTTGCTTTGCTGAGTTTTCAACCCAGGCACAAGCACAACAAGTTTTAGCTCAGTTACCAGATAAATGGACAGGTTTTGTTGCAAGTAGTGCTACACTTTCACCTGCTCATAAAGCATTAAATGCTCACTTTGCTATGAAGTAACGTACAAGTAAATGTTAACCTGCTTTGGTGTCTACCATAGCCTGTTAGTCCCAAAATTCAGTGCCTGAGGAACCCTACCGTGCCTGACATGAAGCTCTTCGCTGGTAACGCAACACCTGAGCTAGCTCAAAAAGTTGCAAAACGTTTGTATATTGAATTAGGCGATGCTGTTGTTGGCCGTTTTAGTGACGGTGAGATCAGTGTTCAAATTAATGAAAATGTTCGTGGTTCTGACGTTTTCATCATTCAATCAACCTGTAACCCTACTAACGATAACTTAATGGAGCTTATCGTTATGGTTGATGCCCTTCGTCGTGCATCTGCTGGTCGTATCACAGCAGTTATTCCATACTTTGGTTATTCACGTCAAGACCGCCGTGTGCGCTCTGCTCGTGTGCCAATTACTGCTAAAGTTGTTGCAGACTTCCTTTCTAGTGTTGGTGTTGACCGCGTATTGACGGTTGATTTACACGCTGAACAAATTCAAGGTTTCTTCGACGTACCAGTTGATAACGTATTCGGTAGCCCAGTGCTATTAGAAGATATGAAAGAACGCGACTTCGATGACGTTGTTGTTGTTTCTCCAGATATCGGTGGTGTTGTTCGTGCTCGTGCTATTGCGAAGCTATTAAATGACACTGACCTAGCTATTATCGACAAGCGCCGCCCACAAGCAAACGTTTCACAAGTAATGCACATTATTGGTGACGTTGAAGGCCGCGACTGTATCATCGTTGATGACATGATCGATACCGGTGGTACATTATGTAAAGCCGCTGCTGCTCTTAAAGAGCATGGTGCTAAACGTGTATTTGCATATGCAACTCACCCTGTGCTTTCAGGTAATGCCGCTGAAAACATCCGTAACTCAGTAATTGACGAAGTGATTGTAACTGACTCAATTACCTTATCTGATGAGCTTAAAGCAATTGATAAAATCAAAGTGCTTACGCTTGCAGATATGCTTGCTGAAACAATTCGTCGTATCAGCAATGAAGAATCTATCTCAGCGATGTTTGAACACTAATCAACAACGCGAAGATATTCAAAAAGCACCGTCTAGGTGCTTTTTTTGTAGTCGTTATTTATTTTCCCCGAAAGGGGTGGTATGATAGCGCGCCTTTTGGCTGGGGACCTTGGTCGCAAAGGCCCTAAGACTATTAATTATTGGAGACATTATGTCAACTTATACATACAATGCAGAATTACGTACAGAAACAGGTACTGGTGCGAGCCGCCGCCTACGCCGTGAAGATAAAGTTCCTGCAATCCTTTACGGTGCTGACAAAGAAGCTGCATCTATCGTTCTTGCACACAAAGATATGATCAAAGCGCAAGAAGACGAAGGTTTCTACACGCACATCCTTACTTTAAACATCGGTGGCGAGTCAGTTGAAGCTATCCTTAAAGATATTCAACGTCACCCATTCAAGCCTAAGATCACTCACTTAGACTTCCAACGTGTAGATGCTTCTCACAAACTTCACACTAAAGTGCCAGTACACTTCATCGGTGAAGAGAAAGTAACTAAAGCAGGTAACACTGTTGTTCACCAATTAACTGAAATCGAAATCACGTGTCTTCCTAAGTCACTTCCTGAGTTCGTTGAAGTTGACGTTGCAGGCTTAGTAGCTGGTGATTCAATCCACCTTTCTGACCTTAAACTACCAGCAGGTGTTACATCTGTTGAGCTAGCTAAAGGCGCAGACCACGATCAGTCAATTGTTACTGTTAAAGCTAACAAAGCTGCTCCTGCTGAAGACGAAGCTTCAGAAGACGCTGCAGAATAATTTTTAAGGTGTCAACACCTTGAATTCTATTCAAATGCTTGTGGGCCTGGCTAATCCAGGCCCCGAATACGCAAACACACGCCATAATGCAGGTGCCTGGTTCATCGAAGAACTTGCTGCACGTTATAACTGCACACTCAAACACGATCCTAAATATCATGGCCTAACAGGCAAAGTGATCATTCAAGGCCAAGAATTTAAATTACTGATCCCTACTACTTATATGAACTTAAGCGGTAAGGCGGTGAGTAGTCTCGCTAATTTCTTTAAAATTCCTGTCGAAAATATCCTCGTCGCACATGACGAAATGGATCTCGAACCCGGGATTGCTAAACTAAAAAAAGGTGGCGGTCATGGCGGCCACAATGGTTTAAAAGACATTATAGTGAAAATGGCAAACCAAAAAGATTTCATGCGCCTTCGTATTGGCATTGGTCATCCTGGTCACCGTGAAATGGTTACGGGCTGGGTACTGGGTAAAGCCGCGAAAGAAGACCAAGAAAAAATGGATGCCGCAGTTGACGAAGCAGTTCGTTGTATGGAAATTCTTGCAAAAGATGGTGTGTTAAAAGCACAAAACAGACTACATTCATTTAAACCTTAAATCGTTTATTTGAAATTACACAAGGTATCTTACTATGGGTTTTAAATGTGGCATCGTTGGTTTGCCAAATGTTGGTAAATCAACACTATTTAATGCACTAACTAAAGCGGGTATTGAAGCCGCTAACTTCCCTTTCTGTACCATTGAGCCAAACACTGGCGTGGTTCCGGTTCCTGATGCACGCTTAAATGCGTTAGCTGCTATTGTAAATCCTCAGCGTATTTTACCAACAACGATGGAATTCGTTGATATTGCAGGTCTAGTAAAAGGCGCATCTAAAGGTGAAGGTTTAGGTAATCAGTTCCTTGCAAACATTCGTGAAACTGACGCGATTGGCCATGTTGTTCGTTGCTTTGAAGATGAGAACATCGTACACGTAGCAGGCACTATTGACCCTGCAGATGATATTGATGTTATTAATACTGAGTTAGTATTAGCCGATATGGATAGTGCCGATAAAGCACTTGTTCGTAACGCTAAAAAGGCAAAAGGCGGCGATAAAGACGCTAAAGAGCAAAATGCAGTACTTGAAAAGGTAAAAGCACACCTTGATGAAGGTTTAACTCTTCGTTCATTAGAGTTAACAAAAGAAGAAAAAGCAGCAATTAAGCCACTTAACTTCTTAACGATTAAACCGACTATGTACATTGCAAACGTTGCTGAAGATGGTTTTGAAAATAATCCATACCTAGACAAAGTTCGTGAAATCGCTGCTGCAGAAGATGCCGTTGTGATCCCAGTTTGTGCGGCTATCGAATCTGAACTGTCTGAGCTTGAAGAAGAAGACAAGTTAGAGTTTATGGCTGACCTAGGTTTAGAAGAGCCTGGTCTTAACTTAGTGATCCGTGGTGGTTACGAGTTACTTAAGTTACAAACTTACTTCACCGCTGGTGTAAAAGAAGTACGTGCATGGACAATTCCAGTAGGTGCAACTGCGCCTCAAGCTGCAGGTAAAATTCACACTGACTTTGAGCGTGGCTTCATCCGAGCACAAACTATCGCTTTTGATGATTATATCGAGTACAAAGGTGAAAGCGGTGCAAAAGAAGCAGGTAAAATGCGCCAAGAAGGTAAAGAGTACATTGTTAAAGACGGCGATGTAATGAACTTCTTATTCAATGTATAAGCTACTTCGCTGATAAAATTTTAAAAGGCTCGTTACTACGAGCCTTTTTTATTGCTTATCATCTTTTAAACTTGCTACTAACCACCATATCATTTGTCACTCCTAGCTATTTGCTAGATTTAACCGTCTATTCCAAGCAATGGACGCTTATCACGAACTTGGCAAATTGGTATTAGCACCGATACAGCCAAACATAATTTGACAAAGGATTAAGGATATTAGTGCTGGATTGTTCCGCTGTTAGTTGATTTACTACCAAACCACGTCTTTACTTAAAGAAACAAAGATCGAAATCGAGTGCTCTTTTAGCTGCAATCACTTTAAGAAATAAGTTCTTCTGTTGTTTTTAACAAGCAAACATCCTATAAAAAGAAATTATCTATTTTTGTTGCTTGATTTTTGTTTGAAAATCAAGCAACTTAAAATCAGTATTAAAACAGTTACAAAACACATTGCAGTTTTAAATTGGTAAATAGCAGTCAAAAAAACAACAATTCAAATGAAATTTAGCCACTTAGCTTAATTTTAATGCAAACAAACACTGATAAGCGTTTTTTTGCAAAAAAGGTGTTGACGGATTTAGGTCATATCAGCATAATACGCCCCGCACTCAGCGATGAAGTGCTAACAAAAAAGATGGCTAAGTAGCTCAGTTGGTTAGAGCACATCACTCATAATGATGGGGTCACAGGTTCAAATCCCGTCTTAGCCACCATTCTTTCTTGTTGCTCAATGAAGAGTTTAAAATAACTACCAGTACTTTTAGTACGAATGATGCGGGAGTGGCGGAATTGGCCGATGTCTTGATTAAGACGCTGGATTTAGGTTCCATTACTATAGACTTGCATCACACTATGTGCGGGAGTGGCGGAATTGGTAGACGCGCTGGATTTAGGTTCCAGTAACTTCGGTTGTGAGAGTTCAAGTCTCTCCTTCCGCACCATGTTCTTGATAAGAACTAAAACTATCAAGCTTTTGTTGGGATATCGCCAAGCGGTAAGGCAGCAGGTTTTGATCCTGCCATTCCCAGGTTCAAATCCTGGTATCCCAGCCACGATGGCTAAGTAGCTCAGTTGGTTAGAGCACATCACTCATAATGATGGGGTCACAGGTTCAAATCCCGTCTTAGCCACCATTCTTTCTTTAGAATGGCTCTGCAGGAGTTTAAGCTGCACTCAATGAAGAGTTTAAAATAACTACCAGTACTTTTAGTACGAATGATGCGGGAGTGGCGGAATTGGTAGACGCGCTGGATTTAGGTTCCAGTAACTTCGGTTGTGAGAGTTCAAGTCTCTCCTTCCGCACCATGTTCTTGATAAGAACTCAAACTATCAAATTATTCTTTGTTGGGATATCGCCAAGCGGTAAGGCAGCAGGTTTTGATCCTGCCATTCCCAGGTTCAAATCCTGGTATCCCAGCCACTTTCTCTACCAAGAGAGTGAATAAGAAAACTCAAGCTAAGAGTTTAAATTAGCAAACCCTATGATGCGGGAGTGGCGGAATTGGCTGGTGTCTTGATTAGACGCTGGATTTAGGTTCCATTACTATACACTTGCATCACACTATGTGCGGGAGTGGCGGAATTGGTAGACGCGCTGGATTTAGGTTCCAGTAACTTCGGTTGTGAGAGTTCAAGTCTCTCCTTCCGCACCATGTTCTTAAGTAGAACTAAAACTCTTCAAGTTTAGCGTTGGGATATCGCCAAGCGGTAAGGCAGCAGGTTTTGATCCTGCCATTCCCAGGTTCAAATCCTGGTATCCCAGCCAACTTACTTCCCTTTCTAATTTCTAGTTCCTGATTTCATATACCTAACTTCATATACCTAACTTCATATACTTAACTTCATATACTTAACTTCATATACTTAACTTCATATACTTAACTTCATATACTTAACTTCATATACTTAACTTCATATACTTAACTTCATATACTTAACTTCATATACTTAACTTCATATAGCTAACTTCATATAGCTAACTTCATATAGCTAACTTCATATAGCTAACTTCATATAGCTAACTTCATATAGCTAACTTCAAATACCTAATTTCCAACTGAAAAAATAGGCTTCAATAATAAAGAACCACAAAAATTAACCTTTCTGCAACTTTTTATTGACAAAAGTACCCTTATTGATACTCTAAATGTGCTCAAAAAACGAGCTAACACTCTAATAAGGAAAGTTATATGAAAAAGTTATTTACAATTTTAACTCTAATAAGTGGTCTATTCACTGCTAATGCTTTTGCAAACTCTGTATCATGCTACGTAGATACAATGGCCTACGATAACTACACCCAGAATCGTTGTTTTGGTGGTGAGACTAATCCTAACTGGGCACCAAAGGTTGCTTTCAAAGTTAATACCTCAAAAGATGTTTCACGCGTTGAGTGGGTATTTAGTGGTACTTATAATAGTGCAAGCGTTGCTGATTGTACTGGCACTACTTGTATAGTCGATGTATTCAAGGTTGAAAGCTCAGTAAGGGGATGTGTAGATAAGATTTATTACACCGACTACACTTGGGCTGATGTAAATTGGTGTGCTGATGCAGAGTATATGTACTCTAGAAGTGGCACTTGGAATTAAGATAGCTCGTAAAGTACAAGTGCTACCAAGGCACTTGTACTTCAAAATTAAAAAATATCAATATGGCGTTCTAACTTAATGTCCCGCTTATCGCATATTTCAATACCCAATTTTTAGCAGGGCCTTTATTATTGGCTAATTTCAAGAACTTGCTCCGCGCCCAACTGAGTGGTTTTATTTCATTTGAAAAACCAAAATAGCATGCATCCATCATACTCATCATGAGTAAATTCGCATGACGACGTTTTTTCTCATATTGTTTTAATAATTGATGTTGACCCACGTCTTCTTGATCTTCCAAAATATCCGCCAATGCAACCACATCTTGAAAGCCTAAGTTTACGCCTTGACCTGCAAGAGGATTAATTGTGTGCGCTGAATCACCCACAAGTACTAAACGCCCTTGTGAGTAATCATTGGCGTGTTGTCTGGCAAGAGGGAAAACAGCATGCTCAAGTAATTCAAAGTCACCCGGTAGTTCAGGGAAATGTGCAATGAGCTTTGCTTTAAGTTCTTCATTAGAAAGTTTTTGCCATTGCTTTAAAACTGCTGCGTCGTGGTAACAAATTAAATTTGCATAAGGTGCTTGCATAGGTAAAAACGCGACAGGTCCGGTTGGAGTAAATTGCTGCCACGTTTTTACTTGTTGAGGAGCATCCAGTTTTATTAATACACCCATACAATGTTGAGCATACTGCCAACCAGTTACACCTAATCCAGCTTTGGTGCGCAATTGTGATTGACCACCATCAGCCGCAATGACTAAATCTGCCATATAGTGTGTATCACCATAATGCAGAGTGATTGAATCGTCAGTTTGATTTATATCGGTTACAGGAGTCTTTTGCTCGATAACCTCAATATTGTAATCAGCAAATTGTTGCCATAGACTCGCCTGAATTAAGCTATTTTCAATTAAATGGCCTAAATGTGTCTCGCCAATATCTTTACAATCAAATAATAAGCTCTCGTCTTGCTGTTGATACGCTTCTAGTTGTTGATAAGGTGCGATTCGGTTTTTACGCAATAATGGCATTGCCCCAAGCTCATCAAGTAGGTGCTCTGAAAAACGATTAATAGCCGAAATACGAATATCCACTTTATCTGAGCTAAGAATACTATCCGCATCAATAAGGTGTTTTTCAATAATCGTGACATCACTCCCCTGCTGCGCCAATTTTATGGCTGTAGCAGCACCTACCATGCCACCTCCAACAACAATTATCTTATTTTTATTCATTTAATATTCGCTCATTTGGCTATTTAAATACCCGGCAAATTGTAACGTAATTCAATAAACAGTGTCAGTGCATTTAATACTTAAGAATTTCAAATCAGGGACTTGTTTGATTTCACACCACAAAGATTAAAACTATACTTGGATCTGTGCGGGTATCCAGCTAAAATACGCGTCCTTTAAGTCGGCATAATTGCCACTTAATCCTGTTTCTAACACATTTTTGTGTCACTACCGAATTGAAAACGAGGCTATATTTCAATGAGTAAAAAGCTGCATATTAAAACCTGGGGTTGTCAGATGAACGAGTACGACTCTCAGAAAATGGCTGATCTACTAGATGCGACAAACGGCTATCAGTTAACTGAAGAAGCTGAAGACGCTGACGTGATCTTACTCAATACCTGTTCAATCCGTGAAAAGGCACAAGAAAAAGTGTTCCATCAGCTTGGTCGTTGGAAGTTATTAAAAGATGACAAGCCAGACTTAATCATTGGTGTTGGTGGTTGTGTTGCATCGCAAGAAGGTGACTCAATTCGCCAACGCGCGCCATTTGTTGATGTGATCTTTGGCCCGCAAACATTACACCGCTTGCCAGAAATGATTAAGCAAGTGCAAAGTGGCGACAGCACATCTGTGGTTGACGTTTCATTCCCTGAAATTGAAAAATTTGACCGCTTACCTGAGCCAAAAGCAGAAGGTCCTACTGCATTCGTATCAATCATGGAAGGCTGCTCTAAGTATTGTACTTTCTGTGTAGTACCTTACACGCGTGGTGAAGAAGTAAGTCGTCCTTTAGATGATGTGCTCCTTGAAGTTGCGCAACTTGCAGAGCAAGGCGTGCGTGAAGTAAACCTTTTAGGTCAAAACGTAAATGCGTATCGCGGTGAAACACACGACGGTGAGATTTGTTACTTCTCTGACCTACTTCGTTATGTTGCAGCGATTGACGGCATTGACCGTATTCGTTACACCACCTCACACCCAGTAGAGTTTACACCAGACATCATCGATGCATACGCTGATGTGCCAGAGCTTGTTGATCACTTACATTTACCAGTACAAAGTGGCTCTGACCGTATTCTTAACCTGATGAAACGTGGTCATACAGCGCTTGAGTATAAATCGACGATTCGTAAATTACGTAAAATTCGCCCTAACCTAAGCATGTCATCAGACTTCATCATTGGTTTCCCTGGTGAAAGTAAAGCTGATTTTGAAGCAACTATGAACCTTATCAATGATATTGGTTTTGATATGAGCTTTAGCTTCATCTACAGTGCGCGCCCTGGCACACCTGCTGCCGATTTACCAGACGATGTGACTGAGCAAGAGAAAAAAGAGCGTTTATACCTATTACAAAACCGCATCACGCAAATGGCGCAGCAAATTAGCCGCCAAATGTTTGGTACTGAACAACGTATCCTGGTTGAAGGTCCTTCTAAGAAGAACCCGATGGAATTACGTGGCCGTACAGAAAACAATCGTGTAGTGAACTTCGAAGGCCCTCACTCAGTGATCGGTCAATTCGTTGATGTACGTATTACTGAAGCGTTGCCAAACTCTTTACGTGGTGAATTAATTCGTACAGAATCAGAGATGAATTTACGTCGTGATGTGGCACCATCAGCAATTTTAAATAAAGCTGCCGAAGCTGAAGCCGCAGCTGCCCCTAACGAAATTGGCGTTGCTACTTTCGTACCTTAGGGAGACACTGGTGCTGGCACTGCCAGCACCCATGAATAGGAAGTAATTTTGAGTAATCAATTAAAAACATTAGAGATTTATTTAGAACCTGCCGACAACAAACGACTCTCTTCTTTATGTGGTCCGTTTGACGAAAACATTAAACAAATCGAACGCCGCCTAGGTGTTGAAATTGCCCACCGTGATAATTTTTTCAGAGTCACGGGTAAACTTCATTGCGCCGCAGCCAGCGTTGAAATCTTAAAAAACCTTTACATTGACACTCAACCTATTCGTGGTCAAATAGGCGAAATTGAACCTGATGCAGTGCATTTAGCAATTAGCGAATCGAATGCCCTAGAGCAAGATGAAAACCCGGGCGTGTACGGTAAAGGCATGGTGATTAAAACACGCCGTGGCGTTATTAAACCACGCAACGATAACCAAGGCGTGTATGTTGCTAACATCCTGCATCACGATATTACCTTTGGTATCGGTCCCGCTGGGACAGGTAAAACTTATCTAGCCGTTGCAGCTGCTGTTGATGCCCTCGAGCGTCAAGAGATTCGCCGTATTTTATTAACGCGCCCTGCAGTTGAAGCTGGTGAGAAACTAGGCTTTTTACCGGGTGACTTAAGCCAAAAAATCGACCCGTACTTACGCCCACTTTACGATGCTTTATTCGAAATGCTGGGCTTTGAGCGTGTAGAAAAGCTAATTGAGAAAAACATCATTGAAGTGGCCCCACTTGCTTACATGCGTGGTCGTACATTAAATGATGCCTTTATTATTCTTGATGAAAGCCAAAACACCACCGCAGAACAAATGAAAATGTTCTTAACCCGTATTGGTTTTAATTCAAAAGCAGTGATCACAGGTGATATCACACAAGTTGACTTACCACGTGGTGCTCGATCTGGGCTTCGTCATGCTATTGAGGTATTAAACGGCGTAGATGAAATTAGTTTTAATTTCTTCCAATCACACGATGTCGTGCGCCACCCTGTTGTTGCACGTATCGTAGAAGCCTATGAGCGCAATGATGAAGCTGAGCGTTTAAAACGCGCAGAAAAGCAACGTGCAAAAGAAGCACAAGCAAACCAACAAGAAGCAAACTCGTGACCGAATTAGATTTACAAATAGCCTGTGAGTTTGACGACTTACCTAGCTTTGAACAATTCCAACTATGGGCTGATAAAGCCCTTAGTAACTACCGTGAAGACGCTGAGCTTACTATCGTCATAAGCGACGAAGCACAAAGCCAGCAGCTCAATAATGATTACCGTGGAAAAGATAAACCGACTAATGTCTTATCGTTTCCATTTGAAGCACCACCGGGTATTGAGTTACCTTTAGTGGGTGATTTAATCATTTGTCCGGCCATTGTTTTGGCCGAATCAATTGAGCAAGAAAAGACCTTTCATGACCATTTTGCCCATATGGTGATCCATGGATGCTTGCATTTACTTGGATTTGACCATATAAAGGACGAAGATGCACTCGAAATGGAAAGCATAGAAAAGCAATTACTTGCTGATCTGAACATCGCAGACCCATATCGAGACGATATTTAAATTTACGGAGCAATTAGACGCAATGAGCGACGACAACTCGCAATCTAGCCAGGGTTCTTCTGGCAAAACTTGGTTGGGCAGAATAACCCAAATGTTGCAAGGGGAACCCCAGAATAAAGAAGAGCTGGTTGAAGTAATTGCCGATGCGCAAGAACGCGACCTTATCGACCCTGAAACCAAAGAAATGATCGAAGGAGTTCTTGGTGTATCTGAGCTTAAAGTTCGTGACATCATGATCCCTCGCTCGCAAATGGTTACCTTAGAGGTTGATACACCACTTGAAGAACTGTTACCTATGATGGTTGACTCAACACATTCACGTTTTCCAGTGGTGTGTGAAGATAAAGACCATGTTGAAGGTATTTTATTAGCAAAAGATCTATTACCACTTATCTTAAACAAAGATGAGCAGTTACCTTCTTTGCGTGATTATTTACGCCCAGCAGTAGTCGTACCAGAAAGCAAACGTGTTGACACACTGCTTAACGAATTCCGTCAACAGCGATACCATATGGCAATCGTCATCGATGAATACGGCGGCGTGTCGGGTCTAGTAACCATCGAAGATATTCTTGAAATCATCGTTGGTGAAATCGAAGATGAGCACGACGAAAGCGAAGACCAACAAGATATTCGTCAAGTAGCTAAACACGTTTATGCAGTACAAGCACTGACTGAAGTTGATGACTTTAACGAGTATTTTAAAACCGGTTACAGCACCTCTGATGCTGACACCATAGGTGGTATTGTTTTACACGCATTTGGTCATATGCCAAGTCGTGGTGAAACAATTGATATTGATGGCCTGCAATTTAAAGTCACCAACTCAGATAACCGTCGCATCTTACAATTGCAAGTCACCATTCCTAAGGCTGATGATAACGACAGTGAAGAAACTGCTAACTAAGCTAAGCCTTATTGCAAAAGATAAAAAAGCCTGGCTCGCACTCATTGCGGGCCTCTTTTTAACCTTAAGCTACGCCCCTTATAATCTTTGGTATATTGCCTTTCTCTCTCTTGGCATACTTATCTATTGCATTAATCCGCAGGCAAATGGTAAATCGGCCGCTAAACAAAGTGCTAAGTATGGCTTTATCTTTGGTTTAGGCTGGTTTGGTGCAGGTATTAGTTGGGTGCATGTATCGATAGCCACCTTTGGCGGTATGCCATTAATTGCATCGATTTCATTGATGGTGCTACTTTGCGCTTACTTAGCCTTGTATCCTGCACTAGCAGCTTGGTTGACAACCCGCCTTGCTAAAGGGCCCTATAGCTTTATCTGCTTGTTGCTTGCCAACTTTGCGGTTACAGAGTACTTACGTGGCACTTTGCTAACAGGCTTTCCTTGGTTGAGCTTTGGTTATACACAAACCGACAGCCCACTGAACTTTTTAGCCCCTGTGATTGGCGAGTTTGGTATAACACTTGTTTGCGTGCTCATCGCATTTTCACTCTTTCGTTTGCTAGGTAAAGACGTAAAGCCGTTAATCGGCTCTGTGACCTTATTGGCAGGCTTATACGTAATTGCGAGTAATAGTGCTTTACAGTATCAAGATAAAACAATTAAAACAGTTTTAGTACAAGGGAACATTAAACAGCATTTACGATTTGAACCGTCAGAGTTTTGGAATACTATGAGTAAATACCAAGACATGACGCGCCTACATTGGAATGCTGATCTCATTGTTTGGCCAGAAGCTGCTGTCCCTGAGCTTGAAGCCCTATCAACACAATACCTAACTGGTCTTGATAGTGCAGCAGCTTTTAACAACACAGCCCTGATCACCGGTATCGTGGATTATCAATACGACACCCGTAATATTTTTAATACCCTCATTGTATTAGGTAAAAAAGAGCAAGATGATAGCGAAGGTCATTATCAGTATTTAGGTAAAAATCGCTATCAAAAGCACCAATTATTGCCTATCGGTGAGTTCGTGCCATTTCAAGAATTACTGCGTCCAATCGCCCCACTGTTTGATTTACCTATGTCGTCATTTACTCGAGGCGATGAAGTTCAAAACAATCTACAGGCGAACGGCTTACATATTTTACCCGCTATTTGTTATGAAATTGCTTTTGCTGATTTAGTGCGTGGTAATTATCGCAGTGATTCAGACATTTTATTCACCGTTAGTAATGATGCGTGGTTTGGCGACTCTCATGGCCCGCATCAGCATATGCAAATAGCCCGTATGCGTGCTCTAGAATTACAACGCCCGCTAATTCGCGTAACGAATAATGGTATCAGCGCCGTTTACGACCCTATTGCTAAATCACAGTTGAGCATGCCGCAATTTAAAGCTGATGTACTTGAAGCCAATATCACCTTAATCAAAGGCGATAGTCTTTATAGTCAATATGGTAATTGGCCAGTATGGATTGTAGTGATATTACTCAGTGCTGTGGCTGTGTTTATCAGGGTTAAGAAATAACAAATAAAAAAGGCTTCAATATGAAGCCTTTTAAAGTTTTAAGATTCTATCTTTATCAATTCGACATCAAATATTAGCAATGAACCTGCTGGAATGCTGCCTACCCGTTTACTGCCGTATGCTAGCTGCGGTGGAATATAAAAGGTAAACTTATCCCCTTCACTCATTAGCTGTAAGCCTTCGGTCCAACCAGCAATGACTTGATTTAAACCAAAGCTGATTGGCGAGTTTCTGACCACTGAACTATCAAATACGCTGCCGTCTAACAGCGTACCATGATAGTGAACCTTGACTTTACTGGTAGCACTTGGTTTTGCCTCATTGTCGCCGCGATGCTCAATTTTGTACTGCAGCCCAGATGCTGTTTCATGAACATCGTCGGCTTTACTATTGTTCGCTAAAAAATCCGCCGCTAGTTTTTCATTTTCAAGGGCTTGTAGCTTCGCCTTTTTGCTATTTTTAAAAATTAAAAAGCAAAAAATACCGATGATCAGTAAAAGTAATAAATTAATCATTCTGCGTCCTTCTCATCATCATTGTCGCCATTTACGATATCAGCAATATTGGCAAGCCTTGCTAAGGCTAGCGCGTTAATAGAACCATCAGGGTAGCCTTGTGGGGTCATTTCACCTGCGTCTTTATCCATTAATAAGCTCAATGCTTGATCAACGGTTTCAACGGCATAAATGTTAAAGCGTCCTTTTTCAACGGCATCGAGTACTTCATCATCAAGCACCAAGTTCACTTGATTAGATTTAGGAATAATCACCCCTTGCTCACCGGTTAAGCCACGCATTTTACAAAGCTTAAAGAAGCCCTCTATTTTCTCGTTTACACCACCAATTGATTGCACATCACCATGCTGGTTAATTGACCCTGTCAGCGCGATAGATTGGCTAATAGGTAAGTTAGTAATGGCTGATATAAGCGCACACAACTCAGCCAGTGAAGCGCTATCACCATCGATATAGCCATAGCTTTGTTCAATTGCGATATTAGCACTGAGTGTCAGGCTAAATTGCTGAGCGTATTTATTACCTAAGTAACCGGTTAATAGCATCACCCCTTTTGAGTGAATGGCTTTACCCAGCTCAGCTTCACGCTCAACGTCAATAACGCCATCAGCACCTGCGTACACAGTGGCAGTAATGCGTGCTGGTGTACCAAATGAGGTATCGCCAATGTGCAGCACGGTTAAGCCATTCACCTTACCCACAGCGTGACCTTCAGTAGCAATTAAAATTTGCCCCTCTTTGATATCACTGAGCATGGTTTCAGAGATTTGCCCTGTTCGATACTGCTTACCAACAATGGCCTCGTCTATGTGATGAGCATCAATCACTGTTTGCTCATCTTGTTTAGCATAAAAACTAGCTTCTGCCACTAACTCTAATACATCAGCAAAACGAGCTGAGAGTTTATTATGATGCTCAGCTTGGCGATAACTAAACTTTAATAATCTCGCCATCGCCGCTTCATTCACAGTGCAATTAAGTGTTTGCTGACAATATTCAGTTACCTTGGTAATAAACTGATACTGCAGCTTATCACTACTTGGTAAGTAGTAATCAAAGTCAGCGAGTACACGAAATAACTCAGCAAACTCTTCGTCATATTCACCTATGGTGTAATAAAGCTCTCGCGACCCTAAAAGTACTATTTTTACATCAAGTGGAATAAGCTGCGGGCGTAATGTAAAGCTACTTCCTACTGAGCTGTCTTGGTAGGGTAAGTCGTTTTTGATTTGATGGGTTTTCAAAGACAGTTTTAAGCCATCCCACACTTGCGGGTTAGACATAACTTTCTCTGCATCCATGATCAAATAACCACCATTAGCACGGTGTAATGCACCTGGTTGAATTGAGCGATAGCTGGTAATAAGTGACCCTTGCGACGTTGCATATTCAATCTTGCCAAAGATATTGCCAAAGGTTGGGTTCGGCTCATACACCACAGGGGCTGCATCGCCCTCTTTGTATTCCACGAGAATATTTGGCGCGAAGAAATCTGTGAGCATACCTTTACGGTCAAAATCTTCTTTGTTTTCGTCGTTGTCATCGTCGTCAAGCCACTCCAGTACCGCATCAATGATTTCTTCACGAATATCTTTTAGATAACGAAGAACCCCAATATGTGTTGCATATTTATGCTCAAGCGCTTTAAGAAGTGGTTTAGTAGCAAGCTCTGCTGTTGATTTTTTAAGGTTACGCAGTTTTTCTGATGATTCACGCTTCCAACGTGGTAGCTCAATCAGCGCTTCGATTAACGCATCTTCAAGCTTTTCAATGACTTCATAAAACTCTATACGAAGCGGCTCTTCAAGAGCTGCAAATTCACTATCACTCAGTTGCTTACCGTCAATAAGTGGAGCAAAGCCAACCACACCATTTTCTTCAATGAGAGCCACGCTTTGCTCAAGAGCAGCAATTTCTACTGCAGTTATAGCTGCATCGTAGGTGTCGGTAAACTCGCGATCAATTGATTTTTTCTTACGCTGATACCCAGGGTTATCAAATGCCGCAGGAAAAGTATCAAGCACTTCATCAATAAACGAGTCGATATCATCGGCAAGCTGCTTCGATTGCCCTGCTTGCATAAACAGCGCAATTGGCTCACGGTGATCGTCGTAGTTATTTACATACAACCATTCGTTGGGAGTTGGGCGGCCTTTAGAATGGGCTGTGAGTTTATCTTTCACTAACGTGTAGCGACCGTGTGCCGCTTCACCCATCACATATACATTATAACCCGGAAGTTCCATTCCCAGAGAAAAGTCGAGAGCGCTTTGTGCTCGTTGCTGGCCGATAAAAGGGAGTGCTTCTGGATACGGGTTTTGCATGCAAGTGGCAACATGGCTTGCAGAAATCTCTGGCGCTAGCGCAGAAACAGGTAATGGGATTAGTTTTTTTGTCATTCTAACTTCTTATTTCCCAGTCTTGACTGGGCATTAAAGGTAACGCCCAGCAAAAGCCTGCGTCACTGATTTAAGGTTGTAATGCCTTACGGCGAAAATAAATACCGCCACATTCAGTACAAGGAGTAATTTGCGTAGCATGGTAAACATCGTAACTATGTTGGCAATTTTTACATACTAATGTGCCCATGGCTATCCATTCTCCTTCTTGATAGACACCATCGTGTTTAAAATCTTGATTAAGGGCATGCCATTCTAACTGGGTTTTATCTTCAATATGCGATAACTCGTACCAAAGCGACTCCTTAAGTTCAAGCCAAGCCAACGAGTCATAATGCTCATCATTTTCTTTGATGTGATCAATATCGCGCTTAAGATACTCTCGATATTGGCTAAGCTTTTCTTGTCCTAAATCTTTAAGTGCTTGCTCTGATTCAACAAATTTATCTATTGCATCCTTTAATTCATTGTCTTTTACATCTTTGATCCATTTAGTTAAATCAGTGAGCCAAGATTTATAGTCTGCCATCGGTTACTCCTTCAAAAATGATGAAAAATCAATCGTTATTCTAGTTGAGTATAGGTTAACCTGCCCTGAAAATATATTTCCATACAAAATTAATAAAAGCGCCTATTTGCCGCTGTGATTAGCATGTATTTTGAGTTATCCTTATCGACAATTTTTTATTAATTTGCAAGAAGTCTGGAATCGTAGATGCAAGAGCAATATAACCCGCAAGACATAGAGTCAAAAGTACAAGCCTACTGGGAAGAAAACCAAGTATTTAAAGTCACTGAAGATGAGAGCAAAGAAAAGTATTACTGCCTTTCTATGTTCCCATACCCAAGCGGCCGACTCCACATGGGTCACGTTCGTAACTACACCATTGGTGACGTAGTATCACGCTTCCAACGCTTGCAAGGCAAAAACGTAATGCAACCTATGGGTTGGGATGCGTTTGGTCTACCTGCGGAAAATGCAGCAATCAAAAACAACACTGCACCTGCTAAGTGGACATACGAAAACATCGATTACATGCGCAACCAGTTAAAGCAACTGGGTTTTGGTTACGACTGGGATCGTGAAATTGCGACATGTCATCCAGAATATTACAAATGGGAACAGTGGTTCTTCACTAAGCTTTATGAAAAAGGCTTAGTTTACAAAAAGATGTCAACAGTTAACTGGGATCCAGTTGACCAAACAGTACTTGCCAACGAGCAAGTTATTGATGGTCGTGGTTGGCGTTCAGGTGCCATTGTTGAACAAAAAGAGATTCCACAATGGTTCATCAAAATCACTGATTACGCACAAGAGCTATTAGATGATTTAGATAAACTTGATCACTGGCCTGAGCAAGTTAAAACCATGCAGCGCAACTGGATTGGTCGCTCTGAAGGTTTAGAAATCGAATTTAAGCGTGCTGATAACGACGATACATTTAGTGTTTATACAACGCGCCCAGATACCTTCATGGGTGTGACGTACGTTGCTGTTGCAGCTGGTCACCCAATTGCACAAGAAGCAGCTAAAAACAGCGACGCTGTAGCTATGTTTGTTGATGAGTGTAAAAACACGAAAATCGCTGAAGCAGACATGGCAACCATGGACAAAAAAGGTATTGCCACTGGTTTTTACGCGATTCACCCATTAACTGGTAAACAAGTACCAATTTGGGTCGCTAACTTTGTATTAATGGATTACGGCTCTGGCGCTGTTATGGCAGTACCTGCACACGACCAACGTGACTACGAGTTCGCAACAGCATATGGCCTTGAGATTGCTCAAGTTATTGCACCAGCAGCTGACTCTGAAGAAACAGTTGATTTAGACAACCAAGCATACACTGAAAAAGGCGTGTTAGTTAACTCAGGTGAGTTCGACGGTCTTGAGTTTGAAGCGGCGTTTAATGCTGTTGCAGATAAACTAGAAGCACTGGGTGTAGGTGAGCGTAAAGTGAACTTCCGTCTACGTGACTGGGGTGTTAGCCGTCAGCGTTACTGGGGCTCTCCAATTCCTATGTTAAGCGACGAGAACGGTAACGAGCTTGCTGCAACCGAAGACATGCTGCCAGTTCGCTTACCTGAAGACGTGGTAATGAATGGTGTAACTTCACCAATCAAAGCTGATCCTGAGTGGGCTAAAACAACGGTAAATGGCGCACCTGCATTCCACGAAACAGATACTTTCGATACCTTCATGGAATCATCATGGTACTACGCGCGTTACTGTAGCCCTCGTTTTGACGAAGGCATGATTGAGCCAGGTGCTGCAAATTACTGGTTACCAGTAAACCAATATATCGGTGGTATTGAGCATGCGATCTTGCACTTACTTTACTCGCGTTTCTTCCACAAGTTATTACGTGACTTTGGTTTAGTAACTTCAGATGAGCCATTTGAGCGCTTACTATGTCAAGGCATGGTATTAGCAGATACTTTCTACCGTAAAGATGAGAAAGGCGGTGATATCTGGATTTCGCCAACAGACGTACAAACTGAAACAGACGACAAAGGTCGTGTTGTTAAAGCGTGGCACAAAGAAGATGGCGAGCCGGTATTCTCTGCGGGCATGAGCAAAATGTCGAAATCGAAAAATAACGGTATCGACCCACAACAAGTTATCGCCCAGTACGGTGCAGATACAGTACGTTTATTCATGATGTTCACGGCGCCACCAGAGCAAACCCTTGAATGGTCTGATTCAGGTGTTGAAGGTGCAATGCGTTTCTTAAAACGTATTTGGAAATACGCTGTTGATGTAGAAACAGTAGGCTATCAAGCGCTTGATAAGTCAGCATTAAATAACGACCAAAAAGTACTTCGTCGTGAACTTCATAAAGCAATTGCAAAAGTGACTGATGACGTAGAACGTCGTCAAACATTCAACACTGCAATCGCTGCAATTATGGAAATCTCGAACAAGTTACTTAAAGCACCGCTTGCCGATAAACAAGATGTGGCAATTGCTAACGAAGCGCTTGAAGCATTACTTATCATGCTTGCGCCTATCACGCCGCATATGTGTCATCAATTATGGCAAGACCTTGGCAAAGAAGGCGACATCTTAGATGCAGCATGGCCAAAAGTTGACGAATCAGCACTTGTTGAAGATGAGAAGCTAATCATCGTACAAGTTAATGGTAAGCTTCGTGCTAAGTTAACAGTGCCTGCTGATGCAACTAAAGAGCAAGTTGAAGCATTAGCATTTGCTGAAGAAAACGTAACTAAGTTCACTGATGGCGCAACCATCCGCAAAGTGATTTACGTACCTGGCAAACTACTTAACGTGGTTGCTAACTAAGATGGCAGCGCTTCAAGCACTGAAAAACGGACTAGCCCTTGCGCTAGTCTGTTTACTGCTAACAAGTTGTGGCTTTCATTTAAAGAAAGCCTCAAACTTGCCTGACGACTTGAAAGTGATCACCCTTGTCGGGGATGATGAAAAGTCAGCATTATTCGAGTTAGTCGAAAAAGAGCTTATTGCGAGTAAAGTTGAACTTAGCCAAGGTGGTAAACACCCAGAGTTAACGATCCACAAAGACCGTTTAGAGCGTCAAATCTTATCATTATTTGATAATGGTCAGGTTGCCGAGTATGAACTTGCCTACAGTGTAAGCTATACCCTTAAGCGCCCTGGACAAAAAGCCATTAACCAGCGCTTTGAATTGTATCGTAACTATCAAGACGACCCAGATAATGCCCTTGCAAAAGCAAAAGAGCTTGAGCTGCTATTAAGCGAAATTCGTAAGCAAGCCAGTCGTCGAATTGTTCGTGAGCTATCACAACTGTAATGCGTTGTTATGCAAATCAACTACCTAGCCAATTGAAAAAAGGCCTTGCGCCTTTTTACATGGTGTTTGGTGAAGAGCCCTATCAAATTACACAATGTGTCATGCAAATTCGTCAAGCCGCCAAACAGCAAGGTTTTGACGAGGTAATCAAATTTACCCTAATGCCAGGGTTTGATTGGCAAGAAATTGTAGCTCAATACCAAAGTATGTCACTGTTTAGCGCTCGTACCTTAATTGAATTTGATTTAAACGAGCAAAAACCAGGTACTCAAGGTAGCCAAATATTTAAACAACTTGTTGAACTTACTAATCCAGACACTATTTTGGTATTGAAAGGTGCTAAAGCTGGTCAAGATGTTCAACGCAGTGCATGGTTTAAAGCTTTAGATAAGCAAGGCTTATTTGTACCTTGTTATCCCCTAACAGGTAACCATTTAAGCCGTTGGCTAGACGAGCAATGTTATCGTTTAAATTTAAACTTGCACAATAATGCAAAACAAAGCCTGATTGATGCCACTGAAGGTAACTTACTTGCATGCCACCAAGAACTTGAAAAATTATCTCTATTATATGGCAGTGAGTTAGTAGACCAGCAGGCCGTAATGCAAGGTCTTCTTAATCAATCAAAATTTGATATCTTCGATTTGAGTGATGCTTTATTAACCGGCAATGCAGGTCAAGCAGTCAAAGTAATGAGTAAACTCGCTACTGATAACACAGAAGCAATGAGTATCTTTTGGGCCATTAATAAAGAAGCCACTAACTTACTTGCAATGCAACACGCTCGCCTAAACGGTGCCAATATGACTGATTTATATCGGCAGTTTAATATTTGGAAAAACCAGCAAGCAACAGTACAGCAGGCATTAAACCGCCTGCAAATTAGTACTCTTGAGCAAATCATCAAACAATTAGCCGAGTTTGATGCTGCCTACAAACAAGGCAACCTTGTTGCGCCTTATCAAGCCTTAACACACCTTTGCTTAGTATTTTGCCAACCACTGGCAATGCCATTACCTTGCCACCCTGTTTTAGATTAGAGTTGTATAATGATTGCTATATTTGGTGGAACATTTGACCCAATTCACTTAGGCCACATCAATATGGCCGAGCAATGCGTTAAACAGTGTCAGCTTGATACGCTGTATTTTATGCCCTGCGCTATTCCTGCACATAAAGCTAAACCGGGGATCAGTGATGAGCACCGTATCAACATGCTCAAACTTGCAATTGAAGACATCCCTTATTTCACGATTGATTACAGAGAACTTAATCGTTCAGGTGCCTCTTATTCATTACTTAGCTTGCAAGAATTAAGAGCTGAGCACCCGACTACGCCCATTATTTTTTTAATCGGTATGGACTCATTCATTAGCCTCGACAAATGGTTTAAATGGCAAGAAATTGTCACACTTTGCCACATAGTCGTGTATCAAAGACCGGGGCAAACCTGTAATGTCGCTGGTGAATTGGCTCATTACAAGGAACAGGCATACACTGATAACCTTGCTGAACTAAAGCAACAACCTGCAGGTAAGTTATTCTTTTTAAATGGCTTACAAATAGATGCCGCATCAAGAGAAATCAGAAAAAAACTGCATTCAAATAGTGAAATAACGGAACTTTTACCGACTTCAGTTAGTCAATACATCGCACAGCATCATCTTTATCAAACAGATGAATAAATGCTGCCTGCGTGATAAAATAACAATTAAGATTATTTATTTTTGAGAAAACACTTTGGATTCTAAACAACTACTCGCATTTGCCCTTGATAAAGTCGACGACATGAAAGCCCGTGATGTGGTGCAACTTGATGTTCGTGGAAAGTCAGATATTACCGACTATATGTTAGTATGCTCTGGTAACTCTAAACGCCATGTTCAATCGATTGCTGATCACGTTGCAAAAGAAGCACGCCACGCTGGTGAAGAACCCCTTGGTTACGAAGGTCAAAATGAAGGCGAATGGGTGCTTGTTGACCTAGGTGATGTAGTAGTACATGTCATGCAAGACCAAACTCGCGACTTCTATGATCTAGAGAAACTTTGGGGTTAACCCTTGCAAGGACATAGGTAAACCATTTTGAAGATACAATTGATTGCCGTTGGTACTAAGATGCCAGCATGGGTTGAAACTGGATTCACAGAATATCAGCGCCGTTTCCCGCGTGATATGCCGCTTGAGCTTATTGAAATTCCTGCCGGTAAACGCGGAAAAAATGCGGATATAAAACGTATTTTGCAACTTGAAGGCGAAAAAACCTTAGCAGCAATACCTAAAGGCAATCGCATTGTTACTTTAGAAGTAACAGGTAAGCCAATGGATACTCATCAACTGGCTAAAAGCATGGAAAAATGGCAGCTTGATGGCCGTGATGTTAGTTTACTCATTGGTGGCCCTGAAGGCCTTGCACCAGAATGCATTGCAGCTTCTGAGCAAAAATGGTCTTTATCAAATCTAACACTACCGCATCCTTTAGTGCGTATTATTGTTGCCGAAAGCCTTTATCGTGGCTGGAGCTTAAATAATAATCACCCATACCACCGCGAGTAGTTAGTCAATGCGAAAACACAGACCCACAATTCGAGACCACTCGGCTGAAGCTAATTTATTTGCTCGCCGCGCGTTTGTGGGCTTTGTGTTTGTTACCTTATTAATTGGTGTCTTATTATCAAACTTATATAACATTCAAGTTATCGACCACCAAGACTACCAAACACGCTCTAATGATAATCGGATCAAGGTTATTCCAATTGCCCCGAATCGGGGTCTAATTTATGACAGAAATGGCGTTTTACTTGCTGAAAACAAACCTGTATATAACCTTGAAGTCATTCCTGAAGAAACAGATAACCTAGATCAAGCATTAGAAGATGTTCAACAAATTATCGATATCAGTGAACAACAAAAAGAAGAGTTTTTAGATGATATCAAACATAATCGCCGTTTTAAGAGCCAAGTCCTTAAAGCACGATTAAACGAAACTGAAGTTGCCAAATTTTCAGTTAATCAGCACAAATTCCCTGGTTTTAGTATTGAAGCACGACTAGCTCGTTACTACCCTTATGGTGATACTTTAACTCACGCATTAGGTTATGTTGCCAAACTCAATAAAAAAGAGCTGGCAAAATTAGAAGCCGATGATCAAGCAACAAATTACCGTGCTACACATGATATAGGTAAGCTAGGTATCGAGAAATACTATGAGCAATTACTTCATGGTGTAGTTGGCTCACAAAGTGTAGAAGTTAACAACAGGGGTCGTATCATTCGCACTTTAAGCATGACCCCACCAGAGCCAGGCCATGACTTGGTACTAACTCTGGATATAGGCTTACAACAAATTGCACAGCATGCTTTAAAAGATATGCGCGGCGCTGTCGTTGTACTCGACGCAAAAGATGGTGGCGTACTGGCTCTTTACTCTAACCCAAGTTACGACCCAAACTTATTTGTTCATGGCATCAGTAGTAGCGACTACAAAAAGTTATTGAACCCAGATCGCCCTCTCATAAATAGAACCACACAAGGTCGTTACGCACCAGCTTCTACGGTTAAACCACATATGGCTATTTTAGCGTTAGAGGAAGGACTTGTAACCGAGCAAACACAAATGTGGGATCCGGGCTTTTTTCAAATTCCAAACGTTGAACATAAATGGCGAGACTGGAAACGTTGGGGTCATGGCCATGTTGACGTTTATCGTGCTATTGAAGAGTCATGCGATACTTATTTTTATGACGTGGCGTATCGCTTAGGCATTACTAAAATCAGTGATTTTATGTCTCAATTTGGTTTTGGCGAACTTTCAGGTATTGATATTCATGAAGAAACCTCTGCGATTATGCCATCAAAAGAATGGAAAGAGGGCCGCTTTAGAGAATCGTGGTGGCGTGGTGATACAATTTCAGTGGGTATTGGCCAAGGTTATTGGACCGCAACACCGATGCAAATAGCCAATGCGACGAATATTTTAGTTAATCGCGGGATTGATCACCCACCCCACTTAGTGCAAGTGGCTAAAAAAGAGAATGAAGTCACTCAAATAAACAACGATGAAAAGCCACCCGTGGTGCTAAAAAACCCTCACCATTGGCAAATAGCGCTTGATGCAATGCACAACACAGTACACAAAGTCACCGGCACCGCCCATAAAGCATTTAAAGGTGCCAATTATGACCCTGCTGGTAAAACCGGTACCGCGCAAGTAGTTAGCATTGCCCAAGGTGAACGTTATGACGCTAAATCACTTAAAGAGCGTCAACGCGATAACGCAATTTATGTTGGCTTTGCACCTTATAATGATCCACAAATTGTGGTTTCTGTGGTTGTAGAAAATACCGGTGGCGGCAGTACTGTAGGTGCGCCTATTGCTCGTCAATTGATGGATTATTATTTTTCAGCTAACCCCCTGCCTGTTGCACAAAGTGATGCGCCATGATCCCATTAAATAAAAAACGCTCTATCTGGCAACGCCTTCACCTTGATTTACCGCTCCTGATAGCGTTAATGCTCATGATGGTAGGCAGCCTAACCATTGTTTACAGTGCCAGTGGTCAAGACCCAGCTATGATGATCCGCCATGCCACACGGATGTTTGGGGCGATACTAGGCATGTTTATTCTCGCGCAATTTTCGCCAAACACGCTAAAAAGAATGGTTATTCCACTTTATTGCGTGGGCCTATTAATGCTCATCGGGGTACTGCTATTTGGTGTTAGCTCTAAAGGTGCGCAACGTTGGCTAGATCTTGGTATTACTCGATTTCAGCCATCTGAATTAATGAAAATTGCCGTACCTATGATGGTCGCATGGTATATCGGACGCAACCATTTACCACCTCGCATTATCCATCTAATCATTGGTTTTGCGATTGTGATGGTGCCTACCATCCTAATCAAAGAGCAGCCTGACTTAGGAACATCAATATTGATCGCCAGTTCAGGTATTTTTGTATTGTTTTTGTCAGGCCTAAGTTGGCGATTAATCGGCTTTTTTACCGCTACAGTAGCCATTGCTGCTTGGCCATTTTGGCATTACGTTATGCTCGACTATCAAAAACAACGCGTATTAACATTTTTAGACCCTGAAAGTGATCCTCTTGGCTCTGGTTATCACATTATTCAATCGAAAATAGCAATTGGCTCAGGCGGAATTGAAGGAAAAGGCTGGCTGCAAGGTACGCAATCACAACTTGAATTTTTACCCGAGCGACACACTGACTTTATCTTCTCTGTTTTAAGCGAAGAGTTTGGCTTATTTGGAGTGTGTTTATTACTGTGCATGTATTTATTCATAATTGGTCGTGGTTTATACATAGCGGTCAATGCCCAAGATGCGTTTGGTAAACTGCTTGCAGGTGCATTAACTTTAACTTTTTTCGTTTATGTATTTGTAAATATTGGCATGGTGTCAGGTTTACTGCCTGTGGTCGGTGTCCCTTTACCCTTGATCAGTTATGGCGGCACCTCTATGGTGACCTTGATGGCAGGATTTGGCATTATTATGTCTATCGCCACAGATAAAAGGATGCTTTTAAAATAATGACACATCGCGTTAGTTTTCTATTTGTTGCATTATTTTCTGTAATGCTCACTGCTTGTAGCTCGTCGCAGCAAGGTCGTTATGCTATGGAGCATGATGCAGCCCCGCTTCGAAAGCCTACCGAACTTGAAATGCAAGATGCAGTAGTAACGGCTGTAGTTAAGAGTGCCAGTGCGAGTCGCCCTTATGAAGTTCGTGGAAAACGCTACACTCCCATGTTAGATGAAACAGGCTACTCTGAAGAAGGGATTGCCTCATGGTACGGTAGAAAATTTCATAACTATCATACATCTAATGGTGAAATATATGACATGTTCGCGATGACTGCAGCGCATAAAACTTTGCCATTACCCAGCTTTGCACGAGTCACTAATTTAGATAACGGTAAATCTGTCATTGTTCGCGTTAATGACCGCGGCCCATTCCATGACGACCGTATCATCGATTTATCTTATTCTGCGGCCTATAAACTAGATTATTATCGCCAAGGTACAGCGCGTGTTAAGGTTGAAGCCATTACCCTTAGCAATTCTGCCCCTCGTTTAAGTTACATACAGGTTGCAGCGGGAAGTACTCTTGCCAATGTTGAAGCGCTCGCGTTTCAACTTCGTCAGCAATATCATGTGCCAACAAACATTGTTGAAAAAGATGGAATCTATCGATTACGTCTTGGTCCAATAAAAGATGCCGCAGAAGCACAAACTGTTTTAGAAAAGCTAAAACAAAACCAATTTCAGAACGCGTTCTTGCTTTACAGTGAGTAAGACCTTTAGAATAGGTTAACGCGACATGTTTAACTTTAACCATTAATGAGTACGATGAAATCTATAAAATATAAAATCTTAAGTGGCGTTTGTGGCCTTGTTTGCACAGCGAGTGTATTTTCAGCAACAGCCCAAATCATCCCTGCCCCACCACAAGTTAATGCGAAAGGTTATTTCTTGGTTGATTTCACCACAGGTAAGGTCATTGCTGAAGGCGAAGCCGATACTAAGCTGGCACCTGCCAGTCTAACCAAGATGATGACCAGTTACGTCATCGGTACTGAAATTAAAGCCGGCAATATCTCACCAACAGACATGGTCACCGTGAGTGAAAAAGCGTGGGCAAAAAACTTTCCTGAATCATCAAAAATGTTCATCGAAGTGGGTAAGCAAATCAGTGTTGACGACCTTAACCACGGTATCATTATTCAATCAGGCAATGATGCGTGCGTAGCAATGGCTGAACACATTGCTGGTAGCGAAAGTGCATTTGCTGATTTAATGAATGCTCACGCTGAAAAGTTAGGCATGACAAACAGCCATTTCGTAAACAGTCACGGATTAGATACTAACGAGCACTTCACAACGCCACGTGATATGGCCACTCTTGGTGCTGCACTTATTCGCGATGTACCAGATGAATACGAAGTATACGCTAAAAAATCATTCACTTTTAACGGTATTAAACAATATAACCGCAACTCTCTATTATGGGATGAAAGCATGAACGTAGACGGTATTAAAACCGGTCACACGTCAGAGGCGGGTTATAGTCTAGTGAGCTCAGCAACTAAAGACGATATGCGTTTAATCGCTGTTGTAATGGGCGCCGAAAGCGAGCGTGCTCGTAAAGTTGAAAGTAAAAAATTACTAAACTACGGTTTCCGTTTCTTTGAAACGATTACACCATATCAAGCGGGTGACAGCTTTGCGGAGCAACGCATTTGGATGGGTAACAAAGAAAATGTTTCACTGGGTATTTTAGAAGATACGCCAATCACCATCCCACGTGGTCAGCGTAAAAACTTAAAAGCGAACTTTGAGCTTGATAAAACTCTAGAAGCTCCACTTGCTAAAGGTAGTAAAGTTGGCACCTTATTCTTGCAACTGGATGGTGAAGAAATCGCTCAATATCCGTTAGTTACACTTGAAGAAGTAGAAGAAGGCAGCTTCTTCAGCAAGATCTACGATTACTTACGTTTACAGATCATGTAATCTCAGATAAAAGTTTATAAACGCCTTGCACTGCAAGGCGTTTTTTTTTGTCTGAAAAATGATAGAATGCGCCCCATATCAGTCGCGCTGGGTCGAGTGCGTCGTAATTTAAGTCTGCTTACTGCCAAGAACTGGCCGAGAAAGTCTCGATTAAGCACACTCACTGTTTTGAGGAGTCACCGTCGTGGTTCAACCTGTAAAAGATACTAAGTTTGATGAGTATTTAGATTTCCCTTGCCCATTTACATTTAAAATCATGGGCTTAGCAAACGTAAATCTAACAGACCAGATCCTAGAAAAGCTGCAACCAATTGCACCAGGCGATTATGCGCCAAAGGTAAAACCAAGCAGCAAAGGTAATTACGAGTCAGTCACGCTTGTGGCAACCGTTACAAGTAAAGAGCACATTGAAGAAATCTATAACGTGATCAGCAACATCGATGACGTACGTCACATGCTATAGGCTGATTACGGAGTAAGTCGTGAGCGAAAGAGAATTAATCGTTCGTCAATTAGGTCGTCAGCGTTACATGCCAATTTGGCAAAAAATGCAATCTTTTACCGACACCCGTGATGAGCACACAGCCGATGAAATTTGGCTTGTAGAGCACGAGCCAGTATTTACTCAAGGTCAAGCTGGTAAAGCTGAGCACTTATTAAATACCGGTGATATCGAAGTGATCCAAGTAGACCGCGGTGGTCAAGTAACCTACCACGGGCCAGGTCAGCAAATGATGTATGTACTGTTCAACTTACGTCGTTTAAACATTGGTGTAAGAGAGCTGGTAACTTGGCTTGAAGAGTGCATTATCGACACGTTAAAAGACTACGACATTGATGCTTACGCCAAAGCGGATGCACCGGGTGTCTATGTTAACGATAGTAAAGTTGCCTCATTGGGCTTACGAGTTCGTCGCGGCTGCTCATTCCATGGTTTAGCACTGAATGTAAATATGGACTTGAGTCCGTTTTTACGTATCAACCCATGCGGCTATGCAGGCATGAACATGGTGCAAACAACTGACCTTAATGGTCCGCAAAACCTCGAGCAAGCAGGTGCAGGGCTTGTAAAACACATGATTAAAAAGCTTAATGCTACTGTGGTTAAGCACACTGAAGGGTTTGAAACGAATGAATAAACCAGTCAAAATGGAACCAGGCGTAAAACTGCGTGATGCAGAAAAAATGGCGCTGATCCCAGTTAAAGTTTTACCGACTGAAAAAAACGAAATGTTGCGTAAGCCAGAGTGGCTAAAAATTCGCTTACCTAAATCAACCGAACGTATTGATGGTATTAAGCAAGCGATGCGTAAACATGGTTTGCACTCAGTTTGTGAAGAGGCTTCGTGCCCTAACCTATCTGAATGTTTCAATCACGGTACAGCAACCTTCATGATCTTAGGTGCTATTTGTACTCGTCGTTGTCCGTTCTGTGATGTTGCTCACGGTCGTCCATTAAAGCCTGATGCAGCTGAACCTGAAAAGCTAGCGCTTACTATTAAAGACATGAAGCTAAGCTATGTTGTAATCACCTCTGTAGACCGTGATGATTTACGTGATGGTGGTGCACAACACTTTGCTGACTGTATTCGTGAAATTCGTAAGCACAACCCAGAGATCACGATTGAAATTCTAGTACCTGACTTCCGTGGTCGCATGGACAGAGCCCTTGATATCTTAATCGAGACACCACCAGATGTGTTTAACCACAACCTAGAAACAGCACCGCGTTTATACAAATTAGCGCGTCCAGGTGCTGACTATAAGTGGTCACTTGAGCTATTACGTCGCTTTAAAGAAGCACATCCGAATGTGAAAACGAAGTCTGGCTTGATGGTAGGTCTAGGTGAAGAAATTAGCGAAATCGAAGAAGTGTTACGTGACTTACGCGAGCATAACGTTGATATGCTAACAGTAGGCCAATACTTACAACCTTCAAAGCACCACTTACCTGTTAAACGCTACGTGCCGCCAGCTGAGTTTGATGCATTAAAAGACTATGCAGACGAAATTGGCTTTACACATGCAGCCTGTGGCCCATTTGTTCGCTCAAGCTACCATGCTGACCAACAAGCCGCTGGTAAAGAAGTAAAATAATAGTTTTACAACTATTTAAAAGCCCGCATTAAGCGGGCTTTTTTATATTCCAAAATATCAGCGCCCATAACGCGCTAAGAACATTTTTACTGTTTCGCTTATTACTTTGTTATCTGAGTCGCCTTCTTGGCGCTCAAAGCCATACAGCAACGGGTAAAAGATCAGAGACTTTAACTGATACACAAACTGTTTTGCTGCAAACTCAACATCATCAATAGCTAAAACCTGTGCTTGCACACCTGCTTCTAAAAACGTCACTAGGTCGTGCATACAGCCCATGTTGTTACTCGCTAATGATTTTGCTAAATCGGGCTGCTGTAACATTTGCATAAAGGCGACTTTCGCTACTTTTAAAAATTCTTCAGAGGTCAAAAGTGCCACTTCTTGCTCGGCAATACGTGTTAACTGCTCTGCAATTGGTAAAGTAGCATCAAATACAACCGCTTGCTCTTGGCGAACTTTTTCAAACATAAACACTAGAATGGCTTGAAACAACACATCTTTATTTTCAAAGTGATTGTATACGGTACGCTTTGAGGCACCCGCTAAGCTTGCAACCTGATCCATACTTGTATGCTCAACACCCTGCTGAAAAAACAATGTTTCAGCTGCATTCAAAATATCTAATCGTTTTCTCTGTGATAATTTCATGGACCCCTCCGATAAGGGCTACTAGTGTAACGCAAAAATAAAAAATGCACTAGATAGTTTACTTTTATAGCAAATCATGAAAAACTACACCGTGTAGTTTACTTATGGTGACGATATGAAATTTCTAAAATGGCTCGCAATCGCCACTCTATGCATCGTGATAGGAGTGTTTGTTATGAATAATCAATTAGCTGCTGAAGGCGTGAGTGATAACAGCCACTCTGCGCAACTGGCTGATGGCAAGTTCCACAATAGTGCTGAAGTAGAAAGACCCAGCTTCAAGAAAACGTTAGCTATCTTCAAACGCTTCATTACTGAAAAGAAAATTGATGCAGAGCCAAAGGGCGAGCTGCCTATGCATTCTGTTTCTCATGCTCAGCTTGAGCGTTTATCAAATGACACAGTGCATTTTGTAAAGCTAGGTCACTCCTCTATTTTAGCGAAAGTGTATGGCGAATACTGGCTATTTGACCCGGTATTTTCAGAGCGCGCTTCGCCTTTTTCATTCATGGGTCCAAAGCGCTTTCAACCAACACCAATTAGTATTGCAGAATTACCAAGCATCGCGAAAGTGTTTATCTCACACAACCATTATGATCACTTAGATAAAGCGGCAATTAAACAACTTGTTGATAAAACAGCCTCTTTTTATGTGCCATTGGGAGTCGAAAACGACCTTAAAAAATGGGGCGTTGATGAACAAAAAGTCCATAGTTTTGATTGGTGGCAAGAGCAAAATATGGCAAATAGCCAAATTGTATTTACACCAACCCAGCACTTCTCTGGTCGAGGTTTAACAGACGGCAATAAAACCCTTTGGGGTTCATGGGCTATTAAAGTAAATGACAAGCGCTTTTATTTTAGCGGTGACTCGGGATATTTTGCTGGCTTTAAAGAAATTGGTAATCGTTATGGGCCCTTTGATATTACTTTTATAGAAACCGGTGCTTATGACAAAGATTGGGCTGATATTCACATGACACCAGAGCAATCTGTACAAGCTCACCTCGATTTACAAGGTGATATCATGGTGCCAGTGCATAATGGTACTTTCGATTTAGCATTTCATGCTTGGTATGACCCCCTCAAGCGTGTCACCAAAAAAGCACAACAGGAGCACGTATCGCTAAGTACCCCACTTGTTGGTGAAGTATTTAAAATTCAAGATAACGCAGTTGATAAAGCGTGGTGGTAAAATTGACAGGATGAAAGGTGCATTATTATCCTTTCATCCTGAATAATTAGTTACTTATAGACTCTTTCTAGACAGCCCCCTTCTCGTCCCATATAGTGGAACTCTGTGCAATCAACCAGAAAAACTATGACAACTCACTTAAAATACGCAAGTTTAGCGCTTGCCATTGGTTTATTCGGTTGCTCCGAGCAAGCAACATCAAGCGCTGATGAGCCAAGCGAAAAAAACCTTGAAGCCGTTAATATTAAGAATGTACGCTCACATATTAAAACCCTCGCCTCAGATGAATTCTTAGGCCGCGGTCCTTTAACCGAAGGCGAAACACTCACCATTAACTACTTAGCAGATGAATATAAAAAAATCGGATTAACTGGCAGTTTTAATGGCGAATTTTTACAGCCAGTTACCATGGCAAAACTCACTCCAGATCAAAACATGACCTTACAAGTGGGTGATTTAAGCTTTAATCCTGGCAGTGATTTTACCGCCCGTACCCAACAAATTAACCCTGAAATCAACATTGATGGCTCTGATGTTGTGTTTGTTGGCTATGGTATTAATGCACCTGAATATAATTGGGATGACTTTGCAGATATTGATGTAAAAGACAAAACAATTATCGTGCTTGTTAATGATCCTGGTTTTGCCACCCAAGACGACACGCTTTTCACCGGTAATGCTATGACCTACTACGGTCGTTGGACTTACAAATATGAAGAAGGTGCACGCCAAGGCGCAAAAGCGGTATTTATCGTTCACGAAACAGCCCCAGCTGCTTATCCTTGGAGTGTAGTAGAAAGCTCGAACACGGGTAGTAAATACACTTTAATTGACCAAGATAAAAATGCTGCTGACATCCCTGTAATGGGTTGGATTGATGAGCAAGCTGCAAATGAGATCTTTGCTCAAGCGGGTCTTGATTATCAAACAGAGAAAGCAAATGCATTAAAAGCCGATTTCAAACCTGTCGACTTAAAAGCAAAAGCAGCGCTGACTCTAAAAAGTGATATCTCTCAAGCACAATCACATAACGTTGTGGCAACACTAAAAGGCAGCGAAACTCCAGATGAGTACATAGTAATTGGTGCGCACTGGGATCACTTTGGTACTAAGCAAACTGATGATGGTGTGAAAATCTACAATGGTGCTGTTGATAATGCTTCTGGTACCGCAGCAACAGTTGAAATAGCCCGTATCCTTACTGAAATGCATAAGAAAAAGCCATTTAAACGCTCTATTATCTTTGCTAACTTTACAGCTGAAGAAACTGGGCTTATTGGTTCTGAGCAATTCGCTACTGGCGAAATTGTACCAACCAAACAAATGGTCGCGTTGCTTAATATTGACGGTATGAACGTGCTAGATGGCGTTGACTACATATTGCAGTACGGCAAAGGCATGTCTGAAATGGAAGACTACCTTGCAGATGCAGCTAAAGCTCAAGGGCGTCATGTAAAAATGGACCCTCGTCCTCAAAATGGATTGTTCTTCCGCTCTGATCACTTCTCACTGGCTAAACAAGGCGTGCCAAGTTTATTATTTATGAGCTTAGGTGATACTGATCCTGATTATATCGCCCATAAATATCACAAAGAAGCTGACGACTATTCACCCCAATGGTCTATGGGTGGTGTTAAGCAAGATATTGAACTGATCGTTGATATTGCAGCCAAACTTGCTAATAACGGTGACTGGCCAAAATGGAAAGCTGAGTCTGATTTCAAAGCGCGTCGTTTGCAAGACAAGCAATAACCTTCGCTTAGATACAAAACCGAGCTTCATTGCTCGGTTTTTTATGTACAATATGCCAACTTGCTAATTGATTAAACCAACTTAATTATTCTAACGTTACCCGCAGCTCTCTTGATTGAGCAACCCCTTCCTGCCGATGCTCAAATCCAGAATAATCCACATTTACACCGCTAAATTCAAATGCATAACCCCCCGTTTTGCCTTCTGAATCGATCATAGCTAATAGAGCGTTATTGTCTTTACCTGCAAAGTTAGTATTCTCATACTTAACAAGATACTTAGCTTGAGCACCATCATAATATACGCAATATCCTACAAATAACTGGTTATCATCATCATCGGTAAAAATAACCCAACCAAATGAGCCGTCTAGCCCCATTGAACGCTGAGTCCATGCTCGAGCAAAATGTGGCTCAATGCCTCCACTTTGAGGATATTGCATTGTCCCTTGCATAGTACCACTTGTTTTATAACGCCATGTTTTGTTGGTGTTATTCACAATTTCAGGCACTATCTGCGTTGAGGCATTCCCTTCATTTTTTAGTATTTCAAACGCTGTATCGGCTAATTGAGTAAATACATCGGATACTGGTCTTCCATCGATTGATACATAAAGTGAACTCATTTTCCTTCTCCTAGTAAATTTTTAGCTAAACCCTCATGGTTCAGTTAAATAGTAAGATGGAGAAATTCACTTGTGTATTACAGATTATTACATGGCTTGAGTACAGAATGCTGTGCAGCAGACATAAAAAAACCGAGCTCGTTGGCTCGGTTTATTATTGGATAGTATTACTCTTTAATCTTCGCCTTTAACGAAAGTGCTTCTTCTTGCACTTCTTCTGGGCCATTTTCGATCACATCTTCAATGGCTTGTAATGCAGCATCAAAGTCGTCGATTTCAATATATGCCCTTGCAAGGTCTAGTTTTGCTGAGTATCCGCCACTTTCGGCATCAACATCTGTTGGGTTGTCACCTGCGAGTAATTCATTAAAATCACTAAGCCCTACATCCATATCAACCTCATCGTAAGGTTCATGGTCTAATGCTTCATCGTCGCTTTGCTCAAGTAACGAGTCAATATCAACAAACTCATCGCCTGTAGACTCAGGCTCTTGAGCTGCTGATACATTATCCTCAGGCTCTGGCTGTGCGTCGTTTTCAATCTGCAAGTCTTCATTTAACAGTGCGTTAAAATCAACATCAAACTCACTGGCATCTGCAATGTCGGCTTCATCTGGCTCTGCTAGCTCATTTAGCAGCGCATCAAAGTCTGTTTGAGTTAAATCAGCCATGAAATCATCGTCGATTTCATCATCAGATAGCGTAGTTAAGTCATCACTGCCCACAATTTCTGATTCAATGTCTGCGATGGTGTCAGCTTCGTCTTCATGTTCAAGCTCAATATCGTCAAGGTCTAGCTCAAACTCCGCTTCGCTCTCAAGGTTATCGCTATTATCTGCAGCTGTCGCCAGCTCAGACTCAGCACTTGTACCCACTGCATCATTTGACTCTGTTAAGTCATCTTCAGATTCTAGAGCATCTTGCTCAGTAAACTCATTATCTAGCAACAACTCATCGTCAAAGTCATCCTCTAACTGATTAAGTTCATTACCACCCGCCAGTGAATTTGCAAGATCTTGCTCTGCCTGACTTGGCTGTAAAGATAAATCATCTTGGAACTCATCAATTGAGTCTTCTGACTCAAAACCAGCATCATCTAACTCAAGTTCAGGGTATTCATCAAGTTCTTGACTCGGTGTAACTGTGTCTTGAACGAGAGGCTCATCTTCAACGCCTAGGTCAAATTCATCTGTTAGTTGATCATCGGCAAGAGGATCGTCACCTAAATCTATTTCAACTTCTTCAATATCTTCTTGAGGTTCATCATCAATAGACCAGTCTGGAGCTGCTATATAATCATCTTCGTCTTCACCTATTTCACTTAATAATTCATCAACACTTTTTAGTGATGGATCATCAAATTCATCCAGTGAATCTTCGTCATCTAGTAGATCATCGGTGTCTTCGTTAAACTCGTGATTAAGCGCTTCATCAATATCGACTAAATCAGAAGCCACTGACTCAACATTCAAGTCGTCTATTGCTTGGTCTGCATCAGCTAGATCTTCTAGTGACTCTTGTAAACTCTCATCGTGTTCTTGGCTTTGGGCATCATCATGACTTAAGTCATCTATCTGAGCTTGTGTATCTTCTTTAAGTTCATTAGCCTCTTGAATTAACTGTTCAAGCTCGTCATCTGAAACAGCTTCATCATCATCTTCTTCCAGTAGTGAGTCTAAATCGCCCATATCTAAAGAGTCAGCTAACTCGTCCTCAGAACTGCTTGGCTGTGCTTGTTCAACTTCATCAAGTAAAGAATCTATATCGTCTTCTTCAAGTGCATCTTCTGAATCACTTTCTTCAAGATCACCTTCGTCGATTAAAGAGTCAATGTCATCGATATCAAGGCTATCTTCATCGTCTTGCTCGTCGACTAGCTCATCAACCGCAGGCTCTTCAGCTGCTGCATCTTGCTCGTCTACATCGTCGATTAAAGATTCAATATCATCGCTATCAAGGCTATCGTCATCGTCTTGCTCGTCGACTAGCTCATCAACCGCAGGCTCTTCAGCTGCTGCATCTTGCTCGGCTACATCGTCAATTAAAGAGTCAATGTCATCGCTAACAAGGCTATCGTCATCGTCTTGCTCGTCGACTAGCTCATCAACCTCAGGCTCTTCAGCTGCTGCATCTTGCTCGGCTACATCGTCGATTAAAGAGTCAATGTCATCGCTATCAAGGGTATCGTCATCGTCTTGCTCATCGACTAGCTCATCAACCGCAAGCTCTTCAGCTGGAGCCTCTTGCTCGGCTACATCGTCGATTAAAGAGTCAATATCATCGCTATCAAGGCTATCTTCATCGTCTTGCTCGTCGACTAGCTCATCAACCGCAGGCTCTTCAGCTGGAGCCTCTTGCTCGGCTACATCGTCGATTAAAGAATCAATATCATCGAGATCAAACGTATCATCATCGTCTTGCTCGTCAACTAACTCATCTACTGCCGGCTCTTCAGCTGGTGCCTCTTGCTCGGCTACATCGTCAATTAAAGAGTCAATGTCATCGCTATCAAGGGTATCGCCATCGTCTTGCTCATCAACCGCAGGCTCTTCAGCTGGAGCCTCTTGCTCGGCTACATCGTCGATTAAAGAGTCAATGTCATCGATATCAAGGCTATCGTCACCGTCTTGCTCATCGACTAGCTCATCAACTGCTGACTCTTCTGCTGGTGCATCTTGCTCGGCTACATCATCGATTAAAGAGTCAATGTCATCGATATCAAGAGTATCTGAATCGTCTTGCTCATCGGCTAAATCATCAACCGCAGGCTCTTCTGCTGGTGCCTCTTGCTCGGCTACATCGTCGATTAAAGAATCAATATCATCGAGATCAAACGTATCGTCATCGTCTTGCTCATCGGCTAAATCATCAGCCTCAACTTCCTCTGCGGTATCATCTATTGACGCATCAAGGTCGTCTTCGTCTAACTCATCTTCGTCAATTAAGTCATCAATATCACTTTGCTGTGCAGGCTGTTCGTTTTTAGTTTCTTCTATTAACGAATCAATATCATCAGAGTCGTCTTCTGCTTGTGTATCATCAATTAGACTATCAATATCGAAATCGTCTTCATCAATGAGTTCTGCTTCTACATTGCCTGCTGTTGGTTGCTCATCGGCAGCATCGAGTAAGTCATCAATATCATCTAAATCAACGTCTTGATTATCATCTGCACTCGCATTTTGCTCATCAATTAAACTATCAATATCAAAATCATCTTCAGCAAGCTCTTCACTAAGAGCCGCCATATCTTCATTTGTATCATCAAGTGAATCATCTGCATCATTGTCGAACAAGTCATCAATATCGTCAGCACTTAAAATATCGCCAGATAAGTCAGTATCTGACTGTTCACTATCCAGATCTATTTCATCACCTAAACTATCGTCTGTTTGGTCAAAATCTTGCTGTAAAAATGCATCCAAATCATCGTCGTCAACGCCCGCTGTCGACTCATCAGCAAACTCAATATCATCGCTAAGCAAACCGTTTAGTTCATCTTGATTTAATACGCTATCGTCGTCATCGAAACTATCATCAATACTGTCGTCGAAAATAATATCATCGTCTGGCAGCATATCTTGATCGTCATCTAATCGGACACTTAGTTCGTCATCATCGTCTGAAGGCTCAGGGACAAGTGGATCAGTTTCTACAATTGGATCAAGATCATCATCTGGCGTATGGACAGGGCTTTGCGGTAAAAACTCATCGTCATCAATATCATCAGTTTCGCTGCTATTGCGTTTTTTCAAGAACATCACAACGGCTGCAATTATCAGCAAAGCCGGTAGAAACATTAAAGCACCGAGAACAAATGGGTTACTCAGAATAGACGAAAAATTAAACCCACTGTCCTCTTCAATCTTTTTTGCTCTTTGCTGCTCTATAATTTCGTTTTGTTTGGCTATCAGCTCTTTAAGCTGCTTTTGGATTTCACTGTCTTGACCAAGTTGATCACGAACAGTCTCAAGCTCCTTAGATATACCCGTTAACTGTTTTTTTAGTTTGTTATTCTCTTCTAAAATTTCTTCTACATTCTCGACCGACGATTTAAATTGCTTTTGCAACTCAACAAGCTGAGTGCCTTGCTCTGCTTTGATCGTATTTATTTCTTGTTTAAGCTCTTGTTTTGCTTCGTCTACATCGACTTTACGAGCCTGCGTTACATTCTTTTGTGATTCATTTATTTCAGCAGTCGTTAACGTGCCGTTTTTCTTTTTTTCCCATAATTCATCATCTTGCTCTGAGCGCGCTTTTGCTAAGGTGGGATTGACCGCACGCATCTCTGCAATTGTTGGGATTTTAAGGTATGCGCCATCGCGCATATGATTAAGGTTTTGGTCTAAAAAAGACGACGGATTTTTGTCATACAATGCTTGCATGACTTGATAGATAGAAACTGAGTTATCAGGACGAATTTTTGCGGCAATACGCCATAACGTATCAGTTGGCTTTATTGGGCCAATTGATCGCCCTTGCTCACCATAGTCGACCCCTTTAGGGCCTTTGAGTGTGGAGCCTTCATCAGAGTATGTCGGTGTAACCACCAATGCAGACGCTAATATGAAGAGTGTTGCTAAACCGCGCATGCTGATCCTTTATGTTTTAAATGTTAACGCAGCAACCTTGGTTGCTTAAACATCAAGTAATTCTTGCAGAATTGATTCTAATTATGCTTTCTTGCAAGCTCTATTCCAGCTGCAGACTATAAACCAGATGCTAGGCAATATCCATCGCAACACTTTGAAAGTAAATAGCTTAAATATCTACGGCTGAGAGTTTTATTTATTGTTATTGTTAAGTTTATACGCTTTTACAGCGTATGCGGCAATAATTTGGCAGTGAATTCACAAAAAAAGCGGCAAATTGCCGCTCTCTTTCACTTATAGCTCAGCCAAAATCATCAGATTTACAAATAATTTGCGATTAGCTCTTCAGCAATCTGCACACTATTTGTTGCCGCACCCTTACGTGTGTTATCACTAACAACCCACATATTTAAACCATGTGGATGCGAAATATCGGCACGTAAACGCCCTACATACACAGTATCGTTGCCGCTAGCGTCAGACACTGCTGTTGGGTAATCCGCTAAGTCTTCAATAAACTCAACACCTGGTGCATCGTTTAATAGCTGCTTCACATGTTCGATATCTACCGGCATACGCGTTTCAATATTAATCGCTTCACTGTGACCAAAGAACACAGGTACACGAACACAGGTAGGGTTAACCACTACGCTGTTATCACCTAGGATTTTTTGTGTTTCGTTCACCATTTTCATTTCTTCACGTGTATAACCGTTATCTTCAAAGCTGTCGATTTGCGGGATCACGTTAAAAGCGATTTGTTTAGGGAAAACAGCATTATCCATCGGGCGCGCATTCATTAAGTTCGCTGTTTGCTTAGCAAGTTCATCAACGGCTTCTTTGCCAGCACCTGATACTGCTTGATAAGTTGAAACATTAATGCGGTCAATACCATAAGCATCATAAATTGGCTTTAACGCCACCAGCATTTGAATAGTTGAGCAGTTAGGATTTGCAATAATATTGCGGTTTCTGAAATCAGCTAAACTCGATGCATTCACTTCAGGAATGATTAATGGCACATCGAAGTCATTACGAAAGTGTGAGGTATTATCAATTACCACACAGCCAGCATCTGCCGCAATCGGTGCGTATTTTTCAGAGACACTACCGCCTGCTGAAAATAAACCAATGTGAGCTTGGCTAAAATCAAATTCTTCAACATCGATTACTTCAATGCTTTCACCGCGAAATTGAATTTCTTCACCAGCACTGCGGCTGCTTGCGAGTAAAAATAATTGGTCAACTGGAAACTTACGATCTTCTAGGGTTTCGATAATTTGACGACCCACTAAACCAGTGGCACCTAATACGGCTACATTAAATTTTTGCGACATGTGTTTTCCTCTGTTGAATAAAGCAAATGGCTTTATTCGTTAATTCTAAATCCCAGTGCAGCTAATGCGCCTTCACATGCACTGTTGGCAGCCACCGATAAAGTACTAAACTCTCGTCGTGGTGGGTAATTCTTGCGTAAACTATCAAAGCCTTCGCTTGCTAATTTACTTCGTAAAATGCCATCGTCACGACGCACATCATAAATTAGATGCACTAAGCGACCTATATCGTCTAGGTTAAAGGTTTCACCTAGTGTGACACAATGGCTGATTGGCTCCGGTAAAAAATCGTCCAGAGACTTAAGCGCTGCGATGCCTTCAAGCTCACACACTTGCTGATACAGCATTTGTGTGCCGCGAGCTTTGCCTTCGAGTGTATGCCCTGCAATATGCACACTGGCATAACGCACATAATCAAGCAAAGGAGTCAGTATATTGGGTTCATTTTCCCAAACATCAAGCACGCAATCTAATTGGGCACCTTGTTCAAACAATGCTAGCAATGCTTGGTTATCAATTACATCACCACGGCTTGCATTGATAATTGTCATTCCAGGCTTAAGTGCCTTTAAGCGTGTTTCATTAAGCATGTGCAAGGTTTTATGTGGCCCCTGCTTAACTAATGGCACGTGAAAAGTCACAATATCAGCTTGAGCTAGTAATGTGTCTAACTCAATGTGTTCTGCAAGTTCACCAGCTTCATGCTTTGGTGGGTCACATAGCAACACATTAATACCAAGCAGGCTTAACTTATCACGTAAGCAGCTTCCTATACTGCCAACACCAACTATCCCTATGGTTTTACCCTGTAATGAGCTGGCATTTTCTTGGCTCAAGGCATATAAGCTACTAATAACATATTCAGCTACCGCCACGGCATTACAACCAGGGGCGCTGCTAAATGCGATATTTCGCTCAGCAAGTAATTCGGTATCAATGTGATCAACACCTATGGTTGCTGTGCCCACAAATTTTAATTTATCTGCTTGAGTTAGTAGGGCTTTATCTACATTGGTCACCGAGCGGGTTAACAAAATGTCGACTCCAACTAGCTGCTCTGGTTGTAGATTACGGCCATCAAATCGCTCAACATCACCAAAATCGGCAAAGTACTGCTCAACCAATGGCATATTTTGATCTGCAAGAATTTTCATTTGTGTGTCCGAGAGGCAGAAAGTGGCGCTATTGTAGCGAATTTATCGGTATTCGGATAGGTAACAACTAAGACGATTTTGGGGTTATTTATACCCAAACCACCTCAAGGTGCGAGTTTCAGTTGGAATTAAAAGCGATAATGAAAAAGCCGAGCAATTGCTCGGCTTTAAGCAAATACTGGAGAGGTTTAACCTTTATATTTGCTCATTACGAGAGTGGCGTTCGTGCCACCAAAACCGAAGCTGTTAGACATAACTGTATTTAGTTCAACGTCTTTACGCTCAGTTACGATATTTAGACCTTGTGCTTGCTCATCCAGTTCATCAATGTTGATTGATGGAGCAACAAAGTTATGCTCAAGCATTAATAGCGAGAAAATTGCTTCGTGTACGCCTGCTGCACCTAAAGCATGACCTGTCATCGCCTTAGTTGCACTGATCATTGGAGAGTTACCACCAAATACTTCTTGGATAGCGCCAAGCTCTTTAACATCGCCAACTGGTGTTGAAGTACCGTGAGTATTTAAGTAATCAATACCACCTTCAAGGCCTTGCATTGCTTGCTTCATACAACGTACAGCGCCCTCACCTGATGGAGCTACCATGTCGTAACCGTCAGAAGTTGCACCGTAGCCTGTGATTTCTGCATAGATGTGCGCACCACGAGCAAGTGCATGCTCTAATTCTTCAACAACAACGATACCGCCACCGCCAGAGATAACAAAACCGTCACGGTTTGCATCGTATGTACGTGATGCTTTCTCTGGTGTTTCATTGTACTTAGTAGACAATGCACCCATTGCATCGAATTCCATTGCAAGTGTCCAGTGAAGCTCTTCACCACCACCTGCAAAAATAACGTCTTGCTTACCTAGTTGAATTTGCTCAACCGCATGACCAATACAGTGTGCCGATGTCGCACACGCAGAACTGATAGAGTAGTTAACACCTTTAATTTTGAAAGGTGTTGCAAGACACGCAGAAGTCGTGCTCGCCATAGTACGTGGTACCATGTAAGGACCAACACGTTTTACGCCTTTTTCACGTAAAATGTCAGCTGCCTCAACTTGCCACTTAGATGAACCACCACCTGAACCCACTAATAAACCAGTGCGCTCGTTTGAAACTTGCTCTTCACTAAGGCCTGCATCTTCAATTGCTTGTGCCATTGAGATATAAGCGTATGCAGCTGCATCGCCCATAAAACGCATTGCTTTACGATCAACAAACTCTTTAACATCAATATCGATTTTGCCCGAAACGTTACTACGTAGGTTGTAGTCGGCAAATTCTTGGTTGAATGCGATACCACTGCGGCCTTGTTTTAATGATTCTAATACTTCTTCTTTGTTGTTACCGATGCTTGAAACAACACCGATGCCCGTAATAACGGCTCTTCTCATGGGTAATTACCTTAGCTCTATACTAAATTGTGTTCTATTTTACGCTGAAATTACTTTCGAAGTGGTCAGCTTTCTAGCGTACACTTGTACTCTGAATGTCTAGCTTATAAATAACGCCAGACTATTTCAAAGAAAACACGTAAAATAATTAAAAAAAGTTTGTAGTTAATTAGTTAAACCATGATCAAAAACGCACATATTCATTTTAATCACCTTGGTACCCCTGTCGCCGATCAGTTTGACGATGTTTATTTCTCTAACGACGATGGCTTAGCCGAATCACATTATGTTTTTTACCAACAAAACAATATCCCGCAACGATTACAAAATCATGACCGTAACCACTTTGCCATTGCTGAAACAGGCTTTGGTACTGGGCTTAACTTTTTAAATACCTGGCAACATTTTGCTGCTCACCTTGATAGGCAGCATGCAGAGCTAGAAGTTCAAAATCAACACGACCTTAGTGGCAATAAATGCGTAAATAGACTGCACTTTATCTCATTCGAGAAATACCCTATTAAGCGTGATGACCTTGCAAAAGCACTTAAAGCCTGGCCTAATTTAAGCGATTATAGTGAACAACTGATTGCTCAATACCCTATTAATTTGGCCGGTTGTCATCGTCTTGAATTTGCTGGCGGCAAGCTAATACTCGACCTTTATTTTGGTGACGTACAAGACAGCATCGATACCATGAGCTACCCAAGTGAAGGGGTTATCGATGCCTGGTATTTAGATGGCTTTGCTCCAAGTAAAAACCCAGATATGTGGCAGCAAAGTTTGTTTAACAAAATGCGAACTATTTCAAGAGCAAACGCCACACTCGCCACTTTCACTGCAGCTGGCTTTGTAAGAAGAGGGCTAATCGAAGCAGGCTTTAGCATGAGTAAAGCAAAAGGCTACGGTAAAAAGCGCGAAATGCTGATTGGCGAGCTAACCGAGCCTAATGAGCAACAGTCAGGGCCTGCCTATTTTGCTCATCAGCAAAGTGAATTGAGTAATGTGGCTGTTATTGGCGGTGGTATTGCCAGTAGCAGTGTACTGTATTCACTGGCAAAAAGAGGCCTGAAAGCCACGCTGTTTTGCCAAGATGAAGCGCTTGCCATGGGCGCTTCTCACAATGTACAGGGGGCTGTTTATCCGCATTTGCAAGCGAAGAACTCACCGCACAGTGAAATGTTTGCCCATAGTTTTTTATATGCGATGCGTCTATACCAGCAATTGCTTGATGATGGTTTTGACTACCCTCACCAGTGGTGTGGTGTATTGCAACATGCGGTTAAACAAGGCCTAGCAGATAAACATCAAAACCTTGCCGATAAAGAACTTTGGCCAACTGAGTTAATGCACAATGTAAGTGCCGAAGAAGGTGACAAAATTGCCGGTGTAGATACTGGTTACTCAGGTGTGTTCTTTGCAAAAGGCGGTTGGGTAAATCCACCAGCACTTGTTACAGCATTATTTAAAGCAGCAAACTCCTTAAGTGCGAGTAACAATAGTAAAATAGATAGCCACTTTAATTGCCATATTGAAAAACTCGAGAAAACCGCTGACGGCTGGCTTTTACACAGCAAAGAGCAAACATTTGGGCCTTTTAGCGATGTAATTAACTGTGCTGGTGAACACAGCGATCAGTTTAGCCAAACTCAAACACTACCCGTTGTCGGTGTGCGCGGCCAAGTCTCTCATGTACAAGCAAGCGAGCAGTCAAAACGCCTGAAAACCGTGCTTTGCCATAAAGGCTATTTTACTCCTGAATATCAGGGTCATCATTGTATGGGCGCGACCTTTGAAAAAAACTCAAAAAGCCGAGAAGTTAAAGAGCAAGACAACCACACCAATCGCGAGCAATTACTAAACTTTTACCCCAACTGCGAGTTTGCCAATAGCTTAGGTGAAATAACGGCAGCGAAAGCAGCGGTTAGATGTACCTTCATCGACCACCTTCCTATGGCTGGTGAGTGGGCTGAACAAAGTGATTATGTAAATGCGTTTGCCAATCTACGCTTGGGTAAGCGTTATCAATACCAAGCTTTAACGAAACCTCAGCAAGGCTTGCATGTGCTTACTGGCTTTGGCGCAAGAGGCCTGTGTAGTGCCCCTTTGTGTGCTGAGCATTTAATTGCTTGTTTAAACAATGAACCAAGACCATTTAGTGAACGTGTGAGCCAAGCCATTCACCCTGCTCGCTTTATTGTACGCGATTTAATTCGCAATAAAATTTAGCGGTTGGATGGGGCTTTAATTAGCCCCATTATTGTTCTTGATTACAATTTCGTTTTTAGTTTCCCCTTTAAAAATAATTCCTCACCCCAAGGTCTTTACTTACACAGTAATTAGAAGGAGTTTGATATGAAGACCTTAATCATTGGCGCCACAGGTCAAATAGGCAAAATGACCACCGAAAAAATGCTGGCAAGCGGTCATGACGTAGTGGCTTTAGTTCGAGACAAAAGCAAACTGAGTACGCTTGAAAGTAATAATTTAACGATTGTAGAGCAAGACCTCGAAAATGATTTTAGTCGTGCCTTCGAAGGCGTTGAACAAGTAATTTTTAGTGCTGGATCTGGTGGTTCAACAGGTGCAGATAAAACCTTACTGATAGATTTATGGGCCGCTGTTAAAGCGATTAATTTTGCGGCAGATGCCAAGGTTAAGCACTTTATTATGGTCAGCTCTATTGGTGCTGATGCCCCAGACAACATTGAAAGCAGTATAAAACCGTATTTAGTTGCTAAGCATATGGCTGACCAGCATTTAATCAATAGCGAATTAAATTACAGCATAGTCAGACCTGGCACTTTGTTAAATGATGCAGCAACGGGATTATTAACCACCACACGCCCTGCAACCCGCCAAGATGCGGTGATCAACCGTGAAGATGTGGCCGATACCCTGCTATACCTTGCTGAACATACACCGAAAAAGCCAAGAGTGTTTGAATTGTTTAATGGTGATAAATCAATCGACAGCCTTCTGAGCGATTGAATACGTATGCATAAGAAATAAGATTGAGAAAGCGCGTAAAGCACTTTAGTTTATTGTTTACATAATAATAACAAAGGTGCTTTATGCGTCATTTTGCTTTTCTTTTTTGCTTTGCTTTTACGTCGGCTTGTTTCGCCGCACCGGTAAAAGTACAAAGCTACAGTGGCGATACCTCCCTTCCCCACAAATTATTGATCAGCGCCATTGAACGTGCTGGCTTAGAGTATGTTCATCCTTACGAAACCAATAAAGATATCTCTAATGCACGTATCTTAAACGATGTAAAAAACAACCAGCTGGATGTGATGTGGAGCATGACATCTACTCAGCTAGAGCAAGATTATCAAGCTGTTTATATTCCCTTGTTTCGTGGCTTACTTGGCATGCGAGTCGCGATTGTGAAAGCACAAAATCGCGAGCTATTTAGCTCGGTAACTAGTTTACAAGATTTAAAACGCTTCACCGCTGGGCAAGGTAAAACTTGGCCAGACACGAAAATATTAAAAGCGAATCAACTGCCCGTTGTTACCACATTAAAATACCCTAACTTATTTCCAATGCTTGAAGGCGAGCGCTTTGACTACTTCCCACGTGGGGTGAATGAACCTTGGGATGAAATTGCCAATCACTCAGAGCTTAACCTCACTGTTGAGCCATACTTAGTTATTAAGTACACCGCACCACTTTACTTTTTCGTCAACAAAAACAATCACACACTACATAAACAGCTAAATGATGCCCTAAACGAGATGATTGCCGATGGCACATTTAACGCCATGTTTTTGGCAGACAGCCAAGTACAAACGGTTTTATCAAAAGCCAATTTAAGCTCGCGTCGCGTTATTGAGCTAGATAACCCAACGTTATCGTCGAACACACCTAATAAAAATAGCCCTTTGTGGTTTAACCCATTTCAATGAGCGCACAATGAAATCATTAAAATACAAAATGACTTTGGCACTGTCTTTGTGCCTTTTACTAAGCGTGATCTTCGTGATCAGCGCAAACTACCTGCTGGCAAAGTCGAATCAGACACAGCAATGGCAAGATGACATCACTGCCCTTAATGAGCAAATGCAGGTTATTTTAGCTGAGCCAGTATTCTCTTATGATGAACCGTTAATCAATCAGATTATTAAAGCCTTTTCGCAAAACAAACATGTACATAGCATTTCAGTGACAGATCATCGCAATAAGCCACTTGCCGCTATCGCTAAACAAAGCAATAGCGCATCGGTTAGCAAAACTATTGATTTGCACTATTTAGATAATTTAATTGGTCACATAAAAATTGGTTACTCACAAAAAGCACTGCATAGCACCATTGCTGAGTCGACACGCACCATGTTTATTACCTTACTGGTCTCTTTTATCGTCTTGGGTGCGGTGATTATTTATATCGTGCGACTGTTAGTGATAAAACCAATCGATAGCGTAAATAGCCTTGTTGATGAAATTGTCAAAGGTGAAGGCGACCTAACAAAACGTATTAGCTACCAATCTAATGATGAAATTGGCTATTTAGTTGATGGTTTCAATCGCTTTATAGCGCAAGTACAAGAAATAATTACAGAGCTAGGCAGCACAGCCAGTGAGCTTGAAATGATTGCCAGCACAGTAAACGAAGCCTCAGTGCGCTCTAAAAACGAAGCCGAGCTTGAATACAACCGCACTGATTCAGCAACCAATGCGCTTAGTCAGTTAAGTGAAGCAACCAAAGAGATTGCGCAAGGGGCTAATCAAACTGCACAGCAGACCACCGACGTTCATCGCTTATGCCAACAAGGCGAACAAAATATGAATGCCAATGGCAACATGGTTGACGAATTAGCTGCACAACTCGACCATACATCAAACGTAGTTAAACAACTAAACGCCAGCAGTAATGAAATTAGCCAAGTGCTCGATGTTATAAAAAGTATTGCCGAGCAAACCAATTTACTGGCTCTAAATGCTGCTATTGAAGCGGCTCGTGCCGGTGAATCAGGTCGTGGCTTTGCTGTGGTGGCCGATGAAGTAAGAGCGCTTGCTAGTAAAACCTATGATTCAACGTCTGAGATTGAATCAATTATTGTATCGCTACACAACAATACCTCTGATTGTGTAACCGCAACGGAGCAAAGTAAGTCACTCAGCGATAAAGTGAGCCAAGCGAATCAAAAAAGCCAAGCGGTGTTTAAAGATATTGCTAAACAAATCAATACCATTAATCAAATGAACGAAAGCGTGGCAGCAAGTTCTGAAGAGCAAACCAGTGTGACCGCTGATATCTTAAATACCATGCAGCTCATTAACCAAGGCGCTAAGAGCCTATCGCAAGAAGCTCAGCACCTTGATAACACCATAGGCCAACTCAATGAATTAGAACGCGGCATCGTTGCCAAACTGGGTTTGTTTAAATACTAAAAGCCATGATCCCCTGCCACGCAAGTTGCAGGGAAAGCACCGTTAACACTAAACGAAAAATCTTTTTAAATTTATCTGACGAAATACGGTGCAATAACTTAAGGCCAAGCCAAGTACCTAAAGCACCGCTCATTATCATGAGCATAACCAGCGGCAACCACTGCCAAAATGCAAAGCCCACAACCCCATATAAAATCGCTTTTAAGGTATGTTGTACTGTCATGCAGCTTGAAAAAGTAGCGGTAAATTTAAGCTTATTATAATTATTCACATATAAGCAGCTGCCAACCAAAGGCCCACTTGCCCCTACAAACATCGAGATAAACGTGGTCCAAAGTCCAGCGAGAACACGCCATAACTTTGAGGTTTCTCTGAGCTTTGGCGTCACACCCCAAAGTAAATAAAGCACAAATGCAGCAACCACTATTTTCATTAATTCAAGGGGTATTGATGTGACAATCGTTGAGGCAACCAGCGCACCTATGACTCCCCCTAACGAGAAGTACACAAACATAGCACCATCAATATGTTTAAACGTAAATAAAAAGCGGTTTGCATTAGAGCCTAACTGCACTAACCCATGGACAGGAATAACCACACTCATAGGAAGCATGGATGCCATGATCACCAGCAGCATTAAGCCGCCACCCGCACCAAAAGCTGCTGAAATCATTGAAGTAAAGCCCGCAACCACAATGAGCATTATAGTGCTGATCGGACTTAATAAATCTCCACCCAAAAACTGCCAACTGATCAAATCCATTGTTATGCTTTAAATAGTGTGTTTGATCTAACGCTACCATGACTCACCACTATTAGCGACTATTTGAAAAACCCTTTCGACTAAAAGACCATATCAACCAAAAGAGAAGTGCCCCTAAATTTACAACTGGTCAGACTTGTGGTTTATTTTGTTAAACCTATGGGTTATAACTATGCCCACAACACAATAAAATTGAAGGCACAGCATGACACTGATGAATGTAACTACACAAGGATCTCTTGCTATCTTAACTATGACAACAGCTGAAAATCGCCATAACCCTGCTTTTGCAGAGGCTTTTTTAACTTGCCTTGACGAAATCGAAAGTAACCCTGAACACAAAGCACTGGTGATCACTTCAAGCAGCGAAAAATCATGGAGTTTAGGCATTGATACCGATTGGCTTATGCCCGCATTAAAAACACAAAAATTTGCTGAAGTAAGTGGCTTTATGCACTCAATGGATGCGGTATTTAAACGCCTATTACTGTTCCCAATGCCAGTAATTGCAGCAATTAATGGCCACGCTTTTGGTAATGGCGCCATTTTATCGTGCGCTTGTGATTTTAGGTTTATGCAAAGCGATCGTGGTTTCTTCTGCTTCCCCGAAGTGGACTTATCAATCCCGTTTTTACCGGGCATGCTCGCCTTTATTAAAAAAGCCATTCCAGACTATCGTTTTAACGAGATGATGCTAACGGGCCGCCGTGTTACTGCTGACGAACTTGCCGCTGATCATGTTATCGAACAAGCCTGCCCAGACAACGAAACCTTGTTAAATACCGCCCTCGAATTTGCCAGCCAATTCGATAAAAAACGCGCGATTTTCGCCGAGCACAAAAAGCGCCTACACAAACACATCATCGACACCATAGATATCGAAAACAAACCGATTATTGATGCTGTTCAGTTGGTTGTTTGATAAATAAAAAACCCTTAAGTTACAACTTAAGGGTTCTTATCTTAATCTTTTCCTAATTGATGTTTAGCCTTCATCATGTTGCTTAAGTTTGAGCCTCGAATACGAGACTACTAAAATAGTCAAAGTAAATGTAATTACAACTAAAATATAAAACACAGAAACACGCTCAACGGTAATTACTTTTAAATGGTTCAGCGCATAAGAGCATGCCTTTTCATTATATCTATTGGCTAAAACAACTAGAAATTTGTGACTATAAATCAATGCTGTATAGTTACCCACACAAAAAGCTAAATAACCAATAACAATGGCTATAGGCTCTTTGATTGTTCGAGTCGCTTTCTCATTACCTATGGTAAACCCTGCAACAGCTAGGCTGACGACCCCGAAGTAGTTCCATAACTTATCAACTTGTGAGTATTGAGCCTGAAACATTTGGAAAATTTCTACCATATTAACTGAATTATCCATTTATAGCCCCCTAAGCAACACGCGTTACTTTAAGTTGAATACTTCCTTGGTTATTACGGTACAGAGACCAAACATCATTTGGAAAAGCATAAAAATACCCTGAAGATTCAACTTTTAAAGCGTTAGGTTTATTTTGATGCCTAGGAAGCGCAACATACTGATGCGGGTGAGGACTACCATCATTTGGTACTGCTTTTTCTTGGTTTGAGTCATTAGCAATGCAACCCACGGCGATAAACCAAGGCATATGCTCTACACGCTTGGTTCCCCAAAAATCTGTAGATCTATTTTCTGTTGCTTGCTTAAATTTGCGCTCTGTCATCCCCCAAATAGACGATGCAAATCTAATAATATCGCCAGCTGTTAACTTGCCATCTTCTGTCCCTAACCAGTCGCACACATCTTTGCTATCTTGCCAACATCCTTCAGATTCAAAAATATATCGCTGCCCTTTTTCCATATAAATATAGGTAGGAGTCCAATGCTGCTTTGCAAAGATATTTACTTGTGAAGATTCATTTTTTGCTAATTTTATTGTTGGCCAATATTCAGGATGCTCTATAGGCGAGACTGCTTGTCGTTGAAACACACTTTCATGGAAGTGCGCTTGGTTTTCAGCAACAACACAGTCTATATTTCGAGGCCGTGATCTGAACTTAGCAAAAATGCCTTTATAAGAGTTGTGTAACACACCTGCGGGATTTGGCTTCAATTGTTCAAATATTCCGTCTCTAAAAACTAATCCAGCTTCGGCTGCTTCTTTTAACATCCATTCAAGTGTTATATCTGATAAGTCAGTATCGCTGTATCCACCGCCCACATCAGAGTGCACGCCCGGAAACCATTTTTCTTTAACGTCACGATCACTTGCATACTTAGTCCAGCGAGTAACACAAAAGCTACTCCTTTTTTCATCCATAGCCATTGCATGCCTTGCAATATTTATATGTTCGCCAAGCGTAGTGTCGTGGAAACGCCATGAGGCCGGATTATCTAATAAGTTAAAAAGCTCCATATCATTAGGAATACCTAGCGCCCCTACGGTATCCCATACACCAATAAAATGAATTTTTAGAGCAGCTTTCTGATTTAAAAACTGGCTGGGTTTAATGGTTTTAACACCTGATTTATAGTTATCAAAATGCTTATGAACATGCTCCCATTGTTCCTCACTTTTATCTATTTTGCTAAAATCAAGCAAGCCTAGATTAAGTAGCCCGCCTAAACTTCTTGCTGTAAATGCGCCGCGACTAAAACCAAATATATAAACCTTATCACCATCGCAATAGTTATTTGCCAACCAGTAATAGGCACTACAAATATGACGCTTAATGCTTTTTCCTAAAGCTCCATCAACAATCGAATCTTTTAAACCTGTTTCTTCACCACCAAGCCCTGGGTGGTAATATGCTTTTTGTAACTCCCCCATACCATCTTTTTTTGCTAGAGCATGGTAAAGCTTTACAACATTTGTAGGTGCGGGTATGCCGTTATCTTCTTGGCGAGGGTTATTCCACGTTCCATCACAACAAATAATTAAATTAGCCATAAGTACATCCTTGTGTGTTCATTTGTCTAACTTATCTAGGCAACGGCCTCTATAAAGTCAAAATTTAACCACTTCAATAATGTAATTTAGGAATTTTCTGAGAAGGTGCTTTTAAGAGGAAACAGTTTAATATTTTTTGATAAACTTTTGTAACCGTTTGGTTTTTGAAATAAAAAAGGCTGCTCCGAGAGCAGCCTTTTTCATATTTGGTGGAGCTGGGGGGATTTGAACCCCTGATAGGATAAGAGGAGACTACATGAGGGTATTGTTTACTGTAGCTTTATGGTCTGCTGTAGTCTGTTTTAATTATCAATAAGATCCAAATGTGATCCAATTTATCAGAAAATGCTTATAGCCTTTCTCTCCCACAAGTAAGCACGCTTGCAATGTTCCTTTCCATCAAACGGCTGGGCTAACAAATCAATAAAAAGCATTTGATATAAATAGCGTCTATCGTTTCGCAGCCTATAACTTCGTGCTGAAATAGATTCAAGCCTTGTGCCGTGGCAAATACTGCAAATAGCAACATCAATGCTATATAAACTGTTAAACGCCCATCGACTACCAAACAAAGCGAAAGCTGATAATAAAAGGAATGGTATGAGAATTACTAAACCGCATAAAACATAACAAACCAAGGTTCTCAGAGTTTTAAGCACGTTAGGCATAGTTGTCTCCAATAAATAAGGGGCTATAAAGCCCCCTTGTTGTTTATTCGAAATACGCTTTACGCGCTATGATAAAGTTAAGACCAAATTGCTTAAACTCAGCTTCACTTTCAAGTATGACAACTTGAACTCCTTGAGCCGTATCAGCATTGAAGTTGACGGGAAAGAACGCCTCAGCTTCCCCAAACTCGGTGGCTAATTCAAGAGCACTTTTTAGAGCTGATAAGCCATTTTGATTTGACTCATTGAGTGACACAAACACGCCTTTACATTCAATACCTTTGAGCTTATCGATTTGCTTTTTGTACGGTTCAAGTATGTCATCTGCCGTTCTTACTGCAGGGCGGGTGGGTGCAACAGGTAATGGCTTAGGTTCAGCCTCTGTAACGCTGCCATCTTCATTTGCTACTGGCGCTGGTAAATTCGCGTTGTATTCATTGACGTTGTTTAGTTCGACTAAATAGTCAACGTACTCTTTAGCCCAAACGTACTGCTCATGCTTTGATTGCAGTTCTGCAAATAGGTTTAGGTTTTCGATTTTGCCCTTGGCGATTAGTTCGGGTATGTCTTTAACGCCCACTGGCCCTTTTAGCAAAGTCGGTAAACCTTGCTCGTCAACGATAGGGGTTTGTTCGGCGTCGAGTTCGATGAACTCTAAAATTTGGGTAAGTTTATTTGTCATATTAAAGCCATCCTAATGGTTCAACGCCGCAAGCCGTGCCAACTAAATTAGTGTGGCCATTCTCGTCTAGCATTGTGGTTTGATTATCTGCAATGTGGATTTTGCCATCATCGCCCCAATCACCGGCTGTGGCATCGTAGGTAAGTTGAGCGTAAGCATAATTAATAAAACCTTGTTGGTTTTTAGCTACGTTGTAGTTAAGGGCTTTAAACGCAGGGCTGTCGTTACTCGGTGCACCTAAACTCAATGGCGAGTGTCTTAGCTCCCCAAATGCGATATTAGAACCATAGAGATTCCCTGTAGACGGCACGATAGGCAAACTCTCTAAACGAATCATTTCAAGCCCTATTGTTGTTGCAACAGGCGCATGAGTTGAGATTAAACCTGTCAGTGAGTAGTTCAACAAACGTCCTCTGTTGTCTAACGAATCCATTGATGTGAATAGGTAATTTACATCAGAAATTGCGCCGTTTATTTCCGATACAGTTGCTGGCTGTGTCATTTTTGCTTTAGTTTTATATTGGTAAATATTTACTTGATTAGCTGGTTGGGCTGGTGTGTATGAAACCGTATTATTTGACTGACTAGCTATATTTACGGAATCACTACCAGACCAAGTAGCTCCATTATCTGTTGTAGACCTTCTTTTAATATCCCCTACCAAACCGGAATATGGCTTGGTAAGTTTAAAATATTCAATTACACCGTCAGGTATTGTTGGGTTCCAACTACCAACAATACCCTCTTTCAAATCATCACATGCCGAAATGTGTAGAGGGTGGCCTATAATTTCAGTTTGTAGGTATTCGTAAGAAACCGATAACCCGCTAGGGTACATCGCACCAACCCAAAGCTTAGTACCAACAGGGAATTTAGAATTAAACTCGCTAGTGACATCACCAGAGCCGTATAGATAAACAGCGTTGTTGTTGTAAGGCCACCTGACATAATCCGTTAGTTGACTAACACGTTTGATAATCATCGTCTCGTCATTATCACCAGCTAGAAGCCAATGCGTAGAACCTAACGCGTTAAACTCAACTGAGTCTTGATTCCTTGGGTTATCAGAATCAGATGTAGGGAACGAAATAGTACCACCCGCATTGGCAGTCGTGTAAGTAGCCGCACCACCTACAGTAACAGTCTCAGGTATGAACTTAGTAATACTTAATACTTCTCTACCGCGATATTCACCCGCTTTAATAGCTAAATCCTGCTCTGCAAAGTCTTCAGCAGTTAAACCCCACGCTGAATAGCGCATATCACGACAAACACCACCTTGACCGCTTGCGTAAATAGCATCAAAGTAGCGACCGTCAGGTCTTGCTGAAATACCTCCTGAGACCTTACCACTATTAGGGTTCGTTGTTACTAAATCACCAAAGCAGTCAGCTTTGGAATTAATTTTAACTGCACTACTATTCGACCACACGTACGCATAGTTTTGAGTAGTACCATCGTTTAGGTGTTTAGTGCCTAAAGGATTAAAACTAGGGTGATAAGCACCCTTGTTTAAGCGCTGAACTGTGCCGCAAACTAGGAAATAACATTCACCGTTAATTGTACCAGCCGTGTTTAGGAGTTTTGCGCTAAAAGCCCCGACTTGCTTATTGACACCACTTAAATTACCAAGTGATAAGTAATTGTTATTACCGTCGTTTTCAGGGACTAAATCAAGATTACCTTGTACTGTTACTCTTGTATTTACATGAGCCGAATGTGAGATTAGTAATCGATTCTTATCTTCAAGGGTGTCCCAATCCCCATTACCATTACCCGCAATGCTTCGACCACGAATACACCACTGATAGAACTTACCTGTTGCATCATCAAAGTACATATTGTTTTCAGTGTCACTCGCTATAGCTATACGCTGTGCTTCTGTTGCGGTTTGCCAGTTAACTCCCATACCTCTACTTGTTGCATCACCATCATACCAAGCAAAATAGGTAATAGGGCGTACATTATCGCTAACAGTGGCAACACCATTGATATCTGTAGCTAATGATTGAATTAAGCCGTTTTTATACACGAAAGGGTCAGAGTCACTGATTTCTCTTAAGAATGCTTCAAAGCCCCACATATCAACGCGGTCAGTTACTACCTTGTTTGTTACTGTTTCAGCAGCAAAAGCTAAAGCAGGTGTTGCGTGTGTTACTGATACACCTGTTGCGCTATCGTAAGTACGTGTACCATCTTCAGCAGGGGGGAATTTTATTTTGTTTAGCAAGTCTTTATTGGGGCTGGAAATGTATTCAAGCTGGGTCTCCACACCCGATAACGCAAGTTTAGGCGCGCCTTGCTTAGAATCACCAACTGCATTAGCGTTTAATGACCCCATAAATAAATTACCAGGGGCTACACTAGACCCTAGATAGGGAGAATATAGGGAATCAATATAGCCTATATTCCAAGTATCTAGGTATCGTTTACCTTTATGAACGAATCCACTGGCAGCGTACTTTTCTTTATTAGCAGCTCGCATAGCCTCAAATTCAACCTTGCGCATAGCCCATGGGTAAGGGTGATACGCGTTCATCTGGGCTTGGTTATCGGCTTCAATTTGCTTGAGGGTTTTAACTGTTGTAGTAGTACCATCTGATTTTTTAAATGTTACTGTTCCTAGGTTGTTTTGATAATCCTGCAAGGCTTGCTGATTATCGTTAACAAGAATATTGGCATCCTGAAGGGCTTTAACCGCAGCACGAAATTCGCCACTTGTCGGAATAACAATAGCCGGTTGGTTATTTTGGGTTGTTAATTCCCACGCTTTAATAAGTTGAATAAACTTTTGGCCTTGGCCATTCTTATAAGCTTGTTTAATTTCAACCAGCGGGAAACTGCCGATTTGTAAAAAATCACCGGCTTTGATGTTCTCGATACTTTCGGCGCTATTTACATCAACAACATCTTGGCCGTTTAGTATGCTGACTGACTCTGCAGTAAATGCCATCTGTGTATACCTCTTTGTTTAGCCGCGTAAGTAAATAACGGCCACTTGTTTAATTTGGGTTGGTGAATCGAATTTGACGTTATGCCTAACTTGAGCAACGGTGTATCGCTCAGGGGCTCCATCGGGTAGTTTCATGCCTTTGCCTGGAATAGATGACGCACAAATAAGGTCGTTAATTTCTAAATCGCCACCTTCACCACACACGTTCATGACGCCTTCGCCACCGCTGTTGAGCATGATAATGTCGTATAAGTAGGCAAGTTGCTCCCATTCTTCAAAGCCCCTTAATCCTGCGGGTTGAACATCAGTTAAAGTACGACGAGAGGTGTAAATACCTCTTACGGCTTTATCGAGCTTTTTGGTACTCAAACGAGCGGTACAAATGGCATTAGATATATCTGCGATATGCATTAGCTCATCATCACAAATGATATCGCCAGGTTCAGCGTGTATGTCTTTGAGTAATAAAGCTTCGTGAGCGCTGGTGTGTGGGCCAATAGCGCCTTTTGATGCATAAAAGGCCCATGTCGGTGCAGAACCTAAAACAGCCGCATGTCGGCTACCATAAAAACGCGAGCCAAAATATGAGTCAGTATCAACTTCTAAATACTCGGCGTAAATATTCCCTAAACCAGCATGGCCATCTCTTGTGATATACGCCGTTGTTGCACCGCTTTCTCTAAAAGTGAAACCACCACCGGAAGCAATGATTTCTGAGTTTGATGAAGGGTGCTGAATAAAGAAGTAATCAGCATGAAACCTCATAACACCTGGCGTTATATTTAAGCCTGTTATTTTCCCGTTTACATCTACTTCTAAAGCAGCACGCGCATACAATTGACCTAAATCATTAGCATGTGATTGCAACGTTAGGTTTGCACTAGCTTGTTGTTGCTCCGTAGTTTGAACGCGATTTGTAAGCTGCGAAATTGACGAGGCTGCGCCATCTGCAGTGGTTTTTACTTCTGATACACGCTGCGAAAGCGCGGATTGACCAGACTCTAGGTCTTCTGCTGTTTGCACAAGCGCGTTAATAGAGGTTGTGTTGCCATTTGTTTTAGCTTCAACAAAATTAATACGCTGAGTTTGCGCTGAGAATGTGTTATCAACATTCACACTGTATGAGTTTATGGCCTGTGATATGGCTTGGTTTGTTTTTACCGCTGTGTAATAGTCAAAACTTAATGTTGAATACACACCATTAATGCTTGATTGCAATTGTTGCTTAGCACTTGCTATTGCGCTGTTTGTTTGAGCTGATGTGTAATAGCTAACATTTAATGTTGAAGACACGCCGTCAATGCTGGCTTGCAATTGTTGCTTAGCACTTGCTATTGCACTGTTTGTTTGAACTGAGGTGTAATAATCGTTTGAAAGAGAGCTGCTAACTGTACCAATTGATGACTCAAGTTGCTCAAAGCGCGATGCTGAGGCTTCTGCTTCCGAGGCGCGCGCTTGTTCAATTGTTTCTATCTTGCTGTTACTTTCACCCAAGTTTGTTTCGAGTGATTGAAAACGTGTTGCTGTTGCTTCTGCTTCAGTAGCGCGCGCTTGTTCAATCAATTCTATCTTGCTGTTACTTTCACCTAAGTTTGCTTCAAGGGTTTGGGCTCGTTCGGCAACGGCTTCAAATTCATTAGCAACAAACTTTTCGTATTCTGTTAGTTTTGCTTGATTATCTTTAAACTGCGCTTGTACTTCTCGCTGATTAATCACCTGGGCTTGGTATTGGTTAGATACAACTTTATTGACAGACTGAATAGCCGCAAAACTCGATTCATAGACAGCTACAAGCTGTTTGGATTGCTCTGATAGGCTTTGTATGTCATCAACTTGGGCTTTTAGCTGCTCTTGTGCATACGCAACTTGTACGCCAACCTCTGCGAGTTCTTTGTTTTTAATTAGCTCGTTGTATGCTTCTAATACATCATTAATAGACGCGTCTTTTAGGTCTAAATCGAGCCCTTGTATTTGCGCTATTTGGCTTTCAATAAGGCCTGCTTGGGCATCTAAACGCTGATTTACCAAACTAAACTTTTCGTCGGTACCGTCGGGCTGTGCATTAAAGCTAACAATTTGTTGCTCAATGTAAGCTTCTGCGCCATCAATAAACAACTGCGCATTATTGGCTTTAGTGAGTATGTCGTTATCAGTAAATTCTTGCAGGGTGGCGGTAATGCTATACGTTGTGTTAAACGTATCAATAATGGTGTTAACATCACTTTCTTTTTGATACCCGTTAGCTAATACCCATGCCGTACTTGCGTATTGGGCCATGATGCCCGTTCGGGCATTAATGTCGGTTTCAAGGGTCGTGGTACGGGCAACAATGTCTTGGAGTGCCAAGTCGTTTGCGCCACGTTTACCCACTTCAATCGAGTCAATATCACATGCACCTAAATCAAACTTAAGACTTGTTACTTCGCCAGTGTAACCCGCAAGCCCCCATGCATTAACTTGCAAGGTTTCCCAACTATCAGTAGCAGGGGCAGGTAGTTTTAATGTGATGCTGTCATTAATAATGACATTACCGCGCCACGTTGCACCTTCATGCAAGCGTACACGCACCCTAAACATTGGGTTGTCATCGGCTATATAGCTAATAGCAGGGCTCGTAACCGCATTAACCGCAACAATATAGCCCTCTGTATTGTGACTTGATACGCCTGTGAACCCTTCATCTGAGCTATTAAACTGCCAGCTGTATGCGGGGGTGAGCGCCTGAATAGCGCCCGCAATTTCTGATTGCACCTCGGTGTACGTTGCACGGCTATTAATTTGCCCAGCTTGTAGCGCAAGGGTTGATTCTGCTTTTGTTAAACGCGTGGCGGTTTGGGTCACTTGCTGAGTAGATAGCTCAACCAGTGCATTTACAGCGTCAATTTTTGTGTAGGCTTCTTGTAGTGCTTCACCAGTTGCTTCATACGCTTTATTGATGATAACGCCCGATTCAGGATCAATATATGCCACGGCATCAACTAAGCGCTCTGATTGCTCTGTTCGTTGCTCGTAGGTTGTACGCCAGTTTAAATAATCAACCGTCATATCAAACACGACTTTTTCAAAGTTCGTTCGTTCAGCAATCTTGGCATCGAGTGTGTTTAGGTCGTAATTAAAGCCCAGCTCAATGTTCGTGATATCGTCGCGAATATCATCTAGGTTTTGATCGATATTGTCTTTAATATCGTCAAGTTGATCATCAATATTGTTGTCGGTGCTCTCACGTAAGCGATCAACCAACTCATTCATTTCATTTAAATAGTCTTGTGCTTCTTGGTCTAGTTGCTCACGTGAAATATTCTTAATATATTTTTCTAAATTTGCCGCAGTCGTTTCTGCAGACACAGTTACCCAAGAGCTCACACCTGCTATATTTTTTGTTCTTACTTTAATTTGGTATTCAGACTCAGGAACTAAACCTGTATAAGTTACTGTAAAGCCTGTTTGCTCGGTAGGAACTGGCTGCGGGCTGCTAGATAAGCCATGAAATTGCCACTCAAACGTTGTACCAAGACTTGCTCCTGTAACACGAGCAGTTAAAACAATTGTGTTATATGTCGCTGAATCAACAGTTACTAATGGCTCAGCAGGTATATGCACATCAAACGCAAGAGTAACAAACTGGCTGGTGAAGCCCATATTTGAACGTGCACGCACATCTATTTCATAACTTCCTGCATCGAGTTCACTAATAATTAATTCAGGCACCGATGTTGTTATACGTTTTAATAACTTTTCAGGGGTTTCTGACTCTCCCACGCCCGAGTCATCGGCTATGGTTTTGTATATTTGCACATCAAAGTTGCTATACGCAGATACCCAACTGATCTTTACATGCCCATCATTTTGAGCAGTAGCCATAAGCTCAGTTGGCGCAATTACTTCGCGAGGGCTTGGTAAGCTTGTATCTGGGATCGGCGGACGAACATTACCTGTTAGCCAGTTATAAATGTAAGGTTGATGTTCTTTAAATGTAAGTTTGTAGTCACCATTTGGCTGCAAAATACTTTTTATTAAGCGAAATGGTTTTTCTGACCAGCCGAGCTTTTCAATATTTATAGGTACAACATCACCCACGGTGTATTGCAAAGCAATTGGTGCAGCCATCACAGTGAAGTTGAGTGATTCGCGACTAAGCATTGCAATAACGCGTGCCATTTGGCGTGCTTCGTAATAATTAGTACACCCAGGCACTTTAAAGCGATGTTCAAGCACTACGCCGTTATCTTCATCAAGCCATTGTTGCTCTAATGCGCTTCCTGGTTCTGGGTAAATTGCGTCTTGCTCTGAGTAAAGCGCGTCTTGATCTGCATATTCAACAATCACACGATTATAATGTTTGCTTTTCCCACCGCTTGTATATTGTATCTTTGACTTAAAATCACGTTCGCTAAGACTTTCTGTTGTTGGGGCATCGTCTTGCTCAACTTTTAAGTGCAATTGGCCGCTTTCAATAGGCACTAATGCGCGCATTGACTTGGCTATTGTTACCGCGTTATCAATGAGTCTTTGCTCTGTATCAATAACTATATTGCAAGTAAATAACGGCTTTGTTTCTGTTGAACCTTGATATGTGGGCACGCGCGTGTCACATATTTGTGCAGCGGAAATAAAAGAAGGTAGGTAAAGATCATGCTCTTCTAGCCCTTTACCATAAATTTTTGACGTTAAATAGTCATGCAATATGTAAGCAGGGTTTTCGCTATACTCGATTGCGCCAGTGTTAAGATTTTTTACACGTTTACCTCTGAGAACTGCGGTAAGATCGGGCACTCCTGAAAACGGCGCATCTTCAGCAATACTCCACTCCAAGCGCACATAAGAGCAAGCCAAACCATTTAGCTTGTGATTTTTTGTTGCAGCATCCCAGCCTGCTTCTTTAAGGTATGGATCAGTGTAGCTACCCATTCCATTTTTAAAGTGCGCAGCATGAGCCCAGCGGCCTTTTTCGGCATCAAATTTAGAATCATTTATTGATATTTTATTAAGCCATAAGTCTTCGATACCATCTATTCCGCCCTCGGCCCATACGACAATGATGTGCAATAGGTCATTTTTAACATCGTCACCATCATTCGGGTTTGTCGTATTCATAAATACGATTGTGCCTGGTACTTCGCGGGTACCATACACAACAGGAAAATGGTTTTCTGAGCTAGCTTTAGTAACGTTTGTGCCTCGCTGGCCCATATCTTGATCTGGCATTAGCCAGCCAAAAAGAAAATTACCTATTTTTGATAGAAAACTCATTTTTGTACCTGTGTTTGAGTGCTACCGCGACTTCCACGGCTTGCTGATAATACGGCGGGGGATTTACCTTCACGCCCCCAAGGGATATCAGTAATGACCATGCCTGAAAACTCTAACCCCATATCACCCGGGTAATGAAGTTGTTGCGATTCGTGTGTTGCCTTTCGGCCTCTTGAAGCTTCAAAGTCAGCCCAAATTGATGCTGATTTGAGTGTCAGCTTGGCGGTGGTGGTAGATTCTTCTCCGCTTTTTTCTGCAAGCAATCCTTTGTAGATAACTTCTGCATAAACGACTTTCCCAGCACTGTTTAGCCATACTTTTTCGATGGTGACGCGAGTATTTAGCCAATTTTGAGTAAAAAAAAGCGCCGATATGGCGCTGTCTATTGCATTTAATGTTATTGGGACTTCACCTATTTTGGGGGTTCCTTGCTGTTCGATGCTGATACCTTCTGTTGACCAATAGCCAGCGATAAACTTAGCCCCATTGTGAGTTATACTTGCACCACTATTAGTGGCTCTAAAGGGCGTTGGAAAGTGAACGGTAAGCAAAAGCGCGGTTGTATGCGGCTCGCGCAAAACCTTTTTAAATTCAGCGCTCAAACTAATCATTAATATATTCCTCGAACTCAATTTTTATAGGTACTTCGCGCTCACTATCTGCGCGGTGCAATATATCTTGCTCATCGCTTTTAAGCTCAAGACTAAAATGCACATTTTCACCTGAGTTCATTTCAGTACCGAATGGAACGTCCACTCTTAAATTGGGTGTAAAGCTTACTGTGCCCTGCCCTAGTCCGTTTGTGTTTAAAATAGCTGTTACCATGTATGCTTTTGTGTGATTAGCAAATTGAATGTAATCACCTGGCTTTAATGCGGCTGTTACGTTACCTGTCATTGCATAGAGCGGCGCCGAGGTGTCACCTTGGCTAATGTTTTCTCTAACTAAGGCGTTTTCAATGCCTGCGCCAAGCATAGGGAGCGGGTTTTTCATCAAGCAAACACCAAAGCGGCCACCCAAAGAGCAAATAAACGCATATAGCGCCATTGCCTTTTCGTAATTCAACTTTGGGGTTGTCATATCGAACCCCCATCGATGCATATACCCAAGGCGATTTTTATGGGTAATACCGCCCCATGATGACTCGCTTTGTGTTTGATCAACGCTTCGGACTCGTAGTTTTTGCGGTAATATAAATTCGTTGGGAAATATGGCCATTTAGCTGCCTTACAGTGGCTGATCTATTAACTCTTGCATATCTGTGGCTATGCGGTTTCTATTTGCTTGGTACCAATCTTCAAATCCTGAAGTGTCCATAGCGCTTATGTTGAATTGAGGGGAAATATGAACTTCGCGTGGTGTAGTCTTTTGTCCAGCGCTTTCATTTACAAGTATGTTTGGGCTAAAACTTTGTCCTTTAGTGTGATCTATGACAGTCTCTTGAGGATGAAGCATAGCCAACTGTCCGCCTTTACCATCTAAACCGCCTGTTCTCGGCCCATCCCATGTATAACCACCGCCATCAAAAGATGCTAAGCCTGTTACTTTTCCTGCATACATAGTACCCGCGGCAATAACTACACCTGCAGCAGCTGCACCAAGCACAGGACCAACATAAGGAATACTTGCCAATGCGTTATAAGCTTTCATTGCTGTATCGTAGGTATTCGTCCAGATGCTTTGCAATGAGTTTCGTTTTTCTTCATCCAGCATAGTCTCCCCAAGTGATATTGCCGTCTTTGCATAGCTCGCGTTTTTTCCTTCCATGCCATCAAAGTACCCACCCATCACATCAAGCAGGCTTGAATATCCTTTCTGCATTGTCTTATTCCGCTCAGACTCAGCAAGAGCTAACTTATCTTGATGCTCTTTTTCTTTCTGTTCTCTAAGCGCTAATTGCTCATCTTTTATCTCTGTTATACGCTGCTCATGCTGGGCAATGGCTAGTTCTTTTGCCTCTGTATATTCGGCCTCTATCTCAGCGGTAACTAGGTTTTTTTCTCGCAAAAGCTGGAACTCCCGTTCCATTTCAGCTTGTTTCCGTTCAAAGCGTTGGTTCTCTAATTCAACCTCTTTACCATCAGCTTCTAACTGAGCATCAAATATTTGTTGGTACTGATTGCGAGCTGACTCAATTAAGCGCTGCGCTTTTTCATCCGCTACAGCTGGATCACTTTTTATTAATAAGTCGCTTAAGTCTTTTTTATCGGGGTTATTTACTTGCTCTTGTGCTGCTGCTTCAAACTTGTCTTGAACGTCCTTTATCCAGGCATCCATTTTTCCTGAGGGCATTGGCTTTAGCGCCAAGTCGCTCACCTCTTTCGCTAATCTTTCGGTTGTTTGCGATACAGACTCAGCAAATAAGTTTATTTCATCGAGTGTTTTTGTATCAAAGCCGAGTGCATCACCGATTTCCCCGCCAATTTTTGAACCGACAGTACCTATTTGAACAATGCCATTCACCAGTTCAGCCATACCCTGGCGAATAAGTAAAAAGGTCATTTGCAAGCCTCGGCCCATGTCTGCTAAAAAGCCAATACCTGTTGCAACCTTGGTGACTACTTGCTGAGCAATTGAACCAAAGCCGCCGGCTTCTTTGGCAGAATCAACCCACATATCTGAAATCGCACCGATGATCGGCGCTGTTTCTATCGCCAGTGTTTGGCCAAAGCTATGCGTTGTTTTTTGCGCCTTATCGAATGCATCATTCGCCATTTCAACTTTGGCTGCATCGATGCGGTCAAATGTCATGCCTAAGTCTTCAGCTTCTTGCATCATGGCATTAATACCATCAGCACCGGCGTCCATCACGTTGATCATCTTAACGCCTGACTTACCCATTAGACTTTGGGCGATGTACACCTTTTGGCTTTGATCTTCAACATCCTTTAGCTTGTCAGCAATGACTTTAAATTGCTCTTCAGGCGCTAAGCCTTGCAAGTCTTTAATTGATAGACCTAAGCCATCAAGTGCATACTTAGCTTCCCCTGTACCAGTTTGTGCTACCTGCCCTAATCCTTGCTGCATCCGCTGCAGAGACTTTGTAAGCTCTTCGTTTGTCGCACCATATAGGTTAGCTGCGTGTTGTAAGCCACCAAGCGCTTGCGTTGTGATGCCTAACCTGTCTGCGGTTTTTGCCTGCATATCAATAAATTCAGCATTTTTAGCATAAATTGAGGCATAGGCAGCAACACCAGCAGCACCAAAGCCAACCATTGCTTTTGTGCTTGTACCCACCAATTTCCGAGTTTTATCAGCCCAAGATTGCGTGTTTTTAGTGGCTTTTTTCAATTCAGCCGACAACTTGCCACTTTTACCGATCAAGTCGATAGTGAGTGTTGCAATTGATGACATAGTTAAGTTCTCTTACGTTGGCGCCAAGGACAGGTATTTAAAAACGCTTCTGTTTCACGTTGCTTTTTATTTTGTTCAATTTTGCGCTGCTCTGAACGGTCAAACGTTAGCCCCATTTTTAACCCTTGATGGACTAATCGAAGTTCAAGTTCTTCTGCCGGCAAACGTGAATGTAATTCGTAGATAGAGCAACCTAAGTTATCTGCTAAATTGCAGAGCGCATGTAACTCAGGTTGCTTTTTTAGTTTTTTTCAATAGTTTCAAGATTATCTTGCGATAGGTTTGTGAAGAACAAACCGGTTGTGTGGATCATACCAAGCTGATCAACATCCATTAATTGCGGAAGTTTTGCAGCTTCTTTGTCATCATACTTACCATGGAGCATGTAGTAGGTATTACGTTGTGCAATTTTTTCTAGTTTTTTAGGATCTGCATTTTTATCGGTAAACAATTCCCTTGCTTTAAATTCATCGTTTGCCGGCAATCGATGTAATTCAATTTTACCAACGCCTTTTACGTCAAATACGCGGGTAGAGGTAGCAAGTCTTCCCGCCATAATATCTGCTGCTGTAATCATTAAGCACCCGCACCAACTGATGTAAAGTTAACATTCTGAAGCTTGCCAATACACGCAAACATTTGTTTACCCGTCTCTTTGCCTGATTCACCCGAAAAGTAATCTTGTGGTACCAGTACAAACTCAATTACTCGCCCACTGGCGCGGGTAATTTTCATATTGATGTTGGTGCCAGCTATCACTTGATCAGTGAATGCTTTTTGATCTGCATTGCCGGGTATATCACGCATGACTAATTCAAAGTCTTGGTCTTCAGGAAGTGCTTTTTCGTAGTATGAACGACGAGTCATACCTATATCTGTGTCATCTTCAAACTGCTTTCCTGAGTTTACTTGTGGGATAACATCAATACCTGGTAAAAACTTATCAACGGCCTCTTCACCCGTTGAACAAAATTGTAATGTTGAACCATGTGAGTCAACGGTATCGGTTGCAAGCTCTGTTGCTGGAGTTGGATCTGGCATTTCACACCTCGTTATTTATGTTGTGGTAATAAAAAATATACTCGTATGACTCACGGTATAGTTTTGAGTCAGTATCAAAATCTGGAATACGGCGCTGTTTAAGTGCTAACTGCACATTCACATGCGTATCGATAAACCCTTTTTTGTTAAAAGTAACTTCAATTTGCTTTGCTATTGCCTTAGCGTTAGCGGGTAATTTGCTGTAACAATCAAATTGCACAAATGCTTCGCTTTGATTATCTTCCATGTGAATTTCTATTGGTGTTTCATCATCAACCACAGTCAGAAAGATGTAGTTATCTTTGCTGTTATGATTTTCTGTCAGATGAAAGTTATCCCCAATGAGCGCCATCAAAGCTTGTGATGCTAAAGCTTTTTTTCTTATGCTATTTTCTATCATTTTGCTTTGTTCTTTTTCGCTATGCGGCGCTGTGCCATTTGAATGCGTTTAGCTAAGCGATGGTTGATTACCACCACAGCTTGATTTGTGCGTTTTTTAAATGAATTACGAATAAACGGTTGGGCCTTTTGCCGTGTGGTACCGTACTCAACTTGAACAATGTAAGGCACTTTAAATGCCCCAACTTTTACAAGTGATACCACACCTTTACCAAAGCGCTTTGTTTCTGCACCTGTTCGATTTGTGCTGGCGCGAATTTTAATGCGAGACTTTAAAAAGCCTGGGCGTATTTCTACTTTTTGACCGCTTTTAGTTTTAACTATGCGGGCAAGTTCAGATTCAGGCGCATTACGTTGCATACCTTGCTGATATTTAACAGCACCTTCACGGATAGCGCTTGTCATAATACCTGTCGCTTTTTTCGCACCTATCTCTTTAGAAATATCCTGTAATGCTTGTTCCATTTGCTTTAAACCCGAGATATCAATTCCTGCATCAAGCATTGGTGATCTCCTTTACAGCAATAATGGTTTGGATATTTTCAAAATCTTGATTTATTGGTTCACCAATAATTTCAAATTGGCGCTGCTTAAATGTGATTCGGTGGGTTGCTTTAATTTTACTGCTATAACGACAGGTGATTGTATGGGTAACCTCCCCCATTAACTGGCCGCTTTGCTCTAGTTCTTTAGACGCTCCAGTATGAATGTTCACCCATTTAAAAAATTCATGCGCGAAAGAGTCCGTATTGTAGCCGTCATCTGACTTGGTATTTCCACCAAAGCTTACTTTGCAGTTATATTTAGCAGCTGGCATGGTTTTCATAATAGCTCTACCGCTAATTCGTTTGCGATTGCTTTAAATGCATTTGGCATGTCATAAAGCTGCACGGGTGCAGTATCTTCACGATTTCTAAACCAATCAGCCACTAAAATTAAAATAGCTTGTTTCGCAAGGTCGTATTTGTCTTTGTCAATTAACGTATTTGCCTCAATTGCATCATTCACCACAGCTGCATGACCCATAACGCATTCTATTTGCACTGCATCTGCTACTTTAAAGCCTACTGCAGGCCAGTTTCCGCCTAATTTAGGTGTAATGGTGGCTGTTAAGCCGTGTTCTACAACACGATACTCTGTTGGCTCAAGCGTTACATATTGGCCCAATGTGTTTATGTATTTAATTGATGTGATGCTCCTAAGCGGCGCGGTTGGTAAAACAATTTCCTTACAGAATTTAGGCATAGCAAATTGCCATGTTTGTTCTACGAGTAAACGGCCTGTGCGTTGTTCAAACCGTTTTCGCGCTCTCGGTACCAAAGTTTGCAAATAATCATGGTGATCATCATCTGCATGAGTATGTGCTGCCAATTCTTCTACTGTGAATGGCTCAATCAAAGGTGCCTGGATTAGCTTTCGGAGCATTTTCATTGTTGTTACTCTTCGCCGTCAGTATTCTCGCCAGTATCACTTTCTGCGTCTTCACCTGTCGCATTAAGATCAACAACTTCAACTTTTAGCTCATTGCTGCAATACTCTACCGCTGCTTTGTCACTTGATAGCTCACCAACTTTAATAAGTGGTTCTAGTGTCTCTGCATCACCTTTTACAAGTGCGTTTGGCTCAAAAGGTTGACCAGCAATCACGGTTGCAACCAGTACACGTGCAATAATTTGTTTTTTAGCTGCCATGGTTAAGTCCTTACTTAAATAAAAAAGCCCCTTTTCAGGGGCAATTGGAGCATCAATTAAGCGGCTGCATTTTGGTAGTACTTAACAGCACCACCTACATCAATACAGCGACCACCTGTACGCATAAACGCTAAGAAACCAACTTGGCCTTTACGGCTATACGCACTGTCTGTGAAACGGAAGAACAGCATTTGTGATACATCACGAACAATGTATTTAGAGAAATCACCAAACAATACCGACTTAGCGTTTGCTGCCATAGCTGGAATGTGTTGATTAGTGGCATATGGCTTGCCCAAAATTGTATTTGGTTCAGCTGACTCAATTCCAGGTAACCAAAGTGGGCGCCCTTGACTGTCTTTAAGCTTCTTAACAATTTTGATTGATGAGTCGTTCATCATGTAACCGCACTTCATGCTACGGCGATAAGCAGGATCAACGCTGTGTTCTAGATCAATAAGGTCATCAACAGTAATTGTTGCAATTTGGCCTGAACCGCCCACTTTACCTGCACTGATATCTGCCAAAATACCGTGTGGCTTACCCGTACCATCACCATTAATAAATGCATCTTCAGACGTACGGCCAATACGCATACCAATTAAGTTATTAATGTAACCCTCAAGGTCAAATTGAGTGTCTTGCAATAATTGGAATGGCACTGCAATGACTTTTGAGCTGATCATATGCGTATCAATGTTACGCACACCGAATGAAGTATCTTCGTCATCTGCTGTGGCATTTTCTGCTAACCATTCACCTTGCTCAGCAGTTGCGTTTGCGGTAGGCCAAGGAATTGTAGAACCTGTTTGTGTAGGTACCACAGTAGCCAGTTCACGCATGCCACCATAAGCTTTTAATGCCTGTGAAATACCAGGTGCAATTTCATCAGCAGTGAGGTAACCACCCTCTGAACCTTGGCCAGTGCTCATCGTATTTTTAGGGCTATCAATACGAGCTTGTACTGCAGCGCGTTGTTCTTCATTAAGCGCCGACATACCACCACGTAGCCATGTTGCGTACGCTGCTTTTTCTTGCTGAATTTGGTGCTCAGCTTCATCAGTAGAAATGCCGTTTTGGTCTGCGCGATCTTGAATGGTTTGCTTTGACTTAGCCTGTAAATCGAGCACTTTTTGATGACGGTCAAGCTCACCGTCTAATGCATCGATTTTATTAACCAGATCATCATATTTTTTCTGCTTATCATCAGTCCAAGCTTCATCTTTTGGATGATCTGTGACTAATTGGTTTAGGGTGACAGCTAAACCTTTGCGCTGCTCCCGCTTATCTTGAATGCTAGGCATAATGTATTCCTCAATTTTAAGTATAAAAAAAGCACCTTTCGGTGCTTTCGATAGTGGTGCCAGCGGAGCTAGCTAGTTACAAGCAACATGTTGGCAAATCGTTCTAGCCTTTCACGCTGCGGAAATGTGTTTTCTGGAACTTTGGGCTCAGGTGCGTTTTGATACGTCGTTAAATCCCACGCTTTATTGGTTGTTTGGTCTGTGCTTCCGTCTTGCATAATGCTATCAACAAAGCCGTGCTCTAAGGCTTCTTGTGCGGTAAACCATGTTTCAGCTTGCATCCAGTTACGAACTTGTTCTTCACCTGCTTCTGTACGCTTTTCATAGTCATTTACAATGGTGTTATCAACTTTATCGAGCATGTCTGCTGTATCACGAATTTCTTGGGCATTACCAAGTGCTAGTGTCCAGGCATAATGGATCATATAAAAACCTGAATCAGCAATTTCAATTGTATCGCCGGCTAATGCAATGCGTGTTGCAGCACTTGCGGCAATACCATCAATATGAACATGAATTTTTGCAGGATGCGCTTTTAAACTAGAATAAATTGCCGTCGCTTCAAATACATCACCACCAGGGCTATTTATGTAAACATCGATATCCGTGGCATCACTTACTGTGAGCAAATCACGCTTAATCATTTCTGCAGATACGCCCCACCAAGAGTCAATAACATCGTAAATTAAAAATGCGGGGCGGTTTTCACCTGCATTAGCTAAAGGTGACTGTTGTTTTATTTGATAGCCAACTTGCTCACGGTTTTGGCAGTTGTTTTTAATCAACTGCATTAGTTTTCGGCTGTTTCTCATGGTTAATTGTCCGTTTGTTGGTTGTTTGCAGCAGTTGCGTCGTAAGGTAACGCGTAACGGCCACCTAGTTCTGGTAGATTTTCAAGCTTTCTCACTTCATCAATACTCATCCAGCCCGGTCCTTGCGAGCCACCAATCGCTTGACGGTATGCTTCGTTGCGATCTTTTAAGGTCAAACGCATTAAATTAGCAGCGATAAATTCAGCAAACATGGGCTTTTTCAAAAAGAGTTTGCGGTTTACTTCTTGCTCAAAGCGGTTTAAGTGTGGACCAAGCGTAAAACGCAAGAACGATAAGCCAATTTCACCAATGCCACTGCCCCAAGATGTTGTCTTTTGTTCTTGATTTACCATAAAGCTAGGCAAACCAAACGCACGTGCAATATCTGTAATTTGAAATTCACGCGACTCAAGCAGCTGAGAATCTTTGGCTGACACACTCAGTTGCTTTACATCTGTACTGTTATCAAGAACCAGTGGAAACTTAGAGTTTTCGATACCGCCATAAGCTTTAACCCACGCGTTTCTGAATGACTCTTTTTGTGTTTCATCCCACTTCCCTTGTTTAACAACTGCAACGCGTTGAGTTGAACCTGATTTGAAAAACTCACCACTGTGTTGCTCCATGGCAAGCTCAAGGCCAATGCTATTAAATGCCCCCCACTGAATAACTGACATAGATTTAAGACCATTAAAACCAAAGCCAGGAAAATGCAAAATATCGTCCTGATCAAAGCCTCGGGGATTATCATCAAGTGTGAAAAAGTAATTTAAACGCCCATTGTTATTAACTACATTCATACCTACAGGGCTGATTGGTAATATTTCTTCTACATCACCGTTTCTATCTCTCAGTAAGACAGCAAACCCATCACCGTGAAGCAGCATGCTCGATACGATAAACTCCCAAAATGCAGCTGCACTCCACGCTGGTGTTGGCTGTAAGTTAAATAAGTTAGCTAAACTATGGTTTGGGACTCTTTGTTTATCGTTCTTTTCACTTTGTTCAAAGATATGAACGGGCATCTGAGCAATAGCGCCGGCAATTAATCGCACACAAGCAAAAACGATGGATACTTTCATGGATGTTTTTGGTGTAACAGCTGGGCCTGCAAATGAAGGCATTACCCCAAATAGATCAGCCAAGGAATTAATATCTTGTACTGATATGTCGTTTTGCTCAGCAGTATTGCTTACTTGTGTCGTGCTTTTGCTGCTTGAACGACTTAAAAAAGGGATTTTAAACATTAGAATTCCAAAAACTCTTGGTTAGAACCATCATCTTCTTCAGGCTGCCATGAGCCTATAAAGGCGAGTAACATAGCAACCGCGGTATCAATCTTATTGTCTTTATGCTCTTTGACTGGACGAATATATTTGCCGTCCATGGTTTCTTTCGCGATTACGTTTCCTAAACACCAGGCAAGAACAGGATCACCATTGTGGTGAATGCGGCCCTGCCTGAGTAAAGTTTCAAACTCACGCATAGCCGGTGAAAAATTGGTGTAGTTTTGCGCGACTTTTATTGGCTCAATGCCAGTGTTGTTTTGGACACGCTGTGCGATAGGCGCTGCGCCTGCTGGGTCGTAAAACAAGCCTGTAATCTGATAATTTTCGTTATCAGTTTCAATCGCTCGTTCGACTTCATCGTAATCAATGCTTGTTCCATCGCACTCTAAGAGGTCACCTTGATCAACCCAGTCTCGGTAAATATCAATTTCGCTTGCTTTCGCTGCAGTGACATAGGTTTTAGCAAACAAGTAGTAGTGAAGTTTGCCATCAATTGTGCGGGTAAAGCAGGTTACATCGGCTGTTAAATCATCCGATTCAGATAAATCGACGCCTTTTGTTCCCTCATCTCCCAAGAACTCATCCATGGTAATAGAGTGATCGGCAGCTGCTTTCCAATCTTCCATATTAAGCCAGCTTTCTTTTGCACCCACCCATAAATTTAAGTGTTTTGTTTTAAATGCATTTTGCTTACGCGCTGATTGCTTAGCTTTGTTGAGTTGGGTTTTTAAACCATCAACATCAACCGAAATACCATAGTTAGGATTGGCTTTTATTAATGTATTTTCATCTTGCCAATCATCATCTTTATCTGCTGCGTAGATGATACAAAATGTTGTTTCATCAACCCGAGTGCCTTCTAGTATTTCTTGGCATTCTTTCCAATGTTGACCACATGGCCCAAACCAATTAGAACCGGCTGTTGATATTATAAATTCGAGTGGTTGTTCCCTAGCGCCCATCCCTGTGACCATAGTGTCTCGTTGCCTGTCATCAGGGTGTTCGTGGTATTCATCACAGAGGTAACAACTCGGCGAACCACCATCACCAGGATCACCTATCAAACGTTCAAACTTACCGCCGTCTGCAGTGCTCGATATTTGTTGGGCTAATAATTCAACTTTAAATTGCCGACGATAAGCAGGTTGCCTCGTAGCCATTTTATGGGCTGGTTGAAATACCTCATTAGCTTGCTTCTGATTGGTAGCACCACAATAAACTTCAGCGCCTGGCTCATCATCGTTCGACAACATGTACAGCCCAATGGGTGCAATCCACGTTGACTTGCCATTTTTCCTTGGAACATATACCGCTGCAGATCTAAAACGTCTGCGCTTGGTGATGATATGCTTCCAACCAAATACCTGGGCTGTTATCCACTTCTGCCAAGGGCTTAAAGCAATTAAAGCGTCCTGCCCTTTCGCCCTTGCCCACTTTCCCTTTACATGACTAAAGGTTTCAATAAACCTTATGGCTTTAAGTGCAGCCTCTACATCAAAGTAATATGGAAAATCTTTTGTGCCAGCTCGTTCTAAATCTCGGCTTTCACGCTCAACAGCTAATTTTTCATAACGATTTGCAAGGCGTTTACCGCTTATAACATCGTTAGCGTAACGCTCTATATCAGCAAGGTGGTCATGCTGAAACGTTGGGTAGTTTTTCCGCATCTAATACAAGTCATCAAACAGACCAGGTTGTAAATTGTTAAACCTTTGGTCCGTTGCTGGACTACCACCAATCTGATTAATTAAGCTGTTTAGCTTTCGCCAATCATCGTTGTACTGAGCCACTTCAGGACGATTCTTATGCTGTGCGCCATTGCGGCCAACTGTTGTATAGGTCCAACCAACATTTTCTTGGTCTAAGAACGCTTTTGTTTCTTCCATGCGAGCGATAACAACACAGTACTCTCTAAAGAACCGTGTGAAGTGCGGTTTAAAACGATTAATTTTCACATAAGCCGGAACATCCATTTCCCACACTTTTTGTTCAGGTTTTGACATACCACGCGGACGCGATTGGATCGCGATTTTTTTCGCTTCCTTATCGCTCATTTCCGCTTTTTCTTCGGTACCAGGAAACTGAACGACCTTATCGTCATTCTTTTCTGCTACTGATGGGTATCTACCTGACATAAACTAGCTAACTCTCTATAAAGTGGGCTTTTTCATTTCATTTATAGCCCGCATAAAAATCTCATTAGGGCGGCGGTGTACAGAGCCTCCCCCTAGACTTTTGATGCCCCCGGGTGAGTGCTGTGTCTTGACTCACTTGCCGTCTTTTCTTTGTCACAAGACTGGCAAATGGTCTGAAGGTTTTCTATTTTGTCATCGCCGCCTTGAGACAAGGGAACGATATGATCACATACCCCATGGTAAGGGCCATGCAGCTCAACTGATGTAAGTACTCCTTTGCTCTTACATATCTGGCAAAGGAAGTTATCGCGATGAAATATATATTCTCTTGTTCGTTGCCACACACGACCACCACGACCTGATTGCTGATGATTATCACGCTTGCGACCAAATGCTTTGCGGTGTGGACAAGGCTCGTCATGATGTACCTTGCGACACTTACTACACCAACTACCAGGTTTGTTAGCCATCTATGTTGTCCTGGCATAACAGCTGTGCATGGTCGCTTTGCTGTAGTGCTTCCATTCTTGCTCGATGGAACTCTCTATCATCTTCATGCTTACGCGCTTCACGTTCGTCACGCTTATGTTGAAACCACGCATTAACTAAGAATGTTAATGCTGCGAATATAATCCCCAGTAATATAGCCCACTCATTCAAGCTAAATATCCCTCCAGCTGCAGTGCCTAAGCTTGCGCTGTAGGTCGTTACACTGACGGCCTTTTGCATAGCTATATCACTTGTTTCTATTCGCATTGTTCCACTCTCGCGCTCTTAATAGCTGCTCATTGCAGGTATCAATAACGGTCTCTAAATACACTGTGTACTGACTGTGGGATGTATTGTCTCCAACAGCTTGAATACTAACCTCACAAGGTTTAATGAACTCGTTAGGCATCTGTACAAACTTATACTCAGTTTGTACGACTGTTTTGATTACAGGCTCTAGCGTTGGCGTACTTGAACACGCTGATAACAGCGCTAGGCACACAGTCATTAGCCCAGTTCTTAGTTGTTTCATTAGTCGATAGCCTTAATGCATCAAGTTGTGAGTTAGTTGTTTGAAGCTTATTTTCGATAGAGGTAAGTTGTGCTTGGTGCTTTGCACGAATTTGTTCTAGTAAAGTGCGCTCTTCTAGTAATCGCTTATTTTGCTTCTCAGCATTCACTAAGTTATTAGCCAGCATCTCAACCTGATTCTTATAGCTTTGAATAGTGCCGAGTAGCTGTTTGTTACTATCACGCGCTTCATCAAGCTCAGCGCTAACGCCCACATATCGAAACACTGATATCGCAAGCATCACCCCCAAGCCTGAAAACAATACCTTGTTTAAACTAAACATCGCTAAGCTCGCTTAAGCATAACTGGCGCTCTGCTTCACGGCGCTTAATTAAGCCTGGTAACTTCTGACCATCAGCGTAAACCCAACGCGATAACTCATTACACGCTTTCACTCGTTGGCCATTGTTCAATAGTTTTAATAACGTGCTACTACGAAAGTTCCCAGCACCCACGTTGTAATGAAATGACAAGTAAGCAGCATGTTCGCTTGCTGACATTGATACGCTAACTGCTCTTAGCAGCTGCTTGTTATGTTCGCCTAAGTCTTTAGCAAACAAACTTAAACATTCGTTCTCTGTGTAGTTCTTGCCAAGCTCCGCTGTCGCTGTGTGGCCAAAGCAAGCGGTAACCACACCAACAGCATCTACATAGCCCGTTCTTACCTCACCTTCAAACTGTGCAATCGTAACGCCTGCAAGCGCAAGTACACCGGTAACACCAGCGGCTAATAGCTTGTTTACTTTCATAGGGGCCTCAAACGAAAAAACCCGCTCAGGCAAAGCCAAAGCGGGTCAACAACAGGAACGTGAGCTAAAAGCAGAAACAAAAAAGCCCGAGGCGTTAACCTCGGGCTTTATGTTGTAGCTTTGCTAAGCTTACCTGAATTAGTATAGTTTCTGTCCGGACAAAAGCAATAGTTTTTGAAAAAAAGATCTAGGCCGCTTTGATAAGATCGCTAGCAACCCAGCTAACTATCTCACCCACTATAGAAGAAACCTTTGTTTTATTAATTTTAGTGCTCTGTGCGATCACTCTACAGCTCAGACCCAAGCTAAAGTACTGGCGAGCAATAAGCGGGTAAGTAGGATCTAAATGCCGCATTCTCGCAATACTGGCATCGAGTACTTGCGCATAGTCATCTTTAATCACTAAAGGGCAACCGTTAATATCTAGCTTCACTGAACGCGACGTAACGAGGTTCTGAGACTTAAGCGTTGGTAAGTTCTTCTCTCTAGCCCAAAGCCCCCATTGTGCTAAATCGTTTTCTGCCTGTTCTCTTAGATCTAATTGCATCTTACATCCCCACCGTATTGCTAATAACTTTAAAACTGTTTTGGTCACCCTGTTTTTTACCGTGACCACCCACCGTGACCGCTACAACCCTTATAAATACTACTATGGTCATACTGGTCATAGTGGTCATAGTGTTTTTACATACATTAGGAAGTAACATTATTAAATAGAATATAGATATCAGATGCGTCCGCTCGCACGCGCGCGCGTATGTGTGCGTGAAAACACCGTGACCACCGTGACCACCATGACCAATCCAGCAAACACGCGGCTTGCAGAGGTCACCCCCTGCGGTCATGGTCATAGTAAAAACACTATCTAGCATCCCAAAAGCCCTCCGGCGGGTAATAAAAGGCAGGTCGTTTGCCATTTACGCGCTTTTTCTTTTTCTCAAAACCAAGGCGATGCATAATTTGGCCAACACGTTTTTGTTCAGGTGGACGCATAGCATGTGGGTCCATACTCAATGCTTCCCCCATAATGTCAGCGATTGAATAATCAACACGTCTGTTCTTTTGTAGCCAATCATAAATAAGCCCCTCCCATACATCGGAGTCGAACCTATCCTCTTGCTGCTCTTCAAATAGATGTTTGTATTCATCAGTAGGCCACCAAGGTGTCCCCTCATTTAATAAGTGAACCGCCTCTGCCCATAACTGATCTCTATCTCGCTTTATGGCCTCTTGGCATATCTTTGTACACATCACAGGCCAATAGCGCCGGTTACCCGTTGAGTCTTTTAAATACCTATCTTGGTTTGTGGTACCAATAAAAACACACTGCCGCGGGAACTCTTGCACCATGCGCCCATAACTAGGGCGATACCTATCAACCTGCGAACCAAAGAACTGTTTAGCTTTGGTGTTTTCAGCCTTATTAAACGCATCAAGCTCTGCAAGCTCAATTCCCCACATCCCCTGCATTTGTTGAAACGTATCTTTTTCACCTAACGCCATCGGGGTATCAGTAAACCAATCACCAAATAGGTTGTGGCACATTGTCGATTTACCCAACCCCTGCAAGCCCTCTAAAATCAACACCGAGTCAACTTTTACAGGTGGCCGCATTACCCGAACTACAGCAGAAACCAAAAAGAATGTGCCAACCATGGCCGCATAATCAGAGTCTTCTACTCCTAAGTAGTCATGCAACCACATAGCCACTCGCGGCTTACCATCCCACGTTATTGACGTTAGATAGTCTTGAACGGGATGAAAGGCATGCTCTTCTGAATGAACCAAAATAGCACCAAGTACATCACTGGGTTTAGGTGTAAAACCATAGCTTTCAGATAAGTAAATTCGTAAGCGCTCGGTATCGGCATCTGTCCATTCACCAAGCTTTGCCATTTTAAACGGTGGCAACTTACGCTTAATGATCCGATAGCTAAAATTGCAATAACCTAAAACACCATCAAAAGCAGGATCGTGTTCTAAAACCAACTTTGTATTACTGATATTCGCTTGTGGATTGCCAGCATTCGTTCTTTGGAAAAGCCGTTGCCACGGCTCATCCCCCAGTGAACGCTCCCGCGCGTTAGCGTTTTTCGGCGGCGGGTTATCACCATCATTAGCGCTAGGCTTATCAACAACAGCAGATAGCTGCTTTTTAACCTCAGCTAAACCAGCACTTACATGTAAGTCATTCCAATCTGTTAAAGAACGTGAGGCCATCAAGCAGCCTCCTTATTTAAAATACCAGAAAAATCTGGTGCAGCAACAAGGCCATTTACCGCAGCTGCTGCTTCATTCGCTTTTGTTATACCAGGATTACCCTTTGTATTAACGTCGTTATCTGCACAAAACAAAAAGGTCTTATCTTTTAGCTTTTCTGCAAATGCCAAAGCCACAGGTAATAAATTACCCGCATCGAGCGCCACCGCACACGGCCAACCAGTCGCCATATGAATGCTAGCGCCCGTTGCATACCCTTCACAAACAGCCAAAATATTACAGCTACTTGCTTTACCAATAAAATGAAACAGCCCTGATTTACGGCCATGCTTTAAAAACAACTTGGTACCGGTATTGTTGATTACTTGGATGTTCCAAATTTGCTTATTAATATCAATAAGGGGTATGGCCAGACTGCCACGCTTGATATGTAAAAACGAAAAGTCGCGCTCTTCATCTTTGGGTAATGCTTCAAAAAACAGCCTTATTGCCTTAGGACCCTCAACAATCTCAGTCGTAAAATTATCCCGTATGATCAAAACAAACGACTTCTTAAAGCCCAGCACACCAAACGCATGTACTTTTTTATCGCTTAAGTACTTATTTGATTTTATCGGTATAGTGAAGTTTTCAATAATGTATTTGGAAAAGTCACTAATTACCCCATGCCAACGCTGGCGCGCTGCTTCCTCTTCTGCTTCTTTCGCTTCGCGCTCTTTTGCTCGTTTAGCGTAATCAGCGTTGAGTTTGGCTTGTTGCTCAGCCGTCATAGGTTCTCGGCTAAATGTAAAGCCCTTATCTTTAGCCATGCCGATTACAGTACCAATCGTAACACCGCCACCCGCTTTTACGCTGCGCCACATGCTTTTAACATCGCTTGGCTTATAACGTTCACCGCCAGCGCTCCACGAATCAAAAATATCAAAGCCCGCATCAGCAAACTCATTTTTAATGCCCATGGCAATTCTAACCCAGGTATCACGATCTAAATTTGGGTCAAGATACTGCAAAGCGTCTTGTACATCTTGTAGCGTTGCCTGCTGCATAATTAAAATTCCTGTTAAAAAACGCTTCCCTAAATTAGTATGTTTAGCGACCAAACCAACAAACTAAAATAAGGAAGCTGAATATGTATAAATACCGTCTTTACTACTTGTGTGGAGAGGGAGACATGACCCCAAAAACATATACATCAACTAACCCTGTGCAAGTGGGTGATGTGATTGAACTTGAAAATGGTTTTTATCATCAAGTAACTCAGGTTCTTCAACAAAAGACAGGCGTTCGCCTTGATCTGTCCAAATCTGCTCAATCTGCTGATGAGGCAGAACTTCTAAGAGAGCAACTAGAACACCCCCTAAAGTTCTAGCAGCCTCTTTCGAGACTTCTAATTCACTAAATTTTGTCAGCGGCCACATAAGTCTTGCTTGTGTATCAACACCAGCCTGATGAATTCCCATACTACTTACCCAAACAGCAGCCCTAACCTTTTGTTCTAATGTCGGCTTTGGTACAACGACTTTAAGTTCGTGTAGCTTGCCAGGGTTAGGGTTCAACAAATTAGCCAACACAACAGGATTGATATTGCGTAATTTTTCTAATAGCTCAATTTCAGTCATTTTGATGCCTCACGGTTTTCAATCAACTCAACAGACTCTGTCAGAGTTGTTCTCTTTACATCATCTAACATTGCCTGCTGCATAATTAAAATTCCTGTTAAAAAACGCTTCCCTAAATTAGTATGTTTAGCGACCAAACCAACAAACTAAAATAAGGAAGCTAAATGTCGATATCACTAGACCCACAAAATAAGTTTGTCTTGATTAGTTCACTTGTTCTGCACCACACAGCAAAAGGCTTTCCCTTTGAAGTCGAATTAACTAATGAAAAGCTTGTGTCTTTTCTGTCAGAACATGGGATCAACCGGCTTATAGACAATTTAGAAGAAGTCTTTTTGCCAACGATTAATTGGCTTAAAGATGAAGGGTATATTCGTCTCGCAATTGACAATGAAAACTCATACACCATTACTGAAAAAGGCTTAAAGGCTGCACAGTTCAAAGTAAAACAAGCACCAGGTTGGTTTAAGAAATATCTTGGAACCAAAGTTGATGATGAGTATTTCTTTAAATACGATGAACATGGATTCGGTATATCTAAATTGAAATGCACCGGTCCTGCCCTCAAGCTTTTACCAGAGAATTGGCTTTCGGCTGACGAATAACGGCTAGTCTTTTTTCTAAATTAGCTTTTTTTTCAGCTATACGCTCCAAGAGTTTTAATGTTTCATCTAAATTCTCTTGGAGTTGCTCTTCCCTTTCTTTTAAAAAATCAAAGTCTTCTTGAGTTAACCCAAACTGCTTTGTTTCACCTTTGATGTTAAAAGTTGCAACACCAATACATTCACATTTACCGTTATTCATAAATCACCTGTATAAAAAACATATATTCGTTTAGCTAAATTCCCAGTTATTGATCGACTAATCAAAGAACTTGCGCGCGAAACTGATTAAATAGCTCATCACAGCTAATTAATTCTCTCGTATAAGGGAGTCTTACAAACGCTCCCTTGTAATTAGCGTCACATTCTTTAGCGCCTTGCTCAGCTGATTCTTTTATGTGAATTAGCAACTGATCTTTATTTGAAATCACATCTAAAACTGACTTATTTGTTTTATTGGTATGCATCTTATTAGCTCCTTAGGTTCCTGCTTATTCTTGTTCAGGTGCTGAAAGGCTTTGAGGTAAAAGCGCTTCATAATTTTTAGAAAACACAGCTTGCGCCATTTTTAAAAAGCTTTCTGTAGGGTAAGAAAATACTTGGATATGCATGTCAGATTTATGGAAATCCGTAATATGAAAGATCAAGTCGTTAGCTTGGTGCAGTTCTTCTATGCGCGTACTAACCAAGTTAGCAACATGCTTATCAAGTTTACTTAACGCCCCTTGCAAGCGTTCAATAAGCGGAATAACAGCATCGTTATCAACACTAAAATCTATTTTTACGTCTGAGACCTGAGCCATAAATCACCTGTATAAAAAAACATATATTCGTTTAGCTAAATTCCCAGTTATTGATTGGCTAATCTAAAAGCTCAACAACACAGGAACCAAACCATGAAAACAATCCAATCAAGCAGCTTGTTTTGTATCCTCTGGCGGATAAATGTCAGGTCTCAACTCATGACGAGAAACACCCGTCACTCTCTCAATCAAAATAACTTTGTCTGGGGCAACTTTGCCAGTTCTTAACCAATAAGAAATATTTTGTTGGGAACTACCAATGGCCTGGGAAAGCTTTGTTTGAGCGCCGGCTATTTTTATAGCTTTTTCAAGAGCAGGATTTTTTGAGTTCATACTCTACCTCTAAAAGAAAATGTAGAGCACAAGAGTACAAAGGTATTTGTTTTGTTGCAACTAATATTTTTGTAGATACACCCTACAAATTATTTTGTAACATTATAATTATAAGAATAACGTTAGGTTTATCATGAGTGATTTAGGCAACAGGTTAAAACAAGCTCTAGCATCTAGAGGTATAACTCAAAGTAAATTAGCTAAAGAGATTGGGGTTAGCCAACAATCTATTCAGTATTTATCATCAGGTAAAGCTCGCAAATCAGGGCATACAGCCTCGATAGCAAGGGCCTTAAATATTTCTGTTGATTGGCTAGAAAAAGGGATTGGTCAAATGGAGGTTGATATTGACAATGCTTTACCTACATACAAAGTTTTATCGAGCATCCCATTGATTAGCTGGGTGCAAGCTGGCCAGTGGGCAGATATCCAGCTTGGAGAAATTGAGCAGTTTTATCCATGCCCTGAGAATCATAGTCAGTACACTTATGCCTTAGAAGTTAAAGGCGAATCTATGTCACCTGATTACATCAACGGTGAAATAATATTTGTTGATCCTGAAGTTGAAGCAAGAAACGGTTCATGTGTAGTAGTTAGACAAAACGGCAATTCTGAAGCAACATTTAAACAACTTATCATTGATGGAAGTCAAAAATATTTAAAAGCACTAAATCCAAACTGGCCTTCACCTATAATAGAAATGTTACCAGATGCAACTATTTGCGGTGTCGTAATTGGTAGTTACAGAAAAAGAAACTAACTTATAACCCATTAAAAACATACATAGGAAATGATATGGCACTAATAAAATGTAAGGAATGTGGTCACCAAATAAGTAAAAAGGCAGAAAGCTGCCCTAACTGTGGTGCTGTACTTAAGAAAAAAAGAGGTAATATTGGCTGTGGTGGTTTAATCGTTGTATTAATCGTATTGTTTTATTTCTACTCTACTATCCAAGACTCACGTGAAGAGTCAGCCAAGCAGCAAGTTCGTTCTTCCCAACTAGCCCAATACAATCAAAATAAGGCTAAACTACTCGAGCAAATGAAACAGCTAATTGATCAAGGTGAATACCTAAAAGCAAAAAGATTAGCTGGCGCATATAACACCGTTACAGACCCCGAATTAGTCAAACTAAAAAATAAAGCTACTGAGCTCGAATTGGTAGAAAAAGTTGCGAAAATACCAACCGCTGAAACAAAAAAGAACTTTGAAATTTATGAACAGCTTATAAAGTTAGCGCCGGAAAATAAGACTTATAAAGACAAGTACACGTTTTATAATGAAAAAATGGAACGGGTTCGCTCTATAGAAAAGCAATTTAGTCAATTTGATGGTTCACATACTTTGCTAGAAAAAATGATCAAGAGAAGTTTAAAGAACCCCGATAGTTATGAGCACGTTAAAACAGTTTACTGGGACAAGGGAAATTACATATTAGTAAAAACGACATATAGAGGGACTAATAGCTTCAACGCGGTGGTAACAGATTCAGTAGAGCAAGCTTTTACAATCCAAGGTGATGTATACAATAAATAATTAGATAACTTAACAACCCTCTTAAACCGCCTTCAAAAGGCGGTTTTTTTATGTCTACAAATAAGTCAAAAAACAAAATAACAAATATTTTTGTTTTTATGTGTTGACTAAAAACAAATGTATGCGTAATTTAAATAACAAATAAATTTGTTATTTACTGCTATGAACCCATTACGCACAGAAACTGGATACCAGCTTGACGATATGCACGTAAGTGCAAAGCCTCATTCTCGCTTACCTGCACAGCAAGCACGTACGCTGCTGCTCGTAGCAAAAGGGCTAACACAAAAGTCTATTGCGGAATCATTGGGTGTAAAACCCACCACAGTTCGACAAGCCTGTAATGAACTCAGCTTTAAATTTAACACCCATTCAATGCGCCAAACGGTACACCAAGCAATTAAGCAAGGTGTGTTGCGTTACACCATGTGCCTAGTGCTTGTGTTGTTAAGTGCAACCAATAGTGACGTTGAGCGCAGTTTTAGAACGATTCGAGTAACCCGAACTGTTCGCACCACCCGTTTACGCCGACTGCGTGAACTGCAAAACGACTTACTAGCAGCCTAAGGCCAAGGAGAGTGAATATGACCAAAGTATTTATATTCCCAACAGCACGCAATAACGCAGCAACAGCCCCGTTATTACACAAGCTAAAACAAGCTCAGCGCATTAGCCCTTTTGAATTAGTGGTGCCAGAGCTAAAAGCGGCAAACAACCCGCCGCCAGAGCCACCGCCACAAGCGGCCTAAAGCAAGGTTTCACAGTTCGCTGGTACGCACTTGCCCAACCAAACCAGCCGAGTGGTTGCCGTAAGCAACTAAAACAACACAACAGGAAAAGGAAAAAGCTATGTTAAACGTATTCACATCACTGGTGATCAACCAGCTCAAACAACGCATAAACTTCATGAACCAACGAATGCAAGGCGAAGAGCTACGCATTTATGAGTCTGGTACTAAGTACTGCTTAATCATTTTATTTGATATCAACAACCAAGTAGTGCTTGGCTCAATCGCGTTAAACGCTAGCGCCCGCCGTGACTTATGCATGACGAAAGCCTTTTTAAGCCTGATTGAAAACACACGCATCCCAAAAGCAGTTTTGGCGGCATGAAACCCCTTAAGAAAGCCCTATCAGCAATGCTATTCATCACGTTATTAATAGCATTGCTGATTTTTGAACAGAACCTAGAAAGCTGGGTTTAACAACACAGGAACAAACCAATGCAAGAATTACACGCACTAGTTGACAAGAAAGTCGCTGACTTGATTCAAAGTGGCGAGATTGAGAAGTCAATTGAATTAGGAATCGAGAAATCAATTAACGAATCAATCCGTCGCCAATTTGAGTCATATGGCAACATCACCAAACAGTTAGATAAACTGCTTGATGAAAAGCTAAAAATTGACCCATCACAATTAGATATACCTACTTACAACGACGTAATGCTAAAAGCCATTGAACAAAAAATTGGTGAGTTTTTTGAAAGTAAAGCTGCCGCCAAACTCATGGAAGGCATGAACAAGCTATTCGCTCCACTGCCTGAATCAATGGATATTCACGAATTTATAAACAAAATAGTAGCGCACTGGAAAGCAGAAGATCACTACGACATAGATAATACCGATGAATATGCCACAGTTGAACTTAAAGAGAATGACAGTGTACTTGGTGGTTACAATTTAGAAATTTGGAAACAGCGTGAATCTGGTTATTTCTCAAAATCTAAAAACAGCTCTGAAGTAAGTTTGTACATCGGTGAGGGCGGTGATATCAGACTTCGACACACATGGAACCCTACCATTCTTCATGGCGAAGATAGCCTAATTATTAAAGCTTACGCTTCCTCAATGGTCATTACTGGTTTAGCTGACTTTGATGAAGACCTCTTAGAACTTCGCTTACACCCAGATACTGATTGGTAAGCAGTAGTTTCTGACAGCTCATTTTAAAAGTGGGCTGAATTGAAGTTATTACAACACCAGGATAAATACCATGAGTAATCACCCTTTATCAGTCGTAGATGCAATCGATAATTTAGTTGCGGCTTATAACCAAGAAGTTGCTGAGTTTGACCAAATGGTTGAAAACGAACAGCAGCTACAAGTACAAAATGACAAGCTTACTGCTTTGGTAAAAGACTATGAGCAAGGTGCTGCTGTTGTTCTTAAAAATGCTAAAAATGCCGATCAACAGCTGGCGCAAGCACAAAGAGAACGCGATCAAGCATTAGCTAAAGTAAAAGACTTAACAATTACGCTAACCGCGTATAAAGAAATAGCCGGCACACCTAAAAAGCTACGCGACAAAATAAAAAGCTACAAAGACAAGCTAGAAAGCCAGCGCTTAGCGACTGAACAACAAAAACGCCTTTATCAAAGCGAACGCAAAACAACGGCCCAGCTTAAAACCGAAATAAGCGAACTTAAAAATCGTTTAGCAGCCGCTGACATAGTGCAAATCTACCGTGGCGATACCGACATTGTACAAACTTACCCGTATCACATTGGTGGCATGGTTGAGGGCCATGATGCTAGGCAAACCCCACTACTCTACCTACACCAAAGTGGCCGTGGTGGTTTAATCATCCTCAACAAAGACGATGAAGCCGAATTAGTCGAAGCCCCTAAAGGCGGCTTACGCCCTAAAAAAGACACCTTAGAGCTCTGTGGTAACTGGTTACGCCGTGTTAAAGCCAATAACTGGGAGCTAACAGCCACAGACCTACTTACTTTAAGCAATGAAGATGAACAGTTTTGAACAAGCGACGCTTGAAACCCTGGTCAGCTTTAAAGCTAAGGACCAAAAAGAGATCAGCCGCTTACTAACTAGCAAAAAACTTCAAAAAGAAGCCTGCCAACTGGTTAAAAAGTGGAACGATAATCGTCAACAATTGGGCTTAGTCCCTTGGACATAACAGGAAACACCATGAATACAGAACTCAACGATGTCATGCTCGACCTAGAAACTATTGGCCAACATTCAAATGCGGTGATCGTATCAATTGGCGCCGTATTCTTTAACCCACTTACAGGCAATATTGGTGCAGAATTTTACCAAGTCATCGATATAGAAGATGCCATGAAATACGGCGAGGTAGATGGCTCAACACTTAAATGGTGGATGAAGCAAAACGATGATGCCCGTTCGATTTTCAACACCAACGACACCATGCCACTTAAAGATGCCCTGCTCGAATTCAACGAATGGATATACCAAATCGAAGGGTTTAGAAATCGTGTTGTTTGGGGTAATGGCGCCACATTCGACAACACAATTCTAACCAATGCCTACAAAGCCACCAATATGGCAAAGCCATGGCACTTTAGAAATGATCGCGATGTTCGAACAATGGTTGATGTTGGCCGTCGAGTACTTGGTATTGACCCTAAAAAATCAAATGCATTTAAAGGTAACCCACACAACGCATTAGATGATGCCAAGCACCAGGCTAAATACATTAGCGATATCTACAAACAGATATCACATTGCCATTCAATCTATTTGAAACAGTAAGTTATGCACAAATTTAAACGCAACTGCGTGGCCCAGCAAAGGGCCCGCATACGTCAATTCTATCAACATAAGAAACAGGCTGAGCAGGTAAAAAAGCCTAAACACACAAAGGAAGCAGCATGAGTAAAGTATATCCAATTGATCAAATGTCTTTAATTTCAGCTATCAACACCGAGCTGACAAGACAACACCCTGACATGCCATTAATTTCATCTGTTTTTAACAAGTGCATTGAAGCCGCAAATTTAATTTGTGAAGAGTGCGAGCGTGAAAAAGTTATGGCAACTGATGGGATGAGTCTTAGCGAATGGTTTAACTGTGACGACACAGGCCTAAGCTCGCGTTTTATGGCATATGTAATGGATAGTGGTATTCCACCTCAAATCCCCGTTCAAGAGTACGCGTATCCAAGGGATGCCGACGACCTAGGTCGCTGTATAAGAATGGTCCGCGCTTGCGAGTTAGAAAATCAATTGTTTTTACTGCGAACAGCAGGCCACGAATGGCGCCAAATAGCCAACGACTGGGAAAAACTCGTTACATGGTACGACCAAAAAAATTGGCAAGAGCTAAGTAAGTATTTCTCTGAAATTAGAGCGAGTGAATAAAATGGCAACAGGAAAAGTAACACCCGGGGATGTATTCAACAATTGGACAGTGCTATCTGAAGAAGCTTGTGGCCAATACTTTTTATGTCGCTGTATTTGTGGCACTGAGCGTTCAGTTAAAAAAGGTAACTTAGGCAAAGTTACCGGCTGTGGTTGTGTACGTAAAAGCTACCAAGCCAGCAATACACCACGCAAAGTAAAAAAACAGCCGGCTAAAGTACCCAAGCAAAAACCAGCGGCACTAAAAAAAGCCGTACCCGTTGCTTATGAAGAACGAACCAAATCGCCACGCGAACAACTAGAAGACCGACTAGACCAACACCGCCTAGAACGTGAACTTAATGAATTGTGTGGTATTTAGCAATGAGCAAAAGAAAAATTGTTTCAGCATTAAAAAGAAAAAATATTCCTTTTGTAAGGGTTGAGTATGTACGCGGATGCCCTACTCCTAGCGGATATGCTAACGGTTGGGATATAGAAATAAGCGAAGCAACAGAGGATAGACTGTTTGAAGCTGGCTTTTCCAATATCAGTACAGTAAATGAAATCGATACCACCGAAGAGGCTCTTAAGTGGATTTGCTCTATGCCAAATCTGGTGTTAATTAAACAAAACGTGGATTCAGTTAAATGAACGCTATCACCATGCCAAAGGCCTGTATTAGCTGTCAGGCCTATAAACACATTGGTAAAAGCGACGATCCGCACTGCCCGCATACCGACTGGCGCGGGCAAGCTAAAACAAAAACCCGTTATGGCCACTGCCAAGTACACAAAACCCAAGTGTTCATAACAGAGCTTTGTAACCAATATCAGCAAGAACCATTTATAGAAGTGGTTGATGCTGATAACAGGCCTGAGGCAAAACAGCCAAGGCAAGAACGACTCTTATTTTGAGGTAAAACTATGGCTAAGAAAGTAATCACTATTTTAGAAGAGGCCGATGGCGTCGTTATTGAAATTCGCACCAATGGTCGTCGCGTAAGTTATGAGTGTGAAGACCTAGACGAAGCACTAGAAACACTTCCCCACTTAGACGAACTGCAGGCTGGAGAATAACTATGACCGTTACATATGTAAAACTTGGCTGGGTGAAAGCCAAGATCATCGAACAACACAAAGGCTTTACAGACGATGCACTCAATAGAATGCGTCAAACTGGTAAAATCGTAGAGGGTGTGCACTGGAAAAAAGTACGCGGTGTTGTTGTGTATAACTATGAAAAATTAGACGAGTATTTTGATAATGACGGCATCGCTGCTTGAGTTTTGTAAAAAGTATGAGGGTGTCACTATCCACGGTAAAAACATACGTATTATGTTCAGTTACCGTGGTGTGCGCTGCATAGAGCCACTTAAAGGCATTTTGATATCTAAGTCAAATATCAAGTTTGCATCGAATAAACGTACCGCCATACTGCATGAGATTGCAACCAACCAATTTAACTACGCTAAGCATTTTCCTGATTCAGCAAAGGTAAGATTGTTTGAGGGAAAAGGTGCAGTACCAACAGTGAACACTGCTTTAGACAAATGGCTAGAAAGAAACAAAGCCAACACCCGGGCAGATAACTACAAGCACAATTTAGCCAGGTGCAAATTATACATTCGCCCACAATTTGGCGAGTTAAAGTTAGACAAAGTCACCTTAACCATGATCCGAGACTGGCGCGATTTAACACTCACCACATTTTTATCAAATAAAACAATTAACGATGTGTTTATTCCCCTACGTGGCATATTCAAAGATGCAATGGCAGACAGGTTAATAGACTTTAATCCACTCGACCATTTACCAAATTTAAAAAGAAGCCGCTCAGAAAATTGTGACCCTTTCACCTTAGAAGAACTGCAGTTGATAGAGTCGCAGCCAACCGCTGATCAAAGTGAGCTTAATGGGTTTTTATTTGCTTGTTGGACAGGTTTACGCGCATCTGAGTGCTACGCGCTTGCGTGGGAAGACATTGATTTTGTAAAACGACAAATAAAAATTAGACGTGGTGTTACCAAAGGCGATTATGCCTACACGAAAAATGACGGCAGTTATAGAACCATCGACCTACTAGACCAGGCATACGACATATTAATTCGTCAAAAGACACTTTCATTTGCAATGCCGGCAATCAAGGTCGATGTGTTAAAAGATGACAACCGCAGCTATGAAAAAGCAGAGCTTAGATTTGTGTTTATTAACACCCTAAACCAAAAGCCACATACTGATGGCCAAAACGTTAATAAACGATTTTTACAAAAACATTTAAAAAAATGTGGCATTCGCTACCGCGCTATAAACCAAGCTCGCCACACATTTGCCAGCCAGCTGCTTACCAAAGGTGTAGCTGAACGTTGGATAGCTCGCCAAATGGGCCACACATCCATCACCATGTTAGAAAAGCATTACGGTAAATGGATGAACGAAGAAATACCCGACATGGCCGCGAGAGTATCAAAGATATTCTCAAGCCAAAGTCACCAACGAAAAACTAAGCCGGCTAATCCATAAATACTCAGGCACAAAAAAACCCGCTAATTGAGCGGGTTTCATTTAGTTAATTTAGCATCAGCTTCTTGTACAAATTTGTCAATTTGCATTCTTATTCGCTTCATTTTGTTTGGGTCACGCTTATCTTCTTTATCACCAAAAATCTCGTTGTGATCTAGCATTAACTTCATATCTACAAGCTCCCCAGTTTCTGTTTCGTGGAACTTAACCACTACCAGAGGATCATTTTCTTCATCATTTGGGAGTAATCTTGCGTGGTATATACCTATATACCAAGGTGAAGCGCCTTCTTTGAGAGATGAATCTTTAATTCTGCCGTATTGTCTGTGACTCTTTGATTCATAAACTTCGACATAACCTTGTGTTTGCCAAAGCTCTTGAAGTGCTACAATTTCATCAAGCCATTCAGTGTAGTCATAACCAAACTCGGCTGACAACACTGCAAATAACTCGTTAACTATCGCATCTTCAATTTCTTTTTTTTCTGGGTTTTGCTGTGACATTAGTGATATTTACAGTTCCTAACGCGCTTATTAAAGCTGCTTTTTTTTCATCCTTGGTGCCACTTAGATAGATTCGATTGCTCCTATCGGTAGCCGCAACCATTTGAGAAAACTCTCGCATGTGGTCTTGTTGATTACTATTAAACATGTAACCTCCTACATATAAGTGTCGGTGAATGCGTATTAACCAGAGATATGGTTATCTCATTAACACCATCAACTTTAAAGCACACTATGATGCTTATATGTACGATCCTAGGGTATAGCAAGGAGTATATCAAGTATTATTTTTAACCTGGAGGGTTAAATTGATCCAATACGGATCCATTAGAAAGAGAAAACCCTCGTAACTCATTGAATTACAAGGGTTTTTAATGGTGGAGCTGGGGGGATTTGAACCCCCGTCCGAAAAGCCTCGACCTTTGGTACTACATGCTTAGTATCGTCTTTTAGTTAACCTTTACAGCTCGGACGAACACGATCTGCAAAGGCGAGGCCGCTTAGTTTTAACCCTTCAACCCCGGCCAGGGTTTCCGCAGCGAGTCTGTGTAGGGTGACACTTCAGAACCGGGTCCACAGACATACACCGGAGAAGTGCTAGCGGGCTATTATGCCGCTAGAGCGTAGTTATCGTCGTTTGCGATTACTTTAAATTGCGGCTTTTTTACGAGGCCAACCGCACCTCGACATGCACCTCGGGCGTCTTGAATTCCGTCGAATCCTAATCAGCCCCTGAATTTGGTATCTCATTCAGAGTGTGCAAGCAGTATAACTGAGTAAGTCGTTTTTACTCAAGGCATTAATGAGGTTATTTTTGCTAAGTCCCTTTGAATGCTGAAATTTCAAACAGGAAATATCAGTTTTTATACATATTTTTACATTTAATGCATACATTATCTTAACATAGTACAAAAGTTGTGCTGAAATGGGGGTTGTTGTTACCTCTACTATAAAAATCCTGTAGCAACACATAACTATAATAACAAGCCGTATTTTACAGGACTTACTAAATGTCGATGTTTACCTTCGATAAGCAAAGTGGTGATGTCTCTTTGCAAGAACACCCACGAGATGCAGGTTTTCCTATCAATAGTGCACAATTGATAGAAGCGATTGAACAATCGCCTTATGCTAATTTTGAGTTAGTAGATGCCAATATCGGCAAGCTATTCACGCCAAGTAGCCATTACCAAACTCAGTCTTTGATTGTTGCTAAAGCTGTAGATGCACAGTTAAAAATTAGCATTGATGAAAAAAACATGGTGGTTGAAGCAAGTATAACAACTGCCCGCGGTGGAAAAATTATCAGCATGGACTGTGCTAAAGCAATGCTGGCTGAAGCCGGTGTTGTAAAAGGTATTAGTATCCGAGCGCTTGATACATTTTTAGGGCAACAATTTAAACAGCCCCCCGGCGCCCATTACTCCGCTATTATTGCACATGGCAGAATGCCCAAAGAAGGCACTGATGCTAAATTCGTGCGTTTATGCTCAACTGCACAAGACCGTGTATTAAGCCCACAAGAAACCACTGGCGGTAAAGTGGATATGCGCAACTTAGGTGCCATTATCACAGTTAAGCCTGGGACGCCTTTAATGCAACGAGTTCCTGCAACCGGTGGAGAAGATGGCTTTACTGTATTTGGTGATGTTCTACCCGCTAAACCCGGAAAAGATCTCCCTCTTGAACCATTCGAAGGCACACGAATTGACCCAGCTAATAGCAATATGCTGATCGCGGATGCTAAAGGGGTGCCTGTTGCCCTACCCCGTGGTATGCGTGTTGATGATGTATTGTGTTTTCACCATGTTGATGTAAGTACAGGTCATGTTGAGTTTGATGGCAGTGTTATTATCAGTGGTGATGTTAAAGATGGTATGTTCGTTAAAGCAACGGGCGATATTACAGTCTTAGGTTTTGTCGAATCAGCGACAATTGAAAGCAAGAGCGAAGTGACAATTATGCTAGGTGCGATTGGTCGTAAACGTGATAATGCAGATTCCTTTACTTGCAATATTACCGCCGAGCGCACTATTTCTGTTGGTTATGCTCAATATTGCCACATTAAAACACAGCAAGATCTGTTTATAGAGCGCCAAGCATTGCACTGTGATTTAAGTGCTAGACGACTTATTCGTGTGGGCAAAGCGAACAATCCTCGCGGTAAAATTATTGGTGGCAATATTTTAGATGCTATGCGAATTGAAACAGGCGAGCTTGGTGCGCCATCAGGCACCAAAACTCGTGTTTTTATAGCGCAGTACTGGCATGATTTACGCCAAAAGCAGCAGCAAATTAATGACTTTGAAAAATTATTAGCGACAAAAGCCGCAGCTCTACAGCAAGCACGAAAAAAGGCCAGTAAAATACCAGACCCAGCCCAGCGTGCGCATTACATTAATAAGATTACTGCAAGTGAGCAGCAAATTAAGTTAAAAACGGCCAGTACGAAAAAGAAAAAGCATTTGGTCAAACTAAAAATTTCACGATTACTAGCAACAAGTAGGCTTAAAGTAAATGAGTTGATGCACCCAGGGGTGGAGCTTAAGATTGCGCAAGAGAGTAAACAGTTTTCACGTATCTACCCTCCTAATATGCTGCGCTATGTTGAAGGAAAAATTACTCAGTCGTTTTAGCGGCTGAGTCTTGTTCTTCTTCAGTTACTTCGGTTTCTGGTAGCGGCCAACCACCAAGTTGCTGCCAGCGATTAACGATCAAACAAAATAGCTCGGCGGTGCGTTCGGTATCATAAAGCGCTGAGTGAGCTTGTTTGTTATCAAACTCAATGCCAGCAGCTCTACATGCTTTGGCTAAAACGGTTTGCCCTAACGCAAGCCCTGCAAGTGAAGTGGTATCAAAGCTAACAAATGGATGAAATGGTGTGCGCTTTATTTTACAACGCTCAATCGCTGCATTTAAAAAGCCGTGATCAAACGCTGCGTTATGTGCTACAACCACTGAACGCTGACAACCTGCTGCTTTTTGTGCCTTGCGCACAACTTTACAGATCTCTTTAATCGCTTCTTCTTCTGGTACAGCACCACGTAAAGCTGAAAACGGATCAATACCATTAAACTCAATAGCCGCTTGCTCGATATTCGCGCCTTCAAATGGCTCAACATGAAAATGAACTGTGTGATCAATACTTAACACACCGTGTTCATCCATTTTTAATACAGATGCGGCAATTTCTAATAGCGCATCGGTGTCTTTATTAAAGCCTGCAGTTTCAACATCAATCACAACAGGAAAAAAGCCACGAAAGCGTTTTGCGAAAAGAGTTTGTTCAGTATTTTCCATAGTCTTCTTGGTTTGCCAGTGTAAGCTGGCTATTATGTCAAAAACCACGGCTGCTCTGCTAGGGGTAATACACTGAAATCGTATATTCTTAACAAGTTTTTAGGCACATTATTTGCTTTAAACTAATCAGCTAGCGCTGTGCTATGCAGTTTTAACTATTTAGCACACAAACTTGCCAATTAATTGGCATTGATGATTTGTTGGAGATTTACCGTGATGAAGTTTTCATTACTCCCTTTAAGTTTAAGTCTTATGTCGCTATTTGCTGCCACACATACAAGCGCAGCTATGCGTGAGTACACTGCAACAGCAGATACTTCTAACTGGAATATGGTTAAAACATCTCGCTTAGAATGCCAATTAAATCATGAAGTTCCTTACTATGGTGAGGCTATTTTTAGCACCACGGCCAGTAAAAATAAAGACGTTAACTTTAATCTTGATATGGTTGTTAGGCCAGATAACTACAGCATTGCTGGCTTAAAAGCAGTGCCACCACACTGGCGTGCAGGCATCCCAGCCCGTGATTTAGCTAATATGAAGCTGTTACGAAAGTTTGACGGCGAACTGGGTAATAAAACTGCGTGGGAGATGCTCACAGAACTTGAAAAAGGTTACCAACCGACATTTTATTACCAAGACTGGCAAAACAGTGCCGACAAAATTGCCGTTGGCTTATCAAGTGTTAACTTCAAGCAAGCCTACTGGGCATTTTTACAATGTCGCGATGCCATGTTGCCCTACAGTTTCGAAGATATTTCGTTCACTGTAATGAATTACGAACCAAACAGCAGCAACTTAACTAAGACATCACAAAAGCGTTTGGAGAAAATAGCCGAATACTTAAAGTACGATACGAGTATTGCCTCTATATCAATCTCGTCTTACACCGATAGTTACGGCGGCCGCTGGAATAACCTCGAATTATCTAAAAAGCGCGCAAAAGCGATTAAAGACTATATAGTTAGCTTAGGTATTGATGAAAATAAAATTGATACTGAAGGATACGGTGAAAAACGCCATGTTGCCAGTAACGACAACATTCTTGGCCGGAACACAAATCGCCGTTTAGTGATTCAAATTGCTAAAATGTAGTAGCCGCTATTGCGGCTACTCGCTTTAACCCATTTCTAATGGCTTGATACCTTTAAAACGTTTTATCCATTTATCGCCAAACTGGAAGAACGCTAGGCTTATCATAATAACCGTTGCACCAATTACCAGCTCTTGATCTATTGGTTCATCGTTTAATAAGCCGCCTATAGCAATTGCAAAGCTCGGTGTGATCAAGGTTGTTAATGCTACTGTACTCGCGTTCAATTTTTGCAATACATGAAAATAAGCCAGTGCACCAATTAATGAACCAAACACGCCTAAGTAAACAATTGAGTACAGTGATTTTGCGCTCCACATCTGGCTATTAAGTTGGCCATCTACCAGCAACCAAGTAATAAAAAACAGTGGCGTTACAAATACTAAAGCACCAAATGTGGTGGCCATTGGGTGAATAGCAATTCTTACCCGTTTGATCATCACGCCACTTAAACTAAAAAAGCACACTGCCATAAATACATATAGCAGACCACTAAGCTGCTCTACCCCACCTTGAATATGGCGCTGACTCACTAAAAATAAGCCAATTAAGGCGCAACCAAGTGCCGCAAGCTTAACCGCACTGAACTTAGGTTCGTTCAAGATCTTTTGCGCAAGTAAGCCCGACAAAATTGGCGCAAGGCCAAACATCAACGAGATTAACCCTGAAGGCACCGTTTTAGCGGCCATGTAGCTTAATAACATGCCACCAAAAATACCAATGCTCGAATAGCCATAGAGAAACAAAGCGCGGCGATGCCAAGGCACTCGGATATTAGCCACAGCAACGACAAAGGCAGCCAACACCAGTCCCACCAGCATGCGTAAAAACACGGCTAGGGTCGGCGCTACCGTTTCACTACTCCAAACAATACCCAGCGGTGTTGTTGACCAAATCACCACCATTAAAAAATATGAGGCTTTAACAGGCACAAGCTTATTCCTTTAAAAAGGCGAAAAAAGCGGAAGAGAATTTAAAAGAGAAATAACCAACCGCTTAGGACGCGGTTAGTAAAACTTACTTAATTAACCGCAGCACATAACAGACCATACGACTGATGAGGTCAGGCGCATACAATTGTTTGTTGGTCGTTGGTTTAGCTGCATCATGGTATTTAAAAAGTAAGTTGAAGAAGCTTAAGAATCCACCCAAATGGTGATTTTGTCAACACTAAAACTCAGACAATTTTCCATAAAGTTTCTAGGCGTTTTCAACGGTCTGTTTGCACATGTAAATCATAAGTTACATTTAATTTCTTTGATTTATAACAAAACTATTTAAGTTTTGTTAAACAAGTTATATCTTGCTTGCCTCTCACGAAGTTTAAGGGGCAAAAAGTGCTTAAAAATAAAACAATAGGTAGCATGTTAATTGTTGCTGGCACCACCATAGGTGCAGGGATGCTGGCATTGCCTATCGCCTCAGCAGGGCTTGGTTTCACAACAGCGTTATCACTTATCTTACTTACATGGATTTTAATGACCTACACAGCATTATTGATGCTAGAGCTACATCAATATGCCGACAGAGACGCAACCCTCAATACCTTAGCTAAGTCATGGTTAGGTAAACGTGGACAATGGGTGGCTAACTTTTCAGTGATGTTTTTGTTTTACGCATTATGCGCTGCGTATATCGCAGGTGGCGGTGCGCAATTACAAGAAAAGCTTAACTCTGGATTATCGCTTTCTTTAGCACCGCAAGTTGGTTCAGTCATTCTGGCTGTGGTAATAGGTACGGTGGTTACGCTCGGCACTAGTAAAGTTGATAAACTTAACCGCGTGCTTTTCACTATTAAAGTATGCGTACTAGCGAGCTTATTTTATATGCTGACACCATATGTTCACGGTCAACACTTACTTGAAATGCCGATTGAACAAGGTCTGATTTTATCTGCAATTCCAGTGGTATTTACCTCATTTGGTTTTCATGGCTCTATTCCGTCGATTGTGAAATACGTGGGTTTAGATATCAAAACACTTCGTAAAGTGATGGTGGCTGGTGCAGCCCTGCCTTTAGTGATTTACATTTTTTGGCAGTTACTTAGCCAAGGCATGATGAGTCAAAGCGATTTACTACAAAGCCAAGGGTTACCGGGATTTGTAAGCAGTGTCGCTAGCATTGCTCACAGCCCGCATGTTGCCACAGCAGTAAACATTTTTGCTGATTTAGCGTTAGCCACGTCTTTCTTAGGGGTGAGTTTAGGCTTATTCGACTTTTTTGCTGATGCATTTAAAAAAGGTGATGGCAGTAAAGATCGTATCAAAACAGCCTTGATCACCTTTATTCCACCGCTTGGTTTTGCGCTATTCTACCCGCAAGGGTTTATTATGGCGCTTGGCTACGCCGCCATTGCGCTGGTTATTTTAGCGGTGTTTTTACCGGTTGCTATGGTCTATAAGCAACGAAGCAGCAAACCAGATGCGGGTTACCAAGTTAAAGGCGGTAATATTGGTTTAGCACTGGCCGCCCTGTTTGGTGTGCTTATTATTAGTGCTCAAGGTTTACAAATGGCGGGGCTTATTCCAGCGATTGGTTAAACAACTAATCAAATCAAAAAAGCACCCGAGGGTGCTTTTTTGTGTCTGGTTTAAGGTGAAATTAAAACACCATCGCCTTACCGCGGCCAGATGCTTCAGAGGCTGCATCTAATTTACCGTCTTTATTAATGATCACATGTAAATCACCAAAATGGCGCTCATCAAGTGTATAACCCATTTTCTCAAGGGCTTTAACAACCTTTGGTTCAAGACCTGTGTGGTATCTAATCACATTTTTAGGCCATAATTGGTGATGAAAACGAGGACTATCTACAACCTGTTCGGCGGTCATATCAAATTCAATGGCATTTAAAATAGACTCATACACAGAGCTAATAATCGTGGTACCGCCCGGCGAACCAGTTACCATTTTAACTTTGTTATCTTGAAGTAGAATGGTCGGTGTCATTGAGCTTAGCATACGTTTATGTGGTTGAATTTCGTTAGCTTTACCACCAATTGCACCAAATACATTCATCACACCTGGCTTGGCACTAAAGTCATCCATTTCATCATTCAAAATGAACCCTGCACCAGAAACAACAACGCCACTACCAAAGCTCAAGTTTATCGTGGTGGTATTCGCTACCGCATTGCCCCACTTATCGAGAATAGAAAAGTGCGTTGTTTGTTCACTTTCGTGTAAACCAGGTTTGATGTTCTCGGTAGTTGAAATGGCATCTGGACGAATTGTACTTGCTCGCTTGGCGAGATAATCATCTGCAAGCAATGCAGTTTTTGGCACTTCATAAAAATCTGGGTCGCCTAAATATTCAGCTCTGTCGGCGAATACGCGTTTACCTACTTCAGCCAAAATATGGACATAGGTTGTTGAATTGTGCTCAAGTGTTCCTTTTGGCTTTGCAAGGTCGTACATTTTTAGCCACTGTAAAATAGCAATACCACCTGAACTTGGCGGTGGCGATGTGAGCACTTCGTAACCACGCCAGTTACCCTTAATTGGTGTACGCGATTTAGCTTCATAAGCTTTTAAGTCTTGCTCAGTAATAATGCCACCATGTTGCTTCATAAACGTCGCAATGATTTTCGCTGTCTCACCTTCGTAAAAGCCTGCTTTACCTTGGTCACGAATACGCTTTAATGTGGCGGCAAGTTCTGGCTGCTTGAAAACCTTGTTTGCTTTGGCATCAGCAAAGTAATCTGAAAAGTTAATGTTAACCGACTTCTTAGCCATTCGCGCAATGTAACGCTCAATACTAGCGGCTAATTTTGGATGAACCACAAAACCTTGCTCAGCTAACTTAACTGCAGGCTCTAGCAGAGTCTTCCACTCTAAACTGCCGTGCTTTTGATGCGCAAGCCACATACCTGCAACACTGCCCGGTACACCACTTGCGTGAATACCGTATACCGACATGTTATCGATGACATTTCCTTTTTCATCAAGATACATATCTCTGTGTGCAGCAGCTGGAGCCGTCTCACGGTAATCAATAAAATCACCCTTGCCATCTTTTTGGATCAGCATAAAACCGCCACCGCCAATATTACCGGCTTCAGGTAAAGTAACTGCTAATACGAACTGTGCAGCAATTGCTGCATCAACTGCATTACCACCCTGCTCTAAAATGGCACGAGCGGTGTCGCTGCTGTAACTATCAGGCATAGCCACAGCTGCTTGCTTAGCAAGTAGTGACTGATGACAAAATAATACGGCTACGAAACATAATCGCGCTGCATACTTAACTATATGAGTCATAGAACTTCCTTTTTTATTGATGAAACTTTCACCCATTTACGCATGTTAAAGCTGGTTGGGTCAATCAGTTGTGTTCAAATGGTGTTAATTGCTCTTTTGGACAAGAGTAGAGCACCGCAGGTAATTGGCCGTGCTCATCTGTATGGTTATAGTTTTTAATAAATTTAAGCCCCAGCTTTTCCATCACTTTAATAGAGCCGATGTTATCCTTCAGTGCTGTCGCTGAGAGCGATTTAACTGTTGGATCCTGACATACCGCATGGGCAACAGCTAATGCTGCCTCAGACGCATAACCTTTACCCCAGCTCATTTGTTTAAAGCGCCAACCAATTTCTAAATCACTGTAATCGGGCTGTTCAAAAAAGCCCATAGGCCGTACTAATACCCAGCCGATAAATGTATTGCTCTCGATGATATTTACCTGCCAAAGCCCCCACCCTTTTTGCTCATTACGATATGCATCCAAGCGTGGAATGAATACCTCTTTGATAGTCTGCATACTGGATATTTTGCCACGAGTTAGATATTTCATTACCTCTGGGTCGTTATCGAGCTCATATAAAAGCTCGGCATCATTGCCATCCATTAATCGAAAACTTAAACGTGTTGTTCTAGCTATGTTCATTTTTATTTGTTTATACTGCTTGTGGAGTTGGATAACCATTAGAGAAAATTATGAAAAAATTAGCAAGCTTAGTTTTATTAGGCTGTATAGCCTTAACAGGATGTGACGATGCCGAGCAAGCAAAGAAAGATGCTAGCGAAGCAAAAGAAGAAGTAAAGCAAGCTCTTAATGACGCTTGGGGCGACGTAAAAGACGCCACCAATGAGTTTAATGATGACTCGCTGCAAGAATTACTCGAAGAGAGTAAAAAAATGGGCTTAAACATGTATGACGACGGTAAAGAGATTGCCTTAGACGCATGGATTGAAAGCAAAGAAGCAGCAGGTGAACTTACCGAAAAAACCAAGCAAAAAGCAAAAGAACTGGCTGAAGAATTAAGAGAAGCGCGCGAAAAGCGCGAACAAGAGAAAAATAATTAAAAAGAAAGGGCAAGTATTTACTTGCCCCTTTTTTGTTAGTAATTAAAGCTCAAATTCTTTTTTGAATTTTAAGCCAAATTCGCTGCGGTCGTTGCTGCGCATCACGCCAACAAAGCCAGATTGTTGTAAGCGACCTACATCATAAACTTCGTTTAACACGTTCTCACCGTAAAGAGTCACTTCAAAGTCACCGTTCGGATTTAAGTAAGAGATGTTAAAGCCAACTAATTCACGTGAATCAATGTGTTCACTTTGGTTGAAAACTGATTGACCTTGCATATCGCTACGGTAAGAGTAGTTTGCGTTTACTGCCACTGTGCCACCGTTACTTAAATCAATGAAATAAGAAGGTGCGACCATCACAGTCCAACGTGGTGTTAGTGCTGGTGAATCACCTTTACCAATACCTAATACACCGTCATCTACTTCTGTGATTTCTGAATCTAGGTAACCAATAGCACTACGTAGCGTAAAGTCATCAGTAAATGCAATTGTTGTCTCAAGCTCGATACCTTGTGCTTTAGATTCACCCGCATTTTCTACGATAGTAACGAAACCGCCACCTGCAGTTGGATCTGAGAATGGTAATGCAAGGTCTGTGTAGTCAGTAACAAACACAGCAAGCATCATAGATACATCTTCATGTACCTGACCTTTAAGGCCTAGTTCGTAGTTAATAGCTTTGGTTTCATCGAAAGAAACAAATTGATCAGGACCACCAAATGGACGCGGTGGGAAACCACCTGTTTGATAACCTTTTTGGATTTGGCCATACACGTTCATGTTATTGCTAAGCTGGTACGACGCATTTAAATCCCATGTTACTGCATCAAAATCAGCACTTACGTATTTACGTGTCGCAAACGTTGGGAACAAGGCATCGGCTTCTTTTTTATCTTTCGAATAACGTAGACCACCGCCCACCGTTAAATCGTCGCTTAGGTCATAGCTTGCATTGATATAAGCCGCGTATGAGTTAGTCTCTTGGTTGATATCAAAGTAACCGTAATCACCAAACGACGCGGTAGTACCATCATTTAAAAGGCCATCTGGTGTGTTGAATGGGCTAAATACGAACGGACCAGAACTTGTGAAGCCATCTTCATTAAAGAAGTACAAACCAGACACAAAGTCCATGTTATCGAAGCTACCGTTTAACTGGATTTCGAATGAATACTGATCTGCACCACCTTCTTCAGGGAATTCAGATAAGTTAAGAGCTACAGCGTCATCATCAAGACCACCTTCATATTCTGAGCTACGGTAGCTAGTGATAAACTTAGCTGTGTAGGTATTATTGATGTCCCAATCAGCGGTTAAAGACGTGCCCCAGCCTGAGTAAGCTGTCGACTCAATACCAGCTACCGTTGATGCTAAATCATCAGGATCGCTTGGTAACATATCTTCTGTTAGTAATGGGAAATCACCATTGAATGGGTCATTCGGATCCAGTGGCGCTGTTAATTCAATTGTGTAGGGTGATTGGCCTGATTCGTTATCAACACCATCAATTGAGAACACAAAAGATAAGTCGCTGCTTGCTTGCCATTTAAGCGCCATACGACCGCTTAACTCTTGCTCTTCACCGATTTCTTTTTCTGGGTTAGCAAGGTTAATCGCTTCACCTACACCATCGCGTTGCTTATAAGACACGCTTGCAGACATGCTTACAGTGTCGGTGAGGCTGTTATTAAAGTAAACGTCACCCGCTAAACGGCCACGGCTACCTACTTTTGCCGTTGTCGTTACAATGCCATCATCACCTGGTTGCTTAGTAATAATATTTACAGCACCACCTAATGTGTTACGACCGTACAAAGTACCTTGTGGACCACGTAACACCTCTACACGCTCAACATTTGGTAATGATAAGTTTGAGCCCATTTGGCGACCAAGGTAAACACCGTCTAGGTAAACACCCACGCCCGGATCGGTTGTGATCACGTGGTCTTGTAAACCAATACCACGAATAAACACGGATGCATGGGCCGCATTACCAACGCCATAACGGGTGATGTTTAGGTTAGGTACGTATTTACCAATGTCTTCTAGGTTGCTCATGTTTGCTTTATCAATCAGGTTTTCACCGATTGATGTCACCGCTGTTGGCGACTCAAAAATGCTTTCTGTACGCTTACGCGCTGTTACTTCGATTTTCTCGAAAGCATCTTGTTTAGCAGAGGTTTTTTCTTGCTCAGCAAACGCTGAAGTAGATAATGCAGCAACAATGGCCACAGTTAACTGTGAGAGATGACGTAATTTCAATTAAAACTCCAAAGGATACCGTGTGTGTATTTCGCCCATAAATTTCAGGCATAAAAAAAGACGCTTAGCTATAAGCATCTTTCCTCTGGAAGGGTATTATATGTCAGTTTTGTGAAAACATGTATAATTATTTTATTTTTTATTAATTTTAAATAACATCCTCCTTAATATGTATTACAAATAGCATAATTTTACCCAAAACAACTCCTTCCTTGATCTCACCATTCAGTTGCATGCAAACAGACAAGGTTAAAATTTTTAGAAAGTAAACCTGTAGCGCTTAGCTAAAAGCAATTAAATCTTCATTAACTCCTCTTACTTTTGATTTAATAACAAACAATAAATAGTCTATGCTTTTAGTTGACCCCATTTTGCAAGGAGCAAACTTTGAAATTACCTACCCCTTTGCGTGTTGCCATTTTAACCGCAGCCACTGCGATTTCACTTACAGGCTGTCAACTCACCTCTAGCGAACTACCTGCTATTAGCGATACAGGTACCAAGCATATTGGTCATGTAGTTTGGCACGATCTTATTACCCCTGATTTAGCACAATCTAAAGCCTTCTATGGCGATGTGTTTGGTTGGCAGTTTAAGCAGGTTAACGACAGCTATTTACTCGCTACCTCAGACGGTCAATTAATTGCAGGTATGGCTGAGCTTGATAATAAGCAAAATGCCAGTCATTGGCTGAGCATGTTAAGTACTGACAATATCGCTGCAATAAGCGAAAAAACAGTCTCAGCTGGCGGTAAAGTTTTAATTGCTAGTACAGAAATTAAAGGACGAGGCAGCATAGCAGTATTAGAAGATCCGCAAGGCGCGGTATTTTCTTTGATCAACACAGTTAATGGTGACCCAGCTGCTACATACAGTGATAATCGTTGGATATGGCAAGAAGTCTGGACTGACAACCCTGAGCAAAGTCAGTCTTTTTATCAATCGCTTGGCAATTATTCTGTTCAGACCAAAACACTGGGTGAGAATAACTATAAATATCTAACAGCCGATAATAAACCGGCTATTGGTTTTGTTAAAAAGCCTGACACTAACATTGGCAATACCTGGGTTAACTACATTAAAGTTGCCAATATTTCCGACACACTCCTTAAAGTAAAAGCCGCAGGTGGTGTAGTTCTTATGGCGCCGACTCAACAAGTGCGAAATGGCAGTGTAGCCATTATTCGTGATCCTGCTGGCGCAGGTATTGTAATTCAGGAGCAAATGTAATGAAAAAACGCATTCTAAAAATAGCCACGGTAGCAGCCACCTTAGTGCTACTAAATGCATGCACACCTTATGCTAGCCTTGATATTAATGCCCCTTTTAAAGTTGGGCCTGTCTATGTAAACCCAAGTATTGGCATTGGCGGGACGCTTCAAAAATAAAAGTCTCCGCCCTTAATTAATGCTTTATCTTTAAACGCTGGACGTGCGAAAGCACGTCTTCAGCTTTTGCACCTAAATAAACATAAATAGCTAAAGCCAATAACAGCCCCGCCACAGCAAACATCATCAGCACAGCAGGAATAACATACTCAGTTTGACCAAGCGCAGCCTTGAACATAGTTAATAATGCCTCAATCGATACTGCAATCAGAATAGTTGAAATAAAACGCGTGATAGTGCGGCGAGTCGAGCTATGGCGGAAGATATCTTTATGCATCAAAATTTCTTCCTCGAGAATTGTTTTTCCTAAATCAAAAATGGCTAATGCAAGAGTAACGAAAATGATGATTGTAAAAGGTTTTAATGGATCAGAATGAGGTTGCTCACTCATTAACAGTTCTAGCATACCGATGAATACTTGATAGAGTAAATAAAAGACTAAACAAAACAAACAACCAACAATTAAGCCGTAGCCAGCTTTAAAGTAAGCGGTCATGCTTGCACGTTTAGTATCACCCATAATAAATTCAACCAGCTCAGTTAAGCAGACATCTATCACAAGAAAATAATGGCCCCCTTGTTTCTTTTCGACCGGTTTAATTGCAGAAATACATAAATGCCTAGTTGCTGTCGAGATATAAGGAGAGGTGAAATGTGCCTCAGGAGTGCTCGACACTAATAAAAAATAAGGTCTAGCGCTTAAATCCTGCCCTGCTCCTTTATGCGCCAAATGCTTCTTGTACTGACGTTTAAAGCAGACATTATCACCGAGCTGAATACCTTGCTCATTTAAGCAATACTGTAACTCTAAGAACGGATACTGTTTTACAAGTTGCTGATAGTCTTGTTCGTTGGTAATTGAAGCTTGCACACTCGCTAAAATAGACAGTAGTAAATTGTGTATCAGCAACTGTTGTTCTTCATATCGCTCAATTGCACTGAGATAACTCATTCTCGCCATCTTTGTATCCTTAAGAGAATAGATACAACTAAGTAAGCAAGGTGTGCTCCAAGTTTAAAAAACGATAATAATCAGCTTGATATAAAAAATGACGATATAAAATTAGAATAATGGCACTAAAAAAGTGCATCGTGTGTTGTATAAAGCACTAAAACGAAAAAAGCCGTAACACACTGTGTTACGGCTTTTTAATTTTGGTGCGGATGGGGGGACTTGAACCCCCACGGCCGAAGCCACCACCCCCTCAAGATGGCGTGTCTACCAATTCCACCACATCCGCATACAATTCTGTATGTTGTTAAGCTTTTTGTTTACTTGAGGAATGAAAACAGCTTAACAGGTATTAGCCTAAGCCAATTAATTTGGTACGTCAGAGCTCTTTTCCTCTGTTACCGGCACATCGTTTTGTGCAGGAGTAACAGTTTCAACAGCTGGCGCAGCTTCTAGGTTTTCCCACTCATCAGTCTTTTTAATTTGACCAGCTGTTAGGTTGCCTAGAACAATACTTAGCACAAAGAAAATTGTTGCTAAGATTGTGGTTGTTTTAGTCATGAAGTTACCAGCACCAGATGAGCCAAACACGGTTGCAGAAGCACCTGCACCAAATGATGAACCCATATCTGCGCCTTTACCTTGTTGGATTAAAACCATACCAACTAGAGCTAAAGCAACAATTAAATAAACTACTAATAAAATTTCGTACATCTTATACGGTCCCTTTTGCACTTTCGCAGATTGCAGTAAATGAGTCTGCTTTTAGACTTGCGCCACCAATTAGGCCACCGTCAATATCTGGTTGTGCAAATAATAATTCGCTATTTTTTTCATTCACGCTACCACCATATAAGATGGTTAATTGCTGCGCTAAGTCATCATCTAAAGAAGCAATTTTCTCACGGATAAACTTATGAACAGCTTGCGCTTGCTCAGGTGAGGCAGTCTTACCTGTGCCAATGGCCCAAACGGGCTCGTATGCTACCACAGAATTCTTCAGTGCTGCTACACCTAATTTGTTAATTACAGCATCAATTTGTGCTGCAACTACTAATTCGGTTTCATTTGCTTCACGTTGCTGTTCACTTTCACCAACACATAGTACCGGTGTTAAACCAACATCTTGCGCACGAGCAAATTTATCTGCCACAACCTCATCTGATTCGCCATAAATACTACGACGTTCAGAGTGTCCAACAAGTGTGTATGTTGCACCTAAGTCTTTAACCAGTTGCGCATCTACTTCACCGGTAAATGCACCTGCTTGGTTCTCAGAAACAGTTTGTGAACCAACCACAACATCTTGCCGAGTTACAGCGTTAATTAATGGGAATGGTGGAAAAACCACAATATCAAGTTCATCCGATTGAACATCTTTAATAGCGCTAGATAGCTGTTCAACAAGCTCTAATGAGCCGTTCATTTTCCAGTTACCTGCTACCATCGGCTTACGTGCTGCCATATTTCCACTCCACATTAGAAAGCGGGCAAGATACTAACTCGACTTGCCCTAAGTTACAAGAGGTTATTGTTATACCACGGTTTGTTTGCTCACAGATTCAACAACTGCGGCAATTTTTTGAGCACTATCAAGGACAATTTTCTCTTGCTCAGCTTCAACCATCACGCGAACAACAGGTTCAGTCCCTGATTTTCGTAGTAACACTCGTCCTGTATCTCCTAGTTGCGCTTCAACTTCAGCAACCATATCGATAACAGCCTGAGCTTGTGTTGGATCTGTGCCCTGAGGGTAACGTACGTTGATCATTTTCATTGGATATTTTGTAAAGCCAGCGCCTAGATCTTGTAATGTTTTATTTTGCGCGACCATAGCTGCGAGTACTTGTAAGCTCGAGATAATACCATCACCCGTACTGATCAGGTCTAAATTCAATACGTGTCCTGAACTCTCACCACCAATTTTCCAGCCTTTTTCTTGTAAAAGCTCCATCACGTAGCGATCGCCCACTTTACTACGAGCAAAACCAATGCCGCGCGCTTTTAGGGCATTCTCTAGGCCCATATTTGACATAACGGTGCCAACAACACCACCACCTAGAATATCGTCATTAGCAGCTTGGCATGCAATGATGTAAACAATATCATCACCATCAAAAACTCTGCCATTATGATCAACCATCATTACGCGGTCACCATCACCGTCATAAGCAATACCCACATCAGCATTATGTTCTAATACTTTGCGTTTAAGAGTTTCAACATGGGTTGCACCACACTCTAAGTTGATATTTACCCCATTTGGCTCGCAAGCATGACAGATAACCTCTGCGCCTAGCTCACGCATTACCGAAGGAGCAATGTGGTATGTAGCGCCATTGGCACAATCAAGCACAATTTTTAACCCTTCTAATGACAGGCCTTGTGGAAATTGGCTTTTACAAAACTCAATATAGCGACCATCCGCTGTTTCTAAACGACGAGCTTTACCTAGTTTGTCTGAGGCAACACAGGTCATAGGCTCATCCATCATAGCTTCTATTTCAAGCTCAACTTCATCAGGTAGCTTTAAGCCTCTGCTTGAAAAGAATTTAATACCGTTATCATGATATGGATTATGCGATGCACTAATTACAATGCCTGCTTCAGCACGGAATGTTTGGGTTAAATAAGCAACAGCAGGTGTCGGCATAGGGCCCAAAAGAACAACATCAATACCCGCCGCAATTAAACCTGCTTCAAGCGATGTTTCCAGCATATAACCTGAGATACGAGTATCTTTACCAATTATAACTTTCTTGGTGCCAATTTTTGATAGTACACGACCAGCAGCCCAGCCTAGTTTTAAAGCAAATTCAGGGGTGATTGGAAACTCCCCAACCATGCCACGAACGCCATCCGTGCCAAAATATTTTCTTGTTTTACTCATTTGTAATTCCTTTCTTACATGCTTGCCATACGCTAAGCACATCGACTGTTTCTAATACATCATGTACACGAATAATTTTAGCGCCATTTTGGGCCGCAATTAATGCTCCCGCTAAGCTACCTGCTAAACGCTCACTCGTGTCTCTTTTTAATAAGTTACCTATCATTGATTTGCGTGATAAGCCTGCTAACACTGGTAGATTAAATTGATTAAACTCATCAAACTTATCAAGGATTTGATAGTTATGAGCCAGTGTTTTTCCAAATCCAAAACCTGGATCCAGTATAATTCGATGTTTCTGAATACCCGCTTGCTCGCATGCTGCAATACGCTCGGCAAAAAAACGATTTATGTCTGCAAATAAATCAGTATATACCGGATTACTTTGCATAGTTCGTGGCTGCCCTTGCATGTGCATTAAACAAATAGCCACATCTGGGTACTCAGCAAGTACATCTATAGCCCCAGGTTCTTGCAACGCTCTTACATCATTTATGATATCAGCACCGGCAATAATCGCTTGACGCATCACTTCGCTTTTACTGGTATCTATAGAAATAATGCAATCGCTACTTTGCCTAAGTGCTTTAACCAATGGGATTACGCGTTTTAGCTCTTCATCTAAAGACACATCAGGTGCGCCTGGGCGAGTGGATTCACCACCAATATCAATAATTTTTGCGCCTTGATTTAGAAGAGCTTGCGCTTGTTTGACAGCGCTGTCGAGCTGACAGTAATTGCCGCCATCTGAGAAAGAGTCAGGGGTTACGTTTAAAATCCCCATTACAATAGGGTCGTCGAGGTGTAAAGTGCGACCTCGGGGTAATTTAATAGCGGTCATCGATCACCTTTACTGCTTCCATGGCAAAAAATACAGTATTGTTTTCTGCTACAAAAAAGCCCCGGCATGCGGGGCTTTTGCTTTTTCTATTTTAGCGATTATTCAGCTTTGTCATCAAGGTTTGTTTCATCCTTTTTTACTGAATCTTCGCTTTTTGTCTCTTCGGGTGCCGATTCTACTTTCGGAGCCGAAGATTTTTTGTCATCTGGACGACGGTCATGAACATCACGAGGTTCACGAACTGGCTTACGAGCCATTAAGTCATCAATCTGACCAGCATCAATCGTCTCGTACTTCATAAGTGCATCTTTCATCGCATGAAGAATGTCGATATTATCTTTTAATATTTGCTCAGCACGTTGGTAGTTACGGTCTGAGAACAAACGCACTTCACTATCGATAACTTTAGCTGTTTCATCTGACATGCTCATAGCACGGCTACCACCGCCACCCATGTACATTTCGTTTTGATCTTCAGCATAAAGTAATGGACCTAGCTTTTCACTTAGACCCCACTGAGTAACCATTTTACGAGCAATATCAGTTGCACGTTCAATATCGTTACTTGCGCCCGTTGTTACTTTGTCTTCGCCATAGATTAAAGCTTCAGCGATACGGCCACCATAAAGGCTCGAAATCATTGACTCCAGCAGCTCTTTTGAGTGACTCACGCGATCTTGCTCTGGCAAGTACATAGTAACACCCAGTGCACGGCCACGAGGGATAATCGATACTTTATACACAGGGTCATGTTCAGGCACCATGCGACCAACAATCGCGTGACCCGCTTCGTGGTAAGCAGTCATTTCTTTTTCTTGCTCACTCATCACCATGGTCTTACGCTCTGCACCCATCATGATTTTATCTTTTGCTGCATCAAACTCTGCCATGCTTACAACACGCTTGTTACCACGTGCAGCATACAGCGCAGCTTCGTTAACTAAGTTAGCAAGATCAGCACCAGAGAAACCTGGCGTACCACGTGCAATTACAGCCGCTTCTACGTTGTCACCTAGTGGTACTTTACGCATATGTACTTTTAGGATCTGTTCACGTCCGCGAATGTCTGGTAAACCAACAACAACTTGACGGTCAAAACGACCAGGACGTAATAACGCTGGGTCTAATACATCAGGGCGGTTGGTGGCTGCGATAACGATAATACCTTCGTTACCTTCAAAACCATCCATCTCTACAAGCATTTGGTTAAGTGTTTGCTCACGCTCATCGTGACCACCACCCATGCCGGCGCCACGTTTACGGCCTACCGCATCAATTTCGTCGATAAAGATAATACACGGTGCGGCTTTCTTCGCTTGCTCGAACATGTCACGTACACGTGATGCACCAACACCAACGAACATTTCTACGAAATCTGAACCTGAGATTGTGAAAAACGGCACTTTTGCTTCACCTGCAACGGCTTTTGCAAGTAACGTTTTACCTGTACCCGGAGGACCTACCATTAGTACGCCTTTCGGGATGCTACCACCTAGCTTTTGGAATTTAGATGGGTCACGTAAGAAGTCAACCAGCTCAGTTACATCTTCTTTTGCTTCGTCACAACCAGCAACATCAGCAAAAGTAGTTTTAACTTGGTCTTCACTCATCAGGCGCGCTTTACTCTTACCGAAAGACATCGCGCCTTTACCGCCACCACCTTGCATTTGACGCATGAAGAAAATCCATACACCAATAAGCAGTAACATTGGGAACCAAGAGATTAAAATGCTGGCGAGGAAAGACTGCTCTTCAGGCTTTACACCTTTCACATTGACATTGCTTTTTAATAAATCGTTCAAAATGTCTTTATCATACATTGGCATGATAGTTTGAAAGCGCTCACCGTTTGTTTTGGTGCCAGTAATAGTACCTGTTGTGCTTTCGATTGAAACTTCTTGAATAGCGCCGCTACGAGCATCGCTTACAAACTGAGTGTAACTTGTTTGGCGATCAACTTGATCACCACCATTAAAGCTCTGAAACACTGACATTAGCACTACTGCAATGACCAGCCAGAGTATTAGATTTTTCGCCATATCGCTCAAGGGGTTAACCTCTTGTATCCAATTAATTTAAATTCAACTTAACGCTGCACAACTGTACTACAGTTTGTAGCCTGTCGCCACTATATAAACTTCCCGAGAACGGGCACGCGAAGCATCGGGCTTTCTAATTTTTACCGCTTTAAAGCTATTACGTACATCCTGCAAGTATTGATCAAATCCTTCGCCTTGGAATACTTTGACACAAAATGCGCCGTTTTTCTTTAAAACTTGGTGACACATATCCAACGCGAGTTCTACTAGGTACATACTACCAGCTTGGTCAACAGATGTATTGCCGCTCATATTTGGTGCCATGTCAGAAAACACCACATCAACATTTTTTCCGTCAATACGAGTTAATAACGCATCAAGCACAGCTTCTTCACGGAAGTCGCCTTGCAAAAAGTCGACACCTGCTAGCGAATCCATTGGTAGGATATCACACGCAATAACTTGACCATTATCACCTACTTTTTCTGCTAAGTATTGTGACCAACTACCTGGAGCCGCACCTAAATCAACCACCGTCATTGATGGTTTGATTAATTTATCTTTGTTTTGAATTTCGTCTAATTTGAATACCGCACGAGAACGCCAGCCTTTCTTTTGCGCTTCGTGAACATAAGGATCGTCGAAATGTTCCTTCAGCCAACGCTTAGAACTGGCTGAATGTTTTTTATTTGCCATAAAATTAATACGTAACTAATTAGTAATATTCTCTAGATGGCGTTAGAATACCCTTAATTCAAGCCATATTCAGCAAAATTTGTAACAACATGAAATTATCGAACAAACAAAAGCAGTTTTTAAAAGGTCAAGCACACAGTTTAAAACCTGTTGTATTACTTGGTGCTAACGGTTTAACCGAAGGTGTTTTGGTTGAGATTGACAGCGCTTTAGACATTCACGAATTAATCAAGGTTAAGGTACCTACTGATGATCGTGAAACTAAAGCATTGATTTTTGATGCGATTGTTCGCGAGACTAAAGCAGAGAAGCTTCAAACAATTGGTCACACAATTGTACTGTATCGTCAAAGCGAAGATAAAAAAATTCAATTACCACGCGGCTAAGTGCGTATCGGCAATTTAAAAATAAAAGCCAGCGTTACTCGCTGGCTTTTCTATTTCTGAATCGATTTTATTTTGTAACCAAACATGAGTCGCTTGCTATTTTTCTGCACGAGTGTACTTAAGTACCCGATTAATGAACTCAGTAGTTAATTCATTAATCAAACCCGTTTCGGCATTCAACACTAAACTAAAGCCAATATTCAAATGTGGAAACACCACAAGATCACTACGATAACCTTGCACCCAGCCACTATGGTAATAAAGTACTTCGTCATCATAGTCATAAATACGCCACCCTAATCCGTAAAAAGCATCATTTACGTGCTCTCGCCATACTCTGCGGCGAGTTTCCTTTTTGGTATGCGTATAAGGGCGTGTTTGTTTGATCAGCGCATCCAGTGGCAGCACATCAGGGAATTGCCCTAATTGGGCGTTTAGCCATATTGCCATATCACTGGCGCTTGCATTTACACCTGCTGCCGCTGGCACCTTATAATAATTTTTCTTTAAACGTGATGTATACCAACGCTTTCTGCCACGCACATGTGGATGCGCATAGTTTTCATCTTTTACCATGCCTTCAAAACCAACGCTGGCATCATTCATTTTTAGTGGCGCAAAAATATATTCAGTGATCCAGTGGGAATAATCCATTTGAGTTGATTTTAAAATTACTGAATCAATTAAACTAAACATCACATTTTGATAGCCATAGCACTCACTAGGCTTACAAATTGGTTCTACTGCTAATAAACGTTCAACAATGTCGGGATAACTCATCCGTGACTCAATTAAGTTATCGTAGGCATTTGGCACCAAGCCACTTGAATGACTCAATATATGATAAATTTTTAAATCATCTTTGTAGACGGTATTTGAAAACTCAGGAATAAATTTACTAATTGGATCATCAATATTAAATTCGCCTTGTGCCGCAAGTTTTGCAGTAAGTGAACCTGCAAAAGTTTTTGACACCGAAGCTAAACGAAACCGAGTATGTTGGTTTACCCTGCGACCATCCTTTATTTTTGTTCGCCCAATCCCTTTGATGAAATTCTCTTCTCCTATCTTCACAATCGCCAATGAACCGCCAGGAATACCTTTACTTGTTAACTTGCGGGTTAAATATTTATTATAATCATTGACGAATGTTTGCCATTGCTGATCACTAGCAAGTGCATTCCGACTTGAAAAAAGCTGAATAAGAAGGAGAAAAAAGAAAGGAATAAAACGTAAACTGTACTTCATTAGTTATTTTTTTAAATTCGTTTAGGAAGTTTCTCATAACATAATATCATGAACTTTTGCTTCGACTAACGTACAATACGCTTAATCTTTATTTTTTATGGGTAGATTATACTATATGCGCTTTCTTTTTGTTTTGATTTTTTGTTTTATCTCAGTTGGTTGCGCTTTAAAACCAGAACCAGCACCGCTTTTAACTATGCCAAAAAAACCGACACTGCAAAGCCAATACTTTCAAATTGAGTATCAAACAGAGCACGAAGCTCCTAAAGTTAAGTCTGTTCAATTGCCAGCCCATGCCGTTAAAAAGAATCAGACTGTTACTATTATTGCCGACAAAACGAGTGTTACTGACACTCTTTATAAACAAATTTCAGATGCTTTAATCGAAAAACAATTAAAAGTAATAGAAGGTGATGAAGCTGATTACGCTTTGTCGATTCATCAGCTTGATTTAGATTTGGTTGATGATACTGAATATCAGCTAGTTAAGCCCGATAAAGCATTTCCATTGTTTGCAGATGTTGCTGCGCAATATCCAACTCAACAATGCGCGACTATTTTGGCACAAGTAAGCATGCGTCTAACGCATAAAAAGACCGGAGATGTGGTCTGGTTTGCAAAATCTTCAATCGACAGCGCGAGCTTTCACCGTGAGCCTCTTATTTATCGTGTAGAGCAACAGCAAACTATTAAAAATGAGCTAGAAGTTGCCAGCTTTATTCATGCACAAAATACTGAACAAGCTCGTCTAGAGCGCATTAACAAAAAAGTACAGGTACCGCCTTACCAAACTGTGATGCGTATGAGTTCATTAACTAAGCAACAAGGTCCGTGTAATCGCACTGAAATTAGTGCTCTAACACCTATGATGCAATATTACCTCAGCAGCATCCTGCTCGATAAAATTAAAGTACAATAACATCTAGGCTGTTTGTTTTACCCATAAACAAACAGCCTATCTTTTAGTACTCGTAACACTTTCTTACACATCTAAGCCCACACCTACATTTTTTTACAGATTACAGGAACTCGATAACAATATACTATATCCTCTTACGACATTACTTTTTCGAAACAAGGATGAGACATTGCGAGTTTACGCCACCATTTTAGTACTTTGCTTGTGGTTTTTCGCTGCATCAAGCCATGCCAGTAATCGCTATTATGCTGACAACACTTTGGAGCCAAGCCAAGGCTTTGCTTGGGACTGGGGCATTGGAGCGGGTTATTACATCGAAGACTCTTACCTAGTGGGCATGGATTCATACAATGATGGTTTTGAGCCAGACATTCACCTTGCAATATCGTATGAAAAGTTTTACCTCGATTATGACCAAAGCCAATTAAGTGGTGGCCTAACTATGGGCTATAGCTTGATTGACAAGTTTGAATGGGGTCTTGATTTAGTCGGTACAAACATTCAGTCTGGTTTTGATGAAACGGGTCTCGCCTTTTATGGTGACGATGTCATCGATGAACTAGCAGGGATAAAAAATAGAAATTACGATTTTGATGTTGGCTTGCGTTTATCTCGCCGCTTTGAAAACTCGCAAATTTCATTTGAGTATTTACAAGATGTTTCCGGCACACATAATGGCTGGGTAATGAATTCGTTTTATAGCCAAATTATTCCATGGCGAAACTGGGAGTTTCGTTCTGGTGTTGGCTTAAGTGCCTATTCTGAAGACTTTACTAATTATTATTTTGGTATTTCAGAATCAGAAGCACTTGCAAACCGCCCTGTTTATCGCCCTGATACCTCTTATAGCCTGATCTTTGAATTTCATGCCGAATATCCGCTTAACAGACATTGGGTGTTCTTAACAGGCTGGCTGTCTACTTGGTTTTCTAGTGATATTCACCAAAGCCCTATTATTTCACAACAGTATCAGCATAAAGCCAAGGTAGGCGTGCGCTATGTCTTTTAAGTATTATTTCATCATAGCGTTCGGGTTTTCTGCCTCATTACATGCGCAAGAACAACAATCCGTTGATACTAAAGCTAATGCTTTGGTTGCATTACCTGACACCTGTGTTGCACTTCGTGAGGGCAGAAGCTGTTACGCCGATGTAGACATTAGTTGGCAACAACAGAGCATAGGCAACTATTGCTTACGTAACGAACAAAGCAAACACATCATTCAATGCTGGCTGATGCAACAAAAGGGTTTATTTCGCTACGAATTCGACTCAGCAGAAACGATTGGCTTTGAACTTATTAATAGTGACAACGGCAAAGTCGTTGCCACCACTGAAATACAATTACAGTGGGTTTATAAAAATCGTCAAAAGAAACGCCGTTGGCGACTGTTCTAACCGTTTGGAGTAAATAATGGAACATTACGGAACAATATTATTAGTTGAAGATGATATTTCACTCGCCAATTGGGTCGCCGAATACTTAATTGAACAAGGTTATAAAACCACTATTTGTTCACGAGGCGACCTCGTTGTTGAGCAGGTACGTAAAACAGCTCCTGACTTAGTGTTACTCGATATAATGCTACCCGGACAAGACGGCATTAGTGTTTGTCGTGATTTAAGGCAGTTCTATCAGGCTCCTATTATCATGCTGACAGCACGGGACGAAGAAATGGATGAAGTGATTGGTCTTGAAGTAGGCGCTAGTGATTACATGATGAAGCCTGTGCGTCCTCGTGCTCTGCTCGCGCGCATAAAAGCCGCATTGCGCTCTAAAACTGACTCGCAAGATACCAGTAAAGAAAGTACCACAATCAATGTTGGTAAACTCACTATCAATACAGAATCACGTACTGTGTACTTTGGCGAAGATGAAGTTCATATTTCAAGTGCAGAATATTTATTATTACATTACCTTGCCAGTAATGCAGGCCAAGTGGTATCACGAGACGCCGTGTTTAAGGCGACGAAAGGCAGAGAGTATGATGGCTTAGACAGAAGTGTCGATGTGCTCATCTCGTCTTTACGTAAAAAGTTTAATGATGATCCACAACACCCAGAAAAAATTAAAACGATCTGGGGCAAAGGCTATTTGCTTGTTTCGACAGCGTGGCAGTAAACGCGTGTGAAAAAGTTTTACCTTTCCTTATTAGGCAGTGCACTCCTTTCAATTATCATTTTGGGTTGGCTTATTGATGCGTTCAGTCAGCAAACCCAAACGCCTCATGACGTTTTTTATAGCGAAACCCAAATGATAAAAGGTTTTGCAAAACAATTAGCAGCAATTTCACCCAGCCAACGCCAACAAGCTATCAAGCAACTTAATGATGACTTTACTGTTCAGCTGGAATACAGGCCAACTCAATCGCTTGCTTTACCTCAATCATTACTTGCACAAATTACGCAACCAAGCGGGCTAATTCTCGAAGATCAACAAGGTTATTACTTGCTTTACAGTGAACCAAACTTAGGGTCACACCATTTAAAAATGCGCTTAATGAAAGACCATAGCCATGAACAAGGTAACGATGTGTTACTAACTATGCTTTTTTATGCTGGGCTTTGTGTGTTCATGGGTTTTATCATTACTCCATTAGCTAAGCGCTTATCGGTGTTAAATGACGCGGCGCAACGTTTTGCTAAAGGTGACTTGAAAAGCCGCATTCATGTATCACATTTTACCTATATCAAGGACGTCGAGCTAACCTTTAACCGCATGGCAAGCCAGATAGAAAAGCTACTTGAAGAAAACAAGTTGATGGCGTCAAGTTTATCGCATGATATACGAACACCTATTGCCTGTTTACGGTTTGGGTTAGAGGCAGCACAAGATAGTCCAAACGAACAAAAACGTCTGGAGTACCTTGCCCGTATGGAGCAAGATCTTGATCAAATGGAGTCGATGCTAAAAAGCTATCTTGCTTTTGCCACACTAGAACAAAAAGCAAATCAGCTCACTTTTAATGAGTCAGATCTTGATAGTTATACCCTTACTTTAGTTCACCAACTAGAACCTAAACTGGAGCAACGTCAGCTTCGCATTCAGCAACAAATCGAACCTGGCTCTGTATGTGCCGATCTACACTGGTTAGCCAGAGCAATCGTTAACTTATTGAGCAACGCTTGTGATTTTGCGACATCAGAAATTCTGATTTCCGCTAAACAAGCTGGAAATCAGGTTATTTTTACAATTGAAGATGATGGTCCGGGAATAGATCCAAAAAACTGGCATAAAGTATTCAGTCCATTTTTCCAAGAGCAGACTCATCGTAATCGAGATGGTGAAAGTTATGGACTAGGTTTAGCCATTGTCGCTAAAGTTGCTGACTGGCACCACGGCACTGTCAGCGTTACAAAGAGCAAACAGCTCGGAGGCGCTTGTTTTACTCTTTCAATTCAAAATAAAAGCCTTTAAACATGTTTCAATTATGTTAATTGTCTCGTATTGTAGAGAACAATTGCACGAAATGTACGCTGACTTCAAAGATAACAATACATAGAACGAATTTGACCTAGATTAACTCTTTTTATTTGATGTTAATTCAAGTAGATTGTCAGCGCCGTCAAAGATAGAGAAGTAAAATAATATGAGCGCATCACGTGGGGAGTTCAGCTCCCGCTTTGGATTTATAATGGCTGCAGCGGGCTCTGCCGTTGGCCTAGGAAACATTTGGGGCTTCCCAACACAAACAGCAAGTAATGGCGGTGCCGCTTTTTTGGTTGCCTATTTAGTACTGGCGTTTTGTTTAGCTTATCCTGCATTAATGGCAGAGCTAGTTATTGGTCGTCATGGGCAAGCTAATGCTGTCAGTTCGCTTAGAAAAGTGACTAATCATCAGTGGCAAAAGAAATTTGCATTTATGGTTGGGTTTGGTGGCATTATCTGTGCGGGCCTTATCTTAAGCTTTTATGCTATTGTTGCAGGCTGGATGCTAAGTGCTACTTTAGAGCCTGTCGCACAGTTATCTGGACAAGCCCAAGCAAGCACTTGGTTAAGTGAGCAGTCACTATCAAGAAACTTAATATTCACAGCTGCTTTTATCATTTTGACCGTGTCTATTATTTCGAAAGGTGTAGAAAACGGCATCGAAAAGTGGTCAAAGCGCTTAATGCCTGCATTGCTAGGCATTTTGTTCATGCTGATCATTTATGTAATGACGCAAGATGGGGCTATTGCTGGCTTAAAAGCGTATTTAGTGCCTGACTTTTCTTCAATTTTAAATCCCGAGCTACTTGTTAATGCTTTAGGTCAAGCATTCTTCTCACTATCGCTCGGTACAAGTGTGATGATTATTTATGGCTCATACATCAGTAAAAAAGAAAACCTTGTATCGCTAGGTGCATATGTAACGCTTATTGACGTGTTTATTGCTTTTGTAGCCGGTTTATTAATTATCCCTGCAATGTATGTAGCACAGGCACAAGGCGTACAGATATTTTCGCCTGAAGGCGCATTACTTTCTGAAGATACCTTGGTGTTTCAGGTGTTACCTGCCCTGTTTACAAGTATGGGAGATGTGGGTATTTTTGTTGGTTTTGCTTTCTTTGCTTTGATGAGCATCGCCGCATTAACTTCATCAATTTCAATGCTAGAAGCCCCTGTGTCTTATGCAGTTGAACGCTTTGCTTTGAAGCGTGTGCAAGCAACTTGGATCATCGGCGGTATTATTGCACTGATAAGTTTTACGATTGTGTTTAACCTAGGGACACTATTTGGCTTTGTAATAACTTTAACCACTAAAATTGGCCAACCAGTTCTTGGTTTAATGTGCTGTATTTTTGTAGGCTGGATCTGGCATAGAGCATCTTTATTAAAAGAAATTCAGCAAGGCTGCCCTGATGTTGCGAATAGCTTCTTCTGGAAAGTATGGCCATGGTATATAAAATTCATTTGCCCACTTGCCATCTCACTCGTGTTTGCAAACTCACTGTTAAGTTAACACATTGCTGAGGTAGCCATTTGGCTACCTCAGACACATATCTTGATGTGGAATACCATCTTCTAAATAATCATCACCCACATTCTCAAAGCCAAACTGCTGATAAAACCCTGTTAAGTAGCATTGAGCCCCAATCATAATTGCTTTATCAGGCCAGTGTTCTAGACAGGTATCAATTGCCATTTGCACGAGTTTAGTCGCTAACCCTTCACCGCGAAATTGCTGCGCAACCAGCACACGACCAAATGCACTATACTGCTCATTTTTCTTATAACAACGTGCATAGGCTGCAAGTTGCTGCTCTCTGAATAAAAATACGTGCTGAGTTAATTCATCATTATCAACATCGTCAATTTCCGGGTAAGGACAGTTTTGCTCTACGACAAATACGTCTACCCTTGCACGTAAAATTGCGAGCAACTCATCTTTACTGAGTTCGTCATAACTTTTAACAATATACATAACGCTCCTTTTCGAAGACAAAAAACCCAGCCTTAGCTGGGTTTTAACTAACTATTCAGTCGTTAGTCATTAAGCAAATAATCGTTCAAGCTGGTCACATAACTGGGATAGATTTACGTGATCATGCTCAATAGTTAAATCCACATAACCATCACCTCTAAAGGCACGGTCAAGCTCAATTAGCACATGTGTTTTATGAGCTTCAGGCACAAATGATAATTCAATCTCTTGTAAGCCAAATAAGCTTCGACTGTTTGGTCGATATTCAAGCTCTTGGTAGCAGCCTGAATGAGATTGAAAAGTAGGTGCGCGCAAATAACCTTTTTCAACATCTGCTTTTACTAAATTAAAACCAAGCCTATCCATTGCTTCCATTAATGTACTAACAGCATCATTAGGGTAAATGTGTAAGGCATCACGATCCGTTGGGTCGAGTGCTAAATCAATATCTAAACCTGTCTCAAGCCAGACATGGGATTGATTATAGCCGGCATTGATTTCTGTTATTGGGGTTTCAGAATGTAGTCGTGCTTCAAACGGGATATGCTTTTCTGCACCGGCACCGACAATACCAATATCTGGAATACGCCATTTTTCAATGACATGATTGGTAAAATAATCACCTTCTTCGCTTTCAACTTTTACACGCGTCATAAGCGCCAAATCTAAACCAGCAATTTCTTGATCAACATCACCGCCTTTGATCACAATCATAGCGTTGAACTTTTGACCTGGTTGCAAGTGCTCTGTCTCAAGTACAGTGTCAACTTTAGCTGCACCAATACCTACTGATGCAAGGATTTTCTTAAACATCTTTTCTCCTTAAGCCAACTTTAATAAAAGACGACTTAAATTCCTTCGTTATTGCATCTTAACCACAATTAAAAGCTATTGTCAGCGAAAAAATGGTGCTTTTGACGGATTAATCAATAAATAGCGCAAATGTGTTTATTTTTTAAACTCTTCTGCTTCGATATTGTTTTCCAATAAGAAATATTTCGCTACACTGCTAACAAATGAAGTTACAAGAATAATTATGGAATTAATCTACTTTGCTACTGCGTTTGTCTGTGGCTTTGCTGTTTACCAGTTAAAGCTTCCTCCTCTTATTGGCTTTTTGTTAGCAGGCTTCGCGCTTAATTTATATGGCTATAAAACAACAGAATTACTCAATACCCTTGCAAACTTAGGTGTTACCCTGCTGCTATTTAGTATTGGCCTTAAACTAAAAGTGGCTAATTTAATCAAGCCTCAGGTGTGGGCCCCTGCTTCGTTACATATTGTAATTAGTAGTACACTGTTCAGTGCTTTCATGCTGCTGCTTGGCGCAATTGCACTGCCTTTATTCAGCGAGCTTACATGGCAAAGCGCATTGTTAGTGGGCTTTGCTTTTAGTTTCTCAAGTACAGTGTTTGCTGTGAAGGTACTTGAAGAGCGCGGCGAGATGGCCAGTCTGCACGGTAAAATCTCCATCGGTATTCTGGTTATGCAAGACATCTTCGCGGTGATCTTCTTGGCCATTAGCACAGGAAAAGCGCCGAACATTTGGGCGCTGGCGCTATTAGTTGCTTTACCTCTGTTACGCCCAGTTATGTTTTGGGTATTAAACCGATCAAAGCACGGTGAGTTATTACCTTTATTTGGCTTTTTCTTTGCCCTTGTTATTGGCTATCACGCTTTTGAATTTGCAGGCTTAAAAGGTGATTTAGGTGCATTGATAATAGGCATGATGTTCGCTGCACATAAAAAAGCGGGTGAATTATCAAAGTCTCTTCTTAATCTAAAAGATATATTACTCGTTGGTTTTTTCTTAAATATTGGTTTGAATGCAGAGCTAACTAGCCACGCAGTACTTGTTGCGCTGGTATTAGTTTTCGTATTACCGATAAAAGTGGCGCTGTATTATGTATTAACTAATGCATTCAAACTGCGCGCACGTACATCTTTGTTAAGTGCTTTTAGCCTTGCAAACTACAGTGAGTTTGGGCTTATTGTTTGTGCCGTTGCAGCATCAAGCAATATGATCACTTCAGAATGGCTTGCAGTAATGGCAATTGCTGTTTCGATCACCTTTATTTTGGCATCCCCGCTCAACAAACGTTCGAATGAAATCTACGTTAAAATTGAGCGCTGGTTACTTAAATTGGAAAGTGATACTCGGCTTGCAGAAGAGCTGCCAGTTAACCTTAACGATACTAAGATTGTGATATTTGGTATGGGTCGGATTGGAACCGGTGCTTATGAAACAATTAGTCAAACTCATCCAAACCTTGTTGCTGGTATCGATATAAAACCCGATGTGGTAGAGAAACATATTCAACGTGGTCGTCGAGTATTACTTGCCGACGCAACTGACCCTGATTTTTGGCAACGAGTAAACCATTCACATGTTGGTATGGTTATGTTGGCAATGCCTAAGCATATGCAAAATATTTTTGCCTTGGAGCAACTTCGGGCTTCAGGTTATCAAGGTCAAGTAACGGCGATAGCAAATTACCCTGACCAACAAAAAGAATTAGAAGATATGGGGGTTGACTCTACTTACAACTTCTATTTAGAGGCCGGTAGTGGCTTTGCGGAGCATGTAAAACAAAAACTTTTTTCATAATGTAAAAAATAATTCTCGGTTCCTCTAAATGGAACCGAGAATTATTTCACTATATTCAGTTAGTTGCCAAGCCTATTTTCTTACCTTTAAACCCTCGTCCCCTTACTAGGTCAACGCTATTTACAAAGCTTTACATCAACAATAGCAATCTCTACTAAAAAAAGAGTAGAATCAATCTCAAGGTACTAAGCTAAGTATCTATTTTTAACACAAAAACGTTTAACTTCACTGTGGTTTTGCGCCTTTTTGATACACTGTAGTTAAATGGATTGAGGTTATTTAAATGAAAGATAAGTTTACCAGTGAGTTTTTAGCAAACACGGATGATGCACGTTCCGGGAAACTTGTAGATATACAACAGCGGCTTGATGAGTTACAGCAAAATGGTATGACAGCAACGGATATTAGAGCTGTGCTATTCAACAAGATGCTAGATGTTTATCAAGTACCAAGCGATCATTTTCTTCGTGAAATCGACACACCCGATAGAATTGATGACCCTAATATTCTGCTTAAACTCAAACAGCTTGGTTTTACAAAAAAACGTCGATATCAACTTCACTAATAGTTATTAGAAATTAGTGAATATTTTCAGAGGGCCTACCTCCCTCACTAAATAGGCTGTTTCTTGCCCGTCACAGCCTATTTTCTCTCCTTGTTTTACCGTATCATCTCCCTTTTATACAAATCTGAGAATAAGATGGATCCAGCACTACTCAAACGTGCCATAAATACAAAGATGCCCTTTGGCAAGTATGCAGGTCGACCATTGCTGCTCCTACCCGAGCCATATTTAGTGTGGTTTAAACAGCAGGGATTTCCTGAGGGTCAATTAGGGGCACAACTTGCGATGATATACGAAGTAAAACTCAATGGTCTTGAAAAAATGCTAATACCACTATTAGATGAAAAATAATTAAATTTTTTGAGAACTTTTATAAATTAGTATGGTCTATTACTTTGCTACTTGTTTATTTTTGGTTTTAACCTTTAAAAAGCGCCTCAGGCGCTTTTTTTATATCTGTGACATTTAGTCAAGGTAATAGCCAGTTACTTAAGTAAACATAGTTGTGGCAATAACCCCGCCTTTATAACAAGGTAACAATTACGTCATTAAGTTGTTCCCGGCCATTGTGGATTGGTATAAGGTTTTTGAGATTTATTTATCTTTAAATAATCGAATAACAAATTTCGCACCACCGAGCGTTGAGTCACACACCTGTAGTTGTCCTCGATGCCAGCTGACAATTTTAGCCACTATCGCAAGCCCCAACCCAAAACCCCCTGTTTTCTTATCACGGCTTTTATCTAATCGTGTAAAGGGCTTTAAGATGCTCTGCCATTCAGACTGAGCAATACCTGGGCCATCATCTTCAACTATTATTTGAACGGCATCTGGGTGTTCTTCAAGTATCAAATTTATTTTATGATGCGCATATTTTTGTGCATTACCGAGTAAGTTTTGAATGCAGCGCGCAATAAAATGCTCATCACAATTATAATAAAGCTGTGACGGCGCATTAACTGCAATATCAATGTCTGTAGCAAACTCAAGTTTATTTACCACACTATTAACTAATGCGGTTAAATCACAAGAATGGCTTTTTAAACTGGGTTGATGAGAGTCAAGTCGTGCATATTCGAGCATTTCAGAAACCAAGGCTTCAAGCTCAGCAATATCTGCCTGCATATTATCAATATAGATAAACGATTTCTCATTCTCAATTTGTTCCTCTAGCATCGCCACTGCAAACTTTAAGCGCGCAAGTGGTGTTCTAAATTCATGAGAAACAGACGAAGTTAGTTCTTGCTGCGCTGCTAAAAGATATTGAATACGTTCTTGCAACGCATTTAAGGTATCGGTAATAGGAAGAAAAAAGGATTTAGATGCATCTTGTAATTCAAAATCCTGTGCCCCACCCACAGCTTCACATGCAAGCGTTAACTTATTAAAGTCTCGCCAAAGTAAAAAGCTCCATAGCCCAACAGGTAAGCCAATCACAGTTAACAATAAAAAGTAAGGCCAAACGGAACTAAAGCTAGGGTTGGCTACAGATAAAGGGCCTATATGCAACAATTGCGCATCATTCAGTGCTACGTACCAAACTACACGCTGGTCATGATTAAACACATAGAGGTAATGCTTTTCATTGAGTTGCGTTTTCAGGTTTTCAGGAAGGGCAAGATCGCTACGATTGATTATCTCGCTATTAAACTCTTGCTTTAGTTTTGTTAAACCATCTTCTGTTTGACTGAGAAGCCAAAGTGATTTGCCAAATTCTTGATCAAGTGCAATATGTTGCTGTGTGTCTTCATAGGGCCATAACTGTTCTATGACCCCACTAACTAAAAACAGAGAAACTATTATATATAAATATAAGCTAGCAAATAGTTTCCCCATTAATAATTACATGTCCCATGCATCAGATACGAAAAGGTAACCTTGGCCCCAAACAGTTTTGATACGATATGGTTTGTCACTATTATCACCTAGTTTCTTGCGGATCCGAGATACGCGAACATCAACGGTACGGTCTAAGCCATCATACTGACGACCAATCATATGTTGATGAACATGTTCACGGCTTAACACTTCACCAGCATTTGAAGCGAGTAACCATAGTAACTCAAACTCATGAGATGTAAGTGTAATTTCGTTGCCTTTAAGTGTAACAATGCGACTGGTTTTATCAATGCTTAAATCACCAAACGTGAGCTCTTCAGGTGCTTTATTTGAAGCTTGGCCTCGGCGCAATAATGCATTAATGCGTGCAAGTAAAACACGCGGTTCTGCAGGTTTAATAACATAATCGTCAGCACCAAGTTCAAGCCCAATCACTTGGTCAAAATCTTCGCCTTTGGCGGTGAGCATTAAAATGGGTAGATTAAATTTATCACGTACTTGACGGCAAACACTAAAACCATCTTTGCCTGGTAACATGACATCTAATATCATTAAATCAACTGGGTTATTCTCTAAATAATCGAATACTTCATCGCCGCGTTCAAGGACCGCAACATCCAACCCATTATGCTGAAGGTAATCCTTGGTTAACTGCTGTAAGCCTAGATCATCTTCAACAAGTAAAATCTTTGCCATTGGTTGCTCCTGAATTAAAAAAAGCTCCACGGTGAGCGCAATCTTCGTCTCTTTGTTTTTGCTTCAGTGCTTTGCACTTCGACTTTTGCGGTTGCAATTTCGCTCCCCGTATGCGGATTGACTAAGGAGTATATTGTTTCAACCTGAACCCGCGCTTTATGGTTTAACACCCCTTTGCGAAGACCTTGCCAGCACTGTATCTGCTGCTCATTTTGGTATAAACACAGATCTTGAGGCTGCGCTATTTGCCAGCTAATTTTTAAATCAAGATCACAAAACTCATGCTGTTGTAGCACAACACACACTTTAGGTGAGATATCAAACTGAGTCGCTTGCGCATGGCTTGGGAACGGCCAAGTAACTACTGCAAACACACACAGACTAAAAACAAAATACTTCATATTAAAAAATATGATTGAATCCTATAAAAGCAGTCATTGAATACGTGTGTTCAAAAAGCGGACTGTCATCCACGGCTGAATAGTCATAATATGCTAAATGAAAACGAAGAGAGTTAGCCTCACTCAATGGCCAACGGGCGTCGATTTTAGCATAAGGTTGCCAACTACTGCCAACATCAATTTCCCCATATGAGGTCTCTTCAGCCGATAAACCATAAAAATAATCATTAAGGCCGGCTGATTTGTACCAAATACCGAGACTTGGTGCAACACTGAGGTTACCTACTTGATAATGAGACTGCCATTGCAGCGCACTTCGCATTCCATTGTAAACACCAGAAACATCCATTAGTGCTTGCACAGAAAAGACGTGGTTATTTTGAATGTAATGATAACTAAGACCTGCATCGAGCGCCCAACGTCGATGGCGAATATCATCAACAGATACTGTTTTACTGCTTAATTCATTGCTGCTTGTTGACTCGACTATAAAGCTACTAGATGAATTTAGCGCAAATACATTGCTTGGATGAAAATCGATAAAAAAGCGAGTTTCGGGGTTAAACTCAGTGACAACATTAAGCACATGAGAGTTACTCTCTAAAAGAGAATAACCTAATCGGCCATTGTCAAAAAACCACTTATCTGCATAGTAGGCAACTTCAGGGAGCAAAACTAAGGGTAAGTTATCGCCACCGTGTAATGGATTTGTAATAGCACCAATACCAGTATTAATACTGATATGCCATTGATTGGTTTCTATTTCTTGGTTTGCCTTGCGGCTTTCACGTTCAGTGCGAGTTGAATCATCAGCATACGCTTGATTCACTAACATGACAGTCAAAGCATATATCGCTGCGCACATCCTGATCGCTTGAGACTTCATTATTGTTGTTACGACCAAAAAGATTTTCTAATAACTGCATACTATCAAGATGTGAACAAACTGTCCTTGCTAGGTTACAACTATTCACAAATTTGATACAAATATCGATAAACTCTGTTTATGCTGGTTACTCTTCGATAATTTCGACGCGGTTTCGGCCATGTTCTTTAGCTAAATAAAGAGCCCTATCCGCAATTGCAATAAGTTGTTCTGGTTGACTATTTTTAGATTTAATCGCAACACCAAAGCTTGCAGTGACGTGTCTTAAGATAGTCTCAGATTTAGGGTCTTTGATCTGTAACTTAGTTATAGCTTGACGTAACTGTTGGGTAAAATTGGTCATATCACTGATTGTGGCAAAATGTGCTGTAAAACAGAACTCTTCTCCACCATAGCGGTATACTTGCCCGACACTCGAGACATGTTTTAATAATTTAGTTGCAACAGCGCGCAATGTTTGATCACCCTTTTGATGACCAAAAGTGTCGTTAAATGATTTGAAATGATCAATATCAACCATAACAAGTACGGCAACCCCAGAAATATCAGGTGCTTGGCAAAACTGAACCACATCTTCGTCAAACTTGCCTCTATTGAACAGCCCTGTCAGGGGATCTCTTTCAGCCTTACTTTGAGATTTAATGAGCTCTTGTTTTAATTCAGTGATCTCTGAGTAAGCATGCGCAAGTTGATTTTGAAAGTCCTGAGCACGATTTTGTAAGGCAGCAGATTTGTCACTCAAACGCTCAACACACAGAAGAACTTCATCAAAGCCACTCTCTTGGCTTATATCGGCCTCATTAAGTTTGTCACGACACTCTTTTAAAACCGAATCAAACTCTGCAGAATAAGTTAGTGCCTCGCTAATATCATGATGGACCTTACCAACAACATCACTAAATCCATCAGATAGCTGATAAAACAAAGCCATGTCATCATTTGAAAGGTATTTGTTAAACAAGTAATTGGCTTGCTCAGTACTGCAGGTATTATATTTATTGATAATAGTGTCTAATTCTTGACTGAGCTCGTGATTCTTTTCGCTAACATAGCAATACCACAGCGCATAATTGAGTGGCGTAATAGGTATTTTATACTTAACCATCAAAGGGATGGCTTGTTTTAAACAGTGACTTGAAAAACTTAAAGAATGTCCGGCTTGTGCTGACAGGGTCATAAATCTTTGCAATCCTGATATTATTATTTAGATTCACGTTAGCAATCGCTTAAAAAAAATCAATATAAAAACCGCTTGAAGTATAAAAAAACAGCATAAAACACGACATACTTTTTTCTAAACCAATACTAAATAACTAATATAAAATCCACCAAACCGCTCACTAACAACTACTTTTCAATTGTATCATCTTAAAATATTAGATTGCCTGTTGTGTCATTGATTGTGCAATACTCCAAATAGCGTTTAAAGCAGGATCGTGGCGCTCTTTGTTTAGCACTGCTAAACCTATTTCAAAGCCATCAATACTTTGCTCTGCATCACTAACTATCTGCACCTTGTCTTTTAATGGACTATTATCTAGAACGATTTTAGGAACCATAGCAATACCTAAACCTAAGCTCACCATAGAAACCATTGCTTCGTGCCCTGCCACCTGAGCATAAATACGGCCATGAATATTATTTTTTCGCCACCATTGCTCTAGGCGCTGCCTTGATAAACCTTGCTCAGCAACAATAAATTCTAAAGCAGACCAATCAATCTGCTCAGCACTTGCAAGCTTTTCGCTGATCGGACAGACAATTTTTGGTGCAATTAATACCAAAGGAGAATAACCAATACTGGTAAAAGCAATTTGCCCAGGTAATTTTGCTGGCTTTGCTGCGATTGCCATTGCTTCATGGCCATCTAATACTCGGTTAATAGCTAACGCGGGATCGCCGGTATTTAAGGTGATCTCTATATAAGGATGCTGCATGCGAAGCTGTTCTAATATTTGATGTAAAAAGCTATACGATGCAGTCACAGAGCAATATATGCTGACATTGCCATAAATATGTTGCTGGGGCTCTTGGACATTTGCTTTAAAACGATGCCAACTGGCCAATGTCGCATTAGCGTACTCAATAAAAGACTCACCTTCTCGTGTTAATTTTACAGAGCGGTTATCCCGATTAAATAACATCACTCCGACTTCTTCTTCGAGCTGTTTAATATTTCGACTTAACGTAGGCGCACTAATATGACAAAGCTCACTCGCTCTGGCGAAATGTAGCGTCTTAGCTAAAGCCAAAAAGTAATGTAGATGTTTGTGATCCATAAACCCACCATTTCATTTTATGAAACACTTTAATTCAAATATATCATTTTACGCAAGGCAAAAAATTGCATACTGTTAACTCACACAAGGGGCAACAGATTGGCTCTTTGTTTTCTAACAAATTAGTTTTTTATAGGACACTAACAATGGCGAATTATTTTAATACTCTTCCTTTAAGAGAGCAGTTAGCGCAATTAGCGCAGTGTGAATTTATGGATCCTTCAGAGTTCTCTGAAGGCGTTGATGCTTTAAAAGGAAAAAAACTCGTTATTGTCGGTTGTGGTGCTCAAGGCCTTAACCAAGGTTTGAACTTACGTGATTCAGGCTTAGATGTTTCTTATACATTACGTGAGTCAGCTATTGCCGAGCGTCGTCAATCATTCTTAAACGCAACTGAAAATGGCTTTACTGTTGGTACATACGAAGAACTTATTCCTACAGCAGATGTAGTACTAAACCTAACACCAGATAAACAACATACTTCTGTTGTTACTGCAATCATGCCTTTAATGAAGCAAGGCGCAACACTAGCATATTCACACGGTTTCAATATCGTTGAAGAAGGCATGCAAATTCGTGAAGACTTAACAGTTATCATGGTTGCACCAAAATGCCCTGGCTCTGAGGTTCGTGAAGAATACAAGCGTGGCTTTGGTGTACCTACTCTTATTGCTGTTCACCCTGAAAACGACCCTCAAGGTCATGGTCTTGCACAAGCTAAAGCATACGCTGTTGGCACCGGTGGTCATCGTGCAGGTGTATTAAAGTCATCATTCATTGCAGAAGTAAAATCTGACTTAATGGGCGAGCAAACAATTTTATGCGGTATGCTGCAAACAGGTTCACTACTTTGTTTTGATAAAATGGTCGAAAAAGGCATTGATCCAAGCTACGCATCTAAATTAATTCAATACGGTTGGGAAGTAATCACCGAAGCTCTTAAATACGGTGGCGTCACTAACATGCTTGACCGCCTGTCAAACCCAGCAAAAATAAAAGCGTTTGAACTAGCCGAAGAGCTAAAAACAATTATGCGTCCGCTTTATAACAAGCATATGGACGATATCATCAGCGGTGAGTTTTCTCGTGGCATGATGGCTGATTGGGCTGAAGACGATGCAAAATTACTTGCATGGCGTGCTGAAACAGCTGAAACAGCATTTGAAAAGCAACAAAATACAGATCAAGAAATCAACGAACAAACGTTCTTCGACCAAGGTATTTTAATGGTTGCAATGGTTAAGGCTGGTGTAGAGCTTGCGTTCGAAACCATGACTGCTGCAGGTATTATCGCAGAGTCAGCTTACTATGAGTCATTACACGAAACGCCGCTTATCGCAAATACCATTGCGCGTAAAAAGCTATTCGAAATGAACAGAACAATTTCAGATACAGCAGAATACGGCTGTTACCTATACAACCATGCGTGTTTACCGCTATTACAAGACTTTATGAAAAACATCGACACAGATGTAATTGGTAAAGGCTTAGATACAACAAGTAATCAAGTAGATAACCAAGCATTGATTGCTGTAAACAAAGCACTACGTGAGCACCCAGTTGAGGTAGTAGGTAGCAAGCTACGTGGTTATATGTCAGCAATGAAGAAAATTGTTTAACCCTGGAAAGTAAGTTTCGCTTGTTAGAAACCAAGCCCAATTGCTAATATGCTTTGGGCTTTTTTTTTGTTCCTACATTGATTCGTCATCTGCAAAGTGTATGCTAAAATTACTGACTTAAATGTTGTAAACTAAGACACTTTCATGGCGTTAAATCAACTCACCATTACTAAAAAGATAACACTGCTAGGCAGTGCAATTGCATTAATTGTTGCCGCTCTCATTGGCGCAACAGCTCTATACAGTGCAAAACAAATCATCGAACAACGAATGATTGAATCTGAGCTACCTAGCAAGCTGCAAGCAATTGATAATTATATTACTCACGATATAAATCAAATGATCAGCGCCGCTGAGCAACTCTCTAGTAACGAATTTGTATTAGAGTGGGCGCGTTCAGGCAATACTGATGATAAAACACTGCTAAAAGAGCTTAACCGCCTCGTTAAGCAATACGATTTAGCAACCGCTTCTTGGGCTAATCGTGAAACGGCACAATACTGGAATCAAGACGGTTTCTTGCGAGTTTTAACTAAAGATCAAGATGGTTGGTTTTTTGCGTTTACTAACACAACGCAGCCGTTTTCTATTAGTATCTATCAAGAATCACCAACTGATGTGAAAATGTTTGTAAACCACCAGCAAACCAATGGCATTGGTTTAGCTGGCCTTGCAAAAAGCATTGACGATATGCAAGCAATGCTAAAGCGCTTCCAAATCGAAGAAACAGGGTTTGTATTTTTAGCTGACAAAAATGGGTTAATCCAGCTGCATAAAGATGCTGGTAAAGTCGCGAAAGCAAAACTTGATAGTATCTACTCGCCGGGTATTACAAACACACTCTTAACAAACCAAGACTTCAACCTACAAGAAATCGAGCTTAATGGTGAAGCCACTTTAGTTGCTGCAAGTCCAATCAAAAATACAGATCTATTTGTTATCGCTCAGGTACCAAAACATGAAGTATTTTCGAGCATTCAAGTTTTACAATGGCAAATTATAAGCTTTGCTATTGTTATTGCACTGATAGCGAGCTTTGCAGGCTTATTATTAGCACGCACACTGTCATCTCCTCTTTCAAAAATGGCTGAACTGTTTACTCGTTTAGGCTCAGGTGATGCTAATTTAGCATACCGACTACCTGACTCAGAGCAGCCTGAACTTGCTAATTTATCAGCTGGTTTCAATCAATTTATTTCTAAGATAGAAACCGCTATCAGCCAAGTTGCACAAGAAAGTAGCGAAATAAGACAAAGTGCCTCTCATGTTTTTAAACAAGCGCAAAAGAACTCTGAAGCGCTTGATAATCAAAAAGAGCAAACTATTTCTGTTGCTGCTGCTATTAATGAAATGGGCGCTACCGTGCAAGAGATAGCCTCAAGTGCTGCAAATACTGCCAAGTTAACACAAAGCAGCAAAGATAATACTAAGCAAAGCCACACTCAGGTCACACAAAGTAAAGAAGCGATAATAGAACTGGCGACCGATATCGATAATATTACAGAGCAAGTGAATGAGCTGGCACATAAGACACAAGCCATTGCTAGTATCGTTGACTCAATCAGAGGTATTTCAGAGCAAACAAATTTACTGGCTCTTAATGCGGCTATTGAATCCGCACGAGCTGGTGAGCATGGCCGTGGTTTTGCTGTTGTGGCAGATGAAGTAAGAGCACTTGCAAACCGAACTTCACAATCAACAACTGAAATTCAAACCATGATCAGTGAACTAAGTAGTACCTCTGACTCAGTGGTAAATCATATAAATCACTCGAAATCACAGGCTCAGGTTAGCGTTGAAGCAATGCAAAGTTCAGTAGAATTACTCAATGCCATTAATGATGCAGCTAATGAAATCAATGATATGGCAACACTCATTGCGACCGCTACTGAAGAGCAAAGTAACGTGGTAGCTGATGTAGGCCGCAACATTGAGCAAATTAGTGATATCAGCGATACCGTGATGCGTGAGCAAATTGATACAGAGCAAGCGATTAAAGATTTAGCAAGTAGCGCACAAACCTTAGATGACCTTGTTGCTACATTTGATAAACGCTGACATGTTTTGTAACAGATAACACTGACCCTTTTTTATTCACGGCCTATACTTAAATAGTATTAGGCCATGAATTTAGAGGGTCAGATGAAAACAATTACCGTTGCTTTAATATCGAGTCTAAGTTTTTTAACCGCTTGCAATAGTACACAAACTAACTTAGTTCCCCCACCGCTGTCGTTAACACAAGCCAACGAATTCATTGTATCTGAGGTCGAAAGCCAAGAGCAGATATTTGCATTAACCCCTCAAATTAAAGAGCAGCTCAACACTGCCTTTCCTAAAGAAGCTCGAACGTTACAAAATGCCAAAAAGTTACTTTATTTTTTGCTTAAAAATGGAGACTCGTCACTTTCATATCAATCAGGTGCAACACTTACGGCAGGTCAAAGCTATGCCAATTTAAATGCAAACTGTTTATCGCTATCAATATTAGCCTACAGCTTAGCTGAGCACCTCGGACTCGAAGGGCAATTTCAACAAGTTCATATACCTGAATATTGGGCCCTCAATAACGGCTTTAATTTGCTAACAGGCCACATAAACTTAAAAGTAAAAGAAAGCAACAAAGCATCCGTAAATCATAAGGTGATTTACCCACAAGAACGGGCAATTATTATCGACTTTGATCCGAATAGTCGCCAAGAAGCATTTAGAACGACTAACATTAATAAAGCCCGAATCACCGCAATGTTCTACAACAACAAAGGTGTTTCAGCAATGCTGAAAAATGACTATGACCTTGCTTACAGTTATTATTTAGCTGCGATTAATGCGGACTATAAATACTCTGGTGCATGGGGAAATCTTGGGGTACTTTTTAGGCTTAACAATGATTTTCAGCGTGCAGAAACAGCGTATCAATATGCAATCACCTTAAACTCAGACAACAACACTGCTCTTGGCAATTTAGCTCGGCTTTATAATTTAACTGACAGAGTACAGCAAGGTCGCGAAATTTTAGCTATGCTCGACAAAAAACGCCAAGCAAACCCGTATTATCATATTTCGCTTGGCAATGATGCCTATACAACAAAACGCTATAGAGATGCTATCAAGCATTACAGAAAAGCCCGTGAGCTTGACCCAAAATTACATGATACCGATTTTGGTTTAGCACGAACTTATTATCAACTTGGCGATTTAAAACTGGCTAAAAAATATTTAACCATGGCTAACGATAAAGCTGACTTTGAGGAAGATAAAAAACGCTATGAAAGCAAGCTACGCGCGCTTCGTTCACATACTGCAAAACTGTCTTATCACGACTAGTTTAATTTACTTTTGCTGTTTTCAAGTCAATGCAAGCTCACAGAAACAGCTTGAACACGATATAGCGACTCTTACTTCAAACCAGTTTTATGGCCGAAAAACGAATACTGTTGGTGCTAAGCGGGCTGCAGAATATATTACCCAGCGATTTAGCGACCTTGGTTATCAAATTCAACGCCAAGACTTTCACTACTTGGGCACCTTTTACCAGCAACCCCAAGCTAGTAACATTATTGCCGTTCAGCCAAACAGCTGCCAATCGTGCAAATTAATCGTGTTAACCGCACATTACGATCACTTAGGTTTACAAGGCAGTCGTCTTTACCCTGGAGCTAATGATAATGCCAGTGGTGTTGCAGCCCTTCTTTATATAGCAGCCATTTTTGCTGAGAAAACATCCCCATATAAGCTTGTGTTTGTTGCTACAGATGCAGAAGAAAATGGCTTACATGGTAGTGATTACTTCGTTTCTACATTAAATCCTAGCGACGTAAAGCTGAACATTAACTTAGACATGTTGGTGGTTAATCAGCACAAACCGCGTATGATCGCATTTTTAAATCATCAATCGCAGTACAAAAACGCCATAAACTCACTGTCTGACGAGAAAATACGGTTTATAGCAACAAGTTCTTCGCACTATTTAAACCGTTTGTTTGATTTAAAAGTTAACTGGCTTAAGGCAAGTGACCACTACTCTTTTGCTAAAGCTGACATTCCTTATATTTACTTTGGTATGGGTCATGATAAGCACCATCATCAAAGCACTGATACGATTGCACACATCAATTTCGATTTATATGAACACGCTATTCAAAAAATAGCTGAATTTATGGAAAAGCTAACCGACTAACTTAGTAGGTAATTTAGATGTGGCTACAAACTGTATTTTTTGCGCCTTAGTGAGCTTTTTTACGCGACACTCCAATTTACTTGCCTCACTGCGACTACCCACTTGCTGTTGGTAAATTAATTTAAGCGGCCCTTTGCCTTTTAAATTTTTCGCACCTTTGCCAGCTTGGTGGGCTTCAAAACGTTTTTGCACATTGGTACTGATCCCCGTATACCAATGCCCTAAACGAGTCTGAACAATATACAAATGCCATGAAGCATCTGAGTTATCGCTGTTTTTTATTGGATCGGGTAAACTTTCTGTATTATCTGTGGTCAAATTTATGCCTCGTGATTGTTAATCGCATTTCAGTAAAAACAATTACTGAAAAGGGTTTTACCTTCTGTGACTAATCGGTATCATGCAGTGTATAAAAAATAAGGATTCAAACAAATAATGCAGTCGTTTAAAACTTTTTCTTTTTGGTTAGTACTTACCCTTACTTTAAGTGCTACAGCAGGGTGTTCAAGCTGGGTTTACCGTATCAATATTCCACAAGGTAACTTTTTAGAACAATCTGACGTTGATAAACTTCGCGTCAATATGACACGCGAACAAGTTCTTTATGTACTTGGTAAACCAGTAGCTGAAGATTCATTCGACAATAATACATGGCATTATCTTTATGTATTTAATATTGGTCGTAGTAACGAACAGCGTAAATCACTAACGCTTAACTTTGAAAACGATAAACTGGTTTCACTTTCAGGTGATTATGAACAGCCAAGTGAATTCAATACACCGCTCGAGCAAGAGTAACGAATCACACTTAACAAAAAGGGTAGCTTAGCTACCCTTTTTGTTATGCTTTATTTAAAGGGCGACCGCCCGTTACTTTGTTTGCTCGGCCTTCTTCTTTTGCTTTTTCTGCTCGGCGTCTGCGTGCATCTTTTGGATCTGCAATTAATGGGCGATAAATCTCTATTCTGTCGCCATCCTTAACCTGCTGATTTAATTTGCAGGTTCGATTCCAGATCCCTAATGTTAAATTGTTAGCATCGATTTCAGGACATTTGTCAAAAATACCTGACTTTATCACCGCCTGCTCTGCACTAGTCCCTACTGGTACTTCAACAAGTAAACTTGTCGCTGTGGTAGGTAGCGCATATACAACTTCAACAGTAATCATGTGCGTGCTCCGTAAACAGTTTTCGCGCGCTGAGTAAACGCATTCACCATATTTTTAGCAACTTCGTTAAATATTTTACCAAAAGCAAGCTCAATTAGTTTACTGGCAAATTCAAACTCTAAATGTAAGTGCACTTTGCATGCTTGCTCATCTAGAGGTAAAAACTGCCATTTACCCTGTAGCTTTTTAAACGGCCCATCCACTAAGCGTAGCGTAACCGTTTGCTCATCAATAAAGGTATTTTCGGTGGTGAACCACTTTTTCAAACCTGCTTTCGAGATCTCTAAGCTTGCTGTCATGCCGCTGGTTTGTTGTGCAATTATCTTCGCATCAGAGCAATGCGGCAAAAACTCTGGGTACGCATCTACATCGTTCACAAGATCAAACATTTCTTTACTGCTGTACATTACCAGCGCACTTTTTTCTATCTGCGGCATATTCACTCCCAACTGTGTCGGCGAATTTTAGCAAGCTTTGGCTATTTCCCCAAATTTTAGTAGCGTGAAAATTTATGCAAAGCCTTAAAAAAGCGATGTAAAAACGCTGTTTTTACGTATAATATGAGCCACTATGGCTAAGAAAAAATCATCTAAATCGACAAGTAATACCATCGCGCTTAACAAAAAAGCGCGCCATGAGTATTTTTTACACGATAAGTTCGAAGCAGGGGTTGAACTACAGGGCTGGGAAGTAAAAAGTATCCGAGCTGGTAAAGTAAACATCTCTGAGACTTATATTCATATTAAAAACGGCGAAGCATTTTTACTTGGCAGTCAAATTCAGCCACTCAATAGTGCTTCTACTCACGTGATTTGCGATCCTCTTCGTTATCGTAAGTTACTTTTAAATAAGCGTGAAATCGATCGTCTTATCGGTGCCACAGAACGCGATGGGTTTTCTTTAATCGCAACTGCAATGTACTGGAAAAAATGCTGGGTGAAGTTGGAGTTCCACCTTGCTAAAGGTAAAAAGATGCACGACAAACGCGAAGACGGAAAAAACAAAGATTGGGCGCGTGAAAAAGAACGCCTAATGAAACATAAAGCATAATTCTGCTCTTTGAGCCTAACTTAAGGTTAGGCTCTTATCCCTTATAAACTCTCGCTTTTTACAAATAAATCAATACCCTTTCTAAAAACCCATACTTTTTTGCTATTTCAAACAATATCATTTACATGATATCAATCTTTACTGTGATATTTTCACAATACTTTCACAATTAAACAAGGATTGAAATTTATGAAGAACACCCACCGCTTTATACAGCGACCTCTCTATGCATTTACAATTGCAGCGTTAAGTGGCACAAGTTTTATGTCTGTTGCCGCACAATCAGATGGAGCTGAAAAGGTCGAGCGTATTGAAGTTACAGGTTCTCGCATTAAGCGCTCTGATATTGAAGGCCCTTCACCGGTACAATCTATTAGTCGTGCTGATATCGACAATATGGGTTACGACAATCTACAGCAACTATTGGAGCGTATGCCAGTTGCAGGTAATGGAACTTTCTCTACGCGCGGTAATAACCAAGACTCAACAGCAAATGGTGCCGCTGCAGTGAGTCTTCGTGGCTTAGGTTCAGATGCAACACTGGTACTAATTAATGGCCGCCGTGTATCTATTAGTGCCTTTGCAGAAAGCATTACCAATTCATTTGTTGATATCAACTCAATCCCAGTCTCTGCTATTGAGCGTATCGATATTTTAAAGGATGGCGCATCAGCAATTTATGGTTCTGATGCAGTTGCAGGTGTAGTTAATATCATCTTAAAGAAAGATATTAATGGTCTGGAAGTAAACCTAGGTTACGGCGGTACTGATGGTCCTAACTACGAAGAAAAAACGGCAAGCCTAGTTTGGGGTACGAGTACTGAAAAAAGCAGTGCGTCAATCATTATTGACTACTTTAACAACACAGCGCTGTCTTCTGATGAAATGGGTCGCTTAGGTACTGCAAATCAAGAACCTTATGGCGGCATGGATTTTCGTTCATCGCGTGGCTTCCCTGGCTACTTTTACGTAGATGGCGAAAAAACAATTGACCCTGCATGCCCGGCAGAAAATGCCACAGCAAGTGGGAGCTGTTTATTTGACTACGGTCCATTTGGCTATGTAACTCCGGCGTCAGAGCGTGTTGGTGCTATATCACAGTTTGAATACAACTTTGATAACGGTATTTCAGCTTTCTTAGAAGTGGCTGTACAACATAATACATCGCAAGCAGCTGGTGCCCCTACCCCTCTTGATGAAGATGCAGGCTTAACAGTGCCAGCAAGTCATCCAAATAACCCATTTGGCCAAGATATCGAGATTGGTCGCTACAGAACGGTAGATGCAGGCCCTCGTCAATGGGACATTGAGTCAGATACGTTACGTTTTGTTGCTGGTTTAAGAGGTGAGATCAGTGACTGGAGCTGGGAAGCGGCAGTTCAAAAAGGCCGTAGTAAATCAATGCAAACAGGTGATAGAAGCCAAGGTTGGGTGCGCACTGATTTCTTACAACAAGAAATTGACGCAGGTAACTATAACCCATTCGGTGGCACCTATAATGACCAAGCAGTTATTGATCGTATTACCACAAGCTTAGTTCGCCGCGGCGAATCTCACATGACATCATTTGATGCAAATATCAGTGGTGAAGCATTTAGCTTTGGCGATGATGTAGTGATGATGGCTGCAGGTATTGAATACCGTGAAGAAGATGTGAGCGATATTCCAGATGACCAATTCCAACGCGGGTTAATCTTTGGTACTGAGTCTGTATCAGCTGCAGCAGAGCGCGATCAGTATGCTGCTTATATTGAGTTTTCAATTCCGTTAGCAGAAAACTTAGAGCTGCAATTAGCAGGTCGTTACGATGATTACAGTGACTTTGGTTCAACAACAAACCCTAAAGTAGCTGTGCGCTGGGCACCAACAGATTCAATTACTGTGCGTGGTTCTTGGGCTCAAGGTTTCCGTGCTCCTTCACTGGCACAGATTGGTTTAGGTCCATCTGAAGAAAGTCAGTTCTTTGTAGATACTTATCGTTGTCAGGCAACGGGACAGGATTGTAATGCTCTAGATTACAATATCCAATTTGCGGGTAACCCGAACCTTGAAGCTGAAGAATCAGAGTCATGGAACGTGGGCTTCATTTGGGCACCAACCGCTGAGTTTGGCTTTGGAATCGATGTATGGAGCATTACACAAGATAATAAGATAGACGAACAAGAGTTCGGCCCTATCTATGATAACAACTGTAACGATCAAAACAGCACTGTGTGTGTGCGTTTGGCACCACAAAATGGTCAAAGTTTAGGTGTAATCCAAAAAGTTTACAGCACCTTTGAAAACGTTTCATCGCAAGAAGTATCGGGTGTTGATGTGTCGGCAAACTACACTCATGCTATGAACGATTACGGCTTCTTAAAATTCAATTTAGAATGGGCATACCAAAACGAATTTAAAAAAGATGGTCGCGATTACACAGGCGAGTACCGTTATCCTGAAAACCGTTGGATTTTCTCAACAAATTGGGAAATGGGTGACTTCAATACCAATGTGAACGTTAGCTACACAGGCGAGTTTGAAGATACACCAGACATCGACTTTGATGGAAACTTAGACTTTGATAGCAACACATCACGTATGGTTGATTCGCAAACACTGGTTGATTTACAAACTGCGTATAACTTTTCAGATAAAATCAAACTATCTGTGGGTGTGAATAACGTGTTTGATGAAGATCCTCCGTTCGCAATCGGCGATGGTGATGGCGACTTATATGGCTATGTATCGAGCGTACATAACCCACGTGGTCGTTATTTCTATACTAAGCTAACAATGCGCTTTAATTAATCTCGTTGAGCTTAAAAACAAAAACCCGCCAATTGGCGGGTTTTTTAATTCGCTAACAAAGGCCTAAATTATAGGTCGCCTTCGTTTTCAGAAAGGAATTTAGCAACACCTTCAGGGCTTGCATCCATACCTTTTTTACCTTCAGTCCAACCTGCTGGACATACTTCACCGTGCTCGCTGTGGAACGCTAGCGCGTCAACCATGCGGATCATTTCGTCGATGTTACGGCCTAGTGGAAGGTCGTTAACTACTTGGTGACGTACGTTACCTTCTTCGTCGATTAGGAAAGAACCACGGAAAGCAACACCAGCTTCTGGGTGCTCAACGTCGTATGCTTTACAGATTTCGTGTTTAACGTCTGCAACTAATGCATATTTAACTTGACCAATACCACCGTCAGCAACGGCAGTGTTACGCCATGCATTGTGTGAGAATTGTGAATCGATAGAAACACCGATTACTTCAACGCCACGCTTTTGGAACTCTTCAAAACGCTTGTCGAAAGCGATTAACTCTGAAGGACAAACGAAAGTGAAGTCTAACGGGTAAAAGAAGATAACTGCTTTTTTACCTTTGATAGTTTCTTTTAGGTTGAAGTTTTCAACGATTTCACCGTTACCTAGAACAGCTGCTGCAGTAAAGTCTGGTGCCTGACGGCCAACTAATACACCCATTTTTATCTCCAAATATTTGAGTTTATTTCCAATTGCATAAGCAATACTTACCTTTATATGGTTCCAAAAAACTAAAAACCAAGAGTAAGCACTGATATTTTGTAAGATAGTTTAAAGAGGTTACAGAGAAATGAACAATCGGAAATATCGATATCACCAATCGGAAAAATTGATTTAGCTAAGTTACTCATTATCGATTGAATATTAATGAATGAACAACTGACTAAAGAGTAAAGCGTGCCCTCTCAAAGATATATTCTACAGAGCACAACACGCATCTTTAATCAGTACATCGGAAGCTAACTAATCCCTAAGTACTTATGCACCTGAACTGATAAACGCCAATTTTTCTCAATACATGTTTCAATAGCAAGTTTGGTCGCTGACTGCTTTTGACTAATTGGTTGAAGGTACACTAAACGTGGATTCACACCCGTTTTTAAGAATAAGTCTTCAAGCTCTTCAACATGCTTTTGCATTGCAACAGGATGCTTAATTTCATCAGCACGCTGCATCGCACTGCGCAGTACTTTATAGCCACCACGCATATTAATCTTTGGTGATACGGTCACCCATGTTTGCTCAGGCGCTAAAATCTCAAATGTGCCGCTGGTTTCAATTTGAGTTGAGTAGCCGTTTGCATGTAATAATTCACACACTGGATTTAGGTCGTACATGCAAGGCTCACCACCGGTGATCACCACATGTTTAGCGTTATAGCCACGTTCTTTAAATAATGCTAATACTTGCTCTGCTGATGCTTCTGCCCAATGATCAGAATCCGCTTTTTTCTCGACCGTGTCATCAAGAGACACTTTATATACATTATCAACATCCCATGTTTGCTTCGTATCACACCAAGCACAGCCTACAGGGCAGCCTTGTAAACGTAAAAAGATTGAAGGTGTACCCGTAAAACTCGCTTCACCTTGAATTGTTTCAAACACTTCGTTAATTTTGTACAAAAGACATCTCACTTACGACACGACGGTATAAAATACATACCATCAGATAAACCAAAAACACTGGCAAAAATTGTTATTTAGGCCCGAGCCGTGTAGTATATCGCGCCCTGAAGTAAACCTCTATCAAAAGTAAGAGCAAAACAGTTATGACGCAAAAAGTAGTTGTTATTTATTCCGGCGGTATGGACTCGTTTACCGTATTAAATAAAGCCCTGCAACAAGGCCACGAAGTGTATGCCCTGTCGTTCGACTACGGCCAGCGTCATGTTAAAGAGCTTAAAGTTGCCGCTCAAGTATGTGAAAAATTAGGTGTTCCACATAAAATTGTTGATATTTCAGCAATCAACCAATTGATTGGTGGTTCATCACTGACCGACGATATTGACGTGCCAGAAGGTCACTACGAAGAAGAAAGCATGAAGAGCACAATTGTGCCTAACCGCAACATGATCTTACTTTCACTTGCTGTGGGTTATGCGGTGTCTTTAAAAGCCAGCAAAGTTTATTACGGTGCGCACTCAGGCGATCATGCTATTTATCCTGATTGTCGCCCTGAGTTTGTGCAAAAAATGGATGATGTTTGCCGTATTGCTAATTACGACGCTGTTGAGATTTTCAGCCCGTACTTAAACAATACCAAAATCGACATTTTGACAGACGGTTTAAAAATGGGTCTTGATTACAGCCAAACATGGACCTGTTACAACGGCCGCGACAAAGCCTGTGGCAAATGTGGTGCCTGCCAAGAACGCTTAGAAGCTTTCGCATTAAATAACGTTACCGACCCTATCGAGTACGAATAACCATAACGTTTACGTTTAAAAGGCGAGATTAACTCGCCTTTTTTGATTGTGTTTGTTGGATAAGTTTTAGCAGCTCTGCAGTAGCAGTCGCATCGGCTAATGCTCGGTGATGATTAGTTAAATTCAATTCAAAATGTGCCGCTAAATTACCGAGTGAATAAGACTTAAGCTTTGGAAATGCTTTGCGCGACTCAACCACTGTACATAGCTTTGGCATTTTAAAGCCCTGCCCGATTGCACTGTATTCTTTGCGAATAAAACCGTAATCAAAATTCACATTATGGGCAACAAAAACACTGCCTTTTAAAAGTGAACGCAGTGTATCGGCAACCTCTTCAAAGCGAGGAGCATCACGCACCATCGCAGCATTAATTCCTGTTAGCTTAGTGATAAAGGCAGGAATACTTCGCTCAGGATTGATTAAACTTGCCCATTGCTTTATCACTTCGCCCGCTTGTAACTGCACAACTGCAATTTCGGTAATTTTATTATTACCTTGTACGCCACCCGTGGTTTCTATATCAACGACACTATAAATACGGTTCGGATCATTAAACCAATTTACTGCGACGATGTTTACTGCAAAGCCCTGCTGTTTTAACACCTCAATACTGACAAGTTGGTTACGTCTTAGTTTGTCGCCAGGGGCTTTTACTTCTTCAAAGGTGAGCTTATCCCCTTTTAGCACCATCAAGTCTGGGTAACCGTCTTTTAGCTGCTTAAAGGTTTTTGACATTTGTAATAAATGCGCTTTTAAATTTGCAAGCGGGCTGTGTTTTATTAATACCTCTAGCGGCTCTAAAATATCGCTATGCCACATAAAAACACCATTAGGTGTTTCGTAAAACTGCCCTGCATTTTTGCAGACATGTTTATACAAGGCTTCATTGCTAGTGAAATTTGCAAGCTTTTGCTCAATTTGTGTTTGTTGCAAAGTGTAAAAGCAATCAGCCTGCAACACCTTTGGGTAAATATCAAATTCATTACACGGCGGGTGCGGAGTCTCTATAAAAAGCTCTTGCCAAAACGTTAAGGTAAAGAAGCTCAACCAAAGGTTATTCTCAGTAAAAAATACCGTGTTACCAAGCTGTTGATAGTGCTCGCACACTCCTTGCTCTACATCGCCACGGTAAATATCATCAACCTCTAATTGATGCTCTGTATCCATGAGCATTTGTGTTAAGCGTGAACGTTGTTGCTTGTTATATTTACGCTGTAAAAAATCTTCAGCGAAATACAAAATGCCATCATCAAGTGGGTCTTGAATAATACTTTCAAGCTTTTGCTCAACCCAGTCTTTATCTCCTTGCTTATAACGCTGGCGAATAGCTAGCTCTTGCGCTTCACTGCTGCCTTCACAGTGCTCAAGTAACTCAAATGCAAATGCTAAGTTATGCTCTTTGAGTTGTTTGTATAGGCGAATAAGTAACTTATTTTTAATACTCTGGGCTAGTTCATCTTCACAGCTGATAGCTAAAAGCGCATGGGCTAAGTTTTGATACTGTGTTTGTGACTCGCTTTGCTTAAACTGCATGCGTAATTGGTTTAATTGATAATGTGTTTGTGCCTCGGCTAACGTTTGAAAACGCGATAAGCTCTCGCTGACATCGCTACGCACTTTTGCAATTCCTAAGTCACGCATCACAAATCGGTTTTGATGGTTTATATCGCCGCCACTCAGTCGGCCACTGTATAAAAACTCAAAATATTCATAATATTGGTCTCGGCTATTAACTACAAACTGACTAAACAATGCCTCTAAATCAGCGTGGCTACGATCGATATGTTGTTTACACAGTTGGGTTAAGCTCTGTTTACTGGCTGACTTTTTGTAATCAGCTTGAGTTGCCATTAACGCATCGTTTGCTAATAAGGTTAACAGGGTTGGCTTTGTTAAATGTTCAAGCAATAGATCTAATTCGTCGTTGTTAGGATGCGCTACCAGTCCTTGTTGTTTTAACTTAAAAATAGCACCGTGAAGATTAGGGATCTCTTCATAATTTAATGATGACAATGCAACAATTTTTGGCTTACGAGAATAAATACGCAGCAAAGTACACAAGCTTTGCTCATCAAGTTGAAGGAGTTTTTTAAGAAATTGCTGCTGCTCTGCTAAAAGCAGATGCCTGCACTGAGATTGAATAAACTCAGCAAGCTCAAAGAAGTGACTTAAATAATATTTTGCTGGTAATTGTGTTTTCATATCCAAACCCGACACTGTATATAATTACAGTATCGGGTATTAGCTAAGCGATTTCAATATTTGAGGCTATTTAACTTTTAAAATACCCACAACCGCGCAAATTGCGCCACCCACCATACCTAACCAAGCTTCAATCGGCGTATCGCCGCTAAAAGTTCGGCTAATTTGCGCACTCGCCGAGTCATACACGTTGTAACCCCAAACCGCGAGTGCTACACCAATAACAATTAAAGCAATTCCTATAATTTTTCCCATTGTGTTGTTCCTTATTGTTGTTTTTTATTACATGTTAGTACGAACAGTTTTGCACATAAAATAATTAGCTGCAAAACCTTAAGTAATAATCAAACTAAAGATTATGTTTTGCCCACTTAACGAAACATGAAGCTCTGCACCAATTGCTCGACTTAACGCCTTGGCAATGGATAAACCTAAACCGAAGTTATCATTAGACGTTCTGGCACTGTCTTTTTGCCATAGTGGATCAAATAACTGACTAATATCTTCATCTGTTAAGGATACTTTTAATTCATTAGTAACAGAGAATTGCAACTTACCCTCGTCATTCAACTGCGTACTTACAATCACTACGCTCTTTTCTGGGCTATATTGTTTGGCGTTATTGACAAGGTTGGTGATGATTGATTCAAGTGCAAATAGATTACTAACAATCGCCGGTATATCTTCTTGAAGTGCAAATTCAACTCGCTCTAAATCGCACTTTTCTAAGATGCGCATTATGACCTGATTTAAATCACAAGCGTCTTGTTTTGGTAAAGCTTCATTACTGTATTTATGCAGTAGCAATAAGTTCGACACAATGCTTTTTAACCGTTGGCTAATTTTTAGTACCTCGGGTTTAAAATCGGCTTCAAATTCTTTTTCATCAGGAAAACGAATTGCCACTTCGGTCATGTTGATTAGCTCAGCAATAGGGGTTTTTAGTTCGTGAGCGATGTCTGAGGTTAAACGTTTTTCGCGAAAGTAAAGCTGCCTGTTTTCTTGAATAAAGGCATTTAAGCTATTTACAATCGGCTGTAGCTCTTTAACTGGTTCTTTAACGACAATTATTGCGTTTTTATCAGCGATACTGAGCTTACTTATATCACGATTTAATTTATTGAGTGGCGCTAGCGAGCTGTCTACCGATTTACGCACAAATAAACGAATAAAGACAATGACTGTTACTGTGGTAACCACAAAAATAATGTCGATAAGCCATAATATAAAATCAACTTCTTCGGAAGATGCGGCATAAGCCAGCGTGAGTGTTTTAAAGTTCGGCTTACTCACCCCGTCATAAGAGCTGTGGTGCGAATGTGGATCAAACTGCGGTTGAAAGCGAGTATAAATGATCCGTCCATCTCGACCATCTGGTAACTGGGTGGTCATTATTTTCGCTTCACCGAGTTTTAGTTCTTGAAACTTAAGGCTCTTTACTGGAAATAAATCAAGACTTGGTGAGCGAATAAGTACGCCTTCATCAGTCCACACTTGAAAATACTCAGGTTCAACTCGGCCATCAAACTCTGGCATAAACTCACCCGGGTGGTTAAAACCTATCCCTTGGTCGTCCTCATGCACCAGTGTCATTAGCATACCAGCTTTTGAGTGTAAGCCACGGTTAAACTCATTATCTATCCAGCTGTCGACGGCAATATCTGTGGCTAATAAAATACCTAAAACAAGCCCTGTTATAGCTATGGATAGAGTAAAAACTAATTTACTGCGAATTGATTTCATCACCTTCCTTGAATTATGTAACCAAAGCCGCGCTTGGTTTGAATAGGTAACTCACCACCTGCCGCTCTAACCTTTTTACGTGCCGATGATAAATGCGCCTCAATAGAGTTTTTCGAAACCAAGTCATATTGTCCAGCAATATAAGTACTTAACTTTTCTGATGTAATCACTTTATTTTGATTGCTAAATAAGCACTCAACAATTTTGTATTCGTTGGGTGTAAGGTCGATGACAGTGTCACCGACTTGCAACAGTTTTAATTGTAAGTTCAAAGCCAGGTTATCGATGCGGATCACGTCACTGATTGTTTTCAAGCCACCGCGACGCATCAAGTTTAATAACCTTGCATGAAGCTCATCAAACGAAAATGGTTTTGTTAGGTAGTCATCAGCCCCTGTCAGCAGCCCTTTCACTTTGTCTTCAGGCTCTTGCTTGGCAGATAAAATCAGCACACGCACATCGAGCTGCTTTGCTCTAATTGTTTGTAATAGGGTAATACCATCAATGCTGGGTAACATAATGTCGAGTATGATTAATTCGTAATCTCCTGTCATTGCCATACTAAGTCCTTCAGCACCATCGCCAGTTTCATCAATGGTAAAACCTAGGTTTTCAAGGCCAATTCGTAGACTACGTCTTAATGACACTGAATCTTCAATAATTAACAATTTCATATGTTACTCAAATAGGTAAAAACACTTTTACGTCATCAGGTTACGCCACCAAACTTAAGATTCACTTAAGATTTACTGAAGTTTTTCTGGTTTAGAAAATATTAAGATTACCATAAGGATTTCTTAAGTTTTGCTTCCTACTATAGCCGTAGTTTCGATTAAGTAAGTACGACTATGACAGCAAAACTCTCCGTTTTAAAACCTTTGTTTCGTTTTACCTTATTATTAATGGCAGTTTTTATGCTGTCGAGAATTGGCTTGCTGTTATGGCAACAGCAACGGCTCGTTGATGGCGATAGCTTAGCGGTGCTAATGGGTGGCCTGAGAATCGACTTAAGTAGTCTTGGTTACTTATCAGCCTTAGCTGTTTTGATGTTACTTGCTAACGTGTTTTTGCGCAGTAAGACCACTTTATTTCAACATGCTTTTACTCTTTATAGCAGCCTAGTTGTGACTTTAATCGTGGTTGTTGAGGCTTCGACACCCGAGTTTATTAACCAATACGATGTGCGACCAAATCGCTTATTTGTCGAATACCTAGATTATCCTCAAGAAGTATTCTCTATGCTGTTAAATGGCCATCTGCTGGCTATGATAAGCAGCTTAATTATTGCAACATTAAGTTGTGTGTTTACGTATCGCTTTATAAGCGCAGCATTTAGTAAACAACAAAACACTAAAAAAGTTAGCCAAGTTGTAATACTCGTTACCACCTTATTAGTTTGTTTAATTAGCGCAAGAGGTACTGTAAGTCATCGCCCGTTAAATCCTGCGTTAGTGTACTTTTCAAGTGACTCGCTGGTTAACTCCTTGGCCCTTAATTCAACTTACAGTGTCGCATTTGCTATTAAAAATATGGGCAATGAAAAAAATGCCAGTAGCTTGTATGGCACCATGCCACGTGATGAAATTTTACAAACAGTCAAGCAAGCCGCCTATAAACAGCAATTTATCACTGAGAGCATTCCTACTCTTGCTAACAACCTGCCGTTTAACACCGGCAAACAAAAGAATTTAGTTATCATTTTAGAAGAAAGCTTAGGCGCACGCTTTGTTGGTGAATTAGGTGGCATTGGCGTGACTCCTGAACTAGATAAGCTTTATCAACAAGGCTGGGGGTTTGATAATTTATACGCTACTGGCACACGCTCTGTTCGTGGTATCGAAGCAGTTACAACGGGGTTTACTCCTTCCCCTTCACGCTCTGTGGTAAAACTTTCTAAATCACAGCGCAACTTTTTTTCTCTTGCCGATGTATTAACCCGCACCGGTTATACCACCCAATTTATCTACGGCGGTGAAAGCCATTTTGATAACATGAAAAGCTTTTTCTTAGGGAATGGCTTTAGCGATATTGTCGATATTAATGACATACAAAGCCCAGAGTTTATCTCATCTTGGGGAGTAAGCGACGAAGACTTGTTTAATCAAGCTGATAAAGAGCTAAACGAGTTAAATAAAACGGGCAAGCCTTTTTTCAGCCTTGTGTTTACGTCAAGTAACCACGACCCATTCGATATACCAGAAGGTAAAGTAACGCTACCTGATGGCCACGACCCAGAAAACTACAAACGCGACCTAGCAATTAAATACGCTGATTATGCACTAGGTAAATTCATCGCAAAGGCAAAAACGCAAAATTACTGGCAAGACACGGTATTTTTAGTGGTTGCTGATCATGATGTACGGGTGTTTGGCTCAGAGCCTGTACCGCTTAAATCCTTCCATATCCCTGCTGTGATCCTAAACAGTGATGTGAAAGCAAAGCGCGATACTCGCTTAGTCAGCCAAATAGACTTACCTGCTACTTTGTTGTCTTTATTAGGTGTAGGGCAAGCAACTCCCATGCTTGGCTATGACTTAACTAAACAATACCCTGTTGAGCGCGCCATGATGCAGTATTACGACAACTTTGCTTATGTAGAAAATGGTGAGGCGGTAATACTAATGCCAAACCAAAAAGTGAGTTATTGGCGTTATGACACAACCAATAAAAGCCAAGTTGCCATTGATAAACCAACCACTGACTTAAACCTTGCCAAAAAAGCGCTGGCTCATGTCTTATTTAGCAATCTTGCTTATACCGAAAAGCTGTATCGCTTACCGAATAAATCATAGCGATGAGGAATGACTATGAGTATGCAAATCAAACAACTTTTTACTAAAAAATGGCCCGTTAGCTACAGCCAATTTGTCTGGCTAGTGTCTTTATATTTAGTTATCGCTTTTAACGGCTTATTTTTATATAACGTGTTTGAGGCGGCAGCCAAGCCTGGGCATGTCGACTGGTTATTCATAATAACCGTGCCGTTTTTCTTATTGGCATTGACGGCAATGGTGCTAAGTTGGCTGTCGTTAATCACCTTTGTAAAGCCCATACTTTTGACAAGCGTGGTGCTCTCGTCACTGCTGTTTTATGCCACTTTAAACTATGGCGTGATCTTCGATAAAAGCATGTTGCAAAATGTCTTAGAAACAAATTCAGGTGAGGCATTTTCATACCTGAATGTACAAGTTATCGCTTTTATTGGTGTGCTTGGGGTGCTGCCAGCCTATTTGTTTTCTCGCTTTAAGATTGTTGGCCACTTTCGCGAACGCCTAAGAAGCTTTGCGCTATTAAACCTTGCAGCTGTTATCGTTGTAGCCATTATTGCGGTACCATTTTATAAAGATTATGCCTCTGTAGGGCGTAATAACCGCCAATTAACGAGCTACATAACTCCTTTTGCATTTTACACTGCAGGTTATAAGTACTTGCGCGATAATTATTTTTATCCACCTTTACCATTCAAAGTATTAGATAAAACACCGCATTTATTGGCTAAGCAGCAAAGCTCACTCACCATTATGGTAGTAGGCGAAACAGCACGAGCTACCAATTTTTCACTGCAAGGTTATGAAAAACCAACCAATCAAAATACACCTAAGCTTGGGGTAAAATATTTCAGTAATGTTAGTTCATGCGGTACAGCAACTGCAATTTCTGTACCTTGCATGTTCTCTCGATTAGACCGCAACAGCTATGATTCACGTATAGCACAAAGCCAAGAGAATGCGCTTGATATCATTCAACGAAGTGGAGTTGAAGTAACATGGATTGATAATAACAGCAGCTGCAAAGGGGTTTGTGTACGTGTTAAATCACAAACGATAGAACCGACAAAGAGCAATCCACTTTGTGATGGCCATTACTGTTTTGATGAGGTACTCGTTGATGAGTTAGCAGCAACACTTGCCAAGAGTAATGCAAAGCACCAACTAGTGGTGTTACATATGATTGGTTCACATGGGCCAACCTACTATCGCCGCTACCCAAAAAAAGACACTAAATTTTTGCCTGACTGCCCACGTAGCGATATCCAAAATTGTAGCAGCGAGCAACTCACAAACACCTATGACAATACCATTGCTTATACCGACTTAGTGCTGAGTAAACTAATCAACTTGCTTAAAGACAGTAAAGCGGATGATAAATCACTGTTATATGTCTCTGATCATGGTGAGTCGTTAGGTGAAAAAGGTTTGTATTTACACGGTTTTCCATATGCATTAGCGCCAAAAGAGCAAACTCAAGTGCCTATGCTGTTTTGGAGTAATAAGCTAGCCGATAGCCGCTTTAACCAATGTATTGAACAACAGCGTAACCATGCTTTTTCACACGATAACATTTTTGACACCCTACTTGGCTTAACCCATGTCGGAAGTACTAAATATAATCCTGAGCAAGACATTTTTTATGCTTGCTCAAAACAAAGCTAACGAAATAGAGATTTCATACTATGCAATTTGATAGCACTAACAAACCCATAGGCATTAAACGTATTCGCCTTGCATTTAAAAATTCCCAACGTGCATTCACGTGGTTAGCAAAACATGAATCTGCTTTTAAACAAGAGCTGATACTATTGGTCCTTGCCATAGCCGTGGTTTTTATCTGGCAAATTACCCTGTATGAGAAAATCATGCTGCTTGTATCTGTGCTATTTGTGATGTTTGCTGAAGTGGTCAATACGGCAATTGAAGCAGCAATAGACCGCATAGGCCTTGAAATTCATCCGTTATCAGGCCTAGCTAAAGACTTGGGGTCAGCAGCCGTACTTATTGCTCTTACAATTTGTGCGCTAGTATGGGGCGGTGTATTTGTTTACAACCTAAGTTAACTGGCTTTTTTATCATCCGGGGTGTCATTACAAAGTGCACAATGTCGCCCTTTTGATGAGTGATATAAACGGGTTGCGATAAAAATTGCCGTTGCAATAAATGACCAAAGTAACGCAAAACTTAATGCGCTTTGTGTGTCGTGACCTTTAAGGATTTCTACCATAAACAATAAAATAGCCACCAGCGTGAAAACTCTAGTGGCTCTTAAAATCCAAAATTTTGTACTCATAACTTACTCCTTTAAAAAAGTAAGTGTAGTTCAAAGTAAGAAAAAACACCTAAAAAACCAAAGCAGGCTCAGACAAAATCTGTACATTATTTTTAAATACTTCTAATTGCCCTGTCGGAGATTGTTCAGTACCTAGCACGATAACATGACACACATAGCGATAGCCGTTATTCATAAATGTATAAAAATGGTTACCGCCACTACCATCAAAGCTTAACGTGCCCCCTGTTATCACCAATCTTGGCTCATCCAGCATTGATTGTTCAATATCCCAAGCCGCATAGCGGTATTGATTTTCTGCCAACTCATCAATACGAATTAAATGCTTTTTTGTCTTCCAAGTTAGTATCGGCTGAGTAAATTCGCGAAGGGTTTCGTGTAAAGCTTGTTTTTGCTCTTCAATAAGCGCTTCGCGTAATGTTTTTTCTGCATCTGATTGATAGGGCACAGCCCAAATAGAACCATCAAAGTCTAACCAAAGTTTGCCTGAATCAAACATAATACCGCGCCAACCCATCATCTCCCAATCATGACGAATATTTGAGTTAGCTATCGACTCAACAAATTGCTGATCAAATACCTGCTCAAATTTATCGATAAGCATTTGCTTATTCTCAATGTCTTTAAGAGGGGCTTTACGCTGCAATGGATAGTGGACTCGTTCTGCAATCGCCGCTTTATCCCCTGCTTTAAACGCTGCAACCACAGGTTTTACTATTTTGATATGCTTTGTTGCGGCAGTAGCCCATGATGAATAAGAGCTACCAATCAGTACGATTGCACTTAACAAAACTGCTTTCACTTTAGTATCCATTTTTTAGTTTTTTAAAGCGTAACAAATTAGGGGACACGCAGTACAGCCTCAACTAAAATTCTAATTGAACTGCATCACTTTGATTACCTAATCTGTCAACGGCTATTACTTTAATTGTTGTTAATGTTTGTTGCTCTTTTTCTGTAGCAACTTTGAGCGTATGTTTATTGTTTGCATAAAGCTGATAATGCCAATCGTCACCGTATTTAAAATACACCAAGCTCTGCGTTACTTGTGGTTCATTTGCATGCTGCCAAGATAGCTCAATGTAATTTGCTGAACGTTCATATGAAACTTTAAATGGCTCAACCGCTGGCATGTCTATCCAAGGGGTTTGCGGTATTAATGCTTGGTGCTGAAACACGCCTTTTGCTAATGCATCACTCATTAATCGACTACCGTCAAGCGCCGCAACATTCCAAAAAACAGTCCCTGGCGATGCTAAAAATCCTCGGTTAATCATGATCTGATTAACCACTTCATCGACACCCGCTGTATCAAACGACCGAAGTGCGTTAATACCCGGCCATAAATGACGTTGTTTGGTGTTCTGTGTTTGCCACCAATTTACCAACAGTGGATAACTTTGCGCGTACTGGTTTATTGGCCAGTACAATTGTGGAGTTAAGTAATCAAGCCACCCCTCGATTAGCCATAACTTAGCATCCGCATAGAGCTTCTCGTACTGATCCATGCCACGAATTGAGTCTGGATTATTGGGTCTGTAGATACCAAATGGGCTAATGCCAACTAACACATGGGGTTTAGTTTCTTTAACACGAGCATAAAGGCGTTTAACAAATTGATTGACCGCTTCTCTACGCCAATCTGCAACTGTTAACTTGCCGCCCGCTTTTACATAAGCCTGATATTGTAATGCGTCAGGGAAATCTTCGCCTTCATTATAAGAAGGGTAAGGATAAAAGTAGTCATCGTAGTGAATACCATCTAAATCGTAATTTTTAACAAGTTCCGTTAATGTATTTAAGGTGTGAGCAACCACATCTTGATCGGTTGGTAAAAACCAATAAGTACTATTTTTTAGTTTTACCACTTGGTCTGGCATACGTGTGACCACAGAGTGTTCAGACACAGGACCACCATCAGGATGATGGGCTCGATAAGGGTTGAACCACGCATGTATCTTTAGGCCACGCTTATGTGCTTGCTCAATCCAAAACTGTAGCGGGTCATAAAATGGTGCTGGAGCTCTGCCCTGCTCGCCAGTTAAATAATAAGACCAAGGCTCACGACTACTGTGATAGAAGCTATCTGCTTGCGGGCGTACCTGAAAAATCACAGTATTAAAGTTATGCTGTTGTAATTTATCGAGAATTTGAATCGCTTGCCGTTTTTGCTCTGTGACAGCTAACCCAGGCTCAGTTGGCCAGTTAATGTTTGCGACTGTGGCAACCCAAGCAGCACGAAACTCCCTTGCGACCTGTGGTTGGTAAATCGTACCAAGCAGTTGTTTTTCAGTATACGTTGTTTCATTTTTTGACAATAAACTACACGCACTTAAAACCAAGCACATGCTCAATAGCGATAAAATTTTTAAATACATGATCAACCTCATAAAAAAGGCACAGCAATCATGTTGCTGTGCCTTCAATTTCACTAAACTCAAATGAGTATTAGAACTTCATTTGTGCGCCAATCAAGAAGCGACGACCATAATCATGAATTGCTAATGGACGATTAGCATCTGGCATACCTGTGCTATTACCTGAAGTCGCTTCTTGCTCTTCATTTGTTAAGTTAATAGCTTGGAAAATAAGATTAAAATCTTCAGAAATGTTATAGCTAACATTTAAATCATATTGACCAAAACCATCCTTATACTGGTTTAAGCCAAGGTAATTAGTATAAAAATATTCTGAACGATATGTATAAGAAACACGGGCACTGAAAGCAGTGTTTTCATAATAAACCGTCGCATTAAAAGTATCTTCTGAGTTGTTTGGCAACACAGCTTCTTCACCTGCGGCTTTTTGCTCCGGTGTTTGCTCTAGTTCAGCATCTGAATATGTATAGTTGGTTTGAATACCAAAACCATACATAAGCTTTTGAGTGTAGTTCACTTCAAAGCCCGAATTCTCACCGCCTAGGCCATTTTGAGGCTGAGTCACTAAGAAATCACGAACCTCTTCAACGCCGGTATCAGGGTCTGTCCATGTCCACTGCTTTTCAATCGTTGTATTGGTGATATACGAATCAATATCTTTGTAGAAATAAGCTAATGACAATATTGATGACTCATTAAAGTACCACTCAGCTGATAAATCATATTGAGTCGAACGATAAGGTTTTAAGTCTGGATTACCTTGTGAACCTTTGCAGCCTGTTGCCGCTGCACAGTAGCCACTTTTACGCGCTGATAAAAAATCGTAGTCAGGGCGAGACATTACTTTAGCCGCAGCAAAGCGAAGCACAACATCATCCGTAAAGTCATAATTAATGTTTACACTCGGTAAGAAGTCATCGTAGCTATTTGAGCTATATACATCTTGAATATTTTCAGGCGCAAAACTACGTCCTGTGTACTCAACTGAACGAGAGTCAAGCTCTGTTTTAACCGCGCGTACGCCCATATTACCGCGCCACTTATTGTGCTCGAACACGGCTTTGACGTAGCCAGCTGTAACGGTTTCTTCAAGGTCGAAGGTGTAGTCAAGGTGCTCATAAGGACCTGATGTTGGGCTCGTAGACGAGATCCAGTCTGCATACTGGTTATTATCAAACTGCCATAAAATGCCGTCGCTAGTAGAATCGCTTGCAAACATACCCAAATTAAAGCTCTCACCTGCTGCTGACACTTTTGGATAGTTAGCTTTCATCAAACTGGCAGCTTTTGTATGCTCACGGTATTTTACACCCGCTTTAATTGCAGTGAAAAAACCAGTGTCTAGTAAATATTCAACATCAAACTGCGCATAAAGCTCATCAGAGTCATTGAGTATGTCATTTTTATGGTTGTAATCTAAACGGTAATCTTGTGGGCTTAAGTCTGCTGATAAAGTCACATCTGGCGTACCATTTTCTAACGTAAATGACGCATTTGTATTGGCATAGTACTCTGAATAAACATCACTCACCTCACCGTCAGCTTTACTGTAACCTAGCTGACCTGTAACAGTGTAATCATCTGCTTTGTAAGTCACTTTTAAATCATGAGCTTGAGTCTTAAATTCACCACGGTAGCCCGCATTACCATAATAACCCAAGTTATTGTGTGCTGGTAAATCACCGGCGACAACCGTACCGTCAACGATAACGGGGTTCTCAATGTTAGCAATATTTTGCAGGATAAAACCGCTTGAATACGTGCCATATGATTCATGTTCTGACTTTGAATATAAGTTATTGAAAACAAAATCAAGGTTATCATTTGCAGCGTATTGGAATGTCGCTGTTGCGGTATCTAAATCGCTATCACTTGCGTAGCGGTTGTAACCCACTGCCCCAGGATAAAATTCTGCATTACCATCTTGGTTAGCATCTGTGCTGCGATATCCAAAACGTACTTCTTTACTATCACGCTGCGTTGCTGTTTCTTTGTGCACGAAGCCAACATTAAAACCAAAATCTTGGGCTTCATTTTTCCATGAATATAAACCAGACACGTATGGCTTAGTTTCATCTGCGTTTTCAAAGTGGAATGCTTTTACTGAAAGCGCTGCATAGTTAGCTTCACTATCAAGCGGTTTGCGTGTTTTTACTACAACAGTGCCACCAATTGACCCCTCATCAATGTCAGCTTCAGCAGACTTATAAACCTCGAGAGTATCGACCATTTCTGCTGGTAATAATGAGTAATTAAAACCACGCGACGGGCGTGTAATTGATGCCGAAGCCGTTGCAGAAGCCACATTTTGGCCATTTAACAGAGTTATATTTAAATGAGGTGCTGTACCACGAATACTCACTCGGTCGCTTTCACCACCTAAGTCTTTCTCTACTTGCACGCCAGGAATTCGTTGCAATGCATCTGCAACTGTTTGATCAGGAAATTTACCAATATCTTCAGCAGAAACTGCATCAACTACGCTGTTTGAAAAGCGTTTCATATTAATACTTTTCTCAACTGACGCCGCATAGCCGCGGACTTCTATCAGCTCAATATCTTCTTTTGTAACTTTCTTTTTTTCATCTTGTTGATCAGCTGCAAAGGCTGGTGCACATGTTCCAAGTAAAAGAGTTGGGAGCAATGCTTTTTTGATGCAAACAGTTAGCGTGGAGAATTTTTTATTCATGGAAATGTAACCCTATCGTTTTTTAAAAAGTGAGAGATTTTGTGACTACAAACTACATAAATGCTCTTTTGAACAACAATTGGTAACAACTTTATTGTTACATTGCGGCTACAATAGTAGTAATATTTTATAAAATCAAGATATTTTATTCTTTAAATTTTATATATTAACAATATTAAATTCAAAAAAAGAGACAAAAAAACACAGCACAAGCAACCTTGAGATTAAAAAACACTTAAAATCATTAACTTATATTAATATTTTATAAAATAGGTGTTTTTTAAGAATTGAAGAATTACATTCGCGTGTTTGTTTTGGGGAATTTTTTATTCAAGAACAAAACTAAGAATCAATGGGAATGGGCAAAAAACGTCTATAAAACAAACGCTGCTAATGCCTATTACAAGCACATGAAATGTTAAGCACTCTTTGGAAAAATAAAACTCAGCTAACACCAGAAAATTTAATATTGAATAGTTTCTGCCTAATTAAAAAAGAGTGATGAAAACTCACCACTCGCAAACTCATCGAAGTTAAGAAAAGAGGAAATAAAACTAAATGGCCTTAACTTGCCATCGCATTGTCGACGTAATCTTCGACCATATCAGCAAAATCTTGCTCAACAATACCAAGCTCAGTAAAACACGCCTCTTTGATTTTAAACCATTCGCTTGAATACTGTTGGTGACGGGCATAATCCACAGCACTTTCTGCACATTTTAAAATGGCATAGGCCATACGTTGTTGTTCATCATTATTTTGCGCTAAAAAGTGCGTGTTATGATGGTTTAAAATAACGTGACAAAGTGGCTTAGGTAAATGCCAAGAAACAGAGATAAAGTAACCAATCACCGCGTGGTCGCACTGGTAACGTGCTTGTTCAAGGTCTGTAATCGCATGCTCTTTAGCTAGATTTGCTTGTTTAAGTACCTCGACATAATCTGTAAATTTTAATGCCATTGCGGCAATACCCACATTATGAAAAAGCCCTAAAGAGTAAAGCTCATCTACTGGCATTAATGACTTATAACTATTACCGAGCAGCACACAAGCATTAGCAACTTCAAGCGACTCATCCCAGAAGCGCTCTAGGCTTATGCAGGCATTGCCTTTAAAATTTTGCTTAAGTAAGGCCATCGTTACCAACCGATTAAGCTGCTCTAACCCCAAAAACATCGCGGCTTGGCGTATATCACTTATAGTGCGTTGCAAGCCAAACACCGGGCTGTTTATAGTTTTTAACAATAAGGCCGAAAGGCTAATGTCTTTTGAAATTAGTAGGGCTATTTTATCTAAACTTGCATCCGACTTTTGCATTTCATCAGCAATTTGGCTCAATAATTCAGGTTTAGGTGGAATATGAAAACCGCGTTCAAGCGAAACTAGGCGTTGTTCATCTAAGTTGATCATTTGCCCAAGAGCCTCCTTTAATAAGCAACGAGCAATTTAATGGTTTAGATGTGTAAAGTAGCCTAAGAGGTTTACCTTAGTATTGTTTGAGATCAACTAGTTGCGCAGAAAGAGTATTCATTGCGTAAAAAAACGGCATAGTAATACGTCAATTAATATGCCGCCTATTGGCTATTTACTTAGTGAGAAAGTACGCTTAGCCACTCATCAGGGTTTGCTAAAATAAACTCAAATACATCATGGTTATTTAACGTAATACGAATTCCATCAGCTGTAATTGGTAAAATACCCGCGCCTTTACCTGAACACTTATCAATGTTTTTGATTTGCGATCGTGAAAATGTGTATGGACCTAGGCCTAACTCTTTGTTAAATGGCTCAAAAACAATGTCTTGCTCTGTAACTAAAAGCTTCCCATCTGCTTTTGCAACACCTGATTGAATAGTTGCCATTGATTCTTTGACTGTTTGCGCTTGCATATCCTTTACTCCACTTAACAAATGAGTGTTAGCTTACACTCAATTAAACCTTAAAATCCCGTACCAACTTAAGATACAACAAGTACGAAAAAAGTACAGTGCTATTGATTTAAAATATTTTTATAAATAGCTTATTAATCGCTTTAGGTTATTTCATGTTATTCGTTAAGGCTTTTTATTATTCACATAAAAAGCCATTCTGACTTTAGTCCATTCTTATGTGAACAAAAAAAATGCTGCTATGCTTAAAATAATAATAGGATAGATGCATTAATCTAATGACAAAAGCGCTGCTGCAAACTAAAAAAAAGTTAAAAATGAATGCATCTATCGTGATTGCATTAGTCATATTGCTTACTTTTACTTCTTTATTCTCTTATAAAAATGTCGACTCGCAATGGCATGATTATTCTGAAACAGCAGCAAATGTTTATGTCCTTCACGACAAGCTTATTCAAAAACTAGGTTATGGTGGTTTTATTCATCATTTTAAAAACTTGGTGCTAAGAAAAAACACTGAGCTTTACCTTCCCAAAATTAAAAATGAACTTGCCGCAATAAAAGACTTACTATCCAAACTCAGCGCAATAGAAGAATACGATCAAACAGCGCTTACTGACGTTACAAAAACAGTTAGTGAGTATGAAGCTAAACTCGACATTGCAATAAAAATGATTGCTGAAGGCGCTACAAGTGAGCAAATCGATTTAGTGGCTAAAGTGGATGATGCTGCGGCCTTAAAGGCTCTTTCAGAATTCGAAACATACATAAGTACGATACTGAAGGACAAAAGCCTTGCTATCAATAACAACTTTCAACTCGCTTACATCGTACACATTTTAACCATCATCTTGCTTGCCAGCATATTGCTTGTTTACTTTAGAAAGCTTTCAAACTCTTATAAACAACAGATTGAACTCACCGAGCGTGCTTTAGAAGGCACACGAATAAAATCAGAGTTTTTAGCTAACATGAGTCATGAAATCCGCACCCCTTTAAACGGTATTATGGGGCTATTACAAATCTTGCAGCCAAACATTCAAAAACCGAACAATATAGAAGTTGTTGCTAAGGCGCTGTTTTCTTGTCGATCACTACTTACCATCATCAACGATATTTTAGACTTTTCTAAAATGGAGGCGAACGAGCTATCAGTTGAACGAATAGACTTCTCTCTCTCGCGGGTCGTTGAGTCAATTAATTCTGATTTTTTGCCTGTCTGTAATGAAAAATCTATCTATTTAAAAATTGAAGTTAGTGATGATATAGAGGATTTATGGATTGGCGATCCGGTACGCATAAGACAAATACTGTTAAACCTAGTATCTAATGCAGTTAAATTCACTGAACAAGGAGGTGTAAAAGTTATTGTCAAAAAAGCTGCTCAGCGCGAGGGAATAGAATTAGATGTTATCGACACGGGTATTGGCATGAGCAAAGAAGGACTGTCTCATCTTTTCAATCGATTTCAGCAAGCCGATAACAGCATTACCAGGCGCTTTGGAGGTACAGGTCTTGGCATGTCGATTACAGTTAATTTAATAAACCGCATGGGTGGTAGTATTGATGTAAAAAGTGAACTTGGTAAGGGCACCCGTTTTACAGTGTATTTACCACTTAAGCTATCTCAAAAAGCTCATATTGATGAAACAATTACTCACATTAAAGTACCTGACTTAACAAATCAGACGGTATTAATAGCAGAGGATAACCCTTTAAACACCATGATTATTAAATCAATGCTAGGAGAAACCAATGCTGAACTACACTTCGCACAAGATGGTAAACAAGCTATAGAGTTATTTAATAAGCTCAATCCTAGGCTAGTACTTATGGACATACAAATGCCAAATATGGGGGGCATTGAAGCGTGTGCTCATATACGAAGAGTTAACGAAGCAGTTCCTATTATCGCTCTTACTGCCAATGTAATGAAAGAAAATATTATCGAGTATATGAACTGCGGCTTTAACGGTCACGTTGGTAAGCCTATTGAAAAACACCTGCTGTTTAACACGATTAATGATGTACTCGAAATTAACCAAAATGAAGGCTTAGATTAAAGTTTTCATCAAAATTCACAGCTTATTTTGCTATTTCAATAAGCTATAGATTTTCAAAAAATGACAAATGAACAGCCCACTCCAAAACACTTATTTAACCTTTATATAACGATTGACTTACAAAAAAAGATCGCCCATAGTCATTAATCATCGGTACACATTGAACCTAATTATAAAACCAATTAGTAGCAACCGCTGCTATCAAAATTAAAATGTGGAGGGGTGCGTTATGAACCGTAAGTCTAAACTAATATACCGTATTATGTTGGCCTCTAAGTTTCATAGCCGTGACAAAGCGATTTCACTTGATAAGCTAAAACAAGGCTGTTGTTTAAGTGAGTCCGAATTGCTAACCGTTTTAAAAGAGCTTGAAATCAACCAACTCATTAGCTGGGATCCCAGCAAATCAACTTTTCAACTATCCGCTTAAAAGCGGACCAAGCCACTGACTATTTGGTTGTTAGCAGTGGCTTTTGTTCAACACATTTATTTAATCATTTAAGTACTTTATTAGTTGCTTACTCTCAGCGAATAGCAATAATCAACTTAATCGATTATGTAAACACAAAGTGAATACGTATGCACTTTATTGTTGTAGCTAAACGCGAAGGCTATAGTAAGGACACCTGCTGATTTTTCAATCAGCATATAAAACTAGACAACAAGGCCTTAAAATGACTCATATTACAAAAAAGTGCTTATTTATATTCATACTTTGTTTACTCGCTTCGGCGTGTACTCAAACAACAAATAGTGCCTACCAACCAAATCCCTATGTAAAGATAACGCATCCGGCATGGTCAAAAAATGCAGTGATGTATCAGCTAAATACTCGCCAGTTTACTAAAGAAGGCACTTTTAATGCCGCACAGCAACAACTGCCGCGCTTAAAGAAATTAGGTGTCGATGTTATTTGGTTAATGCCAATTCACCCTATTGGTGAAGAAAATCGCAAAGGCAGTTTAGGCAGCCCCTACTCAGTAAAAGACTACCGAAAAGTAAACCCTGAATTTGGCACACTAGATGATCTTAAAGCCTTTGTGAATAAAGCACATGACATGGGCATGTACGTTATTTTAGATTGGGTAGCAAACCACAGCGCATGGGATAACTGGCTTAGATATGAACACCCCGATTGGTACGATAGAGATTATCAAGGCCAATTTAGACCGACGCCTTGGTGGGATTGGTCTGACATTATCGACTTTGATTATTCAAAACCAGCGCTTCGTGAGTACATGACAGAGTCGATGAAATACTGGGTAAAAGAAGTCGGTATTGATGGCTATCGTTGTGATGTAGCAGGCTTTGTACCCGTAGACTTTTGGAACAATGTACGCCGTGAGCTTGATGACATAAAGCCTGTTTTAATGCTTGCTGAATGGGAATCGCGCGATTTACATGCCGAAGCCTTTGACATGACATACGCTTGGTCATGGTCTGAACACATGCGCAAAATTGTAAATGGTCATGCAGATGTCAGCGCCCTATTTATTTATTATTCATGGAATGAAAGCGCATTCCCAGCTGAAGCTTACCGCCTTGTAGGTGTTGCCAACCATGACACCAATGCTTGGGAAGGTACCATGTTTGAACATTACGGTGAGGCGCTTGAATCTGTCATTGCGCTGTCTGTAGTTGGCGAAGGCTTCCCGATGATTTACAACGGCCAAGAAGCAGGCAACGATAAACGACTCGAATTTTTCGAACGTGACCCTATAAAATGGCAAAAGCACCCTATTGGTGACTTGTATCAGTCACTGTTTGAACTCAAACATAATAATGAAGCACTATGGAATGGCCAATTTGGTGGACGCATGGTACATGTACCAAACACTGCACCAAAAACAGTACTTAGCTTTGTTCGCGCAAAAGGCAACGATAAAGTATTTGCCGTATTTAATTTCTCGAAAGAACCAAAAACAGTCAGTTTTGAGGAACCATTATATTTAGGTAAGTACACTGATGCTTTTTCAAAACAGCTAATAGAATTTACTGAAACAACAGAACTCACAATTCCAGCGTGGGGATTTAGAGTGTTTGTGAAATAGTTTTAAGAGCCTAGGTTCTAAAGTAAATTGTAAGAAAGAAGTCATCATTCATACCAGCTAATAAATCGGTGTAATTTAATAGAAAATTAAAGCGGGTATCGAAAGCGTGTTTAAAAAAGAGATAAGTATGAAGAAAGTCACCCAAAGAAGATTTTGGGTGGCAGTCTTACCAGCCACATCTCGGCACACACGTCACACGCTGTGGCTGCTCCCTTCCGGGCCTGACCAGATTCACCTGCTAGTGTTGCGAGAGGACCAATAAGACTACCATTGAGAGCCTCGTTCGGCGCGGGAGGGATTATCTCTAGTTTTAGCCTGTTATTCAAGGGGTATTCGAAAAAGAAAGTGCGATTGCATGCTTAGTATACAATCGCACAGTAAATAAGTGATTTTCGTTAATTACTTTTCAAGCTCAGCTTTAATGTTGCGCAGAGCTGCTTTTACTTTTTTCATGTTCTCTGGACCCATACGCAGCAATTGTTTTTGCGCATCAGGTAAATTTTCCCACTCAGAATAAGCATATTGATAAGTAACTGAGTTACGTACTAACGGCATTTCACCTTTTGGTTCTGGAGTACCAAGCAGAACGTCAATCGCCTCTTCTAGCGTGCCAGTGAATGCATCACCTTCGTAGCCAATTTCAGCATAAGCTTCGTTAATCAGTGGCTTGTATTCGTCATACATACGTATAACTTGTGCAGCACTTAAACTAGTAAATAGTTTTACGTAAGGGGTGTAACGCTCATAGCTATTTGGATCGATTGTTAAAATATCCCCTTCAATCACTTTAAATGACTCTTTAGGGCGCTCAACAGGCGCATGGCTCAATGCCACTTTACCTTTGGCGATATTATCAACATACACAACACCGCGACGAATAAGGTCATCGGTCACCATTAAGCTCATCACTTGATCGCTTAATAACTCATCCATACGTGCTACAACCACTTCATCGCTTTCATTGAGCGTAGGCAGTGGCTCTACCTCTGGTACTGGCTCTGGGGTTCGCTCTGGAGCCGTTTCAACCACAACTGGCTCTGGTTCTGGCTCTGAGGTTTCAGGTTCAGGCTCAGGGTTTTGATACTCAACCACAGGCACTTCTTCAGTGACAATATCTTCAACAACTTGCACTGGCTGCTCTTCTGGTTTCAATAAAATAAACGCCGCAACACCGGCGATAATAATTAATATAACAACCGCAAAAATAAGATTATTATTTGATGAACCTGATTTAACTGTAGGCTCTGACGAATGCTCAGACATACACACTCCCTTTAAAAACAAACAAAAAGACGAAAATTAACGTAACTCGCGAGCTAAACTTTGCTTCTTCTAGCTTAAAGACTTACAGTTGATAAATAAAGTAAAGACGCACAACTAGTTAAATGCAAATATGGGTACTAAGTTAAAAAAAACACAGCATTCAAAAGTCGCCTTACTACTTACAGGTGGTGGTGCTCGTGCTGCTTATCAAGTGGGCGTGCTAAAAGCAGTTACTCAAAGCATGCCGCGTACTGCCCCTTTACCGTTTACTATAATTAATGGGACATCAGCAGGCGCAATTAATTCCGCTGCATTAGCATGTTATGCTTCTTGTGCTCATTTAGCGAGCAAAAAACTAGAATGGGTATGGAAGAACTTTTCTACTTCGCAAGTTTATAAAAGCGACTTCATCAGCGTTTTTCTGCATATTCTGCGCAATATGCTAACAAGCTTCCAGTCAGAGCATATAAACCACCCACCAGCGAGCTTATTGAACAACAAGCCGCTGAGAAAACTGCTCAATGAAATACTCGATTTATCACGTATTGAGCGAAATCTGCATAAAAATTATTTAGATGCTGTGTCTATTACTGCTTCTAGTTATACCACGGGTGACTCTGTGGCGTTTTTTCAGTCGCTTACTCAAAAGCCTTGGCGCCGAGCGAAGCGCGAGGGACAAGCAACACGTATAAATGTAGAGCATTTAATGGCATCAAGTGCCATTCCTATGGTTTTTCCAAGTGTGAATGTACATAACCATTATTTTGGTGATGGCTCAATCCACCAGCTATCGCCCTTGAGCCCTTCTGTGCATTTAGGCGCTGAGAAAATTTTTATCATTGGTGTAGACGAACCAAAAGCACCACATCCTCCGGGCTATCAACCACACTATCCAGGACTTTCAAATATTGCGGGTCACTTACTCGACAGTGTATTTACCGATACCTTGCAGTCTGATTTAGAGCGTTTACAACGTATCAACCGAACCTTGAGCCTGTTACCTGCTCGCGACAAACATCAAGAATTAAAGCAAATCGAAACCTGCGTGATTAACCCCTCACAGAACTTTAATGTAATTGCCGCACAGTTTTATGACGATATGCCAATGGCGATTAAAGTGTTATTACGTCTTATCGGGGTAAAAAAACGCTCGCAATCAAGCTTAACCAGCTACTTACTGTTTGAGAAGCGTTACACACAAAAGCTCATCGAGATTGGCTACCAAGATGGCCTTAATAAACTCCCTGAAATTCGTAAATTCTTAGAGCTAGATTAGCTACTCCAAACCATCCAGCAAAAACCGCTCTACTCGCTCTACTCGGCGCGGTTTACCTTGTAGCACTAAAATGTCGCCAGCCAGTAAAATAGTTTGCGATGATGGAGCGTCAATTTCACGGTCTTGCCTACGAAGTGCCCTTACAGATACACGGCGCTGTTCAAGTTTTAATTCGCTGATTTTTTGGTTCACAGCATAAGCTCGCTCGGGTAAAGCAATAACATGCAAATATTCTAAGCGGTCTGAACTTGCTTCTTCTCCATCGAGCTTGTCGCCGGTAAAAAAGCCATTTAAAAATTGGTAGCGGTTACGACGTTCTTTACTTACTCTGCGGATAATGCGAGTCATAGGCACTCCCGACATATAAAGCACATGAGAAACTAGCATCAAGCTTGCCTCAAGGGTTTCGGGCACCACTTCTGTCACACCCAGTTCTTTTAGTGTTTCGAGCTCACTATCATCACGCATACGCACAAGAATCTTGACCTTGGGAGCGATTTGCTTGATGGCATCAACCACTATTTGTGTTTGCTCAAAGTCGGTAAAGGTAATGATCACTAGCCTTGCTCGCTCTACCCCAGCTGACTTTAAAATATCTTTTTGATTTACATGACCAAATATAACAGGCTCGCCAGCGGCTTTTGCTTCTTGCAATAAGATAGGATTACTCTCTACTGCTACGTACTCAATTGCCTCGGGCTTTAAAAACCGCGCGATGGTTTGTCCAACCCGTGAAAACCCACAGATCACAACATGGTTATGGTACAACGGACTACTCGCAGCGGGTTGCTGCCAATGTTGCCCAGTTTGACTTAAAAGGCCGAGTTTTTTAATAATTAACGGTGTTTTTTCAATAAGATAAGGCGTGAGTGCCATCGATAGCACCCCTACTGCAATTAAAAACGATGCTTGCTCTGCACTGATTAAAAGGTGCTGCGAAGCAAGGGCAATAAGTACAAAACCAAACTCCCCCATTTGCCAAAGCATGATCCCCGCAGAAACAGCATCTTGCTTACGCTCACCCATTACTTGAGCAGCAATCGATAACACCGCTATTTTAAAGAACAACAAGCCAACCAGTACAGTGATGATCCAATACCAACTACTAAGCACATAAAGTACATCAAGCTGCATACCGACTGTGACAAAGAACAGCCCCATTAAAATATCGCGAAATGGCCGAATATCCGCCTCTAGCTGGTGACGGTAATGACTTTCTCCTAACATCATCCCTGCTAAAAAAGCGCCTAATGCCATTGATAAGCCAAACAAGTATGTAAGCCCAGCTGCGAATAATGCAACCAATAGCGTGGTTAACATAAATAGCTCATCGGTTCTCACTAATGCGATTTCGCTAAATACCTTGGGGAGTATCCACTTACCTATAGCAAAGAGTAAAACACAAACCAATGCGCCTTTAGTGAGTGCAAACGCCAATGCGCCTACAATTTCTTCTGAGCCGCTTTGTGCTAGCAGTGGATAAACAATAAGTAGTGGCACAACCGCGATGTCTTGGAATAGCAATACGCCAATGGCAAGTTGGCCTCGTCGTTGGTTAAGCTCTCCAGATTCTTTAAGTAGCTTTACAACCACTGCGGTTGAAGATAGCGCCATTAAGCTGGCAATAGTAAAACTATTTAGTAAGCTGTAATCAAGCAGCAACAAAATCAGCATAAACACAATGCTGGTGACAACCACTTGTAATGAGCCAAGGCCGAATACGATATTACGCATAGCCCTTAAACGGGGTAACGAAAACTCTAGACCTAAACTAAATAATAAAAACACAATACCTAGCTCAGCCACAAAGTGCATTTCATGGCTTTGCGCCATCCAGCCAATACCGTGACTCCCCGCCAACACCCCAGTTGCCAGGTACGCAAGAATAGGTGGTAAGCCAATTCGTTTGAAGAACCAAACAAATAATACGGCAGCAACTAGCAAGCCAAACACTTGAATCAGCACATTTTGCAAGCAATAAACTCCCTTCTACTTGATGATAAAGCTGTAGCCTTCTTTAACTATAGCAACCATTTGTTTTTCAGCCAGTTTAAAAAAGTGGCACAAATCTCGCTAAGTAGGAGTAACTAAACACTCCGGGGGGAGAATTTTAATGGAAAATGTCCATATTTTGACGCAGCGAGTGTCTGCGCGAGGCGAATTTCTGCCGTTTTCGGCAGAGCATTACCGAATAAATGAAACAAATAATCCACATGACTTAATTGCTAAGCTGCAAACCACACTTTCAATTGAGAATATACTGACAATTTTTGCTAATCATGCAAAACAACTGATTAATTTATCGGGATTACAGTTCCAGTCTTCACTCGGCGTGTCTCAGAGTGCAGGGAGTGATACATCTCAAACGCCTTACTCTTTTGATTTAGATATCGAAAGTGAGCGTTTAGGGCAATTAATTTACTTTAGCCAATTCCCAATGGGTAAAGGCATAGAAGCTAAATTAGAACAGTTACACAGTGCGCTGGTTTATCCACTTCGTAATGCCATTATGTATAACCGCGTATTACGTTTGGCAACGAAAGATGCCCTAACAGGCTTAAATAACCGAAGTCAATTTAATGACAGTTTGGCGCAAAAGCTTGAACGTTGTCGTCGCCAAAACCGACCATTTAGCCTAATGTTGCTTGATTTAGATAATTTCAAACAAGTGAACGATAGTTTCGGTCATAAAATTGGTGATGATGTTTTACAAGAGTTCTCAGAAGTACTATGCAGTAGTGTTAGAGGAACAGACTCAATTTTTCGCTTTGGTGGCGACGAGTTTGCACTATTAATTGACGACCCAGAATTCACAACTAACAAAGTAGTTGCAGAGCGAATTATGCGGCTGGTGAAAAAGTCTAACTTGATGACACAATACCGCGTAACTTCTAGTATTGGTTATACTTTAGCAACTAACCAAGATTGCGAAAATGATGTATTTGCCCGTGCAGATAAAGGTCTGTACAAAGCTAAAGCAGCAGGAAGAAACTGCGCCAGAGCTTTTTAATTAACAGAAAGCCTAGCATCCCCCGCTAGGCTTTTTTAACTTTAAACTTATAGCAAAGTAATACCAGCCAAAAGCCAGCAAAAAAGCCGCTTAACAAGTAGAGCAATGCGGCCATGGTGGTAAGGGGTGATACCATCACTAAAGCCAATGGCGTAAGTACGCCTAAAATAAAGAATATACCACCTTTACCTGACCAATATCCTAGTAGCAATACTGAACACAACAGGCCGCCAGCTAAGGCATAAAGTAGTGTCAGTAAGCTCAAGCCTGTATAAACAAAACCAGCAATAACAGCAACTAACAGTGACAACACCAAACCTAGTGGTGCCTTATTAACTAGTGATAAACCAACATGTGGTTGTTCACTCATAGAATATCTCCCAAAAAATTCCTTCATCAACACTGTGCTCAGCGCTAGTGAAATAGCCCACTACTTGCACGAGTTGATCGTTATAAAAAATAAGTGGTGTTTGCGCACGTAACCAAGGGGCCACTTTGGCATCTTTAAACCAATGTTTTAAGGTGTTTGAGCCGGGTTTTTTTAAGGGTTTTATACGTGCTTGCGGCTTATTAAATTCAACCCTTACTTGCTCATTTTTTAAAGGCTTTCTGATGCCCTTTCCCTGCCTAACGATAAGTTTACGGCCATCAGTGAGCTCTATAGGCTGTAAGTTAATATCCATTGCCTGTGGTATTGCCTGCTCAGTCACAAAGTACCAATGTTGCTGATGACGACGAACATCGCCGCTTTGCAAACAAATTTTTAGCTGCGCATCAGCTTGTGCCGTTAAACCTTGTTCAATAATTTGCTGTAGCTGATTCTCAGAAGGTAGTTGATGGGTAAACTGATTTAGCCACGCACGCACAAGATTTGCTTGTCTAGGCTTACTAAACTCCGCAATTGCAACACAGCTTAAACCACCCTGTGAATTTTGGCAGTGTGCAAGGTCACTTTGCGTATATTCATCGAGCAGCGATTGCTGTTGTTGTAACAGCCGAATACTGCGCGCTGCACTCTTTTCAAACCCTTGAAAACGCTCCATTAAAATAGGCAAAACTTGATGACGTAAAAAATTGCGGTCAAAGCGCTCATCAATATTTGAGTCATCGGTGATATGGCTAATGGCAAATTTAACGGCAAACTGTTCAATTTGCTCACGAGTGATATTAATCAGCGGTCGAAAACATACTCGCCCAGACGCTAATAACCGCGTTTGTGGCATTGATGCTAAGCCTTGCAAGCCTGAGCCGCGTTTAAGCCGCAACAAGAAGGTTTCGAGTTGGTCATTTAAGTGCTGACCAAGCAGTATTACACTGCCTACCTCGCAGTTTTCGTCAAGAGCTTGGTATCTTGCCTCTCGCGCTTGTGCCTCGAGTGAAGTGCGCGAGCGCTCTTGGATTTCAACGCGCACCGCTTTAAATGCTACACCGAGATCTTCACATAGTGACTTACAAAATCCTTGCCACTCATCGGCATACTCACTCAAACCATGATTAACATACACAGCTTCAAGCTTAAGCTCTGAGCGCTGCTTTTGAACTTGGTTCATTAAATGTAACAACACAACAGAGTCAACACCGCCTGATAAGGCAACACTAAAGCAGCTGTGTTCAGCGTTCAGCAACGGCTGTAATTGTGCTAAAAAATGGTGATATAAGTCTGATGTTTGCATTAAAAACCAATGAGTATACAAGCGTCTGTGTTATCAGCATTATAAAACAAAAAAAGCCGCAAAAGCGGCTTTTTTCAATTTTAAGCAGTGTTTAGCAATAACCAAACGACATTAAACGTTTGTAACGCTGATCAAGCATTTCATCAAGTGAAAGGCCTTGTAATTCAGCTAGGTCGCGTTTAAGTTGGTTTTTAAGGTTACGTGCCATCGCATCGTAATTGCGGTGCGCACCACCTAAAGGCTCTTCAATCACATTGTTGATTAAATCAAGCTCTTTAACGCGTGCTGCGGTTACACCCATTGCCTCTGCTGCTAATGGTGCTTTATCTGCGCTTTTCCATAAGATTGATGCACAACCTTCTGGCGAGATCACAGAGTAAGTGCTGTATTGCAACATGTTAACGCGGTCACCCACACCAATTGCAAGTGCACCACCTGAACCACCTTCACCAATTACAGTACAGATTGTTGGTACTTTTAACGCAGCCATAACTTTAAGGTTACGTGCGATAGCCTCACTTTGACCACGCTCTTCAGCACCAACACCTGGGTATGCCCCTGGTGTGTCGATAAATGTCATAATTGGCATTTTAAAGCGCTCAGCCATTTCCATTAAGCGTAATGCTTTACGGTAACCTTCTGGCTTTGGCATACCAAAGTTGCGTTTGATTTTTTCAGCCGTGTCACGACCTTTTTGTTGGCCGATAACCATTACAGGTTGACCTTCAAAACGTGCAATACCACCTAATATAGCTGGGTCGTTAGCGAAGGTACGGTCGCCTGCTAGTTCGTCAAATTCCGTGAAAATGCGCTCGATGTAATCACGAGTATAAGGACGCAACGGATGACGGGCTAACTGAGAAACCTGCCAAGCACCTAATTCAGAGAAAATTTTCTCTTTCATTTCAGCACTTTTTTCTTTTAATCGACTGACTTCCTCTTCTAATCCAAGGTCTAATTCGCCAGCGCGGCTTACATTTTGTAATTCTTCAATTTTTGCTTCTAATTCTGCGATTGGAAGCTCAAAATCAAGATAATTGAGGCTCATGCTCTAAACTACCTAATTAATTAAATTCTAGTTCTACATCTTGCGCCGCCATCAATGACAACTTATGAATTAAGTCATCACTAGGCGTAACACACCATTCAGTCCCTAAGGTAATCTCAGCCAACGCATCCGGACGTTGATAGAATACTTTGATAGGACATGTACCAAACTTATAAGGTTCAAGTACTTTTTGTAAATTATCGAAGAAGTTTGCCTCGATCTGCACCATATTCAGCGTCATTTTAATCGCTTTTATACGTTTTTCTCGCGCTTCGGCAATGGTGCATATGTCTCTAGCGGTCATTGTAATGCCACCAGAGAAGTTATCAAAGCTGACCTGTCCGGATATTACCAAGATATTGTTAACTTGCAGCATATCTTGGTACATTTCAAACTGTTCTGGGAATAAGCGTACATCAATACGGGCACTCTTGTCATCTAAAGTTATAAGACCCCAACGATTTCCCTTTTTATTTATCAGGGTTCGGGCATTGATAACAAGGCCAGCCGCTGTTGATTGCACATCACGATTTGTGGGCTGCAAGTCTACTAGCCTTCCCGAGGTGTAATGCTTTAGTTCTTTACGGTACTGGTTAATTGGATGGCCAGTTAAGTAAAGCCCTAAGGTCTCTTTTTCACCGTCTAGCCATTGCTTATCAGTTAAGTCTGTCGCTTTGATAAACGCCTGTTCAACTTCGTCTGGTTCAGTAGCCAATAAACCAAACAAATCTGCTTGCCCTAATGACTCTGCTTTATGATGTTGATCAGCTGCTCGCATGGCATCTTTTAAGCTCGCTAATAAGGTCGCACGACCTGGCTGGGTTTTATCTGGGCCAAGTTGATCAAGTGCGCCTGCATAGATAAGTTTTTCGACCACGCGCTTGTTTAAGCGTTTTAAGTCAACTCTGGCACAAAAATCAAATAAGTCTTTAAACGGACCGCCTTCACTTCGAGCTTCTAAAATAGCTTCAACCGGTGCTTCACCCACGCCTTTAATGGCACCAATGCCATAAACAATCTCACCTTTTAGATTAACAGTAAACTTGTACTCACCGGCATTTACATCAGGCGGTAACAAGGTCAGTTTCATGTTTTCACATTCATCAACCAAGGTAACAATTTTATCGGTGTTATCCATATCCGCCGACATTACTGCCGCCATAAACTCAGCTGGATAATGGGTCTTCATCCACAGTGTTTGATACGACACCAGTGCATAAGCAGCAGAGTGCGATTTGTTAAAACCATAACCCGCGAATTTCTCTACCAAGTCGAAGATTTTCATTGCAAGTTCGCCGTCAACGCCATTATTTATAGCGCCTTCTTCAAAAGTCGAACGTTGCTTTGCCATCTCTTCAGGCTTTTTCTTACCCATTGCACGACGCAGCATGTCAGCGCCACCAAGGGTATAACCGGCAAGTACCTGCGCAATTTGCATTACTTGTTCTTGATAAAGAATGATACCGTAGGTCGGCTCAAGAATAGGCTGTAGGCTTTCATGTTGCCACTGAACGTCTGGGTAAGATATTTCTTCTCGTCCGTGCTTACGGTCGATAAAGTTATCTACCATGCCTGATTGCAATGGACCTGGGCGGAACAGTGCCACCAGTGCGATCATATCTTCGAAGCAGTCGGGCTTTAGACGACGAATAAGATCTTTCATACCACGAGATTCGAGCTGGAATACCGCGGTGGTTTCGGCGCGTAGCAATAACTCAATACTTGGCTTGTCATCAAGTGGAATGGCGTTAATATCAACCGGCTCTTTACCCTCGCGGGCTAAGCGCTCATTGGTCATATCAAGCGCCCACTGCAAGATGGTAAGCGTTCTTAAACCTAAGAAGTCAAACTTAACTAAGCCCGCCGTCTCAACGTCGTTTTTATCAAATTGAGTAACAGGGAATTTACCTTCATCATCACAATAAAGGGCAGCAAAGTCAGTGATAGTGGTTGGTGATATTACAACACCACCAGCGTGTTTACCGGCGTTACGTGTACACCCTTCAAGGATGCGACACATATCGATAAGCTCTTTTACCTCTTCATCACCGTCGTAGGCTTCTTGTAAACGCGGCTCAACATCAAACGCTTTAGCCAAGGTCATGCCCGGATCGCCCGGTACTAATTTTGAAATACGATCAACAAAGCCGTAAGGGTGACCAAGTACACGGCCTACGTCACGGATAACCGCTTTTGCAGCCATGGTACCAAAGGTGATGATCTGAGATACCGCGTCACGGCCATAAAGCGCCGCTACGTGGTCAATTACCTCATCGCGCCTATCCATACAGAAGTCGACGTCGAAATCGGGCATTGAAATACGCTCAGGGTTCAAGAAACGTTCGAATAGTAGGTCAAACTCTAGCGGATCAAGATCGGTAATCTTCAAAGCATAAGCAACCAGTGAACCGGCACCCGAACCACGTCCTGGACCTACTGGAATATTGTTATCTTTACTCCACTGAATGAACTCCATTACGATCAAGAAGTAACCCGGGAAACCCATTTGGTTGATTACGTCGAGCTCTATTTTCAGACGCTCATCATACTCACCCCGTTTTTCTTTACGCTCTTGCTCATCAGGGAATAAAAACTGTAAACGCTCTTCAAGACCATCTTCAGAGACTTTAACCAAGAAGTCTTCAATTTTCAGTGAACCGGTTGGGTAATCAGGTAAGAAGTAAGTTCCTAGCTGCACGGTTACATTACAGCGCTTGGCAATTTCTACGGTGTTTTCTAACGCTTCTGGAATATCGCTAAATAGCTCAGCCATTTGCTCCGCTGTTTTTAGATATTGCTGCTCAGAAAAACGTTTTGGTCTGCGTTTATCTTCTAGGGTATATCCGTCATGGATTGCCACTCGGATTTCGTGGGCTTCAAAGTTTTCTGGTTTTAAAAACACCACTTCATTCGTTGCTACCACTGGTAACTGCTCTTTTGCGGCAAGCTCAACAGCCAGATGCAGATAATCTTCTTCTAGGGGGCGTTCAGTACGAATAAGCTCAATATAATAATGATCGCTAAAGTGCTGCTTATAAAAGCTAACCACAGACTCAATAAGACCAGGGTTGCCTTTTAGTAGGGCTTTACCTAAGTCGCCATCTTTAGCGCCTGATAATAAAATCAGGCCATTTTTATTCTCTACCAACCATTCGCGATCAACCACAGGGCGATGAAATAAATGCCCACGCTGGTACGCTTTAGAGATCAATAAGGTAAGGTTTTTATAGCCTTCGTTATCTTTCGCTAAGATGGTAATGCGACTTGGTTCATCCTCAAATTCAGGGCTTCTTAACCAAAAGTCAGCACCAACAATAGGCTTAATCCCAGCGCCATGCGCCGCACCATAAAATCGCACCAAACCACATAAGTTCATCTGGTCAGTGATTGCCAGCGCTGGCATTTGCAACTCTTCAGCTTTAGCTACAATCGGCTTGGTTTTAGCAAGGCCGTCCACCATTGAGAAATCTGAGTGAACACGTAAGTGAACAAATTGCGGCGCAGGCATTACAATTGCTCTCCTTTCAACGCCAAAATGCGCTGAACAGGTTTAAAGCTCTTACGATGCTCTGCAATTGCCCCGTATTGTTCGAGTGCCGCAAAGTGCGCTTTAGTTGGATAGCCTTTATGACCTGCAAAGCCATAGTCAGGATAACGCTTATCAAGCTCAATCATTTCTTCGTCACGGGCAACTTTCGCTAAAATAGATGCCGCAGAAATCTCTTCAACGAGGCTGTCACCTTTTACTACCGCCTGTGCTGGCACAGTTAACTGGCTAGGCACACGATTACCATCAATAAAAACAAACTCAGGCTTTACACTTAAGCCTTCAACCGCACGGCTCATTGCAAGCATAGTGGCATGAAGAATATTTAACTCGTCAATTTCAGTTGGGCTGCAACGGCCAATGGCATAGCACAGAGCTTTTTCTTTTATTTCTATCGCTAATAATTGGCGTTTTTTATCTGTTAACTTTTTAGAATCAGCTAAACCTGCTATTGGCTTATTCGGATCAAGTATTACCGCAGCGGTAACAACATCACCCACTAATGGGCCACGGCCAACTTCATCTACACCTGCTATATAATTAACATTCGGTCGTTCAATTTGCATTTAGTAACTCCGCGACTGCAGCTGCAGCTTGTTCGTTGGCATTTAATCTTATGTCTTTATGAATAGCTAAAAAGCGCGCTTTTAATTCGCTGTTATCCGTATTCAACATAGGTGTTAGCGCAGCTGATAAGTTTTCAACATTACACTCAGTTTGTAAGTATTCTGGAACAAGTTCTTCATCGGCTAATAAATTAGGCAACGAAAAATATTTAATGTTAAAAGTGAATAGTGTTTTAAAAATCCAATAACTCAGTGGCTTAATTTTGTAGCCCACGACCATCGGCTTTTTATACAGCATGCCTTCAAGCGTTGCGGTACCTGAGGCAAGTAAAATGGCATCAGCAGCTTGCATTGCAAGGTTTGATTGACCATCCAATAATTGCAGTTTTAAATCAGGGGCTGTTTTTTCTAAAATCTCACAAAACTGTGCTTTTCGTTTTTCATTGACTAACGGCACTACAATTTTAAGATCAGGATTTTGCGTCTGTAATTTCGCTGCTGTTTGAATATAGGTTTCGCTTAAAAGCCCTACTTCAGAACCCCGGCTACCTGGTAACAAAGCAAGCACTTTATCAGTTTGTGATAAACCAAGCTGGTTACGCGCTTCGGTTTGGTCGTGCTCAAGCGCAATATCATCAGCCAATGTGTGACCCACAAATGTACAAGATACATTGTGTTTATCGTAAAAGGCTTTTTCGAACGGCAATAATGCCAGCACTAAATTAGTAGCCGCACTGATTTTATGAATACGTTTTTCACGCCACGCCCACACTGATGGGCTAACATATTGAATCGTTTTGATACCTGCATCTTTTAACGGTTTTTCAACACGTAAATTAAAATCAGGCGCATCAATGCCAATAAATACATCCGGTGGGTTGTCGATAAAATGCTGCACCAATTGTTTGCGTATTTTGAGTAGGCGCGGTAATCGGCCTAGCACTTCGACTAGGCCCATCACTGATAATTCGTCCATATCGAATAATGTATTGCAACCAGCCGCTTGCATACGCGGGCCCGCAATCCCCTCAAAAATAGCATCAGGAAAACGGCGTTTAAGTGCTTTTATTAACCCTTCACCTAAAATATCACCTGATAACTCACCTGCCACCAAGGCAATACGTAACGGCTTTGTTTGTTCTTTCATTCGTTGATAATTCGCAACTTTTGGCACTAATGAAAATGAGTTTACCGTGTTTTAGCAGTCGGATAAATGTCACAGAGTTAATAAATACTAGAAATCGAAATTACGCTAAAAAGTCGTCGATTCTTTATACACAGTTTACCGCTCAAAGTAGCGGTAGATAATTAGTCAGATTCTTAAAAATAATAAAAATTAACTAAGTAAGCCATAGTAAATGAGCTTTTTATAACGATTAAATATTTGAAAGTGTAGAGCATTATCTCTAACCTGTAGAAAAGATATACAGAGGCTGTCTGTCTTTTTTTCGTACTTTTCTATTGACTAAAATGGATACAAGGTTAGAATTCACAAAGTTTCAATAATTACTGAAACTTTATGACAGATTTTTGTCGTGTCTACCGCACCCGCTAACAAGGAGCTAAACGATGATAGATGAAACATTTGTGGATCTATCGCGATTGCAATTTGCAATCACTGCCCTATTTCACTTCCTATTTGTTCCACTTACCTTAGGTATGACGTGGATTTTGGTGATCATGGAATCCGTTTACGTGATGACTGGTCGCGAAATTTATCGTGATATGACTAAGTTCTGGGGGAAATTGTTTGGTATCAACTTTGCGATTGGTGTGGCCACGGGTCTAACTATGGAGTTTGAGTTTGGTACCAATTGGTCTTATTACTCTCACTATGTGGGCGATATTTTTGGCGCACCACTGGCCATTGAAGGCTTAATGGCTTTCTTTTTAGAGTCAACTTTTGTGGGTATGTTCTTTTTAGGCTGGGAGCGTTTGAGTAAACGTCAGCATCTAGGTGCAACCTTCTTAATGGCATTAGGGACTAATTTATCTGCACTATGGATTTTAGTCGCAAATGGTTGGATGCAAAATCCGGTAGGTGCTGAATTCAATTACCAAACCATGCGTATGGAAATGACCAGCTTTGCTGAACTAGTATTTAACCCTGTTGCACAAGTTAAGTTTATTCATACTGTATCAGCTGGTTATGTTGCAGCATCTATGTTTGTACTGGGTATTAGTAGTTGGTACATCTTAAAAGGTCGTGACCTTGCTTTTGCCAAACGCTCATTTTCGGTCGCATCAGGGTTTGGTTTAGCGTCTATTTTGTGTGTGATTTTACTGGGTGATGAATCTGGCTACGAAGTTGGCGAGGTACAAAAAGTAAAACTCGCAACCATTGAAGCTGAGTGGCACACCGAAGAAGCCCCTGCCGCATTTACGCTGGTAGGTATTCCTGACTCAGAAGAGCAAGTCACTCATGCCGCTGTAAAAATCCCCTACGCACTGGGTATTATTGCTACTCGCTCAATTGATGAGCAAGTAACGGGCATTAAAGACCTTGAAGAGCAGCATGAAAAGCGTATTCGTAATGGTATGATTGCATACGAATACTTAGAAAAGCTTCGCAGCGGTGAAGACACTCCTGAAAACATTGCAAAATTCGATACCTTAAAAGCTGATTTAGGCTATGGTTTGCTACTTAAGCGCTATACGCCTAACGTGGTTGATGCAACAGAAGAGCACATTCAAAAAGCAGTGAAAGATTCAATCCCTCAAGTGGGCCCAATGTTCTGGTCATTTAGGATCATGGTTGGTTGCGGTGTGATCATGCTTGGCGTATTTGTCTTATCGTTTTATTACAACGCACACCGAATTATTGAGCAAAAGCGTTGGTTATTGTGGGCTGCGGTATGGAGTATTCCACTGCCTTGGATTGCTATTGAGTTTGGTTGGATTGTTGCTGAATACGGCCGTCAACCGTGGGCAATTTCGGAAATTTTACCGACCTTCTTGGCAACCTCATCACTGACGGTCAATGACCTATTGATTAGTATTACTGGTTTCTTAGTATTCTACACAGGTCTTGCTGCGGTTGAAGGTTGGCTGATGCTGCGCTTTATAAAACAAGGGCCAAGCTCGCTTCATACTGGTAAATATCACCATGAACTTGTCAAAGCAGATAGTCTTGCAAGCCAAGGAGCTCAATCATGATTTTTGATTACGAAACTCTTAAACTAATTTGGTGGCTGTTAATTGGTGTATTACTGATTGGCTTTGCAGTGACCGATGGTATGGACATGGGTGTGGCAATTTTGCTTCGCCTAGTGGGTAAAACCGATGTTGAACGCCGAACGGTTATTAACACCATCGGTGCTCACTGGGATGGTAACCAAGTTTGGTTCATCACTGCTGGGGGGGCGCTTTTTGCAGCCTGGCCTATGGTCTACGCGGCTGCGTTCTCTGGCTTTTACTTTGCCATGATGCTGGTATTATTTGCGCTATTTTTCAGACCACTTGGCTTTGATTACCGCTCAAAAATAGATTCACCGCGCTGGCGTAATAACTGGGATTGGGGCCTATTTGCAGGTAGTTTTATTCCGGCTCTAGTATTTGGTGTGGCATTTGGTAACTTGCTACAAGGTGTGCCTTATCACATTGATGACCTACTGCGTGTTAGCTACCAAGGCTCATTCTTCGCGCTATTAAATCCATTTGCCATTGTTGCAGGCCTTGTGAGTGTACTTATGCTCGTTGGCCACGCTGGTATGTGGCTACAACTTCGAACTGATGCGGAGGTTGCAAAACGCTCAGCACAATATGGCCGATATGCACTGATGGCGTTTATTGTATTGTTTGCTTTAGCAGGTGTGTGGGTATCTCAACTTGATGGTTATACAATCGTCAGCATGGGCGATACTCAAGGCTATGCCAACCCACTGGCTAAAACAGTAACGCAAGCACCGGGGGCATGGCTTGATAACTATACAAAAATGCCATTAACCATGCTGTTCCCTGCCCTTGCATTCGTTATGGCGGCACTGGCAATAGTGTTATCTAAATTACAAAAACCAGCGATGGCACTGATCGCTTCAAGCCTAATGCTTGCTGGCGTGATACTCACTGCGGGTATGTCAATGTTCCCGTTTGTTATGCCTTCGAGCAACAACCCTAATATTAGTTTAACCATGTGGGATGCGGTTTCGAGCCATATGACACTTAACGTGATGTTTATTGCTGCAGTTATTTTTGTACCACTTATTCTTATCTACACAACATGGTGTTATGTGAAGATGTGGCGCAAAGTAACCATCAGTGAAATTGAAAACAACACTCACGGTAGCTATTAAGGAGATTAAAATATGTGGTATTTTGCCTGGATTTTAGGTGTTCTATTAGCCTGTACACTGGGGGTGATCAACGTAATGTGGTACGAATTTCACCAACATAAAGATTCAATCGCTGATGATGAGCTAGAGCTATACGCGAGACTCAAAAACAACGATGACAACTAAACCCCGACCAAATCGCGCGCAGCAGCAAACGCTGCGCGCTTTTTTAAAGCAGTATAGCCAGTCCGCTTCAGGGCTTCTTAAATTAAGCATTAGTCTGGGCACACTCAATGCCCTGTTAATGATTGCCTCTTGTTACCTTCTTGCGAACGCGGTTCATCAAGTTATGTTTGAACAAGCAAACTTGCAAGCCGTAAGCCCATTGTTATGGCCTCTTGCGGGGCTCATTTTAGTTCGTGCTTTGTTGGTTGCGCTAAGTGAACGGGTGAGTAACCTTGCCGCGTTAAAAATAAAGAACATGATGCGTAATACATTGCTAGAAAAGCTCAGCAAACTTGGGCCAGCATACACTGAACAAAAAGGCCATGGCGCAACACTTAACACCTTACATAATGGGGTTGAAGCACTGCATCAATATTACGCCAACTACATTCCAAGTGCGGCTTACAGTGCGCTTATTCCATTAGCCATATTGGTCGTAATTTTTCCAACCGATTACAAAGCAGGCCTCATATTCCTTTTAACAGCGCCACTTATCCCCTTTTTTATGATTTTAGTGGGCCATAAAGCGGAGCAGTTAAACCAAGAACGCTGGCAACAGCTAGCGGTACTTGGCAATTACTTTTTTGACCGATTACAAGGACTGACTCAACTTAAGCTTTTTAATGCAACCAAGCGTGAGCTAAATAGCATAAGTCAGATATCTGATGATTACCGTGGTGCAACCATGGGGGTGCTGAAAGTCGCCTTTTTATCATCTTTCGCTCTTGAGTTTTTAGCCACCATTAGTGTTGCCCTTGTTGCTGTGATCATTGGCTTTAGATTATTTTTTGGTACGCTCGATTTTGCGACCGGTTTTGTGGTGCTATTACTGGCCCCTGAGTTTTACTTACCACTTCGGCAAATGGGCACTCATTATCATGCAAAGCTCGAAGGGATCAGCGCCGCTGCTGATATGGTCGATATAATCAATCAAAGCGACGCCGATGAACATTTAGGTACCTCTAAACTTGAGTTACCGATAAAAGACATACAGCTAAATGCGCTTACTTTTCACTACCCTGAGACAAACGAAGGGGTGACTGATATCAACTTAAGCCTGCCAAACACAGGCTTAGTTGCCTTTGTAGGTGAAAGCGGCTCGGGTAAAAGTACTTTGTTTGATTGCCTATTGGGTTTTCATCATCAAGCCAACAATGCCATTCACATTAACGGACAGCCACTGAGCGATACCGCCTTAGCTGATTGGCAAGCACAGCTTGCGTGGATCCCACAACAAGCCACATTATTTTATCGAACCGTTGCAGATAACCTACGATTAGCAAAACCAGATGCAAGCCAAGCTGAACTTGAGGAAGCGGCTAGTAAAGCTGGTGCGCTTGAGTTTATAAACGCCCTACCAAATGGCTTTGATACACAGCTTGGTGAACAAGGAGAAGGCCTCTCAGGGGGGCAAAAGCAGCGTATTGCCCTTGCCCGTGCATTTTTAAAAAATGCCCCTGTGCTAATGCTTGATGAGCCTACAGCTCACTTAGACAGCCAAACAGAGCATTTAATCAACCAAGCAATCCGAGATTATGCAAAAGATCATTTAGTGCTGGTTATTGCTCACCGACTGAATACGGTTAAACATGCCGACACCATTTACGTTATGCAACAAGGTCAAATTGTTGAGTCTGGTCATTATCAGCAACTCACCGAACAAGCAGGCCTATTTGCTAAGCTTGTGAGCCAAGGTGAAGCCCATGCATAACTTCATACGTTTATTAAAACTTTGCAAACCTCATGCAGGCATGCTGCTTTTGGGGGCTTTTTTAGCAAGCTTAACAGTACTTGCAAATGTCGGTTTACTCGCCATCTCGGGCTGGTTTTTAGCAGCCATGGCAGCGGCGGGTATTGCCGGTGTGCAGATGAACTACTTTACCCCTGCAGGGGTGATCCGCTTTTTAGCTATCGTGCGCACAGCGTCTCGTTACTGCGAGCGAATGATAACTCATAACGCTACCTTTTTGTTACTGAGCGAAATTCGCGTAAAAATGTTCAAGACTCTTAGCCAACTCAACAACGTTGACTTAGCAATGACTCGTAGTAGCGACTTGTTCAACCGCCTACAAAACGATGTTGATGCTTTAGATAAGTTTTACCTAAATGTGCTGCTGCCAATTATCGTCGCTCTTATCAGCATTCCTATCGTAATGGCATTCATGGCAATGTATAACGCTGATGTTGCATTGTTATGCTTTATTTCATTGATGATTATTGGCGTGTTACTTCCGGCTCTATTGAGCCATAAACTTCGCCAACAAGCACATGCTGAAACACTGCTTTCAGCAGAGTTAAGATCTGAGCTTGCTGATACACTATCAGGTGCCAGAGAGCTTGCAGTATATCAAGCACACGCCGCGCAGCTTGCCCATTGTGATTCACTCAGTAAGCAATACAACAGCTTGCTATATAATCGACACAAAGCCATAGCAAACAGTAATGGCTTAAGCACTTTGGTGATCCAACTCACCATGCTTGCCAGTGTATTTATAATAATTCCACTGGTCGCAACAGCTACTATGAAAAACGTTGAACTAGCTATGCTCGCGTTATTTGTATTAGCCAGCTTTGAGACTGTACTAACTTTGCCAAGTGCGTTTATAGAATTACCAAATGCTTTAAGCGCAGCACAGCGACTATTTACACTTGAAGACAAACTCGAAGAGCATAATGAACAGAAGCAAGCACATGCAATACCACACAGTGCTCTTGGCCTTGAGTTCAAAAATGTTAATTACCGATACCAAGGCGCAACCAGTAACGCACTGAATGAAATTAACTTATCAATTGCTTCAGGCAGTAAATTAGCTCTAGTTGGTGCCAGCGGCAGTGGCAAAACCACTCTGGTTAACTTACTTACAGGGCTTTGGCCTATCCAATCAGGCACGCTTGAACTAACCACTAAAGAAAATACTTTTGAGCTAAGCAAGCTTAGTCATCAGCAGCGCTTCAAATGCATGACTATCGTGGCTCAGCAGCATCATATTTTTGATGGCACGCTTCGGGAGAATCTTCGCTATGCAGCTTTTGATGCGACAGATGAAATGCTTATTGAAGCCTGTGAACAAGCAGAGCTTGGCTCATGGTTAAGCAATTTAAAAGATGGGCTAAACACTCGTTTAGGCACCGCAGGCAGAAAGCTATCTCATGGTCAGTCACGTCGTGTTGCCATTGCCCAAGCTCTATTAAGGCAAGGTAATTTAATCATTCTTGATGAGCCAACAGAGAGTCTAGATAACCACACTAAGCAAAACTTGCTGACTACGCTTGAGAAAATATGGGCAGATAAAACCATGCTAACCATTACTCACGACCCAGCAATGCTAAGTCGTGTTGATAAAGTGATTTGGTTAGAACAAGGACAAGTGAGAGCCCTTGCAAGTCATGCTGAATTAGTTGCTAATGAAGCTGACTACGTAGAGCTTATTACCCGCTTTTAATCTAGCTGCTCAACGGTAACGTCAATCACACCTTGCTTTGTTGATGAGATTTGTGAAAACGCCTTTTTTGATAAATCAATAATACGACCGCGGATAAATGGGCCGCGGTCATTAATGGTCACAATCACGCTTTTATTATTAGCAATATTAGTGACTTTTACTTTGCTACCAAAGCCAAGTGTTTGATGAGCCGCGCTCAATGCCTGTTGATTAAACACCTCACCACTTGCAGTAGTTCGGCCATGATATTTATCAGCGTAATAACTGGCTTTGCCTTTTTCTATCGTTCCCTTAGTTACCGAAGGCGCAGTACTACAACCAGTTATAATTAAACTTAATAAAGCAAACAGGATAAGTTTGTTCATATTATTGAATCCTTTTTTTGCCATAAAGGTAGCAAGCGCTTACTTAGCGAAACCTGAACTATACTGATTTACCTAATTAAGAGAATTAGTATAAAAACAAAAAAGCCACCTTACGGTGGCTTTTTGTGTATCACTTATAATTAGCGAATAATGCCGCGCTCAGAGCTTTTCACAAAGTCTATCATCAGCTGAACAGCAGGATACTTTACTGCATCTTCAGCTAACTCGGCGATAGCTTCTTCAACACCTAAACTCTTACGGTAAAGCGTTTTATATGCACGACGGGTTGCCATAACTTCATCACTTTCAAAACCTCGGCGTTTCATGCCTTCAGTATTGATTGCTACAGGGCCAGCCGGCGTGCCAATAGTAGTTACAAATGGTGGTACATCTTTATTTACGCCAGAGTACATACCTACAAAGGCATGAGCACCAATTTTACAAAATTGATGAACACCAGAGTTACCCGCAAGAATAACCCAGTCACCTACGTGTACGTGACCAGCAACAGAGGCATTGTTAGCAAATATAACGTTATCACCAATTACAGCATCATGTGCAACATGGGTGTACGCCATAAATAAGTTGTTACTACCAATTTTTGTCACACCTTGGTCTTGGATAGTACCACGGTGAATTGTTGCACACTCACGGATCACATTGTTATCACCCATGATCAGCGTAGTTGGTTCATTCGCGTATTTTTTGTCTTGGCAAGCTTCACCAACCGATGCAAATTGAAAAATATGGTTACCAGAACCAATCGTCGATGGGCCTTTAACAACCACATGAGATTCGATGATACAGTTGTCACCAATAGTTACATCGTTTCCGATATAGCTATAAGGGCCAACTGACACATTTTTGCCAAGTTTTGCACCTGGTTCGATTATTGCCGTAGGATGAATCACTATTAAAACTCTCTTCTCGCACACATGATTTCGGCAGTACACACCACTTTGCCGTCAACTTTTGCTTCTGCTGCAAACTTCCATATATTGCGGCGCTCTTTTACAAACTCTACATGCAAATGCATGGTATCGCCAGGTAATACCGGCTGTTTGAATCGTGCATTATCAATCGCAGCAAATAAATACAGTTCATTGTCACTACGGTTTTCAACTGTTTTAAAACCTAACAAGCCCGTAGCTTGAGCCATTGCTTCTAGGATCAACACACCAGGAAAAATTGGTTGGTTAGGGAAATGACCCGTAAAAATAGGTTCGTTCACTGTTACATTTTTAATTGCATGTAACGACTTGCCTGGCGTGTAATCTAATACACGGTCAACAAGTAGCATCGGATAACGATGCGGAAGTAAACTCAAGATATCTTGGATATCAAGACTATTTAATTCATTTGCCAAAATAGCATCCTTATTTGTCTTCAATATTGAGTGACTTTGTTAGAGACTCAAGTGCTTTAATGCGGTCTTTCATATCACCGAGGTTTCGGATATGGGCAATACTACGTCGCCATTCTTTATTGGTTAGATGTGGCAAGCCCGAAGAATAAATCCCAGGTTCTGTGATTGCCTTAGTCACCATACTCATACCGGTGATTATAGCACCATCGCATACGCTAATGTGACCATTAATTGCAACCATGCCACCAATCTGACAATTCCGACCAATAACTGTACTGCCAGCAAATACCGTACAGCCAGCAACTGCAGTACCCGAACCGATCTCGACATTATGCGCTATTTGACATTGATTATCGATAATTACATTACTATGAATGATAGTATCGTCAAGTGCACCACGGTCAATGGTCGTTGATGCACCTACTTCAACTTTGTTACCAATAATTACACGGCCTAGCTGTGGAATTTTAATCCACTCACCACGCTCATTCGCATAGCCAAAACCATCGCTACCCACAACTGTATTCGCTTGAAATAAGCAATCACTGCCGATTTCGACTTCATGGTAAACACATACATTTGCCCAAAGCTTAGTGCCTTGGCCAATTTTTGTATTTTCACCGATAAAGCAGCCTGGACCAAGTTGTACGTCGTTGCCGATAACAGCCCCCGCTTCAATCACCACATTAGCAGCGATCGCGACATTATCACCAATACTGGCTGAATCGTGAATGACTGCACTTGGGTGAATACCAGTAGCAGCTGAACGCGGCGTGGTATCCATAAGCTGGGCAAGCTTGGCGTAACATACATAGGGGTTAGCAACCACAAGCTTATTGCCTGTAAAAAACGCTGCATCAGCCTCGGATAAAATCACCGCACTGGCTAATGTGTCGTTCAATTGTGAGCGATATTTCTTGTTCGCTAAAAATGCAATATGCCCAGGTTGGGCATTTGCAAGTGTTGATATTTTTGTAATCTCTGTGGCGCCATCACCCTGAAGTTCGGCGCCTAAAAGATCCGCAATCTGCGAAAGCGTGTAATTATGCATATATGATTTCTATTGCTTACTTACTTTTTCAACTACTTTATCTGATAAATCAGATACTGTTTTAGGGTTAAAATAAATTGTTGTTTCTTTAACTTTAACTTCATCAAACTTGCCAGCTTTAGCCACTTCTTCGATTGCATCTAAGATTAGCTTTTGAACTTTAGCTAACTCTTGGTTTTGACGCATCTTGATTTCTTGCTCTAAAGGACGGCCTTTTTCAGCAAGTTGCTGCTGCATACCTTGAATCTTAGTACGTAATTCATCTTTCTGCTTATCGCTCATCGTTGTTGATTCACGCTTGAACTTTTCAGCTTCAAAACGAATATCGCCTTGTAACTTTTCTAACTCTTGACGACGCTCAGAAAACTCAGCTTCAAGTGACTGCTCTACTTTCGCCATTTGAGGGATTTGCTTGTAAATTTCTTGCATATCAACAACACCTACTTTGTGCGCAAATGCACTTGTTGAAAGGCCCATAGATAAAGTAGCAAGCAATGCGAAGGCTGTTGATTTGATTGATTTTTTCACGTAAAAACTCCTTTAGAATGTATTACTAATATTAAAGCTGATGGTCTTCGTATCGTCATCTTCTTCTTTTTGCAATGGATACGCAAAACTAATCAGCATTGGACCCATTGGAGAGATCCATTGTAATGAAAGACCCGTTGAAACCCTAAAGCGCATTGGATCTGAATAATCATCCAATTTTGCGCGTTGATCGGTAGACAGGTTTTGATAACGGTCAATGTTAAACTCTGTATCCCATACGTTTGCTGCATCTACGAAGAAGCTAGTACGTACAGAGCTGGTGTTTTCTTCATCTAAGAAAGGTGTTGGAACGATTAGCTCCATCCCTGCTACCGCTTTGGCGTTACCACCAATTCGGCCTGCTGTGTATAACTCGTCAAACTCTGATGCACCACCAATGCTGCCTGTTGTAGTACCATCAGGTAATGGTGTACCAGGAATACTTTGCGGAACACGAGAAACAGCACGTGGTAGAATCGTATTTCGATCGAAGCCACGTAATTCCATTTCGGTAATTCTGAAGAACTCCTGGAACGGCAATGTTTGGTCATAACCATTGGTTGTACCATAACCATTACCATAACCAAGTGCTGCACGTGTTGAGAATACCCAACGGTGATCATTACTAATTGGCCAGTAGAAACGCGAATCATAATTTATCTTAAAGTACTGTAAATCAGAGTTCGGCGTTGTCGCTGTTAAGTTAAGTGATTGACGCGAACCAGCCGTTGGGAATAAACCACGGTTTACGGTAACACGCGACCAACCTGCACTAAGCTCATACTTAGTAAAGTCAAAACCTGCATCAGGGTTTTCTGGATCTAAGAAAGTTTCACGCATTACACGAGTTTGCTCGTATTCAGCAATGTCAGATAACTCTTCTTGGATCCAACGAACACCAAAATTGATACGGTTAACAGCATCGATTGGGAAGCCAATATTGGTACCAATACCATAGCTCTTTGATTTATAGTCGATTAGACTGAATTTACTTGCATCATAGTTGCTGTAGAAGATACTACTTCCTTGCGATACACCATCTGGCGTAAAGTAAGGGTCTGTATAAGAAACACTGATGCGTTCAGAACCACGTGAGGTATTAATATTGAAACCAATCTGGTTACCGGTACCTAAGAAATTTGATTCACTAACACCGATATTAAATTGCAGACCTAAGTAAGAACCATAAGCAAGGCCAGCGTTAAAGCTACCAGCTGATTGTTCTTTAACAGTAAAATCAACATCTACTTGGTCATCAACTCCCGGTACTGGCACAACATTAAAATCAACACTTTCCATATAAGGTAAACGTTGAATTTGTAGTTTAGAGCGCTCTAAGCTTTGATTTGATAACCACGCACCTTCAAGCTGAGTCATTTCACGGCGTACTACTTCATCAGAGGTATTTTGGTTACCACCTACGATAATACGACGAACATAGACGCGCTTACCTGGGTTAACTGACAAGGTTAATTGAACTTCTTTTTTCTCGTCATCAATCTCTGGGATTGTGCGTACTTCAGCGTTGGCATAACCAAAACGCGCTAAATAGCTTTTAATGAATTCTTCAGAAGACGTAACCACCGAGCCATTATAAAGCTCACCCGTTTTCAGCGGGATAACACTTTTGATTAACTCTTCGCGACCAAGCAAGTCACCAATAAAATCAAACCCTTTTACGGTGTACTTTACACCTTCAGTGATATTAGCTGTTACGTAAACTGAGTCACGTTCAGGACTAACTGAAACTTGGGTTGAATCGATATTAAAACGAAGGTAACCACGGTCTAAATAGTAACTACGAATTTTTTCTAAGTCGCCTTCAATGGTTTGCTTTTGATAGCGGTCGCTCGACATGAACTTCCACCACGGCAAATCTTGTTGTGACTCAGCTAATTTAAGTAGCTCTTCATCAGAGAATAATTCGTTACCAACGAGGTTAATTTGACGAATAGAAGCGGCATCGCCTTCATCAAATTTAAACAATAGCTTCACACGGTTACGTGGCAGCTTAGTGATAGTTACATCCACTTTAGCATTGTACTTACCAATACTATGGAAAAACTCAACTAAACCTTTTTCTATATTATCAAGAACAGTTTTATCAAGCGGCTCGCCTGTACGAATATCTTGCTGATCGAGCGACTCATTTAACTGCTCATCTTTGATGTCTTTATTACCATCAAATTCGATCATGCTGATCGTTGGGCGCTCTGTTACGCGGAAAATAACACTGTTGCCATCGCGTAATGCTTTAATATTATCAAAGTGACCTGAACGATAGAGAGCCTTTATGGTTCTTGAAATTGTATACTCATCAATATTATCGCCCACGTTGATTGGAATATGCGTTAGCGCTGCACCTAGAGCAACACGTTGTAAACCTTCAACTTTTAAATCATCTACAATAAAGGAGTTTTGGCCTAGGGCTGCAAAGCTTGCACCTAATAAACTTGAAACTGCCAAATGTTTTTTTATAGCCATTTTATTATCTTTATCCTTTACAACTGTATTACCGCTCAACACCTTGTAAGTTAAACTTTTGCGGTGTTTTACAATCGTGTTCAAATTGGAATTTTTCGCTCATTTGTTATAAACGCGATACATCATTGAACAAAGCGAAACATGTTAAAAACAGGAGCAGCAACGCACCCACTTTAAAACCAAATTCTTGCGTCTTTTCAGAGACCGGCTTTTTGCGAAAAAGTTCAATTATGTAATACATTAAGTGCCCACCATCAAGCACTGGCAACGGTAATAAGTTAAATACACCTAGGTTTACACTTATTAATGCTAAGAAGCTTAAAAAAGCAACCAAACCATAGCTTACGCTAGTTCCCGCACCGACTGCAATGCCTACAGGGCCACTTAAATTTTTAACCGACACCTGACCGGTAATTAAATTACCAATCATGTCGAAACTTAGTGTGATTAAACGCCATGTTTCTTGTATGCCCAGCACAATACTATCGACAGGGCCATAATGTCTAGTTTCAATATAATTTTCTGGCCATGGCTCAACCACTGGAGACACACCTAAGAAACCTTGTTGAACACCTGAATCATTGATTTGGCCTTTAGGTGTAACAATAAGCTCTTTAATACTATCTTGTCTTTGTACACTAATTTGTAAGGATTTGTTAGGTGATTGCTGAATTAGTGAAACTAACTCGTTCCAAGTGCTGATATTTTCACCATTTACGGCAATAATTTTATCATTTACCTGTAATCCTGCCTGTTCTGCAGCTGACCCTTTACTGATCATCGCTACCTGCAGTAAGGCGTTAGGTCGAAAAGGTACTATACCAATCGATGTTAGTGGTGGTACATCTTGCTGATCTAATTTCCAGCCATCTAAGTTAAGGGTACGCACATGCTTTTGATAGTTTTGGTCACGAAGCGTAACAACAACGCTTTGCTCGCCTAAACGGCTCATCAATGAGAAGGTGGCATCTTGCCAAGTGCTGATATCGTCTTCACCGATTTTAATAATTTGTTGGTTCGGCTCAATATTAGCAGCTGCAGCACGGCTTCCTTGAGTCACTTCCCCAACCACAGGTTTTAATGACTGAACGCCCACCATGTACATGACAGCTAAAGCAAAAATAGCAAATAAAAAGTTCGCCATTGGTCCGGCTGCAACTATCGCTATACGTGCTTTTACTGATTTGGCATTAAATGATAAATGACGCTGCTCTGGCGGCACTTCATCTACACGCTCATCAAGCATTTTGACATAACCACCTAGTGGGATTGCCGCTATCACATATTCTGTTTGCTGTTTGTCATACCACTTGATCAACGGCTTACCAAAGCCAATTGAAAAACGCAGTACTTTGACACCTGCCTTACGTGCAACCCAAAAGTGACCATATTCATGCACTGTCACTAAAATGCCTAAGGCAAGAATAAATGAACCCAGATTCCAAAAAAAATCAAACATGCTAATTAATGCCTCTTCTAACAAACTCAGTGGCTTTAATGCGAGCAGCTTCATCACAAGCCAGGATCTCGTCTAATGTATGCACATTAACATCCTGTGTTGCTGCTAGGGTTTGTGAGTTAATACGAAAGATATCTGTAAACTTAATCTGGCCAGCTAAAAATGCAGCAACTGCAACTTCATTTGCAGCGTTGACAGTGGTTGTTGCACCCTGCCCCATTTCGCATGCTTCAATCGCAAGTTTTAAATTTGGATATCGTGCATAATCTGGCTTAGTGAAAGTAAAGTCTGCAATCTGTGCAAAGTCGAGAGGTTTAACCCCAGCATCAACGCGCTCAGGAAATGCTAAAGCGTGAGCTATAGGAGTGCGCATATCTGGATTACCCATTTGCGCAAGCACTGAGCCATCTTGATATTGCACCATAGAGTGAATAATACTTTGCGGGTGTATCACCACTTCAATATCGCTTGCTTGGCAATTAAATAACCACTTAGCCTCAATAAATTCAAGACCTTTATTCATCATGGTTGCTGAATCAACAGATATTTTTTGGCCCATCGACCAATTAGGGTGCGCCACAGCTTCAGTCACGGTCACATCTGATAATGTTGCGACATCGCGAGTTAAAAATGGCCCACCAGACCCTGTTAATAAAATTTTGCTAACGCCATTATCGGCCAGTAAACCCGACCCGTTTTGTAAAGCCGCAGGCATACATTGAAAAATCGCGTTATGTTCACTGTCGATAGGCAATAAAGTAGCACCATGCTGTTTTACTTTATCAATAAACAGCTGCCCCGACATAACTAGAGACTCTTTATTAGCAAGCAATACTTTTTTGCCCGCCTCAACGGCGCTTAAAGTAGGTAACAAGCCTGCTGCACCGACAATAGCCGACATAACAGTGTCAACATCAGTATGAGCAGCAAGCTCGCTCATAGCACTTGTACCAGCAAGAATCTCTGTTTTACAAGAGCTACTGGCAAGTAAGTTAGACAGCGCAGCCGCGGCATGTTGATCTGCCATTACGGCAAACTTAGGTTGATGTGCAATACATAGTTCAGCCATTTTCTCGGCATTTTTACCAGCAGCTAAGGCAAAAACAGCAAAGCGCTCTGGGTTACGAGCAACAACATCTAAGGTGCTTAAACCGATTGAACCAGTTGCGCCTAATACGACGAGTTGTTCTACTTTGCTCATAAACTCAATGTCCATGCGTAGCAAAGTACAAAAATAGGTGCAGCAGCTGTTAAGCTATCGATGCGGTCTAGAATACCGCCATGACCTGGTAAACATGAACCGCTGTCTTTCAAGCCAACTTCACGTTTAAACATACTTTCTAATAAATCGCCTACCGCTGAAAACAGCGCAATAAATGCTGTCATAATCGCATAAATTGGCCACACAGCCATATCAACATTGCTGTAATGACAAAATACTAAAACAAAAATAACTGAGGCCACCACGCCACCAAGTAGGCCTTCAATGGTCTTATTTGGGCTCACTTTTGGCATTAGTTTGTGTTTGCCTAAGTTTTTACCAGTAAAATATGCACCGATGTCTGCGCTCCAAACAATGCCTAAAACCACAAGAATAAGCATAGAGCCGAAATGGGTTGATTCGCCATAGCCTGCACTACGCAGGGTATTTAAAGCTAACCAAAGTGGTACGAGTGTTAAAAATCCGGCAATGGCACGCATCACAATGCCTTCATTCCACGCTTTTGCCATAGCGGGATAACGCCAAACTAAGTAAGTAGCTACAATCCACCAAGCAAACGATAGCGTGAACAGATAGTTTGCATCACCTACCAGTTGACCATTTTGCCAAAGCGAGTCAATCGGCCAATGCCAATTTAATAATGCAAGAAACACCGCTGTTGCAGCGACAAATCCAAAACGTTTAACTTTATCGCATAGCCCCATAAACGCAGACCATTCCCATGCACCGAGTAATACGATACCGGCGGCGATATAACTAAATAGAGTTAATGGGGTATAAAATACCAATACAAGTGCAAGTGGTGCCAACACGAGCGAGGTTAAAATTCGTTGTTTTAGCAATGTGTGTACCTTCAACTAGTAATTAGGTCTCAGCGAGTAATTGTTTTATTTGTTCGCCTGTACAACCAAATCGTCGCTCTCTGGCAACGTAACATGCGATAGCATCGGCAAAAGCAGCTTCATTAAAGTCTGGCCAAAGCGTATCGGTAAAGTAAAGCTCAGCGTAAGCTGCTTGCCATAAAAGAAAGTTACTAATGCGCAAATCACCACCTGTGCGGATCATTAAATCAAGCTCAACTTGATCTGCCATGCTCATGTGTTCACTCATGAGCTCTTCGGTAATCTCTTCAGCGGCCATTTCACCGGCTGCGACTTTTTTTGCAAGCATGGTTGCAGCATTGGTAATATCCCAACGGCCACCATAATTAGCAGCAACGTTTAATTGCAAGCCCGTATTATTACGGGTTAACTCGTGTGCTGCATCAACTTTATTACGCAAATTCTCAGAAAAGCGTGATAAATCACCAATTATATTGAGCTTTACATTATTTTTATGAAGCTTTTTAACTTCTTTGCCCAACACGAATAAAAATAGCTCCATGAGCGTATTTACTTCGTCCTCTGGGCGTCGCCAATTTTCGCTACTAAATGCGAATAGTGTTAACGACTGTATACCTAAGCGAGTACAAAATTGCACTGATTGACGAACCGCATCAACGCCTTTTTTATGCCCATAAACACGTGGGCGATTTTTCGCTTGAGCCCAACGACCGTTACCATCCATGATTATAGCGACATGCTTAGGCAAACTTTGCTGGGAAATTTTATCAGCGTTAAGAACCATAAATATCGAGTATTCCATAAAAAAACGCCGTCTAGTATACCCCAGCCGGCGTTTCAAAACTAATAAATTTGCAATGACCTGCTTGCCTTTCAGGATTCATCCCGAAAAGAAAAACAAGAGCTTTTAGATTTCCATCAATTCAGCTTCTTTCGCTGTTAATTGTGTATCCATCTCTTTGATGAACTTATCTGTAAGCTTTTGGATTTCGTCTTCTGCTTGACGCGCTTCATCTTCAGAAATTTCTTTGTCTTTCAATAAGCTCTTAATGTCGCCATTTGCGTCACGACGAATGTTACGAACAGCAACACGGCCGCCTTCAACTTCACCACGTACAATTTTGATAAGGTCTTTACGACGCTCTTCAGTAAGTGGAGGAAGTGGAACACGGATCACAGTACCAGCAGACATAGGGTTTAAACCTAAATCTGATGCCATTATTGCTTTTTCTACCGCTTGCGCTAATGACTTGTCGAACACGCTGATTGCAAGTGTACGCGAGTCTTCAATTGTTACATTAGCTACTTGGTTTAGTGGCGTGTCAGCACCGTAGTAAGACACTTGAATACCGTCAAGTAATGCAGGGTGAGCACGGCCTGTGCGAATTTTAGATAATTGACTGCCTAGTGCCGCAACACTTTTTTGCATACGTTCTGACGCATCTTTTTTGATATCGTTAATCACGGTTCAATCCTAATCTATTTATTAATTTCATCCGAGGCTTGTGAAGAGATAAGCGTTCCTTCATCTTCGCCCATAATTACACGCTTAAGCGCGCCTGATTTATTCATGTTAAATACACTTAAAGGCATATTATGATCACGGGCAAGCGTGAATGCCGCTAAGTCCATAACCTTTAGTTCTTTATCAATGATCTCATTGTAGCTTAAGTGGCGATATAATGTCGCGTCTGGGTTTTTCACTGGGTCATCTGAATAAACACCATCAACTTTTGTCGCTTTAATTACGGTATCAGCTTCAATTTCAATACCGCGTAAACACGCTGCAGAATCAGTGGTAAAGAATGGGTTACCTGTGCCTGCAGAAAAGATAACAACACGACCAGACTTTAATAAGCTGATAGCTTCTGCCCAGTTGTAAGCATCACACACGCCATTTAATGGAATGGCAGACATTAAGCGACAATTTACAAATGCACGATGCAGGGCATCACGCATTGCCAAACCATTCATTACCGTAGCAAGCATACCCATGTGGTCGCCCACTACGCGGTTCATACCTGCTTCTGCTAATGAACCACCACGCAAGAAGTTACCGCCACCGATAACTAAACCTACTTCTACGTCGAGCTCTACAAGTTCTTTAATTTCTTGAGCCATACGGTCAAGTACTTTCGGGTCGATGCCGAAGCCTTCGTCTCCCATTAATGCTTCACCGCTAAGTTTAAGAAGAACACGTCTAAAAATAGGTTTACGATTGATAGTCATAATATTTGGGCCAGCCTTAATAATGAGATAAAAAATAACCGCGCTATGGTTACACATAAAACGCGGTTATTTTAAAGAATTTTCATCAGTGACGCAAAAGCTAATAACAGATTAATTTCATCTAATTGTCCTACGTCACTAAGTTAGAAAATTACTCGCCTTTTGCAGCAGCGATTTGAGCAGCTACTTCAGCAGCGAAGTCTTCTTCTTTACGCTCGATACCTTCACCAACTTCTAAACGGATGAAGTTAGTAACTGTTGCGCCTTTCTCTTTAAGAATTTCGCCAACAGTTTTCTTAGGTTCCATGATGAAAGCTTGACCAGTAAGAGAGATCTCACCAGTGAATTTCTTCATACGACCAACAACCATTTTCTCAGCGATTTCAGCAGGCTTGCCTTCGTTCATCGCGATGTCGATTTGAACTGCTTTTTCTTTTTCAACAACGTCAGCTGGTACGTCTTCTGGGTTTACGAACTCAGGCTTAGACGCAGCTACGTGCATAGCAACTTGCTTAAGTGTTTCTTCGTCAGCTTCACCAACTACAACAACACCGATACGGTCGCCGTGGCGGTAAGAAGAAAGCTTGTCACCGTCGATGTACTCAACGCGACGAACATTGATGTTTTCACCGATTTTAGCAACTAGTGCAACACGCGTTTCTTCGAACTGTGCTTTAAGTGCATCGATGTCTGCTTTAGATTCTGCAGCAGCGTCTAATACTTCATTCGCGAAGCCAAGGAAGTTTGAATCTTTAGCAACGAAGTCAGTTTGACAGTTAACTTCAAGAAGCGCAGCGAAACCGTTACCTTCTTTGATTAAGATTGTACCTTCAGCAGCGATGTTACCTGCTTTTTTAGCAGCCTTTGCAGCACCGCTCTTACGCATGTTTTCAATCGCTAACTCGATGTCACCGTTAGTTTCAGTTAACGCTTTTTTACAATCCATCATGCCAGCGCCAGTACGCTCGCGTAATTCTTTAACTAGGGCAGCAGTTACAGCCATTAGAATATCCTCAATTGAATTCTGTTATAGGGAAGCGGTATGGGCCGCTTGACAAGAATAACAAGTCTTCACCTTGATTAGATGAAGACTTGATGACAGCTAATTATTCAGCTTCTACGAAGTCGTCTTTTTCAGCTTGAGCAACGATGTTGTTCTCACGACCTTCAGTGATCGCAGCTGATACAGCGCCAGTGTAAAGTTGAATAGCACGGATCGCATCGTCGTTACCAGGTACGATGTAATCAACACCGTCTGGGTTAGAGTTAGTATCAACGATAGCAACAACTGGAATACCTAGGTTGTTAGCTTCACGGATAGCGATGTGCTCGTGGTCTGCATCGATAACGAAAAGTGCGTCAGGAAGACCGCCCATATCTTTGATACCACCAAGGCTCTTTTCAAGCTTTTCCATTTCACGAGTAAGCATTAACGCTTCTTTCTTAGTTAACTTCTCGAAAGTGCCGTCTTGGCTCTGCGCTTCAAGGTCTTTAAGACGCTTGATTGATTGACGAACTGTTTTCCAGTTAGTCAACATACCACCTAACCAACGGTGGTTTACGTAGAACTGCTCGCTTTGAATAGCTGCTTCTTTAACTGCTTCGCTTGCTGCGCGCTTAGTACCAACGAAAAGTACTTTACCTTTGTTAGAAGCTGCGTTCGATAAGAACTTAAGTGCTTCGTTGAACATTGGTACAGTTTGCTCTAGGTTGATGATATGAACACGGTTACGAGCGCCGAAGATGAAAGGCTTCATCTTAGGGTTCCAGTAACGTGCCTGGTGACCAAAGTGAACACCAGCTTGAAGCATATCGCGCATTGAAACGTTTGCCATTTTATAATCCTCTATAATTTAGGGTTAGGCCTCCACATATCCCATAGCACCAACACCGTAGTTAATTTGTAACTTAAGTGCACCCAAGTGTATGTGACGATACGTGTGTGTGTTAAAATAAAATTGTGTTTGTCTTAAATACAAAAAATCAGTTAAGAATTTATTTGTAAAAAGACGGCGCGCTTTATACCATATTAAAATTGAAAACTCAACGTCTAGTGCAAAATTTGTGCACTAAAAACTGACCTGAAAAACAACTTTGGAGCCTCAATGAGTGCTGTGATCAAGACCCCTGAAGAAATCGAAAAAATGCGTGTTGCCGGGCGCTTAGCCGCCGAGGTACTTGAAATGATAGAACCGCATGTGGTGCCAGGTGTAACCACAGATGAACTAAATACAATTTGTCATGATTATATTGTTAATGTTCAAGATGCTATTCCAGCACCGCTTAATTATCACGGTTTCCCAAAATCAATTTGCACCTCAGTGAACCATGTAATTTGTCACGGTATTCCGAATGACAAACCGCTCAAAGAAGGTGATAGCGTAAATATTGACGTTACTGTGATCAAAGATGGCTATCACGGTGATACTTCTAAGATGTTCCATGTAGGTACACCTAATATTCAAGGTAAGCGCCTTGCGGATATCACGCAAGAAAGCCTATACCTTGCTATTAAAATGGTTAAACCTGGCGTGCGCTTAGGTGATATCGGTGCTGCAATTCAAAAGTACGCTGAAAGCTTTAACTATTCAATTGTTCGCGAATACTGTGGTCACGGTATTGGTGCTGAGTTCCACGAAGAGCCACAAGTAATGCACTATGGAAAAGCAGGTACTGGCGAAGTATTGAAAGCTGGTATGTGCTTAACAATCGAGCCAATGGTCAATGCCGGTAAACGTCAGTGTAAATTACTAAAAGACAACTGGACAGTTGTAACAAAAGACCGTTCTTTGTCTGCGCAGTGGGAACACACACTACTAGTGACTGAAAATGGTGTTGAAATTTTAACGCTCCGATCAGATGATACTATCGACAGGATCATCGAACACTAGGAGCCAGCCCCTGTGGCATTACCCAATAAAGTAAAAAAGTTGCTCAGCCAAGCTGAGCAACTTAGCGATTATCGCGACTGTTCTAGTTATTTTTATAAATGGCTACAGAACGAATTCTCAAAACAACCCGTTAGCAACTTAATTAATGCCCGTGCTGAGTTTATCGACCGCTTATTAATTAAACTGTTTCATGATTACGACCTTGCTCACGAAAGTGACTTAGCACTTATCGCTGTGGGTGGATATGGTCGTGGCGAACTACATCCCTACTCCGATATCGACTTTATGCTGCTGGTTAGTGAACAGCCCAGTGAAGCCGTATGCGAGAAAATTGGCCAGTTCGTCACTATGCTTTGGGATCTTAATTTAGAAATTGGTCACAGCGTTCGTACAATAGAACAAGCATTAGAACAAAAACGCGAAGATGTGACATTTGCCACCAGCTTGCTCGAAAGCCGATTAATTTTTGGTAATCACATTGAATTTGAAAAACTCAAAAATCATTTGATTGATACACCAATTTGGCGCTCAGACGAATTCTTTTTGGCAAAAGTACAAGAACAAAGTTTACGCCATAAAAAATGTCATGGTACGGCTTATAATCTTGAACCAAACATCAAAGAAAACCCAGGTGGCCTGCGCGATTTACAGACCATTATTTGGGTAGCTAAAAAGCACTTTAGAGCCGAAACATTACAAGAATTAATAAATCACGGCTATCTTACTCACGAAGAATACCAAGAGCTTTCTGAATGTTTAGAAAACCTTTGGAACATTCGTTTTGCGCTGCACATCGCTGCGGGGCGATCTGAAAACCGTTTACTGTTCGACCACCAACCTCACGCAGCAGAAATTCTTGGCTTTGGTAGTGAAGGTAAGGCCTCAGTTGAGCGCATGATGAAGCGCTTATTCCGTATTATGAGCCGCGTGCGTGAACTCAACCAAATGCTACTTTCATACTTCGAGCAAAGTATTTTACCGGGTGCCGGTGAGTTACCAGTGGTTGAGCTTGACCGTAACTTTGAACGTATTGGCCATCAAATTCGCGTAAAAAACCCGTCGGTATTTTTCCGCCGAGATCAGCTATTTGTGTTGTTCGAGCATATTGCTGATAACCCTGAAATTACCCATATCTACCCAAGTACTATACGCACAATGCGTCAAGTACGTCGCCGGTTACTCGGTGATTTACAAGATTACGCCGCTTGCCGTGAAGCATTTTTACGCTTAATTAAACACCCAAATGGTATGGGTCGCGCATTTACCTTAATGCACAAGCACGGCATTATCGCGGCCTATTTACCGCAGTGGCGTAATATCTTTGGGCAAATGCAATTTGATTTATTCCACGCCTATACCGTAGATGAGCACACCCACAAACTAATCAACAATATTTATAAATATTTTGATAAGTCAAAAGTCAGCGAGTTTCCACTTTGTAGTGAAATTGTCACTCGCATGGATAAACCTGAGTTACTTTATCTAGCGGGTATATTCCATGATATCGCCAAAGGCCGTGGCGGCGACCACTCTGAACTAGGCTCGGTTGATGCGATTGCGTTTGCTAAATTGCACCGTTTCCCGTCATCAGACGGCAAGCTTATTTCATGGTTAGTGGCTAATCACTTACTTATGTCGGTTACAGCACAGCGTAAAGATATTAATGACCCAGACGTAATTAAAGACTTTGCAAGCAAAGTAAAAAATGAGCGCCAGCTAGATTATTTATATTGCTTAACCTTGGCCGATATTCGTGCCACTAACGATAATCTATGGAACGATTGGAAAAACACCCTACTACGTGAGCTGTATTTACATACCCAGCGAGCACTGCGTTTAGGTCTTGAAAACCCAATGGATCAGCGCGACCAAATTCGTGATAAAAAACAGCAAGCCAAGCAGCGCTTATTGAATCACGGCTGCAATGAAGACCAAATCGACTTAATTTGGAGCCGCTTTAAAGCGAATTATTTTACCGCCTTTAGTGAGCAACAAATTTCATGGCAAACAGAGCACTTATTAAATTGTGAAGATTTAAGCCTACCAAGTGTCACTGTTTCTGACACCGCAATGCACGGGGGGACGCAAGTATTCGCTTACAGCCCATACTCAGGGGGTTTATTTGCACGCTTGGTGAGTGTAATTGGTTCGAAAAAAGCGCAAATCCAACATGCCCAGGTGTTAACGACTAAAGATGGCTATGTGATTTTTAGCTTTGTTATTTTAGAAGTTAATGGTGACCCGATTGCAAGTAGCCGTGCGCAAGGCATTAAGCGTGCATTAGAGCTTGCGATTAGCGATCCGAAAAAGAAAATTCGCATCAAAAAGAACCGCTCACAGCGCTTTAAAGACTTTAATATCAAACCAAAAATTGTGCTTAGACCGCATGCTCGTAAAGATCGCAGCTTAATTGAAATCCAAGCGGTGGATATTCCGGGTCTATTAACGAAAATTGCTGAAGTATTTCAAGCACACTTATTACATATTCATGCCGCGCGGATCACCACTGTTGGTGAACGTGCAGAAGATTTCTTCGTGGTATCAAATAACGAGTACCAAGCATTAACAGACGAAGAACAGGCTAAAATTCATCAAGCATTGCGTAAAAAACTCAACGCAGAAACCGAATAAGAGGATCTTATGTCAGATTTAAAAACCATGATCGAAAACGCCTGGGACAACCGCGATAGCATCAGCCCAAGCACGGTATCAAGTGAAGTAAAGCAAGCGATTATCGATGCGCTTGAATTACTTGATAGCGGCGCTGCCCGTGTTGCTGAAAAAATCAGTGGTGAGTGGGTTGTACATCAATGGTTGAAAAAAGCGGTGCTACTGTCTTTTCGTATTCGTGATAACCAACCAATGAGCGATGGTGTTAATCAGTTTTACGACAAAGTACCACTTAAATTTAGCGACTATACACCAGAGCAATTCCAACAAGGCGGGATGCGTGTTGTGCCTAATGCAGTGGCGCGTAAAGGCAGCTTTGTAGGTAAAAACGTGGTGCTAATGCCATCTTATGTCAACATTGGTGCCTACGTTGATGAAGGTACGATGGTTGATACATGGGCAACGGTTGGCTCATGTGCACAAATTGGTAAAAACGTTCACTTGTCGGGCGGTGTAGGCATTGGTGGTGTACTTGAGCCACTGCAAGCAAACCCAACGATTATCGAAGATAACTGTTTTATCGGTGCACGCTCTGAGATTGTTGAAGGCGTTGTGGTAGAAGAAGGTGCGGTTATTTCAATGGGTGTTTACATCAGCCAAAGCACGCGCATCTATGACCGTGAAACAGGCGAAACTCATTACGGCCGAGTACCAGCCGGCGCAGTTGTTGTTCCAGGTTCTTTACCGTCAAAAGATGGTTCGCACAGCCTATACGCAGCTATCATCGTGAAAAAAGTTGACCAGCAAACTCGCGAAAAAGTAGGTATTAATGCCCTACTTCGCTCGATTGATGAGTAACTAAGCTGAGCTGTCAGCCGTCAGCCGTCAGCCGTCAGCCGTCAGCCGTCAGCCGTCAGCTTTAAGTTTTAGAGATTAAGAAGCGCGATGCTAGCTAGTTTCGCGCTTTTTTTTAAACTTAGGACTTAAAACTTAAAGCTCCGGACGTTAAATTGTTACATCTTATTTCAAATACACATTTTATCGCGAATTAACGGCTATTCAGCGTTACTTCTGATATACATTTCATTTACCTCACTGGCACTTTTTTTACATCGCACTACAATGCACACAAACTGATTTTGGAACACACACAATGAACCTGACACGTAGTTCGCTGAAGAACCCTGCGAGTGTTATTGTCATCTTGGTGTTGATTATGTTGTTTGGCATGTTAAGTATTTTTAAGTTGCCAATTCAGCTCACACCAGATATTGAGCAACCGCAGATCACTATTTTCTCTGGCTGGCGCCAAGCTGCACCTGAAGAGATTGAATCGGTGATCATTGAGCCGCTCGAGAACGCAGTAAAAAACACCCCGGGTGCCTTAGAGGTTAATACTTACATTAACCGTGGCAATGGCTCTATCACGTTAACTTTTGCTGTTGGGCAAAACATGCAACAGGCGATGCTTGATGTATTAACTAGCCTTAACCAAGCGCCACCTCTGCCGTTAGATGCATTTGATCCTGTGGTTTTTGCTGGCGGTAATAATGGGGAAGCCGCAGCAACGTTACTGGTCACCCCGAAAGATTTTAATAGCGACAGCCTTGATTTAGACATGGCGCAGTTCCAAAAACAAATTGATGAATTTGTTGAGCCCCGTTTGGCACGTATCCCAGGTGTTGCCCGCGTTGACTTAGCCAGTGAACGACCAAAAGAATTACGTATTACCTTTGACCCTCACAAAGCCGCTGCACTTGGCGTCAGCCTTGACCAAATTAGTAACGTATTAGCCAGCTCACGCGATACCTCTGGTGGCCTTGCCAATGTTGGCCGTCGTCAATATACCGTGCGCTTTACTGGGCAATATGATTTATCGAGCATGGCACAAATGCGCGTTGGTTATTCAGGCGATAGACCCATTTACCTTGGCGATATCGCAAGTGTAGAGCGCACTTTTTCTGACCGTTTAGGGATGAGTGGTCGAAATGGTAAACCCGCGTATTACATTCGTATTTCGCGCGCTAACGAAGCCAACACCGTTGCCCTACTCGACGACATTAACCTTGCTATTAAAGAACTAAACGAAGGGCCGCTGGCTGAAAATGGCTTATCGATTGAATTAAGTTTTGATGCCTCTGTGCATATTCGTAATGCCTTGTCGTTGGTAAAAAGTAACTTAGGCTTGGGTGTTCTGCTGTCGTGTTTAATCTTATGGCTGTTCTTTAGGGGCTTAAAGGCCACGTTTGTGATTGCAGCGACAATTCCTGTCTCTTTGTTAGTGGCGTTTTTAACATTGAACATTTTTGACCGCAGTTTAAATGTTATTTCACTGGCGGGCCTTGCCTTTGCTGTTGGCTTAGTACTTGATGCCGCCATCATAGTGCAAGAAAATATCGCAAGGCTCAGAAGCGAAGGCTTTGATAGTAAAAAAGCCGCGCTAAAAGGCGCTGCTCAAGTAACAGGTGCCTTATTTGCCTCAACCACCACCAGCGTTGCTATCTTCTTGCCAATTTTATTTATGGCAGGTATTGAAGGGCAGTTATTCTCTGACTTAGCGCTCACCTTATCCATTGCTGTAATTGCCTCGATGATTTGCGCAATTACACTGATTCCGTTGGCTAACCACTTTTGGCCAGACAAAGAGCTAAAAGCGGATCCTTATCGTGAATATTGGCATAAGCTGACTAACTTCATCATGGCGCTTACCAATACCCGCGTTAAACAAATAGTGTGGATAGTGTCGTTATTAGGTGGCTCACTCGTCGCGACCATGACCATGCTCCCGAAAACTGATTTTATGCCGCGCGCACCAACTGATGGCTTTTTCTTTAACTTAAATACCCCACCTGGCGGCAATGTACAGTTTATGGAAGAAGAGCTGCTGATGCGTATTAAAAAGCGCTTAATGCCTTATTACACAGGTGAAAAAGAGCCGGGGATAAAAGATTTTAACTTTTATGCATTTGGTTCGAATGCTGGCGGTTTTATTTATTCTGCCGATCCGCAACGTGTTGAGGAATTAATGAAGGTAGCCCGAGAAGAGATCTTCATTGATTTGCCCGACACCCAAGTATTCTTCTTTAGAGGGTCGATGATCCAAGTTGCTAATGGCGGTGATGGTCGCAATATCAATATCGATTTAACTGGCCCGAATATGGACGAGCTAATAGCCGGTGCTAATGTTGCGCTGCAAGCAGTTACAGAAGCAATGCCAAATGCTACAGCAAGGCCACAACCACGACTCGATATGGCAGAGCCAGAACTTAGGCTCACACCCAACGACCGTCGTATAACCCAAGCAGGGCTAACTCGCCGTGATGTATCTCAAGCAGTGCAAGCCTATACAGGTGGGTTATTTGTTAATGAATACTTTGATGGCAACGAACGCATGAACGTGATTTTGCGCGGTATTCCGTGGCAAACCCCAGAGGAGCTTAAAGCCCTTCCCATTGTGACCCCACAATCAGGTATTCAAACCTTAGGCGAGCTTGCCAATATTGAACGCACCGTAGGGCCAACCCAGCTTAGACGTGTTAATGGCCGCCGTACCGTAAGTATTGTTGTCACGCCACCAGCAGACATGAGCTTGCAACAAGCGCAAACCATTCTCTCAGAGCAAGTTATGCCAAAAGTTCGTGCAAGCTTACCCGACAGCTCTGGCGCGATTTTGGCGGGTAACGCACAAAAGATGAATTCGGCCATGCAAGAAATGACAATCAACTTTATCTTGGCTCTGTTTATTTTATTCTTGCTAATGACCGCATTGTTTAAGTCAGCCAAAGACAGCGCGTTAGTTTTACTCGTCATGCCATTGGCAATTGCAGGCGGTGTACTGGCTTTATTTGTACTTAACTTATTTACCTTCCAATCGCTCGATTTACTGACCATGATTGGCTTTATTATCCTGCTGGGTCTGGTGGTAAATAATGCCATTTTATTGGTTGACCAAACCCGTGTCGCGATGGCCGCAGGGCTTAGCCGAGAAGACGCCGTTCGCCAAGCTGTGCTACTGCGCGCAAGACCCGTTTACTTAAGTACCTTAACCAGCTTATTTGGCATGCTGCCACTGATGCTAATGCCGGGGGTAGGATCAGAAATTTACCGTGGTCTTGCCACTGTGATTGTCGGCGGCATGGCCATTAGTGCCCTATTTACCCTGATATTAATGCCAAGTTTATTGCAACTTGGCAGACAACTGCCGCCCGCTAATAACAAACAGCAACCAGAAAAAACGCCTTTAAGCTTGGTATCGAATCAATGAGTATTAAAACAATGAACACACCTTTTCGTAAATTAACCGCTCGCTTTTGTGCGCTATTCAGTCTTATCGCATTTAACGCCTTTGCAGTCGTGCCGGTTACAGTAGAAACCGTCACACAAGCCCCGCTGACAAGCGAAATTGAAGTCAGCGGCACTTTGTATGGTAAAGATGATGTAACCCTAACAGCAGGCGTAAGCGGCCGTTTATTATATGTTGTTGAGCCAGGTACTCTGGTTAAAAGTGGCGACACCCTAGTTCGTATGGACACCTTACCGCTTGAACTTGAAAAAGCACGCCAGCAAGAAATGCTCAACCGTGCCAAAATAAACTTACGTTTATATCAACAAGAGCTGGCTCGTTTACAAAAACTCGCCAAAGCCAGCAGTGCTGCAGCAAGCCAAGTCGATGATATGCAAAATAAGCATGACCTTGCGTTATCTGATATTGCACTGGCGAAGGTTGAATTAAAAGTGATAGACGATCAACTTTCGCGTGCAACCGTTCGCGCCCCATTTGATGGCGTGATCAGCGAGCGTTTTAAACGCGCTGGTCGCGAAATAAATCGCGCAGATGAACTGGTCACCCTGCTTGATATTAATAACTTAGAAGTGCGTTTGTACGTGCCTGTTAAATACTTAAAGTTTTTACACAAAGGCATAGAGTTACCAATTCAAGCCGGCGACTTATCAGCCCCAGATATGACAACAGCCACCGTAACAGCGGTGATCCCATCAACCGATCCGCGTTCACAAACCGTAGAAGTACGTGCCTTACTAGCAAATAACGCCGAGCAAACATGGGCAATTGGCCAACTTGTTGATGTAGCCGTGCCACTAAAAAGCAAAGGGGATGTACTACTGGTGAATCGCGATGCGCTGATCTTACGCAAAAAAGGCACCCATATCGTCAAAATCGACAACGACAACAAAGCCCTGCAAATTCCCGTAAAAGTCGGTAATGGAAAAGATAAACTGGTTGAAGTCACCCCGACTTCAAACATCGCTTTAAATGCGGGCGATAAAGTCGCAGTACGCGGCGCCGAGCAACTACAAACCGGGCAAGAAGTCGAAGTTCAGGTAAAGCAATAACTAGTTAGCTATGTAAGTAATAGACTGCCAGCAAATGAATATGTCGTGAGCTGGCAGTTATAAATCAATCAAAAAAGCCTGTACCTACAACATAGCACGATTACAATAAGTCGCTTTCTCAAAGTCACTAATATTCATGGCTATATTTGGCACATTAGGAAACAATTCAATAAGTTTATTAACCATTAATTTAGATAGCTTTGCTTTTTGAGCTGATGTTCTTCCTTGCATTATATGTGCAAACACATGAATGAAATCTTCTTGTTTATTTCCAACTGAATAAACTTTATAAGGGTTAAGCCTGACTTTTATATCATTTTCGTCAAATAAACCCGTTGAGTTCGCGACCTGATGAATTTGATTTATGAGAAATTTCTCTTCATGGACTTTAAAGACCTGATCTGAACAATCCATTATAAAGTGAGGCATTTATCTTTCCTTATGACATTTCTAATAAAAATATTTAATAGCAGCAAAGACCTTAACACAAATAATGCCTGATGAGTTTATCGTGAAAGCTAATTTTCAAGCCATAGCAAATGTGAGTAAACATTAATTTCTTATGAGTACCGTTTCTCCCCAAAAACCCATTTGATTACTTTTAACACACCACCCTCGCCGTTTCAGCTCTCTAGTAACGAACCGATTAAAAATACCATGACCGAATACAACAATATGCCCATGTTCATTAACTTTTAAGGTGATATAGTCAACCGCGGATAAAACTCGCTCAAGGCCTGACTTATAAGATTCTCCCTTGCCGGATATTCCGATGAACCAACATAGTCTAGCAACAGCTAGCCAGCTGTTAACTGTCATAAAAAAGGGGAGCTTCAACCTAGGGATATCCATTTCTCTGAAGTTACGTGAAACTAAATCAGCATCTCTTCCCAGACATATTTTGGTAGAGTGAATGGCTCGAATTAAGTCGCTTGAAATTATGTAACTGTCACGAAACTTATGATAAAACTCTTTAGGCGGAAAATTATCACGGCAAACCAATGAACGATTGTATGCCCGAACCCAATAAGCAAAACCTACAGCAGTAACTTTAGGATTAGTGCTAGAAACTGGTTTTCCGTGCCTTACTAAAGTAATTTTCATTGAAATTCCATTAATAGAAAGAAATATTTGAAAATCAATACAATTTCAAATTGTGACTATTACCATATAACAAAGCCTCGTAAGTTTACTAACAAATACGCCATGAGCTACATACTAAGTGATAGGTTTACGTGTCTTCTGCTCAACACATGCAAATTGGATATTTGCTATTAACATATTAGACGCCCGTTTGTAACTTATCATGGCTATTAGAGCGAGTAATGTAAATAAGGTTACAAGCAAGAAATCTTCAAAAATACTTCTAAGAAATACCTCATCCAATTTATTAGCTGTTCCAAAAAAACGAAGTTGAAAGTTAACACTTAATAAGTATAAACCCCAAAAGGCTCCAATCACCCATTTATAAAACTTCACTCGAGCATCAATACGTTGCTCTACTTTTTCTAAGTTACTTTCTAATAACTCTATTTCTAGCTTTAATTTAACCCCTTTATCATCCAGTATGCTTACTACTTTATTCACACTAGCCTCCGTAGCTCCATAAAATGCATAAGTGCTAGGTGGACTTCCAAGCTTTCACTAGACAGTATCTAACTCAGAAAATACGCTTCCTCAAATTTAGCAGGTGAAACACCGCCTGTATGCGATTGGATTTACCGGATCATTCCTCACATAAGCATAAAGATTCATCTGATCTTCATAACCCACAGGGTCAGTTTGTAAGAAACGACCTAGCCTTGGATAATAAACCCATACTTTGTAGTGATAAAACTTAGTACCTGGGATTAAGATTTGCCCAGTCTAACGGAAACGCGATGAGCTGGTATTAATCGGCTCACCAAGTGAACCTTACTTATGAATTACCACTCTTAAACCTGAGCCATTCGTTTTCACTAATAAGTTGCCCCTACAGACTTACCAAGGGCAAAAAGAAAGACCTGCCCCAACTAACTTTCTAAATTGGCAATACAACTCAAAATGCACCATTTTTTTCACCCAAATGGCAAGACCAAGTATCTGAACCATGATGTAGAGCTGGTACATACTTACAAAATGCCCCAATCGTTTTCTGCTGTGAATTCTTGTGTATTAATTTCGTTGCAGTTTCACCTTCAAATTCGACGATAACTTTTTCATCTACAGAAATAAAAAGTGGTAAGGGGATACCAAGCCCTATAAAAAAACCATTTATGCTTTCATCTTTGGCTTTGTAATACCAAACTTCTCTATTTTGCCCTGATTTTATTTTTAAGGGTTCACCAAATTGCTTTTTAATTTCTGATTTAGTTAAAGAAACACTCTCCTCTTTATCGTTAGAATACATAACTCCAGCACCAACACACCCTGAAATAGATATAACGAAAATAACAGTTAGAAAAACACGTAAAAGAGTCATTTATTAATCCTATATTTATATTAGCCTAAAAAATTTCATTAAATATGACACATTCAATTTCAGTTTTATTGTATATGTTTTCAAGTTCATTGATTATTTCTATTAGTAGGTGGTTTCTTTTGTTCCTACATCATAAAATTACTTAACAGCTATATTAAAGCCAATTTAAAAATACTAATTAAGTTGTCAGTATCTCCACCAAAACCTCTTACCTGCGGGCTAAAATTAGTCACACAATTTAATTATTTTGATCATTTCATACATTTTACTTATAACTCCCAATGACTTTATTTTAGGGAACAGCCATAAATACACTAACAGTAAATGATGCAAAACGTAATTTTTGTGAACTAATTTTAAATACTCAACGTGAACCTATTATAATTAGTAAAAACAACAAGGACGCCGTAGTTGTTATGTCTATAAAGGATTATGAAGAATTAAAAGCTAAGAAAGTTGACTATATTAAGCATTGCTTTGAAAACGCAAAAAGAGACTTAGCTCAAGGTAATGTAGTTAATGGTAAAGACTTCTTGGATACTTTATAAAACACTTTGCAAAAGATAAGGTACAAAAAATCCAGAAATTGGGTGTAGTTGTAATGACATTTATTCAAATGATTTTTACTTTCCTGTTGGTAAAAATACCGCTTATTTTATTAAAGAAGATGGTTTTATAATGATTGTTGCCGTACTAAGCCAATCTCAGCTTCCAGAAAACCACTTATAATCGCTGCCTCCTTTCACAAGGCCAACACCTCTCACTGCAAACAGCCAACCCCTTTTAATGAAATTTCTTGAGTATTCGCGCCGCTTTGGTTTTTATGTTGAATGATTAAACGTGAATCTTGGCTAGTAAAGGTAAAGGTTCCGAGCCAAGGTAGCTGGGCAATTGGTTGCAGGTGGTAAAAACCATTGGCATCAAAGCATATAAATGAAAACTCATGATGTACCGGGGCAAATACGCCATAATCAGCGGTAAATACAGCAATGTTGTCTTGCAGCATAAAGTGTTTCGCTTGCGTGCCCGCTACTAAATACCAAAAGCATATTGCTGTCATTATCACCACTTGTAAGCCGCCGAGTAAAAATACTGAAAATTTGAGAATACGGGTCGATTTACTGGCTTCCATATAAAGGCGCTTTGCTTTGAGTAATAACCAAAGCCCAATGGCAACCATAGTGAGCTTTATAATCATCAGCGCCACGCCTGCTTGATACATCAGCTTAGGGCTGTGCCATTGAATGCCAAATGTTTGCGGGATAAACAAACTATCAATTAAGGGCAGCAAAATGAGTAGGAATGGCAGAATAAGCGCTTTGTTTTTCATTATTTACTTTTCTAGTGTTCTCGCAAAGATAAGAGTTCAATGTTAATTCTTGGACTCTAAAAAAGCAAAAAGGCGCAACCTGAGGTTACGCCTTTTATCGTTCTGGGCAGAACTTAAAATAAATCAATATCTGCATAAGTAGATATCTCTTGATTATTATAAAAAGATGTTATGAGTCTATCTTGGTAATAGCATATAGATAAAACGACTTGAGAGCGCATACCACCATAACTTCTTGTATCGACTTCATGGTGTATTTCTTTATTTTGTAGATCTGCATTCAATCTTAATAACAAATCACTTAACGGCTTAACTGGTTCCCACACCTTACTTGTATACCATAGTTGATATAACTTATCGTCGCGCTCAACATAAATTGCTTGTAATACTGGCATGTTCTGTCCAAAGATACTGCCTGGCTTACGAGATTTGATTACCATTTTTGTAAACGAAAACTCACCATTTTCATTTGTAAATGTATGCTCCAGTTGCTCTTTACCATCTTTGTACCCATCATATGCTAGGCTTCTTGCTACTTGCACACCTGATAATGGCTTACCCCCATCAGTTATTCGACCTGATACCTCCGGCGACATTTCTACAGTATGCAATTTAAATCGACCAAACATAGCTTGTACCTCAAGTGGCTTTAGTAAAAGTAAAAGATAAAGGCAAATATAAGCTGATAATATGATATGGCGTAAAAAATAAAAGCTCTGGGTTTGAGTGCTTTCTATAACCTTAGAGGAATAAACGATAAACCACCTTCCCTAGTATTTACCTATATGAGGTTCATGCTAGCCTTTTTATGAAGTCCCTTCAAGTAGGGTGCTGAAATCAGAACTAAAAAAACAAAAAGGCGCAACCTGAGGTTACGCCTTTTATCGTTCTGGGCAGAACTTAAAAATTATAGTGCAGCGAATACATCGTCTGTTTTAGCGGCACAGATAAAATCATTTTTGTGTAACCCTTTGATAGAGTGGCTCCACCAAGTAACGGTTACTTTGCCCCACTCGGTTAACAGACCTGGGTGGTGACCTTCTTCTTCAGCCATATCGCCCACTTTATTAGTGAAATCAAGTGCTTGCTTGAAGTTTTTAAACTTGTAAACACGCTCTAGTTGCATAATGCCGTCGCGCACTTCAGGAACCCAATCTGGGATCATTTTGATCAATTCTGCTAATTCAGCATCAGAAACTTTTGGCGCATCCGCACGACACGCTTCACACTTTTGTGTGCTTAATGAAGACATTATAAATCCTTAACTTGCTAATTTTTCTTTAGGAGGAAACTTTGGCTCATGTAGCCCTAATTCTTTTGCTTTACTCACCAGCGACATGATATCCATTTGTGAAATATCAAATAAGTCATTGATTGAGTTAATGGTGTAGTACACAGGCTGCATAATATCAATACGATAAGGTGTACGTAATACATCTAGCACATTCATCGCATTGATTTCTGGCTTATCTGAATACACATACTGTGTTTCGCCTGGGCTCGATAAAATACCACCACCATAAATACGCAGACCCTGTTCGGTTTGCATTAAACCAAACTCTACAGTAAACCAGTAAAGGCGTGCTAAATAAACACGATCTTTCTTTTCAGCGGCATAACCTAACTGACCATATTTGTGTGTAAACTCAGCAAATGCTGGGTTGGTAAGCATGGCACAATGGCCAAAAATTTCGTGGAAAATATCTGGCTCTTGTAAGTAGTCAAACTCTTCACGGCTGCGAATAAAAGTCGCTACTGGGAACTGCTTGTTTGCTAGTAATCGAAAGAACTCATCAAAATCGATCAGTGCTGGAACAGGCGCAACTTGCCAGCCTGTTGTTTCAAGTAGCACTTCGTTGAGTTCGCTAAGTTGTGGAATACGATCTGTTGGTAAATTAATTTTCTTAAGACCTGCTAAATATTCATCACAGGCTTTACCTTCTATGCAAGCGAGTTGGCGAGCAACTAGCTCAGACCATATTTTATTTTCTTCTTCGCTCCAATGGATAACCCCATTTTCATCAGGTTGCTTAGAGGTGTAATTACTTGCTTTAGCCATAATAACCTTCTTCGTTAAATCTTGATCAGCATTGATCAGAATCTCATTAACTTGTTAAGACGATACTATGTAAAAGTAAGCTAAATTTTAATAGTTTTGGCTGTTTCTAAGGTTTGCAGAAACAGATCTAACGTAAAGATTAAATTACACCAAAAGCTCTAAAAGTTTACACATCCCGTTTTTAAAGGTGTTAAGGCAAGCAAAACCGTAAACTTAAAATTACAAGCTAACCAATAAATGTAAATGCAGTTTTAAGATCGTTAATAATGTCGTTAACATCCTCAAGACCAACTGATAATCGAATTAAGCCATCACTGATCCCTGCAGCTGCTCTTTCTTCGGGTGTATAAGGCGAATGTGTCATCGATGCAGGATGTTGAATGAGGGTTTCAGCATCCCCTAAACTGACCGCCAGAGTGCAAAGCTGGGTGTTATTTATGAATGTTTCGCCATCTTCTAGGCTGCCTTTAATTTCAAAGGCAATAACACCACCAGCGGCTTTCATCTGTGAGCCAATAAATTGATGACCCGGATGTGATTTAAGTCCTGGGTAATAAACTTGGCTTACTAACGGGTGTTGCTCTAAATATTCAGCAACTATCTGGGCACTCGCACAGTGGCGCTCCATGCGCACAGCAAGGGTTTTTAAACCGCGATTAATTAACCATGCATCATGAGGGCTAATCGTTGCACCAATATCTTTTAGCACCGTCATTTTGATTAGGTTGATATGCTCCTCTGTGCCACACACAAGCCCTGCTACCACATCACCATGGCCATTTAGGTATTTAGTTGCGCTATGCACCACAATATCGATGCCAAACGATGTAGGTTGCTGTAGCAAAGGCGTTAAGAAGGTATTGTCGATAACGCTTATCAGTTGATGCTGCTTGGCAACATCAGCAATTAAACTTAGATCAAGCACCGCCATGGTCGGATTAATTGGCGTTTCTGCAAAAATCATTTTTGAATTGGCTTTAACCGCGCCGCGAAGTTCAGCCTCGTTGGTCATATCAACAAAAGTAACTTCGATACCAAAGCGCGGCAACATGTGAGCAAAAAATGCAAAAGTACAACCGTATAACGCACTTGATGCGACTAGGTGGTCACCTTGTTGTAAAAAGCTAAGCACAGACGCAGACACAGCCCCCATACCGGTCGCTGTGGCAGCCGCTGCTTCACAGTTTTCTAACTGAGCCACTTTTTGTTCTAGCTCTTGGGTTGTTGGGTTACCTAAACGGGTATAAATAAAGCCCTGCTCTTCACCGGCAAATCGGGCTGCACCTTGGGCGGCATTAGCAAAGGAGAAGGTAGAGGTTTGGTAAAGTGGCGCACTCAGTGCGCCGTGAGGATCGTTTGGTTTTTCTGGACCATGAATACATTGTGTATGTAAGTGATGCTTAGTCATTGTGTGTTCTCGTTTTTATTATCAGTACTTCATACTCATAAATAAAACGTAGATACCCACAATGCACAAGCATGCCGGATGCTCAGATGGCTAAATATCACTCAGCTGTTTTTATTAACTGTACACAAAAGTTGTCATTTTGTATTTTCGGTCTCTTTGTCACCCGTGCGTGAGGCAATTTTACGGGCAATACTATTGGCGGTTTCTTTTAACAAGCTTCGCTTATGCTCTAAACGAGGTAACGGGCGGCTAAGCTCCATCGCTTTATAGCCTATACGCGCGGTAAAAATACCTGCACTTAGCCCTTGCGCTGCACGGCCCGACAATTTCCCCAGTAATTCAGCGCTTAGTGCCGTCGCAGCTAAATCTGAGACTAACTCTGCACTACCAACAAACAGCACCTGTTTCACTAATAAGCGATACAATTTAATACGGCTTGCATAACCAAAACCAATACCGTAAATACGGCCAATTTGCTCAATGAGCTTAGTGCCACGCCATAGCACGGCCATCATATCGACTAAAGCCAGTGGGCTTAGCGCCACCAATAAGCCAGACTCAGTGGCAAAACGGTTTATCAGTTTTTTCGCTTGCTGATCTTGGCTTACCAATAAACTATCGGCGTATAAGGTCATGATTTCTTTATCGGTATGGTGACTCGCTATTTGCTGCTTAAACTCTTCAAACCCTGTAAGCTCCTGATGTTTATTAAGCTTTTCAAGCCACGGTAGTGCTTCACCTACTTGCTCGCTATTGAGTAAACGGTCGGCTTCGGTACGATGCAATTGATTACGCTTTAAACTTCTTAGCATGCGGTACTCGCGCCAAATAACACGAGCAATTAGTAGTACACCACTAAGAACTGCCGTTAAATACACCGAGCCTAAAATAATTGATTGCTGAAACGTCACAAACAATGACATCGCAAATTCAAGTAACACTAACGCTAAAAAGCTAAAAATAAACACCCCTTTTAGGGTTTGCCATTTCGACTTTTTATACACAGGCTCAAGCTCAATGCTATCTTGCTGATCTTCTTCAGTGTCGATAAATTCGGCGTTTTCTATGACTTTAGCAACAGTTAACTCCTCTGCTGTAACCTCATTGCTTGCAGAGCTTGAAATACGACGACCAGCCTGAAAGTTCATCTCCTTTGGTTGCTCACTCATGTTAGTTTGTCTCCTATCAGGTACTGCATGACATGATCTAAACGAATATGCTTTAACCGTTTATCAGGGCATGGCAGTGGCGAAAACGATAAGAACTCAAAGCCCTGTTTTGGCCACTCTTGTTTGTTGAGAAGGCGTGACGGTGGCTGCGGCGGTAAATACGTTAGCCATTCTTGCTCGCCCAAAGGTTTGCCATAAATACAGGCTAACTGCTGGCCTTTTTCAGCCACTTGGCGCGGCTCTGTAGCGCAGATAGATGACATTGCCATGGTTTCGATTTGCACGCCTTCGAACTTTAAGTGATTCGTTTGGTCATGCACGATTGAATCAAGCAATAGCGCTAAATCTTTGTGATACTGAGCACTAATATGATCTGACTTATTGGCCGCAAACAGTAGCTTGTCGATGTTTGGTTTAAACAAACGTTTAAAGAAGCTTGCTTCACCATAATTAAAGTGCGCCAGCAACTGGTTAATAACACGACTTTGCTCATGCAGCGTTTCGCTACCTTCATTCAAGGCACTGAGCACATCCACCAGCACAATTTGTCGGTCAAAATGACGAAAATGCTGCTCGTAAAAAGGTTTTACAACCTCTTTTACATAGGCCTTATAGCGCTTTTTAAGATGCGCTAGATTTGACCCTTCGCTTATATCGTCAGGCACATTCGCAACCGGGAAAAACTGTAATAACGGCGCGCCTTTTAGCTCACCGGGCATCAGCATGCGACCAGGTTGTAACATGGCAAGTTTGGTGTCTTTTTTAAGGCCGAGCAATAGCTGCTGATAGAGCGAAGCAACATCAGCAAGTTTACTTTCATCAACACTGGCTGATAAATCAAGTTCAGCAAGGGCTGTTAAAAATGGCTTAGCCTTTTCGTTACGGGCTGTTTGCTGCAACAGTGAGTATTGTGACTCACACCAATCAGCAAATGATTGCTCTAGCATTGGTAAATCAAGTAGCCATTCACCTGGGTAATCTATGATGTCTAAATAAAGTGTTGATTGCGGTGCGAAGTGACCACGTAGCCCCGAGTTACTTTGGTACTTAATTGCTAAACGTAGCGTATTTATGCGCTCGGTAGAGGCAGGCCATGTTGGCTCACCTTCAACAGGTAACAACGCCGATAATGCATTGTTATATTCAAATGTCGGTATTGTCAGTGCTTGCTGCGGCACAATTTTTGTAGCGATATGACGCTTTTCGCGCATCACATCAAAAAAAGGTAAGTTTTTTTCGTCAGCTTGACTTGTTAGGTGTTTAACTAAGGCTGTAATAAACGCGGTTTTGCCACTGCCACTTAACCCCGTGACGGCTAACTTCACGTGTTGGTCTAAACTACGATGAAGGGCTTTTTCCGCTTTATTTTTTAACGAATTAAAGGTGTTCTTTGCAAATGATTGGCTCATAAAGTGTCTGGCACCTTATTTGCGCTTGGTATCACGATGCAAACAAGGTGCGTTTATATCCTTTAAAGTTTGTTGATTTCACGACTAACCGTAAATTCTGTTGATGTGACATAGCGTTCCATCTCTTGTAAACGACCATCAACTCGAGCAAGACGATCTTTTAAGTCTTGCAATGCACGGCGAGGTGGTTCCCCTTTTTGCCATACTTTAAATTTTACTTCAAGCGGGTCTTGGTGAATGCTATCTGCGCTTTTCACTGTTTTTTCAGTTGGTTTTTTATCTAAAATAAACCACGCTGCGATATAAGCAACAACAATAAACGGGCCGCCTGATAATAGTACTGCTGTCACCACTAAAATACGTACCAGCCAAAGCTCCATGTTAAAGTAATCGCTGATACCTGCGCATACACCTGCTATTTTGCCACGCTCAGGGTCTCTAAATAATTCGCGTTTGGTACTCATACTTTACGTCTCCACTGTGGAGCCTCTTGGTCTAATAAGGCTTCTAAGGTTTCAACACGCTCTGCCATTTTGTCTGCTTTTTGTGCAAGCTCTAACAGTTGGCGGTGCTCATGTTCACTTAAACCTTGGCTAACTTGCTTTTTACTACGGTAATGTAAAATTAACCAAAGTGGGGCAACAACCACCATAAAAACGATAATGGGTGCCATCAAAACTTCTGCATCAAACATGCTACTCTCCTGTCAATCCGTCATGTGTTTAAGCATTGGGGGACACGCCCCCATTTATTATTTTTTATCTGCTAGTTTTTTCTTAAGCTCAGCTAGCTCATCATCAATCTTTTCGTCTTGCTGAAGACCAGCAATTTCGTCAGCTAATGATTTTTTACCAAGATCATAAGACTCTATTTGTGATTCTAGACCATCGATCTTGTTTTCGTAACGTTCGAAGCGGTTTAAAGCGTCTTCGACTTTTGAGCTGTCGAGTGCTTTTTTAACTTCAAGACGAGACTCAGCAGAGCGTTGGCGTAAGATGATTGCTTTTTGACGCGCTTTTGCATCAGCTAGCTTCTCTTGTAACGTGCTTACTTCTTGCTGTAGTTTCTCGATGTGAGACTCTACATGTTCAAGCTCAGTTTCAACTGCTGCGACTGCATCTGCTGACTTTTGCTTTTCAATCAGTGCTGCACGTGCTAAATCATCACGGTCTTTACTGAGTGCTAATTCAGCTTTTTCTTGCCAATCTGCAACTTGAACTTTTAACGTGTCAACGCGACGTACTAGCTCTTTTTTCTCAGCAAGTGTTTTTGCTGATGTAGAGCGAACTTCTACTAATGTATCTTCCATCTCTTGGATGATCAGGCGAACCATTTTTTCTGGGTCTTCTGCTTTATCTAAGATGGCATTGATATTAGAATTAACGATGTCTGCAAAACGTGAAAAAATTCCCATAACATTTACCTCTTTGGTGTTTTAACTTAATCAGTTGGTATATCTAGTATCAATATGCTTGCCAACTTTTATAAACCTAGAATAACCAAATAAATTCAAATAGTTAAACTAAATTTATAAATTTCTTTAGTTCTCAAAGATAATGAAATACACTAGATCTTAGTAAAAATGACTAAGAGTTAGGGAATATGAGCCAATTTCGCCAACAGGATAACTTACTCGGCCAATCTGACAGTTTTTTAAGTGTGCTTGATCAAGTTTCACAACTAGCAAGTTTAGAAAAGCCTGTCCTTATTATTGGTGAGCGCGGTACGGGTAAAGAACTTATAGCTGCCCGTTTGCACTTTTTATCTAAGCGTTGGGATCAAAACTATATAAAGCTTAACTGTGCAGCGCTTAACGAAAACCTACTCGAAAGCGAATTATTTGGTCATGAAAGCGGCGCGTTTACCGGTGCTAGCAAACGTCACGAAGGCCGCTTTGAGCGTGCTAACGGCGGTACGCTATTCCTTGATGAATTAGCCAATACCTCTGCTATGGTGCAAGAAAAACTTCTACGCGTTATTGAATATGGCGAATTTGAACGCGTTGGTGGTAAGCAAACGGTTAAAGTAGATACTCGTTTAGTGTGTGCCACCAATGAAGACTTACCTACGCTTGCTGAACAAGGCGAATTTAGAAGCGACTTACTTGACCGTCTTGCCTTTGATGTTATTACCTTGCCTCCACTTCGTGAACGCCAAGAAGATATCATGCTACTAGCAGAACAATTTGCAATTAATATGGCTCGCGACCTTGAATGGGAGCTATTCAGTGGCTTTACTCGTAGCGCCATCGAAACACTGCAATCTTATGAGTGGCCCGGTAATATCCGTGAGTTAAAGAATGTGGTTGAACGTAGCTTATATCGCCATGGTAATGAACATATTCCCGTTCACCAGATTATTTTAGACCCATTCGCGAGTAAATTTAGACCTAAACAACGGGTTAAAGCTGCGGTTGCAAGTGCTCCAGTTGCTAGTGTCGAACATGCCGCCCCTATTGCTACAGTTCAAAATCAAGAAACGGTGACACTGAATAAACCTGAAATTCAATTTCCTTGTAATTTAAAGCAGCTGTCTAACGACTTTGAAATTGATGTCATTAAAAAAGCGCTTGAACATAGCCAATTTAATCAAAAGAAAACTGCAGAACACTTAGAATTAACGTATCATCAATTACGTGGCTATTTGAAAAAATACAATTTATTAGATCAGCAGCAATAGTTAGAGGCTAATCAGGTGTTTAAACCGTTACTTGCTTTGTCTTTGGTGTGCTTAGTCGGCTGCCTAGACAGCGAAGAAAAAACCACAGAACAAAAAAACCAGGGCTTAGTCTATTGCGCTGAAGCAAACCCTGTGTCGTTTAATCCGCAAGTTACAACGACAGGTTCGACTATCGATATTATCGCTAATCAGTTGTATGACCGCTTGCTGAGTATTGATCCTGTCACCGCTGAGTTTCAGCCTGAGTTGGCAAGTGATTGGAAAATTAGTCCTGATGGTAAAGCCATTACCTTTACACTTCGTAAAGGGGTAAAGTTTCATACTACAAAATACTTCACTCCTACTCGGGAGTTTAATGCTGACGACGTTATTTTTACCTTCAGTCGCCTATTTGACGTATACAACCCTTATCACTTTGTTGGCGATGCCAGTTACCCTTACTTTCAAAGTGTGGGTATTGATCAGCTAATTCGTCGCATAGTCCGTGTTTCTGATTATCAAGTACGGTTTGAGCTCTATAATGCAGAAAGCAGCTTTTTAGCAAACCTTGCAACCGATTTTGCCGTGGTGTTATCTGAAGAATACGCCATGCAGCTTAAAGCACGAAACCAAGAAAACTTATTTGACCAATACCCAGTGGGTACCGGGCCTTATGTGTACAAAGAGTATCGTCGCGATCGTCTAATTCGCTATTATCGTCACCCCGATTATTGGAAACACCCAGTAGTACTTGAGCAATTGGTGTATGACATAACACCAAACGGCACAACACGGGTTGCGAAAATGCTCACTAAAGAATGCGATGTAACTGCGCACCCAAGCAGTGCACAGCTTAGTATTTTATCGCAGCGAGACGACATCACTGTTCAAAAAGAACAAAACTTAAATATTGGTTATTGGGCCTTTAACACTGAGCGACCACCTTTTGATGACGTACGCGTTCGTCAAGCACTGGCCAGTGCCATCGATATAGACAAAATAATGCAAGCGGTTTATTACGGCAACGGCATTAAGGCGCAGTCATTACTGCCTCCGGCCTCTTGGGCATTTGAAGCGCAAAAAGCCATGCCTGAATTTAACCCTGCACTTGCCAAAACATTACTCGCCGAAGCTGGCTATAAAAATGGCTTTGATATGAATATTTGGGCCATGCCGGTAAGCCGTATTTATAATCCCAACGCTCGTAAAATGGCAGAGCTAATGCAAAGCGATTTACGCAAAATTGGTGTGAACGTTAATATCGTCGAATACGAGTGGAATACTTTTTTACAACGGGTTGGTGAACACCGCCACGACAGCGTTTTACTGGGCTGGGCTGCCGACACTCCTGACCCTGATAACTTTATGAGTCCATTATTAAGTTGTACTGCTACCTTTAGCGGTAAAAACCCAGCTAACTGGTGTAACCCTGAATTCGATTTATTACTGACCCAAGCGCTTGATACCACTGATTTGGAAAAGCGTAAGCAATTTTATAATCAGGCACAGCGTATTATCGTGCAAGAACTTCCTATTTTACCGATAGCCCATGGTATGCGCTTTCAAGCTGCAAGTAGCGATGTTAAAGGTATCAATTTAAGCCCGTTTGGCGGTATATCACTGGCTAATGCGAGGAAAGAATAATGATACTCGATTATATTCTTCGCCGCCTAGCGCTATTAATGTTTATGATGCTGACTCTGAGCGTCTTTACGTTTTCATTAAGTTTTTTATTTCCCGGTGATGCCCTTACTAACTTAAGTGGTATTACAAACAGTACCTTTTCACAAACTAATGCGCTTGAAGAAAGGTTTCATTTTACTGAAAACTATGTGGTGCAGTATTTTGCATTCTTAGAGCGAATTATTCAGGGCGATTGGGGTGTCTCTTTTGCATCTGGCGAGAGTGTTTTCCAACACATAAAAGACCTATTCCCTGCCACACTTGAATTAAGCCTTTATGCGTTATTTGTATCTGTGGCTGTTGGTGTGCCAAGCGGTATTTTAGCATCAGCCTACTACAAGCGTTGGCCTGATAAACTGATTAACTCTGGCACACTTATTGGCTATTCGATGCCTGTTTTTTGGTTAGCGCTGCTATTAATCATGGTTTTTTCACTGCAACTAGGCTGGTTTCCTATGTCTGGTCGCATGGGCTTACTTTACGAAATAGAGCCGGTTACTGGCTTTATTCTTATTGATATTATTGCGACTGATTTTCCCTATCACGGTATGGCATTTTTAGATGCGCTACATCATCTAACACTGCCAACAATTGTCCTTGCAATGTACCCAACCACCGTACTGGTGCGCTTTACCCGTGACTCTATGCTTAAAGTTTTAGATCAAAGCTACATCAAAACAGCCCGTGCAAAAGGCTTAAACCGTGCACAATTAATCCTCCACCATGCGCTTCGTAATGCTCTTTTACCGGTTATCAAACAAATCGGTTTACAGTTTAGTACTTTGATCACCCTTGCAATGATCACCGAAGTTATTTTCTCATGGCCGGGCATTGGTCGTTGGTTAATAGACAGCATTTATCAACGTGATTACCCCGCAATCCAAGGTGGGTTGTTGGCTGTGTCTATGTTTGTAATTTTAGCAACTATCGTTGCCGAGTTAACCTATACCCTTTTCGACCCACTCTCGCGGAATCAAGCTCATGGCAAAGTTTAATTTATTCTCTGAAGAGTCGAATAAATCGCCACTAGCGCGATTTTGGCGGAAATTCAAAAATAATCACCCAGCCCTTGTTGGCTTATGGTTGTTTATTGCTTTTGCACTACTGGCGATTTCAGCACCATTACTTGCGCCATATGGTGTGAATCAACAACATAGCGACGCCCTATTGCTGCCCCCCTCATGGCATGACGCAGGCGATGTGCGCTTTTTATTAGGTACCGATGATTTAGGCCGGGATGTACTCTCACGGCTAATGAATGGCGCAACCTACACCTTTGGTTTGTCGGTTGTTGCGGCCTTAATTACTACTGTGATTGGTGTGTTAGTAGGCACCTTTGCAGGTATCAGCCGTGGTATTCGCTCAAGCTTTTTGAACCACTTACTCGATATTACCTTATCAATTCCATCGCTGTTGCTGGCCATCATTATTATTGCAATTTTAGGCCCTGGCCTGATGAATACCGTTTGGGCGATTATTTTAGCCTTATTGCCACAGTTCATTCACTCGGTACGTAATTTGATTGTTGAAGAACTCAACAAAGACTACATTACAGCGTTTAAACTTGATGGCGCCTCAAACTGGCATATTCTTGCTCGTGGGATCTTTCCGAACATTTACGAACACATTGTGGTTATTTTTACCATGGCGCTCTCTACAGCCATCTTGGATATTTCGGCACTTGGCTTTTTAAAACTGGGGGCACAGCCACCCACCACTGAGTGGGGAGCAATTTTGGCAGAAAACCTTGGTTTAATTTACCTTGCCCCTTGGACTGTAGGCTTACCGGGCGTATTATTATTTTTAGCGGTACTGTCTACCAATTTAGTGGGTGATGGGTTACGCCAAGTGCTTAAAGAACGTAAGGCCGACTAACTATGCAATTACTCGACATTCGCAATCTAACGATAGAGTTACGCACCTCAGATACCGTTATTCGTGCGGTTGATAGGGTCAGTTTGACCTTAAAAGAAGGTGAAGTACACGCATTAGTTGGTGAATCAGGTTCAGGTAAAAGTCTCATCGCTAAAGCTATTGTCGGTGTATTAAATAAACGTTGGCATATTACGGCTGATCGCATGCACTGGCGTGGTGTTGACTTAATGCGTTTATCAAACGAACAGCGCCGTAAACTAGTTGGTCAAGACATTGCAATGATTTACCAAGATCCAAGCCGCTGCCTTGACCCAACTGCTAAAATATTTGACCAAATTGCCGAAACTTTACCTACACAAGCGACCAGTGGCTTTTTCTTAAAACGTAATAAACAGCGTAAAGACAGAGTAAAAGCGTTAATCCACAAGGTAGGTATTAAAGATCATAAAAAGGTACTCGACAGCTACCCTCATGAGCTCTCTGAAGGTATTTGTCAAAAAGTGATGATTGCCATGGCCATTGCGCGTACCCCAAAACTATTGATTGCCGATGAGCCAACTACCGCCCTTGAGAGCACCACGCGTGCGCAAGTATTTAGACTATTAAAAAGCTTGAATCAGCTAAAGAATATGTCGATTTTGATGATCTCTCACGAGCTTGAAGAGATTATTGAGTGGTCTCACGGTATGCATGTTTTGTACTGCGGACAAATGGTTGAAGCAGGCCCTACGAACCGTATTTTTAGCCAGCCACATCACCCCTATACACAAGCGCTATTAAAAAGCTTACCTGACTACGAACAAGGCCTTGCTCATAAAGAACCTTTTTATGCGCTTAAAGGCACAATACCTACATTGCAGCATTTACCAATAGGCTGCCGACTAGGGCCGCGCTGTCCGCAAGCGCAAAAAGAGTGTGTGGTTACACCAAAATTAACTAAACACCATAGTCACAGTTATGCCTGTCATTTTCCGTTAATTAAGGCGATGAAATAATGCAACCGCTGCTAAAAGTTCAAGCGTTATCGAAAAGTTTTAACTTGCGAGCAGGTTTGTTTGCTCGAAAACGCTTTTCTGTTTTAAAAGATATTTCGTTTTGCTTAAGCCAAGGTGAGACCATTGCTATTATCGGTGAAACCGGCTCAGGCAAAAGTACTCTTGCAAAGTTATTAGCGGGCGCTGACAGTGCCGATAAAGGACAGATATTGCTCGATGGCAATATTATAGAAAATGATGGCATACGTGATAACGACTGCCGCCACATTCGCTTGATTTTCCAAGATTCTGAGGCGTCATTAAATCCGGGTTTAACTATCGGCGACATGCTGAACGATTGTTTACAGTACAACACTGATTTAAATAAAGATGAGCGAGAAGAAAAAATTAAACAAACTCTCGCAAAAGTGGGCTTGCTGTTAGATCATCAACATTATTACCCGCACATGTTTAGTAGTGGCCAATTGCAACGTATAGCACTTGCACGGGCTTTAATTTTAGATCCCAAGGTTGTAGTGCTTGATGAAGCGTTATCGTCTCTAGACCCTTCTGTGCGCGCACAAACGGTAAACTTATTACTACGCCTACAAAAAGATACTGGACTTAGCTATGTACTTATTACCCATCATCTAAGTCTGGTGCGCCACATCAGCGACCAGCTCGTGGTACTTGATCACGGCGAGATTGTTGAATACGGCCAAACCGAAGCAATTTTCCAAGACCCACAATCTAAAGTGACACAGAAATTGTTGAACTGCTGATAGTGAGCTGTCAGCTATCAGCCGTAAGCTGTCAGTTTGAGTCGGCGTTAAAACGCCTCCCACGGGGTGATTTGATCACTCAATTAACTTTACTCTTTCCCCTTGCAGCTTTACTCTTATCAAAACTTTTTATACATCCCTTGGCTTTGTGGTGCGACAAACTTGTAGCCAAGCTTTTCGTAAAAACCTGGTTTGTCAGCGACCATAGTGACATAGCTGCCTTCAAAAGCGGCAGCTTCAATGTAGCGGTCAACATGTTCCATAATCACACGCCCTAACCCTTGCCCTTGATATTCTGGTGATACAGCAATATCAACTACCTCAAAATTACAACCACCATCACCAATAACACGGCCCATGCCAATCAACTCATCGTCTTTGCGAACACAAATAGCATAGAGAGAGTTTGGCAATCCCGCCTTCGCTGCTGCTAATGAACGAGCTGATAAGCCGGCCTTAAGGCGCATTGCACAGTATTCTTCTGCACTTGGTAACTGCTCTATTAGGCGATACTCCATAAATACTCCTTGTAGTTGCGAGTGCGATTACCTTCAACGGTAACAAAAAAGGCGCCATAAGGCGCCTTTTATTTAAGTTGTTTTGCTACTTATTCAGCAGCTTGTACAACTTTTGGTACTTTTACATCTGCTTGCGCTTTAAGTGCAGCAATGAATACCATGTAGTTTTTATTCACTTGAGCCATAGTGATGTTTTGTTTTTGTTGTTCGTTAATATCGGTGCTTTGTGCTTCATTCACTGCTTTTAAAGCAACGATAGCAGAGTCACCATTATTCAGATCAACAACATCTACCACTGGCGTATCCTGAGGATGCGGCATTTTAAATACTTGCTGTACAATTGCCGGAGACACAGTATACGCTTGACGAGCAAGTGCAGACTCTTGACGCACTTCAATACCTTCGGCAGTAGCAACATCATTTAAGCTCTTACCTGCTTCGATATCTGCAAATAAAGTACGTGCTTTTTCTTTAGCAAGTTCAGAGGCTTTCTGTGCAACCAGTGTTGCTTTAATTTGCTCTGATACATCTTCAAGTGGCTTAGTCGTTGCTGGTTTATGGTCGTTTACACGAACAACAACAGCGTGCTCATCACCCACTTCAATAACCTCTGAGTTCATACGATCTTCTAACACTTCAGGAGAGAAAATTGCAGTAACAACTTGCGGGTTATTTAAAGGCTCTGGTAATGAGTTACGTGTCACAAGTTCTGTTTTCTGTACTTCAACACCGGCTGCGTCTGCAGCGTCTGTTAATGTATCAGAAATTTCAAAAGCAATTTCTCCCATTTGAGTTTGCTTTTCATAAAACGCATTCACTTTCTTAGTACGTTCAAGTTCAGCACGAAGCTCATCTTTTACGTCAGCATACGGTTTAACTTGCTGATTTTGAATATCAGTGAGCTTGATGATGTGATAGCCGAATTCTGATTCAACAACGTCAGAAATGTCACCTTTGTTCTCAAGTGCATACGTTGCATCTTCAAAAGCTGGGTCCATCATGTCACGTTCGATCCAATCAAGATCACCGCCCATTTCAGCACTCACAACGTCATCCGAAGATGATTCAGCTAGCTCAGCAAAATCAGCACCGTTTTGCAGTTGTGCTAATAGCTCTTCAGCTTTCGCTTTTGCTGCATCATCGTCTTCACTGTTATCAATTAAGATGTGTGATACACGACGCTTTTCAGGCTCAATATATTGTGCGCTGTTTTGATCGTAGTATGCTTTGATATCTTCTTCTGAAACACTTGAATCCAACGTTAAGTTTGCAGCATTTAAATCAATATAGCTGACAGATACTTGTTCAGGCGCTAAAAATTGCGGTTGATTTAATTCATAGTAATCTGCAATTTCTTGCTCTGTTACTTCAATACCCGCTTGTAATGATTCTTTTGACACAACTAAATAGTCAATACTACGAGTTTGCTGTTGAAGCGCTACAGTATTATTTAATTCGTTTTCAAGAATAAAGTCAGTACCAGCAACTGCACCAACAAGTTGGCTGCGAGTCATGTCTTTACGTAAGTACTCTCGGAAAGCGTCTGGCTGGAAGTTCATCTGACGAATAACTTGTAAGTAACGATCGTTGCTAAATTGGCCGCCAACTTGGAAGTAAGGCATTTCTAAAATAGCTTTACGAACACTCTCATCACTTACACGAAGGCCTAACTCTGCCGCTAGTTGAGTTTGCAATTCTTGTTGTACTAAGCGGTCAATCACGCCTTGGCGAATTTGTGCCATGTAATTTGGATCAGCTGCGATTTGTGCAAAGTATTCACCAAACTGTTGCTCTAAACGATTGCGTTCATTTTGGTAAGCACGGCTGAACTCGGTTTGGCTAATTTTAACTCCATTTACTTCTGCAACGGGTTGCTCTGTGGTTTGTCCTAAATAACCACCAATCCCAGCTAAAGCAAAAGATAAAATCACCGCGCCTAAAATAATTTTGGCTGCAGGTCCCTGCGAACCTTCTCTGATTTTCTCAAGCATTTATCTATCTCTATTCTGATCAGGTACAAAATATACCAATTAGCATAATCAAGGATGATTGCTGATTGATATCAACCCTGCTCATGTAAAAAAAGCGTATCTTACCAGATACGCTTTTTCACTTGAAGTAACTGGTGATAAGTTACCTAAATTCTATTTAAGTGTCCTCAGGTATCCTCACCAACTAATCTTATTGATTAGTTTACTGCGTCTTTCAGCGCTTTACCTGCTTTGAAAGAAGGGATATTTGCCGCAGCAATCTGGATAGTCTCACCAGTTTGCGGGTTACGACCTGAACGTGCTGCACGCTCACGTACTGAGAAAGTACCAAAGCCAACAAGCGCCACTGAGTCGCCATCTTTAAGAGCGCCTGAAACAGCCTCGATGAATGAATCTAGTGCACGACCTGCAGCCGCTTTAGAAATGTCAGCGTCAGCTGCGATTTGATCGATTAATTGAGATTTATTCACAATATCATCCTCTTTCATTGTTATTATCAAGAGCGATTATTTTTTAAAAAATAACATCACTGTTTTGAAAATTTATAAGCAAATTAAATTTATGCTCAGTTTATTATATTTTTCTCAACCCTAGGCCACATAAGGCCTAGGCTTGAAAACTAGTGCTTAACTTATCATACCCTTAGTATTTGAAAAGCCCCTAAATGCACTTTTTTGCGGTTTTTTACTGGTTTTTTTCAGTTTCGACAGAAAAACTCTCAACTGGGTGCTTTAAAGCCAGTTTTAAAACGTCATCAATCCATGTAACTGGGTGAATTTCAAGGCCCTCTAATACATTGTCTGGGATCTCTTTTAAGTCACGTTCGTTAATTTTTGGAATAATAACGGTTTTAATACCACCACGATGAGCCGCTAGTAACTTTTCTTTTAAGCCACCAATCGGTAACACTTCACCACGTAAAGTGATTTCACCTGTCATAGCAACATCAGAACGTACCGGGTTACCTGTTAAGCTCGAGACTAAACCAGTTACCATTGCAATACCCGCACTTGGGCCATCTTTTGGTGTTGCTCCTTCTGGTACGTGAACATGGATATCACGTTTTTCATGGAAGTCGCTATTAATACGTAATTTTTCAGCACGATTACGAACAACCGTCATGGCCGCTTGAATCGACTCTTGCATTACATCACCAAGTGAACCGGTGAAAGTAAGTTTACCTTTACCTGGAACAGCAGCTGATTCGATAGTCAGTAAATCACCACCTACTTCAGTCCACGCTAATCCGGTTACTTGACCAATGCGGTCACCATCTTCAGCTTTACCATAGTCAAAGCGTTGTACACCTAAAAACTCTTCTAGATTATCTTCATCGATAGTCACTTTTTTAGTGTCTTTATCTAACAAGATATTCTTAACAGCTTTACGGCAAAGTTTAGATACTTCACGCTCTAGGTTACGCACACCAGCTTCGCGAGTGTAGTAGCGAATAATGCCAATAATTGCACTATCAGCTATTTCAACTTCACCCTCTTTTAGGCCATTACGCTTCACTTGCTTTGGAATTAAATGCTGCTTAGCAATATTCAGCTTCTCGTCTTCGGTGTAACCCGATAGACGAATAACCTCCATACGGTCTAGTAATGGGCCTGGAATGTTGAAGCTATTTGATGTTGCAACGAACATTACGTCTGATAAATCGTAATCAACTTCTAGGTAATGATCAGCAAAATGACTATTTTGCTCAGGATCAAGCACCTCAAGTAATGCTGATGCTGGGTCACCACGCATATCAGAAGACATCTTATCGATTTCATCTAATAAGAATAATGGGTTTTTCACGCCGACTTTGGTCATATTCTGGATTAACTTACCAGGCATAGAACCAATGTAAGTACGACGATGACCACGAATTTCAGCTTCATCACGAACGCCACCAAGGGCCATACGAACATATTTACGACCAGTAGAACGTGCAATTGACTGACCTAATGAGGTTTTACCCACACCAGGAGGGCCGACTAAACATAAAATTGGGCCTTTGAGTTTATTAGTACGTTGTTGTACCGCAAGATACTCAATAATGCGTTCTTTTACTTTATCTAGACCATGATGATCGCTGTCTAAAATCTTTTGTGCGCCAGCTAAGTCTTTTTTCACCTTAGAGCGTTTTTTCCAAGGCACATTGATAAGCGTATCAATGTACGAGCGCACTACGGTTGCTTCAGCCGACATAGGCGACATCATTTTTAATTTCGATAACTCTGCGTTCGCTTTTTCTTGCGCTTCTTTAGGCATACCTGACTCTTCGATGCGCTTTTTAATTGCTTCGAATTCATCGGGTACATCATCAAGTTCGCCAAGCTCTTTTTGAATCGCTTTCATTTGCTCGTTGAGGTAATACTCTCGCTGCGATTTTTCCATCTGCTTTTTAACGCGAGTACGGATTTTCTTCTCAACTTGCAGTAAGTCAATTTCACCTTCCATCAGCGCCATTAGGTATTCAAGACGCTCAGTGACATCAGCTATCTCAAGTACTTTTTGCTTTTCAGGCACTTTCAGTGGCATATGAGCTGCCATAGTATCTGCAAGACGTGCGGCTTCATCAATACCTGATACAGAAGTGAGTACTTCTGGTGGAATCTTCTTATTAAGCTTTACATAGCCTTCAAATTGGCTAATTGCGCTGCGTATGAAGACATCCTGCTCTTGTTCATCAATATGGTTTGACTCAATAAACTGCGCTTCAGCTACAAAGAAATCATCATTGTCTAGAAATGTTTCTACTTTCGCGCGTTGAGTGCCTTCAACCAACACTTTAACGGTGCCATCAGGTAGTTTTAATAACTGAAGTACTGTGGCAATGGTGCCAACACGGTAGATATCGTCTTGCTGCGGATCATCAACAGAGGCGTCTTTTTGCGCCACTAGGAAAATTTGTTTGTCCTTGTCCATCGCCGCTTCTAGGCATTTTATTGATTTTTCACGACCAACAAATAGCGGGATCACCATGTGCGGGTATACCACAACATCGCGCAGTGCCAACACGGGGATTTCGACTCGATCGGTTCTCTCAAGCGTCATTATATTCTCTTCGCACTTCATTTATTTTAAAGATTACTCAAGTATATGGGGATATGTAAGGGAAAGTTCAACATATTTGTAAAAAAAGGAGCCTTTGGCTCCTTTTTTATACTTAACTGATTAAATATTAATCTATTAAAGCTTTATTCTGATGCAGCTTTGTCTTGATTACCACTTTGGTAAATTAAGATTGGGTCTGATTCACCTTTAATAACGGTTTCATCAATAACCACTTTGCTTACATCATCCATTGAAGGCAACTCATACATAGTATCAAGTAACACACCCTCAACAATTGAACGCAAGCCACGTGCACCTGTTTTACGCTCCATTGCTTTGTGAGCAATCGCACTGAGCGCATCTTCACGGAACTCAAGCTCAACATCTTCCATTGCAAATAATGCAGAGAATTGCTTAGTTAGAGCATTCTTTGGTTCGCTAAGAATTTGAATAAGTGCCGCTTCATCTAGTTCTGTCAGTGTAGCGACAACAGGAAGACGACCAATAAATTCCGGTATTAAGCCGTATTTAACAAGATCTTCTGGCTCTACATCTTTAAACGTTTCGCTTAAACTACGGCTACTTGCCGATTGCTTAACTTGAGCGCCAAAACCAATACCTGTATTTTTGTGGCTACGCTGTTCGATCACTTTATCAAGGCCAGCAAATGCACCGCCACAAATAAATAGAATCTTCGATGTATCAACTTGCAAGAATTCTTGCTGCGGATGCTTACGTCCACCTTGTGGTGGTACAGAAGCAACCGTACCTTCAATCAGTTTAAGTAACGCTTGTTGCACACCTTCGCCCGATACGTCACGAGTGATCGATGGGTTATCAGACTTACGAGAAATCTTGTCAATTTCATCAATGTAAACAATACCACGCTGCGCTTTCTCAACGTCGTAGTCACATTTTTGCAGTAGCTTTTGAATGATGTTTTCAACATCTTCACCAACATAACCTGCTTCTGTTAGCGTAGTCGCATCAGCCATAGTGAAAGGTACATCGAGCAAACGAGCCATGGTTTCAGCAAGTAATGTTTTACCACTACCAGTAGGACCAATTAATAGGATGTTACTCTTACCTAGCTCAATTTCTGCATTAATACTTTGATTGCGAAGGCGTTTGTAGTGATTGTATACCGCTACCGACAGCACTTTTTTTGCATGATCTTGGCCAATAACATAATCATCTAAGTGATTACGAATTTCTTTTGGAACAGGCAATTTATCAGACGCATTATGCTTTGGCGCAATGTCTTTGATTTCTTCCCTGATGATATCATTACACAGCTCAACACATTCATCACAAATGTATACTGAAGGGCCGGCAATAAGTTTACGAACTTCATGCTGGCTTTTGCCACAAAAAGAGCAGTATAACAATTTATTACTTTTGTCGCCGTCTGTAGGAGTGTCAGACATTCAGCTACCTCATTTATTACGTTGGCAGCAGCACTTGGCTACTGCTAATTCACTATGTTTAACTATATCAAAGAATATCAGTTTTCGCATAGTAAAGGGTGATAGCTAACAATACGTTATTATTAGCTATTCAGATTACTTCGTTTCGCGGCTAGAGAATACAGAGTCAACTAGGCCGTATTCAACCGCTTCGCTTGCGGTCATAAAGTTATCACGGTCAGTATCGCGTGATACGACCTCTAATGGTTGACCTGTGTGCTCTGCCATCAAACGGTTTAACTTATCTTTAATCGATAAGATTTCGCGCGCATGAATTTCGAAGTCAGATGCTTGACCTTGGAAACCACCTAATGGTTGGTGGATCATCACGCGTGAGTTAGGTAAACAAAAACGCTTACCTTTAGCGCCACCTGATAACAAAAAAGCACCCATACTAGCTGCTTGACCCACACAAATAGTGCTTACATCAGGTTTAATGAAATTCATTGTATCGTAGATTGCCATACCAGCAGTTACAGAGCCACCTGGCGAATTGATATATAGATAAATATCTTTTTCTGGGTTTTCTGATTCTAAAAACAGCATTTGTGCAAGAATCAGGTTTGCCATGTTATCTTCAACTTGGCCTGTTAAGAAAATAATGCGCTCTTTTAAAAGACGTGAGTAAATATCATATGAGCGCTCCCCTTTTGCTGTTTGCTCAACAACCATAGGGACTAATGCGTTTAGAGGGTCTATCATACCGCTATTCATTCTTATTTAATTCCTTATCCGCTGCGACTCATCCTTACTATAAGGAAAGCACATTAATACTAATGTTAATTAAAGTAACTGTTCAATCTTTTTAACTATATGTGAACGGTTCGGCACTATTTCAATCTTTACTGAAAAATGTTCTGAAATAACATCTAGTATTGTCGGTTTTTGTGAAACTTGCTACCACAAACTAAAATGGCCCGGGTACGCTGTAAATATACAGAGTAACACGAGCCATTTAATCGCTAGCGAGAGCTTAAGTCAATGACTTATTAAGCACCTTGCTGTGGATTCATGATGTCGTCGAATGCTTTTTCAACTTCAGTCACGTTTGCTTTAGCTAGGATAGCTTCAACTGCTTGCTCTTCCATCGCTACGTTACGCATTTGTTGCATAAGTTGATCATTTGACTTGTAGTATTCTACAACTTCAGTTGGATCTTCGTATGCAGAAGCTACAGTTGCGATTAACTCTTCAACTTTAGCGTCGTCAACTTTAAGCTCGTTCGCCTTGATAACTTCACCTAGTAATAGGCCAGTCTTAACACGAGTTACAGCTTGCTCGTGGAATAATTCAGCTGGAAGCTCAGGCATGTTTTTAGCATCGCCACCAAAACGTTGTGCAGCTTGCTGACGTAGTGCATCAATTTCTTGATCAACTAGCGCTTTAGGCACTTCGATTTCGTTGTTAGCTAAAAGACCTTTGATAGCTTGGTCTTTAACGTTAGCTTTAACCGCTTGGTCAAGCTCACGTGTCATGTTCTTTTTAACTTCTTCTTTAAGAGCGTCAACACCGCCTTCAGCTACACCGAATTTAGTTGCGAACTCATCGTTAAGCTCAGGAAGCTCTTGAGTTTCAACTTTCTTAACAGTGATTGCGAAAGAAGCAGCTTTACCTTTAAGGTTTTCAGCATGGTACTCTTCAGGGAAAGTTACTTCAGCAACAACTTCTTCGCCCGCTTTTTTACCAACGATGTTGTCTTCAAAACCTGGGATCATACGACCTTGACCAAGTTCTAGTGGGAAGTCTTCAGCTTTACCGCCTTCGAACTCTTCACCGTCGATAGAACCAACGAAGTCGATAGTTACGCGATCGTTCTCGCCTGCAGCTGCATCAACTTCAGCCCAAGAAGCGTGTTGCTTACGTAAAGTTTCTAGCATGTTAGCTAGGTCTTCGTCAGTTACAGATACTGCTGGTTTTTCAACAGCAATTTTATCTAAACCTTGGATTTCAACTTCTGGGTAAACTTCAAACGTTGCATCGAATTCTAAATCTTTACCAGCTTCTAATGCTTTAGGTGCGAAAGTTGGAGCACCCGCTGGGTTAATTTTTTCTGAAACGATTGCTTCGATGTAGTTGCGTTGCATTAATTCGCCAGCAACTTCTTGACGCACTGCTGCACCGTAACGCTTGTTGATGATAGACGCAGGTACTTTACCTGGGCGGAAACCATCGATACGCTGGGTTTTAGACAGTTGTTGTAAGCGTTTTTTAACTTCAGTCTCAACGTTCTCTGCAGGAACGGTGATGGTCAGACGGCGCTCAAGGCCTTGAGTCGTCTCAACAGAAACTTGCATGATTTACCTCAATCTTCAATTTTGGCGACTGTTCGCCTTCCTTACAAACAAGGTGATCTCCATGAGTGATAGCAAGTTTTAATGCTGAAAAATTCAACTTAAAACGGCGCATTGTAACCATGAGATACCATTGCTGCTTTGCCTCTATGGGCACTATGTTAAACAATAGACGCGGCATTATAACCTAATATTTATGATAGTCGAGTCTAGGGGGCAATTATTTGGCGTATATAGCAGCATTCAGCGTTTAAGTGCTGAAAAAACGAACGCAGTAAAATAACAAAGTTAAATTAGGCTGATTTAAAGGAGGTATTTAGATATTAAGAAGTGGTCGGCAATGCAGGATTTGAACCTGAGACTGAATTGGATATACCCAAACCAATCGTTCTTTGACCATAAATCTTTAAAAGTGGTCGGCGATGCAGGATTTGAACCTGCGACTGAATTGGACATACCCAAACCAATCGTTCTTTGACCAAAAATCTTTAAAAGTGGTCGGCGATGCAGGATTTGAACCTGCGACTGAATTGGACATACCCAAACCAATCGTTCTTTGACCAAAAATCTTTAAAAGTGGTCGGCGATGCAGGATTTGAACCTGCGACCCCTTGGACCCAAACCAAGTGCGCTACCAAACTGCGCTAATCGCCGATACTGAGAGAAGCTTTGAAAATTAAGACCACTTTAGAAAAGTGGTCGGCGATGCAGGATTTGAACCTGCGACCCCTTGGACCCAAACCAAGTGCGCTACCAAACTGCGCTAATCGCCGATATCTTAAGTAAATTGGGGTGACTGATGGGGCTCGAACCCACGACAACCGGAATCACAATCCGGGGCTCTACCAACTGAGCTACAATCACCACGGCATTTACATATTTTCAAATGGCGCACCCGGAAGGATTCGAACCTTCGACCAACGCCTTAGAAGGGCGTTGCTCTATCCAGCTGAGCTACGGGCGCATCGAAAACTTCAAAAGTTTGCCTGTAAGCACCGCTTCTTAAAGAAGAAGTGGTCGGCGATGCAGGATTTGAACCTGCGACCCCTTGGACCCAAACCAAGTGCGCTACCAAACTGCGCTAATCGCCGATGCTTACTGTTGTTTGCGAGTGACCTCGTTAACAACGGGGTGCATAATAGTGATTTGGCCGTGTTAGGTCAAACTTTTTTTTAAGAAAATAATTCAATCGGTCACTTTTAGTTCATAATGGTTAAATATTGCAAATATAAGCTAAAATTTGAACTCTTTTTTATAAAGTATCGCTTTATATACAATTGCATCTTGGCGCTATGATGCTTTTCTGCGAAAATACACAACATTAATAAATATGATCAAACAAACATGATTTGTGTATCCACGCCCCCTTTATTGGATGATCATATTTTGATGTATCAGTATCAAGTTAACTAACCCCAATGAAAGGTCACCCATGACGGCAAACATCATCGATGGTAAAGCAATAGCTAAACAAGTACGCAGTAATGTAGCTGAACGTGTTGCAGAGCGTGTAGCAAACGGTTTACGTGCACCAGGACTAGCAGTAGTGTTAGTTGGTCAAGACCCAGCAAGCCAAGTCTATGTAGGCTCTAAGCGTAAAGCATGTGAAGAAGTCGGCTTTGTATCTAAGTCTTACGATTTACCTGGCGACACCACAGAACACGACTTACTTGCTTTAATTGACCAACTTAATGAAGACAAAGAAGTAGACGGTATCTTAGTGCAACTGCCTTTACCACAAGGCCTTGATGCTGAAAAAATTCTTGAGCGTATTACTCCTCATAAAGATGTTGATGGTTTCCACCCTTACAATATTGGTCGTTTAGCACAGCGTATGCCGGCACTTCGTCCTTGTACGCCAAAGGGGATCATCACCCTACTCGACTCTACAGGTGTTCGCTATAAAGGGATGCATGCAGTCGTTGTTGGTGCTTCTAACATTGTTGGTCGTCCTATGTCGCTTGAGCTTTTACTTGCTGGCTGTACAACAACGGTATGTCACAAGTTTACACAAGATTTAGAAACACATGTTCGCCGCGCTGATTTATTAGTGGTTGCGGTTGGTAAACCTGAATTTATTCCGGGTGACTGGGTGAAAGAAGGCGCTATTGTGATTGATGTGGGTATTAACCGTCTTGAATCAGGTAAACTTGTTGGTGATGTTCAATATGATGTTGCTGAACAAAAAGCGCATTTCATTACACCTGTACCAGGTGGTGTTGGCCCGATGACTGTTGCAAGCTTAATTGAAAATACGCTTGAAGCATGTGAAAAATATCACAGCTAAGAAGAGCTAAATTATTGCAAAAGGCTGCCAATGGGCAGCCTTTTTTGGTTTATACCAATCCGCTTAATTAAGTAGTCTATTTTGAGGCAATAAAACCTCGTTGATAACAAGGCAAAAATTTCGTTATTTAGTTGTTCTAAATGAGAAATTTTTAACGCAGTTAGCGACAGGTTTTATCCCTCAAAATGATTAAGTATTATTGCGGGTTGGTATTAAGAGCGCTGTAGTTTTAACTGCTTAAGCTTTAGCATCTGAGGTAGCACTGAAAATACAATCATCATAAACATCAATAGGTATTGCCAGTCTTGGTATTGTTCGTTTATGAGCAAAACAGCGCATACTATTCCCGCGATTGGGTTGGCAATGGTGCCAAATGAAAACTCAGCCACACTCATGCGCCCTAATAACCAAACATACAGAGTATAGGCAATGGCAGTATTGGGCACGATTAACCAAAATAGCACAGAGTATTGCAGCGCTGAAATAGGCTCAAATACCACTTGGTATTGCTCTGGGTTTAGCAAACTTCCATCGATAAAAGCAGCTAGCAATAATATGCTGCCACCAATGATTAATTGCCAAGTAAGCACAACCCACCAATGTATATGCACCGACAAACTTTGTACTAAGGTGCTACCAATCACAATAGTAAGTAAGGCACCCAATAAAGCCGCCACTCCCAATACATTTAATGTGACGTAAGCTGGATCAAACAATAACCACGCCAGTACAACCAAGGCTATGGCGCAAAATGCTTGAACTCTTGCTGGACGCTGTCCTTTTACAATCCATGCATACAGCAAAGCGACAACCGGCACTGACACCATCCCCACCCCAGCAATAGCTGCAGGAAGATTCACCGCCATGATAAAAATAAACGCAAAAAACAGCGCTATATTCACAGCACCTAAAGTCAATAAACTTGGCCACTGCGATCGAGTTGGTAAACTAGGCTTAAGTAATAAAAGTAATAATCCTGCAGGCAATGCGCGCAATGCACCTAATAATAATGGCGGCCAATCTGGAGTGGCATATTTAGTCACAGCATAGGTAGTGCCCCATAAAAAAGCAGGGATCATGGCAAGTAAGATATTCAATGTAAGTCCTTGTTAGTGAAAAGTAGCGTAAAAATAAAACCTCAAGTAAGGTTTAGGTCAATAGCTATACCCAGTTAAAAACAAAAAAGGTTGCCTCTTGGCAACCTTTTCAATTTGTAATACCTCGGTGGATACTTAAGCTTTACGCCATGTTGTTTTACCCGCAGAATCTTCGAGTACAACACCGAGTGCATTAAGTGCATCACGGGCTTCATCAGCAGCTGCCCAATCTTTGCTGGCACGAGCTTCGTTACGTTTTGCAATCAAGGCTTCGATGTGTGCGACTTCGTCATCTGCTTGGCCACCTTGTAAAAAGGCTTCTGGGTCTTGTTGTGCAACGCCTAATACCTCTGCAACACTGCGAAGTACATAAGCCAACTTACCAGCTTGTTCTGCATCGCTGTCTTTAACACGATTTAGTTCTTTCGCAAGCTCAAATAACACAGGTAGTGCTTCTGGCGTATTAAAGTCATCATCCATTGCTTTTCTGAATTTAGCCACGTATTCATTGCTGGCTAAATCGCATTCGATTGGTGTTACCCCGCGCAGTGCAGTGTAAATACGCTCAAGTGACGAACGCGCTTGCTCTAAATTTTCTTGCGAATAGTTAAGCTGGCTACGGTAATGACCTGAAATTAAGAAGTAACGAACCGACTCAGCATCGTACTCTTTCAATACGTCACGCACGGTAAAGAAGTTGTTTAATGACTTAGACATCTTCTCTTTATTAACCTGTACCATACCCGTGTGGATCCACGTATTAACGTACTTGCCGTTATTTGCACAGCATGACTGAGCAATTTCGTTTTCATGGTGTGGGAATTGTAAATCTGAACCACCACCGTGAATATCAAAATGCTCACCTAAATGCTTAGAGCTCATTGCCGAACATTCGATGTGCCATCCTGGACGACCCTCACCCCATGGTGATGACCACGAAGGCTCACCTGGCTTGGCTTTTTTCCATAGCACGAAATCAAGTGGATCTTGCTTATCTTGAGCAACTTCAACGCGTGAACCTGCTTGTAGCATGGTTAAGTCTTGTTGTGATAAAGCACCGTATTGCTCAAATGTAGAGACATCAAACAATACATCACCATCAGCTGCAATGTAGGCATGGCCTTTCGCAATTAAACGTTCAACCATAGCGATGATTTCATCCATATGGTTTGTTACGGTTGGCTCAACATCAGGACGCAACATATTTAAGCTGTCGAAGTCTTCATGCATTGCTTTAGTCATGCGAGTCGTTAAATCATTGATAGACTCGCCGTTTTCGTTAGCACGTTTGATAATTTTGTCGTCAACATCGGTGATGTTACGTACATATTTTAAATCGTAGCCGATGTGACGAAGGTAACGAACAATTACGTCAAACCCTACAAATGTACGTGCATGACCGATATGGCAGTAATCATAAATGGTGATACCACACACATACATGTCGATTTTGCCATCAACAAGGGGTTTAAACTGCTCTTTTTGTCGCGTAAGTGTGTTGTAAATTTGTACCATTTATAAAATGTCCTTAACGGTGTTTCGAGATTCTCTATGTTAACACTTGCAAAGCCGCTGCTCTAGCGCTTTATCAATTGAATAAGCACTTTGTTAATCGTTTTAAACAAGCTCTTTGTTAATCAAAGACAACTACTATAAAATAGCCCCATTATTAAACCAGATATAGGAAACCTCATGGTTGTACTACACACAAACTTTGGTGACATCACCATCAAAATGCACGAAAACGATGCACCAAACACAGTTAAAAACTTCTTAGAGTATGCAAACTCTGGCTTTTACAACGGCACTATCTTTCACCGTGTAATTGATGGTTTTATGGTACAAGGCGGTGGCTTTGAGCCAGGTATGGTTCAAAAAGAAGTAAACAACCCTATCGAAAACGAAGCAAACAATGGTCTTGCGAATAAAGTAGGCACATTAGCAATGGCGCGCACGCCGGATCCACATTCAGCAACTGCGCAGTTCTTCATTAACGTTAACGACAATGACTTCTTAAACTTCAGCAGTGAAACTTCACAAGGCTGGGGCTACTGCGTGTTTGCAGAAGTTGTTGAAGGTATGGACGTGGTAAACAAAATCAAAGGTGTTGCAACTGGCAGCGCAGGTTTCCACCAAGACGTACCACTTGAAGATGTAATTATCGAAAAAGTAACGGTTAGCTAATTTAATCGTTTAGTACTTTTTTAAGCGGGCCTTTGCCCGCTTTTTTGCGAGTAACCATGAAACAAAGTTATTTTATTGCCGATCTCCACTTAACAGAAAACCGCCCAGACATCACTGCGGCATTTTTTGATTTTCTTGATAGCAAGATTATTAATGATGACGTTGATGCCCTGTATATTTTAGGTGACTTTTTTGAAGTATGGGTAGGTGATGACTATCAAACTGACCTTTCAGTGAGCGTTGCCACACGTTTAAGCCAGGTAAGTGAAAGTGGTACTAAGGTGTTTTTTATTCATGGTAACCGCGATTTCATTATGCGTGAAGGCTATGCCAAAAGCGCGAGTATGACTTTATTACCCGAACAAGTTGTTATTGATTTATACGGCACCCCAACGGTTATCCTGCATGGTGATGAAATGTGCACCCAAGATGTTGAATATCAAAAGTTTCGCAAAAAAAGCCGTGGTTGGTGGTGGCCAAAATTAATGCTTGCTATGCCGCTTTGGTATCGCAAGAAGATTGCTCGCAACGCCCGCGAAAAATCAAAACAAAGCCAAGCTGGTAAAGCATTAGAAATCTTAGATGTTACAGAAGATGCGGTATTAGCCATGTTTAAAAAACATCAGGTTAAGAATATGATCCATGGTCATACCCACCGCCCTAATGTTCACTACTATAATGTTAATGGCGAGACCCATACTCGCACCGTGCTGGGTGATTGGTATGAACAAGGGTCATACCTAAGAGTAACTCCAGATAAACAAGAGCTAATTTACACTCCGCTTTAAATCATCAGTTTATTAGCTATGCTTTAGTTGTGTATCAAATAAAAACGGGCATGTTAGGTGAACCGATTTATATACTTGTGTAGCTGTTTAGTGCTTAGCTTTTCGATTAATAGCCAAACCTGGCAGTTGGTCACTGAGCCTTTTCCTCCCTATTTTATTGGTGAGCAGAGTAAGCCTGGTTGGTTACATGAAGTTATTGTTGCCGCATTAAAAACTCAAGGGCAAAAAGCCAGCATAGAATATACACATTGGGCTCGCGCACTGAAACTTGCTAAACGAAATAAGCGTGTTGCGGTACTCGGTGCATTTCATAATCATGCCAGAGCAGCTGATTATTATTATTCACACCCTTTAGCCGTTGCCAATACGGTATTATTTAAACGTGCCGATACTGACATTCTCTATACGGGATCTTTATATTCGCTTGCTCCTTATACAATTAGTAAAGGGGAAGATTATGTAGTGAGTGATAGCTTTGAAAGCCATCCTCAGCTAACGATTGTTACCGCAGATAGCCTTGCTGACAGCTTACTGCTTTTACTTAATGGACGAGTTGATCTTGTTGCTGGCAGCAAAGAAGTCGGCCAATATTGGTTAGCTAATAATGAGCGTTTGCGCGCATTCAAAGAAAAGCAAGTTAGTGTGCTTAAGCCTTATTTAGCCAGCCAGTATTTACATGTAATAAGCGCTAAAAGCCATCCTCAAGCACTCCACTTTCAAAATAGCCTACGAATTGGCGTAGAAGAATTACTTGCCAGTGGTGGACTTGAGAAAATTTTACGTCACTATGAATTCAGTGATATCGAGATCAACAAAATTAAACGCTTGCTTAGTAAAATTTGACTATTTAACCACTGTCTCTTGGGCTTTCAAGGGAATAGTTATTTTAAATTGTGTGGCAATATTAGCGGGTAAATCGTGACGACTAATTAAGCTTATTCGCCCCCCTAATATCTCTGTTACCCATTGATAAACTAAGTACAGCCCAAGACCTGTATGGCCATGTTTTCTTGAAGTTGTTACAAAGGGCTCAAATAGATTGCTGCGTAATGAATCATCAATACCAACACCATTATCAGATAAAGTGATACACAAGCTATTATATTTTTCTTCGAACACCCGTACAACTATCAATTTATTGTCTTGCTCTGTGAATGCATGTGAAATGGCATTAACAATTAAGCTCTCAATAATTTGGGAAATGACACCTGGCCGCGTAACGATCTCTCTGTTAATTTCTATATCAGTTTGCACTGTCACATTGAAGGTCTTTAATCGTGACTTTAATCCGAGTAATAAGTCTTCAATGACTTTATTTATATCACATTTTATATGGTTATCATTTGTTCTGTCGTGCGCCATTTCTTTAAAGCTTTTAACATGACAAATAGCTTTATCTAAATTTACTTTAGACAATTTTAAGTTAACATCGATCCCCTCGATACTCGTTTCTAAAAACTCTTTAGTTAGCCCCTGCTCAATTTGCTTTTGTAATTTTTGGTTTATCATTTCGGCATTAGACAGTGAAATCGCAGCCCCGCCCAGAGGAGTATTCATTTCGTGGGCAACACCCGCAACCATTAAACCAAGCGATGAAAGCCTTTTTGCCTCAATCAATTCTCCCTGTAATTCGTGTTGCTGTTTTATATACCGCTGTAATTTAGTGTTAGCCGTTAGTAATTCTTGCTGCTCAATTTCCAAGTTGATTGAGGTTTGAATAATCTTGCTCTGATAACGAAAACTACGCAGTTGATAATATATTGATAAAGCAACAAGAAGTAAGCCAAAAACTAAAGCGGTTACTAAAGACTGAATAAATACCGCATCAACAACCCCGTCACTAGCACTCACTAACATGAAAATATCATTTTCAACGGGTTGGCTATTAGCGTTACCCAAGTTCATTTTTAAGAAACTAGCCGACATGCTCTTTGAAATAACGAGCTGTTTTGAACTCGCCGCGCTAATCATTGTGTTCCACAGCGCTGGGTCATTTTTTTTTAAGCTTAAATCGGGCTGCGCTAACATAAAGCCCCATTCCATTGCTTTATTAGGATGAAGTAACCAATATCCTTCACCATTAATAAATTGTACCTGAGCCTTCGCAGAACCAAGTTCCTTGATATGATTTAATGTCGACGATAAATCAAAATTAACCACAATTAAGCCATCTAAAAGATAATCATCAGGCAAGGTTCGAAACGAAGCTCTTAAGGTTGGCTGAAAAGGAGTCACTACCTCACCAAACTCAACATTTAGATCAATAGGAGAGATGTAGATATTATTATTTTTTAGCTGCATTCCCTCAGTAAAATAATATCGGTTTCGTTTATTTTGTAACTGTTGCTCAGGTACAACCTCTGCAATTCCAGCTTTGAAATTAACTCGCAGTCGCTCCTGCCCTTGTGTATCTAACCAGCGGATCTGTGAAATTGTGCCTGCAGCCAAGCCAAAATCAGTAAAATGATTTAGTACGTTATTTAAATAACGAACTTGTTCTGCTGATACCGTTGACACGTCATTGCGCTTTAATGACTGATCTGCAACTAGTAACTTTACTACTTTTCTAACATCACCGAGCTCCCGGCTAAAAATACTATGTGTCGCATGCAAAGTGTTATCTTGCAAAAGACCTACATTAGTTTTTTTTATTTGATAAAAAAGTAAAAACACAAGTAAGCTAATTGCTACACATACCCCAAGCGCAATAGCTAATTTAATAATGGACTTTTTACGCAGCGCATTTAGTTGCGAAACCGCTTTTTCTACCATTACTTTTCAGACCAACTTTGCAGCCACTCAAGTGCATCTTCAAAAAACATTGGCTTTGCGTAGTAATATCCTTGCCCAAAGCTACAACCTAACTGTTTAAGCCATTGGTGCTCAGCTTCTGTTTCAATACCTTCAGCGGTTACTTGAAAAGCAAATTTTTCAGCCAGCATCATAATCATTTCAATAATATGCTGGTTTGATATTGATTCATTAATTTTGTCTACGAAACACCTATCTATTTTGATGACCTGTGCAGGAATTCTACTAATATGTTCAAGTGAGGAGTAGCCCGTACCAAAATCATCAATACTAATTTTCATGCCAAGCGCAGCAAATTGACACAAACGTGCATTTATTTTTTCATAATTAAAGATAGCTTGAGTCTCTGTCACTTCTAGCTCAAGTAGTTCTGGGGATATTTGATGCTCAGCTAAGCGCGCTTGAATTTCATCAAAATAACTTGCTGACAACAAATCATACGTAGATACATTAAACGCAATAGGTATGGTGAAACCTCGTTCTGTTAACTGATATATTATTTGTAAGATTTTATCAAAAATAAGCTTATCTAATTCACTTATTAGTCCAGCTGTTTCAGCAAGCTCAATAAACTCGTCAGGAGGGACAAAAGCACCACTATCTAGCTGCCAACGTGCTAGCGCCTCAAAGCCTACCACTTCATTTGTGCTTAAACTAACTTTAGGCTGTAATGCCACTTTAAGTTGTTTTTTACGAATCGCAGTGCGCAGCTCTTGCATTAATGAGTAACGGCGTGTGATTGCTTCAGTGCTTTTAGCAGAATAACAAAGTAGCTCAGCCATTTGCGACTTTTCTTCACTAAGTGTTGATTCTGCAAGATTGAAAATTTGCTCGGCTGAATGCTCAGGAAACGCATCTAGTTGCATAACCAAAATGCGCACATTTAAAAACTGCTTTACCCCGTCAATTTCGAAAGATTGCTGTTTTAGCGAGTCAATTAACTGCTCATCTTTGAATACCTCGCTAGCAACCAATACTCCCAAGCTGTCATTTTTAAATAACGCTATGCGAGGATAATAGGCTTGAAGTTGTTGCTGAATATTACTTTGCATTTTTTTATGGGTTTTCTTACAAAACTCATAACCAAAACGAAATGACTTTTCATCAAACTGCAAAATTTCAAAGATAACTAAATGAGTATTTGCCAGCTCCTCTGCATTCATCATATCAATTTCACGTAACAGCCAATTTCGATTAGGCATATTCAGCGTAACATCTGTATAGGCAAGCTCTGTTAACCGGTTCATTAATGCAATGTTTGCAAAGCCAGTGCTCACATTCTCACTAAATACCTGCAATAGATAGATATTATGTTCTTCTATTTGGTTATCAGATTTAACAATTGTGATGTAGTAATTCACATCAACATTCTGCGTGGTAAAATAAAAGACACTATAGTGCGTTGAAAATACGTGCTGGCGAGTTTCAACTGCTTTTTCGATATTATCTTGCACCTCAGAGCTTAAAAATTCTGATGAAAGACTTTTGCCTTCAAGTCCTTTATAGCAACCACTGCAAGAAATAACCTCAGCTAAAGCTAATTTGCTATTTCCAACACATATCACTCCCCCACCATTCGATAATTGTAAAATTTTGCCAATTTCGTCTAAAACAGCTTGAGAAAATGAGTGAATGTTATTTTTATTATTAATACTTCTTGCCGCATCAAGTACCAGCTGTAGCCCTTGTTTGGCATTCGAAATTTGCGAAATATAGTGATAAGTACGAAGATGACTGCTAACAATAGATTTTAGCTTTTCCGCAGTCATATCTGACTTGTTCCAGTACTCATCAATATCGAGTGTATCCATGACCTGCTGCTCAGGTGCAAAACTTGGTTGGCCTGTTAGTAGAACAATACGCATATCATTTCTACCCAGCACATTACGGATACTGTTGACCAATCTTAAACCAGAATCATCCTCTTCCATCACAACATCTATAAATACCAACGCGATATCTTTATGCTGGGATAGAATTGACGCAGCTTCTAACGCAGAACCTGCAGTCAAAACATGTAACTCATCTCCACTGTCAAGACTGATAGCTTTAAAACTATTTAACAGTGCTTGCTGATAGTCAGCATCATCTTCAACAGTTAAAATTTTCCAAGTTGTTACTTTTTTTTGGGGTTTTACGCTTGGCTCTATAAATTTAAAAGTTGATTGCGGATCTAGCATGGCTTCTCCATTTTTTAAGCACACGATGCAAACAATTATGATTTGGGAACATCAAATATAACTAAAAAATAGTACACTAAACCAAAAAGATAAAACCAATTAACCAAATTAAGTAGGAATAAACACTTATAAAACTACATGTTAGTGAGTATTTACACTTACAACATGCGACAGCAAGGAGTTGTAAAAAATATAGAAAAGTACACAGATCCCACCAAATTATTACAGAACTTGATGGGAAGCTGTTTATGCGGGCACACCACTGTGAAACTTAAAATCTTCATCAGGTGTTAAAATAAGATCGGCTTCTAGTTGAGCAAAGAACTCAACACGCTCTGTGATATCAAACTCACTGATTTCTTGGGCAAGGGTTAGATAATCTTGATAGTGGCGCGCTTCAGAGCGCAGGAGTGAGATATAAAAATCACCTAAACGCTTATCAACATGCGGGGCTAATTTAGCAAAACGCTCACAAGAGCGGGCTTCGATGTAAGCACCGATAATTAACTTATCTACCAAGGCATCTGGCTCGTAAGTTTTTACGTGGCGCAGCATCCCTTTGGCATAACGACATGGGGTAATACTTTTATATTCAATGCCGTACTCATCCATGATCTCCAACACTTGATAGAAGTGGTGCAGCTCCTCTTTAATAAGCATCACCATTTTATCAATGAGATCTTGCCCATAAGGAGAGTTTGATTTTGGGATCATCGACTTAGTCAGCTTGTTTTTATCTGCAAGCTCTCGCCAATCACCTTCACGCTTGTAAATAAGTGTCTCAAAAGGCTTCAACCATTCAAGTAAAGCGTCGCTACTTTCTTTATCAACGGCATATTTGCGAATTAAGAACATCGCGCTTTGCGCCGCTTTTAACTCACAAATAAGGTGATCGATTAAAACTATATCTAAGTTTTCTTTTTTGGTTGCCGCAGCAATCCACTCATCAGGCGTTTCGCACTTTAAAAAAGAATGAATTGGCGCTAACAAATCAGAATAAGGCACTGAATAACTTCTCATCAAAAATCTTGGTTTGATTTTACCACATAATTAAGCCTGCATTCCATGACCCATATCAGTGCAAAGTAATTTCCTATATGCACTAAAGAGTTACATTCAATCGACTGTTTCGATTATTTCAGCTTCTTGACAAGATTTAATTACTGAACCATAACTTAATCAAAGCTGTACAAAAATAAAACAGCTACTATTCCTTTTTTACAGGGGCAACAATTATGATTTTAAACCACTTATGGGGCTTATACGCCCATCCACTCGAAGAATGGCAAACGATTGATAATCGCCATGAGAGTTTGCGCTATAGCCTATCTCATATCCTATTAATTGCATGTATCCCTTCAATTATGGGCTACTATTCGTCGGTTCACTTAGGATGGAGTATTGGTTCTGGTGAAGCTGTATTTTTAACCCATGATAGTGCATTGATGATCGCAGTAGCGATGTATTTTGCACTCATAGTAGGCGTATTTGCGCTTGCTTATCTAGCTCATTGGATGGCAGTAACATTTGGTGCTAAACCCACTTTTACACAAACGCTAGAACTTGCCGCTTATACAGCAACGCCAGTGTTCATGTCGTCATTTGCAGCATTTTTGCCAGAGCTTTGGTTTGTAGTGTGTGTTGGCTTAGTTGCACTGGCCTATTCTGTTTACCTACTTTACACAGGCGTGCCTATTCTCATGCATATTCCTGAGGAACGAGGTTTTATTTATGCAAGCTCGGTCGTTACTTGCGGGCTTATTCTGTTAGTAATTATTTTAGCTGCAACAGCTATACTCTGGACAAACGGTATTGTTCACCCCATGTTTACTTGATTTCATTATTATTTCCTTTCTTTCCAAAACAAAAAAGGAGCTGTAAAGCTCCTTTTTTATCATCTTGAAAACAGTGACTAGTCAGCGCTATTTTCTTCTTGATTATGAAGTTCTAAACCCGCAGACATAGCATTTTCACGCGTTGATTTTGCTGAATCGTTACGTAAACGGTCAATGTGGTTTAGGTACTCTTGATCAATATCGCCAGTGATGTACTGGCCATCAAATACAGACGTTTCGAAACGAGTGATTTCAGGGTTCTCTTGGCTAACCGCCGCAATCAAGTCATCTAGCGATTGATAGATAAGACCATCCGCACCAATGCTAGCATTGATATCTTCAACTTCACGACCATGAGCAATTAACTCTGCAGCCGATGGCATGTCGATACCATACACGTTCGGGAAACGAATCTCAGGCGCAGCTGAAGCGAAGTAAACGTTCTTTGCACCTGACTCACGAGCCATCTCGACGATTTGTGCTGACGTTGTACCACGAACAATTGAGTCATCAACAAGTAATACGTTTTTACCTTTGAACTCACGGTCAATAGCATTCAGTTTTTGACGAACTGATTTCTTACGCATCTCTTGACCAGGCATAATGAAAGTACGGCCAATGTAACGGTTTTTAACAAAACCTTGGCGGTATGGCAAGTTAAGAGCTGAGGCAATCTCAAGTGCTACATCACATGATGTTTCAGGAATTGGAATAACAACGTCGATGTCTTTGTCGGCCCATTCGCGAGCGATTTTTTCACCTAACTTAGTACCCATGTTTACACGCGTTGCATAAACAGACATACGGTCAATTGTTGAATCTGGGCGCGCAAAGTAAACAAACTCGAAGATACATGGTGAGTAAGTAGCTTTTTCTGCACACGCTTGCGAGAAAAACTGACCGTCTTCAGTAACGTAAATTGCTTCACCTGGCGCAACATCACGCACAAACTCAAAACCATCAGTTTTTAATGCAACGCTTTCAGATGCAAACATATATTCAGTGCCATTTGCAGTTTCACGCTTACCAAAAACTAATGGACGAATACCGTTAGGGTCACGAAAAGCAACAATACCGTGGCCAATGATCATTGCAATCGTTGCATAACCACCTGTCACTTTGTTATTAACTTCGGTTACCGCGGTGAAAATATCTTCTGCATCTAACTTAAGCTTATTTGACTTACTTAACTCATGCGCCACGATATTAAGTAAGATTTCAGAGTCTGATGTTGTATTAACATGACGGCGAGCTTCTGAAAATAATTGCTGCTTTAATGCTTCTGCATTTGTTAAGTTACCATTGTGCGCAAGCGCAATACCAAATGGCGAGTTAACATAGAAAGGTTGCGCCTCAGACGAGCTAGATGAACCAGCTGTCGGATAGCGTACATGGCCAATACCAATAGTGCCTTGCAGACGTTTCATATGACGGGTATGAAACACATCTTTCACTAGGCCATTGGCTTTGCGTAAGCTAAACGTGTTGTTTTCAATGGTAATGATGCCCGCTGCATCTTGACCACGGTGTTGCAAAACAGTTAAGCCGTCATATAACGCCTGATTAACAGGAGAAGTGCCGACTATGCCAACGATACCACACATTAAATTTATCCTCGCCGATTAACGGTTTACCGAATTTAAAAAGCTTGAGTTGTTTTCAAGGTACGAAAAGAACCACTCAACAACAAAGCCAAATTCTGGAATCAAAATAGAGTTGCCCCACCAATGCGTATTTGGTGCACCGGTAAAAGCATCAAGAAAGAAAAGTAACGCGCTCACGACCAACACGCCACGAAGAGCACCAAACACAATGCCAAAAACACGGTCTGTGCCAGATAAACCAGTACGCTGTACAAGTTCACCTAAAATATAGTTTAGTAAACCACCCAACAGGAGTGTCGCAAAAAATAATATGGCAATTGCGGCTGCATTTCTTAAAAGGGGTTCTGAAATACTTGTTAGGAAGGATGCTAAATATTGGTAAAACAAACTAGAGATGATAAATGCGCCAGCCCACACCGCTAAAGACATTGCTTCTTTTATAAAGCCACGTATTAAACCGATGATAGTGGATAGTGCAATAATGCCAAGTATGGCGTAATCAACCCAGATCATAAGAACCAACTAGTCGTTAATTTGGGGCGCATTCTATACCCAAACCACCTGTAGATGCAAGAATTCAGCATGAGATAAAACGTATTTAGGCAAGGCATTGATTGTAGGTAATGGTGTACCCATTAGCAAAATCAATAACGCAGAATAAATACGTTTTAGCCATGCCCTTCGGGCGCTTCACAGGGCTTCCACTACTGTGTTGTGGCAACTTGAAAGGTACCTACATTCCTGTATTGCCACGCCGTGTATTGAAAGCCCTGTGATAGCGCTGAATCATGGATCTACAGGTGGTTTGGGTATAAGAACCACCTGTAGATGCAAGAATTCAGCATGAGATAAAACGTATTTAGGCAAGGCATTGATTGTAGGTAATGGTGTACCCATTAGCAAAATCAATAACGCAGAATAAATGCGTTTTAGCCATGCCCTTCGGGCGCTTCAAAGTTAAATCACTTTGTAATTTCAAACTGAGTAACTTTACCATTTAACTTGGTTAACTGCTTTAACTCAGGAAGCTTACTCTCTAACTCTTTCTTGTTAAGTGAAGGACCTACAAAGACTTTTGTCAGTGTGCCGTTCGGGGTTTTTATCGGGCGCGTGAAAGTTTTGAAACCATTCGCTTTTAGTTTTTCTTGAAGCGATTTCACATTAGGTGCATGAGAAAAACTGCCCAATTGAATAACATACGCCATTTTGGTGAGGTTTTCTTCTGGCTTACGGGTTGGCTCAGGAGTATTAGCGACCGGCTTTGCAGGCTCTTGCACTGCAACTTTTGGCTCAGCTTTATTAATCACAGGCTCATCTGTTGATGCTTCAATCATTTTCGGGGCATCGCTAAATGATTGCTGTTCTGTTGCCGTTAACTCGGCATCATTAGCTTTAACATCTTCAACAGCAACTTCGGAGGGTTGCTCAGCTGATGCCACTTTATTGTCTATAGCTTGTTGTAAGTCAATCGTGGTGAACTCAGGGCGGTCAGGGATCGCTTTAAAGTTTTCTGCATGATGAACTTTCTCTCCGTCCAAAATATTTGGAATGAAGACAATAGCCGCTACAACCACAATGGTGGTTCCTACTAAGCGATTAATAAACCCTGCGTTCACCGATTTCCTCTCTATTCTTTAAAGTAATTGATAGCAGCAGCCACAGTTATAAATGACCCAAACACAATCAATAAGGTGCTTTTATCTAGCTTTGGTAACATTGCATCTAATGCAGCTTCAACACTCTTATAATGGGTGCTAGTCGCTGTTGATGGCGTTTCTGCTAATGCGCTGGCAAGGTTTTCGACGGTATCTCCACGAAAACAGTCTAAACTCGCCAACGACCATTCATCAACTACATCGGCCACAGCCGACATAGCAGCCACTTTATCTTTATCTGCAAGCATAGCGACTAATGCATGAATTTTAAACCCTTGATCTTTATACACGCTTAATTTACGTGCTAAATAACGAGCCGACTCTGGGTTATGAGCTACATCAGTAAAAATAAGTGGTTGCTCACTTAGCTGCTGAAAGCGACCTTCAACCGTTAAGTTTGCTAAACAGTCTCTTACTTGTTGTTCATTTGGTAATAAATCAAGCTTACTAAGTAGAGTCAATGCTGTGGCAGCATTTTGACAAGGGATCGCAGGTTTAGCTAAACGCCAGTCATTGGCTTTGTATTGCCAATTAAAGCCTTCACTGTCTTCTGTGAATTTAAAGTCGCGACCTGATAACACCATATCGGCGTTAATTTCATTACCGTAATCAGTTACTGTGTGTGGAATAGCTAAATCGCCAACGATTGCGGGCGTATTGGTACGGAATATACCTGCTTTATCGTAGCCAACTAACTCACGAGTATCACCAAGGTATTCTTTATGGTCTAGATCTATCGTAGTGATCACACAAGCATATGGGTTGACTATATTAGTAGCATCATAACGACCACCTAGACCCACTTCTAAGAGTACATAATCAACCGCATGGCGTTTAAAAATAGCTAAAGCGCCCAGTGTTCCGTATTCAAAATAAGTCAGTGGTGTGTCACCACGACCTTTTTCGAGCATATCGAAAGCATCAACATGGTATTGATCATCAAGCTCTTGGCCATTAATACGCACGCGCTCGTTGTAACGAATAAGATGCGGAGAAGCATAAGTCCCCACACTAAAACCTTGTGCAAGCAGTAAGCTTTCTAAGCAACGAGCTGTCGTTCCTTTACCATTCGTACCTGCAATAAGAATTATTTTGCTTGATGTATCGAGTAAGCCGACTTGGTTTGCCACACGCTCTACGCGCTCAAGCCCCATTTCGATATTGGCTGGATGTACACTTTCTAAATAACAAAGCCAATCATCAAGGCTTGATGATTGGCTAGGAAGGATTTCTGTCATAGCGTTTAATCAGTTAAGCTGAAATTTACGCTACTCTATGCTCTTGTTCAGTAGAAGGCAAGTTCATAAATTTCGCTAAGATACGTGCAAGGGTGTCACGCATTTCACGGCGGTCAACAATCATGTCGATTGCACCATGCTCTAGCAAGAATTCACTGCGTTGAAAACCTTCTGGTAGCGTTTCACGTACTGTTTGCTCGATTACGCGAGGACCCGCAAAACCAATTAATGCTTTAGGCTCTGCAACGTTCACATCACCAAGCATTGCCAGCGATGCAGATACGCCACCCATTGTTGGATCAGTTAATACTGAAATAAACGGTAAACCTTTTTCGCTCATCTTTGCAAGCGCAGCACTTGTTTTAGCCATTTGCATTAATGACATAAGGGCTTCTTGCATACGTGCACCACCCGATGCAGAAAAACAGATAAGTGGCATATCATGCTCTAAGCATTGGTCAACAGCTTCAACAAAACGTGCACCTACTACTGACGCCATTGAACCACCCATAAATGAGAATTCAAATGCAACAGCAGCAACAGGAATGCCTTTTAAACGGCCTTTCATTGCAACAAGTGCGTCTTTTTCACCACTTGCTTTTTGTGCTTGGGTGATGCGGTCAGAGTATTTTTTAGAGTCTTTAAACTTTAATACGTCTTTTGGTTCGTGTTCAGCACCAATTTCGTGACGATCAGCATCATCTAAAAAGTTTTCTAAACGTTTACGGCCACTTAAACGCATGTGATGATCACACTTAGGACATACGTTGAGTGCTTTTTCTAATTCTGCTTTGTATAAAATTGAATCACAGTCTGTACACTTAGCCCAAACCCCTTCAGGGATTTCTTTACGACCTGATGATTTAGTCGTTTTAGGTAAGATTTTTTCTAACCAACTCATTTGCAACTCTCTTAAATGCTGTTCTGTGTCGCAGTCTGTTTAATCAAGTATGCTCGATGCACTACTTCTAGTAATTAAACAGACAGATTTTTTCAATTAAAACATGAATTACCCGTAGACGATATAAAAAACTGGTCTTAGTAGTGCAGCACTTTCAGTTAACTATCTGAATCAGGTAAAAACAGAGGTCCTAATGGTGTTTTAGGAATACCAAAGTGTTCAGGGTAATCCACATCCACTAAGTAAAGACCAGCAGCCTTTGCTGTGGCACTTGCCTTAGCGCGTTCTTTTAAATCAAGTAATTCTTTTAACCAGACTGGTTCATGTTTATGCAGACCAATATCCATCAAACAGCCAGTAATATTTCGTACCATATGATGTAAAAATGCATTCGCTTTAATATCAATTATCACATAGTCACCTTGGCGTTTTACCGACAAATGGTGAATCGTACGATTTGCTGTATTCGCTTGGCAATGCAGTGCCCTAAAAGAGGTAAAGTCATGCTCACCAATTAAATACTGACAGGCTTCTTGCATTTTAGTTTCATCGAGTGGGTGATGAAAATGCGTCACCCCTTCGCTCATGATTGCACCGCGATAGGTGTAATTATAAATAACGTAACGATAGCGACGAGCTGTGGCGCTAAAACGAGCATGAAAATCTTCACTGACAGGCTCGGCAAACCGAATAGAAATATCTTTCGGTAACAGGGTATTCATGCCCATTGTGAATGCAACCATTTCACGTTCTGCATGAGTGTCAAAGTGAACCACTTGCCCTGTGCCGTGAACACCAGCATCAGTGCGGCCAGCACATACGATTTCGACTGGGTGATTACAAATCCGCGACAACGCCGTTTCTACTTCTTGCTGTACGCTATTGACATGTGATTGACGTTGCCAACCACTGTAACGGGCGCCGTTGTACTCTACTCCAAGTGCTACTCGCATAATGACCTATTTACCTACTGTGCTAAATGACGGGGCATTTTATGCGATCTGCTCGCGCAATAAAAGCACCCTTGTACTTCACCCTGTTAGCACGATTAGTTTTTAATCGTCCTCGACGTTGTCTAAGCCCTTGGTACCTTCTTTAGCGCGAAGTTTGTGATGAATAGCTGACTTAATCAACATGTAACCACTGATAGGTGCGGTGATCAGTAAGAAAATTGAAATTAGGATCTCTTTAACGCTCACTCCATCATGGTGATAGCTAAAATACACCATTGCAGCGATAAGTAATGATGCCATTCCTAAAGTAGTGGCTTTAGTTGGCCCATGTAAACGCATAAAAAAGTCTGGCATTTTCACTAAGCCAATCGAACCAATCAAAATAAAGCAACCACCAATTAACAGTAAGATTGATACAATCCATTCACTCATTATTTGTTACCTTATTCAATAATATCGCCGCGCAGCAAATATTTACATACTGCAACGGTACTAACAAAACCAAGCATGGCAATTAATAAAGCGGCCTCAAAATAAAGCCCGGTATCCATACTCATGCCATAAAGAATTATCAGCGCAATGGTGTTAATAAACATCGTATCTAGCGCTAATATACGGTCAGGTACCGATGGACCCACTATTAAGCGCCATAAATTTAGTAATAACGAGATGGCGATCATCGCATAGACAATTAAAAATACGGTATCTAGCATCTAAAAATCTCCTTAAGCGGTGCTTCATAGCGCTGCTTAATAGTATTAATTAACGCCTGTTCATCTGCTAAATCGAGCACATGGATCAGTAAATAGCGCTGCTCAATTTCTTCGCCCTCTTCGAGTGACTCAGGAATAGGATAAACCTCTGCACTCACAGTGCCTGGGGTTAGTGACACAGTGCTTGCCAAAATAGTGATTGGCATTTCATGACTTAAATCAAGTGGTACTTTTATAAAGCCCGGACGCAACTTTTTAGTCGGCCCGAGTATTAAAAGAGCAACTTGTAAATTGGCAGTGACAATATCGTACAACACTAAAAGTAAGTACTTAAACGCCAATCCTGGTCTAACAATAAGGGGCTGTGGATCGCGAAATGGAAAAGTGATCCACGGAATTGTTATAGCAAAAAAAGTAGCTAACAGCAGATGCCCTGGCGACACGCTATTGTTGAGTAATAACCAAACAACAAAAAGTAATACACTACGAAATGGAGTCGGTAGCCAACGAAAACGAGCTTCTAAACGCATTATTGGCCTCCTTGTAATACATTCTGAATGCCTTGGTTTATATCAAACAATTGCTCAGAGGTTGCTAGCATATATTCAGATATTGGCCCTGCAAAAATAACCATTAACGGCGAGCATGCTAACAGCACAATGACCGCAGTCACTTGTAAAGGGTGTGCTTTTACGCCCTCAATTGCTTCACTATCTTTATATTTGTGATCCCAAAAAAGGCTTGTACCAGCACGCGATATCGCAACCAACAGTGCCAAACTAGATAAAATATAAATAGGCCAAAACAACATGGCTTTTTCGCTATCTAGAGTACTCTTTAAAATCCAAATTTTACCGACAAAACCTGACAATGGTGGCATCCCCACCACGGCAAGTGCCGCAATCACAAAACAAATACCTAACAAGAATGGCTGAGCAACTGCACGCCCCGCCACTAAGCGGTCAGCGACCTTACCGCGCTGCTGCGCAATTAAATCAGCCAATAAAAACAGGACAGCACAAATTACAGTTGAATGAACTAAGTAGTAGAGTAACGCAGCTGTAGCAGAGACATTTTGAATGGCCACCAACGCAACGAGAGTACCAACCGACACCACCACCAAGTTGGCAATCAACTTACGGAAATCTTGGCTAGCTAAAACACCAATAGCGCCCATCACAATTGTCGCCAGTGCTAAGCCCCACAACCAAGGCTGTGCCATATGAGCAAGCTCACCTGCATTCTCACCAAATATAACGGTGTATACACGCAGCATGGCATAGACACCTACCTTAGTCATAATCGCAAATAATGCAGCCACCAATGGCATTGCACTTGCGTAAGTATTCGGTAGCCATAAATGTAAAGGTAAGAGCGCGCCCTTTAGTGCAAACACGACAATCAGTAACAAGCCACCTATTTTCGCAAGGTATACATCATCACCTTTTAGTAAAGGGACTTTTTGTGCTAAATCAGCGATATTTAATGTTCCTAGGACACCATATAGAATACCTAACGCGATTAAGAATACACTTGAACCAATTAGGTTTAATATCACGTACTGCAGTGCTGCTCGTGTTTTGTGTTTGTCACCGGCATGCATCAATAGCGAATAAGAGGCAATCAGTAAGACCTCAAAAAATACAAATAGGTTAAACACATCACCAGTTAGAAAAGCACCATTCACACCCAGAATTAAAAAATGGACCAGCGGGTGAAAAAAGCTGCCTTTTTTGTCGTCACCTGCACAGCTATAAAGCACAATCACCGCGCCCAATAGGCTGGTTAGTAGCACCAGTAGTGCAGAGAGCCTATCGGCCACAAGCACAATACCAAAAGGTGCTGACCAATCACCGATAGCATAAACCAGTGATGCAGTAGTATTAACATGAAATAGCAAATAAGCACTTATTAGCAACGTAACTATCGATAAAATAACGGAAGCTACACGACGAATATGTAAGTTTTTACCGCACGGTGGCATTAATAAAATAACGCCCGCCAACATAGGGACTAAAATGGGTAAAGAAGCTAAATGCTGAATCATTTTTGCTCCTTAGATGATTTTAATAAATGACCGTCAACATGATCATTACCCAAATCAGCACGACCACGAATAGCTAAAATAACAACAAAGGCGGTCATCGCAAAACCGATAACTATAGCGGTAAGCACAAGTGCCTGCGGTAATGGATCCGCATACTCACTAGCACTGCCTAGTACTGCAGCTTTATTAATCGTTAAGCGACCTGACGAGAATAAAAATAGGTTAACCGCGTACGATAACATGGTTAAACCAAGCACAACCGGAAAGGTACGTGCTCTTAATATTAAGAAAATCCCGCATGCAACCAGCACGCCCACGCATGATGCGTACAATACTTCCATTAAATATTTACCTCTCGCTTGGGTGTATCGGCAGTCAATTTACCTAAACTTGCCAAAATCATCAGCGTTGCACCTACAACAGTTAAATACACACCTAAATCAAATACGATAGCACTGGCAAGTTCTGTTTTGCCGACTAACGGAATATCAAAATAATCAAACCACGTTGTTAAGAACGGACGGTCAAAGAACCAACTACCCACACCTGTGAACAACGCAATGGCAATACCTGATGCAATAATTTTGCGATAATTCACATCAAATCTGTCTGCAATCCAGTGTGAACCATTTGCCATATATTGCAAAATAAACGCAATCGCCGTTACTAGACCTGCAATAAAACCACCACCCGGTAAATTGTGACCTCGTAAGAAAATATAAGCAGACACCAATAATGCCAGTGGTAATAGACTTTGCGAAATACTCGACAGTAAGATTGGATAACGCTCTCTAGCCCATGGGCGCCCTTCGCTATCACTTGCCGGCATAAACAATGGCAGATTAATAAGTAATTTATAAATACCTAATGCGGCAATACCCAGTACGGTTATTTCTCCAAGGGTATCAAAGCCCCTGAAGTCAACTAAAATCACGTTTACAACGTTAGTACCGCCACCGCCTGTTTTAGCATTGGCAATAAAGAAATCAGAAATTGATTCAAGCGGTCTGGTCAACAGCGCGTAGCAGATACTGGCCACAACAACACCAACAGCAGAGGAAATCCCTAAGTCACGCAAGACACGCAATGAACTAGATTCTTTAGGGGTACGCTGCGGTAAAAAGAATAATGCGAGCATCAGTAGCATCACAGTGACAACTTCAACTGTTAACTGAGTCAGTGCTAAGTCTGGCGCAGAGAATCGAGTGAAAGCTACAGATACCATCAGACCTACAATTGAAATCATAATCAAAGATATCATTCGTGAACGATGCCAAATAACAGTGACAAGCGCACCGATAATTAACAGACCCGCGCCAATGGCGTTATGAAAATCAATAGGTGTTAATTCACTTGTGCCCGCAAGTTGTTGCATCTCAAACAATGGCCAACCAGCACACATCAAAACAACCACAATCATTACAAAAGCGTATCGTTGCAATGAACCATTTTCAATACGGTTAACTTTTGCTTGTGACCACTTGATCACAGAATACAGGCCTCGTTCAAAGCCTTTTTTAGCATTTAATGTCGGTAATGAAGCTTGGAAATGGAACAGGTGCTTACGTTGCACATAAATAAGCACACCACAGCAAGTAGCAATAAAGCTCATTAATAAAGGTAAGTTGAATCCATGCCATACCGAGAGCTTATAATCTGGAGCTGCATCACCAAGTACCGCATACGAAGCAGACGCTAAAATATCGCTCACAGCAAAGTGAGGGAACATACCCACTAATAAACATAACACCACTAAAATTTCGATTGGCACACGCATGTAACGTGGTGGCTCGTGTGGCTGTTTAGGTAAATCAATCGGGTCACCATTAAAGAACACGTCATGAATAAAACGTGCAGAATAAGCGACCGATAAAGCACCAGCTACAGTTGCTAAAACCGGAATGAGCCACGACATCGAACCTAGTACTTGCTGATGCAAGGTTTCAGCAAAGAACATTTCTTTCGATAAGAAACCATTTAACAATGGCACACCAGCCATCGCAGCCGCAGCAACCATTGCAAGCGTGGCAGTATAAGGCATAAAGCGCCACATACCGTTTAGTTTGCGCATGTCACGAGTCCCCGTTTCATGATCAATAATACCGGTTGCCATAAACAATGAGGCTTTAAACGTTGCATGGTTAATAATATGGAAAATCGCTGCAACCGTGGCAAGTTCAGTATCTAAACCAAGTAATAACGTGATAAGACCCAAATGACTGATGGTTGAATAAGCAAGTAAACCTTTTAAGTCATGCTTGAATAATGCGATATAAGCGCCAACCAATAAAGTAGCAAGACCAGTCATAGCAACCAAGATAAACCACGTATCAGTGCCTGCTAATGCTGGGTAGAAACGGGCAAGCAAAAAGATACCAGCTTTAACCATGGTAGCCGAATGTAGATAGGCACTCACAGGTGTAGGTGCAGCCATTGCATGCGGCAACCAAAAATGAAACGGGAATTGCGCCGATTTAGTAAACGCCCCCAAAAGCACCAATACTAACGCTACTTCGTAGAGCGCATGAGATTGAATGAGTGCTTTACTCGCTAAGATAACATCCAGATCATAACTACCAACGATGTCACCAATCAATAATAAGCCTGCCAATAGCGCAAGACCGCCCGCCCCTGTAATAGCAAGCGCCATGCGCGCACCCTTACGGGCTTCAGATTTATGCCACCAATAGCTAATAAGCAAAAAGGAACTAATACTGGTAAGCTCCCAGAATAGCCAAAGCTGGATAACATTATTCGACATTACTATTCCGACCATCGCGGTCATAAATAGCATTAAGTAGCAATAAAGCTTAGGCAGGGAGTCGTTATTACTTAAATAATAACGCGCATAGAAAATCACTAAGGTACCAATACCTAAGATCATGTATAAAAAAAGTAAGGTTAAACCATCAAGTCTAAAAGACACTTGCATGTTTAATAACGGGATCCACTCTGCGCTGTAGCGAATCATTTCACCAGAAAATACCGCAGGTGTGTACGAGAATACTATTCCAAGGGCAAGCAAAGGCGCTAGCATAGTCAAAGCGGTACTTTGATTACGCGTTAGTTTTGAGGTGCAGGATGAAATAACACTGCCGATTAAGGATAACAGGGGTATCCAGAGCAAAGTCATAATTAAGAGCCTTTTAGTGTCATAAGAATATCAATACTGCTGCTAGTTATAATTAGTTGCGTACTGTTCATTTGGATGGTTAAAAGTTGGCTTCAAAAAAAGCTTACAATGCGTATAGTTATACTGATCAGGGGCTATTTTGTCTATAGCAGCCACACCTATTCGCACAAGTTTTAACCACTTTACATACTAAAATAGCAATAAATTGACGATTAGTCAGAAAAACTATGTTTAGTTGAAGCCATTGTAATTGAAGGTTTTAAGCCCAAAAAAGCAAAGTAATCTAAAAATCGAACAGGCTTTGTTAAGGGCTGGTTAATTTGCTTTTGCCAAAGTTGTCGATACTGTTCAGACAGCCCCATTAACTGATACTGCATAATTGACCAATCAGGGCTTGGCTTATAGGCCAAATTATTATTACAAGCGATACTCTTTTGCCAGCCTATTGGAGGTTTAAGCTGACGCGCTATAAATAAATTTGGTGCAACATGACCCTGCTGCTGACATAGCCACTGCTGCTTTTGAGTTGGCAATGTGTATTCATCTTCAAAGCCATTAAAATGCATCAACTCATGTAAAAACACAGCATAAGGCTGTGTTGAATTAATATGCATTATTCCGCCACGCACGTTAGCACTGCCCTGTTCAGACATCATAACAATAAAATCAAATCCAGCGGGCCACGTGTAATCTTCTGCCTGATACCAATCACACTCCAGCACATTATCACTGCTGTTACATTGAAACTGGTCTGCTACATAAACAACTTCGCTAAAACAAAAACTGTTGAGCGAAGGTTCTGGCTTTGACTCGTAACGTTGCTTAAACAACTTCAGCGTAGCAATTCCATCAGCGTGATCAGTCATCATCAGCACATTAAAATGGCACTGTGGCTGTGCTTTCAATTCATTTAGCGATAACACAAATTGATGTTGTTCAGCATATTGAGGACTTATATTTGCTGTTGCCATGCCTTGTCGTAAATACCAAGATTGTTTGGCATTGCCATTTGGTAATTGACCGCTACGCCAAAGCATAGAAATAGCCTGCCATTGTTGATCCGCTGCCAGATAATCAGCTAAGCGTTGTTGCTGTAAAGGATTGAAGCTATCAAACCGAGTTTGCCACCATAATTGCGCAGCAGAGTAATCACCCTTTTGTAAAAATCGCATGGCAAGTTGATAGGTTGCATTAATATTTTTAAGTTCAGCGAGCCTTCGTAATTGCAGGGTTGAAAGTGTGTCCAATTGCGTGTTGAGGGCATTAGGCGCTAGGTGATAAATAGCAACGGCTTGGGAAGGTCTCTTCTGAGCGTAAAAAACGTAACTTGGAGAAAACAATGATACTGAGCTTGAAACACAGCCCAAGCTCAGTAAAGTAATAACCAGCAAATAAACACTAGCTCGCGTCTTCACCAGCCATTAACTCAAGTTCTAAGCGAGCGTATTTATATTCAACAAACTCATGCACATTGGTGGCAAGGGCAAGTCTAAAGTAATCAGCAGCCAAGTAATTATCACCTGTCGCTTGATGCATCTTAGCGAGGTAAAAATAGGCTTCACATAAGCGGTGTGCATACTCTTGTTCAGAGGTAACCCCTTCGATGATACCAGACAAGAATTCAAACTCACTGACATCGCCTAGATACAGTGCAAGTAACTGGTAACCCCATTGAGACTCGTCAACACCTTGTGCATTTGCTTTTAAGTCAATTAAGGCCTGTGCTTTATCGGCTTCTGATTGTGCTAAGTAAAGCCAAAGTACACGGTATGGGTCGCTTGGTGAGCGATTTAAAAACTGTTGCAAATCATCTTGAGCAAGTAACGGGCGATCAGCATAGTAGAGCGCAATCCCTCTGTTTAAATAAGCATATTCATGCTGCTCATTTAATTCTAGTGCTGAATCAAAAAACTCATAAGCTTGTTCATACTGTTGCATGAGTGTGTGGTGAATACCTAAAAAGTTATACACCTCAGCTAAATCAGGTTTAAGCTTAATCGCACGGTTAAAATCGATACGTGCCAGTGTCGACATGCCTAAGCTGTCAAATAATACACCGCGGTCATAATAAAGTTTGGCTTGTTGTTCTGCACTCAAATCTGCACGATTTAAAAGTTCAGAGTAGCGCGCAATCGTAATTTCATTGCGGAAATCAGGCAGTAGCGGCGCAGTAAATGGAACATTAACAATCGGAACTGACTCAGGTTGTGAGGTTGTTTGACACGCACTTAAAGAAAAAATAGCCACTGCGGTCAATGCTAAGTGTTTAAAAATCATTAAATTCCTTAATACCTGAATTTTCTGTAGACAAAATCGAAGCTAATAGGTTTCATTAAAGCATAAAAAAAGGGGCTAAACAGCCCCTTTTTCTTATAACCAGCAAATAACTGGCTACTCAATCATCATTAAGCGTCTTTTGGCTCTTCAGCTTTTTCTTCAGCAGCTGGTTCCATTGCTTCTTTGATGCTTAAACGTACACGACCTTGGCGATCTACTTCAAGAACTTTAACTTTAACTTCTTGGCCTTCGCTTAGGTGGTCAGTTACGTTGTTAACACGCTCAGTGCTGATTTGTGAAATGTGCACTAGACCGTCTTTACCCGGAAGGATATTAACGAACGCACCAAAATCAACGATACGTACAACTTTACCAGTGTAGATTGCACCTACTTCTAGTTCAGCAGTTAATTGCTCAATACGCTTAATAGCTTCGTTTGCACTCATGCCATCAGTTGCAGCGATCTTGATTGTACCGTCATCTTCGATTTCAATCGTTGTGCCAGTTTCTTCAGTAAGTTGACGGATAGTTGCGCCACCTTTACCGATAACTTCAGCGATTTTCTTAGCAGGGATTTGCATTGTGTAGATGCGTGGTGCGAACTGAGATAACTCTTCAGAAGGAGCAGAAATCGCTTCGTCCATAACACCTAAGATGTGTAAACGTGCAGCTTTCGCTTGTTTAAGCGCGATTTGCATGATTTCTTTAGTGATACCTTCGATCTTGATATCCATTTGTAGTGCTGTGATACCGTTTGAAGTACCCGCTACTTTAAAGTCCATATCACCTAAGTGATCTTCATCACCTAAGATGTCAGAAAGAACAACGAAATCGTCGCCTTCTTTAACTAGACCCATCGCAATACCAGCAACAGATGCTTTGATTGGTACACCAGCGTTCATAAGTGCTAGTGATGTACCACATACTGATGCCATAGACGATGAACCGTTTGATTCAGTGATTTCTGAAACAACACGGATTGAATATGGGAAGTCAGCTAGTGTTGGTAATACCGCAGCAATACCACGCTTAGCTAGGTTACCGTGACCGATTTCACGACGCTTAGGAGAACCTACAAAACCTGTTTCACCTACGCAGAACGGAGGGAAGTTATAGTGAAGCATGAAGTGATGCTTGTTAGTACCAGTTAAGTCGTCGATTAACTGTGAATCACGCTCAGTACCAAGTGTTGCAGTCACAAGTGCTTGCGTCTCACCACGAGTGAAGATTGCAGAACCGTGAGTACGTGGTAAAACACCCGTCATTACATCTAGTGCACGAACCATGTCTGGTTCACGACCATCGATACGCTTTTCACCAGCGATGATACGGCCACGAACGATTTCTTTTTCTAAAGAACCGAATAGTTTGCCAACTTCTTGTGTATCTAGCTCTTCGCCTTCAGCAAGTTCCGCTGTTAATTTAGCAACAACTTCTTCTTTCGCAACACCAAGTGCTTCTTTACGCGCTACTTTGTCAGTGATGCGGTAAGCTTCACCTACTTTTTCAGCAGCGATTGCAGAGATTTTCTCAGCAAGAGTTACGTTTTTCTCTGGTGCAGTCCAATCCCAAGCTGGTTTACCAGCTTCTGCTTTGAACTCGTTGATTGCGTTTATGATAGCTTGAGATTGCTCATGACCATAAACAACCGCACCTAACATGACGTCTTCAGATAGTGTTTCAGCTTCTGATTCAACCATAAGTACTGCGTTATCAGTACCAGCAACAACTAGGTCTAATTGGCTTTCTTCAAGCTCAGCTAGTGTTGGGTTAAGTACGTATTCACCGTTGATGAAACCAACACGTGCTGCACCGATAGGACCATTAAATGGAATACCAGAGATAGCAAGTGCTGCTGAAGTACCAATCATAGCAACCATGTCAGGTTGGATTTCTGGGTTAACAGAAACAACTGTCGCGATTACTTGTACTTCGTTTACGAAACCGTCTGGGAAAAGTGGACGAATCGGACGGTCGATTAGACGAGCGATAAGTGTTTCGCCATCGTTTGGACGACCTTCACGCTTAAGGAAACCACCAGGGATACGACCCGCAGCGTACATACGCTCTTGATAGTTAACTGTTAGTGGGAAGAAGTCTTGACCTGGTTGTGCATCACGCTTACCAACAACAGTAACTAATACTGAAGTGTCGCCAATGCTTGCTAGTACTGCGCCGTCAGCTTGACGAGCGATAGCACCTGTTTCTAGAGTCACAGTGTGTTGACCTAGTTGAAATTCTTTAATAATTGCTTGCACTTAAAAATGTCCTTTAAATGTAAAAGCAACTCAGAGCAGTGCTCCGAATTGGTAAAAAATAGTCCATCAAAGTACCAATTACAGTACTTAATTAAACTTAAGAAAAATTAATTAAGTACTACAATTGGCAATGATGTTTTTTCAATCACTTAGCAGATTTGCCTACTAAGATGTGCGCTAGTATACCTTTCATAAGCGCACAAAAAAAGGGGCTATATAGCCCCTTTTCTCGTAATCTAGTTCTTAGCGACGTAGGCCAAGCTCTTGGATTAACGCAGTGTAACGTGCAATGTCTTTACCTTTAAGGTAATCAAGCAGTTTACGGCGTTGGCTTACTTTGCGTAAAAGACCACGACGTGAGTGGAAGTCGTGCTTGTGATCAGCAAAGTGACCTTGAAGCTTGTTGATATCGAAAGTTAGAAGTGCAACTTGTACTTCAGGTGAACCAGTGTCGCCTTCAGCGCGTGCAAATTTAGCGATGATTTCAACTTTTTCTTGATTGCTTAGTGACATAGTAACTCCAAAAATTAATTTAAATTGTGTTTTAGCCGATCACTAATTCAGCCAAAACGATTGAGCGGGCGTATTCTACCAGCTTTAGTAATAACTACAAGGTAATCTTTACTCAGGCAATTGATTTGATAAACCGCGCTTTGATTTTAGGTGCCCATCTTTATGACGCTCACCAGTGCCAATAAACACGCCATCAGCCATAACTTTTACCACGCCATCAGGCACAGGTTTACCAATTACCACCGTTTGACCATGGCTAAACGCCACACCCTGCTCTTGTGTAATTTCAATCACAGGTAAATCAACCAGTGCGGTATCCATTGGCAAAAGTAGCTCATCTAGGTAGCTTGAAGGTGCCACATCATCTGCTTTTGCTTGCTGTAGCTTTTCTTCAAGTTGCTCAAGAGTGACCATTTTCTCACTAGGATAATGGCCCACAGCACTGCGATGTAACATGATAACATGTGCACCACAGCCTAGCTTTTCACCTAAGTCGTCAACAATTGTACGAATATAGGTACCTTTAGACACATGCGCCGTCATTTGCACTTCGTTGTTCGCTTCGTCAAACTCATCAAGCGTTAAACTAAATACATTAATTTTTCGACACTTGCGTGGCACTTCAATGCCCTCTCGCGCATATTTATACAAAGGCTGACCTTGATATTTAAGCGCTGAATACATTGAAGGATATTGATCCGACTCACCTATAAAACTGGCAATTTGCTCAGCTAATTGCTCACGCGTAACTGATACTTCACGCGTCTCAACGATTTCACCATCTGAATCAGAGGTGGTAGTTCGCTCGCCAAGTTTTGCGCGTACAACATAAGTTTTGTCTGTATCAAGCAAAAACTGGGTAAACTTAGTCGCTTCACCAAAACAAATTGGCAGCATACCCGTTGCAAGCGGATCAAGCGCACCTGTATGGCCTGCTTTTTGTGCAAAGTAAATACCCTTTGCCTGCTGCAATGCTTTGTTTGATGAAATACCTTGCGGCTTATTAAGTAATAAAATGCCGTCAATAGCACGACCTTTACTGCGTCTAGCCATTAGTCTTTAGTGCCTTCTTCGCTATCATCTTCGTTTACATGCTTGGCATTATCTTCACGAATAACTGAGTCAACCAAGTTTGAAATACGCATACCTTCCATTAGCGAGTTGTCGATTACAAATCGTAACTCAGGCATGATGCGCGCACGAATGCGTTTACCTAATAAAGAACGAATATAACCCGTTGCTTCATTTAAGATTTTAGCGCTTTGCTTGGCTTTATCTTCATCATCAGTATTAAACACTGTGATAAATACTTTTGCATAAGATAAGTCGCGAGATACCTCAACCGCAGACACTGTCACCATGCCTAAGCGTGGATCTTTGATTTCGCGTTGAAGAATAACAGCAATCTCTTTTTGAATTTGCTGAGCAACACGATCAGTGCGAGAAAATTCTCTCATTTCATTTCACTCTAAAATAATAACTTATTGATGTTAAACAATAAGTTAATTTAATTACGAATACACAAATGGGGGCTAGGCCCCCATTTAAAATAGTGACTTAAACGAAATTAAAGTGAACGTTGTACTTCAACCGTCTCGAATACCTCGATTTGGTCGCCAACTTTAACATCGTTGTAGTTCTTAACGCCGATACCACATTCCATACCGTTACGTACTTCTTGTACGTCATCTTTAAAGCGACGTAGTGACTCAAGTTCACCTTCATAGATAACCACGTTATCACGAAGTACACGGATAGGCGCGCTACGCTTAACGATACCTTCAGTAACCATACAACCTGCGATTGCACCAATCTTAGGTGACTTGAACACGTCACGAACTTCAGCAAGACCAATGATCTCTTGCTTAAATTCTGGAGCAAGCATACCTGACATCGCTTGTTTAACTTCTTCAATCAGGCTGTAGATTACGCTGTAGTAACGTAAGTCTAGGTTTTCTGACTCAATCACTTTACGAGCTGAAGCATCAGCACGTACGTTAAAGCCAACAACGATTGCGTTAGATGCCGCAGCAAGCGTTGCATCAGTTTCAGTGATACCACCTACACCTGAACCAACAATCTTCACTTTAACTTCATCAGTAGAAAGCTTAGTTAGTGAATCAGCAATCGCTTCAATCGAACCTTGTACGTCAGCTTTAAGTACGATGTTAACTTCTGAAACATCGCCTTCCGTCATGTTAGTAAACATGTTTTCAAGCTTCGCTTTTTGTTGACGAGCAAGCTTCACTTCACGGAATTTACCTTGACGATAAAGTGCTACTTCACGCGCTTTACGCTCATCTTTAACAACAGTAGCTTCATCACCCGCAGCAGGGATACCAGATAGACCTAAAATCTCAACTGGGATAGATGGACCTGCAGACTTGATGTCTTTACCGTTCTCATCTTTCATCGCACGTACACGGCCATATTCAAGACCACAAAGTACGATATCACCTTGGTTAAGCGTACCAGACTGAACTAGGATTGACGCAACTGGACCACGGCCTTTATCAAGACGTGACTCAATTACAACACCTGCCGCCATGCCTTCTGCTGGTGCAGTAAGTTCTAAGATCTCAGCTTGCATTAATACAGCTTCAAGTAAGTCATCGATACCTAAACCAGTTTTTGCAGAGATGTGTACAAATTGCGTATCACCGCCCCACTCTTCAGGGATAACGTCTAACTGAGCTAACTCGTTCTTAACGCGATCTGGGTCGATACCTTCTTTATCCATCTTGTTAACTGCGATGATTAAAGGAACGCCTGCAGCACGGGCGTGCTGAACCGCTTCTTTAGTTTGTGGCATTACACCATCATCCGCAGCAACAACTAGAATAACGATATCTGTTGCTTTCGCACCACGAGCACGCATTGATGTAAACGCGGCGTGGCCCGGAGTATCTAAGAATGTGATCATGTGACCATTTGTTTCAACGTGGTATGCACCAATGTGCTGAGTAATACCACCGGCTTCGCCAGAAGCAACTTTTGCTGAACGAATGTAATCAAGTGTTGACGTTTTACCGTGGTCAACGTGACCCATTACTGTCACAACCGGTGCACGAGGAATGGCTTTACCTTCTTCGCTACGGTCGCTTAGTACTTTCTCTTCTAATTCGTTTTCTTTAACGATGATAACCTTGTGGCCCATTTCTTCAGCAACTAGTTGTGCTGTTTCTTGGTCGATCACTTGGTTGATGGTAACCATGTCACCCATCTTCATCATTGTTTTAACAACTTCAGCACCTTTAACCGCCATACGTGATGCAAGCTCTGCAACAGTGATTGTTTCACTGATACGAACTTCGTTTTTCACGTCAGCCGTTGGTTTTTGGAAACCATGTTGTAAAGACGTTGGTGCTTTAAGCTTGCCTTTTTTGCCTTTAGGACCAACAGGCATTTTCTCTTTTTGAGGTCCTTTTTTCTTTTTCTTACGACGAGCGCTTTGCTCTTCACGTGCATCAGACTCATCTTCTGCTTCACGTGCGTAAGTTGAAGTTGTAAGGTGGTGATCAGCGTTTTCTTCACGCTGCTTACGCTCTTCTTCTTCCTTTTTCCAGCGAGCTTCATTTTCTTCAGCTAGCTTTCTTGCCTCTTCTGCTTGACGTTTCGCTTCTTCTTCAGCTTTTCTCAATGCGGCCTCTTCTGCTTCTTTTTGCAGACGCTCAGCTTCGGCGCGATCTTTTTCAGACTTAGCACTTTGCTCTGGGGTCATCTGCTTCTGTTTCGCTTTACGCTCAGCTTCAGCTTTGCGTTTAGCCTCTTCTTTGGCTTTACGGTCAGCTTCTTCTTTCGCTTTACGTTCTGCCTCTTGTTTCGCTTTAAGCTCCTCAGCTTCTTGCTGGGCTTTAAGCTCTGCTGCCTTACGGGCAGCTTCTTCTGCAGCTAAACGCTCTTCTTCTTGCTGTTGCTCAATGGCGCTTTTCTTAACATAAGTACGAGTTTTACGTACTTCAACTTGGACAGACTTTGCTTTACCTGTTGAGCCAGTCACGCTAAGCGTGCTTTTGCTTTTACGTTGCAAAGTCATGCGGGCTGGGCCTTCAGAACCCGTACCGCCATGCTGCTTGCTCAAGTGGTCAAGTAACGTCGACTTTTCAGACTCAGTTACCATATCACCTGCTTTTTTAGAAATACCGGCTTGCTCAAGCTGCTGTAGTAGTTTATCAACAGTTGTACCAATATCTCCGGCTAGTTTTTCAACATTTACTTCTGCCATAGTGTGTAATACCTCCGTTAATAAATTACTCTTCTGCGAACCAACAAATGTTACGCGCAGCCATAATTAGCTTGCCAGCTTCTTCTTCTGAAAGTTCAGTGATATCCACTAACTCATCAATACCTTGCTCTGCTAAATCTTCTAGTGTTACTACACCTTTACTTGCCATAACAAATGCAAGGTGACGCTCAAGACCTTCAAGTGCAAGTAAGTCCTCTGCAGGCTCTGCACCTTCAAGGCTTTCTTCTGTCTTAAGCGCTTTTGTTGTTAACGCGTCTTTTGCACGTGAACGTAAGATATCAACTGTTTCTTCATCTAAACCGTCGATTTCTAAGAATTCTGATGCTGGAACGTAAGCAACTTCTTCAAGTGTTGAGAAACCTTCGTTGATAAGTAATGTTGCAAACTCATCATCAATATCTAGGTACTCAGTGAATAAGTTGATTAGTTTATCAGACTCAGCTTCATTCTTTTCACGCATTTCATCAACTGTCATTACGTTTAATTCCCAGCCAGTTAATTGGCTAGCAAGACGTACGTTCTGACCGTTACGACCGATTGCTTGCGCTAGGTTATCTGCTTCTACAGCGATATCCATTGAATGCGTGTCTTCGTCCATTACGATTGACGCAACTTCTGCTGGTGCCATCGCATTAATAACGAATTGAGCTGGGTTGTCATCGTAAAGAACGATATCAACACGCTCACCGCCAAGCTCTGTAGAAACAGCTTGTACACGTGCACCACGCATACCAACACACGCACCCACAGGGTCAATACGTTTGTCGTTTGATTTAACAGCGATCTTTGCACGAGAACCAGGATCACGCGCCGCAGCACGTAATTCAATCATTTCTTCGCCAATCTCTGGCACCTCAATGCGGAATAACTCCATTAGCATCTCAGGCTTAGAACGTGTAACGAACAATTGTGCTCCACGTGCTTCTGGTTTTACTTCGTAAAGTAAACCACGAATACGGTCACCCGGACGGAAGTTTTCACGCGGTAGCATGTCGTCACGGTAAATAACCGCTTCAGCATTGTTACCTAGGTCAAGGATAATAGCATCACGTGTTGCTTTTTTTACAACACCTGTTACTAATTCACCTTGTTGATCTTTATATTCTTCAACAACAAGTGCGCGCTCAGCTTCACGTACTTTTTGTACGATAACTTGCTTCGCCATTTGCGTTGTAATACGGTCAAATTTAATTGATTCGATTTGCTCTTCAACGTAATCACCAAGTTGTAAAGACGGGTCTTCAACTTGTGCTGCTTCTAATGTGATTTCGCTGTAAGGATGTTCTAATGAACCATCTTCAAGAACTTCTGCAATTTTCCAACGACGGAATGTATCGTAATTACCTGTTTTACGATCAATTGCTACGCGAACATCAATTTCGCCATCGTGTTTTTTCTTTGTAGCAGTCGCTAATGCGAACTCTAACGCTTCAAAAATCTTTTCTTTTGGAACCGCTTTCTCATTGGAGACGGCTTCAGCAACCAATAATATTTCTTTTGCCATGGGTTATGCCTCGCTTGCCCTATTCCTTCGCACTCGAATTAAAACTTTGCGATGATGTTCGCACGTTCGATATTACTAAGCATAATCATATGCTCAGTGCCATCTGCCGAAAGTGTGATCATATCACTGCTAACTGATACTAAGTCGCCTTTAAAGTTACGACGACCATCTTGTGGAAGCTTAGTACGCACGCGTACTTCTTCTCCTTGCGCCTTCTCGTAATGATCTTGTTTGAATAATGGACGATCAACACCAGGAGACGACACTTCCAAATCATATTCATTTGTAATTGGATCTTCGACATCCAAAATTGCGCTAACTTGACGACTTACGTCGGCACAATTGTCAACCGTAATCCCTGCATCGTGATCGATATAAACACGTAATGTAGAGTGGCGACCAGCTTGCACAAACTCAAGACCATGTAACTCAAAGCCTAACATTTCTACGGCTGGTGAGAGCATGGTTACTAAATCTTGCTCAAGTTTTGTCACGAAAATCCTCCATACAAACAAAAAAAGGGCATAAAGCCCTGAAATACTGAGTTTAATGATGATTAAAACACATCATGCTAGACCAGATACAACAACGCCCCGAACCAAGCGGGGCGTCACACCTAAAGCATAAAACTGTGTGGCCTAGGGCCAAGCTTGGTTGCGAGTCAAATATCTGACTAAATTAAACTAGATAGCCTAAACGCAAAACGCGCATTACCCAGAATGCGCGACTTCATACAGTAAATTAATTACTGAGCACACTAAGCGCATTTTAAATGCCTTAGTATGTAGTTGGTTGCGGGAGCCGGATTTGAACCGACGACCTTCGGGTTATGAGCCCGACGAGCTACCAGGCTGCTCCATCCCGCGCCAATCGATATTAAAGTAAATTACTTAATATCATCTAATCGAGTATTAACACCTCAATTCAATGGCGGCCATTATAAGCATGTAGCGCTCAATTAGCAACCTTCCAGCATGAATTAGTTAGACTATTTTTTACCTAAAAATTTTATGACAGCATTGTCATAAAATTTATTGTTTTATTAAATCTGGTCTATATTAAGTCATATAATAAGAACAACCTATAGCCAAGACTATATAAGTGAGCTGCGATGAGTTTATCCACTGCACAAAAAAGGCTTTTACAGCAAAACATTAAACATTTAAAACCTAATTTCCATCAATTTACTTTACAGTTCCACACACTGGCAAATAAGCACAGTTTACACATGACCCTGCCCAGTCAAGAAAGTATTAATAGGCGTAGTTATCTGCTTTTTTGTGCTTTGAATAAAGTTGTCATGCACTTAGATGATTTGAAACAAGTAACACCTTTCATAGAATACTTAGCCAACAACCTCAGTTTTTTAAACGTAACAAGTCAAGATATAGATAATTTAACGAATGCTTTTATGAAAACCGTTGAATCAATGCAAGAACCTATGAGTGAACAACTTAAAGATGCGTGGCAATTAGCAACTCGCCTTTTTGCAAATATCGTTAAGTGCTATTTGTTTTCATACAGCAATGTCATACCACTGCAAGATAATTTCGCAGTAAGAAGAACTTCATAATTTAACCAGCTCATTACTCAATCTGTCTAATTGGCGTTGTTCTACCGCAATTAGAGTATTGTACTTTTTAGTTACTGCACTCATTTTGGCGGACAACGCATAATCTTTATTCTCAGTACTAAGATTAATTGCCTGTTTATCAGCTTGCTGTTGTAATTTGGCTATCTGTTGATTCAATTCATCGTAATAGCTGTCTATCTTGTTCTTGTGTTCAGTCATTTTTCGCTTTATCTGTTCACTGCGAATATAGCTATCAATCTCGGTGTTTTCAGTCTTTGATAGCGTTGACTCTAAGCTAGCTTGCTCTGCATTTAATCTATCAATATTACGTTGTTCATTATCGATTAATAAATTATAACGCTCTGAAACAGCAGTCATTTGTTCAGCAACTGCGGCTGCCTTTTTTGCTCCAAATGAAGAGCGAAAGTACTCATCTGCCTGATTATTCAATGCAGCTATTTCACTATTTAATCGCGCGGTATAGGTATCTATCTTATCGAAATGCTCAGCCTTTTTCACAGCGATTTGTTTCAAACGAATATATCTATCAAGCTCATCATTTTGCTTAGCAAGTGCGACAGGTTTAGGTACTGAGTTAGGGTTAGTTTGAAGCTGATGGTCTTCGATAACTATCAGCTTTGCATCAACACCACATGGTTGCTGACTAAATTCAACAGTACCATCATGCTCGCACTTGTAAATGGCCGCATTTGCAATTGAACTTGCCAACACCCCTGTGATGGCAATTACTAATTGAATGACATTATTGTTCATATTTCACCTTCCGTAGTGGTGTACATCAATTAAATGGTAACACCCTAATAGCTATTCATACTCTATAATAGATCGATATTCAGGTTTACGTCGTAAAGAATAATTTACCTCAGACTGGGTATAGACAGCGTGCAATTTTCTACCATCCGATTTATTTTTGGCGACCAGCTAAACGCCAACCACAGCTGGTACAAAGAGCAAGATCAACAACATATACTATATGTTGTTGCCGAATTAAAACAAGAAACAAACTATGTGAAGCACCATATCCAAAAGGTAGCTGCATTTTTCGCAGCCATGGAAAACTTTGCTAAGGCGCTTGATAAAGTCGGGTTAAATTGCCTACACCTTACGCTTGATGATACAAAAGATGACAGCACCTTGTGTGAATTATTGACCCGACTGGCCAAACACTATCAGTGCAACACTATTGAATATCAATACCCTGATGAGTTCAGACTAAAAAAACAAATGTCAGAATTTGCTGAGCAAAGTGATTTAGACGTCAAAGGCTTCGATACAGAGCACTTTCTACTGCCGTTTGAAGATATAAGTACGCACTTTAAAAAAGATAAACACGTCAAAATGGAATTTTTCTATCGTGCAATGCGAAAGCGCTTTAATATTCTCATAGACGATAATCAACCTTGCGGCGGGCAATGGAATTTTGACCAGCAAAACAGAAATAAGTTAAAACAAAACGACCTTGATAAAATCCCAGCTCCATTATGTTTTAGCCATGACGTGAGCCACATCTTAAAACGTATCGAAAAACATAAAGTAAATACCTTCGGCGAATGCGGAAAAACTTTGCTGTGGCCAACTACACGTAATGATGCCAAACAACTGCTGCGTTTTTTTTGTGAAAACCTGCTGCCCCATTTTGGCCAATTTCAAGACGCAATGACCTGCAATTCACAGCATCAATGGTCTTTGTATCATAGCCGCTTGTCATTTGCTCTTAACACCAAGATGCTACATCCGATGCAAGTCATTAAACAAGTGTTAGACACCTACGAGCAACATACTGATGATATAGATATTGCGCAAGTTGAAGGATTCATTAGACAAATCCTCGGCTGGCGCGAGTATGTAAGAGGGATTTACTGGCAGAATATGCCTCAATACAGTGAAAAAAATCACTTAAATGCACAGCGTTCTCTACCAGAGTATTTTTGGCATGGTAAAACAAACATGAATTGTATGCAGCATGCCATCAAACAAAGCCTTGAAACAGCGTATGCCCATCACATACAACGCTTAATGGTCACTGGGAATTTTTGCTTATTGACCGCAATCGAGCCAACTGAAGTTGATGCATGGTATCTAGGTATTTACATCGATGCTATTGAATGGGTTGAAATGCCCAATACTCGGGGAATGAGTCAGTTTGCTGATGGTGGTTTAATTGCCACTAAACCCTATGCTGCTAGTGGCAATTACATTAATAAAATGAGTGATTACTGCAAACACTGCAGCTACAAAGTAAAAGAGAAAACCACTGACGATGCGTGTCCATTTAACAGTTTATATTGGCACTTTATGTTAGAGCATGAGGAACAGTTATCGCAAAACCCACGGATCGGTATGATCTATAAAAACTGGTATAAACAAGATGAAGCTCTTCAGCAAGCGACGCTTGAGCGAGCCAACTGGTGTTTAAATAATTTAGAAAAGCTGTAATAAAAAAGCCGCCTCAATTGAGGCGGCTTATTACTAACAAATAACTAGGGAAACAATGCTTTGTTGATAAGTATAAAATTACTTATTCTCGAGTAATTTACCATTACCAATTTCGATTTTACGTGGTTTCAGCGCTTCTGGAATTTCACGTTGTAAATCGATACTTAGTAAGCCGTTTTCAAGGTCAGCGCCTAGTACTTTAACGTGGTCGCCTAATTGGAACTTACGTTCAAAGTTACGCTCAGCAATGCCTTGATGAATGAACTTACGCTCTGCATTGTCTTCTTTGTCAGCTTTTGTGCCACTGACTTTTAATGTGTTGTTTTCTGACTCGATGGTCAATTCACTTTCACTAAAACCGGCTACAGCCATAGTGATACGATATTTGTCTTTATCGAGTGCTTCGATGTTATACGGAGGAAAACTTGGCTGCTTGTCTGTACGAGCTGCCGCATCCATTAATGATGCTAAATGATCGAAGCCGATGAATGAACGATAAAGTGGTGATAAGTCTACTGTACGCATAATTATATCCTCATATTTAAGCGATATTTTGTTAGTGCTCTTCTATTGAACCAGCGCTAACAAAGTTAAATTAATAATATATATTTCAATTACTTTAGTTTGTTTGGGACCCATCAGGCGTCCTCACTAAACTATTTATGGGCGGGTAAATTCTTTTCAAGATTTTTAGCAAAAAAAATTGCAATTTTTTTAAATTAAATGAAAGTTAAGTGCTCTCAAACTGGTCTGAATAAGTTGATTTTAAAGGGCTAACCACGTAAAAAATAACAATGAAAAAAAATCTAACTTTTTTAAAAAAATTTTTAAGTGTGCTAAAAAATGTCGTGTTAATGGCAGTCATTGTGTATGCCGTGACCACATTTCAGCAGCGAAATTTACTCTCAACTGATAAAACCCCTGCCCCCTATTTTAATTTGGCCACGTTAAAAGACCCGACACAGCGGATGACCATTGCGCAATTGCAAGGAAAGCAAACAGTGGTGTATTTCTTTGCGCCATGGTGCTCAATTTGCCGCTACAGTATGCCAAATTTAGAAACTGCCTATCAGCAAGGTAAGTTAAATGCGATAGCGATTGCCCTCGATTATGAGAATATTACTGAAGTAAAACAGTTTACTGATTCACTCGAATTAACCATGCCTGTGTTACTTGGCAGTAAAAGTACAGGCCAAGATTATAAAATCAGTGCCTACCCAACTTATTATGTTATTGATGAGCAGCTGGCTATCACTGCGCATTCTATGGGTTACTCAACAGAGCTTGGCCTCAGAATCCGCACACTTGATTAGCTCAATCACATTTGCTGAGAAAAAATAGAACAGTACAATCGATTTTATGCACTGTTTTTATTCATTGAATTCGTTAAGATGATAACCAGATAAACCATCGAGGAGAGCGATATGTTAACTGTAATTTTTGGCCGTGAAGGCTGCCCATACTGTGTACGTGCAAAAGACGTTGCTGAAAAACTAGCTAATGAGCGTGATGATTTTAAATACCGCTATATCGATATCATCAAAGAAGGGATCAGCAAAGCAGATTTAGAGCAGTCTGCTGGCAAACCTTGCCCAACCGTACCACAGATTTTTATTGACCAAGCCCACATTGGTGGCTTCACTGAGTTCGAAGCATACGCTAAAGAAAATTTAGGGTTATATCAATAAATTGTAAACGTGGTTGATTTTTGCAAATTTAAATTGATTAAATTATGACCAACATCAACCACATACAAATTAGTTGTAATTTATACAAGCAATTGCCTTGTATTTCCTATACAATGCGCGCCTCTTTAAATTCGTTGAGGCGTATTAATGTCAGAACCAGTCACGTTTGAATCTCTAAATCTTTCTCCTGCAATCCTTAAAGCAGTTGAAGAGTTGGGTTACAAGACTCCATCTGAAATCCAAGCTCAATGTATACCGTTATTGCTAGAAAGAAAGGACGTACTGGGACTAGCGCAAACGGGTACAGGTAAAACAGCAGCATTTGCACTGCCGTTACTAAATAATATTGACCCGTCTGTGAAGCAGCCACAGATCCTTGTTTTAACGCCTACGCGTGAACTTGCGATCCAAGTAGCTGAGGCATTCGAACAATATGCTAAGCATACTCGTGGTGTGGAAGTTTTAGCCCTATATGGTGGCCAAAGCTACAGCATCCAACTAAGTGCACTTCGTCGTGGCGCGCAAATCATTGTTGCAACGCCGGGCCGCTTAATTGACCACATTAACCGTGGCACTATCAAGTTTGAGAGCTTACAAGCCCTTGTTCTTGATGAGGCAGACGAAATGTTACGCATGGGCTTCATTGATGATGTAGAAAGCATCATGGAGAAAACGCCACGTGAAAAGCAAACATGTCTTTTCTCTGCGACCATGCCTAAGCAAATCCAAAATATTAGCAGCAAGTACATGAATGAGCCTGAGCAAGTTCATATTTCTGCTCGTAACTCAACTGTATCAACAGTTGAGCAAGTATTTTGGAATGCACATGTACACAAAAACAAAGCAATCGTTCGCTTCTTAGAAGCTGAAGAATACGATGGTGCAATTGTTTTCGTACGTACGCGTAACGACACGGTACAGTTAGCTGAATTACTTGAGCGCGAAGGTTTCTCTGCGGCACCACTTAATGGTGACATGAACCAACAAGCACGTGAACGTACAGTAGACCGTTTGAAAAACGGCCTAGTTGATATCGTTATTGCAACAGACGTTGCTGCACGTGGTCTTGATGTAGACCGTTTAAGCTTAGTTATCAACTACGATATCCCGCAAGACTCTGAAGCCTACGTTCACCGTATCGGCCGTACAGGTCGTGCAGGTCGTACAGGTAAAGCGATTCTTTTCGTAAAACACAACGAGCGTTATTTACTTAAAAATATCATTCGTCATACGAAATCAGAGATCGCACAAGTTGATTTGCCAACTGCAAAAGTCGTTGAAGAAAAGCGTATTAAAGCACTTCAAGACAAGTTAACAATTGCGCTTGAAAACAAAGACATTACGTTCTTTAATCAAGTAGCTGCTAACATGGCTGAAAAACTTGAGTTAAGTACTGAAGACTTAGCAGGTGCGTTACTTTGTTTAGCGCAGCAACAATCACCAATCAAGGTTGAAGAAGTTAAAGTTCAACCGCGTGGCGAACGCAGCGAACGTGGCGACCGTCGTCGCAACGAACGTGGTGATCGTGGTGGTGAGCGTTCTGCACGCGAGCGTAAACCTCGTGAACCGCGCGAGCCGCGTGAGCGCAACAGCCGCAGCATGGGTCCTATGGATACTTACCGTATCGAAGTAGGTCGCGAGCACGGTGTACAAGTTAAAAACATTGTTGGTGCGATTGCTAACGAAGCTGATATCTCAAGCAAGTTTATTGGTGATATTCGCTTACACGACAGCCACAGCACAGTACAGTTACCACAGAACATGCCAAAAGATGTGCTTGATCACTTCCAAAAGGTATTTATCTGTAAACGTCCTATGAATATGACGCTAACACAAGACCAAGGTCCTGCTGCTCCTCGCGCAGAACGCCCAAGTGGTGACCGTGGTGATAAAAAGCGTAACTTCAAAGACCGTGGTGAAAAACGTGGTGGCCCTCGTAAAGAGCGTCGTCCAGTGAGCTTCACAGCTAACTAATTGAAGCTGTAAGCTGTAAGCTGTAAGCTGTAAGCTGTAAGCTGTAAGCTGTAAGCTGTAAGAAATAAAAACCCTTGTCATTCGAATGACAAGGGTTTTTTTATAATTAATCGTACAACAATTTACTTTCAGCCTGTTCTATAGATTTATATTGTTTAATAATCCACAAGGATCTTCTTTCAACTTTTTTCTTCCAATAAGTATCTACTTTACTAGGTTGAGGGTACTTCAAGCGTGCAATAACTTTTGCATAAAATTCTAAATCATATATTTGAGGCTTAAGATTACAGCAAAGAGCAATATAGCCATTCATTGAAGTACCAAAAAATGCCATTGATAAATAACTTTCTGCTATTACTTTTTTACTCAGCTTAATACTCACCAGCAAAGCTATTATTTGTTCTTCAATCTTTCGAGAGACGTTTTTATCATAGCGACCAGTTACAGTTCGAACAAATTGCTGCTCAATCGTACTAGCACCTTGAATATTTCCTCTAAAAGTACTGAAAAGGGCCCTAATAATCCCATAAAAATCTACTCCATAATGGATGTTATTTCGCTTATCTTCTCCTAAGTATAAACAATGGATTAAACGCTCATCAAAGTTTTGGTGTCTAATATTCGCTACTTCTAAACAAAGGTTAAAATATTCTCTTGTTTTACGTATGTTTAAAATATAAAACAGAAAAGAAATTAAAAGGAAAGGCAAAGATATTATCAGATACAAGATTCTTAAAATGGTATTCGTTGCCAAACTGAAAGTCCTTCTTGATCAGCTACAAAAGAATTAAACGTCCCTTTGAGAATACTCTTATTAACTTTTAGAGTAAAAAAGTTTGTTGATTCACGACCTTTGCCACGCTCATTAACATGGATATGAACAAGGTCTTTGCTAAAGTAATTTTTTTCGTAAACACCTGTTAGACTTCCTCTTGACCTATGTTCACCAACATACGCCCTCTCTCCAGTAGAAGAAATTTCATATATCTTTTCCACTGTTCCATACAAGTGATTTCCTTCTCTCCAAATAACAGCCACATATTGCAGAACCATATTTTCGTAAGGTTTATATGCTGTTTTTTCAGTGGTCATATCAAAATACCACTTACCAGATATATTTTCTAAGCCAAAGCATTTTTCACGAACCCAAAAAAAGAAAACAGCTAAGAAAACACCACCAATTATTGTAGATAGAGTACCAACAAAAAAACTCTCTAAAACCCCCATTTTATCTCCCTATTTAATGAAGCTTCGAACAAAATCAACAATATTTTAAAGCCTCAAGCTGGATTGCTGAGGCTTTAAAACTTAATCATTATGAACCAATGGCTGGGTATGCGTAGCTTGATTGTAGACCTAGTGGGATACCTAAGCCCCAGTACGCGAGTAAGAAGATGCTCCAGCCGATTAAGAAGGCGATTGAATACGGTAACATCATCGCAATTAATGTGCCGATACCTGTGCCTTTAACATACTTTTGGCAGTACACTACAACCAGTGGGAAGTATGGCATCAGTGGCGTGATGATATTCGAGCTTGAGTCACCTACACGATACGCAGCTTGCGTTAAATCAGGTGAAATGCCCAGTTGCATCAGCATTGGAACAAAGATTGGCCCTAACAGCGCCCATTTTGCTGAGCTTGAGCCAACAAATAGGTTCACAAACGCCGTTAAAAAGATAATACCTACCACAGTGACTGAGCTTGGCAGTGCCATTGCTTTAAGTAGCTCTGCACCTTCAATCGCAAGTAATGCGCCAAGGTTTGATTTACTAAATGCGGCAATAAATAACGCACAGAAGAACGCCATAACAATATAGTAAGCCATACCGCTCATAGCTTTACTCATGGCATCTATCATATCTTTAGAACTTTTGAAGGTACCCACTGCAAAACCGTAGACGGCGCCTGGGATCCAAAACAGTAAGAAAATAAGCGGTACAATTGATTGCATTAACGGTGAGCGGAAGTTAGTTAATGAGCCATCGCTGCTTCGCATGGCTGAATCGGCTGGGGCCGAAACAAACCAAAGTAAAGCAAGGCCTGCAATCATCACTGTGCTTGCAATATAAAACGCTCGTTTTTCGTCACTGCGCGCTTCATCAAAGGCAGGTAAATCTTGTGTGTCACCATCAAGTGGCGTGTTTTGTAAACGCGGCTCGATGATTTTATCTGTGATATACCAGCCTAATAAGATAATAAATAGGCTCGAAGCCGAGGTGAAAAACCAGTTATTAAGCGGGTTAATCGCCATATCTGGGTTAATAATTTGCGCCGCACTTTGCGTAAAGCTTTGTAGTAACGGGTCAATGCCTGATGGAATAAAGTTTGCGCTAAAGCCACCACTTACCCCAGCAAACGCTGCTGCAATACCGGCAAGCGGGTGACGACCCATCGCATAGAAAATAACCCCAGCCAATGGGATAACTAATACATAACCGGCATCAGTGGCGGTATGACTGACAATCGCCACTAAAATAATAGAAGGCGTTAAAAGCTGTTTTGGCGTTACTTTTAACATTAATTTGAGGCCAGTGTTGATGAAGCCTGAATGCTCAGCAACCCCGACACCTAACATAGCAACGAGTACCACACCAAGCGGGGCGAAGCTGGTAAATGTTTTCACCATCGACGATAAGAAGGTGGCTAATGAATCACCCGCAAGTAAGTTATTTACAACTATGGCTTCGCCTGTGCGTGGGTCTATAGCGTCAAATGTGGTGCCCGAAAAGAGCCAAGATAAAAACCAAATTAATAGCATAGCGACTAAGAAGATAATCGCCGGATCGGGCAGTTTATTACCCACCCTTTCAATCGTATTTAGAAAACGTGCTATCGCACCGCTTTGTGCTTGCACATCATTATTGTTATTCATTTTCAAATTCCCTAGAAAAAATTCTCGTTAACCTTAACGTATCTAAGTAATAAGGTAAATTTTAAGTTAATAGCTTTACTGATAAAGCTAAGGTCTAGCTGTAAAAAAAGCGACACAGGTCGCTTTATAAATTTGGTTTAGATACTAAGTTAAGCTGCTAGCGCTTTAACTTCATCCCACAGACGCACAACAAGCTCTTTATCTTCTTCGTTTAGCTCACCATTGCGGTAAGCTTTAACTAAGCTTGATTCTACTTGATTGTTAAGCTCCTCAATTGACAAGTTTAATTCTTCTACTTGTGCATAACCTACCGCTAAGTCAAAGTGACCACGTAAATAGCCGCCCGCAAACAGTTCGTCGTCAGTCGCTTTATCAACTAAATCATCAAAATATTGCTGCGCTGCATCAATATAACTTACTAAACTCATTGTTACTTCTCCTCTGGGTGCAGCCCATCTTGATGACCCACTGCATACATAATATGGTCATTAAAACCGGTGGTTACGCGTATATAACCACTTAATTCATCGTCTAACTCACTATCGCCGGTATCGGCAATCAGCGGTCGGCCATTTAGGGCCTGTAATTTAGTTTTAGTCGCCACTACAATAATATTGTCACGACCAATAGCACGAATAAGTGCAGGGCTTAATTGCTGATTTCCTCTGCCAAATATATGGCCTTGGCCACCAATTAAGGTAATCACTAATTTAGTCGCTTTACCTTCGGTAAGCTCAAGTAATTGCTGAGCCGTTAAATCCTGTGCAACGAGTTCTTGATCAGCCACTAAATCAACACCTAACAAGGTATTTTCAAGGCCCATTTCTTCCATTATTGCAGCCACGGTTGAACCACTGCCCATCACATATAAACAGTCTTCATCCATTTCACTAACAACATAAGCCGCAATATCAGCAAGGACTAATTCATCCGTTTCTTTGCCGCCATTTTTAACTGCTTGCACATAACGCACTTCACTAGGTACTTGCATTTCACCATAGCGCTTAGCTTTTACCGTGCCTTCGCGAAATGCCTCTTCGTCGATATCCATCACATCTGCATCACCAAGGCTTACAAGCTCACCTTTTACTAACATTTCGACAACGCGACCTGCTGCCTTTGGAGTAATCGCATAAACACCAGAGTGTATTTTACAGCCAGCAGGAATACCCAACACAGGTGTGCTATCACCAACTGCGTGACAAATGTTGCGAGCAGTGCCGTCACCACCAGCAAATAAAATAAGATCGACACCTTGCTCGACCAATAGCTTGGCTGCCTGCTCTGTATCATCAGGGGTAGTGATTTCATTTGTTTGGTAAATGACGTGAGTATTAAAACCAAGCTGGCTTGCCGTTTGCTCACCCATTTCACCGTTTACAGTGTAAATGGTTAACTCATCTTGATGTGCAAGCAGAACCTCAAGTGCCGCTCGGGTGCGTAAGTTTGCTTTTGGCTCTGCGCCAAGTTGCATTGCCTTTGCTGCGGTATCTGCCCCATCACTGCCCTTGAGTGCCACACTGCCACCTAAGCCGGCAACCGGATTAACAATCAAACCTAATTTAAACTGCATCAGCTAAAACTCCTGGGTTGCTATGAAAATCGCGCTGCCACGTAAACTGTGCAGCGGATAATGGCCATGGGGTGTTATAAAAATCGCTCAATGCTTTAAGTAACGCCTCTGTGCGCTGATTAAAGCCAGATGCTAATAGATCCAATACTTGCTGATGAACCCGCGCTTGAAAGTCAAATCGGCAGGTTTGCTCGCCATTAAGATTATCAACCGATACATTAAAATCGAAACCCGCAGCTGTACTGAGCGCCCACTCAATGGCTTGCGGTTTTACTTCAACCGCTTCAAATTCAGCTTGCTGGTGTTTATCACGGCCATCTGGGCAATACCAATAACCATAATCTTCTTTTAACCGGCGTGCCTCTCCTGCCACCAGCCAATGGGCAATCTCATGCAAGGCGCTGGCATAAAAACCGTGGGCAAATACAATTTGATGATAAGGCGTTTGCTCATCAGCAGGCAGGTAAATAGGTTCATCATCACCTTTTATCAAACGTGTATTATGACTTTGATAAAAGGTGTTTTCAAAAATAGTGATTAAGTCAGCAATCTGATGCATACGGCTTGAATTCGTCTCGTTAAAAGCGTCACTAAAAACGAGGCGAATTGTACGGACTTTTCAGCCTAAAGTAAAAGCAACCGCCCTCAGTTACAGGTATTTTGCGATATCAACATCATCAATTTGCTCTGGGTTTAAATAGCGCTTTGCATACTCAAGGTAAATACCTGACGTTAAGAACAATTTGAATACATCTTCATCAACATGCTGATCGGCCACCATCTTGGCTAAAATATCAATGGCAACACTCAGCGGCTTGGCTTTTTTGTAGGGTCTGTCGGCTGCGGTCAATGCTTCAAATATATCAGCAAGCACCAACACGCGTTCAGGTATCGATAAATCATCCGCAGACAACTTACGCGGATACCCCGTGCCTTTTAAAGTTTCGTGGTGAGTCGAGGCATAACGTGGCACACGGGCTAATTCTTCAGGAAACGGCACATTATCGAGCATACGTATAGTACTAATAATGTGCTCATTAATTTTAAATCGGTCTTCACTTGTTAAAGTACCGCGCTGAACCTGTAAGTTATATAACTCTCCTAAGTTATATTTATACTCTGGAATATCTACTTTTATCCCTAACCGTTCATCATAGTGAATTGGTTTATCGTGGGCAATCAAATGCTCAGGCTTATCAGAAAGTAGCTTTTCAGTTACAGGGAGTTGCTCATCATTGCTATGAACTCGCAGCTCTTCGATTGGTGAAAGGCCTATTTTATCGTCAAAATAGCGCTGCCAAGTAATAGTGCTGAGCGCTTCTAAACGCTCAAGGCTAGCTTCATCCATAAACTCGCCCCCGACATTACAAGTAGCGATAAACGAAAAATCACTCCGCAGCTCTGCTTGGCGTTTAGTAAGTTCAGCCTCAAGCTCTGGCTGCTTTTCGGGTGTGGCTTGCAATGCTTTTAGATAAGCGATTTCTGCATCTCGCCAAAGTACTTCAAAACGTGTACGCACTTCGTGTATACGGTTGTATATTGTTTCTAACTTAGTGCCTTTATCTACGATATGCTCTGGCGTGGTAATTTTACCGCAGTCATGTAGCCACGCTGCGAGACTAAATTCTCTTAGCTCGTCTTTATTTTTAAACGCAAACTCTTTAAAAGCATGTTCATTTGAGTTTGAAGCTGCTTTGGCTAGCATAATGCCAAGCTCTGGTACCCGTTCGCAGTGCCCTGCTGTATAGGGAGACTTATCATCGATAGCCTGTGCGATAAGCTCAATAAATGACTCCATTAAGGCCTTTTGCTTTTGCTCATGTTGCTGAATCGATTGACTCATTTGCACCATAGAGCGAGATAGGTTGTTAATTTCTTTAATACTGCTTTTTAGCGTAGAAACTTGGTCAAATTGACGCCGTTTAATCTTTAAGTTTTCGCCCTCTAAGGTCTTAATTGGTGCAACGATAGGTGAGGCAAAAAACCACGACACCGGTAAAACCATAATTAAGCATGCGGCAGTGATAAAAATAGAAAGCTTAATTTTCTCGCGAGTAGAGCTTAATACACCTTCTTTGGGCACCACTATCGCTAGGAAATCGCTATTATCGCCCATCTCAGAAAGCGGGGTGATATATACGTACTTTTCAACTCCATTAAGAGTCATCAAACGTAAATGGGCAAAGTTTGTTTTATCTTTAATTAAGGTTAAAAATTCAGGGTAAGGCACGGTGCCAATCACTTGTGGTTGCTGATTGGGGTCGCTTCCTAACCATTTACGCTCAAGTGCTGCAATATACGAATCTGGCAGTTGCTCTATTGCCATATCAATTAAATCTTTAAGCGCTGCATCCTCAGGGTGAAACAGTAAATGCAGCGTATCGGGTAAAAGGTCATGGCTGTAACTATCAAGCTGATTATATTGAACCCCATCGATAAAAAACTGCTTTTGGGTGTATTTAAACACCGCCTCGTTATCTAGGCCTGCAAAGACCCGCCCTTGGCTTACCGCATCAAGTACCGCTTTTGTACTTGGCAGCTCAACAATGTCGATGTCGGGAAAGTGCTCTTTGATCACTTTGATCACCGACCAACCTTCGCCAATTGCAAGCTGCTTACCCGCCAACTGCTTCATGCTAACAACTGGGGGCGTACCATGTGCAGTAATAATACTAAATGGTAAGGTTGCCATGGTTTGGCTCATAATACCAAGCGGCTCATTGGCAGGCGTTTTAAAAATAGGCTGAATAACATCTATTTCTTTTTTAGCAAATTGATTCAAAAACTCAGACCAAGTAAACCCATTGATAAAGGTCACTTTAATGCCGAGCATATTGGCCAAGCCATTAATGTAATCAATGCTATAGCCTTTGGGGTTACCGCCAACACTAAAATCCATTGGCGGCCAATTAGTTTCGTTTGAAACACTTAAATAAGGGTACTTAGCCAAGACACTTTGCTGGGCCTCAGTCAGAGGAAGTTTTTCAAGCGTTGGCAGAAGTAAGCTATGCTTTTGTTGGTTAGAGGCGACAATTTCACCGTCTTTATTATAAATATACAGCTCACTTAAATACTGGCTGCTCATTTTACTTTGCTGTTTGCTTAGGTACTCTGAAATGCTCGATAAGCTAACGTCTAACGCCAACACACTATTTTCGCTTGCTGACTTTATCGAATAGGTTTGCCCTGGTGCTTGCAGGTGGGTAAAGAAGTATGGTTTGGTTTTATTGACACGGGTAGAGTTTGCTTGCTTAAACCACAAACGCTCTCGGGGGTCATAGCTGGTACCTTTTGTTTGAGAGATGCGTAAATTAAATTGCTGGTCAAAATAATGAGTGTGCTGAACTCGATCTGCCCCTTCATCGGTAATATGGATCACCACCCAGCGATCAGCTTCGATGGCTTGCAGCTGTTGGCGAACTATTTCACTACTCTCTAAATTAATTAATTCGTAAAAGTCACCATTTTCATACCCCACATATAAAGCATAAAACAATGGATTGAGCTGCATGATTTCACTCATGACATTTCTCAGTTCACTTTTATCTTCATTGTTGGCACTGATAAGACTACCGTTTTGTACCATCACACTTAAAGTGTTTTCAGATTTTTCGTTCACACCGGTCAGATAATCAGCGACAGAGCCTGTGGCTAAATTAAAGTTTTTGACACTGGCTTCTAACGCCATTTTTTCACTGAAATAATATTGCAAACTGATGGCAATTAACGCGGTGAGTGAGGTTGCTAATACGAACACAGCAACAACGGTAAGACGAATCGAAAAACGAATTTTTTGTTTGAGTTTTTGAAAAGCAGATACCAGCACTTATGCATCTCCTTGCAATGCTTTGTTCGTAAATAATATTAGCTTGTATAATATGTATACACCAATAACTTTGTATTACAAACAAAAACACTGCAATATTAGCCTAAAGCATAAGCAAATAATTATCTTAGATATTTTTGAATATCGACCGAATCGATTTGCGACTCATCTAAAAACTGTTTTGCATATTTTAGGTATATGCCTGAGGTTAAAAATAGCTCAAATACATCACGATCAATATGCTCGTCATCGACCATCTTCGCTAAAATATCAACGGCAACACTCAGAGGTTTGGCTTTTTTATACGGCCTATCTGTCGCAGTTAGAGCCTCAAAAATATCAGCCAGCACTAACACTCGTTCAGGTATTGATAAATCTTTTGCAGTTAATTGGCGAGGATATCCAGTACCTTTTAATGTTTCATGATGTGTCGAGGCATAGCGTGGGATCCGAGCAAGCTCTTTCGGAAAAGGAACATTAGAAAGCATGCGAATAGTACTGATAACATGTTCATTAATTTTAAACCTATCCTCAGCAGTAAGCGTACCGCGTGAAATAGATAAATTATAAATCTCACCTAGATTGTATTTATACTCAGGGATTGTCATTTTTATCCCTAAATCAGGTTCGTAATCAATGGCCTTTTCATGAGGAATTAAATCACTTGGTTTATCACTCAATAGTGATTCTTCAACAGGCAAAGTTTGATCTTTAAGGTTTACCATGCGCAACTCTTCAAGTGGCGATAAACCAAGACTAGCATCGAAGTGACGATACCACTTGATGCTGGCAATCTGATGTAAACGATTTAATTGCGACTCATCCATAAACTCTCCGCCGACATTACATGCCGCAATAAAGCTAAAATCTGCATGCAACTTTTCAATCTCAGCGTCTAATTGCTGTTGTAACTGCTGTTTTTGTTCTGGGTTTACAAGCAGTTTTTCGTAGTAGTCTAGTTTTGCATCTCGCAGCAGTACTTCAAAGCGCATACGAACTTCATGAATTCGGTTGTAAATTGTTTCAAGCTTAGTGCCTTTATCAACAATATGTTCTGGCGTAGTAATTTTACCGCAGTCATGCAACCATGCTGCTAAACGAAACTCTCGTCGTTCATCTGGGGTTTTAAAACTAAACTCAGAAAACGCCTCATCCTTTGAATCTGATGCTGCATCAGCAAGCCAAATACCGAGCTCTGGCACCCGCTCACAATGCCCTGCCGTGTAAGGTGATTTATCATCAATTGCTTGCGCTATAAGCTCAATAAAAGATTCCATTAACGCTTTTTGCGAGTTTTCATGCTGCTCAATTGAGCGACTCATATCAACCATAGAACTGGCTAAATAATGAATCTCTAGAATATGGCTCGAAAGTGTAGAAACCTCATTGTAATCACGCTGTTGGATTTTTTTATTTTCGCCCACCAATTTCAAAATAGGATTAACAATCGAAGATGCAAAAAACCACGATACGGGCAAAAGTAACAATAAACATAACCCTGTGACTAAAATTGAGATTCTGATTTTCTCTTTAATAATTGCTAGCACATCTTCTTTCGCAACTAGCACTGTAAAGTAATCCACTTCATCAGAGTGCATATCGCCACTAAGTGGCAATGGCACTACAAACATATATTTTTCTTGACCATTTTCGTGCACATCAAGCATTTTACCGAACTGTTGCTTTTTATTGGCAAGCCCAGGTTGTTGCTCATCAAGTCGAATAAGCGCAGATAAGTCGTCGAATGTTCGTTGCTGACTTTGATTACGACTTGCTGCGATGATTTCGCCATCACCCCGGTAAACATACATTTCAGAAGAAACTAAGTACTGCATTTTAAGTTGTTGCTCTACAAGAAAGTGGCTCAAACTGGAGCTGGCTATATCAAGTGCAAGTACATCACCTGTGTCTGCTGACTGTATTGAATAGGTATAGCCCGGCATTTCTAATAGATTAAAAACATACTGCTCAGACTTTGAGACTGAGTCACTAGAGGCCTCCTTAAACCACTTTCGGGTACGAGGATCATAGTCAGTTTTTTCTTCGTTGACTCTAATAACCGAAAGGCTTTCATCCAAGAATAACTTTACGGTTTTGCGAGCATCACCTTGCCCGGAGACTTTATAAATCAACCAGCGCTCCAAAGGCCGGACTTGAAAACTAGCGGGTAAGGTTGCATCACCTTTTAAATTAATTACTTGCAGCATATCACCATTTTGATGCGCAAGAATTAATGAGTAAAAATCCGCATGTCGACTTAGTACCTCTATCAACACATTACGCAAGGTGTCTTTATCCTTGCTATCTTCAGAAAAGAGTCGAGTATCATGGATCATTACGCTGAGCGTATTATCAACCCGATGATTTATTCTCGAGATATGGTCTGCTATTTGTTGACTGGTCTGCTTAAATTGGTCCGTTTTTGTCTGCAGTACAAACTTTTCACTAAAGTAATAATGGAGACTAATTGCCACAATCCCTGTTAATAAACTTGCCAAGGCAAACACCAGTAACACACTGACGCGAATTGAAACTTTAAAGCCCTTAGGTTGGCCTGGTAGCATATTGCGGCTCCTTGCATGCTGAATATACCTATCTAGGTATAAAATAAAAATAAAAGTGAAATCTAAAACAACTTATTTAGACAGACTCGCTAGATTTTAACGACCAGTTGATTGCGACCAGCCTCTTTGGCTTCGTATAACGCTGAATCAGCTCGAGCAATAACAGACTTTTGAAGCTCCTCACGCATAACTGTCAAACCAAAGCTTGCTCTTATTGATAAAGACATATCATTTAGATGTAACGGCTCAGCATTCAGTGTTTCAATCATTTTATTGACAATTATCGTCGCATCTTCAACAGAACAAAGCGGCAACACAATTACAAACTCCTCTCCTCCAAAACGATAAACATCGTCAGAAGCTCTCAAAGACTTTGTAAGGAATGTTGAAAACTTTTCTAGCACAGCGTCGCCAACTTCGTGCCCATGGGTGTCATTAACACGTTTAAAGTAATCAATATCAGCTAAAACAACGCATACTTGTTTTGATTTATATTGATTTTCTTTACTGAGTTTTTGGTAATGCTCATAAGTATTATCAAACGCTCTGCGGTTAGGTAACTGTGTAAGCGCATCTTTCAAGGCCTGCTTTTTCATTTCTTGAGCTAATTGACCTAATTGCGTATTACGTACAAATAGCTCACGACGAATAATGTGTTCATGGGCAGCCATGATCGATCCCGCTAAATTAGCCGCTATGTGAGCTAAAATAACCACATAAAAAGAATGCAAATTTATATCTTTATTAAAATAAATAACGGAAATAGCCAAACAGCTATAAAACACACCTAATAGCGCTGATAGTTTCAAAGAGAGCAAAGTCGAGAAGTAAAATGTAATCAATACAATGACATCAAAAAACATATGCAATATATAATGACGCTCATAGGTGATAACCATAAATTGCATATTCAAAAACATAAATATCATAAAGGCGATGACCATCTTTATTAACTGCTTCGGTGACTTTACAAAACTAATACCAAAAGCAGCGCTAACGCATACAAATACAGTGATAGTTCTGCCAATCAAAGCAATATCAGGCCAGAAATCTGGCTGAATAATCATCTTATCGAAAAAAGTGACGAGCATAGTCACAACGGCGATTATACATGCAAGAAATTGAGCAAGCTTTTTATCTTGCACCAATTTACTTTGTATAAACAACAACTCAACCTGTTTCGACTTGAACTGACAAGCATAACGGTTAATAGTCATATCTTTGTTTAATAACTTTGCAGCATAAACGCCCATAAATGTGCCTACAACAAAAGGGAGAATGAGAAGTGTTGAATTAAAGAGCAACAACTCTATTATAGAAGGAAGAGATTAGAATTGAACTAGTTATTTTGTATAAAAATAACACATTTTAACCAGCACAATATAAGTAGGGACAAACGAAGTATTAATGAAATACTCCGTAATTATGTTAGGAAATCTCTTTTCCTGCCTCATCACATACAACAATATCGGTTTCTTTTAATGCTTGATTGATCCAGGTTTGCAACACAGGGCATGCTAGCACATACTGGCAATAAGCTTGTGCTGCACTCGATAGCTCCACCTGATAGGTTTTAAAACGCAACACCACAGGTGCAAACATCGCATCAACAATAGAAAACTCGCCAAATAACCACGCATTAAGATAACGCTGCTGCTGAGCCGAAAAAATCTCATCGATACGTGCGATATCTTTTTTAGCTTGCTCTGATAATTCAACATGCCTTTTAGCGCGAATGTTCATCGGCATTTCATTGCGAAGTGCAGCAAAACCAGAATGCATCTCGGCAGCTAGACTGCGCGCTTTTGCTCTTTGGGCTATTTCACTAGGCCAAGCTGCACCATTTAGATAAGCATCATTGATATATTCACAAATAGCGAGTGAATCCCACACGATTAACTCAGCATCAATAAGTGCCGGCACTTTTTGCACTGGAAACTTACTTTTTAATGCTTCATAAAACTCAGGCGTATCTAAAACCAACTGTTGCTCTGTAAAAGAGATATTGAATTTACTCAGTAAATACCACGCTCTTAATGACCAAGTTGAGTAATTTTTATTGCCAATAAATAATTGCATTGCGCTTCCTTTAACGTTTAGATTAGGCTCACTATAAAACAGCAATTGGGTAATTACTCGCCAATTGTTTTTATGCTACCTATAAGTAAAGTTGATACATTATGGATATTGATGCCCTCAGGACTTTTTGTGCCTTTGTTGATACAGGCAGTTTTACCCGCGCTGCAGCACAGATTTGCAGAACCCAATCTGCGGTAAGTATGCAAATGAAAAAGCTTGAACAAGACATTGCAAGCCCCCTATTTGAAAAGCAAGGTCGTCAACTGGTGCTAACTCATCAAGGCCACCAGCTAGCAAGCTATGCAAAACAATTGATAGCGCTTCGTGATGAAGCGTTTAAGCAATTAAAAGCAGGCACAGGCAATATGCGCGTACGCATAGGTTGTCCTGACGACTATGCCCACTCTTTACTACCAGAGCTTGTTGGTGCCTTACATCAACAGTTTAATGCGCTAGATTTACAAATAAGCTGCGCCCCAAGTACTGAGCTTAGAGCCAAGCTAGACCAAGGTATGCTCGATTTAGTGATTGCCACTCGCTCGCCAGACAGCGAAGAAGGTTACTTATTACAATCAAGCCAAGGCGTGTGGGTGAAAAGCCCCGCTTTTGAGATTAACGATTCAACCCCACTTCCTATCGCCTTGTTTCAACGAGACTGTAAGTTTCACCAAGCCAGTATTGAAGGCCTTTTAAAGGCCGAACGCCGTTTTAATATTATTGCCTGTTGTGGCTCAGCGGGAGCGTTACATGGCTTGATTAAACAGGGACTGGCAATTGGCAGTATGGCGCGAATCAGCATGCAATCAGGTGTGGAAGAAATCAGCGATACCTCACTTCCGATACTGCCTGTCATTGATATCGTCCTGCTTTACGGTAATCATGCCCACAACCCGCTAAGTCATGAAAAAATTAAACAGCTTGTGGAAATAATTAAGGCATAAAGACCATATCAAGCTAAAGAAGCTTTACTAACTTACGAGTTCTATTAGGCTCTGTAAGGTATAAAAACTCTGTTAAATCATGGGCACTGTTGATCAGCATATGTTGCTTAGGTTGAGTTAATTGCCAACTTTCGGTTGCGGCAGTTGCCAAATCGATACGCTGGAAATTAATAGTATCAGCATGCTCCATAGTGACCGCTAATTGCTGGTTGCTTACAGATATACCAATGATGTCATTGTTAGCTGCTTGCCAAACAGTCTCAATATCTCCTCGGCTATTAACTCGAAACACTTCGTTGCTATTTGAAAAATAGATCTGGTCTTGCTCATCTAAATCCATGCCATAGCAGCTTAAACGTTTCCCTGAGCCTGTGAATGGTGTCAACTTTAGGCTTGTTAAATCGAATTTAGCCGGATGAAACGTCTGTCCATCCTCTGCTCGATACGAAACTAAAATCGCGTCTTGATTGTGATACATTTCTCTCAAATAGAAAGAATGATTGCCGTGAGGAATTGTTTCATAAGTGCCACTGCTTAAATCAATTTTAAACAATGTATCTTTACTTGCGGTGTACACCTGTCGTGCGTCCTGGCTCCAAACAATGCCAAATAACTCATGGTTATCAGGATTAGCAAAAATGCGCGTTTGCTTGCCATTATCGTATAAAAATAATTGTTTTAATCCAAAACGATGTGACTCAAAAGCAAATTTCGTTGAGTCTGGCGAAAACACGGGTAGAAAGTCGATTGATGAGGTATCAACGAGTTTGGTCAATTTGTCAGGGGTGGCGCGTGTTTGGCTAACAATATCTACATCAACATTCACTAACTCCATCAAAATGGCTTCAGCGTCTGGTGTGTACTGGGCATCACGAATTATTTGATAATTATTAAATGAAATTAGCTGAAGCTCACCATCTAGCTCTAGATTAATAAGCTGATTTCGTTGACTAATCAATAGCGCTTGATTGTTCGGGTGCCAACTTAACCCTTGAATACCGTTTTCTATGATAGCAATAGTTTGTATTTTTTTACTGGCAAGGTCGAGTACATCAATACGGTATTTGTTTTGACCCGCTTCAATCCCCATTGCGACTTTACGGCCGTCTTTCGATAACGCATTAACGAGTAACCAATCTTGCTGTGTAGCGGCTAGTAAATGTGCCTTTTGTTTAGACTCTAAGTTGAGTGAAACCAGTCGAGTATCGTTGTTTAGTTTATCTTTTTCTATGTAATAGAGCAGCTTATCAGCATGCCAATCGATATGGTGACTGGTCAGAACGGTGTCATTTAAAACACTCACCGTCGCTTGTTCTAATGGCTGAAATTTCGATAAATCAATGCTTAATGTGTTCAGATATTGTTTCTGCTCTGCGCTTTTCACAAACGCAATCGCATTATCGGAGTTAGACCACCCCAAAGCGTAGTAGCTTGCTGCGTCTTCAGTTAGCCTCACCTCTCGCTCAGTCGCAAGCTCTTTAATCCAAATCTGCTGACTTCCTTTATTACCTCGAACAAAAGAAAGGTACTTACCACTATGTGAAAGTGACAAATTAGCTTCATTTAGTTCACTCGAAGTGAGTGGCATCAGTTGGGTAAAGTGAGCATTATCTTGTTGCTTAGGGACTAGTTGCCACGCAATAGCGATAAGGCTTACTAGTAAAACAAACAGCAACCCAAGATGTTGCGATTTTAGTTTTTTGCTTTGCCCCTGTGTTACTTTTTCAAGGCTATAACCGCGCTTAGGGTGTGTAATTATATACTGCGGATTTTTGGCATCTTCTTGGAGTGCTTTTCGTAGCAATGCGATACAACGCTGTACAGAACTTGGGTTGTAGGTAGCATTAGGCCACACTTTTGCAAAGATTACTTCTTGGCTTACAACTTCACCTTTATTTAAATAAAGGGTATGTAATACATCCATGACCTTTGGCTCGACTATTTGCTCATAATCTTGCGATGAAATTAAACATCGACTCTCATCAATTGCAAATTTGCCGATTCGATAACGCGCCACTTACTTCTCCAATAAATATTTACGAATCAAAGATTAAGGTTTTCTTAAGAGAAACTCAAGCGTTACTCCATTGTCACTTTGCTCTGGCTATTGGATTGTTTTTGCTATCTCAAAATAGGTAATAAAAACAATGTATAAATATTTATCAACGCTCACTATTTTCATCAGTGCTTTTTTAATTTTTCAAATTCAGCCGATGCTTTCAAAGCAACTTCTACCGCAATTTGGTGGTGGTGCTTCTATCTGGTCAGCAAGTTTAGTGTTTTATCAAGTCATGTTACTTATTGGCTATTTCTATGCGCATGGTATGGGTCGCTTTCATATTAAGTTGCAGGTAGTCACCCATATAGTTTTAGTCAGCTTTGCCACACTCATTGTTGTGACAGAATTTGCAGCCCCAAATCTCACAAATTGGCCGCCTACGCTTGCGGTGTTTGTTAATTTATTTATAGAAATTGGTCCAATATTTATTCTACTGAGCGCTACCAGCGTTCTTTTACAAAGATGGTATGTGCAAACTGCTTCAGCACAGGTGCCTTACCATTGGTATTCCATCTCAAACTTGGGTTCTTTAATGGCGTTAATGAGCTACCCACTCGTTTATGAATTACTATTTTCTTTAGAGCAGCAAACTACTTACTGGCTATTTGGACTCATCAGCTACTGCTTGTTATTAGCACTTCTTGTAATATTTTTACTAAAAAAAGCACCCGATTTATCAAGAGCATCTATTCAGACTAGGCATATCACGCTATTAAAAGGTAAAGGTCAATGGCTGTTATTAAGTGCCTTAAGCTCGGCCATGTTGGTATCTACCACGCATATGATCAGCACTAATATTCCACCCATGCCATTACTTTGGTCGTTACCTCTTGTAATTTACTTGCTCACCTTTAGTTACACGTTTGCCAACAAAGTAAATTATCAGCGTCATGTGTGGGCATATGCGTTTATATTTTCGGCTTTTACAGGCCTGCTGATGTTTTATTTTGGCAGCTTATTCAATGCCCTAGCCCAGCTTATAATTTACAGCTTTATTCTATTAACCGCCGGTATGGTCTGTCATGGTGAGCTGAGAAACAAAGCCCCTGAAAACGAGCAATTTACCGTTTTTTATTTTTATATCGCCCTTGGCGGTGTGTTAGGTTCGCTTTTCAGTACGCTCGTTGCCCCATTGCTATTTGTCCAGATTGACGAGTATTTACTTACATTAGCGGTTATCTTTAGTTTTGTGTGTTACTACCAAACAAAAGCTAAAACAAAGACAAACCAGCTCAAATTCACTCTCATGACCAGCTCAGTTACTTGGTTAGCATGCTATTGTTTTTTAGCGGTAAACTTTAACCAATATAACATTGCCACTAGCCGCAATTTTTATGGCTATTTAGCGGTAAAAGATATAAACACTCAATCAATAAAAGAAAGGCGCTTAATTGACGGCACCACGATTCATGGCTCAGAGCCACTAAATCCAAACCAACAGTTTGAGCAAAGTTATTACCACCAGCATACTGGTGTCGCTAAATCACTTGCCATACTAAAGCAAAACAGCGCACTAAACATTGGCGTGATTGGTTTGGGTGCAGGCGTTTTAGCTCGGTTTGCAGACCAACAGGATAGTATTCACTTTTTTGAGTTAAACCCTGCTGTGTACGAGATGGCAAAGCGTTATTTCTCATATTTAGAAAACAGTGAAGCCAAGCTCACAGTCAGCTTAGGGGATGGTCGTATTGCGCTAAAAAATAATGCGAACGAAGTATTTGATGTTTTAATTATTGATGCATTTTCCAGTGATGTAATTCCTGCACATTTGCTAACCCAAGAAGCAATGTCACTTTATTGGCAAAGGCTCAATGAAAATGGCGTATTGATTGTGCATATTTCAAATAATCATATCGACTTACTGCCTGTATTACAGGCACATAGCCAACACTTTAATAAGGCTATGTTAAAGTTTAGCTATCAAGGCCATAGCCCATCAGACATAGGCTCAGACTGGGTGGTGCTAACTGATAATCAGGCTTTTTTAAATCGTGTATCTATCAGTGATTTGTCGCCTATTAAACGCTACCCACATAGCGAGCTGGCAATGTGGACTGATAGCAAACACAGCCTACTCCCTTTATTAAAATTCTAACAGGCATAAAAAAGCGCGATGATAATCATCGCGCTCATTAACTGCTTTTACTTTATTTAAGACTGCGCTTAAATCGAACCTTTGATTGGTCCATGTTCGTGGCTTACATGTGGGTTTTGACCACGTTGGCGCAATAAGTGATCCATTAAGGTAATCGCCATCATCGCCTCAGCAATAGGAATTGCACGAATACCCACACATGGGTCATGGCGTCCTTTGGTGATCATCTCTACCGCTTCGTTGCTGGTATTAATGCTGTTGCCCGGTATAGTAATGCTTGAGGTTGGCTTAAGTGCGATAGAGGCAATGATATCTTGCCCTGTTGAGATACCCGCAAGTACACCGCCCGCGTGATTTGATGTAAAACCATCAGGAGTTAACTCATCACGGTGCTCAGAGCCTTTTTGCTCAACCACATCAAAGCCATCACCAATTTCAACGCCTTTTACCGCATTAATGCTCATTAATGAGTGTGCAAGCTCTGCATCTAGGCGATCAAATACTGGCTCACCTAAGCCTACAGGCACATTTTTAGCAACCACTTTAACTTTAGCGCCTACCGAATCACCTTGTTTTTTTAGGTCGCGCATGTACTCATCAAGCGCTTCTAGCTTGCTGGTGTCTGGAAAGAAAAATGCATTATTTTCTACTTCATCCCAGTTGTAGTCTTCTGCTTTGATTGGTCCTAGTTGGCTCAAACATGCTCGAATTTCAATACCATGAAACTGTTTTAAGTATTTTTTAGCAATTGCACCTGCCGCTACACGAATAGCCGTTTCACGGGCAGAAGAGCGACCTCCCCCTCGGTAATCACGGATACCGTATTTATGCCAATAGGTATAATCGCCATGACCTGGACGAAACACTTCAGCGATTTTGCCGTAGTCTTTTGAACGTTGATCGGTGTTTTCAATCAGTAAACCAATGCTAGTGCCTGTGGTTTTACCTTCGAATACACCTGAAAGAATTTTTACTTCGTCACTTTCGCGGCGCTGCGTTGTATAACGACTTTGCCCCGGTTTACGACGGTCTAAATCAATTTGTAAGTCGGCCTCGCAAATTTCAAGGCCTGCTGGTGTACCATCAACAACGCCGCCTAATGCAACGCCGTGGCTCTCACCAAAGGTGGACACTTTAAATAGTTGTCCAATGCTATTACCTGCCATTAACTTTCCTCATTCCTAATGACTACTGAGACCGAGCCCTCAGGCTCGGCTTTTAAAATCTGCCGTTAGTCAGCAAAATACTTAACTAGTTGCTCTTTGCTGATCACAAACACACCTAATCCACCTTGCTCAAACTCAACCCACTCAAACGGTGCATTTGGATATAACGCTTCCATATGTACCATAGAGTTGCCGACTTCGACAAATAACAAACCGTTATCAGTTAGATGTTCAGCGGCTTCAGCTAAAATTGTACGCGTTACGTCTAGGCCGTCATGACCCGATGCTAAACCAAGTTCTGGTTCATGGTGGAATTCACGCGGTAAATCAGCCATATCTTCAGCATCAACATAAGGTGGGTTTGCTACGATCAGATCATATTTTTGACCCGGAACGCCACTAAACACGTCTGATTGAATTGGTAGTACGCGGTCATTGAGCATGTAATCGCTAATATTAATATCAGCAACTTCGAGCGCTTCATAAGAAATATCAACCGCATCAACTTGAGCATCTTCAAATGCTTGTGCAAGTGCAATGGCGATACACGCAGAGCCGGTACATAAATCAAGAATGCGCGTTACTGAGCTTGGCTCTTCTAACCAAGGTGCAAAGCGGTTGTTAATTAGCTCTGCAAATGGCGAGCGTGGAATTAACACGCGCTCATCAACATAAAACGGCATACCTGCAAACCATGCTATGTTGGTCAGGTATGGTACTGGCGTACAATCATTAATACGCTCTGCAATTAGTTCAGCTAAACGGTTTTTCTCGGTGCTGGTTAAACGCGCATGCATTAGCTCTTTTGGCGCGTCGATAGGCAAACTTAATGCGGGTAATAATAAGCTAACTGCTTCATCCCACGCATTATCTGTGCCGTGCCCAAAGAAAATACCACTGCTGGCAAATTGACTGGTTGTCCAACGTAACCAATCGTGCAACGTTGAAAGTTCTGCAATTGCCTCGTCTAAAATTGCATCTTCAATCTGGAAATGGTTCATGTATGTTCCTTAACTTTCAAAGTCTATTCTGACGCGTATTGTACCGTCTTTTCAGTTGGTTTTTACTCGATTTTTAGCGTTTTTTTGTTTAGACTGCCGCCATGAAAAAAGATCCCCACGCCAACAATCACATTAGCCCTGACGATATTGATTTATTTCGTCAGAGTATTAGTGGTGCCAAAGCCTTTAAACAAGACACTATTCGATTCACCAATAAGCCTAAAGTGTCACAAGCGAAGCAATTTTCCCAGCAAAAAAAGCAACATCAGGCAGAATTTTTCTTTTCTGATGAATATGTACCAGACATCGACACTCATGGCACTGTCAGTTATGTCAAGCCAGGTCATGATAGCTTTTTGGCAAAGCAACTTCGTCGTGGAGATTACCCACCAGATTTAACCCTTGATTTACATGGCTTAAATAAAGAATTAGCCAAAGATGAGCTGGCTGGATTAATTCATGAGTGTAAAAAACAGCACTACTATTGTGCCTGTATTGTGCATGGTATTGGTGAGCGCATACTCAAACACAAAGTGCCACAATATTTAGTACAACACCCTGATGTAATTGCTATGCATCAAGCACCTCTTGAGTTTGGCGGTAAAGGTGCGGTACTTATTTTAATTAATCTTCCACAAAGTGATGAGTTCAGACGCTAACGTCTTCTTATCATAAGGCCTAATGTGCATATTTTTTCGATTATTTTTCCACTGATTTTTATCGTTTTAAGTGGTTACATTAGCTCGCGTAGCAAGTTTTTATCGAAAGAGCACATAGCAGGGTTAAGCAAGTTTACCTTTTACATTAGCGTGCCTGCTTTTCTATTTTTGAATATGGCACAAGCCGATTTAAAAAATAGTGTTTCTGTTGCCGGCTTTTTAAGTTTTTATATTCCAGTATTAGCTATTTATGCCCTTGGCTATGTAATTGACCGGTATTTTATAGCAACGCAATCTGCACCATCGCGTCATGCTGTATTTGCTCTTGGCAGTAGTTACTCAAATACCGTACTGGTAGGTCTGCCTATTATTATTGCTGCTCTTGGGCAGCAAATGGTCGGCATTGTGTTTATGATCATCACTTTTCACAGCGCATTATTGTTTACCCTCACCTTTTTGCTCAGCGCTAAGTCGCAGCAAACATTCTCTTGGCGAGCGTTTGCTAAAAACATGCTACTGAACCCAGTCGTGTTGAGTATCAGTAGTGGCCTTGCTGTTAACCTATTTGGTTTTACACTTTTTGAAGATTTAGCAAATGGCCTGAGCTTACTTGCTAAACCCGCCATTGCGTGTGCGTTATTCGTGTTAGGGGCAAATTTGGTGTTCTATAAAGTTGCAGACAACTGGCAAGCCTCCGTTATTGCTACCATCATCAAACTTGCCGTTTTACCTTGTGCTGTATACTTTTTTGCTAGCCATGTTTTTAATTTGGAGCAATCTCTGCTGAAAGTACTTGTTCTTTTAAGCGCCTCTCCTTTAGGTGTAAACGCTTATTTAATTGCTAATCAAATTAAACAACATCAGGCGACACTGGCAAGTAGCGTTGTGCTTTCAACGGTGTTAAGTGTAGTGAGCTTTAGTGTTTGGTTAACTATTTTACTTTAGTTTTTATAAACCACCTGAAACATCTATAAAACTGCCTGTTGTAAATGATGCTTGCTCACTTGCCAAAAAGTAAATCGCTGAAGCGACCTCATCAGCTTCTCCACCACGCCCCAGCGGCAATTTAGATTTTAAACGATCGACGCGGTTTGCTTCACCACCATCACGATGCATATCGGTATAAATAAGACCAGGCCTTACCGCATTAACTCGAATGCCTTTACTCGCTACTTCTTTGGCAAGGCCAATAGTGGAGGTATCAAGTGCTCCTTTAGATGCGGCATAGTCTAAATATTCATTTGGCGAGCCGGTTCGCGACGCACCCGATGACACATTCACAATACTGCCTTTATCCATGCGCTTAATTGCTTCTCGCGCACACAAAAATGCCCCTGTGACATTGCAACTTAAAATAGCGTTGATTCGCTTAGCATCCATCTCTAATAACGGCATTTGCGGCATCATCATCGCCGCGTTATTCACTAACACGTCTAAGCGCGCAACCAGCCCATCGAGTTTGGCGAACATGGCGATTACTTGCTGCTCATCTGCGATATCAGCTTGTAATAAGTACGAATTCACACCGAGGGATTTTAGCTGTTGGGCTACCTGCTCTGCACTTGCTTGATCTGACTTATAATTAATACACACATCATAGCCATGTTTAGCAAACAGCTTTGCTGTCGCGGCACCAATACCTCGTCCGCCGCCAGTGATAAGAACCACAGGATTTGAACTCATGCTCACTCCTTAAAAATTAACTTAAACTGTTCACACACTAAAGGCATATCGGGGTGACATTGATAGCCTGTGCCAGCTAATTCTCGCTGATAATAGTCCCAATGTACGCGTTGCCAATATTCAAGGCTTTTGTCGCCCTCGCCTTCTAGCGCGGCATAATCTGCGCTTATTTGATTAAATGCGGTAATGGTTACAGAGACAGTTTCAATAATGCCGAGGGGCTGCCCCTGCCAATTGGTAAAAATGGCCAAATCACCCACTTCAGGAAGGGCTTCATTGTTGGCTTTAAACCAATAAAGTGAAGGGGTTGTTGCTTGTTTTACACCCTTTAAAACCAGCAATGCGCAGTCATTGGCATCTTGCTCATTGTCGCAAAAATGCCAACTTGGTAATTGAACAACTGCGCGCCCTGATTGCTCATTAAAGCGAGCAATCATTTGCGCTATACGCTGCTCGTTACTTAACGGCTGCAACAACAGATATCTCTACAAGCAGAGCATCGCGCGCCATTTTTGCCTCAACACAAGCGCGAGCAGGTGCATGGCCTTGAGGTACCCATGCATCCCAAACAGCGTTCATCTTGGCAAAATATTCCATGCTTTTCAGATAAATAGTGGCACTTAACATATGCTCTTTGCTACTACCCGCATCAATGAGTAAGGCTTCAACTTTATCAAGCATAGTTTGAGTTTGTTCAGTGATATCTTTTTCAGCATCAGCACACACTTGGCCACACAAGTAAACAGTGCCGTTATGCTTAACGATGCGGCTCATACGCGCACCCGTTTGTAAGCGTTCAATTGTCATAGTAAGGACTTAAAAAATTAACAGTGGCGCTAATTTAGCAAATCCACTGTTATATTTCGACGTTATTTGGTGAGTGAATACTATGGTAGTAACTGCGCTGATTGTGCTCATCATATTCAATTACGGCGACTGCGCCAGTATTGAAAATAGGCATGTGGCCAGGACTCAACTGATCAACTAAATAGCTGACTATTGGCATGTGCGCTACCACTAACCAAGTATTACACTGAGGGTGCATGGCAATGAGGGTTTCTAAATAATCAGCAGCAACTTGTGGCACGCCATCTGGCGTAATATCGCTACAAGTTTCATTAAATTGTAACGAAATATTTTGCGTTGCATCAGTAGCGGTTTGTTGAGCGCGAATGTAAGGACTCACCAACAGAGCATCTGGTTTATAATGTGTTGCTAACCATTGCCCCATTCTACTGGCTTCTTGATGACCATTTTCGGTCAGTTGTCTTGCTGCATCATCTGCTTGCATTGGCGTTGCTTCACCATGGCGCATGATTAAGATTGTTTTCATAAAAAATCAACCGATTAAAGAATATAAAACAGTAGCCAGTTTGCTTGATTGTTAGCTATATTAGAATATCATCACTAGATACATTAAACATCCGCTTATTGATATTCAGGTAGATTTTCATTGCTGTGCCATTTTTAGCCTTCCTGAAGTTATCATCTGTTGTTAGCGAGTTAACGCATTCTTTCAGGAGCATCTTTTGAATATCAGCCGCAATGATAACAGAACATATCAGCCCCTAACACTGGACAATGGTCTAAAAGTGCTCTTGGTGCAAGACCTTGAGTCAACAAAATCCGCGGCTTCTATGGCGATAAACGCTGGTCACTTTGACGATCCTCTTGATAGACAAGGGCTCGCTCACTTTTTAGAACATATGCTTTTTTTAGGTACCGATCTGTACCCAGAGTCAGGCGGGTTTTCTAATTTTGTTTCACAATCAGGTGGCAGTACCAACGCATGGACAGGCACTGAGCATTCTTGCTTTTTCTTTGATATCAATAACCAACAATTTTCAGAAGCTCTGGCTCAATTTAGTCGCTTTTTTATTGCGCCATTATTAAGCCCTAACGAAACTGCTAAAGAACGAAATGCGATTGATGCAGAGTTTAAATTAAAAATAAAAGACGATGGCCGTCGTATTTACCAAGCCCATAAAGAAACCGTTAATCCTGCTCACCCTTTTGCTAAGTTCTCGGTTGGTAACCAACAAACACTTGCAGATCGTGAAGGTTGTATTAGCGATGAATTACGTGCCTTTTTTGACCGCCACTACCAAGCACAATGGATGACTTTAGTCATTTGCAGTAACGAAGATATTGCCACGATGAGCGACTGGGTAAGCCAATATTTCAGCGCCATTAAAGGGCAGCAAAAAAGTAAGGCGATCATTGAGCAGCCTCTTTATCGCAAACAAGACTTAGGTAAAGTGCTGCATATTGAGCCACACAAGCATATGCAAAAGCTAATTATAAGTTTTGCAATGCCGAACATTGATGACTTTTATCGTCACAAAACGGTGAGCTTTATTGCTCACTTACTCGGCTATGAAGGCAAAGGGTCGCTGTATTCAATTTTGAAAGAGCAAGGTTGGATCAACGCGCTTTCTGCAGGTGGTGGTATCAATGGCAGTAATTTCAAAGACTTTAACATCAGCATGGCGTTGACAGATGAAGGTATTGAATACTATGAAGATATCGTCGAAATGGTGTTTGAATATATCTGCTTAATTAACCAAAACTGCGATAAGTTGCCGCGTCTTTATCAAGATAAAAAGAACCTTTTGCAAATCGCCTTTGATAATCAAGAAAAAGCACGCTTAATTGATTGGGTAAGTAATTTAAGCATTAACATGCAGCATTATGATGAAGCTAACTATGTTCAGGGTGACTACCTTATGGAAGGCTTTAATCAGTGTGCCCATGAAATTGCTATGCAATGGCTTACACCAGACAATATGCGCTTAGTGTTAATTCACCCAGGTGTCGAACCTGAGCATACGACAGCATGGTACAATACGCCTTATAAAATTGAGGATATTTCTCCTTGCTGGTTAGAAGCACTCGGCGAAATAAACACCCCCCTGCCTAAAATGTGCTTACCAAGCGCGAATCCTTACCTTAATAAAGAGGTTGAGTTACTCCCCTTAGACGCGCCAACAAAAACACCAGAATTACTTGTAAAACAAGAAGGTTTTGATTTTTGGTTTAAGCAAGATGCAACCTTTCGTGTTGCAAAAGGGCATTTTTATTTAGCAATGGACTCTTCCTTTGCGATAAAAGATGTTAAGCATATGGCACTCACACGTTTGTTTGCCGACCTATTTATGGACAGTGTCGCTGAACAATTTTATCCAGCAGAACTGGCTGGCCTTAGTTATCATTTAACCTCTCACCAAGGCGGTTTGACCTTACATACTGCAGGCCTTTCATCGAGTCAGTTAGAGCTGGTTAATGAATTACTTGAAGCACTCTTTAATGTTGAGATCTGCGCAAAACGCTTTGCAGAATATAAAAAGCAACTAGTTAGGCATTGGCGAAACAGCAATCAAAACAAACCTGTAGGTGAATTATTTAGTATCCTTGGTGCACAGATAATGCCTTGGAACCCAGAACCAAATGCACTTGCACAAGCTTTAAAAGATACGAGTTTTCATCAATTTAATTGCTTTAGAGAAGAGTTTTTCAAAGCATTGCATGTAGAGTCTTTTTTGCATGGTAATTGGCAGCGTAGCGATGCATTGAAATTTCAAAAACAAATCGCTGAGCACCTCGCTGGCAGCAATACCATTATTGATTTAACCAGACCTCTATCTACTATTACGGATGTATCGCAGCAGCGCTTTTGTTTAAATTGTAATGACCATGCGATGGTTCTTTATTACCAAGCTCAAACCGATGCGACTGAAGAAAAAGTAAAAATGATGTTGTTGAACCACCTCATCAATCAAGATTACTTCAATGAATTAAGAACCAAGCAACAGCTAGGTTATTTGGTAGGTGCAGGTTACGCACCTTTCAATACCCGCGCTGGTATCGCTTTTTATGTGCAATCCCCTAAACATAGCGCTGATGAAATTTTAAAACGTCATAAGCAATTTATTGAAAATTATGTGACACAGATCTCACAAATCAGTGAGCAACAATGGCTTGATACAAAAGCAGGCTTAGTGACTCATATCGCGGAAAAAGACAAAAATTTGCGTCTTCGCTCACAGCGTTTATGGCTAGCCATAGGTAATCGCGACAGTGATTTTAACATGCAACAGCAACTTTTAACTGCCCTAGAAGCATTAAGTCTGAGCGATATGCAGCAATATGTGTGCGAGATATTCAGCGATGAACGCCCAAGAATAGAACTTTTAAGCGAACCTAAGACTAAAAAGACAGCAAAAACCACCCTTTATTCGCATTCTCTTTGACTCATTCGTCAGCTTGGATTAAATTAACTGGTGCGAATTAGGGTAATGCATTAATGACAAAAATAATAACAATGATTTCTGCTTTTCTAACAATAAGTATAGCGAGCGTTTTTAGCGCCGCTGCAAGCCCCATAGAACTTGAGCAAACAACTTTGCTGTTAATACCAAGTGGGGTGATGTTGTTATTATTGCCGTACCTATTATTTATAATTTTCAAGCTCAAACGCTCTCGCCATCAACTCCGTATCTCAGAACATCGACTAAAAAGTACTGTAGAAGGAAGTGGAGATACATTGTGGGATTGGAATATAAAAACAGGCGAAGTGCTACGTATTAACGACAAATACACCGCGAATACTAATAATACCAGCGCCTTCCCTCCTAATCGTGACCTTATCCATCCCCATGATGTCCAACAAGTAGAAAAAGCACTAAAAAAACATTTCGCTGAACACACTGCTTTTTTCGAGGCAAGTTACCGTATTAAAGATAATTTTGACCGTTGGCACTGGGTATTAGACCGCGGAAAAATTATAGAAAAAGACGCAAACTTACAGCCATTACGCATGACTGGCACCGTGCGGGATATTTCGCAATTAAAGTCCACTGAGGCACGCTTAAACTTATTTGCTAAATGTGTTGAGTCATTAACTGACGCGATTGCTATTTACGATAAAAACTTCAAATTAGTCGATTTAAACCCAAGCTTTTTAACCTTGTTTGGTGGCAGCCGCGAGCAATACCTAAAAAAAGACTTCATGCTTAATGGTTATGACCAAAGTTATGTAGATGAAGTTAAAGCGACTGTTAAAGCCACTGAACATTGGCAACAAGAAGTCAAACTGAGAAACGCCAAGCGACAGCTACTGCCCATTGAAATTTCAATTGATGAAATCAAAAATGAGCACAATCAAATTTGTAATTATGTGGTTGTATTCTCAGATCAAACTGAACGAAAAAAAGCCGAATCGCAACTTCATAATTTATCAAACCGTGACCGCACAACAGGCTTACCTAATCGAAATCTGTTCTTCACGAATTTAAAGAAGCTCGCTAAGCAAGATAACCATCATGCCCTGTTAGTTTTCGATTTAGATAACTTTAAAAAGATCAACGACTCACTTGGTCATCAACTTGGGGATAGCTTGCTGTCTAAGCTTGCGATGCGTTTGAATAAACTTACCCGCGAAAAAGACGTATTTTATCGCCTAGGTGGAGATGAGTTTGCGCTGGTCATGTCGGGTACCAACGACATACACACCATTACTCGTATGGCTAAGCTATTTTTAGCGGCGATAGCTACACCATTCAACATGGCAGGCCATGAGCTGGTGATCACATCGAGCGTCGGTATTGTGTTATTTCCTGAAGATGGTAATACCCCAGAGTTATTGCTTAAGAATGCCGATACAGCCATGTATCATGCCAAGAAAAAAGGGAATAGTTACCTATTTTTCAACGACACGATGAACCGCCAAGCCGTCAAAAGGCTACAAATCGAAAACTTGATGCGCTACGGCTTAAAAGAAGATCATTTTGAAGTCTATTATCAGCCGAAAATGAATATTCGCACTGGCAAACTAGATGGTATGGAAGCACTGGTTCGTTTTATTACTCCGAAAAAAGGCATTATAAGCCCGGGCGTATTTATCCCTATTGCAGAAGAAACCGGGCAAATCATCGAAATCGGTGAAGTGGTATTAAACAAAGCATGTCGTGATGTAAAAAACTGGATTGATCAAGGCTTATTTAACGGCCGAGTTGCTGTTAACTTATCAGCGAAACAATTCAGCTTGCCTGATTTGACCACTCGCATTGATGTAATTTTACAAAAAAATGAGCTGCCATCTTATTTTTTAGAACTTGAAATTACCGAAGGTACAGTAATGGATGACCCTAAAGAAGCGATTACAATTATGCGCTCACTAAGCGCTCGTGGTATTCACCTAGCAATGGATGACTTTGGTACGGGTTACTCATCATTAGCCTATTTAAAGCAATTTCCGCTTAACACCTTAAAAGTTGATAAAGCCTTTATTGATGATATGCAATCAGAGCGTGGTCGCAACATGGTCGACTCGATTGTGACCATTGCCCATAACCTTGATTTACATGTAGTTGCTGAAGGGGTTGAACAAGCTGACCAAGTGACAATGTTAGAGCAATTGAAGTGCCAAACAATACAAGGTTATTTCTATTCTAAACCGTTATCACAGCCAGAATTTACAGAATTTTTAAAAAGCCAGCTCGATAAGTCTGCGCCAAGTTTATTAAGAAGCGTAGAAGCCTAAGGTCGCCAGCCACATGATTGGCGGCCGATATGACGAATAAAAGCACGTCGATAATGTACGTTAAACAAACACCACGCAATTGGGCCAAGCATTCCACCGAGAAGCATCCAACGCTTTACTGGCATCCCTTTAGACAACGACTCTAGATACATCACCAAAACAAACATACAGCTTAAAATAACAAATAGCACACAACACCTCATTAAAAATCAGCGGCAGTGTACATAATTCACACAGCTTTTGGAACTTCACACTTTATATAGTCTGCATAACGCGTGTTTATACAACGAACTTTTTATTATTTTTACTAGGTAAAGCAACAATTAATGTGTACTAAATAATTACAATTTACTAATATAGGAACAAACTAATACCAGTTCGCTTAATTAAGTGGTCTATTTTGAGGCAATAAAACCTCGTTGATAGCAAGGCAAAAATTTCGTTATTTAGTTGTTCTAAATCAGAAATTTTTAACGCAGATAGCGACAGGTTTAATCCCTCAAAATGATTAAGTATTATTGCGGATTGGTGTAATCAAGGAACTAACAAAAAAATGAGGATCCGTTGTGTCTGAAGAATCAACAAATGTATATGAAGCACCTGAAGCAGAGCTAACTCAAGCAAATACAAGTGGCAATAAACCTATTTTAAACTTTGAGCGCTTCTCCGCTTGGGGCGTATTCTTTTTGAGTCTTATCACATTAGGTATCTACGCCTTATACTGGCTAGTAAGCCGCGCAAACAAAGCAAACGCACTTGCTAAACATCAGGTAAATCAAAACTTAATTTATGGCTATGTTGCTATTTACGTAATCAACTTTGTTTTGGCATTCACCGATATTTCTGAAGCCTTGTCTGCTATTGCTTCTATTATTTCTTTAATTGTTGGTCTGGTATTCATTTTCTCGCTACGTACTTCACTTAAAGAGTTAATTAATGAAGGCAGCAATGAGCCGGTACATTTAAGTGGCATACTCACGTTTTTCTTTTATGCGATTTATTTCCAATACAAAATTAATGAGGCCATTGATAATCAAAAGTAATCGTTTCACAGGTTTCGTTAATTAATAAAAAAGGCATTGAATTCAATGCCTTTTTTATTAAAGCTTGGTATTCGGGTATTACAACGCCCCTGAGTGCTTCACATTCAAATAGGTATTAAGCACATGCGGTAACAGCTGCTCAGGGTTACAGTCTATGGCTATCACCCCTTGCTTTTTCAGCTTAGCCATATTGGCTTTATGTGAATTTAGTAGTGCTAATGCTGCACAGTAGCTGGTTGCATCTTCATACTTTTCTATAGGCTCTTCGAGCACTTCACTCACGGCTCGATTGTTAATATTGATAAGTGCCACTAAGTGATGTTTTTGCAATAGCTTTATTGCAGGCATTAACTCGTCAATACTTTGCTCATCTAGGGTGGTGACTAATAACACTAAAGAGCGTTTACTGCGCTTAGCAATTAACTGGTTTACAGCTACCAAATAGTCACTGCTGCTATTATCTGGGTATAAATCATAAAAATGATTCATCACCCGAGATACATTCTGCGCGCCTTTAACATCGGGTAACCAGCGTAGGTTTTGATTAAAGCTCTGCATACTAAACCAATCACCTTGCTTTAAAACCGTGTGAGAAAGTAGTAATAATGCATTTAAAGCATGATCAAAGTGGCTGCCTTCATTGGCTTCTATGGCCATTTTCTTTGAGGCATCAAGCATAACTATTACATGCTGGTTTTGCTCTTCTTGATACTCTCGCGAAATTAATTTTCGGCGTTTACTTGTTGCCTGCCAATCTATCTGCCTGACGCTGTCACCTTGGCGATATTCGCGTAATTGCTGGAATTCAATACCATCACCGCGCTTTTTGGTGAGTTTTAACCCCGAAATAGGCTTATTCACGACCCCGTTTAAATGCTGTTTCGAGGTAACACGGCTAAAGTCTGGGTAAACCTTTAACTGAGTAGCTTGAGTTGCCAACCAATTTGCTTGCCAAAGGCCTAGTGGCGACCCTACCCTCAGCTCAATCGCACTAATTTGTGCATCCCCCCGCTTATGGGCGCGTATCATAAAGACCAGCTTTGCCTGTTGCGTAGCGTCAATGAATAGGGTTTGCACTGGCTTTAACAATTCAATAGCGTTGCTTAAATGCACACTCACATCTAATTGCTTAGCATGTTTGGCATTATTTTTAATCAACACGTTTAAATCTTGGCGTCTGTATAACGCCATATTTAGGTTAGTTTCTGCGCTTACTTCGAGTAAAGGCGATGACTTAGCTGCCAAGCAATCAACAATTGCAACTAAAGCTGGCACCAATAACAAGGCGGTTAAAAGCATGCCATTGAACTGAGCAATAGCACACACAAGCATAAGCAACAGAATGAATGCTGTTAACACAACTAAACGTTTTGCTGGCCTAAGCTTGATACGGTTCATGAGCGTGGCGCTTCAACACTGGCTAGAATAGCACTGATCACTTCGTCAAACGAAACACCTTCCAGTTCTAAGTCCGCAGATAAAATTAAACGGTGCCTTAAAATATTTGGCGAGACTAGCTTCACATCATCTGGGGTAACAAAATCACGGCCATTCATCAATGCCATTACTTTTGCAGCTTTAATGATATTAATTGAGGCACGTAGCCCTGCACCGTGCAGTACACCTTGCCAAGTTCGTGAGCTACGAACTATATCAACGGCATAATTAAGAATTTGCTCGTCTACTAAAATATCCGCACAAAGCTGTTTAATTTCAGCAATACGCTTGGCATCTAATACCGCTGGAAGCTGCTCCACTTTGCTTTCATTAGAAACTATTTGTGTATTCAGTTTTAAAAGCTCAACTTCCGATTCATGAGAAGGAAAACCAAGCTCTACTTTCATCATAAAGCGGTCTAATTCGGCCTCTGGTAATGGGTAAGTCCCTTCTTGATCTAGTGGGTTTTGAGTGGCTAATACCATAAACGGGGAGTTTATTAATAACGATTCACCATCAATAGTGATTTGTTGTTCTTGCATCACTTCAAGTAAGGCTGATTGCGTTTTTGCTGGCGCACGATTAATTTCATCAGCAAGTAAGATATTAGTAAAGGCAGGGCCTTTTTTGATATTAAACTCACCTGACTTCATATCATACAAGCTATGCCCTACTACATCCGAAGGCATTAAGTCTGGGGTAAATTGTACACGTGAGAAATTTACACTTAAGCTTTTAGCTAAAGCTCTAACAAGTAATGTTTTACCAAGTCCCGGAACCCCTTCAAGCAGCACATGGCCACCAGCAAAAAGAACGGTAAGCACATCTTCTACAATGGCATCTTGACCGACTAACACACGCGAAATGTTATGCTTTACTTGTTTTACTGCATCAGCGGCCTCAACTAAGCTCATGCGATTAGTGTCTAATTCCGTGCTCATAAGGCATTCCTTAACTGTTTAAATCGTTTTATATAATTTGTTATTTGTGTTTTTGAGTCAGGTAACTTGCTAGCCAATAGCTGCGCTACCTGTTGTTTTTCAAAATGGGTTAAATTAGCAATACTCTGCGCCTGTTTTTCTGCGCTTAGCATTTTAAAGTTTGGTACACGCGCTTCTACCTTGCTGTAAAAGTCTTTCTTGAGTGCGGCAAATAATACGGCTTCATGGCCGTGTTCAGAGTAAAAATTAGCGAGTGCACGAATATGCTGATTAAAACTGGTTTTAGCTTCAAAATCAGGGGCGTATGCTCGGCCAATACGGCTCGTAATATGCCACACTGCAAGCACAATTAATAACACTAGAGTCACTACAAATTGCCAGCTCCAGTGCCAAAGCTTTGCAAGCCAATTAGGGTAAGTTAGGTATGGAACATAGCTAATACTCTTAGCGCCTTTACTTAACCAAAGTAATAGACTGCCATGGTCGAGGTGGCGCAAACGATAGTTAGTAAAAGGTAATAACGATGGCATCACAACTACTCTGCCTTGACCAAAGGCAAAATCACACATTAGGGTTTTGCCCTCAGAAGTATTTGTACTTACACCAGGGCAGTTTTCGATGTAAAAGGCACGGCTTAATTCGAGTTCGAGCTCAGTATTTTCATCAATAGACAACACACTGTTTTTATCCCCCTCTTTGCGCATCGCAAAATCATACTCAAAGACATCTTCTTGACTTAGCACATTGATGCCAAGCTGCCCAAAGAACACTGAATTATCGATTGCTAGCTCTTCGCGCTGCCTATTTAATACATAAATTAAACGCCCGCCATCAGCGACCCAGTCAGCAAGCTGAGTATCAAGCAGATAAGAGTCAGCAAGTACGGCTTCATCTAAAATTAAAATGCTTTTTGGTTCTATCGCAAGCTCTTCACTTTGTGCTTGTTCAGCCAAGTGTTTATCTTTGATCCAACTTATTCCATTGGCCTTTAAAAGACGTTGGGCCATGGTGAAGTTATCTTTGGCAACATCTGAATGAAACCCTATTTCAACTTCTTTTTTTTCCCAATCTAATGAGGCCAGTGAGGCAACAATAAACACGGTAAACAAGACTAATAGAGCAATTAGCACAACCTTAAGCTTCATGGGCTTGCTCCTGAGTATTTGCTGTCATTGCTGTAATTTGTGCAGTTAACTCTACAAAATTGATCTCAGGGGTTTTATGACCCCAAGCAACCGCGACCCATGCAGAAAATAAGCGGGCAAATATCGCTTGCCCTTGATTTGGCACCTTTGCATCAATTGCACGTTTACATTCGCGTTCAGTCATCGAGCGATGCAGGCGCACTTGGTGATGCTGCTGAGCCCAACTCAGAGTATGATGAAGCAAATACGCTAACGCTAAGCGATGCTCACCTTGCTCAAAGCATTGCTGTGCAGCAGCTATTAAATCTGCTGGTAAATCTTTACTTTTAATCTCTGCAAATAAGGTTGGGATCACTGGCTCTTCAATTACTTTTGTGCGCTCAGGTAAGCTTAAGTTGGCAAAAAAACCTCGTTTTTTAATCAAGTAATAAACGAGCCAAACCAGTAATAACCCAACTAACAGCCAAACTAATACACCAAACCCATTGCCTATCGCTGTAAACAGATCGATAAGCCATGACCAATCACTGTGTGATGAACTCTCTGTAGGCTCTAAATTTGGCACCCAGGTGGTTTCTGTTTCGATGACATTAGGCTCATTATAGAGTGCGGTGACTTGCTCTTTTATCGCTTGCTTATCGATTTGCTCAGCATAACTGGTTGATGGTTGCAGGGTAAACATTGTTAGCATAAATAGCCCTACAGCACTGAGTAAGCCTGCGAGGCGGGTACGAATGTTTTTAAATGCCAGCTCAATGTCCCAACCTTCAAGCTCTACACGGCGGTGTAAATAAGCAAGAAATCCACCACTAACAAATAAAGGTGCAACCAACGAAATACTAATTATGTAGATAAGGTTAAAAGCTATCTCTAGCCACTCTGGAGATTCAAAAATTTGGTACATAGCCTCTTCGGCAGAAAACGATTGGGGGATTAATGCGATAGTAAGTGCCGATATCCCCATCAACAAAATGTATTCAAAATGCACACAAAACAGCATCCATAGTGTTTGCTTAGGCTTCGTTGAGGCAAACAATACTTGCTTACGCTTGGTTTTTCGCTCACCTGAAAGTCGTTCTAGTTGCTCAACTGGCGCTAAAAATGCTCGATTTGGGCTAAGCCTATATATCGTTAAATGAGCGACCATGTCGGTCATTTTTAACTGTTTCACTGACCTTAAGCTATGACTAATACTTAGCGGCTGATTAAACACCGCTTTTGACATGTAATCGAGTAATGGCCGCTCAAATAGAGGCTTGAGCCACCAGATAACAAAAGCACTTATTCCCCAATTAAACAACAGGCCAATCATTAAAAACACCGGGACAGCCATTATTAAATACATAGCTACCAATGCTACAAAGTGTGGCTTAACCAGTAATACCGCTAAATCAAAGGTTTCGTAGGCGCTGCGCTTACGAGGGTTAAAGCTTAGGTGATTAAGCTCCATAACGCATACCCTTATATAAGCGAAAAATCACATAAGCCCAACAGCCTGCGCCAACAACATACTTAATTTCATTGGCAATATCACGAGGTGACCAAAATGCTTCAATAAAAGCGGCTATCACCAACATTAAAAACGCCCCAACAATCAGTGGGAGTGCTTTTTGAGCAGCCTGTTTCATCGCATATGCACGGGTAAACTGGCTGGGATTTAAAAGCCCGTAACCAATCTGACAGCCTGCCGCTGAGGCAATGATGATAGCGGTTAACTCAAACGAGCCATGGGTGATAACAAATGAGAAAAACGGCCCTTCAAAACCAACATTAACAATATGAGCGGCAATAGCCCCAAAATAAAAGCTATTGAATAATAAGAAAAAGGCAGCGCCTACACAGAACAACACACCGCCTGCAAACATCTGAAATGCAATACCAATATTATTGTAAATGTAGACCCCGAACATCATGAGATCTTGTGATGCGCCTCGCTCAGCCGATTGTACGCTACCACTGGGGTTATACATTTGTTCGATATTAAGGACGGTGCCTTGCCCTAAAAATGTATAGACGGCATCAGGGTCAAGTGTCACCCAAATAAAAGCAATAAGAGCCAATCCCCAAAATGCCAATAAGTTAATACCAAGCATTAAACGGTTTTCATATAGGGCGCGAGGAAATGCTGTGCGTGCTACGTGCCATAATTCAGAAAATTGATTACTACGCGATAAATAAAGTCGCTTTTGCCCTAACTGCACGAGTCTATTGATTTGCTCAATCAACACGGGGCTGTATTGACGACTTTGCGCAATGGCTAAGTCATTACACACTTTTCGATACAAATTAGGAAAGTGAATAGGTAAAGTCTCTGTACTTTTTTGTTCACACAAAGTCTTAAATTCATCCCAGCGTTCACTATTCGACTTTACAAATTGAGTTTGTTTCATGGTTTACCCTCTTGCGGTGGGTAATCTGTATTATCATTGACTTGTCCAGCATAATGGCGCGCATAACTGAGCAAGTGCCACTCAATATTGTTTTCATCTGTCGCAAATGACTCTGCGAGAATACGCGCTAGTTCGTGGCGCCTAGCATCAGATAACTCGTCATGACGCTCAGCAAAAGCCAGCACTGCAAGTTGCTCTTCGGTAGTTAAACTTACTGTAGGTACATGCACTTGGCCTTTCGACAGCTCTGGTCGCGCTTCTAACTCGTCTTCATAAATAACCATAGTACCAGCAGCCCAATCACCAATTCGCTTGAAACGGTTGTTAAACAACATAACCACAAGACCCAAGAAATAGCCTATCGGTAACATATCTGCGGGGCGTAATAAGTTGCGCACCACTATTTGCGAAAAGCTCGCGGGTAAGCCATTATCTTGCACAACACGAATTTTAAGTCTTTTTTTACCGGGTGTTTGGCCACTCTCCATTTCATAAAGAATGTTGTACCCCCAAGAAATTACAAAGTAAGCAATTAAAATAAGCCCTTGCCCTGCATCACCTAAAAATGCCAAAACGCTGCTCACAACAATTAAAACAAGGCCTCGGATAATAAAATCAATAAGGTAAGCGTAGCTTCGGGCAACAACGCCAGCAGGAGTTATGGCGATATCAACGCCTTCGGGAAGTTTTATATATTCTCTGTTTTCCAATCCGTGGTTTAACATTAATCTACAACTAGCATTATTATTGTTTTCGTAAGCTCTTAATGATGCGGCTTTTCTGTCCCTTTTTCAATGCCTTTGTAGGAGCAAACTTTTATTCTGTCGCTTAATAAAACACTGAAATACTATTTTTTGACACAAAAAAACCGGCAAAAAGCCGGTTTCTATCAGTGAGTGCCATTATTTCTCAGCACGGCCCATAAATTTATGTTCAACCGTGTTGATACGAATTCGGTCGCCTGTAGAAATATGCTCAGGAACTTGAATCGTTAAACCCGTAGTTAAACGTGCAGGCTTTGAACGCGCACTAGCAGAAGCACCTTTAATTGAAGGGTCTGTTTCTTCAACAACAAGTTCAACGCTTGATGGTAAGTCTAGGCCAACCGGAGCACCATCAATTACAATTACGTGAAGACCCTGAGTTTCTTCATTCACGAATAAAATTTCTTCGCTAATCGCTTCTTTGTTTAAGTTATATGGCGTGTAATCTTCATTATCCATGAAAACATACTCTTCACCGTCAATGTAAGAGAACATTGCTTCACGGCGAGTTAAGTCAGCTAGCTTTAACATGTCGCTGTCTTTGAATGTTTCATCCACTTTACCGCCTGTTACCACATCGTATAAACGCATACGGTATAAGCTACCACCTGCACGACCTTGCGGTACAGAACGTTGAATATCTTTAACTACTAAAACACGGCCGTTATGCTCAATAGCGGCGCCTTTTTTAACTTCACTTGCCTTAGGCATGGGTGTATTCCTATCGTTTTTTGATGACAGGAATTTACCACGTAATAGCGTTTGTTCAATAAAAATTTATAGTTTTAAATCACATCTGTGATTTATCCTATTTTTCAGCAAATTATGGCAATAGTTGTCTCCAAACTACGAAAAAGCTGCTATGTTTATAACTACGAAAAATGACTTCAAGGATTGGATCATGAATCAACACGCAGTACACGAATATTTAATGAACAAGCCATTGGTGATGATCACACAACCATTTGGCCAAGATGTCGATGTTTATAAAGTTAATCATAAAATGTTTGCCACCCTCGCAGAGGGCAAAGAAGGTCAAACAGATGATGAAGGCAACCTTGTATGGTGGCTTAATCTAAAGTGCGACCCTGATGAGGCTCAAGCATTACGTGATATTTTCCCGTCTGTGATCCCGGGTTATCATATGAACAAACGTTTATGGAATACGGTTATTTTAGATGGCACCGTACCACAAGGAGAAATTGAACGAATGATCGATAATTCGTTTAATTTAGTGGTTGCGAATATGCCAGAAAAAGACAGAAAAGCGATTGAGCTTCATCTGTAAAAGTTTTGCACTGATCACACTCTGTGATCAGTGCAGCTTAAATGATAATGATGATCGGCATACAAAATACCACCAATCGCATAGGCATCAGGTTGCTTTTCAATCAGCTGAAAGCCACACTTCTCAAGTACTTTTTCTGAACCGATATTTCCTTCGGTAACAACCGCTTTAAATTCACGTACAGCATGTTCTGATGCGGCATAATCGAGCACCGCTTGCAAAGACTCAGTGGCATAGCCTCGACCATGAAAGTTAGGCAACAGCAAATAACCAACTTCTTGTATCTCAGGGACAGTTGATGAGGTAAACCCAGTCACGCCAACTTCTTTTCCTGTGCTGGTTTCAACAATCACTAAACACAGTGGTGTATTCGAATTTGGCAGCCAAGGCTTTAAACGTTCATTAAACTTAGCGCGTAGCTGCGCTTCTGACGGCTTATCAAAGCATTTCGCTATTACTTGGGCATCATTATGCAAAGTATAAAACAATGGCCAGTCATCGGCATTTAACAGCCGTAATGTTAATCGCTCAGTGGTGAGAGTCATGATGATTAATCAATTAGTAAATAAACCTAGTTATAACAAACCGACATGGCAAGTTAAATACCACTTATGGCCAATATCGAAGCAAAAAGCCCCGCTCAATGTGAGCAGGGCTTTTAAATTAGCTAATTAATTAAAATACTAGCTTTTAGTTGTTTCGGTATCAGCTTCTTCTGACGCTTGCTCGTCTTCGACCACTTCTTTGGTTACTTCAACCGGATCGACAGGCGCAGCTTCTTCAACTGCCGGCTCTTCGCTTTCTGCTTGGTAAAAACGACCACCCTTTTCAGCCATTGCTTTTAACGTATCACAAGGTGTGAAAATTGGGTTGTAGTTAGCAAAAGTCGCCATTTCTGAGCTCACTTGTGCGGCACCCAGTTTATCCATATAGCTAAATGGACCGCCTAAGAATGGTGGGAAACCGATACCAAAAATAGCACCAATATCACCGTCACGCGGGCTTGCAATAATGCCATCATCTAAACAGCGCACTGCTTCGTTCAGCATTTGCGCAACACAACGTTTAGCAATTTCGCTCTTGTTTAAACGAGGTGATGGCGTAACACCCAGTAGCTCGTATACTGACTCATCCACTTTTTTATCTTTCTTGTCGTAAAGATAAAAACCACGGCCAGTCTTACGACCTAAACGCTTAGAGTCAATTAAGCGATTAAAGGCATCCGGGGCTTTAAAGCGCTCGCCCAATTCTTTTTCAAGGATTGGCGCAATTTTAGAACCGATATCAATCCCTACTTCATCAAGTAACGCTAAAGGCCCTACCGGGAAGCCAAACTCAACAAGTGCTTGGTCAATCTTTTCAATTGGCTCACCTGCAAGCAGTAAATTAGCCGCTTCATTTACATAAGGCGCTAAGATACGGTTTACATAGAAACCTGCCATGTCTTTAACCACAATTGGAGTTTTACCTTGCTTACGGGCAAAGTTAACCACGCGTGCGATAGTTTCTTCAGACGTACCAGCGTGTGGAATAATCTCAACAAGTGGCATTTTCTCAACAGGTGAGAAGTAATGCAGACCAATTACATTTTCTGGGCGTGCTGCATCAGCAGCAATTTGTGCAATTGGTAATGATGAGGTATTACTTGCAAAAATCGTGTTGTCTTGGCATTCACGTTCTACATCAGCCACCATACCTTGCTTTAAAGCAAGATCTTCGAACACTGCTTCAATAACGATATCAATGTGTTTAAAGCCGCTGTAATCGGTGGTACCGGTAATGCGATTCATGGTTTGTTGTAGATCAGCTTTAGATAAAATACGACGCTTTTGCTTTTTATCTAAAATTTTATAGCTGTAGTTCATTGCATTGCTAATGCCCTTTTCAGCCACATCTTTAATGCGCACTGGAACACCGGCTTTTACGGCACTAACATGGGCAATACCCGCGCCCATTAGGCCGCCGCCTAATACTGCTGCTTTAGCGATTGCTGGTGCGTCATCATTGCGCCACTCTTTTTTCATTTCAGTGGTTGCAAAGAAAATACCGCGCAATGCTTTTGACTCATCGCTCATAACTAGCGTGGCAAAACCTTCAGCTTCAGTTTTGTATGCTTTTAACTGATCAAGCTCAACACTTGCACGAACCGCTTTAATAATCGCTAAAGGAGCTGGGTAGTGACCGCCTGTTTTCTTCAGCACATTTTCTTGTGCTTTTTTGAAAATAATATTACGACCAAATGGGTTTGACTCAAGTAATTGGCTTAATCGGTCTAGCTTAGGTTTAGTAACCTTAGCCTTACCTTTGAGTGCAAACTCTTTAGCAACATCTAGTAATACACTGTGCGGGACACAATCATTTACTAAGCCTGCTTTCTTCGCTTGCTTTGCACGCACTTGTTTACCTGTAAGCATCCACTCAAGTGCTTTTTGCAAACCAACTAATTTAGGTAAACGTTGAGTACCGCCACCCCCTGGTAATAAGCCTAACTGTACTTCAGGTAAACCAAGCTTAGTGATATCGCTGTCTGAACACACGCGATAATCACAAGCTAAAGCAAACTCTAAACCACCACCTAATGCTGCACCGTGTATAGCACTAACCGTTGGGAAAGGCAGCTTTTTCATATCGAAAAATGCTTGCTGGCACATTTCGCTTAACGCTAATGCATCTTCACGGCTATTGGCGCTATCAAGCATTTTAATATCAGCACCAGCGATAAAGTTATCGCTTTTACCACTGATAAATACCATGCCTTTTACCGCTTTTTCTTGTGCGTCTTTAAGTAAGGTTTTTAAATCTTCTGCAAAACTACTTCGCAGGGTGTTCATTTTTTCACCCGGCACATCAATAGTTACAACGGCTACGCCGTCATCAGCCACTGATAAACTAAATACTGAATCTGTCATTACGCACTCTCCAATACAAAGGCTGCGCCTAAGCCACCCGCTGCACACGCAGTCGTAAGCGCTAAGCCGCCACCGCGACGATTAAGTTCATGTAAGCTTTGCGTGATCAGGCGCGCGCCTGTTGCCGCAAATGGGTGGCCGTATGCAAGAGAGCCACCTAATACATTGAACTTGTCCATGTTAATTTCGCCGATCGCTTTACTACGACCTAGCTTTTCTTGTGCAAATTTATCTGACGCAAACATCTTCATGTTGGCAAGTGTTTGCGCTGCAAATGCTTCGTGCATTTCGATTAAATCTAAATCAGCTAATGTGATACCAGCTCTATCTAAGGCAATTGGCGTTGAGTGCGCCGGACCCATTAGCATGTCTTCATGTACACCAATTGCAGAGAAAGCAAAACTGCGTACATAACCTAAAATGTTGTAACCCAATGCTTTAGCTTTGCTCTCACTCATCATTAATACCGCTGCTGCACCATCTGTTAATGGTGTAGCGTTAGCTGCGGTAACTGAGCCGTGTTGACGGTCAAATACTGGCTTTAATTTGGCGTAGCCTTCAACTGTTGAGTTATGACGGATGTTATTGTCTTGCTCAATAAAGCTCTTATAAGGTGCAACATGGGCAGTCATCACTTCGTCTTTCAGTTTACCATCAGCCCACGCTTGGCTTGCAAGAGTGTGAGAACGGTGTGCTAAAGCATCTTGATCTTCGCGGCTAATGTTATGCGTTTTCGCCATTTGCTCAGCTGTTTGACCCATAGATAAGCCAGTAGAGTACTCAGCGACCGCTGGCGGTACAGGCAGTAAGTCTTTAAGACGCAGTTTTGAGAAAATCTTTAATCGCTGACCAAGAGTGCGTGCTTTGTTTAAATCAACAAGGCTACCCGCTAATTTTTTGCTAACACCAATAGGTAATACAGATGATGAGTCAGCACCGCCCGCGATACCAACTTGCACTGAGCCTGCCATAATTGACTCAGCCACGTTAGCAATCGCTTGGAAACTTGTCGCACACGCACGCGATACAGAATAAGCATCAACAGATACAGGCATACCCGTACCTAATACGATTTCACGGGCAATATTTGGCGCTTCTGGCATTTGTACTACTTGACCAAATACCAGTTGGTCGATTTCAGATTTATCGAAATTTAGTCGCTCAAGCATTTCGTTGACAACTAACTTACCCATATCAAGGGCTGGTACATGGTGGAATGCTGTGGCTTGCTTTGCAAACGGCGTTCTTAGGCCGCTAACGATTGCGATACGATCGCCTTTTGCTGTTTTAAGTATATTTTGCTCAGACATTTATGCTCTCCCGCTGACAGGTCTGACCTGTTTGTTTTTCCTGATTCTAAAACAACCCGTGTACGAATGCCAATAGTAAGTTTTCAACCATAGGCTTTTTTCGACCGATTTACAAAAAAACACTGTATTTATATGGTAGGCTAAAATTTTTACAGGTTAGGATAAAATTCCTTAAAAAATAACGAACTATTTGAGGATTTTCTGTCTAACACTTGTGTTATAACTTTTGAATCCTTATAACTTGTTGATAGCGCCCCCTTCACGGTAGCGTAAACACGATTGATAAGCACTGAACGTTTCACGTTTGTGCGGTATAAAAAACAATTTTTGACTCACGCTTTTAGGACAGTCTTTTTATTATGGCAGTTAACGCATTTTCACAATTAAAAACATACTTAGACACGCAAATTATCGGCCAACCCCAATTAACTCAAGCACTGTTAATCGCAATTTTGGCTGATGGCCACTTATTAGTTGAGGGCCCTCCGGGTCTTGCAAAAACCCGTGCTGTAAATGCATTAGCAAAAGGCGTTGAAGGCAGTTTCCAACGAGTTCAATTTACCCCTGACTTACTACCTGCGGATGTCACCGGTACCGATATTTATCGTCAGCAAACCAGTGAGTTCGTATTTGAAAAAGGCCCGTTATTTCATAACCTAATTTTGGCTGACGAAATTAACCGTGCTCCAGCTAAAGTACAATCAGCACTTCTTGAAGCAATGGCTGAACGCCAAGTAACTGTTGGTAAAAACACCTATCCACTGTCTGACCTATTTATGGTTATGGCAACGCAGAATCCGCTCGAGCAAGAAGGCACTTACCCACTGCCAGAGGCCCAGCTTGACCGCTTTTTATTACATTTAAGCATTGATTACCCGGGTGCTGAACACGAATTAGATATCCTACGCTTAACTCGAGGTGAAGCTATCTCTGATAAGCAAGCAACGACGCAACAAATTAGCCAAAGTGAGCTTTTTGCTGCCCGTAAAGCCATATTAGGTTTGTATTTAGCTGAACCGCTTGAGAAATACCTAGTACAATTAATTGTTGCCACTCGTGAAGCGTCTGAACTTGATGAGCAACTTGGCCGCTGGATTGAATATGGTGCAAGCCCACGTGCAACGATTGCCCTTGATAAGTGTGCGCGTGCTCATGCTTGGCTTGAAGGTCGTGATTTTGTAGCCCCTGATGATATCCAAGCTGTGCTTCACAATGTGTTGCGTCATCGTATTATATTGAGCTACGAAGCGCAGGCCGATGGCATTAGTAAAGATGATGTGATCAGCCGTATTTTAGAATTGGTGGCAGTACCATAAGCTATGTCGAGCCAATTTGATACAGCGGCGTGGTTAGCGGCAAGCCATAGCCAAGGCGTAAATTTATCACTCAAAGAGTTGATGTATTACAAAGCCAAAGCTCGCTTGCTAGAACTTGCGCCCAAAGTAAAAATCAAAAACAGTTTAGCTGGGCAATACCTTGCGCCTCATAAAGGTCGCGGTATGGAGTTTGCCGAGGTACGGCATTACCAAGCCGGTGATGACATACGCTCTATCGACTGGCGTGTTACCGCACGTACTGGCGAAACCCACACTAAGCTGTTTCAAGAAGAAAAAGAACGCCCTGTTTTCGTATTTACTGACTTTTCAAACTCAATGCTGTTCGGCTCAAAGTTATTATTAAAGTCAGTGCAAGCAGCGCACATTAGTGCATTGGTTGCATGGTCAGCATGTCAACGCGGTGATCGGATTGGTGGTCTGGTGTTTAATCAGCATAGCCATCACGAATTAAAGCCTACATCGCGCGAAAAAGCAGTGCTAAAGCTTTGTCACAATTTATGTGATATTCACAGCCAAGCACTGACTAATATAGATCAAACAACCACCAGCTTATTTAGCGAAAACCTTAAACGCCTTAATCATTTAGCAAAACCAGGAAGCTTGGTTTATATCGTCTCTGATTTCAGTGCCCTTGATGAAGCAAGCTTCAAACAGCTTGAGATGCTAAGCAGACACTGTGAGTTAATTGGCTGCCATATTAGCGACCCATTCGAGCATCAGTTACCGGCTTTTAAGCAAACTGTGACCGTGTCGGCTAATGGTCAAGAGCTTGCTTTACCGTTAATGGATAAGCAATTTCGCGAGCGTTTTGCTAAGTCTGCTGAAGAGTCGTTTTCTAATAGATTAAAACGCTTACAAAAATCTGGGCTTAGTTTAATTTCATTCAGTGCAGCCACCCCACTTGAGCTGCAATTAGTGAGAAAGTAACAATGCAAAAAAATCCGCTAGATGGCTTACATGATGTCATTGCACCAACCGAGGTTGCATGGTGGCCACTTGCTCCAATTTGGTGGCTTATCATCGCCTTAGTTGGTTCGTTATTAATTGTCGGCTTAGTGCTTTTATATAAAAACCAGCAGTTTAAAAAAGCCAAAAAACAAGCCATTAAATTAAGTAAAACAGTGGCTGATGATGACGCACAACAGCTACACATTATTTTAAAACGTTTAACTCGTCATTATTACAACAACCAGCTTGCCTCTCAGCCTTTAGCAAAATGGTCAGAAAGCTTGTCTAAGCTTAGTGGCGACAACTTTAGTTACGATGAACTAATGCCACTTTATCAACAGCAAACGAATAATGCCGAGCTTGGGGCTAAATTACGCAGCGCCATCCACAACTTTAAACTCAAGGAGCCAATCAATGTTTGAGTTTAGTTGGCCATGGTGTTTTGTACTTTTACCACTTCCTTGGTTATTAAGCCGCTTTATGCCGCTAAAGCAGCAAGGGCAGTTACGTTTACGTATCCCAGGCTTTGCTAAGCTTGGCTTGAATAATCAAACAGTGCAGCAACATAGCCGTAAAGTTTCATTACTCGAATGGGCAGTATGGGGTTCACTGGTTGTTGCAATTGCAAACCCAACTTGGCTTGATGAGCCTATCACACTGCCTAATGAAGGCCGCGACATTATGCTTGCAGTGGATTTATCTGGCTCAATGACCGAGCAAGATATGGCCTATCAGAATCAATATGTCGATAGGCTAACCATGGTAAAAGCTGTATTAAGTGACTTTATTGAGCAGCGTCAGGGTGACCGCCTTGGTCTTATTTTATTTGGCGATACGGCATTTTTACAAACACCACTTACACGTGATGTTAAAACCGTGAGCCAAATGCTAAGCGAAGCACAAATTGGCCTAGTTGGCCGAGCAACAGCCATCGGTGATGCATTAGGTTTATCGGTAAAACGCTTTGCCAACAAAGATGAAAGTAATCGTATCGTAGTGCTATTAACTGATGGACAAAACACCGCTGGTAACCTTGATCCAGAAGATGCGCTACTGTTAGCCCGCGAAGAAGGTATCAAAGTATATACCATTGGCGTTGGCTCAGATAACCCACGTGGTTTTAGCCTATTTAATATGGGTGGCATGAATGGTGGTAACCTTGATGAAAGCTTATTAAAGCGTATTGCAGAGCAAACCGGCGGCTTATACTTTAGAGCAAAAGATGTGGCTGGTTTACAACAAATTTATCAAGAGCTTGATAAGCTTGAGCCTATTAGTAGCGATGAGCAAACGTTCCGCCCGCAAATTTCTTTGTTTTATATTCCACTGCTTATAGCGCTTGGCTTAATAAGCTTAGCAATGCTAGTCAGTTTTATCCGCCAATTTAAGCAGGAGAGCTAGTATGGATTTTGAATTTATTCGCCCTGCCCTACTTTGGTTATTAATCCCAGCATTGATTATTTTTAGTGTGTTGTTAGTGCGCAATAAAAAAAGCGCCCCAGCTGATTTAATAGCCCCCCATTTGGCACAGTTTGTAATGAGCGACAACCACAAAAAACAAAGCCAACCACTTTGGTTAGTTGCGCTGTTTACCTTATTAGCTATTGTATTTTCTGCTGGCCCAAGCTTTGAGAAAAAACAAGTGCCAGTGTTTCAAGCAAAAAACGCTCGAGTCATTGTGATGGATATGTCGTACTCTATGTTCAGTACCGACATTGCGCCAAGCCGGTTAGTTCAAGCTCGCTTTAAAGCACTTGATATGATTGAGCTTTTCAAAGAAGGTGATACGGCATTGGTTGCTTATGCAGGCTCTGCATTTACCATTTCGCCGCTAACCAATGACGCCAGCACGTTGGCTAATCTTATCCCAAGCCTAAGCCCTGATATCATGCCAAGCAAAGGCTCAAATGTGATTGATGGTTTAGAAAAAGCAAATGAGCTACTTAAACAAGCGGGTTACCTTGAAGGCGATATTATTTTAGTAACGGATGGTGTTGACCAACTTGACCAAGAAGATATTGCTCGCTTTACAAGTGAATCGGATTATCGCTTAAATATTTATGGTGTAGGCACTGAGCAAGGTGCACCAATCAAGCTTCCTGAAGGCGGTTTTTTGAAAGACATGCAAGGACAAATTGTTATTCCAAAATTAAATGTGAGTCGCTTAAATGCACTTGCACGTAATAGTGGTGGCAAATTTGCACTCTATCAAACCAGTAATCAAGATATTAAAACATTCGCACCTAGTGCCAATGCTGAAGTGCTTAAAGATGAAAAACAAAGCCAAGCTTTATGGCGTGTTGATGCGGGTATTTATGGCCTTATTATTTTACTACCGTTAGCACTTTTTATGATTCGCCGAAGCAGCCTAGTGCTTGGGGTTTTGTTTGTTATGCTACTGCCTCAGCAACAGGTTTACGCCGCTGAGTTACCAGAGGTGTTTAAAAACCAAGACCAACGCGCCCTTGATGCCTATCAGCAGAATCAATTTGAACAAGCCGCACAAGCAGAAAACGCGCAACTAAAAGGCGCAGCCCTTTATCAGCAAGGTAATTACCAAGCGGCCATGGACGCCTTTAGCGAAGATAAGTCAGCTACTGGTTTGTATAACTATGGTAATGCTCTTGCCAAGGCTGGTGAGCTAGAGCAAGCCATAGAGGCTTATAAACAAGCCCAGCAACTTAAAAATGATTTTACTGAAGCAAAAGAAAACCAAGCCCTCGTTGAACAGTTATTGCAGCAGCAAGAGCAACAACAGCAGCAACAAGATCAACAGCAAAACAATGATCAACAAAACAGCGATGGCCAGCAAGATAACCAGCAAAAGCAACAGGGCGAGAATTCCCAGCAAGGCGAAAACTCTGAGCAAAGTGAGCAGCAAGAGGGGCAACAGCCCTCTGAGCAAGGTGAACAATCAGATCAAAAAGGTGAGCAAAGCGAGTCTGAAAGTGGCCAGCAAAACAAACCTGAAATGGAATCACAAGCACAACAGTCACCACAATCAGGTGAACAAAAGCCAGAGCAGTCCCCAGAGCAACAAGATGCAAAGCCAGAGCCATCGCAAAGCGATGAACAAGCTAAACAGCAAGCAGAGCAACAAGCTATGCAGGCACAAGCAGCTGAACTGACTAATGAAGAGAAAGAAAAAGCACAACAGCTTAATCAGTTACTTCGTAAAGTCCCTGATGATCCTGCGATCTTATTAAGAAATAAAATGCAATTAGAAGCACAAAAACGAAACTATCAACGTCGTCCACGAGGAGCCGAAAAATCATGGTAATGCGATTATTATGTTGTTTATTGCTAATCGCGGCAGCGCCGCTTTGGGCTGCCACCCAACTACAGGCAAGTGTTGATAAAAACCCAGTCCTTGCAGGTGAGTTTTTCATATTAACTATTACCGCTGACGACACCATCAACAGCGAGCAACCTGATACCTCTGTACTATTAAAAGACTTTGTTGTTGGACCAACGAGCGTTAGTACCCGCACCAACATTATTAATGGTGAAATCAGTAAGCAAACGAGTTGGTCTGTAAAATTAATGACTCGCAAAGAAGGGACTTACACAATCCCAGCATTTACCGTTGCTGGTGCAACTTCGCAGCCAATTGAGTTAACGGTTAGCAAACGGAGTCAAAACTCTGAACAAAGCCAAGATGCATTTATCAAAACCAGTATTAAACCGCAAAGTTTGTATGTGCAAGAAGCCGGTGTTTATACAGTTAAGCTATACATAGACAACAATAAAGAGCTACTTGATGGCAACCTTACGACACCAGAAATGGAAAATGCCGAATTAACCGCCATCAATAAACAATCAGAAAGCTATGAGCTGATTGATGGAAAGCGTTATTTGGTGATCACTCGCGAATACCTAGTGCAACCACAAAAAAGCGGCATTAATACCATTACAGCCCCTGTCTTTAATGGCCGTATCCGTCAAAACTATCGCCAAATGGCAATTTCAGCTATGGGTGAAAATGTTGATGTAGACATAAAACCAATTCCTGATAACTACACAGGTGCTTGGCTGCCAAGTGAATTAGTCAACCTTGATGAGCAATGGCAACCAAAAGATGACACGGTAGAGGTAGGTACGCCAATTACACGTACAATCAAACTCACCGCGCTTGGTGTCACCAAAGAACAGCTGCCTGATATCGAGATGCCACAAGTACAAGGTTTTAGAAGTTACCCTGATCAAAAAGAGAATAACCACTTAGTGCGTGATGGTCGCGTTATTTCTCAGCAAACAGCGTCTTATGCGTTATTACCTCAAACACCAGGAACATACACTTTACCTGAAATAAAATTGCCTTGGTTTAATACTAAAATAAACCGTATCAGTTATGCCACGCTTCCTGCACGCACAATTACGGTGATACCAAGTACTAACCCATTAACCCCGCCACCAGCGACGCTTACACAGCCCCAAACTGACAACTCTGCCGCTGTGACAGATATACCACCGGCTGTGCAAACTGTCACTCAAGTCAGCACACCAGCTTGGCTCGTAATTGTTGCAGCTGTAGGCTATGGCCTGTGGTTAGTCACTTTGGTTCTGTATATTAAAAAACGCCCAACAGTACGTGAAGTCGCACCACAATCAGTAGCTGCTTCTTCAACATCACTTGATGAGCTTAAGAAGGTCGCTAAACAACGCAACAATGCTCTCTTCTACAGCACGTTAATGGCCTACGCTAAACAGCAAACCGGTCACACAACACGACCAATTGAGCACCTGCAAGCAACACTTAACAATCAAGCCCTCAATGAGGAAATTGCTAAATTACGCGCTAAACTCTATAGTTCAGCAGACGAGCATCCTGATTTAGCAAAGATTGTGGCTTTGCTTAGCCAAGCCACTAAGCACGTTAAGTCGACAAACCAAGAAGATGTATTAAAGAATCTATACGATTAATATTAATACGTTGAATTTAAACGGCTAATCTACAATTAGCCGTTTTTTATATAAAAATAATATAAATTCAGAAAGTTTTTTTCTGGTGGGCGGGTCTTATTTACTATGACAGAAAAACAAAAGCGATATGAAGCACTGGTTCATATCTACCACAGTGAGCTTTTTCGCTTTGCATATTGGTTATGTCGTGATCAGAGTATTGCAGAAGACTTAGTGCAGGAAACCTTCCTGAGGGCTTGGCGTGCCTTGGATTCACTGCAAGATCAGCAAGCAGCCAAACCTTGGTTACTCACTATATTACGACGAGAAAATGCTCGGCGATTCGAACGCAAACAATTTGATTACGCCGATGTTGAAAATGACACACTTGTAGATGAAAAAAGCACGACGCTTGATGCTGAAATGGAACAAACAGTGATTCAACGACAAATTGGAAAGTTATCAGAAGAGTATCGCGAGCCACTGCTGTTACAAGTAGTAATGGGGTGTTCGGGTGATGAAATTGCCGAGATACTCGATTTAAATAAAAACACGGTAATGACACGTCTTTTCCGTGCCAGAAACCAGCTTAAAGAGGCTTTAAGCAGTGATGATGATCAACTTAGAGGAGCATCAAATTAATGGATGAACTCGAGTTTCGCCGCCGCATCCTCGCCGAGCCAAGCACGACTGATAAGGAGCTTGACGCGTTTGCCGAGCAGGACGAAGATAAACAGGCGTTTATCGATGATGTACGTGCCTTAGATGATGAGCTAAGCAAGGCACTCAACGTACCCGTGCCTGAAAATCTAGCAAAGCGAATTATTGATAATACTTATGCAGCAGAAGAACAGCTCTCTGAGCAGCCGTTAGACACTATTATTGAGGCTAAGTCGCGCTTCGCCTTTAATCGCCTTTATTTAGCTGCTGCAGCGTCGTTTTTAGTGGCAATTAGTGTGTTCTTCGTCACTAACAAACAGCATACGTTATACAGTGTTGGTGAGCATGCTTTTACTCATTTGTATCATGAAATTGACTCGCTCAATAAACATGAGCCAATTGATCTTGAATATGTGAACGAAAAGTTTGCCACAATTGGCGGACATTTAGATGAGCTACCCGGTAAAGTTACTTATTTAATGTTTTGTAATTTTCAGGGGAAAAAAGGCCTGCACTTGGTATTTGAATCTGACTTTGGCCCAATGACTGTCTTTATCGTCCCTGCTGACGAACAGCCTTTTGGTACTGGCTCAGAAGATTTCAGTGATGAACGTTTTGCTGGGCATATAAACCGCGGAAAACAAGCTGACACGATACTAATAGCCAGCCTTGATGCACCGCTTGATAGCTATAATGCAATGCTAAATGATGCGATACGCTGGTTACATTAGCCCTGTCCGCAAATAAAGTTTAGATACAAAAAAACCGCAGTGTGACTGCGGTTTTTTTATCGCTATAGAGCCGATTATTTACAAACGTCTGCTACTGCATTAGCAAAGTAATCAATGTTTGCATCACTGATACCAGCAACGTTTACACGGCTAGAACCAACAATGTAGATTGAGTACTCTTTTTGTAAGCGTTCGATTTGCTCTTTATTAATACCTAGGAATGAGAACATACCATTTTGACGGTCAATAAATGAGAAATCTTGTTCAATCCCTTTCGCTGCTAAGCTTTCTTTGATTAAAGTACGTAAACCATTAATACGGTTACGCATTTCATCAAGCTCATCGTGCCACATTTGCGTAAGCTCAGTGCTGCCTAAAATCGTGCTAACAATATCAGCACCGTGTGCAGGCGGCATTGAATAAATACTACGTACAACGCTTAATAATACAGAGTTAGAGATATCAGCAGTTGCAGCATCTTTTGCAATAATTGAACACGCACCGATACGCTCGCGATATAGACCGAAGTTTTTCGAACATGAAGAACAGATGATTAGCTCATCTACCGCTGCAGCTAGTTTACGAAGACCAGCAGCGTCTTCTTCAAGGCTTGAACCAAAACCTTGGTAAGCAATATCAACAAGTGGCGTGAAACCAACTTCAACAGCAAGATCAGCAACTGTGCTCCATTGCTCAGCATTTAAATCCATACCGCTTGGGTTGTGACAACATGCGTGGAATAACACAACATCACCTTTAGGCACTTGCTTTAGGGTGTTTATCATGTCATCAAATAATAGGTCTTTATTTTCGTAATCGTAGTAAGGGTACTCTTTTACTGTTAAGCCTGCCGCTTCAAATAAGCTGATGTGGTTTGCCCACGTTGGCGTAGTAACCCATACCGTTGCATCTTTATTGCAACGCTTGATGAATTCAGCTGCAACACGAAGTGCACCTGTACCACCTGGTGCTTGTGCAGTGCGAACACGGTTTGCTAATAACGCAGGATGCTCACCCAGTAATAAGTTTTCCATTTTTTGGCAGTAATCTAAGTTACCCGCCAAGCCAATGTACGATTTACTGGTTTCGTTTTCTAAACGAAACGCTTCCGCTTTTTTAACCGCTTTTAATACAGGCGTATTGCCTTGCTCATCCTTATAAACACCTACACCCAAATCGATTTTCTTCGGGTTTGTATCTTGTTTAAAGGCCGCCATTAGGCCAAGAATAGGATCTGTTGGTAATGGTTTTAATTCTGAGAACATTGACTATCTCTTTTTATAGGGGTTAGCGTTGCCACTAGCTTAACATAAAAACCCAGCCTAATTACTAGTTAAATTAGACCAAGAGTTGAGGAATTTTAATACAACACGCCACAAGTAATGCAAGGGTTTGTTGATCAAAGAAATCAGTATTAAATGCTTCTGCATCTATAATACCTAAGCATTCGTTTTTGTCTGAAAGTAATGGTAAACAGGTCTCTGCTTTCACTTTAGGATCGCAAGTATAGTACTCACCACCTTGAGCAAGGTAATCAGCAACGTTATTGATCACACGCCCTTGCTTAGATAGTGCAACCTGTACATTATTGCTACCCTTAGCGAATGCTTCTGTTAGAGGAAATAACGGACGACTTGGCGCGCCATGGTAAACCAGCTTCAATAACTGTGAGCCTTCGTCTGTATTTGTTGCTTGATAAATACCAAACCAATCTACTTGCGTCTGGGCTACGACAAAATCGATGATTTGTTGAAGCTTAGCCAGCTTTTCAGTGTTTACAGCATTGTCTGCAACATAGTCGTTTAATTTGAATGGTTCATCTTGCAAATAACCAAATAAGCTACACGCACCACCCTCGCCTAGCTCAGGGATTTGATACTGCCAGCGCACTGAAGGTAATGCTGACTCTGCAAGATATTGCTCAAGGTTTGATAATTGCTCCGCAACAAGGTTTTCAGGTAAATCTAGTTGGGCAACAGATAAGTAAGTAGAAATCATTTAGCCATCCAAACATCTATAATGCCGAAATGATAACATGCGATTTTAGTGTGAGCTAGCTTTGCTTGCAGTTAATTTATAATTAATTTCGACTTGGTTGCCAGCGCTATTAAATGAGACTTTAGAAGCTATCTCAGAAAGTAAACATAGACCTCGACCATGTTCTCTAACTAGGTTTTGCTGACTCTGCCCTGTTTTTGAAAATCCATTCCCTGAGTCACAAATCGTAAAGTCTAATTCTAATGTTTCGGGACTATATTGAATATCTATAATGATTAATGCTTCGCTTAACGAAGCCAGAGCTTCTTCTCGCTGTTGATAATAGATTAAAAAACCGTCTTCTTGGTTTTTTATCTCTGAGTCAAGCCCAAGAACACCATGATCAAGTGCATTATTATAAGCCTCAGATAACATCAAAAATATATTAGCCCGATGATCATTTAAGCCACCAATTTTGCTAAGCAGTTCGATCACTTCTAAAACGGGGTCGGTACTTTTAATTTGCTTTGCGTTTAAACTCATTGAGATATGAAAAGGTAAAGGCGAAAATTGCTCATATGTCTGTTCTGGTGAAGGAACCGGCAAACAATTTAACAACACTAAGCTCAAGTCATCTTGTTGTTGATTGCCACGCGCAAAACGATTAACACGCTCTATTATTTGTTCTGTACTTATATACGATTTTGACGCTAATACTTTTTTAAATCGTTGTTCACCAAAGTACTCATCATTGAGGTTAGTCGTTTCAATAATGCCATCTGTCGCCATCACGATTCGCGATGATGGCTCAACTTCGATGTGAATTAAACCACGTTCAAACTCTTCAGGCTCAAGAATACCCAGCGCCATATGCTGTGATTCTAGCGTTCGGGTTATGTTGCCTTTTTCATTAATAACATAAATGTCAGGTAAACCACCTAACCATGCTGAAACACTTCTTCCAGACTTACTCAACTCTAAAATAGTCGCAGCACAAAACATATGGCCTGGCAGTAAATTGCCCAGTACAGTATTAATCTCAGCCGCAATATCACTGACCGACATACCTTTACTTACCATGGTATAAAACACGCGTGAAGCGGGTAATGCACCAACCGCTGCAGCTAAGCCGTGACCTGTAAAGTCTCCTAACATGCAATATAAACTGCCAATAGGGCTTTGTGCCACAAGAAACATATCACCATTAAACATGGCGGCAGGAGATAAATGGTAGTCTAAATGAGCAGGAAATGCTTGCTGGTTTTCTAATGCGTTATTAAAGATATGCTCAACAATCTCATGCTCTCTTTCAACTTGATTTTGATGGTACTCAAGTTGCAAATTCTGATCATGGGCTTTTTGGCTTAAGTTTCTAATTCGGCTGTGTGCTTTTATCTTGGCGTTTAGAATCACTTCTTGAAATGGTTTTTGTAAGAAGTCATCTCCCCCAACAGCTAAACAACGCTCAAAACTTGCCTCATCTTCTAATGAGGTAATAAAAATAATTGGCAGGTAAACTTGGCTGAAGCGCTTTTTGATTATCGATGCAGTTTCAAAGCCATCCATAACTGGCATGATGACATCAAGTAACACGATGTCGATTTTATTCTCTTCTAATAGCTTTAATGCATTCAAGCCATTATCGGCAGTAAAAACACGATAACCTTGTTGCTCTAACATCACTGTTAATAGACGGCGATTTAACTCTAAATCATCAACAACCAGTATATTTAGCATCAATCAATATCAAACTTTTTGTCAAAACGAGAAATTTGCAGAATTTTCTTTAGCTGTGGCTGACAGTTACTGATTTGAATTGTGTCGACCTTACCAGAAAGGTTTTTTTTCATGTTAAGCAGCATACCTAGTGCAGAGCTATCCATATAGTCTGTTTCTCTTAGGTCAATAACAACTTTGTTAATATTATCGTTTAAGTCAGCATAAGCCTGACGAAAAGTTTGCACTAGATTAAAATCAAACTTTCCTTTGATCTGAACGGTTAAAATTTCGCCATCTGCAGATGTACTGCACGTTAAACTCATAATAAACTCCTAACAAACAATTCCTTCCTCAGAATTATCTAAATATAACTGCTTAAAAGAAATAAGCCAAAAATTAAAACACTTAGAATGAAATTTGTTATTATTTGGGCAAGCTTTCACAATGAGATCCACTATGAGCGACAATAATCTAGTTTATTCAACAGCGACTGGCCGTATTGAACAACCTAAAGAAACAAAGCCAACCCAAAGCAAAACGTTTAAAGATGGCTTTTTACGTATTGAGCGTCAAACAAAAGGCCGCAAAGGCAAAGGCGTCATGCTAGTTGTTGGTATTGACAGTGAGCAACATGACTTAAAAAAGCTGGCTAAAACCATTAAAAGTAAAATGGGTCAAGGTGGCGCCGTTAAAGAAGGCATCATTGAGGTGCAAGGTGACGACAGAGAAAAACTCAAAGCTATTCTCGAAGGGCTTAAATTTAAAGTAAAAATTGCAGGGGGCTAGTCAGCCCCCTCACTCATTATGACTTCATTGAGCTTAGGTGCTCATAAAGTGCTGGTAACTCATCTTCTGGGACTGGTTTACTGTAATAGAAGCCCTGCACAATATAACAATTGTTATTTTGCAAAAATTCTATTTGTTCAATCGTTTCAACCCCTTCAGCAACCACGTTTAGTTTAAGCTTTTGCGCCATCGCGATAATTGCAGCCGTGATTTCCATGTCGTTGCTATCCTCAGGAATATCTTTAACAAACGAGCGGTCAACTTTCAAAATATCAACCGGGAAACGCTTCAAATAACTTAATGATGAATAGCCTGTACCAAAGTCGTCAATCGAAATCGACACGCCCAATGCTTTCAGTTGATGTAGTTGCAAGATAGCAGCTTCTACATGCCCCATCAGCATACTTTCTGTGAGCTCTAAGTGCAGTCGCTTTGGCTCCACACCGGTTTGCTTAATAATGTTATCAAGCGTCGATACTAGGTTGGCATCTTTAAACTGTCGAGCAGATAAGTTAATCGAGATATTATTTTTTAAATTCTGATCTGCTAACCGAGCTGCAAACTCACAGGCTTCTTTTAAAATCCAGGCTCCTAACTCAACAATTAATCCAGTTGCTTCTGCAATAGGAATAAATTTTGTCGGTGGGATCATTCCCTCTTCCGGATGGAACCAACGTATCAGCGCTTCGTACCCAACAACTTGGTTGTTACGACAATCAACTTGAGGTTGGTAGTACACTCTGAATTGGCCTTCACGAATACCTGTACGTAACTCATTTTCAATGAATAATCGTTCATTCGCAGCAGCATTTAATTCTTGGCTATAGAAGTGATAGGTGTTTCGTCCCTTTGCTTTCGCTTCATACATTGCAAGATCAGCATGTTTGAGTAATTGGTCTTCTTCTTGGCTATCAAATGGTGCCATTGTAATACCAATACTGGCACTAATGATCACTTCATTGTTACCTAACTTAATTGGCTCATTAAGCGTACGTTGAATGGTATTAGCAACTTCTGTCGCATGAGTTTGATGCTCAATACCACTAAGTAAAACCGCAAACTCATCACCACCTAAACGGGCAATGGTATCTTCTGTGCGTAAACGTTTTTTCAAGCGATTGGCTACTTCAACCAGTAATTGGTCACCTGCATCATGGCCTAACGTATCATTGATACGCTTGAATTCATCTAAATCAAAATAGAACAAAGCAAAGGCATAATGACCACGCTCTGCTAAGGCCATTGACTTACGCAATTGCATTCTAAAGAAAGTACGATTTGCAAGCCCCGTTAAGGTATCAAAATAAGCAAGTTGCTCCATCTTACGTTGGCTTTCTTTTACAAAAGAAATATCTTGAGCTGATGCCACGTAACTGGTTATCTCACCACTGTCTTCACGAATTGGCGAAATACTTAAAGAAACCCAAACAGATTGACGATCATTTGCTTGTAATAAGGTATCACCGCGCCAATAATTTCGGCTTCGCAGGTCAATATCAATATCATCAACTAATATTGCCATCTCTTGTGAAATAATGCTCAGTAAAGGAGAGCCTATAAAGTGACGTTCTTCAAAGCCTGTCATCTCAACCATTTTTGGGTTGACGTATTTTACTTCAAACTCTTCATCTGTAATGACCACCCCTGTTCCTGAGAATGCAACAGCCTTAGATAATCGATTTGCCGCTTTTTCTGCAATTTCCTTTTCACTGATACGCTGATTTAAACCATCTATCAATTTACGGATCTCAACGGCCATATCTCTGAAAGAACCATTCAAGGTACCGATTTCATCTTTATTTTCTTTGGGAAACTCTGTTTGCAATTGCCCTTTACCAAAGCTCACCACAGCATTAACCAAAGAGTGAATACGGCGTAACACTAATTGATAAAGTGCTTGATGAAGTAACAGTGCAACTAAAATAGCGTACAAAATAAATAAGCCAAAAAATTTAACTTTCAGCTCTTCTAACGCAGATAATGCCGATGAACGCTTTTTATAAATACCAATATACCAGTCAAGCTGTTCAACTTTGCGGATATTGATAATGTGAGTTTCACCATCTTGTACAAATGAATTTGCCGACTCAGGCAACCTAAGACGAATGGTTTCAGAGACGAGCTTTTGCAAGTCAGCATTCACAAAATCTTGAGTCGCTAATTTTTTCCCCTCACGCCCGTATTTTTCTAATGTTTTCTTATCTAAATCAGGGTGCGCCAATAATTGACCATTCGCATCAAAAACAAATAGGTTTTGTTCGCGATCGCCAATCGGTAATTGAGAAAGCAGTGTTTCAAGTGCAATATCACTTCCTGTTACACCAAAAAACTCATTTCCACGATAGATAGGAACGAGCACACTCACAACCCATTTGTGCCATATATTATCGTAATAAACATTTGACCAAACAGCTTCACGACTTGGGTTGGTAGCTTCTTTAGCGTAGTTAAAGGTTTTACCAGTCGTAAAATTAAAATCGCCCGGAACATTTAGCGCCCAGTTAGGCGGCGCAATACGAATAAAATTGTCTTTTGTGATCAGATAGAAATTGAAAAAGTCTTGGATTAAGGTAGGTGAAACAATTTTCCATAATGACTCGGAATCATTAATTAATTGTTTGTAAAACGGTGAGTAATTTTCTTGTGGTATAAATGCAGCTGATAACCCATCAGCAGAAGTGCTACGAATACTGCCGTCTACAGCAAATTTAATTTCTGAGTTAAAATTACTTTGCAAATGAGAGTCGCTTTGTAGCAACTGACTACTAACAACGGAATTAGCCTGTTCCGCAATATTAATTTTAGTGTTGATTAAATGATTAAACTGCTTTGTTAAGCGTTCACTTGAGTGCTTTAAGAGATCATGCTCTTCAAACACGAGTTGCTTCTCTTCGGATTTGAGCATTAAAGCCGCTGCACAAATACCCGCAATTAAACAAATCGCAGAGATCAGCAGCGACAATTTCATACTTAATGAATTCACACCAAACCGTGATGGCGGTCGTCGATACACCACAGGACTACCTTATTAATAATTGTTATTATTTATTATGCAAAAACAAATATACCAGATTCATTTTTATATTTATAAATTTTTTATGAAGATTAATGAATTTTCCTAATCAGTGTACTCATTTATAAATTACTGCGATATGCAGTTGACTTTGTGTACAAGTGTTTTTACATTAAAGCAATGAATAAAATTATCTCTCGCACACGTTTTTCGTTTTTTAGCTTCTTTAGATAGAGGAGGCTTAACTGTTTGCGAGATAAATTCACCGAATAGCTAAAGCCTCCCTCTTGGGAGGCTTTTTTGTTTGTGCACTGTTTTGGAATGAGGAAACCAACATGAGCAATGATGTATTAAATGCATTACGACACGATATCAATGAAATAGATTCAGATTTATTAGTCTTACTGGCCAAAAGACGCCGAATAAGCCATAGCGTTGTTGAGTATAAAATTGCTAACAATAAACCAATACGAGATGAAGCACGTGAGCAAGCGTTGCTCGAAAAGCTAATAAGCTATGGTAAATCACTTGGCCTAGACGCCTACTACATAAACAATGTCTTTCAGACCATTCTTGAAGACTCAGTTTTAAATCAGCAAGCCATGTTGCAAAAGAACCTCAACCCTGAAGCAATGAGCGAAACACACCGCGTAGCATACTTAGGTGGACAAGGCTCATATAGCCAACTAGCTTGCCATAAATATTTTAGCCGTCGCCCAGGTAAAGTAATTGAAATGGGCTGTACTAGTTTTGATCAAATCACAGGTAAAGTAGAAAGTGGTCAGGCAGACTTTGGCTTATTGCCTATTGAAAATACCAGCTCTGGCAGTATTAATGAGGTGTTTGATTTATTACAACATGCGCAAGTATCCATTGTCGGTGAAGTGACACACAGTGTTGAACATTGCCTATTAGCGATGCCTGGCACGGAGCTTTCTCACATCAACAAAGTGTTTGCTCACCCTCAGCCTTTTGCTCAATGCAGCCGCTTTATCCAAGGTTTGGGAGATATTCAGCATGAAACCTGCGACTCAACCTATCACGCCTTAAAATCAGCTGTTGAAACACCTAACAGTGCCGCAATTGGTTCAGCACAAGCCGGTAAAAATGTTGGCCTAGAGGTTGTTAAGTCAGGTCTTGCTAATCAAAGTGAAAATCATAGCCGCTTTATCGTTGTAGCACGTAAGCCGCTACAAGTTTCAAAGCAAATTCCGACCAAAACCAGTTTAATTATGGCTACAAAACAACAAGCCGGTTCTTTGGCAGATGCACTGATGATTTTCAAACACCATCAGATCAATCTAGTAAAGCTTGAATCTCGCCCTGTACCTGGTAACCCATGGGAAGAAGTGTTTTATGTCGACCTTGAAGCGAACCTTGATGACTTACATGTTAAACAAGCGCTCGAAGAGCTAAAAGAACACACCCAGTACACCCGTGTATTAGGCTGTTATCAAAGTGAATCATTACAAGCAGTAAGCGTTTAATCCACCTTATTCTATTAGTTAAATAAAGGAGCCAACAGGCTCCTTTTTGTTTAATTTTATCGCAGAGACTTGCACCCCCTTCCCAGTGTAAGCATAATCTTGAAAACATTTTTAAACTGGAACATACATGAATTGGTTAGCAGAATTAGCAACTAAAAGAACACCTTGGCTATTATTAGCCGTGATATCCTTAGCATTTGAAATCACCGCATTGTTTTTTCAATACAATATGGGTCTTGAGCCATGCATCATGTGTATTTATCAACGTACAGCAGTATTAGGCTTACTTGCTGCAGGTGTTATAGGTGCGATTAACCCGCAGGCGATGGTATGTAGAGTAGTAGCATTTGTCAGTTGGGGTATATCAGCAATTTGGGGTTATTTTATCGCCAAAGAACACATTGCAATGCAAAACAACACTGATCCTTTTGCATTCAGCTGTGCTTTTGAACCAAACTTTCCGAGCTTTATGCCTCTTCATGAGTGGATCCCAAGTTTCTTTGCTGCTACAGGTGATTGCGGCAATATAGATTGGCAGTTTGCATCACTGAGTATGCCAGCTTGGATGGAAGTGATCTTCGCTGCGTTCTCTGTCGTATTTTTAGTGGTTATAATTAGCCGCCTTGTATGCAAAAAGTCACTGTAATGATATATTTTTTTACCAGTCAAATACCTGAATTAAAGGCCTTTAAAGTGAGGCAGCGCCAGCAAATCATTGCCCTTGCACTTAGCCATTTGAGCCCTATGCACAAAATCACTTTATCTGTCTGTAAACTTGCTTTTTTGGCACCACTATTTTTAGGGCTCGCGTATTTTGAAGGATGGATGCTTCTGCCCTGGTTACTGTTAGCGGGGGTAAGCTATCCGCTTCTAACCACACCACTCGAAAATATATTTGCATTGCCACATCTGCAAACCGCTATTAAAGAATACAAACAGGGCTGTTAGGCCCTGTTTGACAGAGTGGCTTTCTAAAGCGTAATTTGTCCCTTTAATTTTTGGTAGAGTTTCTCACCAATCCCCTTAACCTCTTTTAGCTGTTCGACAGTTTTAAAGTTACCTTGGCTCTTACGATATTCAATAATTGCTTTGGCCTTTGCTTCACCAATACCTGGTAATTGAGTAAGCTGCTCTAACGTGGCTTTATTCAAACTTACTTTTTGTAGCTTAACATCTGCAACATCAACAGGTTTCGCTGCAAGTGCAGCTGTGGCGGGCAAAAGCGCAAGGCTTGAAGCTAACAATAGACTTGATAATAATTTCATATTTTCCTCCATGATGTCCTTACTTGGACAACTAATTTCCTTTGTTACCAAACACTCGCTCCATCGCTTGTGTTCTTAAAATTATAGGCCTAGCAGTTTTCCGATGCTTGGATAGATTTTAGGTAACAATTTAAATTAAGCTAATTTCGCTTTCTTTGTCAAATGATAGAAAGAAAAATGTAAGTTGCTACTTGCAAATAATGTCACAACACATTACTGTATATAAAAACAGTAATCAAGATGGCGATTTTACGCTACAAATGCCACGCTTAAATGCAGGAGAGATCATGGCTGTTGTTGTTAAATATGTTGTAGAAAGAAACGGAGTCGAGCGCATGACGTTTACTACTAAAAAAGAAGCTGATGCGTATGACAAAATGCTCGACATTGCTGAGTCATTGGAACTAATGCTTGAAAAAGTTGATGTACCATTAAGCGAGCAACAAATTGAGTCACTGGCGCTTGAAATGGCAAAAGAAAAAGACCAATTTATGGCTGTACTCAAAGGTGCAAAAGAAGCACCTGCGAAGCCTAAAAAAGCAAAGTCAGACGATAACGTTGCAGATATAAAAGAGAAAGCTGCAAGCTAACCATTCGCTTTAAAATTAAAAAAGGGCAACATCTGTTGCCCTTTTTTGTGTTTAATCAAAAATTACAGTGATGATTCAACTTCATCAAATAAGTCTGTAATTTCCTTTTTAGGCTCGGCTGTCATAAGGCTTACAGCAACAATCGCTATCGTTGATAAAATAAAGCCAGGGACAATCTCATAGATGATTGCACTTAGAGCTTGGCCGTCAATAGTGATTGGCGCGTAAATCCAAAACAACACTGTTGCTGCACCAACAACCATGCCACTGATTGCTCCTTGTAAGTTCATGCGCTTCCAGTACAAACTAATTAGCACAAGCGGACCAAATGCAGCACCAAAACCAGCCCATGCATTACTTACTAAATCAAGGATTGAGCTGTCACGGTCATACGCAAGATAAATAGCAAATAAAGCAACCAAAATAACGCTGATACGACCCACTAACACTAGTTCTTTTTGTGAAGCGCTACGATTTAAGTAAATCTTATAGAAATCTTCTGTTAGTGAACTTGAACATACTAATAGTTGCGACGAGATAGTACTCATGATCGCCGCTAAAATAGCAGCCAATAAGAAACCCGCAATAAGTGGATGGAAAATAAGCTCAGATAACACCAAGAAAATCGTTTCTTTATCATCGATTGGCATTTGATTTTCAAGCATGTACGCTGCGCCAAATAAGCCTGTAAATACGGCACCAATAGCTGAAAGCGTCATCCACGACATACCTACACGACGCATCGTTGGCATATCTTTAACAGAGCGAACTGACATGAAACGAACAATAATATGTGGCTGACCAAAATAGCCTAAGCCCCATGCCATTGCAGAAATAATGGCAATTGTTGAACCACCAGCGAACCAGTCCATCATGTTAAGTGCATGTATTTCTGTTTCTTTAGGAGAACTTAATAATAAGTCATAGCGTGCATTTGCAAGCGTATCCATAAATGGTTGATCAAGCATAGTGTAGGTTGCAATAGGCACCGCTAACAGCGAGATAAACATGATACAGCCTTGCACGAAGTCAGTTAAGCTCACTGCTAAAAAGCCACCAAATAAGGTGTAAAGCACAACAACACCCGTAGTAATGTACAAGCCCATTTCATAACTCATATTAAATGAGTTTTCGAACAGCTTGCCGCCCGCGACAACTCCTGATGAGGTATATAGAGTAAAGAATACAATGATAACGACTGCAGAAATAACACGTAAGATATTTTTATTATCTTCAAAACGGTTTGCAAAGTAATCAGGGATAGTTATCGAATCATTGGCTTTTTCGGTGTAAACGCGTAACCGAGGTGCCACTAAAAAGTAGTTAGCCCATGCACCAAGCACTAAACCGATTGCAATCCAAACCTTGCTTAGGCCAAATAAGTACATTGCACCTGGTAAGCCCATTAATAACCAACCACTCATGTCTGATGCACCCGCTGAAAGCGCCGCAACACTTGGAGATAAGTTACGTCCACCTAGCATATAACCTGACACATCATCTGTTGATTGCTTATAGGCATATAGCCCTATTCCCAACATTACGATGAAGTATAATGCTAACGAAATTATCATTCCTGTTTCCAAATTAGCCTCCAAAAATTAGTTAATGTTGGCTTTTAATCCGAATAATGACTCGCAAGTTATTTAATTATAAGACATTATTGGGGTAAAAACCGATATCACTCATGACTATACCACGCTTCGACACTATAACTCCAATAGTGCCGATAACCAACTAAGTTTACATTTACAACGATACGCTAACAAAATTGTGATATTTAATCATAACTTATAGAATTTCATTACGATTTATCCTAGTCTTAACGTTAAGATAAAATCATAATTTATCCCCATATCTTGTCATTTTATTAATGCTATTTTAGATACAATGGCATATATTGCGAGGGGATAATGAAATAACTGATGTGGACAAGCTTGGACTATGTATTTTTACGCTGCGCGCCAACCGATTTTAGATAAGGAAAAGAAACTAGTCGGCTACGAACTCCTCTTTAGGGATGGAGTAGATAATGTGTTTCCAGATATTGATGGCGATGAAGCAACGTCACGGCTCATTGAAGGCAGCCAATTTAACTTTGGTTTGGAAGACTTAACAGACAACAAACCTGCTTATATAAACTTTACGTTAGAAACATTACAAAAGGGTTACCCGTTATTATTAGGTAAAGACAATGTTGTAGTTGAAATTCTTGAAACTATTCAACCTGGTAAACGATTACTGGCTCTTGTCAAAGATTTGAAAGAAAGAGGCTATACGCTAGCACTTGATGATTATATTCACCAACCAGTTTGGCGTCATTTTTACCCTTATATTGATCTTATAAAAATCGATTTTCTAACCTGTACACCTGAATCTCTGCAGACGGTGATTGAAGCTATAAAGCCTCACCCACACATTAAGTTGTTGGCAGAAAAAGTTGAGACCCATGAGAAGTACCAACTGGCCCTCGATATGGGTTTTAGCTACTTTCAAGGCTTCTTCTTTTCGAAACCTGAGATGGTGCAAAGCAAAACTTTACCACCGTCTGAGATGGCATTAGCTGAGCTTTTGTATGAAACATCGAGTATTGACTTAAATCTTAAAAAAATCACCGATGTATTTGAAAGAGATGTTAACTTATCTTACAAGTTACTGCGTTATTCAAACTCTGCAGCATTTAAACGTCGTGCTGAAATCAGCACCATCAAACAGGCACTTATCGTTTTAGGTAGCGAAGAAATTAAACGTTTCTTATCGCTGTTATTCGCCGCACAAGTGGCTGCAGATAAGCCTGCTGAACTCATCCGCTTATCACTCACGCGAGCTCGCTTTGCTGAGCTGTTAGCTATCAGTCATGGGCAATTACGCGATACTGGAATGGCATTTTTGACCGGTATGATGTCGCTTATGGATGCAATCTTAGATGAAGATATGCCAAGCGTAATGGGCAAATTACCGCTAACAAATGAAATTAAAGGTGCCCTTCTTCATGACGAAGGTTTATTAGCAACGTATTTACGCCTTGTGAAGTTTTACGAGCAAGCTGACTGGGAAAGTGCCAAAGAGATCCAACAACAACTCGGCCTCAAACCCGAAGAGGTGCCCGATGCATATCACGATGCATTGAACTGGTCGAATGAACAAATGTCTGTATTCGGCGACTAATGTTCGAAATGTAAATACAAAAATGCCAGCAATATAGCTGGCATTTTTTCGTTGTGGTCAACGCTATTAAAGGTTTTCTAAGAAGTCTTCATCAAAATCGTCTGGCTCTTTTTCCATTGGTGGATTGCCATCATGAAGCTCATATAATTGACGCTGGAAATAGATATCTTTAACAAATATGTACGGGTCAAGTGACTCATTTAATAGACTTTCTTGAGGTATCAAAGAAGCACGCGCTTCAACCGCTTTCAGTGCAAACACTAAAATGGTTTGAGGTGTTGTTAACGCTATTTCAGGTAATACTATGTTATCAACTACATCACCCGTTAAATTTCGTACTGTACTTGGCCCCATGCCAGGTATCATCAAGTAGGCACCATCTCCTACTCCCCACACACCTAGCGTTTGGCCAAAATCTTCATCAACGATCTCTAACCCTAATGAAGAGGCCACATCGAACAAGCCAAATAAGCCAACCGTCGAGTTCACTAAGAAACGCGCAAGGCTGATCCCCATATTCGCTGGTTTGCCCTGCAAACCAGCGTTAACCATATCAGTTGGTGCAGTAATATTATCAGTAAAGTTAACAATACTGCGCCTAACAGGCATAGGTGTCACTGTAACATAGCCCACCGCAGCAGGGCGCAGAATATAAGCATCAAGCACGTCCATGTTAAAGTCATACATAGGACGATTGAATGACTGCAATGGATCTCGCTCATCCGCTTTTTCTTCGGGTACTTGTGCGCATCCTGCAAGTACAGCAAAAAAAATTAAAAATATACTATGCCTAAACATTGGCTATCCTTAAGGTATTAACTCATTAATTAGCAACGAATATTCTTTAACGTTAGCACGCTCCAAGACATCCGACTTGCCTTCCAACTCGCCGCTAGAAGTTACCACAGTTGCATCTTTCGATAAACGCGCGGTTAAAATAATTTGCTCAACACTCGATAAATTCAGGCCATCAACCATTGCGTTAGCATCACTTAACGTCACTGTTAGTGGAAAGCTATATTCTGTCATTTTTACCACAGCTAATGGCATTTGCGGACCACTGGCTGCTTTTGCAAAAACAAATAACGTGCCGTTTTGTGGCTGTGAGTCAGCAAGTGCTGGGTCCAAATCAACTGTGATCCTAATTTCACTGTTTGAAGCATCAGCTACTTCTGTATTTGTGACTTGCTCATTATTTAAATGGGCATCAATTTCAGCAATACGCTCTGCAATCATGCTATAACGAGGGTCGTTTTGCTCCATGCTCGCTAGCAGTACTTCAAACGCGGTTTTAGCTTGCAGCCAATCTTTACGCTCGTAGGCAATTAGGGCCAACAATGAGATTGCATCAATATTGGTTGGCTCTGCTTTTAACACTTTTGAAAGCATAGTCGCAGCCTGAGACATGTTCGCGTCATTGCCTTCCATTAGCAGAACTTGCGAGTAGCTGATCAGCACTTGCTTGTTATCCGGATTCATTTTCAATACTTTATCAAATGACTGCTTTGCCATATCAAATTCATTTAACGACATCGCAACACGTCCAAGTAGCATCCAAGCTACTTCGTCATCACCACTTTGATCAAGTTTAGTACGCAGCGCTAATGCAAATGCTTGAAGTTCATTTGCAGTCAACGGCTCACCATTTTGCATCACAGCTCGCTCACCGTATGACTTTAGATTTGCCATTGCATCATGCCAGCCTTTTATTTGCTGCTGACTGCCAGTGTAGCCATAGAAAATAGCTGTTAAAACGATTAAAAAGCCTGCTCCTGTTAAAGCAAATATACGATTGTTACCTTTGCTGTTTAAGGCTTTTTCTGGTGATAACTCATTAAGTAAACGACGCTTTTGCTCAACAACTGCCTCGTCATGCATTTGTGCATCGATACGTTGATTTTCAAGATCGTCTTTAAGCTCATCTAAACGTTGGTAATAAATTCGGATCAATTCCGAGTTTGCATTGTGATCAAGGCGTTGAATACGTTCGCGTTTAAAAAACGGCACGACAACAAACAGCAATGCAATCAGTGTGAGTAAAACAAAAGAAGCCCACATTAATGCCATTTAGCTTTGCTCCTGACGTTGATTTTGTTCAATTAGTTTTGCAAGTAATTTCTCGTCTTGCTCAGTCCATGTTTGCTTCACTGATGCTTTACGCTGACGCAATACAATAAAGCCAAAGCCAAGCACCACAATGAGCACTGGTAAAACCCAAAGCACAAGTGTTGCTGGAGTGACAGGCGGATCGTAATGAACGAAGTAACCGTAGCGGTCAATCATATAGTCAATCACTTCGTCTTTTGTTTTGCCTTCTTTTACTAAGGCTAATACTTTATCGCGCAAGTCTTTGGCAACAACGGCGTCTGAGTCGGCAATATTCTGATTTTGACATTTAGGGCAGCGTAACTCTTTAGTTAATTCACTAAAACGCGTAGCTTGCTCTTTATCATCGAACTGGTACTTGTCTTGCTCTGCAATTGCACTAAAGGCGATCAGCAAGCTTGCTAGAAGAATAACGAATCTCATTGCTGTAATTCCTGCATTAACGGTGCAAATTTAGCACGCCAAACACGTGGATTAATATCACCGGTGTGATGAAGCAAAATTGTGCCCTGCTTATCAACTAAAAACGTTTCAGGCGCACCTGATACCCCTAAATCAAGGGCTAATGTACGCTTTAAATCCAAAATATTGAACTGATAAGGGTCGCCAGCGCGATTTAGCATGCTGGTTACATCTTCACGTAACGCATTAATATCAAACTGGCCATCAAAGTCAGGGTCATAACCTTGCTCGTAATATAAGCCAATAATCTTAACGCCCTGCTCTCTAAGCTCTGTTAAATAACCTAACTCAGCTAAACAGGTCGGGCACCATGTGCCCCACACATTCAGCAGGTATACTTCGCCTTTCAGATCGGCATCAGTCCAACGCTTTGACTCATCCATCAAATCAGGTAGGTTAAATGTTGGCATAGTCTGACCAATACGCCCTGTTTGCAGCTCACGTGGGTTTGCAAACAAGCCTTGATATAAAAACACACACAACAAAACGAAAACCAATAATGGCGCTAGCGCTAACAATTTGCGGTTCATGCTGAAGCCTCCTGCTTAGTCGATTTCTGGCGATAGCGTTTATCACCAAGCACTAAAAAGCCTGCCAGTGAAATCAAGATGCCACCGAGCCACATCCAACGAACATACGGTTTATGGTAAATACGTAACGACCACGCACCTTGGCTTAATTGCTCACCTAGCGCTAGATACAAGTCACGGGTGAAGCCTGCATCAACAGCTGCTTCTGTCATAAACTGCATGCCAATGTCATAACGGCGTTTTTCAGCATGTAAAACCGTCACTTGTTTATCGTTTTTCATCACGGTGACAACCCCAGCATGGCCACTGTAGTTAGCCCCGCGAATAGACTTAACACCGTCAAAGCGATACTGGTATTCATTTAAAGCCACTGTGTCACCCGGTTTCATTGATACATCACGCTCAACCGAGTAAGCAGAGGTTAACGTGACACCTGCAATTACAAACGCTAAACCAATGTGACCTAAAACCATTGCCCAATAGCTTAGACCTAATCGCTTAAAGCCTTCACCTATGGTTTTATGAATAGTCACTTTTGCAGCTAAATCTATCAGTGTAGTAACAAAAATCCATACTGCTAATGCGGTTGCAATAAAGGTAATTGGCGCAATTACGTCGTAGCTTGAATATAACCATGCACCGGTAACAACCACACTGACCACAGCCGATAATAACAGCTTGTTCTGTAGCATTGACCACTTGTTTTGCTTCCAGCGTAACAGCGGACCTATCCCCATTAAGATAGCAAATGGCACGAGTAAAATAGCAAACATCTTATTGAAGAATGGTTCACCTATCGATATGCTGCCTAAGCCAAGTTCTTTGTGGATCATTGGCAATAAAGTGCCCAGTAAAACAATCAGTGTTGCCACAACTAAGAAAATATTATTTAACCAAAGCGCTACTTCACGTGAAGCAAACTTATAGCGCCCCTCACTTTTAACCTGCGAAACACGCAGTGCATAAAGCGATAAACCACCGCCAACGACAATGGCCAAGAAAGCTAAAATAAACATGCCGCGATTAGGGTCTGACGCAAAAGCATGCACAGATACAATAATGCCCGAACGAACAATAAAGGTACCCAGTAAGCTTAACGAGAATGCTGCTATAGCTAGTAATACGGTCCAAGACTTAAATACACCACGTTTTTCTGTGGTTGATAATGAGTGCAACAACGCGGTTGCCACAAGCCAAGGCATTAGTGATGCGTTTTCAACGGGATCCCAGAACCACCAGCCACCCCAGCCGAGTTCTGAGTATGCCCACCAACTACCAATGGTAATACCGAGTGTTAAAAAGCCCCATGCAGTCATTGTCCAAGGACGAGACCACTTTGCCCAAGTATTATCAAGTTTGCCTGTAAGTAACGCCGCAATGGCGAATGAGAACGACACAGATAACCCAACATAGCCCATATAGAGCAATGGCGGGTGAATGATCATACCTGGGTCTTGCAGTAATGGGTTTAAATCGCGACCTTCAACAGGGAAATACGGTAATAAGCGCTCAAATGGGCTCGACATTAATAAGGTGTACAGCATAAAGCCAACACCTAAAAAGCCTAGCACGCCCAGTACACGAGCACGTAATACCCAAGGTAATGATTGTGAGCGCATAGCAACAACCGCTGTCCAACCTGCTTGCATCACTAACCAAAGTAAAATTGCTCCTTCATGGCCACCCCATGTTGAGGTTATTTTGTAGTACCAAGGTAAGGTGCTACTTGAGTGATAAGCAACATACGAAACGGTAAAGTCGTCGGTTAAACTGGCATAAATAAGTGCTGCAAAAGACAAAAGTACGAATACGAACTGACCAATTGCCAGTGATGGGGCTGCACGCATTAACCTTAAATTGCCGGTATGCGCCCCCCACAAAGGAAAAATACACAGTAGAACACTGAGCACCATGGCCAGTGTTAAAGAAAAATAACCGAGTTCTGGGATCATATTAATTGCCGTTATCTAAGTTATAGGTCGGTTTTTCGTGTTTGATACCCTTCACAGCTTCTGCGACTTCTGCTGGCATGTATTCTTCATCATGCTTTGCAAGTACCTCAAAGGCATCAATTTCATTCGCTTTCACTAACACGCCCTGCGCCACAATCCCTTGGCCTTCACGGAATAAGTCCGGCAAAATTCCTTGATAATTAATTGTCACCATAGGGCCCGTATCGATTAACTTAAAGCTTACCTTTAAGCTTGATTCGTCACGGACAACTGAGCCTGGCACAACCATGCCGCCGATACGTAGTTTTTGCCCAATATGCGGTTTTTCTTTATTAGGCCCTTTTCCATCAACCAATTCACTTGGTGTATAGAATAAATTAATGTTTTCTTGCAGTGCATACAGCACTAAACCAATCGTTGCACCCACACCAAAAATAATGGCTACAACCGCTAATAAACGCTTTTTACGTCTTGGATTCATTGCCCTGCCTCTTGCTTCGCTTTCTTAATGCGCTCTTCACGTTGTGCTTGCTGCTTTACTGAAGAGAAAATACGTTTTGTGTCGTTTAACGAACTAAATAAAATACCAAGTAAAATTAATGCACAGCTGCCAAACGACAGCCAAACATAAAAGCCATAGCCACCCATGGCAATAAAATCTGCAAAAGAATCAAACTGCATGATTAACCTCGCTCAAGCATATCACGCACCCAAGGGCGGTGCTTTTCACGTTGTAAAATTTCGTTCTTAAGACGTATTAACGTCACCGTACCGACGAACGCTGCGAATGCCACAATATTCACCATCAGTGGCCAAAACATGCTTGGATCAATGGCTTTAGTATCAAACTTTGTAATGGTTGCACCTTGATGCAAGGTATTCCACCACTCAACCGAGAAGTGAATAATCGGTAAATTGATCACCCCGACAATCGCTAAAATACAGGCTGCCCGACCCGCCGCTTTTTTATCTTCAAAAGCATGATAAAGCGATAACACACCAAGGTATAAAAATAACAGAATGAGCTCAGAGGTTAGGCGTGCATCCCACACCCACCAAGCGCCCCACATAGGTTTACCCCATGCAGCACCGGTAATTAATGCTATCGCTGTCACACATGCCCCAACAGGTGCAATTGCAATCACTGCGAGTTCTGCATTACGTAATTGCCATACTAGTGCGATCACTGCAGCAATCGCCATAGAAGAGTAAGCGCCCATAGATAAAATAGCTGAAGGCACATGGATAAAAATAATTCGGTAGCTGTCTTTTTGTTGGTAATCGGCTGGGGCATAAGCAAGCCCCCAGACCCATCCAACAATCATACAGACCACCGTAACGACGGCGAAATAAGGCAGTAAGGTGTTACACAATTGGTAAGCACGATCTGCTTTTGCGTAGGGATGTAACCACTTCCACATATTAACTTACACTCACTTTCAATGCTGACGATATGGCAATTGGCGCCGCTATAATCGCTACGATTAGCATGGCACCAAGGATTGCAAGCTGTCCGCTATAGGCAAGCTCCATAGAGCTGGTATCGATAGCCGAGGTTGCAAAAATTAGTACAGGGATATACAAAGGCAAAACAAGTAAACTCATTAAAATGCCACCTTTTTGTAATCCCACAGTCAGTCCAGCACCAATTGCGCCAATGAAACTCAGCAATGGCGTCCCTAACAATAACGTCAGAACGGTTGCTAAAAGCGCTGAACTTTCTAAATTCAATAATAAAGCAAATACCGGAGTCATAAGCACAAGAGGCAGCCCCGTAATAACCCAATGAGCCGCAACTTTAGCAAGAACGGTCAGTGGTAATGGGTATGCCGAAGCGATTAACTGCTCTAGTGTTCCGTCGTGATAATCATCACGAAATAACTTATCTAGGCCTAACATGGTCGACAGTAACGCAGCGACCCAAATAATGCCTGGCGCCATACGAGCAAGTAGACCGGGTTCAGGGCCAATTGCTAACGGAAAAAGTGTAATTACAATAAGAAAAAACAAGATAGGGTTAACGATTTCAGCACGCTGACGAAACGCTAATTTAAGATCTTTTGAAAAAACCGCAGAGAATAGTTGCCAATACGAGTGCTGCTTTACCATCAGTGGCGATACTCCAAAGTCACTGTTTTAAGGTCACTAAAATGTGCCGTTAAATCTTGGTGGGTGGTTAATAAAATAGCTCCACCCGCATTAAGATGCTCAACAAATCGCTCTTGCAAAAACGCCACCCCACTTTTATCAAGCGCAGTAAACGGCTCGTCTAATATCCACAGTTTGGCGTTATTTAACCAAAGACGAACCAATGCAACACGACGCTGTTGTCCTGCTGATAACATGCGCACAGGTACGTCTTCAAGACCCACTAGACCTATCTTAGCTAAGACCGGATATAAGTCTTGCTTGCTATCATAGCCGTTTATTTTCAGCCAAAAAGCAAGGTTTTCAAGTGCCGTAAGTTGACTATTTACACCTGTCTTATGACCGATAAATAATAACTCATCAGCAAATTCATCATAGTATTTTGCGATAGAACGTTGTTGCCATAATACCTCACCTTCATCAGGCATAGCGAAACCTGCGATAATACGCAATAATGATGTTTTACCAGCCCCATTTGGACCAGCTAACTGCATAATTTGCCCAGATTTTAAGCTGAAATTAAGATCCGCAAACAAACAACGATCTTGCTTGATGCAGGTGACGGCCTTAATGTGTAACAAGATGACGATTCTCTATACCCAAAATTAGGCGTTAGTCTACCATAATGATAGGGTAATACGAATATTGCTTTAAAACGATTAACTTATATTTGATCTAAAATAATGAATAAACAAAGCCAGTTGACTCTCAGCACCCAGCTTAATATTGACCCTAAAAGTATTAGCAGTGCTTCACAACATTCATCAAGCGAGGCATTAAAAATGCTCGCTGATCAGAGTCTAACTGCCCGTAATATCGTGATTAGCAAACACAGTGTGCAGATGGATGTATTAATCAACAATGCATGGCAAACATTGCGTTTATCTACTGAGCAAGAAAATCCCAAAACTGAACGATTCTTATCGGCAAACATCCAATTAAGTAATGATGGCAAAGGGCTCACTATTACACCTCTGCCTATCACAATTACACTGGGTAAAAGTCAGCAAATGCAAGCACTTCTTAACTTGTTCACACAGGGGAATGCAAATACAAACACGCCCTACCCGGCAACTATTGCCAGCAATCAGCCAATGTTGCAACTGCCATCATTGAAAACAGAGTTTGCCCTTAACAATACCTTGGCAACACTGTTAAAAACTGAAGCGCCACTCAAAGCAATCTTGTTGCCAGCTACAAATCAGCAAAATAGTTTTAACTTAAACATCATTAATCGCTTTGGGGATTCACTGCATCAACAAAGTGTTAGCCAACAAAAAGTCGCTGATTTAGTCGCTAAACTAGTCCCAGAAATAGACTTAAAACTCACCGGCCAACAGCTACAATTGAGTTTAGCAACCAAACAAAATAGCGAGTTAACGCTGCCACTTGCAGCAATCCCCCCAAAACAAGCAAAACAAATTCAAGCGCATTGGCAATTTAATCCTCATACGCTAAAACTGCTATCACAGCGCGTAAAAGAGACCATTGAACTTGTCAACAAAGCGCCAATACAACATTTGTTATTAAAAAACTCACTCTCAGATACATTTACACATGCTCTTAAAAGCCAACCACTTGACAGTAAGACAACGCCTTTGGCTCCATCAAGTAATAATGATTCACCAATACGCTCTTGGTTAAAAGACAGTTTTGCCGATTTGAAAACCCGTATTAGTGATGCAGTGCGTTACTTTGAGCGTTTACCAGCAACAACAAAATCAACAGCTAACTTATCTGTTAGTCAAACGCCGGACGCAAGCAACAGTGTAAGCCAGCTAGGGTATAATGCTAAACAAATCAATATAATTAAGCTCGCGTCTTTAGACCCAAATTGGTCGAGGTTAATGACCTCTAACTCGCCTTTAAAACAACAGCCGGGCACACTTTTGCCTACCATCAATGTCAATGTGCAGTTGCCCGCCACAAAGTCTGCTGGCGAACAACCTATGTTGCCTGTCAGCTTTAATAAGTCGGCGCCGCTAATTAAATTGTTTCAGCAACTTAAAGTAAGTCTTGAACCATTAATAAATACGCCCGCAATCAACGACAAAGCAGCACTCATTAATAGCGCTCAAATAGCCGAAAAGCCTCCTACAACTTCAGCGGCAAATGCTATAAATAAGGCGAACTCTATACCCGCTCAAGCTTCAAACATCGCCACTAATATTGATAACGCAGTATCGAAAGACAATCCAGCGCTTGCAACTAAGGCGATTAAACAAACTGTGAGTGGTGATAAGTTGCAATCCTTAGCGAGAACAAAGGGTGCAATTACAGAGCAAACGGCAAATCATTTAAAAGTTAAAGCGGAACTGCCTGCATCAATAACAAGCCAAGTTTCTTCTCTCGCTCCTTTTTTAGCAGCAAAAGAGCCTAATTTAGGTCAACCCCTACTCGCTATTAGGCCAATTGAAGCCGCACTAATAGCCAAGTTAGTGCCAATGCCACAGAGTCAAAAGCCCACAAGCACGCCATTACCTGTGCAGTTAAGTGAAAAGTTAGTCGCTCTTAGTGAGCAAAGTACGTCTTCTTCTGTTGATCTAAATAGGTTAGTTAATCAAGCATTTAGCCGCATGATTTCAAGTCAAAACATACACCCAGCAACGATCGAGCGTGAACTACTAAGTATACTTAGACCAGCATCTTTAACACCACAAAACCAACAAGCAAGTTTTAATCAAGGTCTAGAGCAACTAGCAGTAACCGCTTTGGCTGCACCTATTATTAATCAGGCTCCCACTAATTTAAGCTTTAACAACCAAACAGGTCTTGATGCTTTATTGCAAGTGCTAGTACCCAATTTTAAAGCCGTTAATGGCAGTAAGTTACTGGAGCAATTACAACAACCCAATTTGCAAGCCTTAGCGGGTGAGTTAAGCCAAGTAAAGAATACTCTCACGCAAGTACAAACGACGCCGATAAACCAACAGCAAGATAGTAACCCGCTTGCACAATTTTTCTTACCGATGAAACTCCCAGCAGAGGCAGGGCAAACAGAAATCAGCTTAGGTCAATACAAAAAGCCGAGCAAAAACAAGCTTGAAAGTAAAAATGTATGGTTTGTTAGGCTAAACTTTGACTATGCGCAGCTTGGTAAATTACAAGTTACCGCAGAGGTTATGGACACAGCGGTAGATTGCCAATTATTAGCCTCTTCACAAGAGGTCACGGCTCTTGCACATCCGCATTTAGAAACGCTGCGTCATAAACTAGCAAGCCATGGTCTAAATGTTGGCGAGCTTAATTTGCAACAAGGTACGCCAAGTCATCAAGCCTTTTACAAGTCACATGCGATTATTAACATCAAGGTCTAAACTTTATGAGCGAACAATATCAACATAAATCTGCTATTGGCCTACTCTACGAAGCGGGCAGTTCGCCTCGAGTAACCAGTAAAGGCTTTGGTGAACTTGCTGACGAAATTGTTAAACTTGCCGAACAAAAAGGCATTTTAATACATCAAGACGCTGACTTAGCACAAACCTTATCGCACCTTGAGTTAGGTGAAGAAATACCAAAAGAGCTTTACTATGTCATTGCTGAATTAATTGCATTTTCGTATGTATTGCGTGGTAAATTTCCACCGGGTTGGCAAGATTTTCAGGGTAAGCTCAACATTCAAGCTTAGGGCTCAGAAGTGCTCCAATAAAAAAGCGCCTCATTGGGCGCCTTTTTGTTTATGAAGAGACATAAGAAGTTCAGCTTCGGCTCTGGGTAACTCGCATTCACGAATTATTTCTTCTAAATCAGCACCTAGCTCAACCATTTTAACCGCTCGCGAATAGATTTTCGCATTCGGATCATCATATTTTTGTGCGTCTTGTAGTTGCTCAAGTTCTCTACTTTTTTCTTCAACAGCTACAACACGTTTGCCAATACTGAGCATTCCTGCACGCATTTCTGCAACTTCACTGCGTAATATACTCAATTGTTGTTGAGCATCTTGCAGCTGTTTTTGCTTAGCCTGAATTGCGGCAGCTTGTTTATTGTTATTGACAAAAATAAGCCCCAAACACACTAAAACTAGTAAGATTGAGGCACCAAACAAAGAGTATAACAGCATATAGTTTCCAAGCGTTTATAGTGCGCTCAGCTCGTCCCACTCATCGTCATTTAAAAGCTTGTTAAGGTCTACCAAGATCAATAACTCACCATCACGGTTTGATACACCTTGAATAAACTTAGCACTTTCTTCTGTGCCAATATTTGGCGCACTGTCAATTTCTGAGCTACGTAAATAAACCACTTCAGCGACACTATCAACTAAAATACCAATGACTTGTTTTTCAGCTTCGATGATGACAATACGTGAGTTGTCGGTAACTTCTGCGCCCATCAAACCAAAACGTGCACGGGTGTCGATCACTGTTACAACATTACCGCGAAGGTTAATAATACCCAACACATACGAAGGTGCGCCTGGAACAGGAGCAATCTCGGTATAGCGAAGCACCTCTTGTACTTGCATTACGTTAATGCCGTACGTTTCTTCTTCAAGCTTAAAGGTTACCCACTGTAACACTTCATCGTTGCTATCAGCATTTTTATTAGCTGACAGTAGTCTTTCTTCACTCATGCTATTACTCCGTAAAAATAGTTACTGCTCACGGCTGTCTAAGCCCTGCTCTAGCAATTGATATAAATTTTCAACGTCAATCAAGGCGCACATTTTCTCTTTGATAACACCGGCTAACCATGGCCGCTTACCTGATTTTGCTCGCCATTTTACATCTTCTTTTTGAAGCGTAATATTATTTACGAGCTTTTCTGCCAATAATCCCCATTGACTATCACCTAAAGTGATTAAATACTGATAATTTAATGCTTGTTCTAATCTTTCATCATATTTTTCTGGCATAACCCAACGTGCAGTATCAACAACATTGAGCTTTTCATCTCGGTTAAGCATTACGCCTTTAAACCATTTTGGTTTACCAAACAATTGGTTAACCTCTGTCAGTTGATGAATTCCCCCTAATGCTTTTAGTGGTACTGCTAAGGTTAAACCTGCAACTTCAAAAAACAGTGCCTGAAACTCGCCATCAAAGTAATCTTCTTGGCGCTCAGACGATGTCTTAGCAATAATATCTGCATTAGATTCTGCAACTATATCTTTGATATTAGCTTGGTTCTCGGTTTTCTCAAGCTCTTTAGTTGACTCAACACTCGGTAAAGGCGGTTCAGCAGCAATTACTGTGGAGGTAATCTTTTCTTCTTGCTTTTGTTCAGGCTCATTAACCTGCTCGAGTAATTTAGCTACGGGTTCAAGATTCTGCTCGCTAGGTTCATCTTCACACAGCAAAGCACCCAAATATTGGGTCATCACTTTTTCATTAGCAAATAAATGCTTACTCATCATTAACCTTGTGCAACTAAATAATCAAGCAAGGCGCGATAGGCAAATACACCTCGAGAACGAGGGCAAAATTGAATCGGCACTTGTTGTGCTAAACTAGCATCTCTAAATTTTGTATCGACTGGGACAACACCCGACCATACTTTGTCTTTGTAATTATCCTGCAGAGTTTTATACGCTTCAAGTGATGCTTTAGTCCGTTTGTCGTACATTGTAGGAATAATAGTATATTGATACTGCTTTGACTGCGATGTTTGCATTAATTCCATCGTCCGCATCATTCGGTCAAGGCCTTTAAGAGCCAAAAACTCAGTCTGTACTGGCACCAAAATACGCTCACTGGCTGCCAAGGCGTTAACCATCAACACCCCTAGTACTGGTGGGCAGTCAATAATTGCATAGTCATAATGGTCACTAATTTTTGCCAGCGCTTTCTTAAGAATTAAGCCCATACCATTTTTATTACCCATGCTTCTATCAAGTGTCGCAATTGCCATAGTGGCAGGTAAAATATCAAGGTTTTCTAATGTTGAAGGGCATAACGCTTGCAAAATTTCTTCACTTGCCATGCTGTTACCGCGTGCAAAAATATCATACACGCTAACCTCAAGCTCTTCAGAATCAATACCAAAATAATAAGTTAAAGATGCATGTGGATCGGTATCAATAAGTAAAACACGCTTACCTTGTAATGCAAGAATACCCGCAAGGCTGACAGCTGTTGTTGTTTTCCCTACGCCACCTTTTTGATTTGCTACTGTCCAAACTTTCACATCACACCTTATTATTGTTCATTGCGCGTGGTTATTCGAATGCCACCATGAGGTAATTGAATCACTTTAATGGTGTTATCATTGCTTGGCAACTCAATTTCAGGAGCTTGTTGCTGCGGCTTTTCTGTGTCTTCATCACTAGGGGTTGTCGGTTCTGGTGGTAAACCATATTTAGAAAGCGCAACCACCACTTTACGGTTTTCAGCTCGGCCTTGTTCTGTATCGTTACTCGCAAACGGTGAATATTGTCCGTAGCCTTCAATCGCCATACGTGCAGGGTTGATACCTAAGTTTTCAAGTTCAACTAACACAGAAGTGGCACGTGCAACCGACAATTCCCAGTTAGAACGAAACATTTCATTGCGAATACCTTCGTTATCGGTATAACCACGTACACGAATATAGTTATCTACAGGGGCAATTATATCTTTGACTAAGCTTACAACTTGCTTGGCTCGTTGCTGAGCCACCGCACTTCCAGAAGAGAACAACATACCCGAACTCAATTCTATAATTAGCCAATCTTGATGTAACTCAAGACTTGCCTCACCATCGCGAATTTCATCTATCAGTGCAGACTGTAACTTGGTAAGAAGGCTATCGAGTGGTTTACCTAGGTGCTTCTTATCAATATTACTGGTCTCACTTTGCCCATCAAGTAGCTCTGGGCCTTGTTCATCTTTACGGATGCTTTCTCCGTATAAAATATCATTTTCGGGACTGACTCGGTCAGTCAAAATACCCGTGCCGTTGACACCTGTTCCAACTTGCTGCTGCTGACGGGCTGATTTTTCAAAAACTTGTTCAAGAGAATCTGAGAGGATTTGGAAATCTTCATTTTTACTAATTGCGATCGCGTACATCACCACAAAAAACGCAAACATAATAGTCATATAATCTGCGTATGAAACCAACCAACGTTCAGTATGCTGACTTTTTTGAGTGTTTTGACGCAAGCGACGGCGCAACATGATATTACTCGTCAACTAAACTTGGGCGATCAACACGGTACGCCTCAAGTTTAAGTTCAATGTTTAGTGGGCTTTCGCCTTGAGAGATTGCAATAATACCTTCAGCAAGTAACTCATGATAAAGCATTTTTTGTTCAATTTGCTGCTTCAGCTTGTTCGCCATAGGTAAAAACAACAGGTTTGCTAAGCCAACACCATAAATGGTAGCGATAAAGGCGGTTGCTACACCCGCACCTAATTTTTCAGGATCAGTAATAAATTGCATTGCTTGTATTAGGCCTAATACGGCACCTAAAATACCGATTGTCGGGCTGTAACCCCCCATCGCTTCATACACTCTGCTAACTTCAAGCAAGCGCTCACGTTCAAGCATTAAGTCGATTTCTAGCGTATCTCTAAGTCTATTCTCATCAATACCGTCGACTAATAAGTTCAACCCTTTTGCCGCGTAGGGGTCTGAATGAGCAAGTGCTTCAGACTCTAATGATAAATAGCCCTCTTGCCTCGCTTTATGTGACCAGCGTTTTACTTGTTCAATGGCGGCGTCGATATCATGATATGGAGGAAAAAAAACCCAATGACTAATTTTAAGTGTTTTTGCAAAAACACTGCCTGGGGTTTGCAGCATCACCGCACCTAAGGTACCGCCAAGTACGATAACTAGCGCAGGCCCGTTGAATAAGGCCGTTACCACCCCTCCTTCTAGCGCATAACCAAAGGCAATTGCGCTGACAGCAACGATTAAACCAAGAAAGGAAAGCTTATCCACAGCCAGTCTCTCGCGTTAAACGAGCCGCAACATCATTTAATGCAAGACTTTCACTGGCAAGGCCTGCATTAGCAACAGCTTGAGGCATACCATATACGACACTCGTTTTTTCGTCTTGAGCCCAAATTGTCGCACCTGCTTGCTTGAGCATGCGGGCACCATCTCGGCCATCAGCCCCCATTCCCGTTAACACGACAGCTAATACATCTGCCCCGTACGCTTTGGCTGCACTGGCAAAAGTAACATCTACACTTGGTTTATAAGTAATACGAGGACTATCGTCTTCAAACACGCGTAGCGTACGTGAGCTGCCACGTCCTTCTACCAGCATTTGCTGACCGCCCGGAGCTAAATAAGCTGTGCCAGCAACCAGTTTATCGCCTTGCTGTGCTTCTTTTACGTTAATTTTACACAAGCCGTTTAGCCGTGCTGCAAATGCCGGAGTAAACGCCGCAGGCATATGTTGGATAAGTAAAATAGGATGCGGAAAATTAGCAGGTAATTGCGTCAAAATAGTTTGCAATGCCACAGGGCCACCCGTTGACGTACCAATTGCGACCAACTGATATTGTTTACCAGAAGCCCGAATGTTACTTGCTGCAGATGGCGATGAAGAGCCCGCAGTCGGTGTTGAACGACTAAAACTGCGATCTGGCTGTACAATACCGCTGCTGCGTGAACTGGTAGAAGTTGACGGTCTTACAACAGGTGCTGGGCGGGTAAATCGAGAGATTCTACGACGGCCAATCTCTTTTACTTTATTTTGTAATAATGCAATTGCATCTTCATTATTACGTGCAATGTCTTCAAATTTCTTTGGTAAGAAATCAAGCGCACCGGCATCTAATGCATCAAGAGTGGCTGTTGCACCATCACGAGTAAGCGATGAAAACATTAAAATAGGCGTGGGTGTGGCTGCCATAATTTCTTTAACGGCACTTATGCCATCAAGTACAGGCATTTCCACATCCATGGTAATAACATCAGGCTTTAGTTCTCGGGCCTTATCAACCGCTTCGCGCCCATTTACTGCAAACCCTATTACCTGAATATTGCTGTCTTGCTCTAATATTTCGCTCACTCTACGGCGAAAAAAGCTTGAATCATCAACAACTAATACTTTGACTGCCATTGGCACTCTCTTGTTATTTATCGTATTTAATGCAGCCTATTGGCTGCAAATTACTATTTCTTATTAGCCAACGTAGTGCTTGAGCATACTCGGTACATCTAAAATTAACGCAATGCCACCATCTGAAGTGATTGTTGCACCAGCCATACCAGGTGTACCTTGAAGTAATGCATCAAGAGGTTTAATTACGACCTCTTCTTGACCAATCAATGAGTCAACAACAAACCCTACTTGCTTGGTACCAATTTGCACAATCACCACGTGACCTTCTGCTTTTCGCTCTTGGCGGTTGGCTCCTTTCACTAACCAGTGTTGTAAATAGAAAAGCGGAATCGCTTTTTTACGCACAATAATTGTTAGCTGACCATCAACAACGTTAGTTTTAGTTAAATCAAGATGGAAAATTTCGCTAACACCTGCAAGTGGTAATGCGAAAGTTTGCTCACCTACCACAACCATAAGGGTCGGTAAGATAGCCAGTGTTAATGGCACCTTGATTTCAAGCGCAGTACCTACTCCCAATTCTGACTGGATATTAACCGAGCCATTAAGCTGGGTGATCTTCGTTTTTACTACATCCATGCCGACACCACGGCCTGAAATGTCAGAGATCTCTTCTTTCGTTGAGAAACCCGGTGCAAAAATTAGATTATAAGCCTCGGTGTCAGATAAACGACTTGCTTGATCGTGGTCAATAACCCCTTTGCTAATCGCTATTTTCTTCAGCTTTTCAGCATCCATACCTGCACCATCATCACGAATGGTCAGTAAGATATGGTCACCTTCTTGAGATGCCGATAAAGTAACAGTACCTGTGCGAGGTTTACCCGCAGCTTCACGCACTTCTGGCATTTCAATACCATGGTCAACAGAGTTACGCACTAAGTGCACCAATGGATCTGCTAACGCTTCTACAAGGTTTTTATCTAAATCTGTTTCTTCACCAACCAGCTGCAGATTAATATCTTTTTTCAAGCTACGTGCTAAGTCTCGTACTACGCGAGGGAAGCGACCAAATACCTTTTTAATTGGTTGCATGCGGGTTTTCATTACCGCACCTTGCAAGTCTGCTGTAACCACATCAAGGTTTGAAATAGCTTTGCCCATTGACTCACTGTTTGTGTTATTAGCAAGGCTCACTAATCGATTGCGCACTAATACAAGCTCGCCCACCATGTTCATAATTTCATCTAGGCGTTTTGTATCAACACGTACAGTGGTTTCGGCCTGAGGTGGCGGCGCTTTTTTCGGTGCAGCAGCAGACTCAGGCGCTTTAGCTGGTGCAGGAGTCGCTTTACTTGGTGCTGCTGGTTTACTCGGTGCAGCTTGTTGTGGCGCAGCTTTAGCAACAGGTTTCTCTGCTTGCGTTGGTTTCTCTGGCTCTACGTTCGGTGCGGCTGTTGGGGTGCTTTCAAGTGACTTTGGTGCACTCCCTTTGCCATGTAATTCGTCAAGTAATGCTTCAAATTCATCATCACTGATCTCGTCATCACCATCACTACTTACAGTGGTGGTGCTAGGAGCAGCAGGTTTTGGAGCTTCAGGTTGAGGGGTATCGGGTTGTTTAACTTCACCAAAACTGCCCACACCATGAAGTTCGTCTAATAAGCTATCAAACTCATCGTCGGTAATGTCATCACTATCATTGCTGCTTGAATCGAGAGTTGCAGCTGCAGGTCCTTGACCTTTACCATGTAACTCATCAAGTAAACTTTCAAATTCGTCTTCAGTGATTTCATCAATATTCTGTGAAGCACTCTCTTGGGCTAAACCACCACCATCAAATAGCATATCAAAAGCAAACGGGTCGCTTTCATCAATATTATCAGTGTTTATGTCGGCTGTTACATCAGCAGTATCAACAACAGGTTCTTCTACTACTGGCTCTTCAGGTGCAGGGGTTGTGTCTTCAATAACACTTGTGTCTTCTCCTGCAAGCTCTTCTGCTGTTGGTGGCTGACTTAACTTATGAAGTACATCAAGTAGAGCAGGATCGGCAGGCTCTGGTTGCTCACGATTTTGAATAGTTGAGAACATTTCGTTGATGGTATCAAGAGCTTGAAGAATAACATCCATTAATTCAGGTGTTACACTACGCACACCTTGGCGAAGTAAATCGAAGACATTTTCTGCACCATGACAAGCGTCAACAAGCTCTGTCATACTCAAGAAACCTGCCCCACCTTTTACAGTGTGGAAACCTCTAAAAATTGCGTTAAGTAAGTCTTTGTCTTCTGGGTTGTTCTCAAGCTGAACCAATTGTTCTGACAAAAGCTCTAGAATTTCCCCTGCTTCAACAAGGAAATCCTGTAAAATATCTTCATCGACTTCAAAGCTCATGCAGTTACTCTCCTCTTAGAAGCCCAAACTTGATAATAGGTCATCAACTTCATCTTGTCCTGAGACAACATCATCACGTGACTCTGCATCAATAATTGGCCCTTCAGGACCTGCTAGCGTATCGCTTGTTGCAGGTGCTTGTTCTGTGGCCTGTTTTTCTTGTTTTTGCTGACCATCTTCTTGACTGCCGAATACAGTTAAGAGATTAATTAAACTGTCTTCAACTTCTCGTACTAGTTCAATAACACGGCGAATTACCTGACCAGTTAAATCTTGGTAGTCTTGTGCCATAAGCACATTGGTCATCAAGCCTTGTAATTCATCAGTTTTAGTATGAGAGTTGTTCATGAACTTATCTAAGCTATGGCATAAGGTTTTAAACTCACCAAGCTCAATTTCTCGGTTCATCAATCGATCCCACGTGGGCTTGATTGTTGCAATTTCATCAGCAAGTTGTTGTGCAATAGGTAAACTTGCCTCAACAGCATCCATGGTTTTATTTGCTGCATTTTCTGTCATTTCCATGACATAGTTTAATCGCTGTTTAGCGTCGGGTATCGCATCGGTAGTTAAATCGGCGAGACGAGTATCAAGATCAAAGTTCTTTAACGCTTCATGCAGTTGACGCGTCAATTTACCGACTTCGGCAAACAACTCTGATTGTTCTTTTGATGCGGCTTCAAGAATTAGCTTATCTGCCTTCTCTTGTTCACCTTTTTCAAGATACTCAACAAGTTGACGAGCTTGCTCTAAACTTATATGAGGCGCAGCAGGTGCTGACATAAGCCTCTCCCCTTAGATTAACCTAAACGTTCAAACACTTTTTCCAATTTGGTTTTAAGTGTCGCAGCAGTAAATGGTTTAACAATGTAGCCATTAACACCTGCTTGAGCAGCAGCAACAATTTGTTCTTTTTTCGCTTCAGCTGTTACCATTAAAACAGGAATGTGTTTAAGGCTATCATCGGCACGTATAGCACGTAACAAATCAATACCTTGCATGCCAGGCATATTCCAATCTGTTACAACAAAATCAAATTCTTGATTTTGTAGCATTGGTAATGCTGTTGAACCATCATCAGCTTCCTGCACATTGGTAAAACCTAAATCCCTTAATAGATTTTTAATGATACGTCTCATTGTAGAAAAATCGTCAACAACAAGAATCTTCATGTTTTTATCCAAAACATCCTCCGGTGAGGTTTGAACCTATATTTACTTACTACTAATTAATCCAGTCATTGATTTTTGCTTTGAGCTTAATCATCGCCTGACCATGTATTTGACTCACACGCGACTCGCTAACATCGAGTATGTGTCCTATTTCTTTCAAGTTCATTTCATCGTTGTAATACAAAGACAAAACAAGGGCATCTCTTTCTGGTAACGATTGGATAGCCGTTAATAGAGACTGGTTAAACCGCTCATTTTTAACGTTATTAAACGGTTTGTCTAGTGCTAAATCATGACCCATTGGTGTTATTACGTCTTCATCTACACCTAAATCCTCGATACCTAATACTTTACTAGAATTAACGTCATGTAGAATATGATGGTACTCATCTAGTGTAATATCAAGTTTTTCAGCAACTTCTGTGTCTTTGGGCTCGCGGTTTAAGGTACTTTCTAATTCAGCAATTGTTTCTGCGACTAGACGTGCATTTCGATGCACAGAGCGTGGTGCCCAATCGCCTCGACGGATTTCATCAAGCATTGCACCGCGAATTCTGATACCTGCAAAGGTTTCAAAACTTGCACCTTTACTAGCGTCGAAGTTTTTTGACGCCTCAATAAGGCCGATCATGCCTGACTGAATTAAATCATCGAGCTGAACACTAGCAGGTAAACGAGCAATCAAATGACACGCCACTTTTTTGACTAAAGAGGCGTGCTTTTCAACAATCGCATTTAAATTCTGTGCTGATTGATATCCCATCGCTTTATTCACCGATGTTGTCATAGTTAGCCGTTTACTAGTTTCTCAATAAAAAATTCTAAGTGACCAGACGGTTGGTTAGGGATCGGCCACTTAACTGCTTTCGTTGCTAATGTTTTAAACGCCACCGCTGCTGGTGAGTTTGGAAATAACTCAACGATAACCTTTTGACGTCGCGTAGATTTACGCATATTTTCGTCATAGGGAATCGTTGCGACTAATTCCATAGAAACATCTAAAAAACGATCCGTTACTTTTGAAAGTTTAGCAAATAATTCTTGCCCTTCACGCATGCTACGCACCATGTTGGCAACAATTTTAAATTTATATACACCATGCTCTCGGCTTAACACTTTAATAAGCGCGTAGGCATCTGTAATTGAGGTAGGTTCATCACATACAACCACAACGACATCTTGTGCTGCACGTGAAAAGCTTAATACCATGTCCGAAATACCTGCGGCGGTATCGACAATTAAAATATCAAACTCGGTGTTTAATTCGCTAAAAGCGCGAATAAGGCCAGCATGCTCAGAAGGAGTTAACTCCACCATGCTTTGCGAGCCAGACGTTGCTGGCACAATTTTAATACCAGCAGGGCCTTCTACAAGAATTTCATCAAGCTCACATTCGCCAGATAAAACATGAGATAAATTACGTTCAACACGTAAACCAAGCATCACGTCGCAGTTTGCCAACCCTAAATCGGCATCCAATACTAATACGCGGTTTCCTTGCTGACCTAATGCAATTGCAGTGTTGAGTGATACATTCGTTTTTCCCACACCACCTTTGCCGCCAGTAACAGCGATAACTTTAACGCCACTATTATTATTTTGATTCATTTTGCGCAGGCCGCTTGCTTGATCTAATACTGTGTTAATCATACATCCCTACTGTGTTCGACGCTACTGCTTGACGTCGTGAATGTTGTGCTTTTGCTCGTTTTAAATACAATTGTTCAGCTTTTTTCACTAGTTTTTCAGCATTCGCTACGCGAATATCTTCTGGAACACGCTGACCATTAGTAAGATACCCTATTGGCAGGCGATTTTGAATCGCTATGCTAATAATCTCACCTAAACTCAACGATTCATCCAATTTAGTGAAGATACAGCCACTTAGCTGAACCTTTTTAAAGTGTCTTACGGTTTCTTGTAGCACATTAATTTGTGCTGTAGCACTCAACACTAAATAACTACGAATATCAACTCGCTGATTACGCATTAAGGTATTAAGTTGCTCAGTTAAGCGTAAATCACGTTGGCTCATACCTGCAGTGTCTATTAATACTAGACGCTTATTTCGTAAATGGTATAGCACTTCAGCCAATTCATTGGCATCTTTTACTTGCTTCACACCACAACCAATAATACGGCCATAAGTTGCAAGTTGCTCGTAGGCACCAATACGGTAAGTATCAGTCGTGATAAGCGCCACTTTATCGGCACCATATTTTTGTGCACCAAGTGCTGCGAGTTTTGCAACAGTGGTTGTTTTACCAACACCTGTAGGGCCAACTAAAGCGAATACACCACCTTGACGCAGGATTTCGTTATTCGTTGTATGCATTTGGTTTTCAACCATTTGCAGAAGTGCTTGCCAAGCTTGTTGACGTGATACATCGTCAGGAATAAAACAGGCCATTTGCTCTGCAACGTCACGCTCAATACCCATACCAGCTAAACGGTCAATCATACACGCACGAGTCGGATCGCGACGCGCCATATCTTGTTGCATTAAGCCTGATACTTGATGTTCAAGTAATTGACGAATGGCATTCATTTCTTCGCGCATTGTCGCAATTTCAGATTGGTTTGCCGGCGCTGCTTGTTTGCGCTCTGTAGGTGTATCAAGATCATCAAACCCTGAGTCTAAGTCATCATCAAAACCTAAACTGTGCGCTTGTGTTTGCATACGTGGAGCAGCTTGCTCTTGATAGCGTGGTTTTGGAGCATATTCAGGACGAGGTTGATCATAACTTTGCTCTTTAGGTTGATAGTGTTCACTCGTATCAATACCTGACTGACTGAACATTGACGCCAGCTCTGGCGAACGAGGGCGTGGGGCTTGACGCTCTAGTAACGCTTGTAAGCTATCGGCAACTTTTGCTTGCGGCTCAGGCTTGGCACGCATTGGCTCAGGTTTGACGAAGTTATGCTGTGGCGCAGGTGCTGATTGCACTGGCGCTGGGTTTGCTTCTGCTTTCGGGGCTGCTTTGTCATAATCAACAGCTGCAACGATTTCAACGCCGTTGGCTAGCTTTTTGTTTGACATAATTACCGCATCAACACCTAACTCGTCTTTCACTTCCTTGAGTGCTGTGCGCATATCTTTGGCAAAAAAACGTTTAATTTTCATGGTTCAACCCCTTTACTATCCTATTGTTGGCCTACTGAGCTGACAATCTTAATCTGTCTTTCGTCTGGTACCTCTTGGTAAGACATCACCCTTAAACCTGGGATGGTGTACTTAACGAAGCGAGATAACACAGTACGTAACATTCCTGACGTTAACAGTATCGAAGGTTCACCGGCCATTTCTTGGTTTTGATGCGCTTCGTTCAATGATTGTTGAAGTCGCTCTGCAAGGCCTGGCTCAATTCCGGCACCTTCGTCACCTGCATTCTGAAGTGACTGATGCAACATCTGTTCCAACTCAGGCGCCAAGGTTATGACAGGGATTTCTGAAGACATACCAACGGCGTCTTGAACGATTAGTCTGCGCAGTGAAATTCGCACTGCAGCCGTTAGTACATCAGGGTCTTGGCTACGTGGGCCATATTCAACAAGGGTCTGTACAATTGAGCGCATATCGCGAATTGCCACCCCTTCGTTTAGTAAATTTTGTAGCACTTTTACGATTGTTGTGAGTGGTAATACGTCAGGAACCAGTCCTTCAACTAAACGAGGATGACTCTTCGCTAACATATCTAATAAGTTTTGCACTTCTTCATGGCCAAGTAGTAACGCTGCACTGTTAGTAAGTAACTGACTAATATGAGTCGCAACAACAGTTGCTGAGTCGACTACGGTGTAGCCTAATGATTGCGCTTCATCTTTTTGATCTGGTTTGATCCATACCGCATCTAAACCAAATGCAGGGTCTTTAGTAGCCACGCCTTTGATTGGGCCAAATACTTGACCAGGATTGATCGCGAGCTCATCGCCATGCTTAAGCTCGCCCTCGCCGCTTGAAACACCCATCATCGTGATTCTATAAGCGTTAGGGTCAAGTTCTAAGTTATCGCGAATGTGCACAGGAGGCACCAAGAAGCCAAGCTCCTGAGACAGCTTCTTACGCACACCTTTGATACGATTTAACAGTTCACCACCTTGAGATTGGTCAACGAGTGGAATTAAGCGATAACCTACTTCTAAACCAATCACATCAACTTGCTGTACATCATCCCAACCAAGTTCTTTTTGCTCTTGTTTGTTAGCAACACCCGTACCCGTTGCACCGCCATTAGCTTCTTGCTCTGCTTTCTCAGCTGCAGCTTTAAGTTTTTGTTGTTGCGTGTAATACGCTAAATAACCTAACAATGCACCTAAGCTTAAAAATGCAATATGTGGCATGCCCGGTACTAAGCCCATAATGATTAGGATACCAGAGGCAATGAACAACGATTTTTCATTACCCAATTGCGTTTTAAACTGATCGCCCATGTTGTGCGATTCATTTTGACGGGTTACAACAATCGCTGTGCCGATTGATAATAATAGCGAAGGTAATTGCGCAACAAGACCATCACCAATGGTTAGAAGAGTGTAAACTTCCATTGCACGACCAAAAGTAAGATCATGCTGGATCATACCAACAAATAAACCACCAACAATGTTAATGACCAAGATGACAATACCAGCAATCGCATCACCTTTTACGAATTTACTCGCACCATCCATCGAGCCATAGAAATCGGCTTCGCGAGTTACTTCTTCACGGCGTTCACGGGCTTGCTCAGCACTAATAAAACCAGCGTTTAAGTCAGCATCAATTGCCATTTGTTTACCTGGCATTGCGTCAAGGGTGAAACGAGCTGACACTTCAGAAATACGGCCAGCACCTTTGGTGATAACCACAAAGTTAATGATGATAAGAATAAGGAAGACGACTAAACCAACCGCATAGTTACCACCGATAACTACCGAGCCAAAGGCCTCGATTACTTTACCCGCAGCGTCCCCACCATTATGACCTTCAAGCAATACCACACGGGTACTGGCTACATTCAGTGCTAAGCGCATAATGGTTGCAATCAGAAGTACCGCTGGGAACATACCAAACTCAAGCGGTTTCATGGTGTACACAGTAACAAGTAACACCACTAGGGCTAACGCGATATTAAACGAAAAAAGAATATCTAAAAGAAATGGAGGCAGGGGTAAAATAACCATACCCAAGGCTGCAAGTACCAGCAGTGGCGTACCTACACCCTTAGCATATTCTTTTTTATCTCTGTTAAGTTGTTGTAATACCGCTTTAAATTCCATAATTCAACAATTTCAAAAAATTGACACTACACGGAATTTGCAATAACTATTCCAAGTTATATGGCTAGGAATTAATATTTGTAACCATCTGGAATCGGTAACTTTTTGTCGAGTGGAACAGGCCGTTTACCACGCCCTTTTTGGAAGCGTTTTAACTGGAATACATAAGCGAGAACCTGAGCAACTGCAGTGAACAGCTGATCCGGAATTTGCTGGCCCACATCGGTGGTGTGATAAAGCGCACGAGTAAGCATTGGAGACTCAACAATAGGCACATCGTTTCCTTTACCAACCTTACGAATTTGCATAGCAAGTTCATCAACCCCTTTAGCAAGCACAATAGGCGCACCCGCTTTGGCTGTATCATATTTTAGCGCCACAGAGTAATGAGTCGGGTTGGTAACAATAACATCGGCATCAGGGACATCTTGCATCATGCGCCTTTGCGACATTTCACGCTGTGTACGGCGAATACGCGCTTTAATTTGTGGGTCACCCTCTGAGTTTTTGTATTCGTCTTTTACTTCTTGTAGGGTCATTTTCAGCTCTTTATGATGCTTGTGGCTTTGATATGGAGCATCAATCGCTGCGATGATTATCAATGTGCAGGTCAATCCTAAAAACATCCAAGAGAGGATCTCAAGCGCATGAATAAAATTACTGGGTGCACTTTCTTGGCTCAAATGAAGTATTTCATCAAAAAAGGTATTAATTAAAAACACCGCAAAGCCTGCAACCACTGCAAACTTCAAAATGGATTTAACAAGCTCTACGCCAGCTTGAGGGCCAAGCATACGTTTAATACCTTTTGCAGGCGACATTTTACTCGCTTTTGGTGCTGCGGCTTCCCAGCTAAAATTAAATCCGCCTAGCAAGGTATTTCCTATAAAACCAGCAATGACAATGATAAAAACGAACATCGCCATAGGGAAAATCAACGCATCAGCAACAATTCCCCACACAGAGAACATTTTAGTGGTGTCGTAGGTTTCATTGCGGTTCAGGCTCAATAATCGGCCCATAATGTTGTACAAACCTTTGCCGATTTCAGGACCATAAATTAGTAACGAAATTGCAGAGAAAATAAGTACAAACATAGTGCCGAGCTCTTTTGAGCGCGCTACTTGGCCTTTTTTCTTGGCATCTTCTATTTTTTTCCCGGTGGGTTCTTCGGTTTTTTCTTGACCTGAATCTTCAGCCATGGCTCGCTCCTAAGGTGTACAACCAACAAGGCTGCACATTAACTCAACCATTTTTAACCACTGAAACTCAAACTGAGTCATAAAGTTACCAAGCGTTGCCCAAATAATCACAAGCCCAGCAACAAGAGTAAACGGGAAACCTATGGAAAAGATATTAAGTTGCGGCGCTGCACGGGTCATTACACCAAACGACATGTTAATAACCAGCATAGCTGTTAGTGGTGCCAAGGCAAGTACTAAGGCTGTGGTAAACATCCAACCGCCCCAAGTAACGATATCCCAGTAATGATCCACCGCCCACCAATTACCATCGATTGGCAATACCTCAAAGCTATGAATAACCATTTGAATCATCATCAAATGACCGTTAAACACAAAAAACAGCAAAGTAGCCAAAATGAGATAAAACTGGCCCACTGCTGGAACATTCATACCGTTTGACGGGTCAACGACCGACGCAAAACCAAGACCGGTTTGCATTGCTAGTATTTGTCCGGCAAGAACAAAGGTATTGAGCAGTAAGACTGAAGCAAAGCCAATCGCAACACCAATCAGCATTTGCTGTATCACGACTAATATCATTTCAAATGAGAAAAGATTATTAAAGCTTGCCTGCGGCAACATAGGTACAGCAACAAACGTTACTACAATAGCTAAACCTAGTTTAATTCGTGTGGGAACGTTTTTCGCGCCAAGGCCAGCCATAATCATGATCATTGAGCTTATGCGGACCAACGGCAGTAGAAAGTCACTGAGCCATTGAATTATGACTGCAAATGGAAACTCCATTTAGCCTGCAATCTCCGGTATCGACATCACTAAACGCGTAAAGTAATCCATAAGCTCTTGAGTAAACCAATGGCCCCCGATAATAAGTGCACTTATGGTAATTAACAAACGCGGTAAAAAGCTTAAGGTTTGCTCATTGATTGATGTTGCCGCTTGGAAAACTGCCACTACAAGACCAACTAATAAGCCTGGCACCACGATTGCAGACACTAACTTTATGACTAAAAACAGCGCGTCACTGAGTATATCGACAAAAATTTCTGGTTCCATTTTGTCTCTCCTACCTAATTATGTGCTTGTAATTGCATGGCTACACCCCAAGCCCAAAGCTCTTCGCCAGTGTGCCCATCACAAGGCTCCAACCATCTACTAGCACAAACAGCATAATCTTAAAGGGTAAGGATACAATCATAGGTGAGAGCATCATCATACCCATGGCCATTAATACCGAGGCGACAACTAAATCAACTATCAAAAACGGGATGAAAAACATAAAACCAATGATAAAGGCCGTTTGCAATTCGCTGGTAACAAACGCAGGAATTAAAACAATTAGCGGGGTATCTTCTGGTGAATCTAATTTATCGTAGCCGGCAATTTTTGCGAAGGTTTCTAAATCTTTTATGCGAACTTGCGAGAGCATAAAAGCTTTCATTGGCTCTTTTGCAAGCTCCAATGCTTGTGTAGAAGTAACCTGTTCATTTAAATAAGGCTCAATTGCACGTTCGTTTACCTGCTGATAGATAGGAGCCATTATAAAAATACTTAAGAACAATGACATACCAAGCAATATTTGATTCGATGGTGTTTGTTGTAAACCAATAGCCTGACGCAATATAGCAAGTACAACTATGATACGTGTAAATGAGGTCATCATGATGACTGCGGCAGGAATGAAGCTCAGCGCAGTCATGATCGCTAACACTTGCAGCGTTACCGAGTAATCTTGCGAGCCATCAGGGTTAGTGGTGATAGTGAGCGCTTCGACACCTTCTGCATTGACGGAAGGTAAAAACAACACACTTGCTAAAATAACGAGCCACTTGATCATAGCGTTAATTCTTTTTATTAGAAGGTGATTGTGGGTTTAATAGTTTGCCAAATCGTTTTGCTAGTTCTGGCAATTCTTTTTCTTTTAAGGGTGTTTCAAGCTTATGTAAGTAATTAATACTGTGAGGTGTCACACCAATTAAGTGTTGAGCGTTATCTATTTCAATCACCATTAATCGCTCACGTGAGCCTAACGGTAAACTTCGGACAACTTTAAACTCATCACTGTTAGCGAGATTCGGATTAAGCTTTTTTACAAAAAAGGCTAATCCAATAATAACAACCAACACCAAAAGCAAAGACATCACCATAGACAGAAGATCTGCCGTCGGTGATGCCGTTGGAAACACAGTGCTCGACGCACTCGATAAAGCGATAAGTGCGTTCATCGTAACTTTTTAATACGCTCTACTTGGCTAATCACATCCGTTAAGCGAATACCAAACTTGTCGTTTACAACGACCACTTCACCATGCGCAATTAGCGTACCATTAACCAACACATCAAGCGGTTCACCTGCAACCCGATCAAGTTCAACCACAGAACCTTGGTTTAATTGCAATAAGTTACGAATATTGATTTTTGAACGACCGACCTCCATCGAAATAGTCACCGGAATGTCTAAGATGGTATCAAGCTTTCGTTTTTCGTCACTTGAGAGCTCATGCCTTTCATCTTTTAATTCATCAAGCTCTGCCACAGAAGCATCACTTGTGGCATTTTCGGCTTCCTCAGCTTCGGCTAAGGCCGCAGCCCATTCGTCCATTGTATCTTGATCATCACTCATTATATTTAACCTTATAAATCGACTACCAGTCTAAATCGACACCATCAGAAAGGTGTAGATCTTCTTCTAGTTCTGCTAATTCTGCATCTGAATCCAGTTTTTTGCCACCTTTTGTGAACACATGAAGCTCAGACTTAACTGATTCAGGGCGTTTAATTTTTTCGCTAATTTGTAGAGCAACATTATCTCTAGAGCGGCCCATTTTTGCTCTAAATGTCGGTAACTCTTCAACAAACACAGTGATATGCTCTGGCATTTCAACCGGAATAATATCACCCGCTTTAAGCTCCATAATCTGCTGTAGCGTTAAATCTATTTCGAGAAGCTGTGTTGATAAGTCAACCTCAACATCCATAATTTCGTCGCGCAGCGCTTTACTCCAGCGTAAATCAGTATCTTCTGTATCTGATTGCACACCGGCATCAAGTAACTCACGGATAGGTTCAAGCATTGAGTAAGGCAAGGCGATGTGAAAATCACCACCACCACCATCAAGTTCAATGTGAAATGAACTGATAACAACCACTTCTGTTGGGCTAACGATATTGGCCATGGCTGGGTTTACTTCTGAGTCTAAATACTCAAACGACACATCCATTACCGGCGCCCATGCTTCTTTATAATCTTCGAAGATAATTTTAAGCAGCATTTGCACGATACGGCGTTCTGTTGGGGTAAATTCGCGGCCTTCAATTTTGGCATGGTAACGACCATCACCCCCAAAGAAGTTATCCACCAAAATAAACACCAAGCGTGCTTCCATGGTGATAAGCCCTGTGCCTTTTAACGGACGAAAACGCACCATATTCAAGCTTGTAGGAACAAATAAGGTATGAATATATTCACCGAATTTGATCATTTGAACGCCGTTAATCGAGACTTCAGCGGTACGGCGCATCATATTGAATAAGCTAATGCGCATGTGACGCGCAAAACGTTCATTCACGATTTCCAGCGTCGGCATTCGGCCACGTACGATACGATCTTGTGAAGAAAAATCATATTGCAGTGTATTACTGTCTAAGTCATCACCTTCGTGAATATCTTCCTCATCGACTTCATCAACACCATGTAAGAGCGCATCAATTTCGTCTTGAGATAATAAATCGCTCACGCTGACCCCTTATTGCATCACAAAGCCGGTAAACAGTACCCGCTCGATCACTTTGCTGCCTTCCACATCACTTAAAGCAGATTGCACTTTTTCAAGTGCTGCAACACGAACAGACTCTTTACCTTCACTGGTACCTAGCTCATCCGCTGTCGTTGTTGACAGTACGCTTAATAAGGTACTTTCAATGAGTGGAATATGCTTTTTAGCCGTTTCTTCATTTACTTCGCCACGTACTAAAAGCTGCACTTTAATTTGCACAATACGGTCACGACTAGCGCCCGGTACATTGAAAACAAAAGGACGAGGCATAGCAACATACAAAGCAGAGCCAATTTCAGCAGAACTTGAAGGTGCCGCGGCTTCTGCTGCCGTTGTTTCGTCGGCAAGACTTTCTACTGGTTCTTCACCACCCATAAATAAAAAGTAGCCTGCTGCAGCAGCCACTATCACAACGACCGCAGCAATGATAATTATGAGCTTCTTTTTACCTTTACCTGTATCTTCTATTTCTAAATTTGCTTCTTCGGCCATTGTCACTTCCTTAAGCGTTACAACAGTTAGGAAATATACTCATTGTAACTATTTTATTTCTTATAATAGCAGGACTTATGCATAGTAATCTATTGATGATGAAGATTGTTGTCGAGAAGTTTCTGCACTTTGTGCTGTTACCTCTTGTTGCTGCTCTTCACTGTGCTGATTACCAGCTAACTGGCCTAGACCAGGCTCTCCATCCTGCTGCTGCTCAGGGCTACCCTGCTGAATACTACTTTCACCTAGCTCTATTCCCTGCTGAGCAAGCATTTCGCGTAGTCGGGGCATAGATTGTTCAAGCGCTTCTTTAGCTTGCTGGTTTTGTACTACAAAGTTTATTTGTGCCTGCTCTGCGTCACTGCGGATACGTATTTGCATACTGCCCATTTCAGGCGGATCAAGACGGATTTCAGCTTCTTTATTATTAATATTTAACAAAGCACTAACTCGTTCCTGAAGCATTTTCGCGGCATCACTTTTAATGATATTAATCGCTTGCATAACCCCAGGATCTACACTCACCGACTTGCTCTGTGCTTGCTGAGTTGTTTGCGTCTGCATAATATGCGCATCTATTGCATTTTCATGATGATGCTGAGCAATATCATGTGCTGTTGGCTGAATCGACGTCGCCACAGGCGACGTTAACTGATTTAATAACTGAGTAATTCGCGGGGTACTAACCTCCTGCGAACGTTCAGCATTAAGCTTAATATCTCGCTCGGCTGATGACTCTTCAGAATTATTTACGTTACCTACCGCAGGGGCTAACTTTTCAGCTCGCGTAGGTGTTGTATTACTATTTTCTACCGCGCTTGCATTGGCTGTAGTAACCGGCGTAGTTAGATTTGTTTTCCCGTTAGTGTTAACAGCCTCTGAAAGCCAAGCCTTAGCTGCTGTTAGTTTTTCAAATTGGCTAGTACCAGCTGTGACTGTTTGTAGTTGTGCATTAACCTTGTTCAACAGCGCTTGTTGCTCATCTTTTGTCAATGCAGCCAGTTGCTTTTCAACACCTACAGGCAATTTAAAGTCACTTGTTTTTTGCTCAGATAACTTAACACCTTGCTGTATTTGCGACTCATCAGCCGTTAATTGTGAGGCTTGATTTTGCGTAACTTGCAACGGCGTAGTTTTGTTCATCAATTCTGTAAGCAAGTTTTTAATAGTTTCAGCGTCTTTTGAGTCTAACTTGTGATCTGTCTTTAACTGATTAATTTGTTGTTCAAGCTGTTGTTGCTGCTCGTGGGTAAGTGATAAACCTTTTGCAAATTCACTGACAGCTTTACCATCACCGCTTTGCACCTTAGCAAACAAACTGATAATTGATTTATCTGTTACAGAATTTTCTATCCCTTGGTTAACTTTAGGTGAATCAGGGTTTTGCTCTGTAGAGGAAACAGTTTTGGCATTAGTGACTTCTGCAACCACTGAGCTTGCGACACTAGCTTGGTTATTTTGAGCGGCGAGCTGTGCTGATGTTGGTTTTTGAGCATCAGCCTCTCCCGTAGCCTTTAACAGACTATTAAGGCTATTTTTTTCCGAGAGGTTTGCTTTTGTCTCTTTAGCTGATTCTGACTGTTGCGGCACTGTATTTGGCGTATCAGCTGCAGAAACAGTTAGTTTTTTATCGATTAATGGGCTATCAGTATCAGACGTTTTTGCATCTTTCTGCGGTATTTCAGTACCAGCCTTTAACTGATTATCGACAGCTGTCGCAACTTTTGATTTATGTAATACGCTCGCAGCAGTATTGTTGATATCAGAATTGCCAGCAGACTTATCAGCATCAGACATAGAGTTCATTGGTGATGGAATTATTGGAGTAACAGAATCACCAGAAACTGGCTTTTTAGCAGTTACATCATCGCCTAACTCATTATCTTCAATAAGTTTATTAACCCGTGTACTCATCGCTTGGGCTGCATTAATTTGCGAAAGTAATGAGTTTTCTTCATTTAGGCTTGAGTCTGTTTGTGACTCATCTTGCTGTTTTGTTACAGTCTCATTCGCATTCTTTTTGCTATCGCTTTCATCTGCTGTGGCTGATTCGTGGTCATAGTCTGTATCGACTGTCAGCTCTTCAGACTCTTGTTCACTTTTTTCAAGACGAGAATACTCGTTGTCATTTTTAGATTGAGAGGTTGTTTGGGCATTTGCCGCTTCACTTGCTTCTGTTAATGACGTTAAAAAGCGCAACCCTGAAGCTGTATCGTAAGACTCCGTCTCTTTGCTAGAAAAACCAGTACCTTGCTCAGTTTTAACCTGCAAATTGATATCACTGATCGCCATAATTCACCTAAAAAGAAAGAGGCAATTTGCCGCCGCAAGTGCCAAAATTAATGCTTCTGATTAAGTAAATGCAATTAACATGCCTAAAAAGGTTAGGATTTTAGAGAAGTGCGTTTTTAAGCTGACGTTGATAAAACTGATTTGAAGCAAATTCGTCCAACATTTTTTGCTCCGCTTTCGCCACTAGCATCGCTTGCTTTTCAGCTTGTTTCTCAATTAACTTTGCCACCGCTTTTGCTTTCACTTGCTGTTTTAACCACAAGGCTTTGCGCTGCGTAACAACTTGCTTTGCGGTATTCACAGTGCTTGCTTGCTGGCGAATCGCTTCTTCTATTTTGGCAATAAAGGCATGGTATTGGCTAAACCCAGCACTAGACAGACCTGAGCGCCCTTTCAAATGTAACTGCTGAGAATACTCCATGCGAAAGTTATTCAGCCCCTGCAGTTTTTGTTGATTACTTTGTAAGTGCTGCTGCGCTTTTAAGTAATCCATACGTAACGATTCTTCTTTATCACTCTCAAGCTTTAACAATAAATCAAGTTTACTTTTAGCCATTAACCTTGTCCTAATAACTGCGCTAGACCTTGCAGACCATCATCATAACTAATAACGTCTTTCATGCCTTGCTGAAGGAATTGATTGACTCGCGGCATCATATTGATTGCTTGGTCGAGCATAGGGTCGGTACCTTTTTGATATGCACCTAACGTAATCATGTCTTTATTCTGTTGATACATTGAATACACTTGCTTGAGCACTCGCGCTTGCTGCATATGCGCTTCAGAGACCACTTGCGGCATAACACGGGAAATTGATTTTTCGATATCAATAGCCGGGTAATGACCGCTGTCGGCTAAATCCCGAGATAAAACAATGTGACCATCTAAAATAGCACGGGCAGAGTCTGCAATTGGGTCTTGCATATCATCGCCCTCACTGAGCACGGTGAAAAATGCCGTAATCGCACCTTGCCCTTCACCACCATTACCAGCACGCTCCACCAGCGCAGGCAGTTTAGCAAATACTGAAGGCGGGTAACCTTTGGTTGCAGGCGGCTCACCTACAGCCAAAGCGATTTCACGTTGTGCCATGGCATAACGGGTAACAGAGTCCAGTAACAACAATACGTTAAGACCTTGATCACGAAAATATTCAGCAATGGTTACTGCACTTTCGCAACCTTTTAAACGCATTAATGGTGAAGCATCGGCCGGTGCAGCTACTACAACTGAACGTTTACGACCTTCAACACCTAAAATCTCTTCAATAAATTCTTTTACCTCGCGGCCACGTTCACCCACCAAACCGACCACAATCACATCAGCCTCAGAACCACGTGTCATCATCCCAAGTAGCACTGACTTACCAACACCAGAGCCTGCAAATAGCCCCATACGCTGACCTTGACCTACGGTAATAACAGAGTTGATAGCCCGTACACCTACATCCATAGGCTGGCTAATTGGACGTCTTGCAAGGGGATTTATGGAATTTTGCGCAAATTTAAGATGGTGCTCAGCATTAATCGCCCCTAAACCATCGAGTGGACGACCAAGACCATCAACGACACGCCCAAGCAAACTCATACCCACAGGTAAACCAGTTTCATTCATCTGCGGGATCACTCGTGCACCAGGCAGTACACCAGAAATATGGTCATTGGGCATTAAATACAAAGTTTGGTCGTTAAAGCCAACCACTTCTGCATCAACAAAGCCATTTATAGTCTCAATTTTACATTGACTACCAACCGGCGCTCTGAGCCCTTTCGCTTCGAGTGTTAAACCAACAACACGCGTCAAAATACCAGCAACAGCTGGTTTTGGGGCTTTTATATGTTTTTCGTAGCGTTTTAAGCGATCGCTAAGGGTCATTGCGTGAGTACTCATAAAGAGCCTAATAAATGTTATATACCACTGCTATGCAAAAAGTTTTCCAACGTTTCTTTGACGCGGGTTTTAACTGTCATATCCAAAGATGACTGCGGGGTTTTGATTTCACAACCACCACGTTCTAAGGTTGGCTCTGCAACTAACTGCCAGTGATTATCTGCAATAGTTTGTTCGCCATAACTTTGTGTAATTAATGCTATGTCATCAGGATGTAAGTGAATACGTACTTTCGCTTGTTCTTCGCCTAATGCGTCAATGGCCTGCTTTAATGCATGCAAGATGACTTCTGGTGAGGTTTTAATTTCTTGGTAAACTAATACCTCAGTTAGCATGACCGCTAACTGCACCAACTGCTTCTCTGCACTTTCATCAACTTTTGCTAATGGTTGAGATAAGCTATCAAGCAAACTTCTCAGTGTGGTTAACTGCTCTTCTAAAATTGGCTTTATTTCTTCTTGGCCTTGCTCTTTGCCTAGTTCAACGCCTTCTTTGAAGCCTGCTTCTTTGCCTTCATGGGCCCCTTTTTCAAAGCCATCAATATAGCCTTGCTCATGACCTTGCTTAAGCCCTTCTTCGTAAGCATCTTGGCGAATTTTTTCAAGCTCTGCCATGGTCAGAGCAGGAATTTCCGGCTCTTCGGGCTGTTCTTCTACCGCTTGTTTTTGACGCTCCTTGCGGTACATGTCAGCTAAAGGCGTACCATAGGCAGTTGAACGTCCAGCCAACTTTCTGGTGTCTTGTGCAACATCAGGAATTGGCCAGTTTTCAAGAAGTTCATCCACTGCTTCACTAGGGTGAATTGGCCGACCTTTATGTAAAGAAGGTTTAGACATGGTTTATAGGAACTCCTCACCACCGCCGCCGCCAAGCATTATTTCGCCTGAGTCAGCTAAACGACGTGCTGTCGACAAGATTTCTTTTTGTGCGGCTTCAACTTCACTGATACGCACAGGTCCCATCGCCTCAAGGTCATCTGCTAATAGCTCAGCAGCACGTTTCGACATGTTACTTAAAATCTTCTCTTTCAGTGCTTCATCTGTTCCTTTAATTGCTTTCATAAGTACATCTTGTTGTACTTCACGAAGAATTGCTTGAATGCCTCGGTCTTCAACATCCATTAAGTTTTCAAATACAAACATGAGATCTTGGATTTGCTGCGACATTTCTTCGTCATGCTCTCGGATCGAATCCATCAACTGACCTTCAATATTGGTATCTAGGTAGTTCATGATATCTGCCGCTGCTTTCAAGCCACCCATTTTCGCAGCTTGCGCACCTGCTTGACCTGCGAACTGTTTCTCCATGATTTCGTTTAGCTCTTGGAGTGCTGCTGGTTGAACTTCTTCAAGGTTAGCAATACGCATGGTTAAATCTAAGCGCACTTTTTCAGGAAATTGCGACAAGATTTCAGCTGATTGCTCAGGTTCTAAATACGATAAAACAATAGTTTGGATCTGCGGGTGCTCATTACGAATAATATTCGCCACTTGTTTTGAGTCCATCCACTTCAGTGAATCAAGGCCTTTGGCGCCAGAGCCCATAACAATTTGGTCAATAAGGCTGGCAGCCTTATCTTCACCAAGTGCCGCTGTAAGCGCTTTTTTGATAAAGTCTTCAGATTGGAAACCTATGGTGCTGAAGCTTTGAATTTGCTCAATAAACAAGTTGTGAACAGCGCTAATTTTCGCTTGTGATAAATCATCCAGCGCCGCCATCGCCATACCTACTTTTTGTACTTGCTTAGGCTCTAAATGTTTTAGAATTTGCGCAGCATCTTCTTCCGATAAACTCAGCAATAAAATAGCTGCTTTATCGACACCGTCTAATTTATCAACATCAAACGCCGGTGGTAGTTGTTTTTGTTCTTGATCAGTCATCTTCAGTTAACCACGCTTTCACCACTTGAGAAGACAGTTCTGGTTCATTAGCAACCAATGCACGAACTGCTTTGAGTAAATCTTCATCGCCATGTAAATCTGGCAGCTGTAGTGTACCATCACTTGAGAATCCTACAGCAGCAGAGTCAAAGTCTTTATTTAGCATATCTAGCGTGCTATCACCAATATCTACACCCGCACTTAACGCATCTTCATCATACTCTTCAAGTGTATCGTCTGGGTAGATTAAGCGTTTCAGCATTGGTTTAACAACAGCCAAGATAAGTACGATAATAACCAAGGCACCTAACGCTAAGCGAAGCATTTTCATGAACCAGTCTTGTTCCCACAGCGGCACTTCAATCGCCATTTCTGTGTTTTCACGAACAAACGGAACTGTGACCACTTCAAGTGCATCACCACGTTGCATATCAAAGCCTACACCACCTTGTAGTAAACGACGAATATTTGACAATGCTTCGACAGAACGAGGCACCATAGTCGTTTCACCGTTTTCACCAACTTCTGGTACGTAATCAACAGCGACTGATACGCTAATACGACGAATAACACCTGTTTGCTGACGCTTATGAGAAATCGTGGTATCTAACTCGTAGTTGCGTGTTGCTTCTTTGTGAGAACGGCTAGGGTTAGTCGCTGAGCCTGCACTGCCTTGACCAGCAATTTCAGGAATATTTGAGTTTGCAGGTGGCTGATTTGTAAGCGCACCAGGAATACCTACAGCAAGACCGCCGATGTTATTTTCTTCGAAAGTCGTTTCGCTGCGCACAGCGGGTAAGTCTGGGTTATAGCGTTTTTGAGTTTCTTCTACTGCACTAAAGTCCATATTTAAATCAACTTGTGCAGTGTAGTTACCTAAACCAACCACTGGAATGAGAATGCTGTCGATTTTATTTAAGTACTCTTCTTCACGTTTGCGCTCTATTTCATACTCTTTACGAGAGCGTGCAGCGAGTGAGTTTTGTGAGCCTGAGTTTAGTAAGCGACCATTTTGATCGGTAACAGTAACACGCTCTGGCGATAAACCTTGTACCGCTGAGGCAACAATATCAACCACTGAGTCAACTTCTTCACCATCAAGCGTACGGCCGCGTTTAAGTGTTAAAACCACTGTAGCTGAAGGTTGTTTTTCGCGACGAGCAAATACGTTTTCTTTTGGAATAGCTAAAAGTACTTTGGCGCGAGTAACATTTTTTAGCTCTTCGATAGTGCGAGCAAGTTGTTGCTCACGACCATGTTTTAAACGTTCACGTTCTAGGCGTTGGCTTACACCAAATCCCATATCTTGCATGATGATGTCAGTACCTGAGCTTGGCGCTTGCTCAAGGCCTTCACGAGCCATCAATAACTTAATGTTTTGGTACTCACCTTCTTCTACAGAGATGACATTACCATCGAGTTCGTAATCAATCTTTTGCGCGTCTAAAAAGTCTAGCGTTTGAATAAGCTCTTCCGTTGGCATTTTACCAAGCGGACGCATATCTGGCTGACGTGCCCAAATGATAATAAAAATTGCGATAGCCAAACAAATTGCCAAAGCAATCACTAAAGTAACCTGGCGTAAAACATCTACACCGTTTAAGGCACTTAAGTAGCCTGACTTTTGCTCTTGTTGATCATCAGTATCGGTAGAATCGATACCGCCGCCTGCTAGGGCTAGATCAGTTGATTGATTAGATTGCGCCACGATAATTCTCCACTACCTAGTTACACAGGCATGTTCATGATTTCTTTATATGCTTCAACAAGTTTATTACGAACCTGTACCGTTGCTTCGAATGCAACTGATGATTTTTGTGAAGCAATCATCACATCTGCAAGCGATACACTGCGATCACCCATTTCAAGAGCCGTCACTTTTTGCTTGGCTTCTTGTTGCAAGCCATTCACTGTATCTAATGCATTGGTAAGTAGATCACCAAATTGTGCCGTTGATGTAGGCTGTGTCTGAGTTGGTAAATTTGTAATTGAGTTACTACGGCTAGCTTCAAGGGCCATAGATTGCATTTCTTGAAATAATGCGCTGTTTTGAACTTTCATAATACTCTCTGACAATACAGTTTACTTATAAACTGATAAAGCACAAACCGTGCCATAAAATAAAACTAATATTTTCAATGGCTTATACCATTCGCTTTGCTTGTCAGAGTTTTGACAGCAAACAAGCCCACATGCTGTGAGCTTGTTTGACACTGTTTTGGAAGGAGAATTAGGCTGGCAGTGCAATCCCAAGATCGCGCATCTGCGCTAGTTTATATCGCAAGGTGCGGGGGCTAATGCCTAAGGTCTCAGCCACCTCTTTTCGCTTACCATTACAGCGTGCGAGGGTTTCTAAAATAATACGATGCTCTTTGTCTTTAAGCTCGTCTTTATAATTACCTTGCTCACTCACCTGTGGCACTGTATCTAAATTAACTTCAACGGGTTGCTCTTGATACACCGGTGCATTATGCGGTGGCGTAGCAACTGACTTTATCTCTACCGTTAGTAACTCTTCAATGAAGACATCATCTTCATGAATGCTGTTACCATCACATAATATCAGCGCACGTTGAATAACATTATCAAGCTCTCGCACATTACCCGGCCAAGCATGTGTTAGCAGCTTTTGCTTAGCTGACTCGGTCAACATAGCAATGGGTTCTTTACTTTTCAGGCAATGGCGCTCAATTAAATGCTCTGCCAATACAACAATGTCGCCCGGGCGTTCTGCTAATGGTTTCCACATCAGCGGGAACACATTTAAGCGATAATATAAATCTTCTCTAAATAGATTTTCACTCACCGCTTCTTTTAAATCACGGTTACTCGTAGCTAGGACACGAACATCAAGCTCAATCGTTTTACGGCCGCCTAAGCGCTCTACTTCACGCTCTTGTAGTACACGCAGTAATTTTGCTTGCAGACCTAAATCCATCTCGGTGATCTCATCAAGTAAGATGGTACCGCCTTGTGCTTGTTCAAATTTACCAGGGCAGGCCTGGATGGCACCGGTAAACGCGCCTTTTTCGTAACCAAATAAGGTTGCTTCAAGCATATTTTCAGGAATAGCGGCACAGTTAATGGCAACAAAGGGAGCATCTGCACGATTCGATTTATCATGAATATAGCGGGCTAACACTTCTTTACCTGAGCCACTTGGGCCAAGTACCATAACACTGGCATCTGAACGCGCTACTTTGCTCGCAAGTTCGAGTAACTTAATACTCGATGGATCTGCAACAATTGGCCCGTCTGTTTCTTTTTCCTTTTCGGGTAAATAACGACTGACCATATTAAGCAATACTTCTGGGGCAAATGGTTTTGCCATGTAATCAATCGCACCTAAGCGCATTGCCTCTACAGCATCATCAATGGTGGCATAAGCTGTCATCATAAGTACAGGTAGTTCAGGGTAGTTGAGCTTAATACTGCGAAGTAAATCAAGGCCACTCATCGCGCCCATTTGTACATCGCTGACCACTAATGAATACGTGCCTTGTTTTAACAGCACCATTGCTTGCTCAGCACTATCTGCTGCGATGCAATCAATTCCTGACATTTCGAGTGTATCAATCAAAGCTTCTCGTAAGCCTGCGTCGTCTTCAACGACTAAAATTGCGTTGGTATTCATTTTGCCTCCGCTGACGTAAATTCTGCACTTATTGGCAGGATCAAGCTAAAACATGCCCCCCCATGGGCATTATTAGTCACTTCAACCCGTCCTTGGTGCGCATTAGCGACTGAACTCACAACAGCAAGTCCAAGCCCTGTGCCTTGGCTTTTTGTAGTAAAGAAAGGTTCAAATAATTTCTCGGCCTGACTCATATCTACGCCAGGACCGTTGTCACTTACACTGATGCGAACACTATTATCATTTGCGGTGTCGCGCTCAGCACTAAGCGATACTTCTGCATGTTTGCCAATTATTTGAATACTGTTATGAATTAAGTTTTGAATCGCACTGGCAAGTGCGGTTTTATTACCCACAATCTCAATGTCTGGTTCTGGCAAGTTAACGGCTAAGGTACTTTGGTTTTGTGCAACCATTGCATCCGCCCCCGCTTTTACTTCATTGAGTAACTGTTGCATCGAGACACTTTCAACAACTTGCTGTTCGCCACTTTTTGCAAATAACAGCATGTCATTTACTTGGGTTTCTAAATCTTTTAAACGTGACATTAATTTAGTATGAAAATTACCACGCGAGCTTTCTGGTAAACGCTTTGAACCCAAGTTTGCGGCATAAAGCATGGCGGCTGACAACGGCGTTCTGACCTGATGAGCAAGCGAAGCAACCATTTTACCAAGCGCACTTAAGCGCTGCATATGTGCTACTCGTTTTTGTAAACGCCTAGTTTCTGTTAAATCTGTCATTAAAATTAACTGCCCTGGCTCAGGTGCAAGCGCAGTAATATCAAGCTTTATTAAACGCCCATCTTTGAGTGATACCTCATGACCATCATCTTGCTTTGGTCGAAATGAGCGCTGAATAACGCTAAACCATTTTTCACCTTCAAGCGGTTCACCCAGCATATCAATAGCAATTTGATTTGCTTTTGCAATCATGCCTCGACCATCTAAAACCACAACGCCCGCAGGCATAGTATGCACTAAATGACTTAGCCAACTAGCTTGCTGGCGAAGCTCACTCAACTCGCCAACATACTCTTCTTGCTGTAAGCATGGGTTATATTGATTAGCTGTGATAAATTGTGGTTTTAATACATGTGCCAAGGCCATAATCGATACTCAAAAAATCGTGTCTACACAGCTAAATGCACAATTCATACCATAATTATTTTTGTTTTATTTCAATAAATTAAAGTCAAAATAAACACCGACAAAAAAATGACATTTGCGAGGGAACAATGCAAAAAGAACACCACTGTCGCTGCCCGTGGCTCGACACCAGCAAAGAAGATTATGTGGCCTACCACGACCAAGAATGGGGGGTGCCATTATATGATGATCACCGTTTGTTTGAGTTTATAACCTTAGAGTCAGCACAAGCCGGGCTTAGTTGGTATACCATACTTAAAAAGCGTGATGGCTATCGCAGCGCCTTTAAAAACTTTGTTGTTGAAGAGGTTGCCAAAATGACTGAGGATGATATCGAACGGTTAATGCAGTTTGATGGCATTATTCGTAATCGAGCCAAGATCGCCGCGACTATCAATAACGCGCAGCGTTTTATTGAAATTCAAAAAGAGTTTGGTAGTTTCTCAAACTACCAATGGCAGTTTGTAGGTGGTAAGCCTTTGGTAAACAACCTAGATAAACTAGAGGATTACCCGGCTATTACTGAAGCCTCCACAGCATTTGCCAAAGATTTAAAAAAGCGTGGTTTTAAGTTTTTAGGCCCAACGACTGTGTATGCGCATATGCAGGCCTGTGGTATGGTGAATGATCACAGTAATGATTGTTTTAGAAAAGCCGAAATAGTGAGTGAATATTAGCCGCAAATCTGCAGAAACATGCTTTATGTAGAGAGCGTTAAACCTACCGCGAGTTAATCTCGCGATAGGTTATACTTTTTCATCTTCTCAACGAGAGTTGTACGGCGTACACCTAAGATTTCAGCCGCACGCGCTACGACATAATCATAGCGCTCTAATGCTTGGCTGATTAAGCTGATTTCAAGCTCAGCAAGGTACTCTTTCAGCTCAATGCCTTCATCGGGTAATAAACCAGAGTCAACCGTTGTTGCTGGCGTATCAAGCTCTTCGTCTTCGTAATCACTAAAGCCTGTGCTAAAAATATCGTTGAAAGCATCTCGTTCCATCAGCTCTTCAGGGTACTCAGGCTCATAGGCTTCGACCTCAATGTAACGATATTTAGCTGGTAGGTCTGGCACATCAACCACTTTATCAGGGAACATAATGACCATGCGCTCTACTAAGTTGGCTAGCTCACGGATATTTCCCGGCCATGCATGCTCTTTTAAGCTTTGAATTGCCCGTTCGGTGAATTTTGCTGTTGTGCCACTTTGCTCATTCACACGGCGCATTAACTCTTTTAAAAGTAGAGGAATGTCGTCTGCACGCTCACTTAGCGAAGGGTTTTCAATTGGAAACACGTTTAAGCGATAAAAAAGGTCTTCGCGGAAGTCGCCCTTTTCAATCATTTCTTCAAGATTACGATGTGTTGCAGCAATAATTCGTACATCAGCTTGAATAGGCTTTGTCCCACCTACTCGTTCATAGCTGCGCTCTTGTAATACTCGTAAAAGCTTAACCTGCATTTGCAGTGGCATGTCACCAATTTCATCTAAAAACAGTGTACCGCCTTGTGCTAATTCAAAACGCCCTTTTCGCGCTGAAATTGCCCCTGTAAATGCCCCTTTTTCGTGACCAAATAACTCACTTTCAAGTAATTCACCAGGAATAGCACCGCAGTTTACTGGCACAAATGGCCCGCTATTTCGTTTAGATAGTAGGTGAACGTTTCGTGCTACCACCTCTTTACCTGTGCCAGACTCACCTAAAATAAGTACATTGGCATCAGTTTTAGCCACCTGCTCAATTAAAAAACGAACATCTTTTACAGCATCAGTTTCACCAACAAGTCCATCAAACGATTTTTGCGACTTAGACTGTTTATGAGCACCAGGCAGCATACGCTGATATTGCTGACAGTCATGCAATAACTGAGTGGTTACGTCATGATTGAAAGGCTCACATATCAAGCCTACAACATTAGCAATACTCAGGAGGGGTTTGAGGGTTTCACCTATTAACAAAAATGGAATAGCTGGAAACTGTTTGATCACAGCTTCATGATTAAGCTGCTGTAGAGCCCCCAAAATGACCATACATTCTTGTTGCTGGTGTTTTTCACAAAATGCTTGAAGATTTGTTTCATCAACTAATTGTGCTGTTTCACCAATGAAGGTGAGTGAAGCATGTAAACCTATCGCACGATTATTATTATTGTCTAAAATTAAGATCATTATTGGCGAACCACAGTTACCACGGGGTTTGTTAATGTTAAATTGTAAGCGAGTTTAGGAGGGATGCAAGCGCTAAGCGGCAATTTATTGACATCAACGCCAAAAAATAGTCACTTAACGCCTAAAAACAAGACTAAAGTATTAAAGCAAACCTAGGATAGATTCTGCTGAACGATTCGCTTGACCACGTAAAGCGATTGAAGCTTGCGACAAAATATCGTTAGCTACTTGATCAGACACTGCTTTTGCGTAATCAGTATCTTCAATGCGGCTTCGACTCGCAGCAATGTTCTCCCGTTGGTTTCCCAACCCTTTTATCGTACTTCCTAAAGTGTTTTGGAAAGCGCCAAGTTCAGCACGCTGATTATTAATCTCTTCTGCAGCTTGATCGCTGATATCAATGGCCGCTTGCGCACCTGCTTGGGTAGAAATATCAATACCCGCAATCACAGAAGCAATACTGCCATCTGAAGGCGTTACTGATTGCGTCGTGTTGGCATCAGGACCAACCTGAAACGACACTTGCTCACCATCAAATAAAGGCTTGCCAGCAAATGTCGCATTTTCAAATGTTTCTGAAATTTGCGTTTGTAATTGTGACACTTCTTCTTGTAGTGCTGCTCTGTCAGTATCTGTGAGCGCACCGTTACCCGCTTGGATAGACAGCTCTCTAATGCGTGATACTGCATCATTTACACCTGATAGGTTTGATTCAGTAACTTGTGAATAAGAAATACCATCGTAGGCATTGTTGATAGCTTGGCTATAACCATCTTGCTGCGATGTTAATCTATCAATAATTTGCAGTGCAGCGGCATCATCTGCTGCTGAGTTTACTTTTTTACCTGACGCTAATTGCTCAGCAAGCTTATTACCTGTTTGCTGAGTCTGATTTAAAAACCCGGTATTGGGTGATTGAATTTTCATGGCGGCCTCCGACAAACCGATTGCTTAAATTATAGCTTAATTTGCCAAAATTTGTACTTTGTACCATGGTTTAGATAAATTAACTTGGCATCTGACTTGCTAGTGTATTAGTTAATAGTTAAATTACTGAGAATTGAGTCAAAATTCTCTTTTTGCGTATCAAACGCCAATGATAAATAACTTAGGTAACGCTATGTTCGACAACAAAACGATTTTAATCACCGGTGGTACCGGTTCATTCGGTAAAAAATACGTCAAAACTTTATTAGAACGCTTTAAACCTAAAAAAATCATTATTTTTTCACGGGACGAACTAAAGCAGTTTGAAATGCAACAAGAGTTTGACCAACCTTGTATGCGCTATTTCATTGGTGATGTACGTGACAAAGACAGGCTTCGCCGTGCCATGCGCGGCGTGAACTATGTGATTCACGCAGCAGCATTAAAACAAGTACCTGCCGCTGAATACAACCCAATGGAATGTATCAAAACCAATATTAATGGTGCTGAAAACGTCATTGATGCTGCCCTTGATAATAACGTAGAAAAAGTCATTGCACTGTCGACTGATAAAGCAGCGAACCCAATCAACTTATATGGCGCAACGAAGCTTGCATCAGACAAACTATTTGTTGCTGCTAATAATATTGCTGGCGGCCATAAAACAACCTTTTCAGTAGTAAGATACGGTAACGTAGTGTGCTCGCGTGGCTCTGTAGTGCCTATTTTCCAAAAGTTTATCGACCAAGGCCGTGACCATATTCCGATTACTCATGAAGAAATGACCCGCTTTTGGATTAGCCTGCAACAAGGTGTTGATTTTGTTCTAACTAATTTTGAGCGTATGCTGGGTGGTGAGATTTTCGTGCCGAAGATCCCTTCAATTCGTATTACTGATCTTGCCAAAGCCATGGCACCTGACTTACCAATTAAGGTTATAGGCATTCGCCCAGGTGAAAAGTTACATGAAGTCATGTGCCCGGCCGACTTATGCTTTGAAACGTACGAATACAATGATCATTTTGTTATCGCACCGGGCATTAAATTTAGTAGCCGTAGTAACGATTTTACAGTTAATGCTATTGGTGAGAAGGGTAAAAAAGTAGCGCAAGGATTCGAGTATAACTCACTTGATAACCCTGATTATATGAGCATTGAAGAGATTAAAAACTTCAACGTTCAAGCTTTACTGTAATACTTCTCATGACAAATAAGCTAATTCCCTACGGTAAGCAAAGTATTTCGCAAGATGACATTAATGCCGTAATTGATGTCTTGCAGTCTGACTGGTTAACACAAGGTCCTAAAGTACCCGCATTTGAAAGTGCTATAGCAAAATATTGCGGTGCTGACTATGCCTGTGCCACTAACAGTGCTACTTCAGCGTTACATATTGCTTGCCTTGCTTTAGGCGTAGGTAAACATGACATTGTATGGACATCACCAATTTCCTTTGTCGCATCAAGTAACTGCGCACTGTATTGTGGCGCAAGTGTCGACTTTGTTGATATCGACCTTGAGACAGGCAATATGTCTGTCGTTGCCCTTAAAGAAAAACTAGCGATAGCCAAACAAAACCAGCAACTCCCTAAAGTTGTGATCCCAGTTCATTTAGCGGGCCAGTCATGCGATATGGCAGCAATCAATGAACTTGCCAAAGAGTATGGCTTTAAGGTGATTGAAGATGCCTCTCATGCTATTGGCGCCAAGTATAAAGGCAACCCTGTTGGCAGTTGTGATTACTCTGACATCACAGTTTTTAGCTTTCATCCAGTTAAAATAATCACATCTGCTGAAGGGGGTATGGCTGTTACCAACTGTGAAACGCTTGATAAAAAGATGAAACGCTTACGTAGTCATGGCATTACAAATCATCCTGATGAAATGACCGAGCCAAGTCACGGTCCTTGGTATTATCAACAAATTGAACTTGGTTTTAATTATAGAATGACTGAGTTGCAAGCCGCATTAGGGCTTAGCCAGTTAAAACAATTAGATAACTTTATTTCTATTAGAAACCAAATAGCTGAAGATTTTGATAAGTACTTTACAAGTCAGGGGCTTGAGCCGTTAAAACAAAAGTCAGAGTGTTACAGCAGTTATCATTTATATATCTTGAAAATCAACTTTACGGCCCAGCAACAACAAGCTCAGATGGTTACACGGCTAAGAGAGCAAGGTGTTCAAGCTCACCTTCACTACATTCCGATTTTTTTACAGCCTTACTACCAAGAACTTGGGTTTAATAAGTGTGACTTTTCGCAAAGCATGCAGTATTACCAACAAGCAATGACAATTCCATTGCATCCATCTTTGTCATCACAAGATATTGATTATATTAAGCAGGCTGTGCTCAAAACCTATCAGCAATTAATTTGAAAACGCCATTAATAGATTTTCGCCATCCCACAGGTAATTGAACGTTAACGCTGAACCGAGAGGTGTTACTCTAAGCGCGTGGGAAGATAATTTTTCTAGCTCGGAAGTGGTTAAGCCAAAACAAGAAACAGTTTGTAATTTTGCATGTGTCGCAAAATCAAAATTTTCTAGTTCAAAGCTTAGTAAGAGTCCATCGCCTTTGTGATCAGCTAAAATAGCTAAATCAAAAGGTGCAGCTTCACAAATTAAACCCGCAACAGATTTATAAGTGTTTTCGACACTAAATTGATGCATCAATAATAATCGCTGAAAGTTATATAAACGATTATATTGAGCGGTTTGTGAAAATGCTTCATCACCATACTGCACTTTATCCTTTAAAGACTGCCAGAATAACGCTTGTAAGGATTTACTTGTTTTATGCCACAAAACCGCTTTTATAGAAGAGCAAGCTTGTTGTGAGAAAGGTACATAATCACGTGTAAAGCGTATAGCAGCATCTTCTATTTCAGCTTCACTTTCAAGGTGTAACACGGCAATGGAGAAGCGATCTGGAAAGCAAATCTGGTTTGTTACGGGTGATTGCTGGTTAATTTTAGCAATTGCGTCATCACCGCCCCAAATTACCCGCATATCACATAGTTCACTAAAATACCGTGTTAGCTCTTCAGCTGAACTTGGGTAAGAAACAATGCAAATTAAAGCATGTAATACTGATTGAGGACGCTGACTTAAAAAGCGCTTTAGAGAATCAATTAGCTGATACGCTTCATCCCCACTTCGATCACTAATGCGCACTATGTTGCTGTTACCACACAGAATACTAAGGATTAAGCTGTAAAAATAAACGGTATCAACATTTGCTGGGGTAATATGGAAGATAAGCCCTTTCGGTGATGATTGAGCAAAGCTTTTAAAATCGCTCTTCATTGCCAATACGTTACTTTTACGGCACCAAAAACCCAACGCTGAATGAGCATTAGAGTGCTGTGCTTTTAAAAGAAAAGTTGAAAAAGCAGTTATTTCATTTATGACATCATCACTAAATGCCGTGTCTAAACAACTCAAGTTAGCCGGGTTACCAAATAAAAACTCTACTTGAGGATCATCAACTAAAGGTATCACTGCAACCCCTCACCTGCGACTTCGCCAAACGGCCAAGCACTGAAAAATATTTACCTAAGCGACCACAAGCACAATCATCTTCACCATGGATCACTCCTAAATCCTCGGTCAATAATCGATGACCAGGGTAACTCTTTGGTAAAACCGAATTAAGAAGAATCACGCCCGCTTGATTAATACCAAGAGGCTCAGCGGTGGCTGCATCAACAACAGTTATGTCTGACCAAACAGGTGCGTGTAAATGACCATGTTCACACTCAATATAAATGGTACCAGTTTGTTCAACCATACCGTAATAATCATGCACGCTAATAGCACCAAGAGATTGCGCTATTTGCTGCTTAAACACATCATTGCTTACCGCTGATTGCTGCATTTTTTTCCAGCCGCCACCATGAAGTAGCATGCCTTTTGAAAACGAATAGCGTTTCCCCATTTGCACCAGCTGTTGAATAAACTGCTGCCAAACAATAAAAGTAAAGCCAAACATAAAAACTGGGGTGTCTTTATACTTCTCAAAAAATTGCTCAATGACTTCAATATTTAATGTCATGTCATCGTTTAATGCAAAATGTGGATCGCGGCCAAAAAACAACATGCCTTGAATACCAGCTGCGCGGGCGGACATACCAGCTTTCTTTTGTATGGTTGCCTTTGCATCAATAACAAGCATTGGAAGCCGTTGCTTCCCTAGCCAATGCTGTAAGGTTTTCGTTAAAATCCTACTTTGTAACTGCGCAGTTTCAGAATCTAACGTTATTTTAGAGGTAGGTCCTTGCGTGCCTGATGAGGTTAGCAAACGATGCTGATCCTCGGCTGTAATACTGGTTAACAAAAACTCTTTAAATAATGGTACTGTCAAAGGCGATACTTGCTCACAGCCTTGTTGCAAGCGCTGATACAAGGCACAGTGCTGAAGGTGGTAGTTATCTAAAAAGCTTAATTGCGATGCAAGAAACGCCTGCTTTTGCGCTTTGTTTAAGCCATAAATTGGCAACTCGAGGAGTTGCTCATTGCTTAAGTGCATTATAGTCCACCTTAGAGTTACTTAGTCTTGGGATCGCTTCGAGCACGACTGTTTGTATTAAACGACTATGGCACTTAAGCTTAACGGCTAATTGTTTTATTAGTTCCGCTTCGATAGGTTGCTCTGAATAAACAACTATTTCATCTTCACTACCAACACAGACCACTTCAAATTGGCACAAAGCGTCGAGCCACGATTGCAATTCATCAAGATTAATCCGACGCCCAGCTATTTTACAGATGCGCTTAGAGCGCCCGACAATTTGATATAAACCCGATGGCGATTGTATTGCAATATCGCCGGTATGGAGCAAAGAAATATCTTCGAAATAGCCCAGCTCTGCCAGTGTTTCACTATAACCGCCAAATATATTGCCACCACGAACACACAGCTCACCTTGGCTATCAAACTGCTCAACTCGTTCACCTTCTGAGTCAAGAAGCTGTAGCTCAACACCGGGGATCTCTTTACCAATAAAACCAATTTGACGACTAAAATACTCTGCGGGTAAATAGGCTATGCGCGCTGTTGCTTCGGTTTGACCATACATAACAAAAAAATCAATGTCATTGTTGTGCGTGTAATCACTTAATAATTGCCAATCACGTGCGAGTAACTTACCACCAGCTTGTGCCATGTAACGAACATTGCCAAGCGGCATTTTTTCAAGGCCCAGTCTATTAAGCAATTGATAACTCAGTGGTACACCATAAAAGCTGGTCACCTTATAGTGCTCAAAATTATGCCAAAAATCAGCCGACATAGGGCTATCTGATTGCAGCACAATACTCGCACCCATTGCTAAATGGGTATGCAAAATAGACAAACCAAACGAATAGGATAACGGTAAAAAGGTCATTACCACATCATCTTTAAGTATCGGTAAAAACTGATTTATTGAAGCGCAGTTTGCAGCCAAATTAGCTTTACTTAACTTTACCAACTTAGGGGAGCCCGTTGAACCACTGGTTGATAGTAACAAACATAGTTCATCAGCTAATTGATGTGTGTAATTACTTAATGAGTGAATTTTATTTCCTTCAATAAGCAGATTAACTTGATAGTGCTCTAGTAGCTCATTTATGTCGTTTTCAGCGAGGCCTGCATCAACTAATAACACAACATGAGATTGTCTAAGAGCTGCTAAGTAAAAAATGACAAAGTCGAGTGTTGATTGCGCAACTAAAGCAATTAAACAGCGCTCAGATGGCAATGAGTTTACGGCCTGCTGCACTTGAGCTTCTAGCTCATTGTAATCTATGCAATGGTCTTTGTAATAAAGCTTTGCCTCAGGGTTTTTATTATCTAATTGCCAAAACTCACCATGCATATTACAACCTTAAACCACCATCAACAGCGATATTTTGTGCTGTAATATAGCGACTTTCATCAGCTAATAAAAAACGAACTAAATTAGCGACTTCGCTTGCCGCGCCTAAGCGTTTTAGTGCTGACTTTTCTGCTAGTTGCTGCTTTTTTTCATCATCGTAGTGAGCAAGCAAAGGAGTGTCTATTACGCCCGGACTTACACAGTTAACGCGAACATTAAACGTACCGAGCTCTTGAGCAAGACTTTTAACCAATCCGCTCATCGCTGACTTCATACTTGCATAAACAACTTGCCCACTGCTTCCTTGTTCAGCCACAACAGAGCTTACCAGGACTAAACTGCCCTGTTTCGCTCTAAGCATCATTTTACTGGCGCTTTGACAAAGCATTAGTGCAGATTTTAAATGGACAGCGTATTGCTCATCAATTTGCTCTTCTCGTACCATCATCAATGGCGCTTCAAGCATACTTCCCGCGCAATGGACAAGCCCTGACAATGAACATTTTTGTTGCTGCAAATAAGCAAATATTTTCTTTATTTCAGCAGGAACAGACGTGTCGGCAACAAAAACAATAACATCTGCATCTGGATAATCCGCTTTAAGCGCTTGCTGCGCTGCTTGTAAACGTTGTTCGTCCCGCGCTACCAATAATAGTTTTGAGTCATCCTCTAGCAGTCGCTTTGCCACCGCAAAGCCAATACCGCTGCTACCACCAGTGATCAATACTCGGCTGCTATTACTTGTCAAATGACACCCCATATTTTGATAGAATTTGTTTGGCTTTTAAAAACGAACTCATATCAATAATATCATCCGTATCAAGCATAATATCAAATTGCGCTTCTAATTCTGCCACCAGCATCATATGGCTCATAGAGTCCCATTTGGGATGCTCTGAATAGCTTAACTGATCACATACTTCGCCTTGTTCGATTTCTAATACGCTAACAAACGCATCTGTCAGTTTATTAAGTGACACATTAACCTCGGTTTAAAAATGACTTAAGTTTAGGCGTTGCATGAAAATAGTCGTCATGAGTTAACGAAATACTGACTAACGCCTGGTTTGTTGGGTGGTCTGCCAATTGGTAGCCAAGTTGTTGATTATAGCGGATTGCCGCTGTATTTTCTCGCCTTACTTCTGAATATAGCTCTTTAACATTTAACTCATTAAAAAGATAATCAATCAATGCAAGCGAAGGCGCAAAGGCAATTAAATTACTCAAAAAATGAGTGTCACTGATATAAACACCAATTTCAGCGCGGTTGGCGTTTTCAATCGGCTGTTCTGACTTAACATTAATCACGCCAATTGGCTGCTCTTTGTAATAAATAACAAAATGACGTTGGCAATTATCAACCAACATATTCTTAAACCAAATTTGGTGATCATCCCATGGGATAGATTGTTGGTTAGTCATTTGCAGACGCACATGTGGCATGTTGCGCCACTGCCAGACACGCTCACAATCTTGTTCGGTTACCCGCTTTAATGTAACAGCATAATTTGCGATGTGCATATTATTCACCTAAGCGCTTTTGATGTACATGTAAATTAAGCTGTGCAATAGCTGGATGCTTTGAAAAAAAAGCCATTATATCTTGACTGCTTGCACACAGAAGATCATCAGGGTAGGCAGCAACTAGCGCTTCAAACATTGTAAAATCGGCAGGCTCATCAATACATAACCTCGCAGCACTACTGATATTAGTCAACGCTTTAAAGTGACCACATTTGAATAACTCTGGATGCTGATAGATGTACGGTGTAACGTGTTCACGCTCATAGTCCTTAGTAGCTTGTTTAGCTGCATACCTAAGTGCTGCAACTGACATAATTTCTACGTCAAATCCACGAATAAGATTGCCTGTATTAAGACTTGTATAGTCATCACCTTGCGCTAAGTGACTACTAACTAACTCATCAATCAATTTGCCATCAACTAATGGACAATCAGCCGTCAAACGAATAATACGGTCCTCGTTATCTAATGCTAATTCATCTGCCACTGCGTTGAAACGAAGCAGTACATTATCTTTGCTGCCTCTGATAACTCTAACGCCCCGTTGTTCGCAAAATGCGACTATCTTATTGTCATTTTCATTCTCGCTGGTCGCAATAACATGCTCAACCAATTTTGTAGTTTGAGCAACACGGCTGATGTGGTAGTCAAGTAACGACTTCCCCCCAACCTGTAGCAATACTTTTCCGGGTAACCGTGTTGAATCAAGTCGCGCTTGTGAGCAGGCTACAATCTTCATTGTGTTACGTACTCTAGTTTCATCGGTGTTCCTTTCGTTAACGCTTGTTTCGCAGGTTTACCAATTAATTCATCTAAATAACGCGGATGCAATCCCGAGCCAGGACGTACAGAACGCAGGTTTTGTTCGGTAAATAACTCGCCCTCTTTGATATCTTCTGCAATATAAAGTGAACGACGAAATGCAACATTATCTTGCTCGCTTTTTGCCAGTCTAAAACTAGGCTCACCCAGTGCGCTTTTGGTATTTTTAACCGCAGACACCATGCGAGAAAATTCATTTGGATCTAATGAAAAAGCGGCATCGACACTTGTTGTATCGTTCGCCATTTTGAAGTGCTTTTCAATAATACTGCCACCTAAGGCAACAGAGGCAATCGCAGCAGTATCCGCCAAACTGTGATCACTTAAACCCACAGGTATATCTAGATACTGATGTAAATAGGCCAAGGTTGAAAGATTACAATCAGCAATTGGAGTAGGATACCCACTCACGCAATGAAGAATAGCTAACTGCGTGCCACCCGCTTCTTTCACAGCAGTGACTGCTTCTTCAATCTCAGCGAGCGTCGCCATCCCCGTCGACATGATGATAGGCTTACCCGTTTTAGCAGCGTATTGAATCAGACCAATATCAGTAATTTCGAATGAGGCTATTTTATATGCAGGGCAATTTAAATCTTCGAGTAAATCAATTGCTGTTTTATCAAATGGTGAAGAAAACAAAGTGATGCCATGCTCTTTAGCTCGTGCAAATAATGCCTCGTGCCAATGCCAAGGTGTATGTGCTTCCTCATATAATTCATATAAGGTGCGACCCTGCCATAATTTATCTTTCACAACAAATTCAGGACCATCATGATCCAGGGTAATTGTATCTGGACGATATGTTTGAATTTTAATTGCACTTGCACCCGTTTTTGCTGCTGCATCAATTAGTTCAAGTGCTTTATTAATATCGCCACCGTGATTTCCTGAAAGTTCGGCAATCGTGTAAGGTTGATAATTTTCACCAATATCGACACCATCAATATTGATACTCTTGTGCAATTGCCCAACATCAAATTTTTTCATTATATTACTTCGACCATTATTTGATTAATCTAGCGCTTCAATAATGCGCTCTGCTGCCATGCCATCAATTGCCTGTTGGCCATAAAGTGACAACTTTCTCTTTTTATCGGCTGAATTAAGCAAAAATAGAGCCTGTTTTACCACATTAGCAAAGTCAGTCTGCTCATTTCTAAAATCTATGCATTGATAAGCCGTATTGTTTAGTGAGGAGTCTAACGCTTGAGATTGGTTATCAACCAAAACTAAAGCAATCGTTGGTACGCCTAAATACATTAATTCGTACAAACTCCCCCCTGCTGACGTAATAGCAATATCAGCTTCACTCATTAATCTAGCGAGATTTGGATAATCAATATGTAATTCAAACTTAGCATGTTGCTTTAACCTGTTGAGCAAAGTAAGTGTATTTTCTGAACAACTACTACTCACTGCAACAACGAGCTTTGTAATATCATTACTAGCAACAAGTTGTTGGCAAAGCTCGGGAGTCAACATTTTGACATCCGTACCACCTAAACTAATGAAGATACTCTTTTCAATAAAGCGTTCGCGCGCCCTATACGATTTAAACTCACTTCTTATTAGCCGATAATCTAAACTTTGTAACACCCTAGGCGCTTTATGAATTGTATCGACTACATCACTAGGATTGACGATTAAATCAAATTCTAATGGCTCCTGATACGTGCCATCATCAAATATAACAAGTTGTTTTACGGTGTTTTTTAACTGAATTATTGTTTCGTTTGATAGAGCATAATCATCGACAATTAAAATATCGGCTTTTGATAGCATGGTTACAAGAGCGATTTCATCTACAGCAAACTTTAAAACCACCCCCATCCCGCTGAGTTTATCATGCAATTGAGGGGCTAAATCACGGTAAAAAAGTGTGACCTTATGCTGGTTGTTAAGCAGCACTTCGATCAACGCTATTTGTCGCATTACATGCCCATAGCCAATTTGCTGGCTTGCATTTGCATAGATTGCTATCATACTGAATGCCTATATTAACTTATTGAAAAAGTTATAAATTAGCTTAAATTAAAGTCACTTTATCACGTCGTGTGGCAAGCTTAATAGAGAAACGTGTCCACAACCAGAACCATTAGGCTAAATGACCACTTTATTATGGTCTATAATTTGCTTACAAAAAAACTATAAATACCAAAGAATTATATTATGTCGCACGCTATTTTTATTTTTGGTGCAGGTGAAGCCGGTAAAGCCGCTTTGAAATACCTGCAAAATGACTTCCAGGTACTGGGCTTTGTTGATAATGACACAACCAAACAGGCTAATAAACTGGCAGGTTTAACAGTGCATGCGCCAGAAGAATTGCTAAAAATGCAATTTGATTATATTTATGTCGCCAGCGAGTTTTTTGAACAAATTGAACGCCAACTACAAACTGAATTAGCAATTAATGTAAATAAAATACGTATCCTCCCTGCACATGCAATCAAAGGAATTCAGCTAGGTAATACAGAAGCCAACCAAAATGCTCTTAAGTTACTTGCGATAGTAACAGAGACATTAAACAAAGATAATGTCGCATATTATGTCGATGCAGGAACTTTGCTCGGTATAGTTCGAGATAATGCGCTTATCCCATGGGATGATGACTTAGATATAGCCATAAATAGCACAGACACAGATAAGTGTTTTCAATCAATTACCTCCCTGCTTGAAAGACTAGAGCTAGAATTTAATACACCTTGGGAGCTCTTTATAAATAAAGCGCGTAATGACTATAACAGTATCCATCAAGGTGATTGCGCTTCATTTAAGTTAAGACCAATCAAAGCTCAGCGCAAACTTGCACAACTTGACGTTTTTATTAAATACGTTGATGAGGAGCTAATGCATTATGTTATTTCATCGCGAGGATTTACTATGCCTAGTTCACACCTTTTAACTACAGAAAAATACCAGTTTAATAATATCACTCTCAACTTACCCTCTAATGCGACAAGTTACTTAGCAACACATTACGGTGACGATTGGCAAACCCCTAAAAAAGACTGGAATTTAAGTATGATCAAAAGTGCAACAGTATTTGAGAGTTAATTAATGAAAACAATACTTACATACGGCACCTTTGATCTTTTTCACATAGGCCATCTCAACTTACTGAAGAAACTAAAAGGTATGGGAGATCATCTTATCGTCGGCGTATCTACTGATGAATTTAATTTAGAAAAAGGCAAACAAAGTATTTATAAATATCAGGATCGTGCCGATATAGTAGCTGCACTTGAATATGTTGACTGTGTAATCCCAGAACATAGCTGGAAACAAAAAGTACAGGATATTCAGAAGTATAATGTTGATGTTTTCGCAATTGGGAATGACTGGCAAGGTAAATTTGACGAATTGAAATCGTATTGCGAAGTTATTTACCTGCCTAGGACTGAAAATATCTCATCAACCGCAGTGAAAGAAAGTATAAACGCACTAAATGCTGCAAAAATTGATGAGTTAAAAACAGCTCTAGATGGCATCAAAGCGATTATTAACACGATTCAGTAAGAAATAGGCTTCTGATGAATTTACACGATTTATATTTAAATAGCGAAATAAGCGCTGAAATTGATCTTATCTTTAAAAATAAAGAGGTTAAGGTCGTATCTTTTGATATTTTTGACACTTTATTAAGACGTAAGTGCGGCGCTCCAACTGATATATTTACGTTGGTTGCAAAAACAGCTATCGAACGAAATATACCAATAAAATCTGATCCTGAAACATTCAGAAATAGTAGAATTTTCTTCGAAAAAAAAGCCCGATTACAAAGCCCCTATCAAGATATCACTCTACCAGAAATTTATGCATGCTCACCTTATACGGAATCAGTTCAATTATCATTAATCGAAATTGAGCATGAAGTTGAAGCAAAATATTTATACCCTGACCCTATCTGTAAAGAAGTTATCCAACATTTGTTTAAATACAATGTCGAATTTATTGCTACATCAGATATGTATTTAAGTAATTCGTTTTTATCAAAACTACTCAGAACCAATTTTCCAGAAGTTAACTTCACTCATATTTTTGTTTCAAGTGAAACTCGCTTAACAAAAGCAAGCGGTGATATGTATTCACATTTATTGGACCAACTTAATATTTCGCAAGAGCAAATAATTCACATAGGCGATAACTTAAAATCAGATGTTATAAATGCTTCAGCTGCAAAAATAAAGTCGCTACATTTTGCTCCGCCACGATGGATTCAGCGTGTCTTATCACGAGAGAAAATCTTCAAAGATTTCTATCCTAACGAGATTAATCAAGCTCGAATTTTCGCAGCAATGCTCGCTCCTAGCTTCTTATCGTTCGAAGAAAAACTAGCATTCCTTATTGGCGCCGTAATACATGGCCCAACGTTGGCAGGATTTGCCAAATGGATTAAAGATCAATGTGAGCATAATGAAATAAGTCACCCCCTATTTCTGATGCGTGAGGGTGAAATATATAAGCATGTTTTTGATTTTTTCTTTCAGGAAGCGGGGGTATTTTCAACAAGAAAGTTTTATGCTTCTCGAAAAGCAACCTACTTACCATCAATAGATCCAAAAGAATTGAGTCGTGACATATCTCAAGTTCTTACAAGAAAAAATTATTGTGTTAAGAATCTACTTACCGACCTCCAACTTCCTTATGAGAAAGATGACTCTTTACAATCAATTCTTGATGAGGAAGTTAATAAAATTTCAAATGATAAGGTTAAAGTTCAACTTATTAATGCATTCTTAGAAAAGCATCGTGAGCAGCTTACACTATCAATAAAGCAAAAACAGACTCTGTTAGACTTGTATATTGAGCAAGTCACAAAAAATGAAGACTATGCTTTTGTAGACTTTGGCGCAGGTGGCACTATTAACCATCAGATTGAAAAATCGACAACAAAGTCCGCAAAACTCAATATTCTTTTTTATACAACGGAACGAGCTTACAACCATGCTAATGAATTAATTTTCATGTCGTTTCTGCCTTTCGTTACATCTACTTTTACTGATGTAATGGCTATTTCTCGAAGCCCAGAAATAGTGGAGTATTTTTTAGTCGGCAAAAACACAACTACTTTAGATTTTACTATTGAAAATGAAAAAGTGGTGCCTATTTGCGCAAAAGATACCTCACCAGAAAAACACAAGCAGCTAGTCACTGCATTTAATTTTGGCGTTGACAGCTACTTATACTTCAGTAAATCATTAAATTTAAATGAACATACTTACAACAACAGACTGGCGGCAGTTACTTCTATTGCACGCCAAGTTAGATTTCCAACTGAAATTGAAGCAAAGTTTTTAGGTAACCTGAAGCATGAAGATAATTTTGGTTCAGAAAGCCAATATTCAATTATCGAACAAAATGAGATCGATGAAATAAGAAATATTGGTTTGAATGAGTTTTGGAGTAATCACTTAACATTCAAAGGACTTTTATCTAAGCGTGTTACTTGGCCTCAAGGTTTAATAACTCGACTTGATCCTCTCTTTTTGTCAAAAAATGTTTTTTTTCACAATGAAACTGAAAGCAAACACCAAGAATCTATAATGACAATCCACGAACAGTTAAAAGAGCTGAAACTAACAGAAGTTGTTGTCTATGGTGCAGGAGAGTTTTTTGATGAACTTGAGTTGCTACTAAAGTCCCTTAGTATAAGAATTGTCCACTTAGTTGATAAAAAAGCAGAATTTGGAAATTATAGCAAACGAGGCTTTAACGTTATAAGCCCTACTCAAGCATCTAACTTGAATTTACCTGTCGTGGTAGCATCTGAATCATTCTTAGATGAAATCCAAAAGCACATTGAAAATCTGAATATAAGTAACGGAGTTATAATTAAATGCTGAACTTCAAGAATGAATTAGAAAAAAGAAAGTTTATATTTCATCCGGAGCAAACTTTAGATTGGCGAGTTAGCAAGAGCTTGGCGGAGTTAGACTGTAGTTTGAAGTCACATATTATATCTGACATAAAAGACTTAAGCCTTCTTATAGCAGAGATCCATGCTTTAGACTTTCAACAAGAACTAATACTTACGTTGGTAAATGAGCACTTAAATACTGCGAAAGAAGAAATTGAGAATGAATTATTTGAACATGGTTTTGTAAGAAGTTATATCGACTATCATTATTACACTTACGATAAGCTTTATGATAATCAGAAGTTTACTTTAGGTAGTTTTCGATTTTTAGGAAACACTCAAGACACGCAAGACTCGTTAATATGGTTGAAAGAGAACCGCGACTTGCATATGGACATGCTTAGGGAGTCTGGCGCCCGCTCAGATGCCCACACCTACCGTTATGTATGGGCATGTAACTTTATACGAGAAGGCGATACTGTCATCGATTGCGCTTCAGGGTTAGGCTATGGTGGCTATTTACTTTCAAACTTATCAAAAGCACAACGTGTTTATGGCTTAGATATTTGCCAAGATAGCGTCAATTATTCGAATACTATTTATGGCAATAGTGAATTATCTTATCAACAATATGATTTAGATCTACTCGATAAATTAAATACTCCTCGCGTAGATACCATAACGTCTTTTGAAACGATTGAGCATCTTAGAAACTATGAGAACTTTTTTAAATTTTGCACTACCAATTTAAAACCTGATGGTCGCTTAGTCCTTAGCGTTCCATATTTATGGGTGGATGAGACAGGTAAAGACCCTAACCCGTTCCATTTTCATGAATTTGATTGGAATAAGTTTAAAACGCTTATTGAAAGCTATGGGTTCATGATTGAAAAAAGATTCGCACAAACCGCGCCTGGCGGATTTAAACTCCTTGATGCTGCAAGAACCTATAGCGAACTATCACCTAGCCAAGGCGAATTTGAAACTGAATGGATTATCGTTGTTGCGACGCCAAATTTAACGAATCCAATGTGGGCAAAAATCAATAGTGATTTAAGCTACGAGAATCCCCAATACTCAAGTAACAACTTACCTTCGTATATTGACTTTGCGAACGGTATGGACTCCCCTTGGCTGCATAGACAGGTTGTTCAAGTTGGCCAACGTATTGAAGACAAAAAATTAAGATCTTCTTATGCGCTCGAACTCCTTAATAGCGATACCTCTTTGCAAAACAGATTGCTACTTAACACTATTATAAGCTATGCAGAAGATGAACATACCCAAAAATGGCTCGATGACAGCTTGGCCTTACTTGATGAAGCTGAAAAGGCAAAACCTTCTGGCTTTACATTAAGGTGGCTAATTTCACTGCGCTTCTCTCTCGGAAGTTACTTCTATAGCACAGGTAACTTTGCAGAAGCTGAAAAACAATTTTGCATTCTTGAAGGCTATAGAATTGATAAGTTTTGCTCACTATTAGTAACCAAAACTGCTCAATCAAGCTTATATTTAGCACTAATTTTATTATCAAGAGGATTGAAAGAGAAAAGCCACTATCACTTAACACTTGCCAAAAATAAGGTTCTAGAAGCGAGTGAGGCAATTTATCATGAACTTAAAAATGGCCGTGATAATAACGCTCCATTCTTATGGACAGAACTTGCAGAAATTATTGACTTGGGTGATAGCATAAACCGCTGTATTCTTGCGCTAGATGGAGCAAATATAGAAAAGAATAAGCTTACGATTGCTAACATATTGAACTCTCGCAGGTTTGGTTTATTCGATCTTTCAGAAAAACTGAAACTACTTAATTCTCGGGTAGACTCTCATCAAGTTGATCAAGTTCTAAGAATTATCGACATTAATTTGATTAAAAAAATAAAACTTATTCAACCAAAGAAAGTAGCTTTTTGGGGAATTTCAGCTTTATCAAACCATTTAGAGAGTTCCTTGAAAGAGTACATTGGTGATAACTACTTCTTCATCGATTCTAATCCTGATAAACATGCTTCGTCACTTACTAAGACTATAATGACACCGCTAGAGGCGTATAAAGAGCATCCAGATTTAATAATCATTTGCTCTATAACATCTGCTGATGCAATTAAGAATCAAATTCCAAAAAATATAAAATCATTAAGTATCTCTATAAGTGAATAATGAGATGAGTTTAGACAAATTAATAGATAGCATTAAAAGTGAATATGATGAGCACGACACCCTTATCTTAAGAAATCACGAATTAAAAAATGAACTAAAAGCAAAATTCTTACCTATTGTAAGTTCTAATTTTGGTGAGAACATATGGGTTGGTGCAAAAAGCAGTCGATTTTTTGACAAAGGTTTAAAACCAAAAGTAATCAGCTACTACACTAAAAATACAAGTTATCAAGACTGTGCAATGGAACTTAAAAGTTCACTTGATACTATTGGGTACGATAATTACCTAATACATGGTGTTGACTCCGCGGGTGATTGGGAAGTCAATTGCAGTTTAAAGCCTGAATTCATTTTAAACACATTAAAAGAAACTAAAGGCCCCGTTCTTTGGGTTGACGCAGATGCAAAAGTAAAAAGAGCTCCATTGATCCCTCATTATGTAGACTTTGGTGTTCATTTATACGATGACTGGGAATTCGCCAGTGGAACTCTTTTTTTCAATTACACCGAAAACGCCATTGAGTTATTAGAAAACTGGACTTTTTTAAGCAAAATAAAGCCCTTGATATGGGATCAAATGTTATTAGATCAGGCTTGGTGTGAAGTTTCGACTTCTTCGCCACTGATCACTTGTTGGTTACCGAATAGTTACACTTATATATTCGATCAAAAAAACTGTATTTCTGCGCCGCACATAATCCATTATCAAGAGTCACGCACGCAAACTAAGAAGAAAAAACCTAACTTTAGTAATAGGCTAGTATCTTCACGTAAAAACAATATAGCTAATGAAGAGAGGTTTGATATTTTGCCTACAGGAACATCAATTGATGACTATACTTGGCCAGACATTATTCTGGACCTCAATATATTAATAGATAGACTTTACAGCATTAAAGGTGGCTCTGGTAAGCGCTTTGAGTTTATTCAAGTCGGTGCTATGGATGGTAAACGATTCGACCCCCTTCACAAGCATATAAAAGCGAAAAATTTAAAAGGAATTCTATTAGAGCCAAATAAAGAGATGTTTGACTTATTGGTAGAAAATTACCGAGCTTATGATCAATTAACACTCATCAATGCTGCAATTCATGATGAAGAAAAAATCATACTCAATAGGATCCCCAGAGATGTAATAGAAAATGAAATCTTACCTGAATGGGCATTAGGAATTTCATCTATATATACAGACAGAAATGCATTAGGGGGAAAGCAAGTAGACAATGAAACCCTCTCGCTAATACAAAAATATATGGTCTCTGAAGAAGTTGATTGTGTCACACTTGAAAGCTTAATTTCTGAATATAACATCTCAGAATTAGATTTACTTCAGATAGATACGGAAGGCCACGATTGGCAAGTGTTATCTTCATTTCCAATTAAAAAAATAAAGCCAATGATTATAAACTTTGAATATTATAATCTACCAAAAGATGAACAATTAGAGGCTCAACAATGGCTTATAGACCATGGTTACGCTTTTACAAAAGACCATAAAGACATCACAGCTACATTATTGAGGCTTCCTAAATGAATCAATTTGAAGTGTACATCTACTTTGCATCAATGGGGCGTTCAGGAAGCACATTAATCGCTAATTACTTTACAAAGCCTGATGCCAAACAGTTTATGTTTGTCGAACCTAATGTATCAGAAAATAATCGCTTTAATGTTAATTTAATAAATCAATTAACCGACTTTTCTTTACAAAATGACCCTAGCTCATTGCCTGAAACGTTAAAATCATTAAAAGGAAAAAACTATAAAATAGGAATAAAAGAAGTAAAGTCTGACATACACTCTCAAGTTAACAAGCTTATCTTTCCTGAAAAAATCGTTGTAACATGCAGAAATATTAAAGATATTTATTTAAGTTTAGTTGAGAAACACAGGCAACAAAATGTGCCTTTAAACGAAGATTGGTCTTACGAATATTGCTTAAGAGAATCAAAGTATATATTAGGTTTTTGCGAAAAGAATAGCTGTTCTAAAATCATTCGATACGAAGACTTTATTGATTCTTATGATTACAGAAGTGAGCTTTGCCAGCTACTAGAACTTGAAGGGGAAGGTGTTGTAGATAGAAATTTTGACATCTACAACAGGACATTTGAACAGGAATTATTTAAAGGTGAAATAAGAAAACGTGACAAGCCTTACAGGCATATTGTTCAAAAAGATATCCAACAAGCTGAAAAGCTTTCTGAAGAGTGCCAAGCTTACCAAGCTTATTTTGATTACGTGTAATAATACATTAGCTTATCTAACCAACGTCTAGGCGTTGGTTAGATAATCTTAGTACCCATATAAGTTAAGTAACTCATGACAATTAGCTTCTATTTCTGCTCTTTCTTCATTTGTTATATATTTGAGAAGTAGCTTGTCATTCTCAATGTATGAGTTGAGGCTTACAATTTCTTCTTCTGCTGTTTTAACTATATCTTCATCTAATAAATTCGCTATCTCAGTATTAATGATTGATGGACTGAGAATAAAATCTTCAAATTTAATTACCACCATGCTCTTCAAGGTAAGATTAAATTTATAGTTATAATAAGAACAAAAGTTAGCTAAAGCAGATTGACCACTTGAAATTATAGACCTAAATTTCTTATCCTTGAATGCTTTAACCATTGACATTAGCTTGCTAGTAATTTCTAGCTCTAAATCTTTGCTATTGATATAGTATTTTTTCATTTCAGCATACATAAGCACAGGATTTCTTATAAAAACAACCCCCTTCTCGTTGCCAATAAAATCAGATAGCAGATTATTAAAAATGATAATGTCATTTTTCTGAAAACCTAACTCGCTGATCAGAGGATCGGCAGTATAAGCTTCTATGCATTCAGACGATGAAAATGATTTAACAAGCTTCCTAGAAGCAACTGGCTCATCAACTAAATTTCGACCTACAAATTTAAAGCTTGAGTCAAGCTTAGATAAATATTGATATAAAACATCTACAGCAGTATATGCAGAACTATATACTTGTAACACTTTTAAAGGATTGCCTTGTTTCAAAAGCGTAGGACTCTTAGAAGCAAAGCTCCAGTCACATTTTTTATTACATGATACTGGAAAGTCACTTCTTATATCACTTAAGTAAGATAACCATATCTTATTTAAGCCATTATAAATCTCTATATTATTTTCTTCCTCATTCAAGCTATAGAGCACAGATTGCATTGGTGTATGGAAATATAATAATGAGCCTTTTAAAATGTTGAAGTAAAATCGATTAACCGTGTCTTTATATGAGTATATATACCTTGACTGTCTCATCAAGTTATCAGCAGCCTCTTTAACGGTGAGCACACTTTCACTAGCTATTGATATTAAGTGACTTATAATTTCATCAAAAACTGTTTTAATTCTCTCAACATGTGAATTTGAAGGTATATTTATCTGCGAGAATAAGCCTTTAACGAAGTCTACTTCTTCAATTTTATTAACACTATAACCTAGCTCAATTAGCTCATCACTGTGAACAGGAGTAGCACCATTGATTGATAACCCATCTCCAACATTTTTAACATCGCATTTTGGAAACAAACTTATTAATAGCTCTAATTGATTATTAGACATCTTAAATGTGCTATTAGTCTTAATTAATTTATTGAAGTTTCCAATAACTGAATCTGAGTCTAAATCCAACTCTTCGTAATCAAACTTACCTTTATGTAAATCATTATAAACACTTAATTGCGAGTGAATAAGCCCTTCATTGACACTCCCATTATCAACACCAAATAAATATATATCCTTGAAGCCAAAGCTCAAAGCAAAGGATAAAGCTGTATTTGCGACAAGAGGATTCGAATGCGGTATAAATGGCAGCCCTTTTTTATTCTTAACATAGTGCTGAAGATTAATATAGTCAGAGCCGGCTTCGTTACCTTTAAGAGCCAAACCTGACCACTTATATAAATCGACTGTATCTGGATAAACAGTATTAACAGATAATAAATTAACTTTTTTATACTCTTCAACAGTTAGCATGTCTAACAAAGCTTCATAATTGCGCAGCGGCCTCTCCACTAATACATGAAAATCCGCATTTACACCGGCCTTAACTAGTGAGCCAAGCGCAGTCCCGCATGCAAAAATAATTGCTTTATCTTGATTTCGCTTAATGTACTCTATTGAGTCATCTAGAGAAGGGCCATTTCCTATTATGAATACTGGAGGATTGGTTCCATTTCGTTTTATTTTACCTAAATCTTGATTGAAAAAATTTTCATTGTTTTGCGCATGAATCAAAGAGTGCGCAAAGCCAGTAATTGCATCATTATAGAAACCAAAACCGAACTGAAAACGAAAATAATTTGAGTAAAAATTCTGCGCCAATTTTGATAACTTATCATCTTGATAGTGCTGAAAACAAAAACTATTTACTATACAGAAAGCACCAATATCTTCTGCTATAGTACTGAGATCCTCCGCTAATTCCTGCTCGCTAGCTCCTAGCAGTAAAAATAAGCACCCTTTTTCGTCATCAATCCTTTGAATTAACTTAGACCAATCTATGCAAAATAAACTAGCAAAGAAGACTTCAAAATCTGGTTCAATGATAAATATATAAGAAAACTCAACACGCTCTATCAAGCTTTCAACAGCATAACCTAACCCTAAACCAAAGATCATTGCAGAAGGAAATGATCCCTTAATCTCACTTAAGCTATCTGATTGCTCGTATAAACCAATCTTCCTGATATATTCGACTAATTTTTGCATGTATTGAATATGCAAGCGTTCATCGAAGTTTAATAAGTCTACTTTTGTATATTCAGTTTTAGCAATGGTTGGGTTCGTTAGTGCCGCATTCACTTGTCTATTGACTTGCTGATAAGGATCTTCACCATATAGCGGAGCTTCTTTTCCTTTTGGCACAAAATTGCCATGACCAGACTTAGTCACATGAAGGCAAAAATCTTCTCTCGGTTGAAACTCCTGGATCGCTTTAAATACATCTGGGTAGTATTGTTCAAAGGCTGCGAGGTTTTTAGAAAATCGTTCATTAGCTTCAATAGCAAACTTTTGCTCTCGTAGCTCATGTGCTTGAGCTTCAGCTAATTTTTGCTCGAGTTGCTTAAATTCTTCGTTAAAATTTTCTGGGAGGGTCATAAAAATATGCCTATTTCAGTTGGTTATAGATCCCAACCTTTTTTTTATTTTTTACAAGTGTAGATAATTCTTGCTTAGTTTGCTCTTTCTTTTCAGCTGTGTCTTTACAGAGCTTTATCAAACGAGAGTTAATAGAAGTGAGCACTTCTTTTTGCTGTTCAGTGATAGGGTCTTCCGAATCGAAAATAGACTTTAAGCTAGTGGTAAGCTGCTGAATACGAGAGCTAGATTCATTAATATCTAGCTCATTTAAGTGTTTTTCTAGTTCAGATAGAGTTAACTCAATTTGCTCTAATTTAGCTTGCATGAGCACTGTTTTCAGCGAAAGTTTGATTGCGTATATCAACAGGAATTGCATCCCATGCAGATTTGATTTCTTTTAACAAACCAGAAACTTCGTCAACGATAGAAGTATCATTTTGAATACTTGCGTCGATAAGCCTGTCAATCATGTAAGAATAAAGCGAGTAAAGATTTTCAGTTACTTCACCGCCTACTTCAAAATCTAAACAGCCTCTAAGCGCTTCTAAAATTGCGGATGCTTTAGATAAATGCTCGCTTTTAGCTTCTAAGTGCTTCTTGTCGATTGCTACTTTTGCTAAGACCATCTTTTCAATTGCACCTGACATAAGCATCTGAATAATTTCGTATCTGTCTGCGCCGGCGACTCGCGTCTTTAGCGCTTCTTTTTGATAGTTTTTTACTCTGGCGTTATACATAGTTCACCTTTGGTCTTAAATAATAAATTTAAATTCGCTTATTTAGGTTTCGAAAAGCCTGGTAAGCTTGAAAGCTGGGCACTTAAATACGTTTGAGTAGATTGCATTTGCGCAAGCAAAACATCTAAACCAGCATACTGCTCTCTTAACCTAGCTTCTAAAGACTCCATACGGTATTCGTGATTAATCACATCATCCTCTAAATCATCTAATTGTGAATTTAATGAATCTTCTCGCTGCTTCATAATGCCTTTAGAATCAACATAATTGTCTAAAAGAGATTCTAACTGCTTAGCGATACCGTTTTCACCTGCAAAAGCCTTGCCAATATCATCGTAGTTCTCATCCATTGCCTCATTCAAACTACGAACTAAGGTAGACTTTTCTAGATATCCATCTTTATCTACGCCTAAGCCAATATCAAAAATGCTAGTAAACGGACCAGCGTCTGTTATCTCTGTAGATAAAGCATTAACTAATTGAGAATCAAATGAACGTATTGTTGAATCACCATTAAGAGGTTTTCCAACACGAGTCTGAAAACCTATTTGACCAATTAAATTGTTATAATTTTTTATAAATTCATCGACGAGCTTAGTTACACTGTCTCTGTCAACTTCAACAGAAAGCTTAGCTGTTTCATTGTCAACACTCTGACGCTTAGCGACGATAGTCATATCTTGAACAGCATCTTTAAATGTATTGGTATCACTAACGATAGAAATACCATCCACTTTGATCATCGCACTTTTGGCTTCATCACCTGCAGCAATAGCAATACCACCAGCACTCACACCATCGTTAGCAAGCGTTGAAACATTATCTAATTCTGCGGTGTCATTAGTAATAACTAAGTCATTACCTGCACCTGACACATTTGATGTAAGTACTAATTTTGATTCAGTGCCCGTATTGATAATATTTGCTGTTACACCAAAGTTATCGTCAGAATCATTGATTGCATCACGTAAGTCAGCAAGCGTTGCTCCTGCATCAAGGGTTAAGTCAAAGCTTTTATCACCCGCTGCGAAAGACAAAGTACCGCCCGATGCGGTCACTACATCATCTGTTGAGGTAAATAGACCTGCATTCGAGGTAGCACGGCTACCCTGAGCCAGCCCAACAACTTCAATGTTAAAATCCCCTGGAGTTATTTTAGATGTCGTTGTAACTGAAATTAAATCACCATCATCACTGGTCGGTTGCTTAATATTCGCAATACGCTTATTGAAGTTATCGATATCTGCTAGTTTTTCTATGGTGTCTTGCAGTTTAGACATTGCAGATTTTACTTCTCCTAACGAAGATAGCTCAACCTGTAACGTTTCTTCTTTTTTTGCAAACGCAGCTAATTTAGGGGTATTCTCAGCTGCAAGTGATGCACTGATTATGCTCTCTAGATCAAGACCAGAGCCAACCCCTGCAGATGTTATTAATGCCATTGTAATACTCCTAAATACTAACTTTATGCAGTTCTATCGAACAACAAACCTTTATTGCTCAATTTATCGGCAAACTCTTCTAAAGCTTTAGCAACTTCACGAAATTCTTCCGTTGGAATCTCCCGAATAACTTCATCGTTTTCTCTATCTAAAACTTTTATTATTGGCGGATCACCTTTCTCATCAAATTCAAAAATTAAATTTGTTGAAGTAACTGGAATAAAGTCATTCAATTTATCCAAATTCTGCTTAACTTCAGCAATCAGATCTTTTTTGTCTTTTTGCTCAGCTTTACTTGCCTTCTCGATATCGATTGGTTCCCTTCCAGCAACTTCTGTGCCTTTTAGTAACTTAGCATCGTTAAGTTCTGTTTTTACACTGCCGCTAGCACTTGTTGGAAGGTTTTCACTCGACCTTTGAGTTGAATTAAGATCTATCATCGTAATACCTCAAAATTTTTACTCTTAAAGATTATAAGCCACTTCAGGAAAAAATGCCTAAGTCCAAAGTGGCTTATAAATCAAGTATATTAACCAAGTAGCGACAGAGCTACCTGAGGTCGTTGATTTGCTTGACTTAAAATTGATTGGCTAGCTTGTTGTAAAATTTGCATCTTAGTTAAGTTCGCTGTTTCTTGCGCAAAGTCTGTATCTTGAATACGTGATTTCGCAGCACTAAGGTTCTCAGCAATATTCGATTGGTTACGAATTGTTGATTGGAAACGGTTTTGTACCGCACCTAGTTCTGCACGTTTCTTGTCTACTACCGCAATCATTGCGTCCATACCTGCCATAACAGCTTGCGCATTAGCTTGAGTTGACACAGAAATACCATCCGCAGTGAAAACATCAGCAAAACTTGTAGCGTCAGGAGCAGAACCTATACTAGCATTAATAGTATTTGTTACAGACTCTAAAGTTGCTCCCGAAACCGCACTAGCAGCACTTGCAATCCCGGACATTGTAAACCCACCATTAGCTGTAATACTATTATTACCTTTTGCAGCTGTGGTTGAATTACCGATTGTTTCCATACTGAAACTAATATTCTGTACTGCATCAGCCCCTACTTGGAAGTTAGCTGAGTAAGTTCCATCAAGAAGATTTTGACCACCAAATGTTGTATCTTCTGCGACACGGTTAACTTCTTCAGATAAAGAGCGAATCTCATCTTGAATCGCTAAACGATCTTCATCTGTATTTGTACCATTCGATGCTTGTTGCGCAAGAGTACGCATTCTTTGGAACATTGACGTTACTTCGTCAAGTGCACCCTCAGCTGTTTGCGCAAGTGAAATACCATCGTTAGCATTTCGGTTACCTTGATTTAAACCATTAACTTGGCTAGTTAAACGGTTAGCAATCTGCATACCTGCAGCATCATCTTTTGCACTGTTAATGCGTAAACCTGAAGATAAACGCTGAAAAGATGTATCAAGTGAATTGCCAGATTTCATTAACTGGCGTTGTGCGTTCAATGAACTCACATTAGTGTTTACGTATAAAGCCATATTAGCCTCCGCTTTATCATTTTATAGTTAAACAGCGGGATACCCCTACCCTGCTATTTAACCGACTTAGAGTCCTAGGTTTATAGTTCTCTAACTCGTTTATCGTCTGATAAAGCGAAAGCTTTAGCTTTATTTGTAAATTTTTTAAATTATTTTTAAATTTAACCTTGCAACAAGCTTAAAGCCGCTTGAGGTCGTTGATTTGCTTGACCTAAGATGGTTTGGCTAGCTTGTTGTAAAATTTGGTTTTTCGTTAGTGCTGCCGTTTCTGCTGCAAAATCAGCATCTTTAATCCGTGATTTTGCGGCACTTAAGTTTTCAGCAATGTTAGATTGGTTACGAATCGTAGATTGAAAACGATTTTGTACTGCACCAAGTTCTGCACGCTTTTTATCTACTACCGCAATCATTGCGTCCATACCTGCCATAACAGCTTGCGCATTAGCTTGAGTTGAAACACTTATTCCATCTGCGGTAAAAACATCAGCAAAACTTGTCGCGTCAGGAGTAGAGCCTATACTGCCATTAATAGTATTTGTTACAGAGTCTAAAGTTGCACCTGAAACTGCACTAGCAGCACTTGCAATCCCTGACAATGTAAACCCACCATTAGCGGTAATACTATTATTACCTTTTGCTGCAGTTGTTGAATTACCAATTGTTTCCATACTAAAACTAATATTCTGAACCGCATCAGCGCCGACTTGGAAGTTAGCCGAGTAAGTACCATCAAGAAGATTTTGACCACCAAAGGTAGTATCTGAAGCAATTCGGTTTACTTCTGCTGATAACTGACGAATTTCTTCTTGGATCGCTAAACGATCTTCATCGGTATTTGAACCATTGGCAGCTTGTTGCGATAGTGTTCTGATTCGCTGAAAACTCGAAGTTATTTCATCCAGCGCACCTTCAGCTGTTTGCGCAAGTGAAATACCGTCATTGGCATTTCGGTTACCCTGATTTAGACCAAGAATTTGTGACTGTAAGCGGTCAGAAATTTGTAAACCGGCAGCATCATCAGCCGCACTGTTAATACGTAGGCCTGATGAAAGACGCTTAAACGAAGTATCTAAATCACCACCAGTTCTCTCTAGTTGTCTTTGTGCATTTAGTGCACTCACGTTAGTATTTACATATAAAGCCATAATTTACTCTCTTCTTATCTGTCAAAGTAAAGTCACTTTTAAAAAGTGAACTTGACAAAGTGACCCTTACAACGGCAATTCTAAGTCGCCTAGGGCAAAAAACTGCCACTTTGCTGATTAGTTGATTAACTTAAAAGAATTAGAGCAATTAATAGGCCAACTATTAACTAAACACTAAAGAATGAGAAAAGGCTCCTATAATAGGAGCCTTGAAAGAGATAAGTTGAGAGTGGGTTAAATCAACACAAACTATGGCACAGTCTGTGCTTAGTATTTTATGTTCTTACAAATGTTAGAACACTACTGTCAGGATTTTGAGCGCCTCCGCTTTATAATCCGATCTTAGCGCCTTTGTTAATACCCCATTAGACAAAGGCGCTTTTCTTTTGAGTCAAAGTTTTGACTTCACTTTAACTCAAGTTTCCAACTATTAACCTAGTAAGCTTAATGCAGCTTGAGGACGTTGATTAGCTTGGCTCAAGATTGTTTGGCTGGCTTGTTGTAAGATTTGCATCTTAGTTAAGTTCGCTGTTTCTTGAGCAAAGTCAGTATCTTTGATACGTGATTTCGCAGCACTAAGGTTCTCAGCAATATTCGATTGGTTACGAATTGTTGATTGGAAACGGTTTTGTACCGCACCTAGTTCTGCACGTTTCTTGTCTACTACCGCAATCATTGCGTCCATACCTGCCAAAACAGCTTGCGCATTAGCTTGAGTTGACACAGAAATACCATCCGCTGTAAAAACATCAGCAAAACTTGTAGCGTCAGGAGCAGAACCTATACTGGCATTAATAGTATTTGTTACAGAGTCTAAAGTTGCCCCTGAAACCGCACTAGCAGCACTTGCAATCCCTGACATTGTAAACCCACCATTAGCTGTAATACTATTATTACCTTTTGCAGCTGTGGTTGAATTACCGATTGTTTCCATACTGAAACTAATATTTTGTACTGCATCAGCCCCTACTTGAAAGTTAGCAGAGTAAGTGCCATCAAGAAGGTTCTGACCACCAAATGTAGTATCCGCAGCAACACGGTTTACTTCTGAGGAAAGTGAACGAATCTCATCTTGAATTGCTAAGCGGTCTTCATCTGTGTTTGAACCATTCGCTGCTTGTTGTGAAAGCGTTCGCATGCGTTGAAACATCGCTGTTACTTCGTCAAGCGCACCTTCAGCTGTTTGTGCTAGTGAGATACCATCATTCGCGTTACGGTTACCTTGGTTAAGGCCGTTAATTTGTGATGTTAAACGGTCTGAAATTTGTAGACCTGCCGCATCGTCAGCTGCGCTGTTGATTCGCATGCCTGATGATAAACGCTTGAATGATGTATCAAGTGAGTTGCCAGAATTCATTAATTGTCTTTGTGCGTTTAATGAACTAACATTTGTATTTACATAAAGTGCCATGATATTTCTCCCGAAGTAAACTTATCATTTACTCTCAAACTTACTCAAATTAAGCGGTAACTGTTATTTGCTACGCTGCTTGGTTAATTAAGTTATCGGTCCGGTCAAAAAATCCTTTAGCGAATTTTTAAACAATTTTTCATTTTTTATTTAAACCGTTGTTTTTAAATAAAAATTAATTTTAAAAATCTTTATCAATCATTTTAGAGTAGCTAAAAAATAGTTTTAGATATGTATTTTAGACGTTTAAAACTTTATAAATATTTCGCTCAAAAGGCTCTTTGGTAGGTAATTTAAAGCAGGTTTTAAAGGTTAAGCCCAAAAAATGAGCTTAACCTAGATTAATTATAGATAATCAAACAAAGAAAGATTGGCTAAACGACCAAATGTGGCCTGCGATGCCTGCAGTGCAGTCTCTTGTTTAGTTAGCTCTGTAATTGCTTCAGCCATATCAAGCTCAACTAACTCGGCTTTTGCAGCTTTGTTGTTAATATCAAGGTCGCTATTAGACTCTTCAATTTTCTTTGCTGTGTTTAAACGGCCACCTAAGCCAGCCTGAACAAGAGAAACCTGATTTTTGGCATTATCAAGTTGTACAATGGCATCCGCTAAAACCTGATCAAACTCATCTTGAGTTAAATTAGGATTTGTGAGTCCTGCAATCAGATCGTCCAAAGTATTTAACGCATTTTCTTTTTGTGGCGCTTCAAGGTCTACGTCGATTTGGCCGTTTGCAACAGGCGAAACAGAAATTTCCATACCTTGATATTCGATTTTACCGTTTTCAAAGCTGCCGCTGCCAATTGTTACACCCGCTTGCTGTACCACGTAAGTATTTGGTGTACCTGTGGTGGTAATAAAGCTTAATGTATTTGCATTCGCTGCTGCAGCCGGATCAGCATTGTAGTTAGATTTATGGAAGCTATCAAAATCGCCCTGCTCTGTGACATAAATTTTAGAACTTGTGATACCGCCTGACACAGTGCCGTTATTTGACGCTACATTTAAACGGGCATTTACTTTTTCGAACGTATCAAAACCATTGTCACTTGATTTAATTTCTACACCTTCAGCTACTTTGATTTTGTGCTGACCTTGGTCACCACCGTATTCGTAACGACCTGATGCACTGTCATAGCTATAAGTAGGCGTGTTATCTTGGTAACCAGAAAAGATATATTTTCCGTCTTCCGTTTTTGCATTCATTAAATCAAGCACCGTACTTTGCAATGCTTTAACTTCTTCAGCAATACCTTCACGGTCGATATCACTATAAGCACCATTACCTGCTTGAATAGATAATGTATAAGCAGATTCAAGTGCGCCTTTGATGTTTTGCAGCACACTTTCTTCCGTCGTTAAACGACTATTCAGCATAGTGATATTTTTTGTGAACTGTTCATTACCTTGAATGCGGTCGCTATAAAGTAACGCACGTGCAGTTGCTGAAGGATCATCCGCAGCAGTTAATACGCGCTTTTGGGTATTAACCTGCTCTTGTGCTTTATTAACATTTTGCTGTGAGTTAAGAATAGAATTAAGGTTATTCTTATACATCATGTTATTTGAAATACGCATAATTACCTCGCCGCACTTAATAAGGTGTCAAAAATAGTACGTGCTGTTGCAAGTACCTGCGCTGATGCCGCATAAGACTGCTGAAAACGAAGCAGGTTTGCCGCTTCTTCATCAAGGTTTACACCAGATAATGACTCGTACCAAGCTTCAGATTGATCAGCCAATGCGGTAAAGGCCGCACCATTGGTTTGCGCCTGACTCGTAACAACACCAATATCAGTGACAATGCCAGAGTATGCTTGGTTGAATGTTTTATGATTATCAGCGGTGCTGCTTGCTTCAACATTTTGACGCACTAAGTCGCCAGTTTGTAAGCCTGCCAGTAATAAACCATTACGATTATCATCAAAACCACCTGTGTTAAATTCAAGCGTAAAGGTATCGCCGGTAGCAGGTGTGCCTTCTATGTTAAAATCAAAACCGTAGCTGTCATATGGCGCCCCTGCTTGCGCAAGAATATTCTCTGCCGGAGGTGTGATTGTAAAGGTGCTAGTACCGTTACCATCTGTGATTTGATACTCGTTAGCATTCGCCGTTTTTACTAATGTTATATCGCTATTGGCCAAACTAGGTGGAGGCCCCACTGTAATACCCGTCGAGTTTGCTATGTCAGTAACCGTACCCGGCGAAATATTGGCGTCACCGGTATTGTTTATATCATTTTGAGTACGTATGGGCGAAGCAAGCGCTAAGTCTTCAGGACGCTCAGTTGCAAGCTCTAACGTTGTTGCAGCTTGTGAGTTAAGCTTCACCATAAATTGGTCACCGGCATTTGCTGTGCCTGATACATTAAGCTGTAAACCAAACGCTTCACCGCCTGTGATGGTTGATGAATCAATCACCCCTGCCGTCACATTCGCTGTTGACGCTGTGCCAATTGGCTCACCTTTATTATCAATAGCTTGAATTTCGACAGTGGTAGCACTGGTATAGGTGACAATAAAATCACTTGCTGGCAATTCGCTGCCTTTACCTGGTTCAACCGTTGCCGTCATGGTTGATGAACCGGTATTGGCTTGGTAGCTAAATGCATCAACGGTTGGAATAGCGAATATATCACCACCAATTTCACCATTGGCGTCCATACCTAGGCGGTTTTGCTGATTAAATGCATCTGCCAGCGCTAACCCCATTTGACCAAGTTGATTCTGGGCAGGGACTAAAATGTCATCACGAAAAGCAAGCAGCCCACCAATTTTGCCTTTTAATTTACTTACATCAACTTCAAGCGGCACGGCTTTGCCACCATTGACGTCGAGCTTTAACTCTTTAAAGTTTGGATCGGGGTCGCCACTAAATGAAAACAGGTTAAATGTACCGCTTTGCATAACAAGTGCTTGACCTGAGCCTAAATACACTTGTTTTTCGCCGTTATTACCATCAAGTGTTTCAATATCTATCAACTCAGATAAATCACGAATTGCTTTATCACGCTCATTGTATAAACCACTAGAGACTGACTCACGATCAGTACCATGAACCGCCGCAATTTTAGTATTCAAATCACTAATATTTTGGATAAGGTTATTCGCCTCATCTGAGAAGATTTCTAATTGTTCATTCACAACCGCTTTTTGATCAACCACGATGCTCGATAACCTATCCATCTGATCAATCAAGTTCTGTGCATCAGTCATTACTAGTGAACGAGCGACTCTTGACGAAGGCTGATTTAAGCTTTCTTGTACGTTGTTAAAAAACGAGTTGATACTGGTCGATAAACTATTTGATTCTTCTGAAAACAGGCTATCTACTCGGCTTGCTTCAGTTACAAACTGATCAAAAAATGCCTTATTTGAGGTATCACGATTTAATTGCTTTTGGGCAAACTCATTTAACAAGCGATACGTTTCGCCACGACCCACTTGGTTGTCGATCATGGTTGTGAACTCAGTGCGTTCACGCACATAGCCTTCAGTATTCACATTCGCTATGTTTTTACTGGTGGTTTGTAAAAGCTCAGAATTCGCTCTTACACCGGCATTAGCAATGTCATATAAGCTAAATGACATGAGGGTTTACTCCTTAACGTACCAATGAAGCAGCGACACTTTGAAGCTCAACACGCTTCAGCACCTGCTTTATTTTATCGGCATAATTTGGATCAGTTGCATAGCCTGCTTTTTGTAACGAATCTAAAAAGGCAGCAGGTTCTGCAGTGTTTTTTAGTGCTTCTTCGTAACGCGGGTTTTCATTTAAGAAGTCAACGAAGTCATTCACACTGTCTTTAATTGATTGATATGCGCGGAAACTTGCTTGTTTTTTAACAGGCACGCCTTGTTCAAACTCAAGGGTAAGCTTACTTGCTTTATCACCTTGCCAACGCTGATCTGATTTAATATTGAATAAGTTGTTACTGCTTGTACCATCCGCTTTGCTGATGATGTGTTTACCCCAACCCGTTTCAAGTGCGGCTTGAGCAACCATAACCGCCGGATTCAGGCCAATCTTTTGTGCAGCATTTTTGGCATGTTCCCAGATAGAACTAATAAACGATTCAGCATCGTCAAAACGATTATTAGCCTGCTCATTTAGCTCAGTATCTGTAACCGATTTAGTTTGAGCATTAGCATCATCTTGCCCTCTTGCTCGTTTATCACTATCAAACTCAGTCGTCGTTCTTAGTACTGAGCCTGGGGTAAACTGTTTACCGTCTGGTGATAACTGCTGAACGATTAAATCAGCTAAGCCTAGCGAGCCATTCGACGACAACTCGACTGAAAGCTGTTGGTCATGCATTTCTTCAAAGAACTTCACGCCACTTGAATTAAATGGGCTATCTTTATCTTCGAATGCCTCATTGGCTTTACGCATACTTTTAAGCAGCATTTGCGTAAAGATAGATTCGAATTGTGCCGCCGCTTTTTTCAGCGCCTCTTTGGACGCATCGCTAGAGGCATCACTTTTCAGGGCACTTTGACGTAGTGAGTCTAAGTTACCTAAATCAAAAAAGTTTTGCTTGTCGAGATGATTAGTATCCATCAGCTTTTTGACACAATAGTTAATAATGCAAATTAAAATGCAAAAATTGCGCCAATAAAAATCTTTAGAAATGAATAGCTAATAAGTGATATTGGTTTTGACTAACTTTAAAACAATAGTTTTAGCTAATGCTTGAAGAGTGAAAGATATAAAAAGTGCTAAAAGATATGAAAACAAAAAACGCGCCCTAGAGCGCGTTTTAATTTAAATGATAACCAGTTGCCCGTTTATCGCCCCCGCTTCTTTTAAAGCTTCAAGTATTGCCATTAAGTCACCCGGTGCAGCCCCAACCTCATTGATTGCGCGTACGAGATCATCAAGATTAACACCTGGATTAAATACAAAAGCACGTGAGTCATCTTCATTCACATCAATAATGCTTTGATTGGTAACTGTGGTTTCACCCTCACTTAACGCATTTGGCTGCGATACATTTTGCTGCTCAGCGATTGTCACCGTTAATCCACCATGCGTAATAGCCGCAGGCTGTAGCTTCACGTTTTTGCCAATCACAATGGTACCGGTACGAGAGTTAACGATAATTTTCGCTGCTGTGTCTGCAGGTTTAAACTCTAAGTTTTCAAGAGTAGACAAATAAGCAACACGTTGAGACGCATCTCGCGGTGCTAACACGCGTACTGAGGCTGCATCGATTGCCTGTGCACTATCAGGGCCCACTAAATCGTTAATGGTTTGCTCTAAGCGCTTTGCTGTTGTGAAATCTGGACGATTTAAATTAAAAGTAATGTAATCGCCTTGCATAAACGGGCTTTTAATAGCACGTTCTACAATTGCACCATTTGGAATACGACCTACTGTTGGTGTGTTAATAATAACTCGGCTACCATCAGCACCTTCAGCACCTAGACCGCCCACAACTAAGCTACCTTGTGCAATCGCATAAGTATTGCCATCAACCCCTTTTAAGAAGGTTTGTAATAAAGTACCGCCACGTAAACTGCCCGCACTACCTATAGACGAAACCGTAATATCAATAGTTTGCCCAGGCTTTCTAAACGCTGGAAGCTCGGCGTGCACAGCCACCGCTGCGACATTCTTTATTTTCGGTTTTAAGCTATCAGGTAAAGTGATACCAAAGCCATTTAGCATGGCTTTAAAACTTTGTTGTGTGAACCGGCTTTGCTCACCTGTGCCTGGCAAACCAACAACAAGGCCATAGCCTACCAACTGGTTAGAGCGTACACCCTCAACCATAGACACATCTTTAACTCGCTCAGCTTGAGCAGAAAACTGTAGGCTGATTAAGCAAAGAGCAATAATGTATTTAAACCCATTCATGACTTTGTTCCTCTAAAATGGGAAAAGCGAACTGCTAAAGAATCGAGAAAGCCAGCCAGCACTTTGTGTTTCTTGCATTTGCCCTTTACCAGAATATTGTATACGTGCATTCGCTATACGGTTTGACGTGACTGTATTACTTGCTGAGACATCTTCTGGACGAACTAACCCTTCCAAACGAATAAACTCTTCACCGGTATTTAGCGTGAGCCATTTTTCACCACGGATCACTAAGTTTCCATTAGGTAAAACGCGCATCACATTGACAGAGATATCACCAAATAGACTATTCGATTGATTCGACTTTGAGTCACCTTTAAATGATGACCCTGAACCAATGCCAAATTGAATGCTGTCACCACCAATGTTAACCGGATTTCCACCTAACCCAATTACAGGGTCTAAGTTAGCATCTGTTTCTTTATCGGTTTCGGTTTTTGCTGCTTTAGTTGCTTGCGTTGACTCTTGCAATTTAACAGTGATGATATCGCCAGCACGCAGTGCCTTTTTATCAGAGTACAAATCGTTTGATGTATAGCTATCAAACAAAGACCCTGTTGGCACCATTTGTTCTGTTGTAGGCTCTGGGTACATAGGCGCATAGTAAGGGTCATCCTGAACCACATGATGATTTTGCGTTGTTATACAACCACCCAGCATAAAAGCTGCTGATGTGACTAAGATAAGATTACGCATGCTGCCTCCTACGACTTATAACTGTTGATTGATGTAACTAAGCATTTCATCCACTGCTGAAATCACTTTTGAATTCATTTCATAAATTCGTTGCGTTTCAATCAGATTAACCAGCTCTTCTGTTACATTTACATTTGACGTTTCAAGCGAACCTTGTACCACAGTACCTAAACCATCAATCCCCGGATTACCTTGCACTGGTGCGCCACTTACAGCTGTTTCTGTGTATAAGTTTTGCCCCATTGGCTCAAGACCCGATGGATTGATGAAGTCTGTTATAGTGAGCTGACCAATTACCACATTTTCTGCCTGACCTGCTACACGAACAGATACTTCGCCATCTTGTGACACCGTAATTGATTGCGCATCATTTGGCACATTCATTTCAGGTTGCAACGGGAAACCCGCACCTGAAGTTACGATACGACCGTCTTCATCTGTCGTAAATTGACCATTACGTGAGTAAGCAATATTGCCGTCAGGTAGCTGTACTTCAAAAAAACCTGGGCCTGAAATCATCCAGTCCAGTGAGTTTTCGGTCGTTAACATATTACCTTGCGAAAAGTTCTTTTGGTTTGCTACAACCTTAGCGCCAGCGCCAAGCATTAAACCTGATGGCATTTCAGTATCTTGAGACGAACGACCACCTGGTTGATTAATGTTTTGATATAGTAAATCTTCAAATACGGCGCGGCTTTTTTTGTAACCGACCGTGCTGGCATTCGCGAGATTATTTGAGATCACCGAAATATCGGTTTGCTGGGCGTCAAGCCCGGTTTTACTGATCCACAATGCTGGATTCATAACTCTACCCTCTCAGTCATCTTAAACAATGCGTAACAGCTGATCTTGACGCTCATCAAGCTCTTCGGCTGTTTTCATCAATTTAACTTGTAATTCAAATTGGCGTTGGTTGCTGATCATGTCGACCATTTCATGGACTGGATTAACGTTCGACATTTCAAGCGTACCTGACAGTACTTTTACATTGGGTGAAATATCACAGAACCCACAAAGATCATTGACCAACATATCTTCTTTTGGTCTAAATAAACCGTCATTACCTTTTTCAAGCTGAGTGTTATCAGCTTCGATCACTTTTAAGCGGTCAACCACTTCTAAAAAGTTGGCAGGTGCACCTTGCGGGCGCACTTGGATCGCGCCATCTTCGCTAAACTCAACCTTCTCAATTGGCAAAGGCAAGATAATAGGCCCGCCCTCGCCAATAACTTGACGGCCATGGCTGGTGATCAATGCGCCGTCAGGTGTGATGTTTAGTGTGCCTGTTTTGGTATAAGCTTCGTTACCTGATGCATCTTGCACACTGAGCCAACCACGGTCGCTCATGGCAATATCAAGCTCTCGGCCTGTCTCAACGAATCCACCCGATTCCATATTTGAACCAGGACGCTCTTGCATCGCAAACACACGTGATGGCAAGCCTTCACCAAAAGCCTGCATGGAACGCGCTTGTGCAAAATCAGCTTTAAAGCCAGTGGTGTTAGCATTAGCAAGGTTGTTAGCCTTTAACTCAAGACCACGCAAGCTTTGCTTAGCACCAGACATGGCAATGTAGACCATTTTGTCCATAACATTGACTCACTAAAAATACGATAACTAAAGAAATGCAATAAAAGTGCCAAAGTAAAATTGACGCATAAATAGGATGGTAAAAATGAAAAAAGGCTGCCAATTGAGGGAGCAGCCTTCGTGTCGGATTAAGCTCAGAGCCGTTTAGATTAACGGATCTGTAGGATGTTTTGTTGTAGTGTTGAGTTAACTTCTAATGCACGTGAATTTGCTTGGAAATTACGTTGTGCACTGATCAAATCAACAAGTTCACTTGTTAAGTTGACGTTTGACTGCTCAAGGGCTGATGAGTTAATTGAACCTAATGTACCTGAACCTGGTTCACCGGCAATTGGCTCACCAGAGGTTAAGCTTTTCTTCCATGCCGTGTTACCCACTTGCTGTAAACCTTGTGAGTTAGAAAAGCGCACCATTGCCACTTGGCCTAAGAATGAAGTATCACCATTACTGTAAGAAGCAACGATTTTACCATCTGTACCAATATCAATACCTGATAGACGACCTACAGTCGCACCATCTTGCTCTAGCGCTTTCACTTCAAAGTTACTTGCATATTGAGTCGGTATTTTATTCGTTGTACCAGCTTCATCGCGCCAATTGATGTTTACATCATCAGGGAAACTCGCACCGTTAGATAATAAACCAGATATACCGCCTGAAGGTATTGTTAATGGATTAAACGTAGCATCTGTATTTGCAGTTCCATCAGTGCTTTGAGGTAAACCACTTGAGTCAAACTGAAAAGTTGAAATAGGCGTATATGGCGACGTAGTTTGCTCAGTACCATTAGCAGCAAACGGCTTTTCATCAAGTGTTGCAAACACTTGCCATTCATTGTCATTACCAGTCACTGCTGCGTCAGTTTTAACAAAGAAGAACTGTAAAATGTGTGGCTCACCTAAAGAATCATACACTGTTGTTGATGTTGAACTGTTATACGATGCACTTGTCTCTGGGTCAAATGGTGTAACTGCTGGCGTTAATGCACGCGAATCTAAGTTAAACGACGAATAAACATTAGTCGTAGCGCGTGGAGAACCTGATGCATCAGGAATTTGTAGCGCAGAAGATGTGCTTAAACTAACAGAAGTTGTATCACCCGTTGCTTCATCAACAGGGAAACCTTGTAAGTAGTTTCCGCTAGCATCCACAATAAAGTTGTCTTTATTCAGTTTGAACGCACCAGCACGAGTATATGTAAAATCTTGTGCACCTAGGTCATTTGCCATGGCAAAGTAGCCTTCACCAGTAATTGCTAAGTCCAGTGAGTTATTAGTGAAAGATAATGAACCTTGGTGGAATTGTTGTGCCACCATTGTAGTTCTTACGCCGTCACCATTTTTAGTTTTACCTGAGCTAAATACTGATGATGCGTACACATCAGCAAACTCAGCACGAGACTCTTTAAAGCCTGTGGTGTTAACGTTAGCAATATTGTTTGCTGTTACATCTAAGTCTTTTTGCGCGGCAGCAAGGCCGGTTAATGCAATATTGAAGCTCATAAGTCACCTCTAAAGTGTCAATCTGTAGCACTAGGCTAACTAGTTAATCTGTGTAATTAAGCGATTTCTGCAACATCAGTTAGCCTAACCGCGCCTTCTTTAGTATTAATAATAATGCCGCTAGATCCATTGATATTAACGCTTTCAATATTTTTGAAAGTCGCTAAAGGTAGACTGCTATAGTCACCATTTTGGAATCCTTCAGCTTTAACTTCGTATTCGCCTGGAGGCAAAAGCTCTCCATCGTCATTTTTACCATCCCACTCAAAACGAACTGCGCCAGCCGATTGAGCGCCCATGCTGATGGTACGTACAAGTTGACCTGACTCATCAGTAATGCGAAGCGTAAGATCTTCAACAGGCGTTTCTGCAATTGCCGAACCTTTAGCAACGTTACTACCATCAAAATCAATCGTATTTGATTCTAATAGTGCTTGTTTACCAACTAAGGTCGAAGCTTGTAATGCCGAGTTCGATGTCATTGACGCAGTAAGTGCATCAAATTTTGAGTTTAAATTCGAGATCCCTTCAGCCATGGTAAAGTTGGTCATCTGAGCAATCATTTGATCATTATCAGCCGGCTTGCTTGGGTCTTGAAACGACAACTGTTGTGTTAAAAGCGAGAAGAAGTCTTCTTGCGTTAAAGTGTCATCTTTCTCTTCTGGTTTGTTTTGATTGTCCTGCCAACGTAAATTATCTAAATACGTGGATGACGCACTGCTGATGTCGTTACTCATAACTTATCCTCGGTTACCGCTGCCCAAGCAACAGTGTTTTACTTAACATTTGCTTAGCTGCATCAGCAACTTGCACATTTGTTTGGTAAGAGCGAGAGGCAGAAATCATATTAGCCATTTCTTCTACGACATTAACGTTAGGTTTGTAGATATAACCGTTTTCATCCGCACTGGGGTGATTAGGGTTGTACTCTATTTGCAGAGGCTTATCGCTCTCAACAATACCCAACACTTTTACGCCAACAGAAGAGCCCTGAGGATTGCTTTGTGTTGCTGACGCTTTAGTCAACTCCGCAGCAAAAACAGGATGGCGCGCTCGGTATGTTTTGTCTTGACTAGAGCTAATCGTATTCGCATTCGAGATATTACTTGCTGTTGTATTAAGACGCACATTTTGCGCGCTCATACCAGTGCCTGAAATATCAAAAACATTATATAAACTCATGATTAAGCTCCTTGACTACCGAGGGCTTTTTTAAGGCCTTTAATTTTACTACTCATAAATTGCAGGCTTGCCTGATACTCTAATGAGTTCTGTACATACAAGTTTCGTTCCACTTGTATATCAACTGAGTTACCATCACCTGTATCTGCTTGATTTGGCGTACGAAACATTTCTGCGTTACCAACAAACCGACTTCCACCGGCAAGGTGTTTTGCGTCAGTTCGTACCATGTTATTGCCGCCTTGCTGGTTGCTTTTTGCCGCTTTTAGAGCCGCCGCAAAATCGATATCTTTTGCTTTGTAGCCCGGCGTATCAGCATTAGCGATGTTTGTCGCTAATAACTCAGCGCGTTGTGAACGGATCAACATTGCATGCGGGTGCACACCAAATGCTTTATCAAAACTGATAGCCATAACCATCTCCAAAAAATTGACTCCGCTGGTGCAGATGCAAAAGGCAAGCCAAAATTAACTAGATAGATAAAGCACGGTAAGCTTTTGAATAATAAATAATTTAGCAACCTAAGAGCTAGGTTGCTAAGAAGAGGTTACTTTTTCTGGTAGATAATACCTGGGTTACAACGAACCATCTCGAAGCTATCACTTAAGCCAGCCATAGATTCAGATGCCCCTAAAAATAAATACCCTTTTGGATTAAGGGCCTGAGCAAATTGAGAGATAATTTTTGCTTTTACCTCTGGAGAGAAGTAGATCAGTACATTGCGGCAAAAAATGATATCAAACTTGCCCATTAAGGCGTAAGAATCTAATAAATTCAAATGCCTAAAGCTCACCATTTTTTTGATTGGATCAATCACCTGCGCCATGCCATTGCCGCTGTCTTTAAAAAACTTTTGCCGTCTTTCAATTGATAAACCACGGGCCAGTGCCAACGAGTCATATTCAGCATTTTTACACATATCAAGCATGGTATTAGATATATCAGTGCCGATAATCTGCGCGCCCATTTTAAGTACGCCAGGGTTTTTCGCCTGAAACTCAGCAACCGACATAGCAATTGAGTACGGCTCTTGGCCTGATGAACTTGCCGCTGACCAGATTTTTAGTGGCCTACGCACATCTTTCAACTCAGGAAACAGCTTTGTTTTGAGCAATTCAAATGGGTATTGATCACGAAACCATAAGGTTTCATTCGTCGTCATGGCATCCACAACAGCAGCACGAAGCTGTCTTTCATGTGGACTGAGCGTTTTACTAACTAACTGCGATAAAGACTCAACATTAAAGCGCACCATTAATGGCGCAAGACGACTTTTCACTAGGTAAAGCTTATTGTCGCCTAACACAATGCCACACTGTTGCTCTAGAAAAGAGCGAAATTGATCGTATTCGCTTTGTTGTAAGTGCTTATTTTCCAAAGTAATACCACCTATAAATAATTAATCACAATGAACCCACTTTTTAACAGCCGTTGCTAATTCGTCAGGGTTAAATTTTGCAATAAAATCATCTGCACCTACTTTTTGGATCATTGCTTGGTTAAATACACCGCTTAAAGAAGTGTGTAAGATCACATGCAAAGGTGATAATTTTGGATCCGCTTTTATCTCTGCCGTAAGGGTATAACCATCCATTTCAGGCATTTCAACATCTGAAATTAATAACCCTACGCGTTCAGTAATATCGTTTTGGCAATCGAGTTTTGCAATCTCACGTAACCGTAATAAAGCCTCTTTACCATTTTTAGCGAGTTCAGTTTGTACACCTAATGGCTCAAGCGCTCGTTTAACTTGGTTTCGCGCAACAGCAGAGTCGTCTGCTATAAAGACAATACGTTCGCCTAAGTCTCGCTGGATTTCACCATCACCCACTACTTCTGCACTTACTTCTGTATTCACAGGGCAAATTTCATTCAAGATTTTTTCTACGTCTAGAATTTCAACCAGCTCGTTTTCGATTTCGGTGACCGCAGTTAGGTAAGAATAACGACCCGCACCTGATGGTGGAGGCATTATTTTTTCCCAATTCATATTAACGATACGTTCAACACCGCCAACCAAAAACCCCTGCACAGAGCGGTTGTATTCGGCAATGATAATAAAACTGTCTTTGATATTTTCGATAGCAGGACCGCCAACGGCCATTGATAAATCAATGACTGAAATAGTCTGACCGCGAATGTGAGCTACGCCTCGTATATAAGCATTAGATTTGGGCATGTTTGTGAGTGGTGGGCATTGCAAAACCTCTCTCACTTTAAACACATTGATACCAAAGCGTTGTCGCCCTCTGAGTTTGAATAATAGTAATTCAAGGCGGTTTTGCCCAACCAACTGCGTGCGCTGGTTCACTGAGTCTAAAATGCCTGCCATTTCAATCTCCTAAAGATAAACAATCAGAGCCGGAACAATAATTGCTTTCTTTGTGTTAAAGCTACATAAGGTTACAAAGCGTCTGTTTTTTGACGCAAAATATTTATACCTTGTTTTCAACCATAAGCATAGTCGAAACAATATGAGTTTGTTAAAAAAAAGCCGAAGATACAGTGTTTTTTATTTCCTTGCTAGCTTGTTGTCCATTACACAAGTGCATGCAGAAGTATATAAAAACGAGCAGCTTCAACAGATCGCTATCGATTTTGTTAGTGAGCAGCTTACTGATCTAGAAAGTACACCACAAGTGAGTGCATTGCCGCTTGATAGCCGCATACCCGACAGAGTGTGCGAATCACCTTTAAGTAAAGAAGTACCAACAACACCTCCTTTTAATCGGCAGGTAACTGTACAACTTAAGTGCGAAGATATAAATAGTTGGACCCAATACGTACACGTGCGCATCATTGAGCTTGAGCCTGTGGTTGTTGTGACAACTCATTTAAGTCGTGGTGAAGTGATCAGGGCTGAACATTTACGTCTTGAAATGAAACCAAAACAGTTTGTTAGAACGCAATATGTGCAAGATGAGTCTATACTTATTGGCAGTCGAATTAAGCGCAATTTGCGTGACGGTACACCAATTGTAATGAGTCAGGTTTGCATGGTTTGTAAAGGCGACAACGTGACTATTTACGCTTCACTACGAGGCCTTAGAATTAAAACGACAGGCATTGCCCTTGAAGATGGTACGTTAGACGAATTAGTGCGTGTAAAAAACAAAAAATCAGGTAAAGTATTAAATGCACGTGTGGATGGTGTCGAGTCTGTTCAGGTAAATATTTAATTTTTTATATTTATGCTAAAGTATCCGCTGTGCCTGCCGATATAAAGGCATATGTTGGGTAATGTATAGGTCAAATATTATGGTAAGCAATGTCAATAATGGTCAACAACAAACCTCTGTGTTGACAAATACCAAGCAAAAAAAGCTTGATTTACAAAAAGATAATGCTAACGCTGCTGAAGCTAAGTCAGCTGCGCCAAAAGCAAGTGTAGATTCTGTAAGCTTAACACCTCAAGCTAAACAGCTTAAATCTTTGCAAGAAAAAGCAGAGCAATCGTCTGGTTTTGACAGTAACAAAGTTGCCGAGCTAAAAAAAGCAATTAGTGAAGGTAAATACCAAATTGATGCTGAAAAACTAGCGAAGAACATCGCCGCATTTGAGTTTGATGTCTATGGCTAATCATAATCATTTAATTGCCAGTAAACTAACACAACAAGTTTCTTGCTTGGAGTCTATTGCTGCGCTTTTAGATGATGAACTCAATGCAATCGCATCGAAACGTGGCGAAGGGTTAAAAAGTATTGCCCAACAGAAAATCTCTTTGCTGCAACAAATTCAAACTATCGACAAAGAAGTGCAGAAACTATCAGTCAATAATGATTCTAAAGATGACGACGTTACTGCTCTTATTAAGCAAGTGAACAGCCTACTTGCTGAATGTAAAAAGAAAAACGATGTTAACGCTCATGCTGCGCATCAAGCCCAACTAAGTGTTAAACAACTTAAAGATATCTTAATCGGTTCGCCTTCATCGATGACCTACGATCAAGGCGGCAGTGTGGTTCAAGGCGACAAAACAATTGTACATAACCTAAAAGCCTAGCAACTGATATTAAATTGAATACAAAAATAAAGCGCGATAATACCAAATTATCGCGCTTTATTTTTTAGAGCAGATTATACATTTCTGATGTTGTAACCTAGTAATAGGTTACTTTTTTCACTTCGCGTGGTTTTATTTCGCCAATATAAAGGTCATATACGCGTTTCATATCAAGTTGTAATTCAGTTGCGTAGGTATCGCCTACTGCATAAGTTTTTATAACCTGCGCACCTTTTATGACACCTAATACTTGGCTTTGTAATTGATCGTTTTGAGCAATACTGTTTTGCACTGTTGTGCCTGCGGAAATTTTTTGCCCATACACTTGCTCAGCAAGTTCACGGTAAGCTTCAAGCTTTGACGCTTTAATTGCAAGTAAGGTGCGTTGCGACTCATTGCTACTTGGTTGAGCGCTAATTGGCGCGTAACCTATTGCTTTTAGTACTGGATAATTATCAGGCTCTACATAGCGATACTCGACATGCTTGTCGAAAATACTGCTGCAACCTGTTAATGCTGTGCAGGCAACTAGCCCGCTTAATAAAAGTGCTCGCATAATTTGCTTCCGCTTAGAACTCATTTCTCGTAAATATGCACGTTTAATGCCACATCTGGTACAGTCCTTGCTCATTTACCTGTAATCTATGAGTATCAATGCTAGGTGTCAGCATGAAAGTTAAAATTATGGCAAATATAAAATGGCTTGGTTTAGTCAGTGCAATTGTTTTTTCAAACAATAGTTTAGCTCAATGGTTTGAGTCTACAGGGCATGCTACGGTCAAAAATGGTGATACTAGTCAAGCAAAATCAGCCGCAATAAAAGATGCGATAACGCAAGCTTTAGTATTCTCTGGCGCTCGAGTTTCCTCTGTACAAACCTTAGTTGACGGGGTTTTGACACAAGATCAACTAAAGATCAGTAGTCATGGTGAAATACAAAAAATTGAATTGATCAGCGAAAACCGCCATAACGACACCTATGCCATTACCCTGCGTTTAGATATTTTCCCACAAGCTGAAGAGTGCCCAGCAAATCAATACACTAAATTTATTGCAGTTACACAAAGCCAGTTGGCTAATCGTGAACAAGCTCGTATGGGCCAAATTTTTGACGTAAACAAAGCGATTAGTGAGCACCTGTATACCAGCTTAGAGAACACTCAAATGGCAGCTAAACCCACGGCTTATTATAATTTGCCGCTTAGAGTCGATCATTTCTTTACACAGCAATATGACTACAGTAATGCATTACTTGAAGAGATCACCAGCCGCAGCAATTCGCAATATGTATTGTTAAGTCGTATTCGCGACTTATCGGTCAACCATAAAATCAATAACGACTATGCTTTTTGGCAAGACGATAGTTTTAAGCGTGCATACAAAGTTGACTATGTGTTATTTGATGGCACGACATACGAAAAACTTTGGCAAAAAAGCTATCAAACAGAAGGGATTTGGCCATACAAAAAAACCGAAATTATCGATGTTTACAGCGACCGATTTTGGGCAACCGATTATGGCAAAGCCATTACCGACATAAACCAAACATTGACCTATGACTTGCAAGCAGTTATGGCTTGCTTGCCTACTCAAGGTAAAATTCTACATATTGAAAACGATAGGCTAATCATTAATCTTGGTAAAGCGCATGGTCTTGAACAAGGGCAAATACTAAATATTGCACATCATAATTACTTAACCGATGCGCAAGGTAACAAGTTGCCCCATAAGATAACCACGTTAAACCAGTTAAAAGTTACACAGCTTTATCAGCAGTCTGCGGTTGCAATAAGCATTGACCAACAGCCACTGCCAAATATTCAGATTAACGATATTGTTGAACTAGCTGGAAAAGAGCAAATGAGCTTTTAAACCTTCATGGTGGCTTAGCCATTGCGCTAACAACTCTACTCCAGCAATATGTGGGTAATGCTTACGCGTTGCAATAACCACATGGCGTTGCTGGTTTGGTTTCATCGTAAGGTAATTTATTCCAGCACGTGCTGTACATGCTAGTTTTGGTACAAAGGTAATGCCGTCATTCATCGCCACCAGCGCAAGTAAAGTTTCGATGCTATTACCTTTGTACTGATTAGACACTTCAACTCCTGCCGAAAAACAGAACTGTTCAGCTTGCTCTTTAAAGCAATGCCCCTCGTTTAGCATTAAAATATCGCATTCGTTTAACTCACGCAGTGCCACCTCTGTTCGGCTTGCAAGTGGGTGTTGTTCAGACACTGCCACTAAAAAATCTTCTTTATACAAAGACGAAATATGATAGCTCGCTAAATCTGGCACATCAGCGACAATCGCAATATCAATATCGCCGGCATCGAGTGCTGTCAGTATTTGTGCGGTTTGCATTTCAATGAATGAAAATTGTGTTTCGTTGAAGGCCTGCTTCATTGAAGTTAACAAGGTCGGCAATAAATAAGGCGCGATGGTAGGAATAATACCAACATTAACCTTCCCCTTGAGTGGATCGTGAGAGCTTGCCGCCAACTCTTTAAGCACCTTGGTTTGTTCAAGGATAAGAGAAATTTGACTAAGTAAACGCGTTCCTTGCGCTGTTAAAGTGACTTGTTTAGTAGAGCGATCAAATATTGTCACTCCAAGCTCTTGTTCAAGCTTTTTAATTTGTCCACTGAGAGTTGGCTGACTGACATAACAAGCATCTGCGGCTTTACGAAAGTGTTTAAACTGCGCCACCGCTTTTACATATTCAAAATCTTTTAAATTCATCGCAAACTCATCAATAGTTTTTAACTATCATAACGATAAAAACAAACGATTGGAACTATTAAGATATGGACGACATAATAGCACTCAACAAATCAAGAGGAATTAAAACAATGCTAAACAATATTGAAGGTCAAAAAGTACCAAACGTTACATTCGCAACCCGTGTAGACGAGCAATGGAAGTCAGTAACTACTGATGAAATTTTTAAAGGTAAAACGGTTGTGCTATTTGCATTACCCGGTGCATTTACACCAACTTGCTCATCAACTCACTTGCCACGTTACAATGAACTTGCAGGTGTGTTTAAGCAAAATGGTGTTGATGACATTGTGTGTATATCAGTAAATGATACCTTTGTAATGAATGCTTGGGCACAAAATCAAGAAGCGCAAAACATCACCCTATTACCAGATGGCAACGGCGAATTTACTGATGGCATGGGTATGCTAGTCGACAAAAACGACTTAGGATTTGGCAAGCGTAGCTGGCGCTACTCGATGCTAGTGAAAGATGGCGTTATTGAAAAAATGTTCATTGAGCCACAAAAGCCAGGCGACCCATTTGAGGTATCTGACGCTGATACAATGCTTGAATATATTAACCCAGCTCAAGTAAAGCCTGAGCCAGTGAGCATTATTACTAAACCTAACTGCCCATTTTGCACAAAAGCTAAGGCATTGTTAGACAGCAAAGGTTATGTTTACGAAGAAATTATTATAGGTAAACATGCTTCATTAACGAGTTTAAAAGCCATTTCAGGCCGTGAAACGGTACCACAAGTATTTATAGGTGGTGAGCATATAGGTGGTTCTGACGATTTAGAGAAACACTTTGCATAATTTTCAAGTTAGGGCTGCACTATGCAGCCCTTTTCAATTAAAACCACCACAACCTATTGATTAATATATAGATTAAGCAACTGGTCTGCTCTCGCCATCATCCATATTTATATTCAAAATACTAACTTCTTAGTTACTAATTTGTTACATAACCAAAAGAATGAATCTAAAATGTCTGCAGCTACATGCACACAACCCGTAACGAAATTAAAATGAATTAATTGGAACATACAATGAAAAAACTACTACAAGGATTGATCCTGTCCTTGCTAAGTTTCGCTGGCCAAGCTCATGCTGCGTCAACCGGTACTATCGATCTACTCACCCACCCTGTTGGTATTATCTGCCTTGTCATTTTTATCTTTGCTTATGTACTGGTTATCCTTGAAGAAAAAATCCATCTACGTAAGTCAAAACCCGTTCTTGTTGCTGCTGGTATCATTTGGACATTAATTGCTTGGCAATACAGTGCTTACAATATGTCAGACTTGAGCACAGATGCATTTCGCCATGCCTTGCTAGAGTTCTCTGAACTGATGCTATTTCTATTGGTCGCCATGACCTATATTAATGCCTTAGAAGAGCGCAGACTGTTTGATGGCCTACGTTGTTGGCTGATCGCCAGAGGCTTTAGTTATAAACAATTATTTTGGATCAGTGGCGTACTGGCTTTTTGTATTTCACCCATCGCCGATAACCTCACAACAGCGCTACTATTGTGTGCAGTCGTAATGAAAGTTGCCGCAAATGATAACCGCTTTATCGCCATGTCATGCATTAATATTGTGATAGCAGCCAATGCCGGCGGTGCATTCAGCCCGTTTGGAGACATTACCACGCTAATGGTTTGGCAAGCTGACGTTGTTGAATTTACAGAGTTTTTTGTATTGTTTTTACCTGCACTTGTAAGCTATATCATTCCTGCAGCGGTAATGTCTTTATTCATCAATAATAAACACCCTGATACTGTCGACGAAGATATTGAATTAAAACGCGGTGCACTACGAATCTTATGCCTGTTTTTATTAACAATTTTAACTGCCGTAGTACTAAAAACAGCCTTTGGCTTACCTCCTGTTGTAGGCATGATGATGGGTTTAGGTTACTTACAATTTTTTGGTTACTTTTTACGAGTCACCCTGCCCGGCTCGCTTGCCAGAAAACGCGCGATGGCAGAGCGTGAAGGAGATAAAGAGCGCTTGTCTCGCCTAGGTAACGTTGTTCCTTTTGATGTATTTAGCCGGGTATCACGTGCTGAGTGGGATACATTATTGTTCTTCTACGGTATTGTTATTTGCGTCGGTGGTTTAGGGTTTATAGGCTATTTAGCACTGCTTTCTGATTTACTTTATACGAATTGGTCTGCAACTGGCGCAAATATTATATTAGGCTTGATGTCAGCGGTAGTAGATAACATTCCTGTGATGTTTGCTGTTCTTCAAATGATGCCAGAGATGTCTCATGGTCAATGGCTTTTGATCACCCTAACAGCTGGGATTGGCGGTAGTTTACTATCGATAGGTTCAGCCGCGGGTGTTGCACTAATGGGACAAGCACGAGGGATTTACACATTTAATAGCCACTTAAAATGGTCGCCTGTCATTTTACTGGGTTACTTTGCTGGTGTATTTACTCATTTATACCTCAATACAGCCTATTTCGGCTAAGCCTTGAAAATGTCAAAGTTAAAACCCTGATGGTTAATTTAGGGTTTTAACTTCAATTCTATCGACGATTAAAGGCTTACTCGTTTTAAATTCGTACCAAGATACCAATAAATACTCATGATCTTTTTGTTTTAAAAAATCATAAATGAAGAATTTATAAACAGCATTGTCGCAATTTGTTGTATTTTTGGCGTAAAAAGTCAAGATATCACCAGTCACTTTACTTTAGTCTAGAGATCGAAACGAAGAAACTTCTTCGTGATTGATCGAGGACACACAAATGACCCAAATGAACTCTGTAGCCATGCAAAATGGTAAACTGCATGTAAAACAAATTGATATTCCAACACCAGGACCAGGCCAAGTACTCGTAAAAAGCCTTGCTTGCGGTATTTGCGGTTCAGATATTCATATCACCCGCCATACCAGTGATGTATTTGATATCTATAAAAACTTGGGCATCATGGCAAACGATGCAGGTGATGACCAAGAAGTATTACTAGGTCACGAGTATGCGGCAGAAATCGTCAGCTACGGCCCAAATACCAAAGGCGAACTTGCTAAAGGCACCCGTGTAACCTCAGTGCCAATCTTACTCTCTGCGGGCGGTGCTGGCGTAGGTGTAACCCCAGGGCTGTATGGTGCCTATTCTGAATACTTTATCGTTGATGAAGCTTTGTTATTACCTATTCCTGATGCAGTCCCATCGGAAGCCGCAGCCATTACAGAACCCCTTGCTGTTGGCTTGCATGCGGTAAACCGCGCACAAATGAGTAATGACGACATAGCAATCGTGGTTGGTTGTGGCCCAATTGGCCTTGCCGCAATTGCAGCACTTAGATTACAAGGTGTTAAACATATTATTGCCTCAGACCCACAAGAGAGTAAAAAACACGTCGCTCTTGAGTTTGGTGCGACTGAATATGTCAACCCGACCCTAGACGATGAAGTAGCCAAAGCAGCAGCCCTTGCAGACAATAATAAAGTGGTTATTTTTGAATGTGCAGGTGTAAGCCGCTTATTAAACGACTACATTTTACGTGCGCCAGCAAAAGCAAAAATCGTTGTAACAGGTGTACATACCGCGCCACTTAACGTTAACTTTGCCTATGCCACAGTGAAAGAGTTAGACCTTATTTTCTCTTATTACTACCAGCCAGAAGAGTTTGCACAATCACTTGAGAACATCGCGTCAGGCAAGATCGCATGGCAAAAAATGCGCACTGGTAAAGTCGGCATAGACGGCGTACAAGGTGCGTTTGATACCTTATTTAAACCAAATGACCATATCAAAATCATCATTGAACCGTGGCGCACAGGTGAGCTTGAAAAAGTAGCTGGTTAATTTAATTGGGGCTGCTGAAGAAACTTGGTAGCCAAAAACCTAGCAATTCAAGATATATTTAGTGGAGGGTTAAATAGCTTTAGTTTGCACCTATTAGTCCTTCACTATGTAAGCTACCTAGTTTTGGCGAGTTTAGGGTCAATATGAGTTTTAAATTGACGCTAAGGTATACTCACTTAGCGTCAAAACAGGTAGCTGCTACAGTTAACTAAATTGTTAAAATAAAAGAAAAACAATAACAGTAAAATTAAAATAACAAGCGAGATTTAACTAGTGAGATCAATAGCTTCTCTTAAAGTTAAACCTTTTCGTAACCACTTAGATGCCTGCTCAGCGGTAAAACCCGCACGATGCCAATTTATAATAGTTAGAGGCGAATCTATTCCATATTGAATCCATTGTTTTACGTCCATAGGCGCAAAGCCATTTCTTCTAAACTCTAGAGCACTGCTTGGCGATACTCCAATGCTAGACCAAGCTTGACTCTCTTGATAAGGCATATCTCCCCAAGGGCTAGGGCTGCTCGAACAACCTGCCACCAAAATAGTACCAGCAAAAAACGCTATTCCTAAAACTTTCTTCATCTTATTTTCCTTTTAAAGAATTCCTTGAAAACTTAATGTTTATAAGTATGGCTATGTAGGCTTATAAAAAACTAAATTACCCTTACTTATTAATAGATTAACTTTATTTCTAACATTTAACAATAAGCTAAAATAAGAGCACTCTCATTAAAATAAGCTTTATATCAATTACTAACTAAAGTTTAAACGCATAACAAAGGTTGTGTGGGTTTAACATATATATCAAAAACAAGGATAGACCTATAAAGCTTCATTACGATGTTAACGTGAATGAAGAAACAGGCGAATGCTCACTAAGCTATTATGATGGTGAGTTAATCCAAAAAGTAAAAGGTATTTGGTTTGCGGGTAAAACCTTTGTTACTCGCTTCTACCAATGGCGTTTAGAAAAAGCATAACAACATTACTTTAAATAGCTAAAGCCCTATTATGAGCTTTAGCTACCAAGTCATATTCAAAGCATTGTTTTGATGCTTTTCAGAAGACCTAAAGCTATAAAACGAGCTTTAGGTAGTTCAAATCCTCTACCAAACTTCAAAAACAACCTTTAGCTACCCACTTGCCAGAATGGAAAGAAAGCTCTTACTTGGAGTTCTGTAAATAACTGTACTAATTAATTATAATTTATGTAGTAAAACAAGTTTAAAACATTGAGCCTAATTGACTTAATGTGATTCATGTGCAAAAAAATCATAAAAGTTACGAATAAAGGAAAAAGTTAATGCATGATTATAAGTTTCACACATTAAGCCCTAGAGATTTTGAATATCTCTCAAATGATTTAGTAGGCGCCAAGCTAAAGGTAGATGTGAGGAGCTTTGCGACAGGAAGAGATAAAGGAATTGATGGTTGGCTTATTGATAAAAATCAATTAACTGTAGTTCAGTCTAAGCACTGGGAGAACACTAAAAACTCAGTATTGATCTCTAGACTAAGAAATGATGAACTACCAAAAATAAAAAAGCTAAAACCTAAGCGTTATATCTTATCTGTTTCAAATGATTTAACGGTTGATCAAGTAAAACAACTAATAAATGATTTTAAACCATATTTGAAAGAGGATGATTTACTTGATAGGGGCAAGATAAACAAATTAATTTCTGAAAACCCTTCCATAGAAGCAAACCACTATAAACTTTGGTTTAGTAGTACTAACATACTTAATGAAATGATTAATTCCGACCTACACAATCAGACACAGTTTGAATTGGAGGAAATAAAAAAGTCAATTAAAACATACGTTAGAACCCGCAATTACTATAGTTCAAAAAACAAACTAGATCAGAACAACTGTATAATAATTACAGGTGCACCTGGTGTAGGAAAAACCACATTATCGAGGGTTTTAGTTCATGAACTAATTGTTGAAGAAGAAAAAAGAAATAAAAGCAACTATGAATTTATATACATTGATTGTATTAATGACTTTAACAGAGCATACAAAAGCAAACTAAAGCAAATATTTTTATTCGATGACTTTTTAGGAAGAAATTACCTATCTGAGGTAAGGAACAGTGACGATAGAAAATTAAAAGAAATCATCGATAGGATAAGAAAATCAGCAAACAAAAAGCTGATACTAACGTCTAGAGTATCTATTTTAAATCAGGCTAAAAATATTTCAGATGACTATGACAGCTCAACTTTCATTTCAAATGAAGAATTAATTGACGTTTCAGATCTATCAAGAATAGAAAAAGCTAAAATACTTAGCTCATACTTCTTCAATACAATGAGTACTATAAAAGAAACTGGTGAGTGTACAATTGAAATTGAAGATTTCACAAATCAAGATTTTTATTTGAAAATTATTGATCACAGAAATTATAACCCTAGACTTATCGAACACATATTAAACAAAGATAATTTCAACGCTTCCAAACACACATCTTTTAAAAATTTTTCTTTAGCCGCCTTAAACAACCCATCTAAAGTTTGGGAAAAACCAATAAAAAACAATTTAAATGATATACAAAGAGAGATTCTATATTCGGTTATATTTACTAAAGAAAGAACAAACCAAGAAAAAATTTACGATCTAACTTTAAAAAATAACAATATAAAATCACAGGAATTCTTCGACTCATTAAAAGTTATGAATGAATCCTTTATAAGCATTTCAATAGACTCATATAATTGCAATAGATACATAAAACTACTTAACCCATCAATAGCAGACTTCCTGATCCCTAAACTAATTAACGAGTCACCATCAGAACTCGCTAGTTTAATTGTAAGTATGGGTAGCTTACTTGACATATACACGCTCCCAAACAATATGGAATTAAAGAGAGAGAAAAATAAGTATATAAACAAACATTTATTTTTTAAAAAACTAGTAGAGAACTTAAAAGATAAAATAAAGTTTGATAAAGAAACCATAACACTAAGCATTTATGCGCTGAAGAATGCTAACAGTGAAAAAAATAATTGTTCTGAAAGCCTACTGCTTGACAAGATAATAGAGAATACAAGCACAATAACCCAATACAAGCAAATAAGCGAAATACTTGAAATAACTAAAAAATTTAAACACTCAAAAGAATTTGATTTTGAAAAGTTGAGTAAAGAACATCTAGATTTATTAGATGACCATGATGAACTTGCTGATTTTTCATTCTTCTACAACTCAAATACAACAGATTGGCATTTAGATAAAGAAATTGAATACAAGGCTATAGAATACTGGAGTAGTAACCTCGAAGAAAAGTTAAAGTCAGAAATAAGTTCAGATGACTTTATTAATGATGACATCATTGATCATTACAATCAGTTTGATGAAGTTGATGAAGTTGATGAAGAAAGCGTAACTGCAGAAATATATGATGAAGTAGAAAAAATTGTTTTAGATATTTGTAATGAATACGACATCAATATACATGAAGATGACATCTTATCATGTTTTGATATTGACAGTTATTCTGAAAGCTTAATAGATGAAATCCTTAACACTCTTGAAAATACTGTAAGACATGTGATTGATGAAAATCAAGGCACACTTGATTTGGAGTTTGAGGATGAAGATGAAGATATAGATGATGAAGATATAGATGATGAAGATAGCGAAGATGATGAGATTAGGAACCTATTTTATTAAAGGTGAAATTTAAAAATCGCTACAAATATGCTACACCAAAATAAAAAACGACAGGCAACAACCAGTAAACTATTGATTTTATTGGTAGCCCCTACAGGAATCGAACCTGTAACTGCCCCTTAGGAGGGGGCCGTTATATCCATTTAACTAAGAGGCCACTCAAAAGCTGAGGTAAAGCTTGTAGCTTGTAGCTTGTAGCTTGTAGCTTGTAGCTTGTAGCTTGTAGCTTGTAGCTTGTAGCTTGTAGCTTGTAGCTTGTAGCTTGTAGCTTGTAGCTTGTAGCTAAAATTATAACGGGCTAAGGCTTTTTGAATCAAGCATTTGTACCAATCGGTAAGGTACTTTACCGATTGGTATTAATAAGCTGCTAATTTAGTTTGGCTGTTGCTAATTGAATCGACTCATTTTTGAGTACAAAGTACGGGATCACTTTTTGCGCGCTAGCAACAACGAGTTTGGAATTTAAATTCACTACTCGGGCATTTACTTCTACACCATTGGTTCGGTAGATTAGTGTGCCTGCTAACACATGGCTAGCGATACGGCGCTCAGCAAGCTCTTCTACGTCACGCGACATAACAAAATCACCGCGGGCGGTTACGTTAATTACATCCATCGCTTTAAAATCAACAACCCCATAACCAAACTTTTGTAGTTGATACATCATAGACTCGGCGATTTGATTGCCAAGTTGCGAGCTGCTTTTTAAGCTTGTATCAAGATCGACAAACGTCGTTATTGCAATACCTAACTCACTTTCTTGCTGCATTGTATCAACTAATTCAAGTGCCATTTGCTCAACATAATTAACCAACGTTTTATGATGCTGATAAGGCACAAATAAGCGGTGATTTTCGTTAGTTTGTTGCGACTCTTTTTGCTCGAGCTCTTGCAACATAGCAACGTAGTCAGCTTGTGATGATGTGGTGTTAGCCGTGCTTTGATTTGCCTCACCTTGCTCAGCAAGTAATTGGCAACCTGACAGCGCTAATAATATGAATGCTAATAAAATACCTTTCATACCTTACTCACTTGCTTGTTTTAGCATTATTCCGTCGCTACGATTGGTGCTATCTAAGGCATCGACCACAGATTGCGGAATAAATCCTTGTGCAGATCCCACCACGGCTTTACTTGCCAAACCAACGATACGAGCATTCACCAGTACCCCGCTTTGATGGTTAACTAAGGTGCCGGCTAGCACATAATTAAAGTTTTGGTCTTGGTTAAGCTCTAAATAATCTCGGCTAAATACATAATCACCACTAGGCGTTACACGCATATAATCGGTCGTTTTGAAATCGACAACAGGTACACCAAAGGTATGCAGTTCGTGAATAAAACTTTCAGCGAGCTGGTTACCTAGTAACGTGGTTGAGTTGTAGTCAGCATCAAGATACACAAAGCTTGAAACAGCAATGGGAGTTTTATCGTTCACATATTGCAAGTTTTCAACTAAGTCTTGCATGATGCCACGTACATAATGATTGATATTTTTACGAGTTGGCGCTGCGGTAAAACTACTGTTGTTTAACACGGCTTGATTAGTTTGAAATACGCTGTCGTTACTATGCGGTGCAGCCACTTCTCGTTGAGCCATTAGCTGCGGTTCATCGTGCTGTTCAGGTGTATCACTAGCAAGCATCGAAGAGCAACCAAATCCCATAGGCAAACACATACTTAAAATTAAACGTTTCATTAATTGAATTCCTCTTAATATTCGCTTCGATACAACTGACCATTACGCTGCTGTACTTTTTCAGCTCCCCACATAACGTTTATCGGGATCTCTGTACTTGCCGCAGATACAACACGCTGATCTTTTGTATTGACGAGTCGAGCATTCACTATATAGGCATGTTGTTGCCGGGTAAGTGTGCCGGTAATAACAAAGTCAATATTCTGACGTTGGCGTAAGGTTTTTATATCGCGACTAAGTACACTATCGGCCGTTGGCTGCAAATTTAAAGTATTTTCTAGTCGATATTCGATAGTATGAAAGCCTAGCTGGGTAAATTGCGTAAGTAAGCTCTCTTGAATTTGCTGACTCAAGCCACTGCCTTGGTCTTGCGCCAACTTAGTCCCCAGGCCATCTGCCATGTAAAAGCTCGTAACAGCAATGCGCGCATTACCTTTGTAAGGGCCTTGAATACGACTTAACTGACTACTTAAATCAGTAACATATTGATGCACTGTATAAGGAGCCATCGGTGATTTTGGCGTTTCTCTAGGGGGCGTTTTTTGTTGCTCTTCGGTTAAGCTACAACCCACCAACACTAAAAAAACGAAATAAACTAACAGACGCATATTTGCCATCCTCTTTCAACATGACAAATTTAAAGCAATAATTATGCCTAACTATTATTATTGGCGAGATTTACTTTGATAGTCTAGAAACGAGAAACTCTGATACCAGTTTGGTTATTTAGCTGTTCCTGGCAGTTGCTCCTGCATTGCCCTACCCTCTGCATCCATACAATCGTAAATAAGTAATTTTTAACGCAGCTAGCTTCAGGCTTATCCCTTTAAGTGGTTTCTGTATTTCGGGTTGGTATTTATCTAAGCGAATAAGCCTTTTAATGATAGGTCTGCTTGCTGTTTATAATCGCTACTCAGGCCGAGTATGTGAGGCTGGTAATTATGAAGAGCAAAGTAGCTGCGATTATTATTTAATACAAAAAGCAATAGTTAAAGCATCTCCCCAACAAATGTTGCAGTTACACATGACTGACCCATTTTTTTAGCAATCTCACAAAAAGCGCTGGCCTGGCTGTAGTTTTTAAATGGTCCTGCACGCAGCGCATACAAAGTGACTCCCTTTTGATCACGCTGTTTAAAGCGAAAACTAAGCCCTTGTAAAGCATTAGGATAATCACGTTTTAGCTTCAATACTTGATGACTCACTTTATTCACTGACAAATATAGCCCCAGCTGCACACCTGCAGCTTGATTACTGTCAGTAGCGAGCTCAGGTTGCACTTGCTGCTTAGTGTAAACAGGCTCATCTTGCTCTTGCGTCATCATACACGCTGCCAAAGTTGATAAACTTAAGATAATGAACAAATGCCTAAGAAAAGTAAAAAAAATCATGTAAACGTCAACTCTAAAAAATAGGTATAAATTCTAGCAAACAAAATGCCAACCCAATTAAAAAGAATTACATTAAAAGTAAACGCGATTATCCGTGTACTTGCTTACGAAGCAATCGATCCCTTGACGTTTTATGGCTTCGCAGTCTGCTTGTGCGTTTTTAAAATACTTGTAACCACCATATTTAAGACGATAAAACGTGTGTTGCTCAACAGTAGCGGTTTCAATATTTAAAATAGGCTCACCTTGAAAAATATTGGGGGCACGCTTGGTCATTTTTTTAACAGAATAAGCGAGTAATGGCTTTGATTGAACCGATGCAAGTTGTACAGCAAAGGCATATTCATGTTTAAACGGTTGCTCAATTAACGTGCTATTCAATGAACCAGCAGAAACTGTTTCAAGCGCTGCGTGTTGGTTAACTAAAGAGGGAGAGCTATCTACTTTTATAATATTTTGACTCAACAATTGCACAAGGTGCAATAAAGGCCATTGTTTAGGGGAAAGAAAAGAGGTTGTCGTATTATTGCAACCTGACACAGTCAAACACGCCACTAGGCATATACTGTAACGTAAAGGCTTCACACAACATTTCATAATCAGAGTTCTTAAACATACCATAAAAAATTTCTTCTCATTCAAGAAGACTCGCTGTTAGCACTTACCTGTACACCAAGGCGAATAAGATCATTTTAGGTATCAAATAAAAATACTAACACATTGTTTTTTATTTAGCGTTTCAAAAAGCGGCCATGAAAAAATATCCACTTCAAGTCTACGTCCTAAAATGGCAAATAATGCAATGAGCTAGGTTTCAACACTTGAGTAGAATAAATTATCAATCAATATGCAATGAAACATTTTAATTACATTCAATCATAACAATGTGTTAGGACAAAGGTATATCAGAAAAGTCATTATTTGCATAATGAACAAAAAATTAGGAAGGTAAATAAACATAAAAAAAGTGCCGTATAGGCACTTTTTTTATTATTTTTAATTAGATAGCTTAACTATTTAACAAGCGATTTAATAAAGTCGCTTAATTCATCTTTAAATTCTTCTCTGCGAAGCGCAAATTCAACAATTGCTTTTAAGTAGCCAATCTTGCTACCACAGTCATGGCTTTTGCCTTTCATTGAATAAGCATCAACAATTTCTTTTTCCATCAACATAGCAATAGCGTCAGTTAATTGAATTTCATCGCCGGCACCTGCTGGAGTTTTTGCAAGTAGTGGCCAAATATTTTTGCTTAATACGTAACGGCCAACAACCGCAAGGTTTGAAGGAGCCTGATCAACTGGCGGTTTCTCAACCATGTTTAAAATAGCTGCACTTTCGCCTTGCTGAATTTTTGCATCGCCTAGGTCAACAACACCAAATTTGTCTACTTCGTTTTTTGGCACAGGCTCGACCATAATTTGGCTCTCACCTGTTTTTTCAAAGCGTTGGATCATCTCTGCTAAGTTGTCTTTTTTAAGATCGCTTGCTACATCATCAATGATCACATCAGGTAAAATAACCACAAATGGTTCATTACCAATAATCGGAGCTGCACAGTTGATAGCATGACCTAGCCCTTTCGCTTCACCCTGACGAACATGAATGATGGTTACATCTTTAGGGCAAATTGATTGTACCTCAGCAAGTAATTGGCGTTTAACACGCTTCTCAAGAGTCGCTTCTAACTCGAAGCTCGTGTCAAAATGGTTTTCAATTGAGTTTTTACTTGAATGGGTAACTAAAACAATTTCTTTAATACCAGCCGAAATCGCTTCATTCACTACGTATTGGATCAAAGGACGGTCGACAATAGGCAACATTTCTTTTGGAATCGCTTTCGTTGCAGGTAACATTCGCGTGCCAAGGCCAGCAACTGGGATCACAGCTTTCATTGATTTCTCCTTAAATTTTATTGTTCTTACACTGAAAACGGATACTTAATTGCATCGTGACACTGATAACCTACTACTTCAAAATCGTCTTTTGTAACCCAGGTTTCAATGTCTTCTAGTGATTTAATATTTGGGTTTATTTTTAATTCTGGCGACGCGAAAGGCTCACGCTTAAGCTGCACATCACGCATCAACTCCAGTTGATTTTCGTAAATATGCGCATTAGCAATTTTATGGTATGCCTTGCCCGGTTTGTGCCCTGTGATTTGTGCAACTAAAGCAAGTAACACAAAACATTGTATTTGATTAAAGTTTAAGCCTAGCGGCACATCACAGCTGCGTTGATATGATGTTAAGTATAGAGTATCACCCAACAAAGAAAAGGTATGAGTGTGCATGCAAGGGCGTAAACAGCCCAGCTCAAACTCACCAGGGTTATAAAAAGTGATGATCTCACCGCGATCATCAATACCTTTTGATAAGTTATCAATAACCTTTTTTAGCTGATCAAGGTGGCTGCCATCAGGGCGTTGCCAACTACGGCCTTGCACACCATATACACGACCCATGTCGTCTTCGCCGCGACGATGGGGGTTTTCGAGCCAAGCCTTATTCTCGTTAGCGTTTGCATTCCAAGTCATGCAGCCAATTTCACGAAACTGTGCAGCGCTATCGTAACCACGCAAGTAACCAAGTAACTCTGCGATTGCAGCCTTATAAAAGCTCTTGCGTGTAGTGATCAGTGGAAACTTATTGTTTGCCACATCATACTCAAGATCGGCATTAATAACGGTTAAACATTTGGTGCCAGTGCGCTTATTTTCAACCCACACACCTTCATCAACGATGCGTTGACATAAATCTAAATACTGTTTCATTGATTAGCTCTTGTTATGCTTTGCTTGCCACGCTGTGTTGCGGCTTTTTATAGGCCCATATTAACAAACCAAGGCCACCGATGACCATTGGCAATGATAAGATTTGTCCCATTGAAATAACGCCTGCGAATAAACCTAAATGAGCATCTGGCTCACGGAAGTATTCAACAATAAATCTAAACACACCATAACCAAGTAAGAACACCCCAGCAACACTGCCCGCTGGACGTGGCTTTTTAATAAACCATTGTAAGATTAAAAACAGCACTAACCCTTCTAAAAAAGCTTCGTATAATTGTGATGGATGACGAGGCTCTGGACCACCTGTAGGGAAGATAAACGCCCATGGCACATCAGTTACTCGGCCCCATAATTCACCATTGATAAAGTTACCTATACGCCCTGCAAGTAGGCCAAGCGGCACTAAAGGTACAACAAAATCGCCTACTTCAAACAATGACTTTTTACGTGTCCACGCAAATATAGCTATTGCTGTAATAACACCTAGCGTACCACCATGGAAAGACATGCCGCCTTGGTCAATTCTGAATAAATAAAGCGGGTTTTCAATAAAATAACTAAACTGATAAAACAATACATAGCCAACACGACCACCGAGTATTACCCCGAGCATGCCGTAAAATAGCAGGTCACTTACTTGTTCTTTTGTCCAACCTGAGTTTGGCTTTTCTGCTTGGCGATTAGCAAGCCACATTGCCAAAGCAAAACCAATTAAATACATTAAACCGTACCAACGTACGCTGAGCGGGCCTACCGAAAAAATAACCGGATCGATATCTGGAAATTGAAGAGCCATATAAATAAAAACCTTTAACTGAACACCATTTTAAGCGCAATTATGACAAGTAAGAGCGCAAATACTTTTTTTATTGTTGCCACTGGCAAGTAATGCGTTGCTTTAGCACCTATTGGTGCAATCAGCGACGAGGTAACCACAATCCCCACTAAAGCAGGTAAATATACAAACCCAGCAAATCCATCACTGAATGATGTTAATTGCCATCCAGCAGAGACATAGCCCACTGAACCAAACAGCGCAATGACAATACCACATGCAGCAGCACAACCAATGGCCTTTTTTATATCAACAGAAAAATAATGCAGTAACGGCACAATTAAAGCACCACCACCAATACCAATAAGTCCTGATAAAGCCCCCATTATGGCACATAAAAAGCCTAAAATGGGGCCTGAAGGTAATGGTTTTTCACTAGCCGCTTTAGCTCGGGTTGATAACACCATTCTGAGCGCAATAAACACCACGCTGCCAGCAAATACAAAACGTAATAATTGTTCAGGAATAAAGCTTGCTGCAAAGCCACTGATCAATGCGCCAAGCCCAACCCCAGTCATCACCCAAGGGGCAATTTGCCAAGGCACATTAGCATTGCGATGATGAGCAAGGGCTGAAGAAGTTGAAGTAAAAATAATGGAAGCTAACGATGTTGCAATGGCAATGACTAAAACATGACTTGGATCAGCAACGTTAAATGACACTAGCAGCGCACTAAGAACAGGAACAATAATTAGTCCACCGCCAATCCCAAGCAACCCGGCTAAAAACCCCACTACGCTTCCTAAAATTGCGCAGTACACCATTAAAAGTATTACGTCATGCATAGCACACTCAAATATTCAGTTTGTTATATACATATACTAAACTAATATATATACCCAAACCACCTCAAGATGCGAGTTTCAGTTGGAATTAAAAGCGATTTAGGCAAGGCATTGATTGCAAGTAATAGTGGTTCTATTGTTAAAATCAATAACGCAGTATAAATCGCTTTTAAACCAACCCTTTGGGCGTTTCACAGCACAATTTGACGTCATGATTGCCCTTGGCTTGGGGTGTAAAATAATTCCCCCAGTTGATGCTCTATCATGAAGTTGCGCGTTAATCTAAGTACGTGTTTTGCCGTTGGCTGCATTAAACACTCTGCAAGTAACTTTTCCATATCACTGACATTTAAACGTCTGAGCACAAACTTAATTTTACTAATTGATGAATAGTTCATACTCAAGCTTCGATAACCCATAGCAATGAGCAGTAATGCGCCTTCTGGGTCGCCGCCTAGCTCACCACATAAACTAAATGGCAGTTCATGTTGATGACACTCTTGGGCAATTTTTAACAACACCCGCAGCACACTAGGATGGTATGGATTAAACAACTCGGCAACGCGAGCATTAGAACGGTCAACTGCGAGCATATATTGGGTTAAATCATTACTACCCACTGAGCAAAAATCGACTTTTTGTGACCACTCTTCGAGCATAAATACACTTGAAGGAACCTCAAGCATCACCCCGACTTCTGGGCGTTCAATAGCTTGCTCTGGATATTGCTCACTTAATTCAAAGTATGCTTGTTCAAGCAACTTTAATGATTCATCAACTTCTTCTGAACCGCTGATCATCGGCAGCATTATTTTTAAATTACCTAAACCAATATTCGCTTTTAACATGGCTCTAAGTTGATCTAAAAAAAGTTCAGGGTGATCAAGAGTAACGCGTATACCGCGCCAACCTAAAAACGGGTTTTCTTCTGTTATGTTGAAGTAGTCTAATACTTTATCGCCACCAATATCTAAAGTACGCATCACCACAGGGTTCGGGTGATAGCTGGTTAGTACTTCGCGGTACCAAGTTTCTTGATCAGATTGGGAAGGAAACTGGCCTTTTTGCATAAACCAAGCTTCAGTACGATAAAGCCCGACACCGTCGCAGAAAGGTTTATTATCATGCTCAGTGTTTAACTCAAGGCCAGCATTTAGTAGTAAGCTAATGTGCTCACCATCACGCGTTACAGCTTCTAAACTTTGCTCTGCAAAAAAGCGATCATTTAATAGCGTTTCTTGGTATTTAAGTTGGCTATATTCTTCGTGTAACACTTGCGAAGGAGAAATATATAAACGCCCCGCATAGGCGTCTAAAATCATTGGTTTGCCTTCAAACTGCAATAACGGCACATCTTCAATACCCCAAATAGCTGGGATCCCCATCGCGCGGGTTAAAATTGAAGCATGGCTGTTCGCAGCCCCGTTCACACTCACCACCCCTGCTAAATGCCCTTTTGGCACTTCTGCAAGCATTGCTGGTGTCAGCGTACTAGCAATTAAAATAGTATCTTTAGGGTAAGGCTTTGCTGCATGTTCGGTATTCACTAAGTGATGTAAAACCCGCAAGCCGATATCCTTAACATCAACGGCACGTTCTTTGATGTATGGGTCTTGCATGGCATTAAACTGTGAAACAAGCTTTTCGATTACAATTTTAAGTGCACTTTTAGCACTCCACCCCTGTTGAAGCTGGGCTTCAACATTTTGTCCTAGACTTTTGGCATCAAGTAATTGTTGGTACACATCAAATACAGCAAGCGCTTCTTGAGGTATTGAATCGCTAAGTGTCATCGATAAGGTGTTAAACTCGTTACGCGTCGCAGCAACAGCTTGAGTGAATAACTTACGCTGAGCGCTGATGTCATCGTCTTTTTGTAATTCGATAGACGTAAAATCTAGCTTTGGGATCACCACGAAGGCTTCGCCTATCGCTATGCCTGGTGCACTCGATACTCCTTTAAGTACCGAAGTCTGATGGGCAAAATCATCTAGCCTTAGTAACTCTTTTATTTCTGCATGGGCTAGCTGAGAAGCAAGTTGTGCCGAAAGCGTAATTAAAAATGACTCTTCGTCAGGGCTAAAAACTCGCGCTAATTTTTGCTGAACTACAATAACGCCTAAAACCTTTTTTTGGTGCACGACAGGCACTGATAAAAACGCGTTATAGCCTTCTTCATTAACTTCTGGCGAGAGTTTAAAGCGAGGATGTGACTTTGCAAAAGCAATATTGATGGGCTCTTCACGCTGCGCAACAAGCCCAACGAGACCTTCAGTAAAGCCTATACGAAACTTTCCAACCGCATCTGGGTTGAGGCCTTGGGTGGCCATCAATACAAAGTTGTCTTGACTGTAATCTGCAAAATAAATCGAGCAGCACTGTGTTTGCATGGCATCTTTTACCATTTGCACAAAACACGCTAGCGCACTGTTTAAGTCCGCCTGTTGCGACACTGCCTCAGCAATTGATCTGAGCGTGGCTAACATGATGCTGCTCCTATAATTTAGATAAGGCAGGCCTTATCGTTTTTGTCGCCAATGATCTTTTTGTTGCTCTCGTTTATTAAACGGCATTGCAAACGGAGCAAACTCTTTCATTACTCGACGATATACATCGCGCTTAAACGAAACAACTTGCCTAACCGGATACCAATAACTCACCCATCGCCAATCATCAAACTCGGGGTGATGAGTTTTAAGTAAATCTACATCTTCATCTTTACAACGAAGTTTCAGTAAAAACCATTTTTGTTTTTGTCCAATACATACAGGACTTGAGTCTCTGCGAATTAAACGTTTGGGTAGTTTATAGCGTAACCAATGTTTTGAACTTGCGACGATCTCGACGTCTTCAGGAAGCAAGCCCACTTCTTCGTGTAATTCTCTGTACATGGTTTGCTCTGCTGTTTCACCATCGTCCACACCACCTTGGGGAAATTGCCAAGAGTGTTGACCATAACGACGAGCCCAAAATACTTGTCCCTGATTATTGCAAATTACAATTCCGACATTGGCACGAAAACCTTCGGCATCAATCACCTTAGTGCCTCATTTGTAAGTCGATTTTTATTGATTGTTCCACATAACCCGCGATACAGCAAACACTTTACACCCAAGCACAAAGGAGATTTAAAATAACTCATTTAACACGCCCATTTAATCAAGGTGTTACAAAGCTATTTTGATAAAAATACGCTGTTTGAATAAAATAACTATTTACAACCTCTTTTTTACCATCTTACCCACAGCTTGTGCATAACTTTTATAAAACATGCCTAATTTGCAAACAAATCCACAATCCACAGTTGAAATATCCACTTTCTCCACAGAAACTGTGGATAAACATGTTTATATATCTGTATTTATACAAACAACTAATCACTTAATATCGAAGCACAACGCAACAAAACAACTAAAATATATAAATTTCAACTGGTTATACAATCAAGCCCACATATTCCACTGGTTATTTTTAGCTCACACTTAACATGCGCAAAAAACACCCAAACACAAAGATATCCACTAAGGCGCGCATTTGCTATCATGAACCGGATAATTAGACAATCAAATAAACGCCTTATGCGACCAATAAAACCCGCTTCTATAAACGAATTAATGCAACGTGTTGATGCTATTGCCGGCCTTACCCTAGGGCAATTAGCTGAGCAATACCAATTTAAAACACCTGACGATTTACTGCGTGAAAAAGGCTGGACAGGGCAACTTATCGAATATGTGCTTGGCGCAACAGCAGGCTCAAAACCAACACCTGATTTTGAAGAGTTAGGAATTGAATTAAAAACACTGCCTATTTCGTTTAAAGGTAAGCCACTCGAAACAACATTTGTGTCAGTTACACCGCTACTAAATGTTACAGGGATGACTTGGCAGCAAAGTACTGTGCGTAAAAAGTTGAATCATGTTTTATGGTTACCTATTTTAGGCGAGCGCGAGATACTGCCTTTTCACCGCACTATAGGCAGTGGCTTTTTGTGGCAGCCAAGTGCAGAGCAAGATGCCCTTTTACAAAGGGACTGGGAAGAACAAATGGAGCTAATAGCCCTTGGTCGCGTTGATGAAATTTCGGGGCACTTAGGCGATGTTATGCAAATAAGGCCAAAAGCAGCCAATAGCAAAGCACTTACTGATGCAATTGGCCCCAATGGCCAAATAATACAAACCCTACCTCGCGGCTTTTATTTAAAAACCAGCTTTACTGGCGAGATCTTAAAACAGCAATTTCAGCTATAAAAAAACCTCCCGCAGGAGGTTTTTAAAGTCTCAATGAGCTAAGCCAAATTACTGACCTTTAACTTCTTTAAGACCATTGTAAGGTGCTTTTTCACCTAGTACTTCTTCAATGCGAAGTAATTGGTTGTACTTAGCAATACGGTCAGAACGGCTTAATGAACCCGTTTTGATTTGACCTGCCGCAGTACCTACTGCTAAATCAGCAATTGTTGCATCTTCTGTTTCACCTGAACGGTGTGAGATAACAGCTGTGAAGCCAGCATCTTTAGCCATCTTGATAGCAGCAAGCGTTTCAGTTAATGAACCGATTTGGTTGAACTTGATAAGGATTGAGTTAGCAATACCGTTATCAATACCACGCTTTAAGATCTTCGTGTTAGTTACGAAAAGGTCATCACCAACTAATTGTACTTTGTCGCCAATTAGTTTTGTTTGGTGAGCAAAACCATCCCAATCAGACTCGTCTAAGCCATCTTCAATTGAAACAATTGGGTATTGCTCTGTCAGATCTTTAAGGAAGTGGTTAAACTCTTCAGAAGTGAATTTTTTACCTTCGCCTTTAAGGTCATAGATATTAGCTTCTTTGTCGTAGAACTCAGATGCCGCACAGTCTAATGCTAGCGTGATGTCTTTACCAAGCTCGTAACCTGCATTTGCAACAGCGACTTTAATTGCTGCAAGTGCCGCTTCGTTTGACTCAAGGTTAGGAGCAAAACCACCTTCGTCACCAACTGATGTAGAGTGACCTTCAGCTTTAAGTACTTTTGCTAAGCTGTGGAATACTTCAGCGCCCATACGTAATGCTTCACGGAAGTTTTTAGCGCCAACTGGCTGGATCATGAATTCTTGAATATCAACAGAGTTATCAGCGTGCTCACCACCATTGATGATGTTCATCATAGGTAATGGCATAGAGTAAACACCTGGTGTGCCGTTAAGGTCTGCAATGTGCTCATAAAGCTCAACGCCTTTTGAGTTTGCAGCCGCTTTAGCTGTTGCTAAAGACACAGCTAAGATAGCGTTAGCACCTAGTTTTTCTTTGTTTTCAGTACCATCTAAGTCAAGCATTACTTGGTCAACCGCTTTTTGATCAACTGCGTTTTGACCTTTAAGCGCTTCAGCGATTTCGTTGTTGATATAGCCTACTGCTTTTAAAACACCTTTACCTAGGTAACGTGCTTTATCACCATCACGTAATTCAAGCGCTTCGCGAGTACCTGTTGATGCACCAGATGGTGCTGCAGCACGGCCCCATGAACCATCAGCTAAATGTACATCAGCTTCAACAGTTGGGTTACCACGCGAGTCCATGATTTCGCGACCAATCACTTTTACGATTTCTGACATCTTGATTCCTCTTTTCCCGAAAATGGTGAGTTAGTGCCAATTTTATTAATTATCCTTAATGCCATTGGCTTATTAAAACAAATAAGCCGTGCATAAAGCACGGCCTATTAAAATTACGATGACGCTTTTTGGTGAGTGTGTGCAGCTGCGACAAACCCTTCAAATAGCGGGTGACCATCACGTGGTGTTGACGTGAATTCCGGGTGGAATTGCGCGGCAATAAACCAAGGGTGATCTTTATTCTCGATAATTTCGACTAATTTCTTATCTTCAGATAAACCAGTGAAACTTAAGCCTGCTTTTTCAAGCTGCTCTACGTAGTGATTATTCACTTCGTAACGGTGACGGTGACGCTCTACAATCTCGTCGCTACCGTACACTTCGCTTACTTTAGAGCCTGGTGTTAAATGACACTTCTGTGCGCCTAAACGCATAGTACCACCTAAGTCAGATTGCTCATCACGCACTTCAACGTTACCGTCAGCATCTTGCCACTCAGTGATTAGACCAACCACAGGATGTGCTGATTTAGCGTTAAACTCGGTTGAGTTTGCATCTTCAAGGCCTGCAACGTTACGCGCATATTCAATAAGCGCTACTTGCATACCTAAACAAATGCCTAAGTAAGGAACTTTGTTTTCACGTGCATATTTAGCCGCTAAGATCTTACCTTCAACACCACGACCGCCGAAGCCACCTGGTACTAAGATAGCGTCAAGGTGAGAAAGTAACTCAGTACCTTTGCTTTCTAAGTCTTGTGAATCAACGTATTCGATGTTCACGGTTAAACGGTTTTTCAGACCTGCATGCTTTAATGCTTCGTTTACTGATTTATACGCATCTGGTAGTTCGATGTATTTACCAACCATACCAATTGTCACTTCACCTGTTGGGTTAGACTCTTGATATAACACTTGTTCCCACTCAGATAAATCTGCTTCTGGGCACTCAAGATAGAAACGACGACATACGAAGTTATCTAATTCTTGTGACTTAAGTAACGCAGGGATCTTATAGATGCTTTCTACGTCTGGTAATGAAATAACAGCTTTCTCTTCAACGTTAGTGAAAAGTGCGATTTTCGCGCGCTCGTTATTTGGTAGTTTGCGATCAGAACGACAGATTAAGATATCTGGTTGGATACCAATCGAACGTAATTCTTTTACAGAATGTTGTGTTGGCTTAGTTTTAACTTCACCTGCAGGGCCTAAGAATGGCACAAGCGTTAGGTGGATAAACAACGCGCGCTCACGGCCAATTTCAGTGCCAAGCTGACGAATTGCTTCTAAGAATGGTTGTGACTCGATGTCACCAACTGTACCGCCAATTTCAACGATTGCTACATCGCGACCTTCAGCACCGTCGTATACACGTTGCTTAATGTCGTTTGTGATGTGTGGAATAACCTGAATTGTTGCACCAAGGTACTCACCACGACGCTCACGTCGTAATACATCTTCATAAACACGACCTTGTGTGAAGTTGTTGCGGCTAGTCATCTTGGTACGGATGAAACGCTCATAGTGACCTAAGTCAAGGTCAGTTTCTGCACCGTCTTCAGTTACAAATACTTCACCGTGCTGAATTGGGCTCATAGTGCCTGGGTCAACGTTAATGTAAGGATCCAGCTTTAAAATAGTCACATTAAGACCACGTGCTTCTAAAATAGCGGCTAATGACGCTGCTGCAATACCCTTACCCAACGAAGAAACAACCCCGCCAGTTACGAAGATAAATTTTGTACTCATGCGAACCCTAGAATATCAGGAATTAAAAGGAATAATATAGAATCAAGACGGGGCGATATTGTAGCAAAGGCACTGCTATCAATCCAGATAAAATTAGCAAATAAGTGCACAAAAAACGAGCTTAACCATACTGTACCCAACCTGTTCTACAACACACTCATTTTAACTGCTTTTTAATGGCTTCCCATGCGTTGTCCATTTCTTCAAGACTAGCCGTTTCTAAACTTTGGCCACGCTCCTGTAAATAAGCGGCTACTTTTTCAAAGCGTGACGCGAACTTAGCATTGGCACTTCGTAATAATTGCTCTGGATCGCGCTTGATATGACGCGCTACATTCACTGTTGCAAACAGTAAATCACCAATTTCTTCGGCGCTGTGCTCAGAATGTGGATCATGAGCTAGCGCTTCTTTTACTTCGTCTACTTCTTCCGCAACTTTATCAAGTGCCCCATGATAGCTTGGCCAATCAAACCCTAGGCTTGCCACACGCTGTTGAATCTTCTTCGCTTTTGACAGTCCCGGCATCGCATCAGGTATATCTTGCCAAAGGCTCATTTGTGGTGAGGCTGATTTTTCTGCTCGCTCTTGTGCTTTTATAGCCTGCCACTGCGCAGAAAGTTCAGCATCCGATAGATCACTTTGCTCTGCAAATACATGGGGATGACGACGCACTAATTTATCATTAAGCGTATTAGCCACATCGGCAAAATCAAATAACCCTTGTTCTTTAGCAAGCTGAGCATAAAAAATAACTTGAAACAGTAAATCGCCAAGCTCACTTTTAAGCTCAGTAAGCTCACCTTTTTCAATGCAGTCTGCTACTTCGTAAGCTTCTTCAAGGGTGTGCGGCACAATCGATTTAAAATCTTGTTTTAAATCCCACGGGCACCCAGATTCTGGGTCCCGTAGTTTGGCCATAATCGCTAACGACTGCTCAATGGCATGTTTATCACTCATTACGAATGACCACGCTTTGCTTCATGGACACCTTCAATTTGGTGTAACTTCGACAATAAGCGGTTGGTGCTTGATAAGTCATGAACTTCAACCTGCATTGAAAACAGTGCAAGTTGCTTATCTTCAACCGTGTTAACGTTCATGTTCAGCACATTTACTTTTTCGTTTGCAAGTACTGAGCTGATATCTCGAATTAGCCCAGAACGATCGGTGGCTTCAACTTTAATAGTTAATGAGTACGAGCCATTTACATCGTCTGACCAGCTTACTGATATCACTCGCTCTGGGTGTTTATCACGTAGTTTTTCGAACGAATCACAATCTTCACGGTGAACCGCAATCCCTCGGCCTTGGGTGATATAACCAATAATTTCATCGCCTGGCACAGGTCGGCAGCATTTTGCTACGTGGCTCATTAAACTACCTACCCCATCAACAACGATACCGTTTTTATCGCCGGTTACACTTTTCGGCTTTTTAAACTTAATTTGTGGCTCGTCATCATCACGGTCACTAATAAAGTTTAATAACTGATTTAAACGAACATCCCCAGCACCAACAGCCACCATTAAATCTTCAAGGCCACGCAAATTAAAGCGCTCAATTGCTGGCGCCAGATCTTTAGTTGTTAGGTCTAACTTTTGTAGCTCAGTCTCTAAAATTTCTTTACCCGCGCTTAAATTTTTATCTCGGTCTAGTTGCTTAAACCAATGATGTATTTTAGAGCGTGCACGCGACGACTTGATATAACCTAGTGATGGGTTTAACCAATCACGACTTGGGTTGGCCTGCTTTTGAGTTAAAATTTCAACCTGATCCCCGGTACTTAACTGGTAAGTGAAAGGCACAATCTTGCCAAACACTTTTGCACCAATACAGCGGTGACCTACATTTGAGTGAATGTAATAGGCAAAATCAAGCGGTGTCGCACCCAGTGGTAAATCATAAATATCTCCTTTGGGTGTGAACACATAAACGCGGTCTTCTACTACTTGGTTTTTAAGCTCTTCGGCTAAGTCACTGCCATCAACAACTTCTTCTTGCCATTGCAGTAGTTTGCGTAACCAGCTAATTTTTTGTTCATAGCCCGAACCTCGACCTGGTAGCGCTCCCTCTTTATACATCCAGTGCGCAGCTACACCTAACTCTGCATCTTGATGCATTTCGCTAGTACGAATTTGAATTTCGACGGTTTTACCTTCAGGGCCAAAAACCACGGTATGAATTGACTGATAGCCGTTTTGCTTCGGTGTTGCGATGTAATCATCAAATTCTTTATTCAAATGACGCCAGTTGGTATGCACAATACCTAATGCGGCATAACAATCTTGCAAGCGTTCCACCACAATGCGCATAGCACGAATATCAAAAAGCTGATCAAACTCGTAGTTTTTCTGCGCCATTTTTTTATAAATGCTGTAGATATGCTTAGGACGGCCATAGACTTCACCTTCAATGCCTGCTTCAGCTAGTTTTGACTTTACTAAAGCAACCATATTTTCCATGTAAGCTTCACGAGCAAGGCGCTTATCATCAAGCTGTTTTGCAATGTTTTTATAGGTATCTGGGTGCAAATAACGGAACGATAAGTCTTCAAGCTCCCACTTAAGTTGACCAATCCCTAAACGATTAGCCAGCGGAGCAAAAATATCACGTGTTTCTTTGGCGGCAATAACGCGCTCTTCTTCACTTGCGTCTTTAACATCACGCAAGTGACATACTTGTTCTGCGAGTTTAATCACCACGGCGCGCACATCTTCAACCATGGCTAATAGCATACGGCGGATATTATCGATTTGTACTGTACCTTTACCTTGATGGGCTAAGGTACTAATAGTGGCCATTTGGCTGACGCCGGTTAGTAATAACGCAACGTGATTACCTAACTTTTCGGTGACTGTCTCAATTGAGATTTTTTCGGCTAAAAAGTAAGGGGTCAAAAATGCGGTTGCCAGCGAATCAGCGTCTAAGTTCAGCTCGGCTAAAATTTCCACCATTTCGATTGCGGTATTTTCACGTTTTGCATCGTCACAATGCTGGCACAAATCATGAGCCTGCTTTAATAGGATTTGTTTATCTTCTGTTAGCGCTAACAGCTCGATACGGCTGGCAAAATCACTCGGCTTTGTAAGCTGATGTGACTGTCTAGTGGCTACCATAGTGCGCTTTACCTCCTGTGAAATAACGCCATCGTTTCAATATGCCCGGTATGCGGGAACATATTCATTAGCCCTATTTTCTTAATGCTAAAGCCTGCTTGTAAAATAATCGCACTGTCACGGGCTAAAGTAACAGGATCACAAGAGACGTATAAAATCGTTTTAAACTGGGTTAGTGGTAACTGCTCTAAAATGGCCATCGCCCCAGTGCGTGACGGGTCAAGGACTAACACATCAAAATCATCACTAAACCAAGCTGCTGATTTCATTGGCTGTGTTAAATCAAAACAGTAAAAATCGGTATTCGACAAAGAGTTAGTTTGCGCATTTTGTTTGGCTAATGCAACCGCAGAATCAACACCTTCAACACCAATAACATATTTAGCATACTTTGCCATTAATAATGAAAAGTTACCAATACCACAAAACAAATCCAATACCTGCTCATGACCTTGTAAATCAAGCCACTGTTTTGCTTGATGCAGCATAGCTTGGTTCACTTGCGGGTTAACTTGAATAAAGTTCTCAAGGCCAAACTCAAAACGTAAATCATAAGCTGGTATCTGGTAGTACGGCATTGGATGGTCACTGTGATCAATTTCACCACTTTGTGATTGCCACACAACACGCCAGCTATATTCATCACACGCCGCTACAACAATGGCTTTTAACTCTGCATTAATAGCTTTGGTATGCCTAATAACCACAAAAGCCGCGTTATCAGCTTCGCATAATTGTAAGTGGCTAATACTATCTAGACCTGAATGACTGTTGATAAGAACATCAAAGACCGAAAAAACATCTCTAAAAGTGCCAGTAAGTACATCACAGTTCTCAATGCTAACCAGTTGCTTAGAGCCTTGAGCTCGATATCCTACGCGCATTTTTTTGGCGGCTTTGTCGTGCATTACGGCAATACGCGCAGAGCGACGATAATGATGCTCATCACTCAGTAAAGGCGCTTGCCAGTTTAAATTATCAGCTTTGGCAAATTTACTAAACAACTGACTTACCGCTGCTTGCTTTTCTACGAGCTGTTGTTTTGCATCGAGGTGTTGTAACTGACAACCACCGCATACCTGATAATGTTGGCAAAAAGGAGTAACCCTATGCTCTGAGGCTGATAGCACTTTTTTACAATCAGCACTGGCAAAACGTGCCTTATCTTCTATCAACAGTGCTTTTACTTCTTCGCCCGGCAAAGCACCATTAACAAAACAAACTTTACTCCCTTGTTTAGCAACGCCTCGACCTTGATGATCCATAGCGGTGACAGACAGGGTTAGCATTTTTTGTGAAACGGATTTCTTTTTGGCTTTGAAAATCTGTGCCATTGGGCAACACCTTAATTATTGATAAAGCGGAAGTAAGTATATACTCTTAAACAACGATAATAATGATAACAACATTCTTTATGACTAAATTTGGCTTACGTGACTCAGTCTTAACTCTCACTTTAATACCGACTGTGATCATAGGCTTGTTGCTGGGCGGTTATTTTACAATAAATCGTTACATTGAGCTCGATGAAATTTTATATCAACAAGGTGTGACAATAATTGAGCCGCTGGCTATAGCGGTTGAACAACCCTTGCTCAAGCGTGATAAACCGCTATTAACACGCCTAGTTAGTCATACCCATAACAAGCACTCCCCTGCTATTCAATCAATTGCTATTTTTGATGAGAACAATGAGCTTGTCATTTTTAGTAAATATCAAAGTGAGTTCAAAGAGTTTATAACCGATAACTCAGCGTCACTAGACGGTATTATTGTCAAAAATTCAGAGCACTACTTAACGTTTAAAACTGCCATTGTTAATCATAGTCGCCAAGATTCGATTTGGAACCACCATAGTTACCAAGCTTCATTGGGGACTGTGGTTATCATGCTCAACAAACAACAGGCTATCATTGGTCAGCAACGCGCACTGCTTATAAGTGGCATTGTCATTATTTTAGCGTTAGTACTGGCGACTATTTTGGCATTTAGACTTACCCGTATGTTTGTTCAACCACTTAATAAGTTAGTACTTGCTACCGACAGATTAATAGAAGGTAAAGTAGATACCGGTCTTGATAAAAAAATGTTTGGAGAGTTTGAGTTACTCAGAGAAGGCCTTAATACGATTTCGCAAACCATGGTCATGCAACGTGACGAAATGCAAAAACACATTGACCAAGCAACCTCTGATTACCGCGAAACACTCGAACAGTACGAAACCCAAAATATCCAGTTAAGTATCGCCAAAAAAGACGCGCAAGATGCTAACCGAGTAAAATCAGACTTTTTAGCTAAAATGAGTCATGAATTACGTACGCCTTTAAATGGTGTAATTGGTTTTACACGCCAGCTTTATAAAACCCCGCTAAATAAGCATCAAAAAGATTATCTTGATACCATTGAGCTGTCGGCCAACAGTTTATTGACCATTATTAGTGATATTTTGGACTTTTCTAAATTAGAAGCCGGTGCCATGGAGCTAGAATCAATGCAATTCCAGCTGCGTGACAATATCAATGAAGTTTTAACTTTATTGGCACCGAGCGCTCATGAAAAGCAACTTGAGCTATCAATTTTTATTCATCCACAAGTGCCTGATAACCTGACCGGTGACCCGACTCGCTTTAAACAAATCTTAATTAACCTGTTGAGTAACGCGATTAAATTCACTGAAAAAGGGTCGATTAAAGTGGATGTTGGCTACCGCTTGCTCGATGAAGAGCGCGCCTCAATTTTGGTCTCAGTGACTGATACAGGTGTAGGTATTCCTATGGATAAACAAGATGCGTTATTCACACCATTTGGCCAAGCAGACTCAAGTATTACCCGAAAATTTGGTGGTACTGGGCTTGGTTTAATCATCACTAAACATATTGTTGAAGCGATGAACGGTCGCATAACGCTTAACTCAGCTCCTGGCAATGGCACCTGCTTTACATTCAATGCGGTATTTAGAACGCCAAGTAATATAATTACCAGCGACTTACCTACTCAATCCTTAATTAATAAACGCGTGCTTTATTTAGAGCCGCATGAACACTCTCATCAAGCAACATTGTCGTTATTGAATGAATGGCAAATGCGGGTGACTGCGTGCACAGATGAAGAAAGTTTCTTAAACGAGATCAATAAAGATTTCAGCTATGACATCTGTATTATTGGTCATACTGCCACAATAGATGATATGCAGCAGCTGAAAAGCTACGTGAAAGCAGTTCGCCCTGCGACTGATTATTTATATATTATGCTCAATACTGTGTCACATAATATGCGTGAGGCATTTATTGGTAGTGGTGCTGATGCATGCCTTAGCAAGCCGCTTAACCACCGTAAACTGTGTGAAATATTGGCTGCACCTTATCGCCTTGATCACCCAGTACATAATATTGAACAGGGTGACGAAAAGCTTTTACCACTTAAAGTGTTGGTCGTTGATGACAATGACGCTAACTTAAAGCTTATTTGTACCCTTCTGGAAGAACAAATTGAGTTAATTGATACCGCCCATAATGGTTCTCAAGCCTATAGCTTAAGCAAAAGCCATAAATACGATTTAATATTTATGGATATTCAAATGCCAATCATGGATGGTATTACCGCTTGTAAGCTTATTCGCGAATCATCACTCAATGAAGATACCCCTATCATTGCAGTTACAGCGCACGCACTGGCGGGTGAAAAAGAGCAACTTCTTAAAGATGGCTTTAAAGGTTACTTAACCAAGCCTATCGATGAAGATATGCTAAAACAAATCATCAGCGATCATAGCCCGCAATCACCTATTAATCGTGAGCGAAGTAAAGCAGCTGCCGTTCATTCGGAGCCACCATTTGAAAGCGCTCGTCTTGATTGGCAATTAGCACTACAACGCGCAGGCGGTAAAGAAGAACTAGCACTTGAAATGCTTAACATGCTATTACTGAGCGTGCCGGAGACCTTGCGCCTGCTCAATGAAGCTATAGAAAAAGAAGATTGCGAACATGTACTTAGCATAGTACACAAGTTCCATGGCGCATGTTGTTATACCGGCGTACCAAAACTAAAATCACTTGCCGAAACTCTCGAAACAGCATTAAAAGGCGATTGCGATTTAAATTACATTGAGCCTGAACTGTTTGAGTTAATTGATGAGCTTAATAATTTGTTAAGCGATGCAGGTATGGAAGAGCAATAAAAGTTAGAAAGAATCTCAAGGAAGATAAATGTTTTTTATTTCATTTTTTGTTTTTGTATCGCTATCGTTCGTATGGTGCATAGTTTGTCATAAAAGGCTTGGTGTGATGGCAAACGATTACGTAAAGAACAATTACGCTGAACAGTGGCAAACATACGAAAGCCAAGCCCAATTAATGAAGGTAAAACCTAACTCGATGGTTATTCATTCAATTAAGAAAGGTAACTTGTCGGCAATAGATGATGGTGTTTTAAAAAGCTTTAAGAAAAAACATCAATATTTAGTGGCCCTACTCTGTCTTTCGCCTTGGCTTTCTTCATTACTTGCACAATTTATTGTTTATCTGAGTAAATAAAAACGCGGTGGATATCACATCCACCGCGCTCAGTATTCAAACTTGCCAGCGCCTATAAAAGGGCGGCAGTTTAAAGCTTATACCAATTCGCTTAATTAAGTAGTCTATTTTGAGGCAATAAAACCTCGTAGATAGCGACAGGTTTAATCCCTCAAAATGATTAATATTATTGCGGATTAGTATTAAAGCCTTGCTTCAATCATTAGGCGTTTCATATCGCTTACTGCTTTTTCTAAACCATCGATCGCTGCACGGGCAATAATTGCATGACCAATGTTTAACTCATAAATTTCTGGCATTGCCGCAATTGGTTTTACATTGTGATAATGAAGACCATGGCCGGCATTAACGATTAAACCTAGGCTATCAGCATATTGTACGCCGCTACGAATACGTTCAAGCTCCGTGTGTAGCTCTTCGTCATTCTCAGCATCGGCATAAGCACCTGTGTGAATTTCAACGTAAGGAGCATTACACGCTTTTGCAGCATCAAGTTGCGCGTTGTCGGCATCAATAAATAACGAAACCTTAATTCCTGCTGCTGTCAGCTTTTCTGTTGCAGCTTTTACTTTTTCAAAGTTACCTACAACATCAAGGCCACCTTCTGTGGTGAGTTCTTCACGTTTTTCAGGCACTAAACACACATAAGCAGGTTTCACTTCAAGGGCGATGTTGATCATTTCATCGGTGACTGCAATCTCAAGATTCATTCGTGTTTGAATTGTTTTTGCCATCACATATACGTCACGATCTTGAATATGACGACGGTCTTCACGCAAATGAATGGTGATACCATCTGCACCAGCATGCTCTGCAACAGCAGCGGCATGCGCAGGATCTGGGTAACTCGTGCCACGCGCTTGGCGTAAAGTGGCAATGTGATCAACGTTTACACCAAGAAGAATATCTTTCATTTTTTTACCTGTTTAAAACAACGATTCAAGGCTGAGTATCAGCCTACTTAATAAATAACTCACGGCTTTTTAATGGCTTTTTACCAAGTAAAGGCTTGAGTAGGTATCGACTTAATTGCTTAGCCATATATAACACATCAGGGGCGCTAAAGTCATGAGCCGCAATGGCATTTAATTGCTTTCCTGAAAAGCCACTATGGGGGTCGTCATGCAACAAAAAACCGTATTCAGCAAAATACTGATAATTTGCTGCATCGTTTATTTCATCCCCTTGCGCATCAACGCTAAAATCAACACCGTATCCTAGCATCTCTAGCAGTTGAAACTCATAGGAGCGCAGCACCGCTTGCAGGCTTTTAGTGGTCGACAACTCGTGTAAATGCTGTTTATAAAGATGATAAACACTTTCCATCGGCTCGTTGATTGGTACGATACGATTGGTTAATTCGTTCAAATAAAAACCACAATATAACTGGGTGCCAGTTAACATACTTTGCCCGCCATGGGGCTCAAAACGAGTGATGTATTTTAAATCAGACTTACCGCTGTATTGTACAAGCAGAGATTGGAAAGGTTGCAGTTGAGCTTTATGTTTAGTGGCCTGGCGACCACTAATACGAGCCAACATTCTCAGTTGACCAACGCCTTCTACCAGCATATCAAGCATAACTTGCGAGTCACTAAAAGGACGTCGATGCAGCAAGTATGCTGTGTAGAATTCGCTATCCATGGCGTGTAAGCTTTACTTAGTCTTCACCATAGCCAAGGCTACGTAGCGCACGTTCATCGTCAGCCCAACCAGATTTGACTTTTACCCAAAGTTCTAAAAATACTTTGTTATCAAGCATTTCTTCAAGGTCTTTACGCGCTTCACGACCGATAACTTTTAGCTTTTCGCCCTTGTTACCGATCACCATACGTTTTTGTGTTTCGCGCTCAACCAAGATAAGGCCATTGATTTGCCAAACACCATTATCGAGCCATTTAAACTGTTCTATTTCTACCGTGACAGAATAAGGTAACTCATCACCCATAAAACGCATCAGCTTTTCACGGATAACTTCTGCCGACATGAATCGCATAGAGCGATCTGTCACGTAGTCCTCAGGAAAATAAAATTCGCAAAGAGGAAGACGCTTAGTTACTTCAGCTTTGATTAGTTCAATATTTTTACCCTGCTTAGCAGAAACAGGAATAATACCAACAAAATCAAACTTTTCGCCCAAGAACTGCATGTGTGGCAGCACAAGATCGCGATCTTTTACTTGGTCGATTTTATTCATTACCAATAACACCGGACGACCACTTTGGCGTACTTTGTTAAGTACCATCTCATCGTCTTCGTTCCAGTGTGTTCCTTCAACCACAAAAATGATCAGTTCTACATCACCAATTGAACTTGATGCTGCTCTGTTCATTAAACGGTTAATGGCACGCTTTTCTTCTACGTGTAAACCCGGAGTGTCAACGTACACAGCTTGGTATTTACCTTCGGTATGAATACCCATAATACGGTGACGTGTAGTTTGCGGTTTACGCGAAGTAATCGACACCTTTTGCTCAACAATGTAGTTAAGTAAGGTCGATTTGCCCACATTTGGACGGCCTACAATGGCAATCATCCCGCAGTGTGTATCTAGCTCTGCAGGTGATTTAGAGATTAAATCATCAAGATTCATTTTTAAGTATCTTTAAGGCTTTTTCAGCGGCTTTTTGCTCTGCTTTACGACGCGAGCTACCCACTGAGATAATGCTATCCATCCCTTCAACAATACATTCAACCGTGAATGTTTGATTGTGCGCTTGGCCCTTTGTATCAATAACAGTGTAGCCTGGTAACGATAGTTTGCGCGCTTGTAAGTATTCTTGAAGTAATGTTTTCGGGTCTTTTTGGTTCAAACCTGGCGAAATTGCATCAAGGCGAGACTCATACCAGCTTAAAATAAGCTCTCCACATTGTTCAATGTTTGAGTCTAAGAACACCGCGCCAATAATCGCTTCAACAGCATCAGCAAGGGTTGATTCGCGGCGAAAACCGCCACTTTTCAATTCACCTGGGCCTAAGCGTAAGTAATCGCCCAAGCCAAATTCTAGGCCAAATTCAGCCAAGGTTTGTCCACGCACTAAGGTAGAGCGCATACGGCTTAAATCACCTTCACGTGCTTTTGGAAATTTATTATAAAGCGCATTAGCAATCACAAAACTCAAAATTGAATCGCCCAAAAACTCTAAGCGTTCATTATGTTGACCTTTATGACTGCGATGCGTCATTGCCTGCTCAAGCAACGCTTGATCAGTAAATGTATAACCTATTTTATTGTATAACTCTGTTACGTTTTTTTTCATCGTTACTGAATATTACCTAGGCGTTCAAAACGAACACCAGTTGGAACCCAGCTTGGTAAAAAGTCATCTGGGCCATTTTCAAATTCAAAACTCATCCATATAAAGACGGCTTTACCAACCAAGTTTTCTTTTGGTACAAAGCCCCAAAAGCGACTGTCTTGGCTATTATCACGGTTATCACCCATCATAAAATAATGATCGGCAGGAACCACCCACTCATCTGAGCGAGTACCCGGCTGCTGATAATAACGGCCTTTCATTTCAGGCGCTTGCGGGTTAATCAAGATATTATGATTGACTGTGCTTAGACCTTCTTCTAAACGCACCAAATTCATTGAACCTTGTTTGAACTCATCGCTATTGAGGATTTCCATATCAATTTTATTGTATTCATTACACAGCAACTCACCCTGTTGCGTAGCACCTTCTTCACATTTTGGCTGAATATAAAGGTGCTTGTTGCGATAAACAATCTTATCGCCAGGTAGACCTATTGCTCGTTTAATGTAATCAACACGCTCATCAAGTGGGTATTTAAATACAACAATATCACCACGCTCAGGCTCGTTTACATCAACTAGCTGACTGCGCCAAACTGGGTCTTTAATGCCATATGAGTACTTTTGAACAAGAATAAAGTCACCCACAAGTAAAGTTGGCATCATCGAACCAGATGGAATTTGAAACGGTTCAAAAATAAATGAGCGGAAGATGGTGATTGCCGCAATCATCGGAAAAATTGATTTAGCCGTTTCAGTAATACTTGGCTCAGGCGCAATTAATGCAGCGGTTTCTTCATCTAAATCACCACCTGCGGCATTTTGAGCAAGGGCAATTCGCTGTTGACGCTTAGGCGCAAACATAAAGTGGTCAATTAACCAAATTAAACCTGAGCCAAGTGTTAACAACACTAAGAAAATTGAAAAATAACCCGCCATGCATTAATTCCTATATCTACTTCTTATTATTTACCAACTTTAAGGATAGCTAAGAATGCATCTTGAGGAACTTCAACGTTACCTAATTGCTTCATTCGCTTTTTACCTTCTTTTTGCTTCTGTAGTAGCTTTTTCTTACGGCTCACGTCACCACCGTAACATTTTGCGATTACGTTTTTGCGTAATTGCTTAACTGTTGTACGTGCAATCACATGCTGACCAATCGCTGCTTGAATCGCAATATCAAACTGCTGACGTGGGATCAGATCTTTTAGCGCTTCCGCTAACTGGCGACCACGTGACTGCGCAATATCACGGTGCACAATAATAGCAAGTGCATCAACACGCTCACCATTAATTAGTACATCAACACGCACCATGTCTGAAGCTTGGAAATGCTTAAAGTTATAATCAAGTGATGCAAAACCACGACTTGTTGATTTTAACTTATCAAAGAAGTCCATTACTACTTCAGCCATCGGTAATTCGTACGTCACCGCAACTTGCTTACCATGGTAGCTCATTTTAGTTTGCATACCACGCTTTTCAACACAAAGTGTAATTACGTTACCCAAAAACTCTTGCGGAACTAAGATGTTAGCTTCAACAATTGGCTCACGGATTTCAATAATATTGTTTACCGGTGGTAGGTCAGACGGGTTATCTATTTGTTTAGTTCCGTCTTTTGTTTCTACTTCGTAGATTACTGTTGGCGCAGTAGTAATAAGATCAATGTCGTACTCTCGCTCAAGACGTTCTTGAATGATTTCCATGTGTAGCATACCTAAGAAACCACAACGGAAACCAAAACCAAGTGCTGTTGAGTTTTCTGGTTCGAAGAATAGCGACGCATCGTTCAAGCTTAGTTTATCAAGCGCATCACGGAATGATTCATAATCATCTGATGAGATTGGGAACATACCAGCATAAACCTGCGGTTTAATGCGTTGGAAGCCAGGTAAACGCTCAGGGGCAGAATTACGTTGAAGCGTAATAGTATCACCAACTGGTGCACCGTGGATTTCTTTAATACCCGCAATAACAAAACCTACTTCACCGGTTTTTAAGATACCCGTGTTGGTTTGTTTTGGAGTGAAAATACCCACTTTATCTGCGATATGAACTTGCTCATTCGACATGATCTTAATTTTATCGCCAGAGCGTAATTCACCGTGTTTGATACGTACTAATGATACAACGCCTTGATATGGGTCAAACCATGAGTCAATGATAAGCGCTTGTAGTGGCTTATCTTTGTCACCTACCGGTGGCGGAATATCTTTAACAATAACTTCTAATACTTCTTCAATACCAATACCTGTTTTAGCACTACATTGCACTGCATCTAGAGCATCGATACCGATAATATCTTCAATTTCTTCAGCTACACGAAGAGGGTCGGCTTGCGGTAAGTCGATTTTATTTAGAACTGGGATAACTTCTAAGTCCATTTCGATTGCTGTGTAGCAGTTTGCCAATGTTTGTGCTTCAACACCTTGGCCCGCATCTACAACCAATAATGCACCTTCACAGGCTGCAAGTGAACGCGATACTTCGTATGTAAAGTCAACGTGTCCTGGGGTATCGATGAAGTTTAACTGGTATGTTTCGCCGTCTTTAGCTTTATAATTTAGTGTTACACTTTGCGCTTTGATGGTAATACCACGCTCACGCTCAATGTCCATTGAGTCTAACACCTGCTGCTGCATTTCACGGTCTGTTAAACCACCACAAACTTGGATAAGACGGTCTGAGAGAGTCGATTTACCATGGTCAATATGGGCGATGATCGAAAAATTACGGATATGCTTCATAAACTGGATTCTAAACTTCTATATAAATGGACTAAGTGTATAAAGCGACAATTTTACATTTAATTGGCTTTAATCACCATCTATTTGAGTGAAAGGAATAGTAATTGGGTGAATTTTTATTACTTTTATATCGTGCTTGAGGCTCTTAACCCTTGATTTTGCTATTGCATAGCCCGTTAAGCCACCAATCACGGCTGCTAAAATTTGCCAGCCCTCAGGTAATGAAAAAGCGGCAAAAGCGATTAAAGCAAATCCCAAACTAAGTAAAAGTGGCAACATATACACAGCCATCGCATGTTTAACTAGATGACTATCATCAAGTGCTAAGGTCACTTTTTGACCGACTTTTAACTCGGAATCAAAGGTATAGGGGAAAGTTTTTTTGGCTGTTCCAAACAGTTTAGCGAATACTTGCGAGCCACATCGACCATTACAGCCGGCACAGGCCTGTTTTTGCTCTGCTTCTAAGTTCGCTGTCGTGCCTTTAACCGACACGACAGTGAGTGTTTGTTCAATCATAATTTAAAGAGGTCGCGCTACCGACTCAGCTATAGCTTTGGCTGTCATAGCAGGAATATTACCAACAACCGATACATCAAAGCCACCGCCATTGTGAACATAAACCGTCGTTGCACCCGATGATAGTGCACCACTGGCTCGTTTGCCTGGTAAAGGTCTTTGAATAAACACAGATACTTCCACAAAACCATCAGAGTATAAGTAATAGTCTGTTAGTTCATTATTTAAGTCTAATTTGTGGCGATCTGACTTTAACAATTTGAATCCATCTGGCAACCAGCCAATATTCCAATTATTGCCAGCACCTTCAGATGCATTTTCAATCTCAGTGGTTGGCATAGCAGCAGGAAAACTACGGTTTTGCATTTCAAGTAGCATTGGCGCTGGCTGCTCGGTCACACTTATGTGAGTTAACTGTAATTGCTCCAACATTTCGCCTTTATGATCAACATAAGCAGACTTAAGTAGAAGCGATGATTCGGTATCAATCCAAATCCAGTAGTTAAATTTATGCTCATCTTTTGATTCAATACGCACTAACTGCGCTGAGCGACCTGCAATACGTCCTTTACCACCTAGCACAAAATCATAATGTGCACTTACGCGTTCAATATCTTTAAAAAGTACTTCAGGAATAGGCCCGGCAATAGTGTCGGTTTTGATAGTATAAGGCTGTGAGTGAGGCTCAAAATAAGTAACTTGTCCGTTAACTCTTGCCATCTCAAGCCCTGCACCATTAAGCAAGCTCAAATGTTCAAGCTCAATATCACCTTGTTTAGCATGCAACCAACGATAAGGTTCCATGGTTTGGCCTTTAACGACGACAAAAGATGCATCAAAGTTGCGGGTATGAACGGCATCAGCCATATTAAGTAATAATGCTTTGGCGGGGTTTTCATCACTGGCAAAAGCCGGAGCCATTAATGCCAGTGACAAAATAAAAGTAAACACTTTCATTTAATTAGTTTTTTTCCTCTTCTGCGTTTTCTGCAGTTTGTGAACTTTCCAGAGAATAGGCAACACGTGCTTGACGCTGATGCTCAAGAACTAATGCCCCTATACGCTGCTGTTGTAATTCACGTAAACCTTGCTCTGCGTTTTCAAGTGCAGGCTGTTCTGATGAATAGCTAACAGGTGACGCAACCCCCGTTAAAGGTGTTGTTTGTAAAAGTGGAATGTCACTTTCTGGTGATTCGGTGTTCTGCGGCAATGTTTGTACGCCCACAATCGCAAACATAGCAACACTTGCAGCAATTGCCACTTGGGCAAATGGACGACGCCAATTAAATGCTACAACGTTATCTGTGCCTGTTGCCGCCACGATTTCTTCGCTTTTTGGTGCTGTTGTTTTATTCGCGAAATCAGCGTAAACAGGTTCTTGCTCAAGTGATTCTGCCACTGCGTCTGCAATGTCGAAATTAAAAGCGTTATTATTTGCCTCAGCACGCATTACGTCACCGATCATCGCGTAACGACCAAATGTTGCTACATCGTCGTTAGTGATCGCTTGATCAGTTAACTGCTGCTCGCCGTCAAGTAACGCGGACAACTGCTCATTATCCAACTTGTTAACGTCTGCTTTTGTCATACTAAGACTCACCTATTAATGGATTCAATTTATTATCAATCGCCTCACGGGCACGAAATATACGCGAGCGTACCGTTCCCACAGGGCAATCCATAACCACGGCTATTTCTTCATAGCTCATCCCTTCAATTTCACGAAGGGTTATCGCGGTCTTCAGATCTTCAGGCAAACTATCAATCGTATTAAAAATTACAGCACGTACTTCGTCACTTAATAACAGGTTTTCAGGTGATGCGTTAGAACGCATAGCATCTGCACTGTCATAAAATTCGGCTTCTTCAGCATCAACATCGTTTGCGGGGGGCTTTCGGCCCTGCGCAACCAAGTAATTTTTAGCACAATTTACGGCGATACGGTATAACCAAGTATAAAAGGCGCTATCACCTCTAAAGTTAGGTAGAGCTCGATACGCTTTAATAAACGCCTCTTGCGCGACATCAGCGACATCACCTTGGTTCGACACATAACGTGAAATCAAACCCGCAATTTTGTTCTGATATTTTCTAACTAATAGGTTGAAGGCGTTTTTATCTCCTTGCTGGACCCTTTTAACTAACGCTAAATCCAAATCCTGCTCGCTCATTCGAGCCGGTACTCCTCTGTTTGATTCTTGCTTGCTATTCATATACTCGCCATTGTTTACACAAACTCTGACTGCAGCATGAATATAAAAGTTCAGTTTAAAATGATTTTTTTATAAAATAGCATGCAAATAAATTGAGTCATACCGATCTTATTACACAATAAGTTCAAATACTGCTGTTAAATCAACGGGTACATAAGTTCACTGTGAATTAAATAAATTTAAACAAACAGCCTAAAGTAGACTGTTTATGTGACCTAAAACCTAATAAGATTGGTATAACATATTAAAATGACTAATAGTGTTACTGCAAATATGGTACATATACGTATACCACATAAAAAAATATTTGCTCAAACTTTTGGCACTACTAGCCGAGCATTGTAACCGCAAAGACCACAGACATGAACCAAAATAAACATCACATTACTGATGTCGCTATCATTGGCAGCGGCGCCGCTGGCCTTTCTCTTGCTTTATCTCTTGCTAACCATTGCAAGGTCACTGTACTAAGTAAAGGTGCATTGACTGAAGGGTCAACCTTATATGCACAAGGTGGCATTGCCGCGGTATTTGATAAAAAGAATGACAGCATTGAATCTCATGTTGAAGATACACTCGATGCGGGTGGTGGTTTATGTGACCGAGATGCGGTGCATTACACTGCAAGCAATGCTAAGACGTGTTTAAAATGGCTAATCGAACAAGGTGTGCCTTTTGATATGGAGTTTGACTCAAAAGGTAAAGAGCGCTTTCATTTAACTCGTGAGGGTGGCCACAGTCATCGCCGTATTTTACACGCTGCAGATGCCACTGGTCGCGCAGTGCAAACAACTTTAATTAGCCAAGTACAAGCCCATCAAAACATTACCTTGCTAGAAAACTATAATGCGATTGATTTAATCAGTGATAAGAGCCTAGGTAAAAAGGGCAAACATATTCATGGTTTATATGTATGGAACTGTGAAGAGAAAAAAGTCGAAACAATTTCAGCCAAATTCGTTGCACTTGCCACTGGTGGAGCCAGCAAAGTTTATCTATATACTTCTAATCCTGATGTATCAAGTGGCGATGGTATTGCCATGGCATGGCGTGCGGGGTGTCGGGTTGCCAATATGGAATTTAACCAATTCCACCCAACTAGTTTATATCACCCAGAGCTACAAAACTTTTTGATTACCGAAGCAATGCGTGGTGAAGGTGCATATTTAAAACGCCCCGATGGCACCCGTTTTATGAAAGATTTTGATGAGCGTGAAGAGCTTGCTCCTCGCGATATCGTGGCTCGTGCTATCGATTTTGAAATGAAGCGCCTTGGTGCGAACTGTGTCTATCTTGATATTAGCCACAAAGACAAAGACTTTATCATTGAGCACTTCCCTACCATCTATGCAAAATGTTTAAGTGTAGGCTTAGATATTACTAAAGAAGCCATTCCAGTGGTTCCGGCTGCACACTATACCTGTGGTGGGGTGATGACTGACTTTAATGGCCGCACAGATTTAGACAACCTTTATGCTGTTGGCGAAGTTGCTTACACAGGCTTACATGGTGCTAATCGCATGGCGAGTAACTCGTTACTTGAGTGTATTGTGTTTGCCCATGCCGCAGCGAAAGACATCTTAAGTAAAATCGATGAAAGCCCAGCCCTTGAAGCCCTCCCACTATGGGATGAAAGCCGCGTCACTAATTCAGATGAAGAAATCGTCATCACTCATAACTGGCATGAACTAAGATTATTTATGTGGGATTACGTGGGGATTGTACGCTCAACTAAACGCTTAGAGCGTGCCCTTCACCGTGTGGAGTTACTACAACAAGAAATTCACGACTACTACGCTAACTTCAGAGTGTCTAATAACTTATTAGAGCTTAGAAATCTCGTGCAAGTAGCTGAGCTGATAATTCGCAGTGCCCTTGAGCGTAAAGAAAGCCGTGGTTTACACTACACTATTGATTACCCAGAGCAAAACGACAATCCAACACCAACAATACTGACCCCTAAGTCGGTTGCTGCACTGCAATAACAGCACGTTTCAAACGCGAAAAATACACGTCTTCTACACTGGCTGCTGAAATAATCAGCCAGTGTGACTGATAAAACCCCTCAAGCCTGAGCACTACGTAGTTTGCAAAGATATAACTTTTCGGACTTATCTCGCCTTGCAATTGAATGTTGTCACTCACAAATCTTAACTGTGAGTATTCTAAAATAACTGTGCCGTTTTCAGGATGTGCTTGTTTTGCTTTTTTAAAACTAATAATTCCTGCAATTAGGCTAGATGAAATAGCAAATATTTGTGTTATCAAGGAGTGGGCGGTAAGAAAGAACGCTATAGCAAGAAAACAAAAAAAGACCACAAATGGTTTGTGGTCTAGTTTATTATTTTTAACGACAAACCTATACACGAACTCGGTCTAAAATTAACGAGACCATAGTGTTTAGTTCTGGATCTTTACACTCTTCATGCCCCATGAACCATGCGAACAAATCAGGATCATCGCTCTCAAGTAAGCGTTGAAATACAGCTTGCTGCTCTTTGCTAAGTGAGTCAAACGCTTCTTCAACGAATGGCATGAATAAAACATCAAGTTCCAACATACCGCGACGGCATGCCCAACGAATACGTTCTTTACTGTGAATTTCAGTCATTTTAAACCTCGTACTTATTTGTCTGCAGTTTAACAAATTGCCATCGAATAAACAGCTATTTAAATTGCCACCCTAACTAAGTTATCATTACCTCTCATTCATATCGTAAAGAAGGTTTTTATGTCGACTGTTTACGCATGTCCTTTATCTTATTCGCTTATCAGCCTAACTGGCAAAGATAAGCTGTCTTACCTTCACGGACAAATTACACAAGATATCAATAAGCTCAACAAAGATAACTTTTTATGGGCTGGACACTGTAATGCCAAAGGCAAACTTTGGGGTGTGTTTAGACTTTTTGAGCATCAAGATAGCTACTACCTTGTGGGCACAAAACCTGAAGTTGAGCAGTCACTGGTAGAGTTAAAAAAATATGCGGTATTTTCCCAAGTAGACATTCAGCAAAGTGAAAAACCGCTTATTGGCCTAATTGGTGATGACCTTAATAATACACTTAAATCACTCAACATTGAGTTTGATGAGGAACACAGTGCCGTTGACTTTGCTGGCGGTAAAGCATTAAAACTTGCTGATAACCGTGTTCTACTGATGGTCAATAACGACTTTTGTTTACCAGACGAAGTCACGGCCCTTGATGATGATGCACGTTGGCAACAAGCTGCAATTGCAGCTGGTGAGCCATCTTTAAATAGCGATGCCATTGGCGAGTACGTACCACAAATGGTGAACCTACAAGCACTAGGCGGTATCAGCTTTAGAAAAGGTTGTTATACCGGCCAAGAAACAGTCGCTCGCATGAAATATCTGGGCAAAAATAAACGCGCTATGTATATCGTTGCAGGCACAGCCGAAGGTCAACTTGATGAGCTTGAGCTCGAAACCAAGATGGGCGAGAATTGGCGTCGTGCAGGCAAGCTAATTAGCCAAAGTTATAATCAAGATACGCAAACATTAATGGGCCTTGTTGTGCTGCCAAACGACAATATGGCAGGCCAAGTGTTGCGTGCTAAACACCTCCCTCAGGTTGAGCTATCAATTCAAGCTCTGCCTTACTCTCTCGAAGATGAATAAATAGGAAAGACTATGATCGTAGCAGCAAACAAAGTGGTAAAAATGCATTATTCAGTATTGGATAATAACAAAAACACTATCGACAACTCTTTCGATGGTGAACCACTGGTGTTTATCGTGGGCACTGGCTACCTAATTCCAGGCCTAGAGGATGCGCTACTAGGTAAAGAAGCCGGTGACACATTTAGCGTAACTGTAGAACCAGAGCAAGGCTATGGTGAACGTCATGATGACTTGATGCAAGCTGTGCCTAAGTCGATGTTCGAAGGAATGGAAATCGAAGTTGGTATGCAGTTTCGTGCGACAACTGATGCCGGTGATCAATCTGTAATGATCATCGAAATCCAAGATGAAGATGTGATTGTAGATGGTAACCACCCTCTTTCAGGCATCACTCTACATTTTGATGTTGAAGTACTTGAAGTACGCGATGCAACAGAAGAAGAGTTGGCACATGGTCATGTGCACGGTGAAGGCGGTTGTGGTCACAGCCACTAGGCCATTACTAAAAAAAGCGCCGAGGGCGCTTTTTTTATATCTGCTGTGTGCTTATTCAGCTGCTTTCTGTGCATCCAGTGCTGGCTCTGGTTCAGCAACATGCTCTCTAAGCGCAGCAAGTAAACCTGCTTGGTCATTGGTCCCTAAGCGATACTTTGTACCGTCTTTCATAGCAAGCTCTACGGCACTGAATCCAGAGACACTGTAAACCCACCCATCATGTGTAATACGCAGGCCTATGCCATGTCGAAATGAGTTGCTTACTGCCCGAACAGATTCAATCTCATCAAAGGTAACTGTTTTACCAAATACACCCGGACCGAATGCCCAGCTTACGTTTTTATCACTCACCTTAATGGTTAAACCATGAAACAAAAAGGCCACCAGCACTAAGATAGCACTAAACACCATGAGTGGAATATCTGCACCAATTAAATTCCATGCTAAGGCAATAAAGCCGCCAATCCAGCCTAAAATAACAAAAATAAAAATAGCGTACTGCTTATGTTGATACATACTGAGATATTCTCTTAAAAGCTATAAACAAAGGTCGCACTCAGCTCAGAATCGTACTTGAGCTTTTCTTCTTCCGGTTTTGAGTTATAGCGATACATATAAGTAAATTTGAGTGATACATCACCCATAATTTTGCTGATCAATGAGGTTTCTGATTTTAAACGCGAGTTTAATCCCGACAACGATTGTTCATAACTGACGTCTTGATTAAAGCGAGTGCGAGCAGAGACCGTACGCTCCCACTGCAATGCCATTCGAAGTAAGTAACCTGTTTTTGTTTCATCTTCTTCTGTGGCTGTCTCTTGATCTGCCACTGAGCGATACAAACCGGGTCCTACGTCAATATCCACCTTATTTTTACTACCTTGATAAATACGATTTCCGTATCCTGTCGCAACGGTACTTTTAAACTCTAGACCACTAAATTTATCTCGTTCGTAATCACTATAAATAAAGAATGATTCGTTTTTGACATTCAGCTTGTAGTTGCCTTGCCCAGATACAAAGATACGATCCGCAGACACTTCTTCAGTTCCTGTTTCATCGTTACGATCGCGCTTATACAGGGTGTCGAGCTTAAATTGATTACGCCACTTTTCAAAGTCTTGATAAAGGTTACCTTTAAGTTTGAAGCTGGTTGAATCTGTATTACCACGACTTACCATAAAGCCAAACTCAATATCACCATAAAGCAACTCGCCTTTATGAATTTTATGGATCTCTTCTTCTGATAATTGCCCGTATTCATGAAAGTCTTCAAACGGATCAACAGCAAAAGCCTGCCAACTACTAACGAGCATGGCGGCGAAGATAATTCGTTTTAGGGTATTAAAACAATTAAAAGTAGAGTCAAACATCAGCTGGCGCGTTATTCGCTATCTTTCCAAAGTATGTGGCAAAACGGAGCATCTTTATCTCGGCTAATTAAAATCTTGGCGAATAAAATATCTTGGTTTTCAAATTCAAGTCCAACTAAGACTTGTACAAACAGCTCAGGTTCAATTTCTAGTGCAACAAATTCTTGCCACTGCTCATCAGGCTCACCTTCTTCAATGAAACCCAACTCTTCTCTGTGTTCATTAAAGTCAGCAATATCCTGCTCGTTCAAATTATCAGGTGCTAACTCTAAAAAGATATCATATGCCTGATGTGTTACTTCTTCTTCACTATATAAACGTGGACCTGCCATTGTTCAAACCCTCTGCGCATTCGGATTGCGTTAATCGGAATATGATAACAAACCTATTTTCTTTTTTGCCAAAAAAAAGCCAGGTTACCCTGACTTTTTTGTTATTTTTTATCAATTATTAATCGTGAGCTGACTCACCCTTGATTTTTTCGCGCATAGATTGCACTAAAGTATAAAATAGCGGCACTAATAAAGTACCAAAAATTGTGGCGGCAAGCATACCAAACAACACTGTGATACCAAGTGAAATTCGGCTTCCTGCCCCTGCCCCACTGGCAAATACCAGCGGTAGTACACCAAGCACAAACGATAATGCCGTCATCAGTACTGCTCTAAAACGTAACTTGGCTGCATTTAATGCCGCTTCAAATATAGTTTTTCCTGCAGCCCGCTCTTCCATAGCAAATTCAACAATCAAGATGGCAGTTTTGGTTGAAAGACCAATTAGCAGCACTAACCCCACCTGTGCATAAATGTTGTTTTCCATACCAATTACGTACAGCGCAAGCATGGCACCAAATAGCGCCAACGGTACCGCAGCAATAACCGAGAAAGGAATTGTCCAACTTTCGTATTGCGCTACTAAGAATAAGTAAACAAATACCACTGCTAAGCCGAACAAAATCGGAGCCATGTTACCGGCTTCAATTTCTTGTTTCGATTGGCCTGCCCATTCGTATACATAGCCCGTTGGCAATTGTTCAGCCAACTCTTGCATTACTTTAATAGCATCACCACTTGCATAACCCGCCGCTGGTTGTCCGCTAATGCTTGCACTACGATATAAGTTAAAGTGCGTTAAACTTGTAGGGCCAAGAATTGGCTCAAGTTTAGCGAGTGTTGTGAGCGGCACCATGGCACCTTCATCATTTCGTACATAGTAATACTGCAAGTCTGTTGGGTTCTGTCTAAATTGGCTTTCTGCCTGCATGATCACTCGGTAAGTACGGCTAAATTGATTAAAGTCATTAATATATAATGAGCCTAATTGCGCTTGTAGCGTCAAGAAAATATCACTCAATGCGACCCCTTGTGCTTTCGCCTTATTACGGTCTACCTCTAATAAGTACTGTGGCACATTAGCCCTAAAGGTACTGTATACATTAGAAAGTTCTGGTCGCTGGTTTGCTTCATAAACAAGGCCATTTAACACTTGAGCAAGCTCTGCTGGCTCACGCCCTTCACTGTCTTGTAATCTAAACTCAAAGCCTGCACTAGTGCCAAGCCCGGGTATTGAAGGAGGGTTAAATGCCATGATTTGCGCATCTGGCATTGCCCAGAACTGTCCCATCAAGCGGGTTAAAACCGAACGTAAGCCAAGCTCAGGACTCGTTCTCTCTTCCCAATCTTTCAGTACCACGATACCCAAAGCGTTGTTTGAGCCTGCACCACCAAGTAATGAAAAACCAGACACCGCAATAAAATCGGTTGCAGCTGGTTCATTTTTCACAATATCGCCCAACTTGTGCATCACATCTTGGGTACGGCCACTTGCTGCAGCATCTGGAAGTTGCACATCTACAAACAAGAAGCCTTGATCCTCTGCTGGTACAAAGCCCGTAGGAACGGTTTTCACCAACCACCCAGCAGCTGCAAAAATAACCACGGCAAACAGTGCCATTCTTGCTGTACGTTTTAGGATAAAGTTAATAACTTTACTGTAACCATTGGTTGAGCGCGTAATGATGTTTTCAAATGGTGCTAACCATTTAATTGGCTTCATGGCTTTTTCATTAAGCAGTAATGCACATAATGCAGGACTCAAGGTTAATGCATTAACGGAGGAAATAAGCACTGCAAACGAAATCGTGACAGAAAATTGCTTATAAAGCTCCCCCGTTATCCCTGGCATAAAACCAACAGGCACAAACACCGCAAGCAGCACTAAGGTCGTTGCCACTATCGGCCCTGATACTTGCTCCATCGCCTTTGTGACCGCTTCTTTTATTGGTAGCTTTTCTTCTTTTAGTATCCGTTCAACGTTTTCTATAACAATGATGGCATCATCAACAACAATACCTATTGCGAGTACCAAGCCAAATAAAGTGATCAGGTTAATGGAATAACCCATCATCATCATAAAAGCAAAAGTGCCCACTAAAGATACTGGAATAGCGACCGTTGGAATAAGCGTTGCGCGCCAGTTTTGTAAGAATAAAAAAACCACTAAAATAACCAAGCCAACGGCTTGAACCAGAGTAACCACCACTTCTTCGATTGAACGGTTAATAAATTCTGTGGTGTCATAAGGAATAGAATACTTCACACCATCGGGCAATTGTTTTGCAAGCTCTTCCATTCGTGCTTTAACATCGTTAGCTACTTGCGTCGCATTCGCTTCAGTCAATTGGTAAATTACAATAAACGCGGTGTCTTGCTGGTTTAATTTTGCGGTGGTGCTATAACTTGCCGCCCCCAGTTCAATGCGCGCAATATCGTTCAAGCGCACAAAGTTACCGTCTTTATTTGAGCGAATTATGGTTTGACCAAACTCTTCTGGGGTTTTTAAGCGCCCTCTTGCTTGAATCGAGTATTCAAATTGCTGACTAGGAGCCGATGGCGCAGCACCGAGTTTACCTGCGGCTACAATAGTATTTTGTTCTTGCAATGCAGCCCGCACTTCAGCCACAGTTAAACCAAGCGAAGCCATACGATCTGGGCGTAACCACAAGCGCATTGAATAGGTTTGCTCCCCCATTACCTCAGCAGAAGCAACCCCGTTAATACGCCCTAACGGTTCAGTTAAGTAGTTAGTTGCGTAATTGCTCAAGAAGATTGCGTCAATATTTTCCTTATCAGAGTAAAGGTTAATACCGAGCAACATTGAACTAGACTTTTTCTTAACCGATACACCTTGGCGCTTCACTTCCTCAGGTAAACCTGACTCCGCCAGTGCAACTCGGTTTTGAACATTAACTTGAGCAATATCAGTATCTGTACCGACCTTAAAGTACACCGTAATATTCGCGGTGCCATTGTTCGATGAGGTGGATTCTATGTACATCATATCTTCAACCCCATTGACTTGCTCTTCAATGGGTCGCACAACAGACTCTTCAACGATCTGCGCACTTGCGCCTGGGTAGCTGGCAGATATCTGCACTTGTGGTGGTGTTATTTGCGGGTACATATTCACTGGCAATAATGACATTGAAATCAACCCCGCGATGGTAATAACAATCGATATTACCAAGGCAAACTTAGGACGAGATATAAATGTTTTACTGATCATATCTCACTCCTAAGAGTTAGCTTTGCTAGTGATGGTGCCCGTTGTCGGATCGACTTGCTTTTCTACCGGTTTAACCTCAGCGCCTTGACGCACTTTTTGTAAACCTTCAATAATGACTTTTTCACCAGCCTCTAAGCCTGACTCAACAACCCACATAGCATTAATGCGTCGACCTAATTGAACAATGCGCATAGCAACTTTGTTTTGATCATCAACAACAAGTACAAATTTCCCTTGTTGATTTTCCTGCACAGCGACTTGTGGGATCAGCGCTAATTCTTTTTTATTCGTGCTTTCAACAATTAAGGTAACAAATAAGCCTGGCATCACGATCCCCTCAGGATTATCGAACGCAGCTCTTAGCTCTACAGTGCCGGTGTTTTGATTAATTTTTGTATCTGCAAAATCAAGCACACCTTTATTTGGGAATGTTGAATTGTTAGGAAGTTTAAGAGTTAAATCGATGGGTACATCTTGCGGGTTGCTCTCACTAGTTTGATGCTCTTGACGATAACTAATGTAGTCCCCCTCTTCCACCTGAAAACTAACATAGATAGGGTCAACATCTGTCAATTCAGCAAGCTCATTTGATGATGGGCCAACAATATTCCCTACATCGTAATTTACTTTACCAATGCGCCCTGTAAATGGAGCATGTATTTCGGTGTAGCTTAAATTTAATTCTGCTTTTTCAAGTTCAGCTTCAGTTGCCTTTACAGCTGCTGTTGCTTGTTCGAAATTAGTGGTTAATTTATCTAGATCAGACTGAGAGATAAACCCTTCAGAGGCGACTTCTCGGCCGCGCTTTAAATCGCGTTCAGCTGAACTCGCTGCTGCAATTTTACTTTTTAGATCGGCTTTTACTTTTGCCACTGTCGAGCGGTATTCAGACGGGTCAATACGCAGCAGCAACTGGTCTTTCTCAACAGTAGAGCCTTCATCGAAGTGACGTTCTATTAACTCACCCTCTACACGAGCTCTAATTTTTACTTCTTGAAACGCTTCGGTTCGTGCTACAAATTCACGATAGTTGCCGATTTCTTTTGTAGAGACATTAAACACAGAAACAGCCGGAGGCGGCGTAGCTTGTTGTTTTGCTTTATCATCTGAACAGCCAACCAATGTGGTTGTTAATGCTACAGAAATTGCAGCAAAAGCCAAAGAACGAGATGATTGTTTAGTTATGCGAGCTGTTTTGCGCATCAGCATATATATACTCCTTGTAGCGCGACTTAAAGCTAAGTCTAGTCGTGTCATGGGATTTTGCGAAAGTATCTAACTAATCACAAAATCAAACTAGCTATGAACTAGCATCTTTGTTTTAAAAATATACACCAATTTGTAACTAAATATATGACAAGGTTACCCATTTTTGGAAAATATAATGATTCCTTGCGACACATCAGCAATTCTTTACTTAGTTGTAATTAGCTCGTAAGCTCTAACAAACAGGTCAGAGGAGTTACCATGATAAAACTAGAAATAAAACAACAGGTCGCATGGGTAAGCCTTGCTCGTCCCGAGAAACAAAATGCACTCAGTTTTGCCATGTTTGTCGAACTTGCAAACGTAATCAAAAAAATTAAACGCGATCGCAGTTTACGCGCTGTAGTTATCTCTGGCGAAGGCGACCATTTTTGCTCTGGTCTTGATGTTGCTGCGGTGATGAAAAAGCCGAGTAATATCATCAAGCTGTTATTCAAGTGGTTACCAGGAAACCAAAACTTAGCGCAAAAAGTGGTGTTAGGGTGGCAAGACTTAAGTATTCCGGTGATTGCAAAAGTGACCGGACATTGCTTTGGTGGCGGTATGCAAATCGCACTCGGTGCTGATTACCGCATCGTCGATAAAAACGCTAAATTAGCGATTATGGAAGCGCGTTGGGGCCTGTGTCCTGATATGGGGGCAAACGTAGTACTTGCAGGCTTAATGAAGCGCGACCAAGCACTTTGGTTAGCAAGTCATGCAGAGCCTATATCAGCTGAAGACGCTAAAGAATATGGCTTGGTTACGCAGCTGACTGATAATGTCGATAAACAAACCGATGCTGTCCTTGAAACCTTAATGGCCCGCTCGCCAGATACGCTTGCTGCAATTAAGCGAATTACCCAGCAAAGCTATCGCTCACAGCAGCGTAAAATCCTCGCTAAAGAAACCTGGAGTCAAATTCGCTTACTGATGAATCCTAATACCAAAAAGGCGATTGCGAAGGCAAAAGGTGCAGAGGATATCCAGTATAATAATGCCAAATCATGGTAAGCTAAAGTCGCATAGTACAACTGACAAGGGTATGATGTAGTTGTACTTTATTCGCAATTATTCACAATCATGAAATACCTTATCAGTAGTGCCATCATCCTTGCTTGTTTAGCCATTGCTAAATATTTAACGACTTTGTTTGCAAGCACATTCCCTGCACCATTACTTGGCATGGTTTTATTACTCATTCTTCTTTTAACAGGCTTAGTTAAAGAGCAAGATTTAAAACCCTCAGCTACCCCATTACTGAACTTTATGCCGCTGTTTTTTATTCCTGCAGGCGTCGGTATTATTGAGCATTTAGGAGTTATTAACGAACACTGGTTACTCCTTCTTACCGTGTTTATTATTGTTCCCCTGACGAGCATTATTCTCATTGGCTCACTATTCGCCTACTTTAAGGGGCGCGAAAATGACAGTTAGTTTATGGTGGTTGAGCATTCCTTTAACTGTTTGCCTTTTCTTGGTTTTACGTTTTTTAAACGCTAAAACGCAACATGCGATCAGCAAAGCTTTAACTAACCCAGTGTGCTGGGCAATCGTGTTAGTTTCTGCACTGTTAGTGGCACTAAAACTCCCATATGAGCCTTTTGCCAAGCACAGTAAAGTTTTAAGTTGGTTTTTAGAGCCTGCTATCGTAGCTTTAGCATTACCGCTTTATCAGCAATTTATACATGTCAAAAAAAACCTGTTATTGATTCTTATTAGTTGTAGCTTAGGTGTGATCAATGCAACAGTGGTTGCTTCATTTATTTGTTATTTATTCGATGCGCCTGCACAGCTAAGCGCCTCACTCGCTAGTCTATCGGTCACTACGCCAATAACGTTACTTGTTACAGATGCTCTTGGTGGTATTCCCTCTTTGGCAGCAGCTATGGTGATATTCATTGGTGTGCTGGGAGCCATATTTGGTAATTTGATTTTCTCGCTGATAAATATCCGCAATGCGCAAGCAAAAGGTGTCGCAATCGGCACAGCTTGTCATGCAATAGGCACTGCATCATTAATTGTAGAGCAACCTAAAGCGGGGGCATTTGCCTCAGTGGCAATGGCATTAAGTGCACTACTGAGCGCTATAATAGTGCCGCTACTCTATCCTGTTATGCAATATGTTCTGGTATAGTCAGCATTAGCAGTAACCTTGTTAGGAAAACATATGATTGAGTCTGAAATACAACAAGTCGAGAAATACTACAATCTGATCATGGAATATTTGGTCACCTACAGCATGCAAATTTTAGGTGCCATATTAATTCTCTTCATTGGTTTATGGATAGCGCAAAAAGTGTCGAATATGGTTGCAGGTCTAATGCAACGTCACAATATCGATATCACGCTGACTAACTTTGTCAGTAATGTCATCAAAGTATTACTGATCATCATGTTCTTGGTTATTGCCCTTGGCAAAATTGGCATTAGCGTAACCCCTTTTGTCGCAGCGATTGGTGCCGCATCATTAGGTGCAGGTTTGGCGCTACAAGGCATGCTGTCAAACTATGGTGCAGGCCTTGCTATCATTGCAACAAGGCCTTTTGTTGTGGGTGATACTATCGAAGTAAAAGGTGTCAGTGGGCAAGTTAAAACCATTGAGCTTGGTCACACAATTCTAATAAACGAAGAAAAAGTCGAAATCACCATTCCTAACAAACATATTGTTGGTGAGATTTTACATAACTCGTTTAGCTATTCATTAGTTAAAGGTGAAATAGACATCGCCTATGATGCCAATGCTGATCTCGCTATTGAGCTTATTGAAAAAGTGTTAGACGAGCATGAACTAGTTAGTGATGCTCCTCATGCACAAGTCGGTATTGAGCGCTTTGCCGACAGCGGTGTTACCTTGAGTTATCGTTATTGGGTGCCAACCACCAAAATTATTGAGACTAAATTAGCGGTGAACCGCAATGTATTTAAAGCAATTCAAGGTGCGGATATCGAAATACCATTCCCGCAACGAGTTGTTACCCTCAATCAAAATAATGAAGAAGGCGCTTAATAGCGCCTTTTTTGCAGCTCGTCGACAGACATTGTGTTTATTTAAAAGACTGTAGTACAATTTGAATGATAACAATTACTATCATCAATTAACGTCGAGCTATTTTTACCATGAGTAAACGTCTTTGGTTCCAACTGCATGGTTGGTTTTCGCTTCCTGTATGGGTGCTATTTTGCTTTATTTGTGTCACAGGCACTGTGTCTGTGATAAGCCATGAGCTCACTTGGCTCACCAATAGTGAGGCACGTGCAAACAATCCTAACGACTTACCGGCATTGGGGGTTGATGAAGTTATTAATAGCGTTGAAAAAGCCTATCCGACTGCCGATGTAATGAGTGTGCTTACTTATGAGCCTTACTTGGTTAATGCGGTTATTTTCACTGATACCGATAAACCATACGCGGTAGCTTACGTCAATCAATACACCGGCGAAGTACAAGCGGTTAATGACACTATCTCATTCATTGAATTTATGCGTACCCTACACGGCTGGCTATTCTTCCCTTGGCAAGAAGGTTACAGCGTAGGTTACTACCTCGTCAGCGCCATGGCTTTTGTCATTTTAGGCGCACTAGTAACAGGCTTAGTGATTTATAAAAACTTTTGGCGTGCCTTTAGTCAGCCAAAACTGCGTTTTAACCAAGGCAAAAAAACATTTCTAAAAGATTTACATACCCTAAGTGGCGTTTGGTCAATTTGGTTTATGGCAGTAATGGCACTCACAGGCCTGTGGTATTTGGTGCAAGCCATCATGTGGCATAACGAAATAGACATAGAAGAGCATGCGCCGCTGGTGGCTGTGTCAACTTTACCTGCGGATAAACAAACACCGCCTACCGATTTAAAAGCGGCATTGGCTATTACCAAAGAAAAATACCCAGATTTCAAACCTAGCTATGTGATGCTGCCAGAGCATAACCGTGGCATGTTTAACATAATGGGCAGTGGCGATACTATTTTCTACGATAACTACGCCTACTCAACGTCAATCAATCCTTGGACTGGCGAAATCGCAGCAAGCAAAAGCCCAGAAACCATGTCGGGATTACTCACCCTTTCACATATCGCCGATCCGCTGCATTACGGTAATATTGGCGGTCTGTGGACAAAGGTTATTTGGTTTATCTTTGGTTTAATTTTAAGTGGTATGTCGATCACTGGCTTTATGATGTACGCCGCAAAATTAGTAAATAACAAACCTGTAAAAGCGCGCCAAGCTGCGCCAGTAAATAACGTTCAGGAGGCAAACTAATGGCTCGTTTACAAGCAACTTGGTGGCAACGTAAAAAGTATGTTTTACATGCTGTGATATTGGCTTTACCTGTATGGTATATTTATCAGTCATTGAATCCTCAGTTTCCTGCACTTTGGCAAGAACAACAAGCGGGCGAATTTAAAATCGCTCCAATGCCGCTTAATGAAGACGCCCCGTATTCACACCACAATGAGTATGTTAAAGATTTCTTTATCGCCTTTAATCAAGGTGACTTAAGCAATGTTCGTCAGGCGTATTTAAATATTGGCCAAGCGCCTTTACCACTAACGGAGTTTGCTAAAGATGAAGAAGGCATAATGCATGGCACCAATCATGGTCAGCACGCCCATGCGATAGCTCCTAAAACCATATCAGCAGATGATAAACTGTGGATCACCATCCAAACTTGGCAAGGCCAACTGCATACCCTCAAATGGGATATTCCCAGCCAGTTTATTACTCAATAACATTCGAAAAGCCACTCACTGAGTGGCTTTTTTGTATCTCAGCTAAACACTCAAGTCCCTTCCAAAATGGTTAAAGGTAAAATTTTTGTTAATTATTTTTACCGATCACCTTTACAAAAGTAATAATATAATAAAGTATTATAAATAGTTTTCATTTGCACCAATGCTCTTAATTGAGTTATTAGCTGTAGATCAAAACTCATCCAAGGAGCAAAACACACAAGGAAAGCTCAATAACAATGATTTGGAGACACAATGATACTTTCAAAAAAAGCGCTAGCTGCGCTCAGCTTGGCAACAACCCTCATACTGCCCAGTGCTTATGCGATTGATAATGGCGTATACACCATTAAATCAAAGTACAGTGCTAAGTTTGTTGAAGTAGCCAGCGCGCAAACCAACGATGGTGCAAATGTTAGTCAGTGGGCTGACACGAATCACGACACCCAGCGCTGGTTAATCACCAACATAGGTGGCAGCAACTATTCGGTTATTAACTTAAATAGTGGTAAAGCCCTAGAGGTGTTTGACTTCTCGACTGCCGATGGCGGCAATGTGGTGCAATATGAGTACGCTAATCTTGCCAGCCAACACTGGCAAATTAATGATGAAGGTAGCGGCTATTACAGCTTCATTAACGATCACAGTGGTAAGGCACTCGACCTTTATGCTTTTGATGGCAACGATGGCGCGAATATTAGCCAGTGGAGCTACAACGGCAGCGATGCACAGCAGTGGCAGCTAACCAAGCTTGCTAATGTTGAATCAACCCCTTGGGATCCATCCACAACCAATGGCGCTGCAGATCACTGGCCACTTACTGGTAATTTAGTCACTCATGATCCAACCCTTGGCTATGAAAATGGCACTTGGTGGGTTTTTCAAACAGGCCCTGGTATTTACGGTAAATATTCAAGCAACGGTGTAGATTGGAATGATGCGCAACCAATTTTCTCAAATGGTTTAAGCTGGTGGAGTAACTATGTGCCAGATCATGATGGAATTGATGTCTGGGCGCCTGAATTAAAAAGCTACAATGGTCGTAGCTGGCTTTATTATTCGATTTCGACCTTTGGTTCACGTGTTAGCGCTATTGGCCTTACCTCAGCAAGTAGTGTGGCAGCCGGTGATTGGCGTGATGATGGTTTAGTCATTAACACGACCAATAGCAATAATTATAACGCCATTGACCCTGATCTGGTGGTAGCAAAAGATGGTGCACCTTGGCTTGCCTTTGGTTCATGGAATTCGGGTATTAAACTAACGCGTATTAACCCAATGACCATGAAACCATTTGGTCAAATCTACTCTTTAGCAAGTCGCTCTGGTGGCATCGAAGCACCTACCATAGTGTATCGCCAAGGCTATTACTATTTGTTTGTTTCAGTTGGCAAATGCTGTGATGGCACGAATAGTACTTACCGTATTGCGTATGGTCGCTCTAGTGACATCCGCGGCCCATACCTAGATAAAAATGGTACCGACATGTTAGCCAGCGGCGGGAGCATTCTTGATGCGGGTAATAGCCAATGGGTAGGTCCAGGTGGACAAGACATTTTAAATACCGATGTGATTGTTCGTCATGCCTATGATGCAGGTGATAATGGTACCCCTAAATTGCTCATCAGCACCCTGAATTGGGATGCGAATGGTTGGCCTAAATACTAGTTCTCCCCACTAAGCGCGTGCAAGCGCGCTTTTTACAATCTATCTAATATACTGCGAATAAAGTCAGAATTAAGAATCTGAGTCACAGCCCCACTACACCATAAATAAGCGCGTTGTAGCGGATATCCTTTAAAGATCCAACGCTTACGAACATGATTAAAGTCTTGTAAATAATTCGCCTTTGTTTGCGGTAACGAATCATTGGCTAGCTTCTGCCACGCCTTATAAACCCCACTCATATCGGCACCACGCATAAAACGCTGTAACCAGCGAGGAAAGCGTGCAAAGCGAATCGCTGACTGAAAATCAATAATGTAAGGCTTGCCATCTGTCGAACAAATCACATTTCCCAAATTACGTAAATCGAGGTGCACAACGCCGCGGCGGTGCATTTTTGCTACTAAGCGCTCAAACTCTTTAAAGAACTCACCCGATAAATGCTGCTGTTGCATGGCAAGCTGGCGAAGTGGCGTGCCTTCAATAAAATCATAAGCAATAGCAATTGATGACAAACGACAAAAGTTATCGACTACTCCATCTACGTCTTGCAAGCGTGCCAGCCCCTTATACTCTTGATTGATAAAAAGCGGCGCGATGGTTTTTCTTACCCACCATGGGCTGTGCTGAAAATCTTTAATAATTAAGTCAAATTGCGCGTCTTTATAACGATAAACAATGGCATTGGCAAAGCGGCCTGTGTGAACAACCGACAAACCTTCTGGGCTAAATTGATGAGCTGGAAATTGAGCGTGAAGCTGTGCAAGCAAAGATGATTCGAACATAACAACCCGGACTTGTTAAAATTAAATGCCTAGGCAACTATATTATCAAAATGCGCTAACAGCGACAACGTACCGCTTATAGAAATTTATGCTTTTAAATTATGAATTGCTCTAAACAACAAGCTAGCAAGTTGCTTTTGCTCGTCACCAGAGAAGCCTGTGAGTGCTTTACGATAGATATCATTTACAGTGGGTAAAATTTCCGGGTAAAGCTGTTGGCCTTTTTCTGTGAGGCATAAAAGAGTTGAACGGCGATCTTCAACTGACTGCTTTTTAGCAACTAAGCCCTTGTCTTCTAAACGAGAAAGTAATCGACTCATGGCACCGCGGTCATACATCATGTGCTCACAAAGCTCAGCCAAGGTATTTACTTTACCACGCGCAAGTAGCACAACCACAATGTACTGAGCCGAGGTTAGCTCTTTATCCTCTAAAGCATCGTCAAGATGAGTCACCAGATTTGAACGTAAGTAAGAGACTAAGCGACCTAAGTCTTGCACGGGATCTAAATCTTCAATACAGCACTGGCCAATTGATGCAGGTTCTTTCATATTTCCTCTAAAGCGATGAATAGCAATTCATAGACAGTTAATCAGCAAAATAATTCAATCCTATTAGATTGCTTCAACGGCTATGAATAGTGTAGCGTGAAGAAGCGTACTAACTGTCGGGGGCGTTATGCTAACTAAACAACATATTATCAAGTATTTATCTCTTACAATACTGCTACTTCTTTGTTGGCTAGAGCATTATAACCATTTCATTATGCGCTTTATCGACAGCGCCCTTGTGCAATCAACCCTAGTGTACGCATCATCTCGTACAGTTAATGCTGCTATATCGCTGTTGCAATCAGCCGAAGTGGGCATTGGTATTGCCAGTATTCAACCTGCACAATTACTCGACCCGGTGAATGACTTAGCAGAATACATGTCGGATGCCATGCGCCTCGCTATCGGCTCATTATTTTTACAACGCATTTTATACACTATTTCTTCGGGGGTTATTTTTAGCGGTGTATTTACTGTTTCGGTCGTCGCTTACTTTATTTGTGAATGGCGTAACTATTTACCTAACTTGCGCCATAAAATTATGGCGAGCCTTATTTTAATTCGTTTTTTAGTGCCAGCAGTGGTGCTTACAACAGGCCTTGTTAGCCAGATATTCTTAGATGAGCAAATAAACCAGCAAAGTGAACTGGTGAGCGAAAAAGTCGAGACGGTGAATAGCAGTGCAAATAATACCTCTGCCCTATCTGCCAAGCTAAAGGCCGAGGTCGATAGTGAAAAACAAACCATCTTCGACAAGCTCTCACTATTAAATGAGCAGCAGATTAAAAACCACCAGCAAGCGACAGAACTCAAAGTTAAGCTGGCAGAGGTTGATAGCCAAATAGAGGCGATTCAAGCAACTCGCAGCTTGTCTGAGCGACTGACCTTTACTGAGCTTGAACAAGCCAAGCCATTACTTGATAAAAAACAGCAATTAACAGCGCAGTTTAATGCAGTACTAAACCAGCAAAGACAGCTAAATCTTGACAAAGACGCCTTAAACGAACAACTAGAAAACCTAAATGCTTCACTCAACCAAGACCAATCGTCGCAAGTGAGTAAAATTATCGATACCGTCACCTCTGGCATTAGTAACATGGTGGCAGCCGTCGAAGACTTATTTATCGACTTTTTGAATATCTTGTCTCTACTGATTTTAAAGCTGTTATTAATGCCGCTAATATTTTTATACCTATTTAACAAAGCCTTTAAAGCCATTTGGCAGCGCCGCTTTATGGATGTGGTAATACAAACAAAGGAACTGGCTGTTAATCGCTGATATTTCAACTAAAGTTATAAACTAACTCGTTTTTAAAGGATATAAGTATGACTGAGCAACGCCATAACCACATTCCCCAAGAAGCTTTTGATTGGTACGATGAATACGCCCATGGCTTAATGGACCGTCGCACCTTTATGAAAAAGCTGGGTGGCTTAGCTGCCCTTGGCTACTCAATGGCAATGCTAAGTAGCGCTTTATTGCCAAACTATGCATTAGCTGAGCAAGTATCCTTTAATGACCCTGATATTAAGGCCAGCTATAAAACCTTTGATTCGTTAAAAGGTCACGGCGAAGGTAAAGGTTATTTAGTCGAACCTGCTAACTTAACGGATAAGCACCCATTAGTGTTAGTGATCCACGAAAACAGAGGCTTAAACCCTTATATTAAAGATGTTGCTCGCCGCCTTGCTAAAGCCGGTTTTATTGCCTTTGCGCCAGATGCATTACACCCTCTTGGTGGCTACCCCGGTAATGATGATGAAGGCCGCGCCATGCAGCGCTCTATGGATAAAGAAAAAATTCAACAAGACTTTATTGCCGCAGCTGAATACATAAAAAAACACCCAAATAGTAACGGCAAACTCGGTGCGGTAGGCTTTTGCTTTGGTGGTTATATGGTTAACTACCTTGCAGCAGTTGATAGCAAATTAATTAATGCGGGCGTGCCCTATTACGGCACTCCGGCCGTTAAAGAGCTCAGACAAAATATCAAAGCCCCGCTACTTGTACACTTAGCTGAATTTGATAACCGCGTTAATGCAACTTGGCCAGACTACGAAAGCGACTTAAAAGCGCATCAAGTGCCTTACACTATGCACATGTATGAAAAAGCAAATCACGGCTTTCATAACGACTCTACCTCTCGTTATGATGAAAAACAGGCAGAGCTTTCATGGCAGCGCACATTGGCGTTTTTCAATGAGCAATTGATTTAAACAGAGCAATTTCATACACTCTCGAAAAAATTTTAGGCTAGAAAAAAGATGGAATCGCAAGTCAGTTATCGCTTTGACTCACAGCAAACCGCCAATCGGTTTTTAAACAAGCTTAAGCACTGGTCAGTGGCTAAAGTTACTGCGAGTCTTTGCCAAGGGGGTTATGGCGTAAAAATACGCTACGAAGTCGATACCAGTGGCTTTGATTACACTCTTGCAGAGCTTGATGATTTAGCGATGCAACACGAAGGCGAAGAGATTTAACTTTCAGATTCTAGACATAAAAAAACGGCTAACCAAGGTTAGCCGTTTTTTTATTAAAGCAGTGCTTACAAATCAAAGCTACGCGAAATAGACGCGACAATTCGCTCGTCTGCATACTCAGAATCAATACTGGTATTCTCACCTGCAATTTCAATATCAAACCCTGCATAGCTCGTTTGATACGCTAGACGATAATGCTTATATGACTTATCGCTGCCATCCCAACTAAACTTATCGCCATCTAATGAATTAGATACATCAAAGCTGGCACGAATTGCATGGTTTGGCGCTACTTCAAATGTGTGCGCTAGCATGTAAATTAAATGGCCTGCACCAGTACCAAAATAGTCCCAAGTATACCAAAAATTAAGCTCTACTTGCCCAATGCTGCTGGCATAACCAAATTTCGAATACACCTCTGGGTAGTTGCCATCGCTTGAGTAATCTTCACCGTGGTAAGAGTAGTAAGCAATACCATAATCAACACTAAGGGCATCCGTTAACTCAGCATAGTTACCAAAATACGCATCCCATTCAATGTCAGTGCCATCGCCAAAATCTACATTTGAAGCCCACGTACCTACATACATACCTGAATCTGCAAAGGCATAATCTAAGCTGCCTTGAATCGCTGGGTCATTCATGGTTTGGCTGACACCATTGAAGGTGTAATCTGATGCCAATGTAACCGTAGTAGATAAGTCAGCCATGGCTGATGTCGATAGTAATGCCAATGGCAACGCTGCTGCTAATACTGTTTGTCTTGTTGTCATGTTGGTTTCCCTTAGCTAACTGTTTCTATTTTTGTGTAATCTAATTTATTGTCTTTTGGTGAACCTTCGATATTTTTCACTGTTTTTAACTTGCTGTAGCCAATAAAGGCAGCACAGCCGAAAAATAACGCAATAACTAGCGCGCCAACCCATTGGATCTGTAAAAAGTCGAACTTAAACAGCAGGGTTAATAACGAAAGCGCCACCACATTTAAGACAATATAATTAACCTTACCAAAACGTTTCACCGTTAAGTTTAGGTTATCTGTGTATAAACGGATCAAAGAATCAAGTGAGTTGATCACAAACACCACACCAACAAACACCATAGCGATGTTTTTCAAGCCTGCTGTTGCAATACCCGCTTCATGGTATTGATACAAAACACTAAACCAGATAGCGATTGGAATAGACGGGAAAATCAACATAGCCGCCAGCACTTGGTAAGTTTTTAAGCCACCCACAAAGCGCGAGGTAAATTGACCAATCATAATACTCCAAGCAAACTACCAAAACAGGTAGAAGGCATGGTAATCATTCAGTGGTAATACAAACTCATTGATGTTGCCAAAGTAACCACCGATCAACGTAAGGTTATCAACAAATGCTGATGTTTGTGCATCAGACCCAACAAAGGCACCGAACCACATAAATGTGATTAAAGCGATAAACAACCAAGTAGTCGAAATACTTAAAAAGCGTACATACTTAATGTCTGTGCTTGAATACACAGCAAAACAAATCGCTGCAAACACCATTAAGTAGAATGTCGGAATAATTGACTCGCCATCACCGAGCGACGGTAAATACCAAGGTAAATTCGACAGCAGTAAAAATGCAGTAAATGCGCATGTCCCAATAATAACAACGTTATTAATTAGTTTTACCAAAGCAATTTCAAAGAACTTTACTTTGGGTTCTATTACGCAGAAATAAAAGCACGTAAGGAAATAAAATCCCCAGATCAAGAAGCCCCAAAAACCAAATTCAATGGCTAGTGGATTGGCAAACGCATACTCTGGGCTTGCTTTTATGTCTGCATAACCTGCAAACTCTGTCAGTGGAAACATAATCAAGCCAACGTCTAGGCCTGATGTAAATAAAATTGCAATGAACGTAAACGTTCTAACCGGTGTGACGCCAACACACCTAACCGTACCCCATTTAAATAAAATAACCGCAATTGCTAACAGGGTAAAAATGATGCCAGCACTAAGCCAAAAGGTCATAGTTACCCCCCCAAAATAAGTAATAATACTTCATTGTTTCTCCAGTTTTATTCCTCGCATTAACGCACCACAAACAACTCGTGATGCGCGCCACTGCAAGCCCCACAGCCGAAACTGCGGGTGGCCTTATTAGATCTCCGAACTACGCTGCGTTGATTGCCATTTTTTTTCAATAGCAACATCTGCAGTTGATGCCGATAACACAGGCTTACCTAAAATGTGGTCCGCCGCTTTTTCTGCCACCATAATGGTTGGCGCATTTAAATTACCGTTTGGAACGGTTGGGAAGATAGATGAATCCACAACCCGTAAACCTTCGATACCGTGTACTTGAGTTTGCGAGTTAACCACGGCCATCTCGTCTTCACCCATCTTGCACGAACATGACGGATGGTAAGCACTCTCAACCGCTTGACGAACAAAAGCATCGATTTCTTCGTCGCTTTGAACATCTTTACCGGGTTGAATTTCACCATCGCGATATTCATCAAACGCACTTTGCTCAATAATCTCGCGAGTTAGACGTACGCAAGCTCTAAAGCCTTCAATGTCATCTTTATGCTGTAAGTAGTTAAATTGGATCTTAGGCGCAACCTGTGGATCCGCCGACTTAATCGTTACTGCACCACGGCTTTTTGGTTTGTTATGCCCAACATGAACTTGGAAACCATGACCATCAAAGGCACTTTTACCGTCATAACGAATGGCTGCTGGTAAAAAGTGATACTGAATATCTGGCCATTCAACACCCGGTTTTGAGCGAATAAATGCACATGATTCAAAATGGTTAGTCGCCCCTAAACCTGAGCGATTTAATAACCAACGAGCACCAATTAGCCCTTTTGAAACAAGGCCTAATTTGCCGTTTAAAGTAATTGGTTGCTTACACTTATATTGGAAGTAAAACTCCAAGTGGTCTTGTAAGTTTTGGCCAACACCTGGTAAGTGGTGTTTAACCTCAACACCCGCTTCGCTCAGGATGTCTTTATCACCAATACCTGATAATTGCAGAATGTGCGGTGAACCAATTGGGCCCGCACTTAAAATAACGTCTTTTGCTGCAAATGCTTGCTGCTTAGAGCCAGATACTGAATACTCAACGCCCACGGCTTTTTTGCCTTCTAGCAAAACTTTTTCAGCTAAAGCACCGGTGACTAGCGTTAAGTTTTTACGTGACTTAACTGGGTCTAAATACTCACGGCTAGCAGAGCTTCTTACGCCATCTTTAACTGTCATATGCATTGGCCCAAAACCTTCTTGCTGGGCTGCATTGTAGTCATCAGTTTGCGCATAACCTGCTTGCTGGCCCGCTTTGATAAAGGCTTTATAAAGCGGATTAGCCATTTCATTACCGTTATTAACCCCTAATGGGCCGTTATCGCCACGGTAACTGTTACCACCTAAGTAGAATGATTCAGCACGTTTAAAGTACGGTAAACATGCTTGGTAATCCCAACCATTAGCGCCGTGTTGCTGCCATTCATCAAAATCTTTGGCATGACCACGTACATAGACCATGCCGTTAATCGATGATGAGCCACCTAACACTTTACCGCGTGGGCAGTGCATTTGACGGTTATCTAAATACGGCTCTGGCTCGGTATGAAATTGCCATGCATATTTGTCAGTATTCATCGGGATCGATAGCGCAGTAGGCATCTTAATAAAAATGCTTTTATCGCTACCACCCGTTTCAAGTAATAACACCTTATTAGAAGGGTCTGCTGATAGTCGGTTTGCCAACACGCAGCCTGCTGAGCCAGCACCGACTATGATGTAATCATAGTTCTGTGTACTCATTAAAATGGACTCTCTATATTGCTCATACCCACATAAATCGATTTAGTTTGGGTATAGTGATCTAAAGTTTCGATACCGTTTTCACGGCCGATACCTGATTGCTTGTAACCACCTACTGGCATTTCTGCAGGTGAATTACCATAGCTGTTTATCCAACAAATACCGGCTTGTAATTGATGGATCACGCGGTGCGCGCGCTGAATATCTTTAGTGAACACGCCTGCGGCTAAGCCTAGGTGGGTATCGTTTGCACGCTGAATAACGTCATCTTCATCATCAAACACCAACACACTCATTACTGGGCCAAAGATCTCTTCTTTAACTATGGTCATGTTGTCTTTACAGTCGACAAAAACGGTCGGCTCCACAAAGTAACCGTTTGGTGCAGATGCAGGTGACAGTGCCTTACCGCCGGTTAGCAAGGTTGCGCCTTCTTGAATACCTTTATCGATATAGCCAAGTACAAGCTCTTGATGCTTTTTAGAGATAAGCGCCCCTAAATTCACCTCAGGATCCATTGGGTCGCCAGCAATAATATTTTGCTCAGTGCGTGTTTTCAGCTCATCAATAAACTGCTGATAAACATTTTTGTGCACATAAATGCGCGTACAGTTAGTGCAGATTTCACCTTGCGTATAAAAATTACCTAACATTGCCGCACTAACAGCTTGTGATACATCGGCATCATCAAATACTAATAACGGCGACTTACCACCAAGCTCCATGGTCACATCTTTAAGTGAACCAGCAGCGCTTGCCATTACTTTTTTGCCTGTGCCTACTTCACCAGTGAACGACACTTTTTCAATATTTGGGTTTGCTGTTAACCATTGCCCTACTTCAGCAGCGCCTTGCACAACGTTAAATACGCCAGCAGGTACACCCGCTTCGATGAAAATCTCTGCAAGTTTAATTGCGCCAAGTGGTGTTTCTTCTGAAGGTTTGAAAATAACCGCATTACCCGCAGCCAGTGCCGGGCCTGATTTCCAACAAGCAATTTGCAGAGGGTAGTTCCATGCACCAATACCGGCACAAATACCTAAAGGCTCTTTACGTGTGTAGTAAAAGTCATTGCCAACCATTTGTTGCTGACCCACTTGTGCAGGCGCAAGACCAGCAAAATACTCAATTACATCGGCGCCAGTTTCAACATCAACACACTCAGCTTCTTGCCATGGCTTACCCGTATCAAGTACTTCAACTTTTGCCAGTTCATCATTACGTTCGCGTAAGATTGCCACGGCTTTTAATAAAATGCGGCTACGCTCAATTGGCGTCATTGCAGACCACGCTGCAAAGCCTTGTTTTGCGCTTTCGATTGCCGCGTTTTGAATAAACTCATCGGCGATTTCAACGTGATAAATTACTTCATCTGTTGCAGGGTTCTTTACTGCAAAAGTATCGCCAGTTTGATTTTTCAAAAAGTGGCCATTTATAAAATTTTCGTAAACAGGTGTGGTCATTTTAGGCTCCATACTGTTTTATCAGTGAACGAATGTAGTCTTTTACTAATTGCTCACAATGTTCGAATTGATCATGGTCTGACTTACTTAATACGGCTCTTAGCCATAAACCATCGATCATGGCTGCACTTAACTCAGCAGCTAAGTTGGCATCGCTATCGCTCATTAACTGTTTGAATGAGCTTAATAAATTACTAAATAAACGTTTACTATTTACGTTTTGTAAGCGATGCAACTGGGCGTCGTGCATTGAATGCGCCCAAAAGCTCAACCAAGTTTTGGTGTTATTGCTTTGCTGCTGAATGCGCGAAAAGTTTGCTTCAACGATAAACATTAATCGTTGCTCTGGGCTAGTATGCGGCGTTACTTGATTCATCAGAGCTTGCTTTAAACTCGTCAATAAATAACGCACAGTGGCTTCAATTAAGCCCTGCTTGCCACCAAAATAATGACTGATAATGCCAGACGATAAGCCTGCCTTTTTACTAATGCTATTTATGGTGGTGCCTTGCAAACCAAGCTCTGCAACCGACTCTATTGTGGCGTCAATTAACTGCTGACGACGAACAGGTTCCATTCCAACTTTCGGCATAATTTTTTATTGATTGAACGTTCAATTAAAATAAAGGTTAAGGTAATCAGCATGGCAATTCAAGGTTGACAAATTGTAAACAGCCGCAAAGCTACACTCGTAAATTAAGCTAACCCACTGTTCTTACGTTTATTATCCGAAATATAAAAAAGTTTTAAATTTATTCAAAATGAAGCCTAAAAAGTATTAATTTAGGCTGAAATGCGGAAAAAATAGAAAATTTATTGCGGGGGTATTTTTAATAAAAAAGCGCTTATAAAAGCGCTCATGTTAAGCAAAAAGTTAAGCAAAGTTCATTCGTGGTATTTACGAATAACCGCTATTTTGCCATCTTCTATTTCGAGCACATCCATAATGGTTTGCGTGTATTCAATTTCTTGCTGGTTTTGCGGGTGTATACCTTTAGCATGATGGGTATAACGTAAGGCAATGGCAGAATCATTAAAAATAAAGGTATCGAGTAAATTTGCTTGGTATTCAGTGTGCGCACCAAGGTAAAAAGTCATGCCTTTACGCATCATGGCTTTACCATCTGGTTCTCTTGAATCATCGGTTTGATAAGGTAAGTGTTGATTTGCTACATCGTCAGTTAATAAAGCTAAAAAAGCTTCTAACTCTTTTTTAGTCGCATTAGGTGCTTGTGTTGCAACCATGGTATTAAAGTACTGCTGTGCTAATGCTGTGAGCTCTGGGTTAGCTTGCTTTGCTTGGCTGCTAAATGTGCTTAGCAAGCAAATAGCTAGAAAATAAAGGGGCTTCATCGTTATTCCTTGTGGTTTTAGTTAATGACTAATAATCAAACTACAAACCTAAAATAACGACAAAGCACCGAACTATCAACAATTTAGTTTTAAGCTGTTTGTGGCTTTATGATCTAGCGTTTATCTAAATAACCGCTGTAACGAGTTGCAATTAACGCAGCTAAACTGATGATAGCGCCAATCCAAGCAGTGTCTTGCAGTGAATAGTTTTCCACGACAATGCCACCTAACACTGAGCCCAGCGCAATACCGATATTAAACGCAGCAATGTTTAACCCAGAGGCCACATCGACTGCATTGGGTGTAAACTTTTCGGCAAGTTTAACCACATAAACTTGCAGCCCAGGCACATTACCAAACGCAAATGCCCCCCATACAAGTATGGTCAGTACCGCAGTGACTTTAGATTGCATGGTAAAGGTCAGCACCAACAGCACAATACTCAAAGCACTAAAGATAATAGTCAGCGCACTAATGGGGCCCTTTTTATCGGCTAACTTACCGCCGTAGATGTTACCAACAGCAACCGATACCCCATATACCAGCATGATTAAGCTAATAGTGGCTGATGCAAATCCAGTTTGCTGCTCTAAAATGGGCGCTAAATAGGTAAAAGCAGTAAATGTGCCGCCATAACCAAGTATGGTCATCAAATACACCAGTAAAAGCCTAGGTTGCACCATTACTTTTAATTGCTCACTCAAAGTAGCCGGTTTACTTTGCTTTAAGTTGCTCGGAATTAAAAATGCGCTACCAATGAGTGCAATTAAGCCCAGTAAAGACACCACTAAAAAGGTCGCTCGCCAACCAAAGTGCTGACCAATCCAAGTCCCTAATGGCACACCGGTTACCAATGCAACCGTTAAACCAGTAAACATAATCGCAATAGCACTGGCTTCTTTATCTTTACTGACAAGCCCTGTTGCGATGGTTGAACCAATTGAGAAAAACACCCCATGGGCAAGACCAGTTAGAATCCTTGCTGTGATCAAACTGCCATAACTAGGTGCTTGCCAAGCCAGTAAATTACCGATTACAAATAGGCTCATTAAGCTAAGTAATACATGTTTTCGATTCCATCGCCCTGTTAGCGCAGTTAATACTGGCGCCCCCACCGCAACACCCAAAGCATACAAGCTTACAAGTAGCCCGGCACTCGGTAACGAAACAGCTAAATCATCAGCAATAGTTGGCACTAAGCCGACAATCACAAACTCAGTGGTGCCTATGGCAAACGCACTGAGAGTCAACGCTAGTAATGCTATTGGCATCACAAATCCTCTATTTAATTTTGAAAGTGCGGCTATTGTGGCTAAAATTAAATTTGCAAAAAATAGCAGTAGTGACAAAATACTTTTGTCAAAAATGAAAAGGTAAAGCCATGAGCGTGATCTCCAACACCCAAGATTTAGAAGCATTTATTAGCGTGGTTGATACCGGTGGTTTTTCAAGTGCAGCCAATGCCTTGGATGAACAAGTAGCAAAAATATCACGGGCGGTAACTCGGCTCGAAAAATCCTTAAATGTTACCTTATTCAATCGCACCACAAGGCGCATTGAGCTGACCGAAGAAGGTCAGTTATTTTTAGGCTATGCTAGAGAAGCACTGAGTCAGCTTGCACAAGGCGAAGAAGCCTTAAAGCTTCTACACTGCGCCCCATCAGGAAAATTAAGAGTCGATGCTGCAAGTCCTTTTGTGTTTCACCAATTAGCACCACACTTAAAAGCCTTTAACCAAGCTTATCCTGACATAAAACTTGAGATCACCAGCCACGACAACATTATCGATTTACTTGAGCATAAAACCGATATTGCTATTCGTATTGGCGAACTCGCTGACTCAAACTTGCATGCGCGCACTTTGGGAGTTAGCAAACTTCAGCTCGTTGCCAGCCCTGATTATTTAAAAGCGGCGCCACCATTAAATGAGCTAACCGACTTAGCCTCGCACCAGCTTATTGGTTTTACCGATGCGCCGCATTTAAACCACTGGCCGCTAACCACGCCTTTAGACCTTAAATTTTCAATCAGTGCATCAAGTGGTGAAACTGTGCGTCAGCTTTGTATTCAAGGTCATGGCATTACCTTGTTGTCGGAATTTATGATCCACGAAGATTTAAAAGCAGGCCGTTTAGTAAAAGTGCTCGAAGGCGAAGTACTGAGCCCTAATCGCCGCGAAAAAGTGCATGCGGTGTATTATCAAAACAGCGGAGTGTCATCCCGGGTATTGGCGTTTTTAGACTTTATTGCACCAAGATTAACACTGTAGTTTTTGCGTTTTTAACAAAAGTGTTTTGTGATTAGTGGCATTAATTTCATAAATAATTTTCGTTATGCTGAAAGCATATTCGCTTTCAAGGAGCCGTAATGAACAAATTATTCGAAACCGTACAACTTGCCGGTCATACATTAAAAAACCGCATTGTTATGCCACCAATGACTCGCTCTCGCTCATCACAACCGGGTGATATCGCCAATGAGTTAATGGCCGACTACTATGCACAGCGTGCCAGCGCCGGCTTAATTATTAGCGAAGGTACACAAATATCAGCCCTAGGAAAGGGTTATGCTTGGACACCGGGTATTTATACTGCCGAGCAAATTGCTGGCTGGAAAAAAGTAACCGACAAAGTTCATCAAGCTGGTGGCATTATGTTTGCCCAGCTTTGGCATGTTGGCCGCGTATCTCACCCAAGTAACACAAGTGGCGAGCAACCAATTGCGCCATCAGCGATTGCAGCTAAAGACGTTAAAGTTTTTATTGATGAAGATGACAAACCCGATTTTGTTGCCACAGCACAGCCAAGAGCAATGAGCCATGACGACATCAAACAGGTTATAAACGAATACCGTCAAGCTGCCCGTAATGCTGTAGATGCAGGGTTTGATGGTATTGAACTTCACGCTGCCAATGGTTACTTAATTAATCAATTTATTGATTCAGAGTCAAACCAACGCACTGATGAATATGGCGGCAGTTTAGAAAACCGCTTACGCTTTTTGCAACAAGTGACACAAGCGGTTTGTGATGAAATTGGCGCTGAGCGTGTTGGCGTGCGCCTTGCTCCACTCACAACCCTCAATGGGACTGTTGATGATAACCCGTTTGAAACCTATATTGGCGCAGCAAAAGTACTCAATGAACTCAACGTTGCTTACCTGCACATTGCCGAAGCTGATTGGGATGATGCACCTTTAATGGAGCAAAGTTTTAAACAAGCACTGCGTGAAAACTATGCCGGATTAATGATTTATGCAGGCAAATACACTGGCGAGAAAGCAGAGCAAGCATTGGCCGCAGGCTGGGCTGATTTAATTGGTTTTGGTCGCCCGTTTGTTGCAAACCCAGATCTGCCAGCTCGTATTGAACAAGGCATTGAACTTGCGAAGCATGATCCAGATACCTTATTTGGAGGCGGTGCTAAAGGCTACACTGACTACCCTTTAGCAACGCAGTAACGCGCTAAAAAAGCTGGCTCGTCAACCAATAGCCCAGCACAATAAAGCTGATGTTGGCGAGCGCTCTTAACCACCAAGGAGCAGAACTAAACTGCAATTGGCTGTACTTGCTTACTAAAACCAACACGCCCATCACAGTAAACCAAGGAGTAAAAAAGAATATTGGCTTTAACTTCACTAAACTCACTGCTAAATCGTGCAGCGCACCGCTTACAGCAAAGGTCACAACAACCGCACACCAAACCGGCATAATGTCATTGCAAGGCTTCATTACATACCGAGATAAATAATAGCTCCACACCGGATTCCAATATCGCCAAAACAGATAAAACGAGCTAGCACCTAGAGAACGTGTCAGCATATTGCGCAACGAATCTTTATGCCCAAGGGGCACACCTGTGCGTTTTTTAACGTATTGAGCAAGGGTAATAGCTGCAGACACCGACTTTCTCTTTTTTACTAATGACTCAATTAGACTACTAAACAGCCAACAAAAGAGAAACCAAAACAAGGCTTGAAATTGTAACGGTTTATTTTATTCGTATTGGTTTTGCGCAGATAGATAGCTGGTAATCACCCATTACTTCTGCTATCAACATTAGAGGGACACCAATGAAAACCTCATTATCATTGATTGGCTACTGAGTGAAACATTGAAAGTGTACCCTAACGGAGTATACTATGATTTATAAAACAAAGGATTTTGTTTCGCGCACGAAAAAAGAAAGCCTGTCTGATGCTGATTTAATAAACGCTTGCAGAGAGATGTCAGCAGGCCTTTACGATGCAGACCTAGGTGGTAATGTCTATAAAAAGCGCGTAGCCATGGGCAGTAAAGGAAAAAGAGCTGGTTATAGAACTATTGTCGGGGCGGTAATTGGTGATAAATATTTCTTTCTCTATGCATTTGCTAAAAACGCTAGAGCTAACATAAACGCTAAAGAAAAATTAGCATTAAAAGAGTTAGCAAAAGAGTTTATTCGTTTTTCCCAAAGTGAACTTGAGCAACTAGTCGATGATGGCGAACTTTTAATTGTAGGTGATGATCATGAGTGACATATTAAAGTCAGTTCACAAAACAGCGAGTGGATTAAAAAAGTCTGGAGTTATAGACAAAACGACGATGCGTAAATTTGACGCATTGTGCCTTACAAATGTTCATGAATTTACCCCCGAACAAGTTCGTAATTTAAGACTGAAGTACAATCTCTCTCAACCGGTCTTTGCTCAATACTTAAATGTCAGTGACAAGTTAGTTAAAAAATGGGAGCAAGGTGATAGCTCACCAAGAGGAGCAGCATTGAAAATGCTCACTCTGGCAGAGCAAAAAGGGTTGGAAGCAATCGCTTAAGACCAACCCAAAGTACTGCAAACTTAATCACTTACTTCATTAAAATCACATCTTACTTTTTACTTTATTAGTCGCTTGGCTGGTGGCGGGGTTGTCTGGCCAAAAATGTTTTGGATAACGCCCTTTCATTTCTTTTTGCACATCGCGGTAACTCGTTTGCCAAAAGTTAGCTAAGTCTTGGGTTAGCTGCAGCGGTCGCCGCGCTGGCGATAATAGCTCCATTAATAATGGCAGTTTACCTTGGGCCAGCAAAGGCGTGCTGGTCATGCCATACACTTCTTGCATGCGCACACTGAGCTTCGCAGGACCATCGAGCTGATAGGTCACTTTTACATTTGAACCACTTGGCACAGTTAATCGCAAGGGCAGGTGTTCATTCAATAGGCTTTGCTGCTGCCAATCAAAACAGCTTTTGATCGCTTCGCTGTAATTGAACTTTTTTAATTGCTCAAGGTTTTTAATATCATCCAAATAAGGTGCAAGCCATTGGTTATCGGCAATTAATTCATCATGATTTAAAAGTGGGAATGATTCTGGTAACAGCTTACTTGCCAAGATCATTCGAATAAGTAACTGCTCACTGTCAGGCTGATCATTAAATAGCGAAAAGCCCTGTTTACTAAATAAGTTTAACCACGCTTTAGTACGCTCGTTTTTATCTAGTGGCTGTTTACTTGGCTGACTCGCTACAGTGATAGCACCGAGCTTAAGCTCATCTTGATGGATAAAACGCCCTGCTTTTTCATCGTATTCGCAGCGAGTTTGCTCAGTAAATAAATGCGAAAGCTCATCTTCAAGCTCACTTGGCATAAAGGCAACAGCAGCAAAAACACGGTTTCCCTTGTGGCCGCCCATATGCGCAATGGCAATATAATCATCGTTATGCCAAAACTCCTCGCTTAAGTCGGCGCCCGCACCGTTGGCAAGTAAATAACCATTCCCGCGCTTTTTGGCTAGGCGGTCAGGAAAAGCAAGCGCCACCAGCAGCGACAAGTACTCTGTTTTAAGCTCATTAACCGGCTTGAGTTGCAAGCGTGATAGCCAATAATTTAATTGCTGCTTAAATACTGGGTGAGGTTTGCTGTGCTGGCTATGCAATGCCAAATTAAGATCAGCTGGCATACTAATTCGGCTTTCAAGCAGTGCCGTTAAATACCCCGCTAATACATAAATACCAGGCATGCGCTGCTCTAGTTGCTTTGCCTTAATGAGCATATGCGAGAGGCGAATATCGGCTCCATAGCTCAGCATTTGGCTGCCAAGCGAAGTAAGCTTTTCATTTTCATCAATGGCTTCGAGCATTTTCAAAAGTGCCGTTGCCTGTTTAACCTGCTGGCTACTTGGTGGATCGAGCAAGCTAAGCTCGGCAAGTGATGCCCCCCACTGCTTTGCCTCTAATAACAATTGACTAATATCACTGGTCAGAATTTCTGGCGCATCATGGCTGTTGCGGCGCTCAAAGGTTTGCTTAGAGCCTAACCGATACACAACCCCCGGCTCAATGCGCCCAGCACGACCAGCGCGCTGTATGGCTGAAGAACGAGAGATACTTTGCGTAACAAGCTCTGTCACACCCGTTTTTAAATTAAAACTGGCAGCACGACGTTTACCGCTATCAACCACAATGCGTATTCCTTCAATGGTCAAACTGGTTTCAGCCACATTGGTGGTTAATACCACTTTACGTTTGCCATTTTTAGCAGGCGCAATAGCAGCTTGTTGCTCATTTTTATTTTGCTCACCATACAAGCTAAATATCTCAACATTATCACCTAAATCGTTTAGAGACTGCTGAACCCGTATGATTTCACGCTGCCCTGGTAAGAATACTAAAGCACTGCCCGTTTGCTCACTAAGCGCCTGTTTTATAACTGCAGGTATGTCATCGAGCCAGCGGCTTTCGTCTTTAAGTGGAATGTAAACTTCATCAATGGGGTAGCTTCGCCCTTGTGATGAGATGATAGGACAGCTAAAAAACTCACTGTAACGCTCGCCGTCTAAGGTTGCCGACATCAGTAAGATTTTTAAATCATCGCGAAGTGCTGCTTGTGTTTCAAGGGCAAATGCCAAAGCCGTATCAGCAGCAATTGAGCGCTCATGAAATTCATCAAATATAAGTAAATCAACATCACTAAGCTCTGGATCATTTTGCAACATACGCGTCAGCATGCCTTCGGTGACAATTTCAAGCTTAGTTGCAGAACTAACTTTTGATTCGCCACGAATACGTAAGCCGACACTGTCGCCAACTTTTTCATTTTGCTGACTTGCCAAGTACTGAGCAATATTGCGTGCGGCGAGTCGTCTTGGCTCTAACATAACAATGCGTTTAAAGTGCCCTTCGCGCATTAAGGTAAGAGGTAGCCATGTTGATTTACCCGCTCCCGGTGGCGCTTGCAATAAGGCCATAGGGTTACTCTGTAATGTTGTTAACAGGGATTGATAAATATCTTCAACTGGCAGCACGTTAGGTATCTCTTACTTTCTTTTCGCGCATTGTATCAAAAAATTACAGGCAGGGATGAGTAGCCTTAAATTGCATGAAATAATTACACGCTTCAACCTTTAAACAGGTACAAATTGCAATTAGATAACTCCACCACCTAACACAAAAAATTAAAAACCAATAATATCAATTAGTTATTTACACTGTTAGAGTGGCATAACGATTGCTCTTACTAACACGAATGTTTAACAAAGTAAGGAGATTATGATGAACAGCGATCGTTTAGAAGGTAATTGGAAAGAACTTAAAGGTAAAGCGCAACGTAAATGGGGCGAACTTACTGATGGTGATTTAGATGTGATTGAGGGTAGCCGTAAAGAGCTTATTGGTAAAATCCAGCAAAAATACGGTAAATCGAAAGAAGAAGCTGAGCGTGAAGTCAGCGACTTTGAAAAAAGCCATTAATTTGAGCAATAAATAAAGCCGCTAATTGCGGCTTTATTTATCAAGCAGGCTCGTGCTTTGCTAAATCAACTTCAGCAACCGTTTGATTTTTACCTTGCGATTTAGCACGGTAAAGTCGCTTATCAGCAATGTTTAAGCAGTGATCAACACTCTCATCTGGCACGCGTTGGTATAAGCCAATACTTAAGGTGACATGAAAACGATGCTGACCACTAGTGAATGGCTTTTCAGCGAGCTTTTTATGAATGTTGTCTGCAACTTGGTAGGCCCGTTGTTCATTCCCCGCAGGAATAACAATTAAAAACTCTTCGCCGCCCCAACGGGAAATGACATCTTCTTCTGTGCACACTTTATTAAATACATCAGCGAAAAATATTAGCACCTCATCGCCTACTTGATGACCATAGGTGTCGTTGATTTGTTTAAAGTTATCAACATCCATCAGCAAGAACACAGCCCCTTCGCCAAAGCGTTTATCTTGTAAGCACTCAGTTGCAAAACGACGATTTACAAGTTCAGTCATTGCATCATAGCGTGCAAGCTTTTGATTAATTTTAAGTTGCTTCATTAACTCTAAACTGTATTTGTTGCGGTAATATTCGTAGAAGCCACCCAAAATACATAAAATAGAGAAGCACAGCATGACCCGCGTTGGAAAGTAATGACTTGAATAACTGTAATAACCAAATTGATCGGTAAAATAGAAAAGCACTGAGATAATAATGGCAAGCAGGATAAGATCGAACGCTCCGCGCTTTAAGCCACGAATAAAAAATGTTACTGGGGATACAATAAATAGCCATAACGGCCCTGTGCCATTACTGCCACCCGAGACAGTTAAGAAGCACATCATTGCATAAAGTGCGTACAGCATGAGTACTGAAATAAATTGATCACGCCCCTTTATTAAAAAAGGCAAAGCAAAAATAACAACGCCAACAATTAATAAATAACTTAATGCGATGTAGCCATCTTGATAACTTGTGACCGACATCAACAAAGAGGTCACTGCACCAATAAATGCAAATACGCGTAAGAATCGCGCTTTATCTCTCTCGCTTGCATTCACAGTATCAATCACAATTTCACCTTAGATTCCTTGCTCAACCTCAATAACTTTAACACAAATATTTAAATTAGAAGGAATTTGCCAGTACTAAAGCAATTAAAAAGAAAAAAGTATGAAAAAAATGGACATAAAAAAACGAGCCATTTGAGGCTCGTTTTTAATTTAAACTAAAGGTTATTATTCTGGCTCATAGCCCAAATTAGGCGACAACCAACGCTCAGCTTCAGCAAGTGTCATGTTGGTACGCTTAGCGTAATCTTCAACCTGATCTTTTTGAATTTGCGCCACTGCGTAGTATTTCGCTTCAGGGTGAGAGAAATACCAACCAGAAACTGCAGCACCCGGCCACATTGCGTATGAGCTGGTTAGTTTCATGCCAATACGCTGTTCGGTATCAAGTAACTGCCAGATTTTCTTCTTCTCGGTATGCTCAGGACAAGCAGGATAACCTGGCGCTGGGCGAATACCTTGGTAGTTTTCACGAATAAGTTCATCATTCGATAGATTTTCATCTACCGCATAGCCCCAATATTCTTTACGCACTTGTTCATGCAAATATTCAGCAAACGCTTCTGCTAAACGGTCAGCAACGGCTTTAACCATGATCTTATTGTAATCATCTTGCTTAGCATCGAAGGCATCGGCAAGGTCATCCTCTTCAAGACCACCAGTTACCGCAAAAGCACCAAAGTAATCTGGGGTGCCTTTTGGCGCGATATAATCGGCTAAGCAGTAGTTAGCAAAGTCGTTTTTTTCAGTTTGCTGACGTAAATGACACGATGTAGTTAAAAGCGTTGTACGCGACTCATCAGTGTAAATCTCAATGTCATCCCCTACTCGGTTTGCTGGGAATAAACCAATTACACCAAGAGGTTGTAGCGCACCTGATTGCTCAAGTTCATCAAGCATTGCATTGGCATCAGCAAATAAGCTTTTTGCTTGTTCGCCGACTATTTCATCTTCAAGAATACGTGGGTACTTACCTGCAATTGACCACGTCATGAAATAAGGTGTCCAGTCGATGTACTGTCTTAACGTCGCAATCGAAACATCTTTAAACTCTGTGACACCTAGCTTTTTCGGCACAGGTGGTGTGTAGTTGTCCCAATCAAGTTTTACAGCGTTGTCGCGAGCACGCTGTAAAGTAACGGGTTTTGAGCGCGGCTTTTTACGTGCTTGTTGTTCACGTACTTTTTCATACTCAGTCTTGGTTTTCTCTAAAAATGCTGGCTTTAACTCTTTAGACAGTAAATTAGAAACCACACCCACAGCACGGCTGGCGTTATTTACGTAAACCACACCTTTATCATACTGAGGTTCAATTTTAACCGCGGTATGCGCTTTAGAGGTTGTTGCACCACCAATCAGTAGCGGTAATTCAAAACCACGACGGGTCATTTCTTTGGCAACATGCACCATTTCATCAAGGGATGGGGTAATAAGCCCTGATAAACCAATAATGTCGGCTTTTTCGTCAATGGCGGTTTGCAAAATTTTCTCTGCAGGCACCATCACACCAAGGTCGATAACCTCGTAGTTATTACATTGCAGTACCACGCCTACGATATTTTTACCAATGTCGTGTACGTCGCCCTTAACGGTTGCCATAACCACTTTACCATTGGTTGCGCCCTCTTCTTTTTCTGCTTCAATGAAAGGGTCAAGATAGGCAACGGCGCGTTTCATTACACGAGCAGATTTAACAACCTGAGGTAAGAACATTTTACCTGCACCGAATAAGTCGCCTACTACGTTCATGCCGTCCATCAGCGGGCCTTCAATCACTTCGATAGGCTTAGCTTTGCTCTTACGGCACTCTTCAGTATCTTCGTCAATATACTCGGTAATGCCTTTTACTAGCGCATGTTCAAGGCGCTTTTCAACAGGCCAAGTACGCCACTCTAAATCTTCTACTTTCTCTGCTTGCGCCATACCTGAGTATTTTGGTGCAAGTTCAACAAGTCGCTCACCAGCACCTGGGTCGGTATTGAGGATCACATCTTCTACAGCTTTTCGCAGCTCTTCGGGGATATCGTCGTAAACCGCTAATTGACCAGCATTTACAATGCCCATATCCATACCCGCTTTAATCGCGTGGTATAAAAACACTGAGTGAATAGCTTCACGCACTGGGTTGTTGCCGCGGAACGAGAACGACACATTCGATACACCACCCGACACTTTACAATGCGGTAAGCCTTGCTTGATTCGACGTGTACCTTCGATAAACTCAACAGCGTAGTTATCGTGCTCTTCAATGCCCGTTGCGACAGCAAAAATGTTCGGGTCAAAAATAATGTCTTCTGGTGGAAAGCCAATATCATCAACGAGTATTTTGTAGCTACGCTGACAAATCTCGAACTTACGATCAGCAGTTTCGGCTTGTCCTTTTTCATCAAACGCCATAACAACCGCAGCAGCGCCAAAGCGCTTAATTAGCTTAGCTTGGCGGATGAATGGCTCTTCACCTTCTTTAAGTGAAATTGAGTTAACAATGGCTTTGCCTTGAATACACTTTAAGCCAGCTTCAATCACATCCCATTTCGATGAGTCGACCATGATAGGTACTTTTGAGATATCAGGCTCTGAGGCAATTAAGTTTAAAAATTTTACCATCGCCGCTTTTGAGTCCAACATGGCTTCATCCATGTTGATATCAATCACTTGCGCGCCATTTTCTACTTGTTCACGGGCAACATCGAGAGCGGTCTCGTAATCTTCTTCCATGATCAAGCGCTTAAACTTAGCCGAGCCAGTTACATTGGTACGCTCACCGACGTTAGTAAATACAGCAATTTGGTCAGTCATGTCGGTTTCCTAGTTTAAGTTGCACGCTTCAAGGCCCGATAAGCGCATACGCACTTCAAGCTCTGGCAGTTGGCGAGGCTTAACACCACTCAGGCCTTTCGCAAACGCCTTAATATGAGCCGGTGTGGTGCCACAACAACCACCTACAATATTAATAAAGCCAGATTTGCCCCAATCGATAATTTCTTTAGCCATTTCAGGGGCTTCTAAATCATATTCACCAAACTCATTCGGTAAACCTGCATTTGGATGCACCGAGGTAAAGGTTTCACAAACGCGCGATAGCTCTTCAACATACTGGCGCAGTAAGTCTGGGCCAAGGGCGCAGTTGAGGCCAATTGAGAGCGGTTTAATATGGCGAATAGAGTTATAAAATGCTTCGGTGGTTTGTCCTGATAAAGTACGACCAGAGGCATCGGTAATGGTGCCTGAGATCATCACAGGCAAACTACGACCAGCTTGCTCGAAAGCTTCTTCTACGGCAAACGAAGCGGCTTTTGCATTAAGCGTATCAAAGATGGTTTCAATCAAAATAAGGTCTGCGCCACCTTCCATCAGTGCCAGTGTCGACTCAACATACGCAGCCACCAGCTTATCAAAATTGATATTGCGATAACCTGGGTCATTTACATCTGGTGAAATAGAGCAGGTTTTTGACGTTGGCCCAAGCACCCCCGCTACATAACGCGGTTTACTTGGATCTTTTGCTTCAAACTCATCACATACGCCGCGCGCAAGTTTCGCTGATTCGAGGTTGATTTCGCGACTAAGACTCGCCATATCATAATCTTCCATCGAAATAGTCGTGGCATTAAAGGTATTGGTTTCGATGATATCGGCACCGGCTTCTAAGTAAGCACGGTGAATATCAGCAATGATCTTTGGCTGAGTCAGGCTTAATAAGTCATTATTGCCTTTAATAAGTACATGCCAGTCTTTAAAGCGCTCACCGCGATAGTCTTGCTCTTCTAATTTATGTTCTTGGATCATGGTGCCCATCGCGCCATCGAGGATTAAAATTCGCTGTTTCAGCGCCTCGGTCAATTGTTCGCGTTTATTCACTGCATTACTCGGCATAGTTGTTAGTCCTTACGTCTTGGCTAACTAAGTTAATATCATACGGTGTAGTTTGGTACACATAATAGTTTAACCAATTAGAAAACAATAAAAAGGCATGACTTTGCCATGTTTTCGATGGTTCGTTATCAGGGTTATCATCTGGGAAATAATTTTCTGGTTTAGGTGCGTCTGCAGACTTCTCGCTATCACGCAGGTACTCTTCTTTTAAGGTATGCGCATCGTACTCTGGATGACCTGTAATATACACTTGGCTGCCAGACTTATTCTTAATTAAATAGGCACCAACTCGCTCAGAACCAGCTAACACCACCAAATCATCACAGGCAGTTATCTTATCAATATCAATATGACCATAGCGAGAGTGTGGCACTAAAAAGGTATCATCAAAGCCACGGGTGAGTGCTGCGTGGTCAAAATAGCTTTTGTGGGTAAATACACCACTTAACTTATTTGGTTTAAGTTCACGCTTAAGACCATAGTGGTGATAAAGCCCCGCATGGGCCGCCCAACACGAAAACAGCGTAGAGGTAACATGCAGCTCAGCCCAGTCTAAAATCACTTTAAGTTCATCCCAATAGACAACATCGTCATACTCTAAATGTGCAAGCGGCGCACCTGTGATGATCATGGCATCGTAGTTATTGTCTTTTACCTCAGAAAAATAACGATAAAACGTATCTAAGTGCTGCTCAGAGTTACTACTGCTGCGGTGGGTATCTAAGCGCAACAGCTCAACATTAACTTGTAGCGGTGAGTTAGCTAGTAAGCGAATAAACTGCACCTCGGTTTCTACTTTGTTTGGCATTAAGTTTAAGATGGCCAAACGCATTGGGCGAATCTCTTGCGTTTTCGCACGGCTTTTTGGCATTACAAACACGTTTTCCTGACGTAACTTTGCAATAGCTGGCAATTCATCTTTTACTGTAATGGGCATAGCGGGCTCCGAGCATACATATTAGAGTGCTAATTATGAACGGATAGTTAGAAATTTCAACCTCTAGATGTTTAGATGTCCAAATGAAGTGATATTTCTGAGTGGTCATTAATTAAAATGTATGACTCTTTGAGTAAATAACACCTTGATATTAAGCCTATCATAAACGCTGAATTCTGTATTTTGAGGTAGTTTGGGTATACAATACTTGCTGTTAATTTTTATTATAAATTGAAGGCTTCTTTCATGGTGTTACCAGACAAGTTTATATTCTCGATGAGTCGAGTATCTAAGGTTGTGCCACCTAAGCGCACTATCTTAAAAGATATTTCTTTACACTTTTTCCCAGGCGCAAAAATTGGTGTGCTAGGTCTAAACGGTGCAGGTAAATCGACGTTACTGCGCATTATGGCCGGTGTTGACCAAGACTTTGAAGGTGAAGCTCGCCCTCAACCAGGCACTAAAATCGGTTACTTACCGCAAGAACCGCAGCTAGACGAGAACAAAACAGTTCGCGAAACAGTAGAAGAAGCGGTAAGCGAAGTTAAAAATGCATTAAATCGTCTAGATGAAGTATACAACGAGTATGCAATGGACGGTGCTGACTTCGATGCGCTTGCTAAAGAGCAAGGCGAATTAGAAGCTATCATCCAAGCACACGATGGTCACAATATTGATAACGTGTTAGAGCGTGCAGCTGATGCATTACGCCTACCACCTTGGGATGCAAAAATTGAACACCTTTCGGGTGGTGAGCGTCGCCGAGTTGCGATCTGTCGTTTACTACTTGAAAAACCAGATATGCTTATTCTTGACGAACCAACCAACCACTTAGACGCTGAGTCAGTTGCTTGGTTAGAACGCTTCTTACACGACTACGAAGGTACTGTGGTTGCTGTAACCCACGACCGTTACTTCTTAGATAACGTAGCAGGTTGGATTTTAGAGCTTGACCGTGGTGAAGGTATTCCTTGGGAAGGTAACTACTCATCGTGGCTTGAGCAAAAAGATTTACGTTTACAACAAGAACAGAAATCTGAAAAAGCACGTCAAAAATCAATCGCACAAGAACTTGAATGGGTTCGTTCAAACCCGAAAGGCCGTCAAGCTAAGTCTAAAGCACGTATGGCACAGTTCTCAGAGCTTCAACAAAATGATTACCAAAAGCGTAACGAAACGAATGAGCTATTCATTCCACCGGGTCCACGCTTAGGTGACCAAGTTATCGAAGTGAAAGGCCTGAAGAAGAGCTTTGGCGACCGCGTATTAATTGATGACTTAAACTTTGCAATGCCTAAAGGCGCTATCGTAGGTATTATCGGTGCCAATGGTGCAGGTAAATCAACGCTTTTCAAAATGCTAAGCGGTGAAGAAAAGCCTGATAGCGGTGAGATCATTGTTGGTGAAACAGTAGAGCTTGCAACTGTTGATCAGTTCCGTGGCAACATGGACGAGAGCAACACTGTTTTCCAAGAAATCTCAAACGGCCAAGACGTATTGAAAATTGGTAACTTTGAATTCCCAAGCCGTGCCTATGTTGGCCGCTTTAACTTCAAAGGTAACGACCAACAAAAATTCGTTAAAGACCTATCAGGTGGTGAGCGCAACCGTTTACACCTAGCTAAGCTGTTAAAAGCTGGTGGTAACGTATTACTTCTGGATGAGCCAACCAATGACCTAGACGTTGAAACACTACGTGCACTTGAGAACGCTATTTTAGAGTTCCCTGGCTGTGTAATGTGTATCTCGCATGACCGTTGGTTCCTTGACCGTATTGCTACACATATTCTTGATTACCGTGACGAAGGCCAAATTAACTTCTTCGATGGTAACTACACAGAATACGAAGAGTGGTTGAAGAAAACCTTAGGCGCCGAAGCGGCACAACCTAAGCGTATCAAATACAAAAAAATTGGCTAATTAGCTGATATTATAAAAGCCCCAGTTTAGGGGCTTTTCTATAACTATTAACTTTCATCAGTAATTATCAGCTGTTTTCTCTCATTCATTTCATATTGAACTATACTGTTTAGGCTAAAAAGTATGGAGAATAGAGACATGAATGAACGCAGAGAGTTTTCTAGGGTGCTATTTTCTTGCCCGGCTGTCCTTCATATAGAAGGTAACGACTATCACTGTCAGTTACTCGATTTATCATTACAAGGTGCACTTATCACTAAAAGTGATTCATTTTTAATACCTATCCATTCTAAAGCCGATTTAATTTTCACCCTACCCGAATCAAGTATTGAGATAAAAATGCAAGTTGAACTGTGTCATGTTGAACATCAGCATGCTGGGCTTCGCTGCGAACATATTGATATAGATAGTATTAGCCACCTTAAGCGACTAATTGAGCTAAACCTAGGTGATGAAGCTCTATTGCATCGAGAACTAGCGCATTTAATTCACGCTCCAGAGTAAACATCTGCTCAGAAATTCGCTATGCTGTAGCAAATTCAGCTATCCAATGAGCTATGCAGTTAAATCCCCATTTACCTTTGGTTTATCATCCTAATTATTCGTTTAGCTTCGATCCAAACCACCGCTTTGTAATGAGTAAGTTTGCTTATTTATATGAGCATGTGCAAAACCTTGGATTAATAAATGACAACCTAACTCAGCCGATGCTTGGCACGCCTGAGCCCCTTGAGTTAGTACATTGTGAAAACTACATCCACGACCTTTGGCATAATCGTTTAGATGAAAAAGCGATGCGCCGCATAGGCTTACCTTGGTCAAAAGAGTTAATGGCACGTACCTTTACCGCCCCACTTGGCACCTTACAAACAGCACGCTTAGCGCTGAAACATGGCATCGCTTGTCACTTAGCCGGTGGCACTCATCATGCGCATACTGATTTTGGCTCAGGTTATTGCATGGTAAACGACCTAGCGTTCACCAGTGAAACCCTGATAAAAAGTGGTGAAGTGACCAATATACTTATTTTTGACTTAGACGTTCATCAAGGTGATGGCACCGCAGCAATGCTCGCACATCAACCTTATGCTTATACCTGTTCGATTCACTGTGAAAAGAATTTTCCGTTTCGAAAATCGGCCAGCGATTTAGATATTGGTTTAGCACCCAATGTCGCTGATAGTGAATACCTAGGCGTTGTTGACGATACTCTGAGTTATTTATTAAACACCCTTAACCCAGATTTAGTGCTTTATGATGCAGGTGTTGATGTGTGGCAGCAAGATGGCTTAGGAAAACTTGATATAAGCTGGCAAGGGATAGCGCAACGGGACCATTTAGTCCTCAAGCGTTGCCTTGAGCACAATGTACCTGTCGCAACCGTAATTGGTGGTGGCTATGATAAAGACCATCGTCGTTTAGCGGCTCGTCATGGCATAGTAGTTGAGCAAGCTGCTCGTTTTTAATATCAGCAATGAAAAAAGGCCCGGGGAGAAAAAACCGGGCCTTTGCTACTGTAACATTGGGATATGTTAGCAACTTTCTTCTAAGTTAAAACAAGTAGCTGTGGAGCTACCGAATGGTAATCTAAAGCCATAGCAATGCTCAAAACCGTGATATTTACAATTGAAAAAGCAAACACTTGGCGCGCCCAGCCGCTAACATCAATATTGCGACGATAGCCACGAAGCGCCATTAGCAACCACCAAAAACTCGTTGTACAAGCTACAGCCATAAAGGCTAAACCTGTATAACCACTAATGGTTAATAACATCACAACCAACGCATACACGGCGATATATAAAACAATGTGATGCTTTGCCTTCTCGATCCCCTGCGCTACTGGTAACACAGGAATTCTGGCCGCTTGGTAGTCGTTATAACGAAAGATTGCAATTGCATATGAATGAGGCATTTGCCATAAACTAAACATGACCAATAAAATCACAGCACCAGCATCAAACTGCCCAGTTACGGCACAATACCCTACTACAGGTGGTACTGCGCCAGATAAACTTCCGACAAAGGTGCCGTACACAGAACGACGTTTCATATATAAGCTGTACACACCGACGTAAATGACGTAACCAAAAGTAGCAAATAAGAGTGCCACTACGTTGGTATACACAGCTAATAAACCGAAACCAATAACACCAAGCACGATGCCATGTGCCATAGCCGCCTTTGCTGACATTTCGCCAGTTACTGTGACGCGTTTGCGAGTGCGCGCCATGGCAACATCAATATCACGATCAATCACGTTATTGATCGCGCATCCTGATGCCACTACTAAAGATAACCCTAGCAAGGTTGCGATCATTAACCATGGGTCAATATCACCGCGAGAGGCTAGCAAGAATCCCCCCGCGACAGAGATCAAATTGCCCATGATAATGCCAGGTTTAGTGACATTTAAATAACGTCGAAACACTTCCTCGACTCCTCTAATTTTCAGCACAAACGCAATATTACGAAAGAAACTAGCTAGTAACAGACTGTAAGAACTGGAGACACAACCTCAAACTAACCAGCTCCTTTCGTAAATCTTTTTACCAATTACAAAGTAACTGTTATTAGTACATCATCATGGCGTTCGATTCGTAGATGATCCACACCGACAAACCAACCACCATCACGATAATTAAAGCACTAAAGATAAACGACAATGAACTTGCCTTGCCGTCTTCTGTTTTGAAGTTTAGGTGTAAGAAATATTTCAAATGCACCCAAATTTGCACAATCGCCATGCTCACGATGCACCATGCAGTGGTCGTTTTAGAAAACGAACCACCCATCACAGCCCAAAATGGAATAGCCGTTAAAACCACTGACAATACAAAACCAATTAAATAGTCTTTAACGCTGCCATGTGATTGCTCATTATGTGCATGAACTTCTAAGTTATTAATTACATGTGATTCACTGTGACTCATTACATTGCTCCCATTAAATAAACAACGGTAAATACACAGATCCACACCACATCTAAGAAGTGCCAGAATAGGCTTAAACAACTTAGGCGTGTCACTGTTTGTGGGTTTAAACCACGGCGCACAACTTCAATCATCAGGACAGTCATCCAAATAAGACCTGCTGTAACGTGAAGACCGTGTAAGCCCACCAAAGAGAAAAACGATGTTAAAAAGGCACTTTGCTGAGGGCCATTACCGTGCGCAATTAGGTGATGGAATTCATATACTTCCATACCAATAAACACAGCACCAAAGGCAAAGGTAACCAGCAACCAAGTTAGAGTAGCCGCTTTTTTCTGCCCGTGAGCAGAGATCATCGCAAAACCAAAAGTGATACTACTGAGTAGTAGTGCTGCGGTTTCAACCGCCACAAAATCAAGTTCAAAAATGTCTTTACCCGACACACCGCCAGCAGTGTTCATAAATAATACTGCGTAGGTTGCAAAGAATGATGCAAACAACAGGCAGTCAGTCATAAGGTAAAGCCAGAAACCAAATACGGTGTTACCACCTGTATCGTGGTGCTCATGGTCATGTGCATCGACATGACCGTGTGCGCCGTTTAAGGTGTCGAGCCCTGCAGAAATGGTACTCATGCATTCACCTCCTTCGTAGCGGCTGTATTGTGAGCCGTTTCTAGTTCAACAATTTCATCTGGTTGCACGTAGTAATCAACATCGCTGGTGTAACAACGTTTAATGAACACCACGATAGCACCCAGTAAACCAAAGGCCGCAAGCCACCAAATGTGCCAGATCATGGCAAAACAGAAGGTTGTTAAAGCTGCGCTCATTAATACACCTGCCGATGTATTTTTTGGCATATGAATTGGGCTATAAGAGGCTTCTTGCTTGTAAGCTAAGCCTTTTTCTTTCATGTCTGTCCACGCATCGATGTCATCAACATGTGGAATTTTCGCAAAGTTGTAGTATTGCGGAGGTGAAGCAGATGCCCACTCAAGAGTATGACCATTCCACGGATCGCCCGTTGTATCATCAAGTTGCTCGCGGTTTTTGAAGCTCACTACAAGTTGCACAACTTGGAACAGGATACCGAACATAATGATCACCGCACCGCCAGCTGCAATGTATAACCAAATGTTCCAATCAGGGTTGTTAGTGTGGTTTAAGCGACGTGTCATACCTAAGAAACCAAGTACGTATAACGGCATAAATGCCACGAAGAAACCAATTAACCAACACCAGAAAGATCTTCTGCCCCAGCTCTCGTCAAGTTTGAAGCCCATTGCTTTAGGGAACCAAAACGCAAAACCAGCTAAATAACCAAATACCGCACCACCAATGATGGTGTTATGGAAGTGAGCGATTAAGAATAAGCTGTTATGTAATACGTAGTCAGCACCTGGAATCGCAAGCAACACACCGGTCATACCACCGATAGTAAAAGTCACCATGAAACCTAAAGTCCAAAGGACAGGCACAGTAATACGTAATCGACCACGATACATAGTGAATAACCAGTTAAATAACTTAACCCCGGTCGGCACCGCAATAACCATGGTCATAACACCAAAGAAGGCATTAACGTTAGCGCTTGAGCCCATAGTAAAGAAGTGGTGAAGCCAAACAATAAAACCTAAAATTGAAATTGCACCACTTGCGTAAACCATCGACTTATAACCAAACAGGCGTTTACCAGCAAACGTAGAGATAACTTCTGAGAAAATACCAAATGCAGGTAAGATCAGAATGTAAACTTCAGGGTGACCCCATGCCCAGAATAAGTTGATGTACATCATCGCGTTACCACCTAATTCATTTGTAAAGAAGTGGAAATCGAGATAACGATCAAGCGTCAGCATTGCCAGTACCGCTGTTAAAATTGGGAACGATGCTGCAATTAAGATATTCGCCCACGTGCATGCCCAAGTAAAAATAGGCATTTTCATTAATGTCATGCCTGGTGCACGCATTTTAAATACAGTCGCTAAGAAGTTTACTGATGTTAATAAGGTACCCAAGCCGGATATCTGCAAGGCCCATATATAATAGTCGACCCCGACACCCGGACTGAATGACAACTCTGACAACGGTGGATACGCAACCCAACCTGTTTTAGCAAACTCACCGAAGAATAATGAGATATTGATTAGGATTGCACCGCCAGCAGTTAACCAAAAGCTAAGGTTATTTAAGAATGGGAATGCAACATCACGGGCACCAATTTGCAGAGGTAAAATGATGTTCATCAAACCAATCATAAACGGCATCGCCATAAAGATGATCATGATCACCCCGTGTGCCGTAAAGATTTGGTCATAGTGCTCTGGTGGTAAATAACCACTTGCACCGCCGGTAGCCATTGCTAATTGCAGTCGCATCATAATGGCATCCGCGAAACCACGGAAAAGCATGATAAGCGCAAGAATGATGTACATCACACCTAAACGCTTATGGTCAATTGAGGTGATCCAGTCGTGCCAAATCACGCCCCACTTTTTATATTTTGTTACTAAGCCTGCCACTAACAGACCTAAGACAGCAACAACCGTCATGGTAACCATGATAATTGGTTCATGAAACGGGATTGCGTCTAATGTTAATTTACCTAACAACGACATGATTATTCCTCGTCCTCGCTGTGCTTTTTATGAGCAGAGTGCTCTGGCATAGCGTGTTGCATTGCACCGTGAGAGCCATGCGCTTGCATATATTTCATTACGATTGAATGGAACATATCTTTATCTACGCTGGCATAGTATTTAACTGGGTCGTATTCACTTGGTTTTGCAAGTTCAACATAGCTTTGCTTAGTCAGTGCAGAGCCGGTATTTTTTACTTTGTTTACCCAAGCATCGAAATCAGCTTCAGTTGCTGTTGCAATGGCATCGAACTTCATTCCTGTGAAACCTGCACCACTGTAGTTAGCAGAGAAACCTTTGAAGGTACCTGGCTCATCAGCGATTAAGTGAAGCTTTGTTTCCATGCCTGCCATTGAATAAATTTGGCTACCAAGCTGTGGAATAAAAAACGAGTTCATGGTGCTTTCTGAGGTGATCTTGTACTGCACTGGCACATTGGCAGGAAAAACAAGCTCATTCACTGTGGCGATGCCTTGCTCTGGATAAATGAATAACCATTTCCAGTTCAAAGATACAACCTCAACAGTAAGGTGCTTACCTTTACCCTCAAGTGGTTTATATGGGTCAAGTTGTTGCGTTGACTGCCATGTGATCACACCTAAAATCGCAACGATAATGATAGGAATGGTCCAAACTACAGCTTCAATCTTGGTAGAGTGCGCCCACTTTGGAGCGTAAATTTCTTGATCTCGTCCATCACGGTATTTCCATGCAAAATAAATTGTCATGGCAATAACTGGAATTACAACAATCAGCATTAACACCGTAGCTACGATAATTAAATACTTCTCGTCGACACCAATTTGACCTTTTGGATCGAGTACCCCGCCTTTACAGCCAGACAAAGCCAGCACTAAAGACGCTAGAGCAATATTACAAAGGTTTCGAATTGACAAAGGAATATCCTACAACCTAAAAGTTAACACTTGTCGAAATAAGAACACGACGCTTTTCTGCAACAGATGCTACAGATATCCCTCGGCTGACTAACGAGCACGACAAATCGGCACGCTAAAAAGTGAGGGAGTTTAGGTTGGCTGACTGAAATTTGGGCGTAAAAAACCCACTAGGTGCTTAGTAAAGACAACTTAGAAAACAACTAAAATGGCTGAACTTAAGCAACAAAGCTTATTTACAGACAACCACTTACACGAGGAGGAGCACGACAGCCATGAGCGCTGTGTACTACTAAAGACTTTATCGTTTCACGCGCAGCGAAAGCCGCTTTACGTAAAATGACACCTGCACGACGCGCAGGGAAGAAATGGAAGACCAACCAGCATAAACCAATAAGTAATTGGCAAGACACAACAGGGTAAGCTAAAAAACTCAACACATTAAGCAACGGTGTTTCGTATAAAGCACCTTCGCTTAATAAGCTTCTAAGCCCTTGAGCATCTTCTACTGTGCCGTTGATTAGCATGGCTGAATTAATCAGCAACAAGGCTAAAACTGACATTAGCTCTTTACCAGCAAAAAACGCACGCGCAGCCAATTGCAATCTAGCTAAGCTAGACTGTTTGACACCTTGTGACTGACTAATTGCTCGCAAAACTCACGCCTTTTTATCGCTTTTACTGCATTTTGGGTAAGCGGCTTACCCTATTTTTAAATGCGGTAACATGATCTTCATCAATAAAGTTTCAGTAATTACTGAAATTTCGATGTGGAGTATAACAAAGTCAACAGACGGTACAAGTAGAAATTAACAGCACAAGGTTAAGTGTTGTTTAGCTAATTGCTAATGAGCTGTAAAAAAATTAATTTATCAAAGCTAAGTAGTTAAAATTAAAAGTGTATTTTATATAGCAAAAAGCAATGAACAAAAAGAAAATGACATATAAACAAGGATTAAACACACACTTACTCAGTAGCAATCAAAGCTTTAATACTGAACAAGGATTAGCCAAACCAGTTTAAATATAATATTCTACAAATCATCAAAACAAAGAATAAAAGAGATAATTATGCGTCAACATGCACTCGCAGCAGTCCTTTTAACATTAAGTACTAGTACACTCGCAAATACGATTGAAGACACCGTAGCGAGCGGCTTGAACAAACCTGCTATTTACTACGCCGATATAGAACCTTACTTAAAAAGCGCAGCAAAGCACCCAAGCGTTACACTAAAACAATTAGGCACCTCTTTCCAAGGACAGGCACTTAACTCTCTTAAAATCGGCACAGGCCCAATCAAAGTGATGATGTGGAGCCAAATGCACGGCGACGAAAACACAGCTACTGCCGCACTAATGGATTTTTTAAGCTTTATAACTGCCGATGAAAACGCACAATGGCTAGAAAAATGGCAACAGAAAATAACCCTTCTCATTATCCCTATGGTGAACCCGGATGGCGCTGCTGTTCAAACCCGCCATAATGCACAAGGTATTGATTTAAATCGTGATGCAAAAGCTCTTCGCACAAAAGAAGGGCTAATACTCATGGCTGCGGCAGATGCATTCAAACCTGACTTTGGCTTTAACTTACATGATCAGAATGCCTATTACGGTGCAGGTAAAATGGGAAAACAAGCCACCATTTCAGTGCTAGCACCCGCCTATAATGAAGCAAGAGAAGTAAATAAAAGTCGTGGTGAGGCTATGCAGTTTATTGCCCACTTAGCCAAATCGGTTAAAACAATGATCCCTGGGCACTTAGGAAAGTACAACGACAGTTACTCTTTCCGCAGTTTTGGCGATACCTTTTCAGAAAAAGGGATCCGAACTATACTAATTGAATCAGGCGCTTACCCAAACGATCCAAACCGACAAATAGCCCGCAAGGTTAACCGTGTTTTATATAAGAATGCAATCGATTCGTTAACTACGGGAGCATGGAAAAACGCGAAAATAGCCCAGTACCACGCCATTCCATTTAACGCTAAAGACAATTGGGTCGACTTACTAATAGACGATGTGACAGTAAATAGTGAGCTAGGTGATTACCAGATAGATATTGCAATAAACAACAAAGGACAGTCACCCATAATTAAAGAATTGGGTGATATAAGCAGTATCCGCCAAGGTTACACCAGTTTAGATGCAAGCAGCCTGAACTTTAAAGTAGGTAACAGCTTTGTTTTAAATGAGTCGTTAACGCTTACAGAAAGCAAATATAAAGAGCTTTTAATACAAGGGTATAGTTGCTTTTCTGGCGATATTAATATGCTAGAAAACGCCACAAATTGGCCAGTTTACGCATGCAAAAGTGTATTTACATCAATACCTTCACTTCATGCACCTGCCGCCTTTTTCTTACAAGCAAATGGCAAAAATAAGTACGCAGTCTTAGGGGCTGAGCTAATTAATTTAGATTAAACACGATTTAAAAAGACAGGCACTGTTAAAAGTGCCTGTTAAATCTCCAAATACCTTAAATTTGTAACCTAAAATAATAGCTGTGCAGGCAAAGCGCCCTATTAGCTTAATCTAATAATAAAAACCAATATAAAAGATTTAGCTTTATGAGAATTAAAAGCACAAATTAGCTGCAAGAGTTTGCAAAAAATAAAAGTCGAGAGAAAAAGATTAACTAGCAAGTAATAACTTACAGCTTGTTAGGTTACTTCGTCGCTTACGAGCAGTTTTACTGCAATAATTTTCAATAGCAGCTACTCGACCTGCAGCTCCATGAAATAAGTTTTCAAACTGAGTTGTTAACGTTAACCAGTTTTCCGGTTCGAAATTCAGCCTTTTAAGGATAGAAGGTAAATGATGTTTTATATATCCGGGCTTATCCGTACCAATACAACGCCCAGTTTGCTCCACAAGCAACAGGTATGACTCTAACTCAAAAGGTATTCCCTTTGATTTATACTTGTTCATTCCACCAACAAAACGAGCAAGTAGCTTAGGCTGCTTTGATTCCTTCACGCTTTGGCATCGTTTTTTAATACTAGTATAATCAGATTGCTCTGGGGTGCTCGCAGCTTTTGCACGAACGGGGTTTAAATCAACATATGCCATGCACGCTAAAAGCGCTGATTCATCAAGTAATGCTTGGCTCTTAAAACGCCCTTCCCAAAAGTGCCCTGTACACTCATCTTCTTTATTTGCACATCTGGCAATATACTCATTAAGCATTCGCATGAACCAACTAATGCTCGAAAGGCGGGCTCTGTATTCTGCAACCTCTTTATTTAAGAAGGCTTGTTGGCCGTCACTTAACGGCTCACCATGAAGAAATTTTTGACCTAAAGGCGTCATTTTACTGAGCTTATACCAGCGTAAAAGAATAGCCTTATCAGATAACCTATTTGCTTTTTTATCATCAACATAAAGCACTACATGAGTATGATTACTCATTACGGCATAAGCACACACATCAATACAAAATACCTTTGCGAGAACAAGCAGGCGCTCTTCAACCCATCCTCGGCGGTGTTCATATGATTTACCTGTGAGTGCATCTTCTCCGCATAGAAAGGCGCGTCTAACACAACGGGATACACAGTGATAATACTTAGTATTCGACAAACAGATTTGCCGCTTCCTTGCTAAAGCCATCGTCCACTCCTTGAACTGATAATTTGAAATGCATTAGCTGTAACTAAAGTGTAGACAAAATCTTTTTTGCCGCAAGAATAAGTTAATAGATAAAAGTGACTGTCCGTGTAAATGAGTTTTACTTTTAACTTCGTAATCCTATGCTTTTGCATATATAAAACCTTCGAATATGCATAATTGCTTTACTTTTCGCTAAATGATTTCCTGCTACCTTTAAGTAAAGAACCTAGTTTATGAGGTATACAGTGAATAAATTAAATTGCTTGCTGATATTAGTACTGCTTGTCTTTTCAAGTGTAGGGGATGCTGGAACTGGTCTCGCAATTGATCCTAGTAAAGCCCAAGCGTACACTCCCGCCCCTGAAAACTTAAAAGCTCGAGAACGTTTTCAAGATAATAAGTTTGGCATCTTTTTACACTGGGGACTATACAGTCAGCTTGGTGGTGTAGGAAGCCCCTATGGAGCCGAGTGGATCATGGAAGATTTACGTATTTCAGGCCCTAAGTATCAGCGTTTGGCTGAGTTTTTTAACCCAACTGGTTTCGATGCAGAACAGTGGGTTAAGGCGTTTAAAGATGCTGGAGCAAAGTATATTGTTATTACTTCAAAGCATCATGATGGGTTTGCTATGTACGATAGTAAAGTATCTAATTTTGATATAGTCGATAGTACACCTTATAAAAAAGACCCTATAAAAGAGCTAGCTAATTCAGCTCATAAACATGGTTTACAACTTTTCTTTTACTACTCTCAGCTTGATTGGCATCACCCAGATTACTACCCATGGAGCCGAACAGGCCATTACACTAAGCGAGAAAAAAGTGGTGACTGGGAAAAATACCTGCAATTTCAAGATGCACAACTAAAAGAGCTTTTAACTCAATATGGGCCCATTGGTGGTATTTGGTTTGATGGTTGGTGGGACCAAGAAGACTCTAACAATTGGGATAACTGGCAACTACAACGCACTTATAAAATGATCCATGAATTACAACCAGCAACCTTAATCGTAAATAACCATCACAGATTTACTGTTCCGGGAGAGGATTATCAGGGCTTTGAACAACAGCTGCCTACTAATCAAGAACGATTAGGTGAATTACCTTTAGAAATGGCACAAACAATGAACGGTAGCTGGGGGTTCAGTTTAACTGATGATAATTACAAGACGACTAAAGAGCTCGTACAAACCTTAGTAAGTGCCGCAGGAAGAAACTCTAATTATTTACTAAATACTGGGCCTATGCCTAACGGCAAGATCCAACCAGAAAACCTAAAAACTTTTGCAGAAATCGGCCAGTGGCTCAAGGTGTTCGGTAAGAGTATATACGGTACTCGAGGCGGCCCTATTTCCCCGCAAAACTGGGGAGTTAGTACCCATAATGATGAGAGTATTTTTATTCATATTCTTAACTGGCAAGCAGATACATTAAGCATTGAGCTTGCAACTCCCATCAAGTATGCAGCTAATTTAAGAACTTCAAAACCAGTTAACTTTAAACAATTTGAGGGCGCAATTACTTTAGAAGATTTGCAGTTTGATAATGAAGAATACGTTCAAGTCATCGAGTTAAAGTTAAATGATTAACTTCTTAAGAGCTAAGGCTTAAAATCAAATATGATTGTCTAAGTAAAATATATTTAACAGTGACTGTCCTTGTAAAATTTAGGCATTAAAAAAGCGCCTCAGGGCGCTTTTTCGTGGTTAAAGAATTTGATTCTCTTTCCAAGCTTGTTCTTTTGCCATGCGCTTTTTGCGCTTATCACACGGGTCGTCGCAGTCGCAGGCTTTGTCGATACCAACAGCACCTAGGCCGCCACAACTACTGGCCATAGATTTCTTTTGCACAATCATACCGACAGCCATCGCTGCCACAATTAAAATAAGTAGACCAAATGTAAGAAGAAAAAGTGACATTGCTTTGCCCCTATCGTCAGCAATTAAATCAAGCCCAACCTGTTGGGCTGTATGTATTATATACCCAAACCACCTCAAGGTGCGAGTTTCAGTTGGAATTAAAAGCGATTTAGGCAAGGCATTGATTGCAAGCAATAGTGGTTCTATTGTTAAAATCAATAACGCAGTATAAATCGCTTTTAAACCAACCCTTTGGGCGCTTCACAGGCGCTTAGTCTCATCGTTGTTACTTCTTAAAAGGGACTGCCATTGTTGCAAAGTAACGCCTTGATATTAAACACCTGTGAAACGCTGAATTCTGCATCTTGAGATGGCTTGGGTATGCACTGCTTCTTGCCCTGCTACAAATAAGGTTTAAATGCAGGGCTTGAATAAGTTACTAAGCCATTGTCTGACTTACCAATTAAATACACTGGCAAAGCATGTTCTTCAGCATATTTTTGCGCGCGCTCCATGCCCATTACTGTAAGCGCTGTGGCTAGGCCATCTGCAGTCATTGCTGATGGGTGCAACACTGTAACTGATACTAAGTCATGACGACTAGGCATACCTGTTACAGGATCAATTAGGTGGCTATATGTGACACCATCCATTTCGTAAAAAATTCGGTAATCACCTGATGTCGCAATACCATTGGTACCAGGCTCAATCACTTTATGCACTTTACGCACGCCTGGCTCAGCATCAGGCTGTTCAATTGCAATTTTCCACGTGATGTTGTCAGGTTTAATACCCGATACACGAAGCTCACCACCAATCTCAACCATATAATTTGTCAGACCATGGCTTTCTATCACTTCAGCGACTTTATCAATACCATAGCCTTTGGCTGTAGCGGAAAACGATAGCTCTAAACCATCTATTGTTTTCATCAAACCTGCATCAGTAAGTTCTAGCTTATCAACACCAATCTTAGCAACCATTGCAGCCAATGCTTCATCACTTGGGCGTTTAGTTGGCTTTTTATCTGGGCCAAAACCCCACAAGTCAATAAGTGGCCCCATAGTGACATCTAACGTTTTTGTTGATTCACCAAGGCGAATTGACTCTGCTACCACGTTTCTAAAATCAGCGCTAATTGGCATCACCTGCCCTGCTGGTAACTGGTTAAACTGGTTAATTTCTGAATCTGGAATGTAAGTCGACATAGATTGATTTACATCTTTAAGCACTTGCTTAATTTCAGGGTGTAAATCAATACCTGCAATTTTTGAAGACTCAGCGTACACCTTTATGTGATAGGTGGTACCCATTGTCTTACCTTCAAAATAAAGCTCTTCGACCTTATCTGCTTGGCTGCAACCAGCCATGAGTAAAGTAATAGTTAGTAGAAAAAAGGCCATCAAACCTTGGCGATAAAACACTCTATTCATAGCATTCACCTTTTGGATACCACGCAATGTAGGTATAGAAATAAAAAAGCCTCGTAACACTGTGTGCTACGAGGCCTGTATTCTAACCAAAACTTATTGTTTTGTGTATGGTGTTAGCCACCGAAGTCATCTAATAAGATGTTTTCGTCTTCTACACCAAGATCTTTTAGCATGTTGATAACAGCCGCGTTCATCATTGGAGGACCACACATGTAGAACTCACAATCTTCAGGCGCTTCGTGATCTTTCAAGTAGTTTTCATAAAGTACGTTATGGATGAAGCCTGTGTAACCTTCCCAGTTATCTTCTGGTTGTGGATCAGACAGTGCTGTGTGCCATACGAAGTTATCGTTTTCTGCAGCTAAGCCATCAAAATCTTCTACGTAGAACATTTCACGCTTAGAACGTGCACCATACCAGAAACTCATCTTACGCTTAGATTTTAAACGCTTAAGTTGGTCAAAGATATGTGAACGCATTGGTGCCATACCTGCACCACCACCTACGAATACCATTTCTGCATCAGTGTCTTTCGCGAAGAACTCACCGAATGGACCAGAAATAGTCACTTTATCACCTGCTTTAAGTGACCAAATGTACGAAGACATTTTACCACATGGAAGGCTTAGGTCTCTTGGCGGCGGCGTAGCGATACGCACGTTAAGCATGATGATGCCTTCTTCTTCTGGGTAGTTAGCCATTGAGTATGCACGAATTGTTTCTTCGTCTACTTTAGACTCCAAATCGAAGAAACCGAAGTGGTTCCAGTCGCCACGATACTCTTCAGGAATATCGAAGTCAGCATATTTAACGTGGTGCGCTGGTGCTTCAATTTGAATATAACCACCTGCACGGAATGGTACAGACTCACCATCAGGAATTTGTAGTTTAAGTTCCTTGATGAATGTCGCTTTGTTATCGTTAGAGATAACCGTACAATCCCACTTTTTAACACCGAAAATTGACTCTTCAAGTTCAATTTCCATGTCGTTTTTAACATTTACCTGACACGCTAAACGGCAGCCTTCACGAGCTTCACCTTTAGAGATGTGATCAAGTTCTGTTGGTAAGATATCACCGCCACCTTCTTTGATGTGTACACGACACTGACCACAAGAGCCACCGCCACCACACGCAGATGAAACGAAGATACCTGAATCAGCTAGCGCGCCTAATAGCTTGCTACCTGCTGATGTTGTAATAGCTTTTTCTGGGTCGCCATTAATACCGATGGTGATATCGCCGCTTGCTACTAATTTAGATTTAGCACCAATGATAACTAAAACTAAAATAACAACGATAGCGATGAAAACACCAACGCCTAAGAAAATCTCATTCATGATTTATCCTCGCTACCTATTAAAGTGAAATACCAGAGAATGACATAAAGCCAAGACCCATAAGACCAACAGTGATGAAAGTAATACCTAAACCACGTAAGCCATCAGGAACGTCTGAGTACTTCATTTTTTCACGGATACCAGCAAGTAAAGTAATTGCTAGTGCCCAGCCCACACCTGAACCGATACCATAAACAACAGACTCGCCGAAGTTATAGTTACGCTCAACCATGAAAGATACCGCACCGAAGATTGCACAGTTAACTGTGATCAGTGGTAAGAAGATACCTAACGCGTTGTAAAGTGCAGGGAAGAACTTATCTAATGCCATTTCAAGAATTTGTACAAGTGCTGCAATAACACCGATGAAAGTCAAGAAACGTAAGAAGCTAAGGTCTGCTTCTGGGTAGCCAAGCCACTCTAATGCACCTGGTGCAAGAACAGCGTGGTAAACCAAGTTATTTACTGGTACTGAGATACCTAGTACCACGATAACTGCCACACCTAGGCCGATTGACGTTGTTACTTTCTTTGATACAGCAAGGAAAGTACACATACCTAGGAAGAAGGCTAAAGCTAAGTTTTCAATGAAAACTGCTTTTACAAATAAACTAATATAATGTTCCACTGCTCGCCCCTTACGCTTTTGCTTCTACTTGGTCTTTCTTGAAGGTACGAAGTACCCAAATAAATAAACCAATAATGAAGAATGCACTCGGTGGTAAAATCAATAGACCCATTGGTTGATACCAGCCACCGTTTTGTACTAGTGGGATAATATCAACACCGAATAGTGAACCTTTACCGAATAACTCACGGATGAAACCAACAGTTAATAGCACTACTGAGTAGCCTAAACCGTTACCGATACCGTCTAGGAAAGACATTAACGGTGGTGACTTCATTGCGTATGCTTCAGCACGACCCATTACGATACAGTTTGTAATGATTAGACCAACGAATACTGAAAGCTCTTTTGCTGTTGCATAAGAGAAAGCTTGTAGTACTTGGTCAACAACGATTACAAGTGATGCAATGATCGTCATTTGCACGATGATACGTACAGATGATGGGATATGGTTACGAATTGACGAAATAAACAAGCTAGAGAATGCAGTTACTAGCGTCAATGCGATTGACATGATAAGTGCATTTTTTAAGCTTGAAGTAACCGCTAGTGCAGAACAAATACCAAGTACTTGTAGTGCGATCGGGTTATTTGCGAATACCGGGCCAAATAGGACCGACTTCATTTCTTTAGTATCAGCCATTATTTCAACGCTCCTTCACGTACTTTCGCAAGGAAAGGACCAAAACCGTTTTCGCCAGTCCAAAAGTCAACTGTGTGATCAACACCGTTTGAAGTTAATGTTGCACCAGAAAGACCATCAATTTGATGTTCGTTCTTTGCACCGCTCTTCATGATATTGATTGGTAACTCTTTACCTTGCCATTTAGCAGTCCATTGTGGATTTTGAATTTCACCACCCAGACCTGGCGTTTCGTTGTGCTTGAAGAAATTGATGTTCTTAACAGTTTCACCATCGCTTTCAAGCGCTAAGAAGCCATACATAACACCCCAAAGGCCGTAACCTTGGATAGGTAGAATGATTGCATCAACTGAATCGTCTGGTTTTTTCGAGATATAAACAGGTGAATTTTTTGTCATACGCTGAATACCAGCGATGTCTTTAATTCCTTCTGCTTTTAACGCAAAGCTACGTGCTTGGTCAAACTTAGTTTTCTCGAAATCGAATGAGTTAGGATCAACACCTTCAACAAATTCACCAGTGTTCATATCTACTACACGTGCTTCGATTCTAGAATTGAACGTATCAGATACAGTACCTGACACTTCAATATCAGCCGCAGCTAAGATATTACGTTGGATATCTTGTGTTTTGTTAGCTTGCTGTAAAGGACGAAGCTGAACTGAAGCAAACGATACGATGATTGCACACACTAAACATAGTGCAACAACAACGGTTAGCGTTTTGCCGATTGATTCGTTATTACTAGACATTACGTGCCAACCTCCGCTTGATATTAGCTTGCACTACAAAGTGATCGAATAATGGTGCAAATAAGTTAGCAAATAAGATTGCTAGCATCATACCTTCTGGGAATGCCGGGTTAACAACACGGATCATTACAACCATAAAGCCGATTAACGCACCGTAAGCGAACTTACCTTTGTCAGTGAATGATGCAGATACTGGGTCTGTTGCCATGAAGAACATACCAAATGCAAAACCACCAAGAACTAAGTGCCAGTGCCAAGGCATAGCAAATACTGCGTTAGTTTCTGAACCAATTGTATTCAGTAAGAATGACGTTGCAACCATACCTAGGAATACACCTAGTACGATACGCCATGAAGCGATACGCACGTAAATTAGGAATAAACCACCGATTAATAGTGCTAGTGTTGACGTTTCACCTACAGAACCTTGAATGAAACCGTAGAACGCATTCCACCATAGTTCCATGTTGCTGTAATCAAGTGAACCAACCACTGCTTGACCAAGCATAGTTGCACCAGAGAATGAATCTACTGCAGTCCATACTGTGTCACCTGAAATTTGCGCTGGGTATGCGAAGAATAAGAACGCACGACCGGCAAGAGCAGGGTTAAGGAAGTTACGACCTGTACCACCAAAGATTTCTTTAGCGATTACAACACCAAACGTAATACCTAGTGCAACTTGCCATAAAGGAATCGTTGCAGGTAGGATTAGTGCGAATAGTACAGATGTTACGAAGAAACCTTCATTTACTTCGTGCTTACGCACTGAAGCAAATAACACTTCCCAGAAACCACCCACAGCAAACGTTACTGCGTATATTGGTAGGAAGAAGCAGGCACCGTAAAACATTTTCGCGCCCCAACCAGATTCAGCAGTTAACTCACCACCGAATAATTGGAACAGACCAACTTGCCATGTATTTGCTAGTTCAAAACCTTGTGCTAAAGCACCTGCGGCCTGATGACCAATGTTGAACATACCAAAGAACATTGCAGGGAACGTTGCCATCCACACTAAAATCATCATACGTTTTAGGTCGATGTTATCGCGAACGTGTGTTTTGCCTTTATTTACGTAACCAGGCGTATAAAAAATAGTCGCTGCAGCTTCGTAAAGCGCATACCATTTTTCGTGTTTACCACCCGGTTCAAAATGCGGCTCAATATCTTCTAGAAATTTCTTTAAACCCATCTCTCTAGCCTTCCTTCTCGATCGTAGTCAAGCAATCGCGTAGGATTGAACCATACTCGTATTTACCTGGACAAACGAAGGTACATAATGCTAAATCTTCTTCATCAAGCTCTAGCGCACCTAACGAAATTGCACCATCAAGATCACGTGCGATTAGATCACGTAATAATAGTGTAGGTAGGATGTCTAAAGGCATAACACGCTCATAGCTACCAATTGGAACCATGGCACGCTTCGAACCACCTGTTGAAGTCGTCATGTTAAATAGACGGCTTGGTGTTAGGTGAGATAAGAAGGTACGTGTTACTGAGAACTTATTAGCACCTGGTGCAATCCAACCGAATAGCTCTTTTTCGCGACCTTCAAGTAATACAGATACTTGAACATGGTAACGACCTAAGAACGCATGTGGACCTTGAGAAATAGCACCTGACAGCACTGAACCAGAAATCACACGGTTATCACCGTCTTCTAATTCGCCAGCAACTAAATCATCTAAAGATGCGCCAAGCTGAGTTCTAACTAAGCGTGGGTTTTTAACACGAGGACCGGCAAGAGAAACAACACGGTCTGTGAAGATTTCACCTGTCAGGAACAAATTACCAAACGCGATTACGTCTTGGTAACCTAAGTGCCAAACCTGCTTGCTAGCAGAAACTGGGTCTAAGTGATGAATGTGTGTACCAACAAGGCCAGCCGGATGTTTGCCACCAAACTCATGTACTTCTACTTGAGGGATTGATGAACTAGGCACTTGGCTACCAGCTTGTTTACAAACAAATACTTTGCCGTCAGTTAAACGAGATACCACAGCTAAACCAGCTTCAAATGCTTGAGTGTTTTCAGCAATGATCACTGCAGGATCTGCAGCTAGCGGGTTAGTGTCGATAGCCGTTACAAAGATAGAGCTCGGATTTGCATCCAAAGCAGCTACTTTGCTGAATGGGCGAGCACGTAGTGCTGTCCATTGACCTGACTGAACCAGTACTTCTTTCACTTTTTCACGGTCTAAGCTCGAAAGCTCATCGGCCTTGAAAGAGTCAAAGGTGATTTGCTCACTGCCATTAACTTCAATAACAACAGATTGCAGCACACGTTTAGCACCACGATTAATTTCTTTTACTACCCCAGAAGCTGGTGCAGTAAATAAGACGCCAGGGTTCTTTTTGTCTTCAAAAAGTACCTGGCCTTTTTTGACTTGGTCATCCACGCGAACATGCATGGTTGGACGCATACCAATATATTCTTCACCTAGCACAGCTACACGTTTGACGGCAGAACCATCATGAATAACTTGCTGAGGTGCGCCCTCTATCGGTAAATCCAGACCTTTTTTTATGTTGATCATACGCACTTGCATTACATTAACGGAAAGAAACTGAAAAATCGTACCAACCACGTCGCCTTTTGATATGCTCAGGTTAAATTCTAAATATCAAAGAATAGCCTGTTTAACACCCCAAACAAGCAACGCAGTAAACTCCTCACATATATTACCCGAATTTTAACATCAATCAGGGTGACTATGCGAGAGCAAATATGAAATTTATACGACAGATGTGATTATTTAGACTACAAAAACCATTTGAATAAAATTCAATATAGACCAAAGTGCTATTGATGCAGATTTATTTTCATCCACAAACATAAAAAGTCGCTTAAAAAAGCGACTTTTCAAAATAAAGTTTGTTTATCGATTAATCGATAAGCTGCGAAATCGCAACATCAGGATTCACATCTTGCTCGTAATCTACACTGTCGATACCAAAACCGAATAAACGTAAAAATTCGTTGTGGTAACCCACGTAATCCGTTAATTCGTCAATCGTATCTGTATCTACAGTATCCCAAACATGTTGCACACGAGCTTGAACATCATCTTCTAACTCTTTGTAGTTTTGGAATAAGTGACCACCGTCATCAAAACGTGGCGTCTCACCGTAAAGGTTTTCAGTAAATAACGCGTGAATTTGCTCTATTGTGCCTTCGTATGTACCGTCTGCTTTCATTACTTTGAATAAAGCAGAAATATATAAAGGCATAATTGGAATTGCCGAGCTTGCTTGTGTTACAACCGCATTTAATGAAGACACATACGCTTCACCATTTAAGTCTTTCGTAGACTCTTTGATTGCTTGCGTTGCACGGTCAAGATCTTCTTTGGCTTTACCGATTGTCGCATGACCGTAAATTGGCCAGGTTAATTCTTTACCAATATATGTGTAGGCAGTCGTTTTGAAGTTATCAGCAAGAACATCCGCTTCTTTTAATGCGTCAATCCACATTTCCCAATCTTCACCGCCCATAACTTTAATTGTATTGTCGATGTCTTCTTGGCTTGCTGCTTCAACCGTTACTTCATCAATCACACGCTTTGAAGTGTTTAGATTCTTCGTTGTGATATCAGAACCAATTGGCTTAAGCGTAGATGAGTAAGTTTCGCCTGTATTTGGATCAGTACGACGAGGAGACGCAAGGCTGTAGATAACTAAATCAATTTTACCTAAATCAGCTTTGATAGTATCAATTGCTTTTTGCTTGATTTCGTTAGAAAACGCATCGCCATTGATATTTTTAGACCATAAACCAGCTTCTTCAGCCGCTGCTTGGAAAGCCGCAGTATTGTACCAACCTGCAGAACCTGTTTTACGTTCGCTTCCTTCTTTTTCAAAGAAAATACCTAACGTTTTAGCACCGCCACCAAATGCAGCCGTGATACGTGATGCTAGGCCGTAACCTGTAGACGCACCAATCACTAATACATTCTTAGGTGCATTGCTCAGTGGTCCTTGCGCTTTCACATAATTAATTTGTTCTTGTACGTGCTCAGCACACCCTACTGGATGCGCGTTAGTGCAGATAAATCCACGAATTTTAGGCTTAATGACCATTGATCATCCTATATCTATCACAATAAAAATTAGCGCTAGTTTAAAGGCTAATAGTTAAAATACAGGTCTGATCAGTAAAACTTTTCAGACCCACTTAAATCTTTCGAGCTTAAAACCCCAAGTGACAAGCAGTTTAGAGTGACTGTCCTGCTAACTTTGAGTGACTGTCCTTCAAACTTTGGGTGACTGTCCACTTAACTTTGGGTGACTGTCCTACTAATTTAGTCGAACTTTGAGCCGCCTAAGCATTTAGGTGATTCAGGTGCCTGTCCTTGTTGTTCACTAAACTCTTCAGGAGTAAATGTGTGGATCGCTAATGCATGAATGTGGTTTGCTAATTCATCTTTTAATAGCTCATTAATTTGACGATGTCGGGCAAGTAAGCGTTTACCTGCAAACTCTTCACTCACAACCACCACTTTAAAATGCGATTCTGTTCCACGGCTATGCATATGGCTTTCATTGACAACATTCAGGTGTTTACATTCGATACCCGCAGCGAGCTTTTCCTCAATTTGTTGTTGCATTGACATGTGTCATAGACCTTTAATTGCAAAATAATTGGCCGTTACTATATCAAGGGCGTGGCTCATTTTACCAATGATTTTATCGTATTGAGCGAAAGGTAAGATTAATTCGAGGATGTTTTAACCTTTGTTGTTTGGGCAAGCAATGCTGGTAATCACGCTGACTATGGCCATTCATAATTAAGCAGCTACCACTTTGTAAAATAAGATCGTGTTGCTCATTAGTATGTTTATGCTTTATTTTGAATTTCCGCTCAGCCCCCAGAGATATTGATGCGATAGTCGGCTGCTGGCCGAGCTCTTTTTCATCATCGCTGTGCCAGCCCATACAATCTTGACCATCACGGTATAAATTTACCAATAATGCATTAAAAGGTATCTGCAATTGCGCTGTTAAACGTTTACGCATGGCATCAAGCACCGCTGGCCAAGGTTCAACAATTAGCTGGGACCCTGAATAGCTATAATTAACATTCGGATCAGCAATAAAGCACTGCAAACGGGGGATCACATGACTTTTTCCATAAACTTTAATAGAAGGCTGCTGCCAATTAAGATGTTGCTGTAGGTAATAAAATAAATCGAGACTTTTTTGCGCACTTAAAGCCTTCGCTTGATAAGAAAACCCCTCAGGTAAATGATTAGGGTTGGCGTTTGGCTGTTGCATGTTAGAATTTACCTATACTTAAATACTTATCGTAAAATCATGATGACCACCCAAGCACAGCTCGGTGATAACACCTATACCCTAGAACGTTTTCCTTTAGATCAAAAAAATCGCAGTCTTCAAGCCTGGGATTCTGGTGATGAATACCTTGTCAATTATGTACAAGAACATCATCCTGACGCAAATTCAGTGCTCATTTTGAATGACAGCTTTGGCGCACTTGCTTGCGCATTCAGTTCATTAACAGTTTATTCAGTTAACGATTCGTATATTGGTCATCAAGCAACACGTTACAATTTAAAAGCCAATGAGTTAACGATTGATTCAGTTAAGCAGCTTCATTCATTACAAGCTTTACCAAGCCAGGTTGATTTAGTGATCTTAAAAGTGCCCCGTAATTTAGGCTATTTACAGCATCAGCTTGCAGCTATTAGCGCAGCTCTTCCTAAAGACATTGCAGTTATTGCCGCAGGTAAGACCAAAGATATCCATAATTCAACAATTAAAGCCTTTAATCAGTATATTGGTGATACCTCAACCAGCTTAGCAGTTAAAAAGTCTCGCTTAGTAATCAGTAAAACCAGTGGCTTTGATAAAAAAGCCCCCTTCCCTGTAAGTTGGCCACTTGAAGGCAGTGAATTTGAAATTCAAAACCATGCGAATGTATTTTCTAGAGATTCGTTAGACATTGGCGCACGTTTTTTCTTTAACTATTTACCACAAACTAGCAAAGCTCGTCGTATTATTGATTTAGGCTGTGGCAACGGCGTAGTTGGCTTGATGACTTTAAAACGCTGCCCTAAAGCCCATGTCACTTTTGTTGACGAATCGTATATGGCCGTTGAATCAGCAAAACTAAATGTTACCCACAATCTACCTGAACAACTTGAGCAATGTGAGTTTATACAAAACGATTGCTTAACCGATTTTGAACCTGACAGTGCTGATCTTGTTTTATGTAACCCACCGTTTCACCAAGCACAAGCTGTGACTGATCACATCGCTTGGCAAATGTTTAAACAAGCCAAGCATACTCTTAAACAAGGTGGTGAATTAAGGATTATCGGTAATCGCCACCTCGACTACCATGAAAAACTAAAGCGCATGTTCGGCAATTGCAAACTATTAGGTTCTAACAAAAAGTTTGTCGTACTTAGTGCAACTAAAAATCATTGATGGAGCAATCTAGATGAGAAAGTTACTTTCTTTATGTGCATTATTAGCGCTTGCTGGGTGTAGTAATCAGCCTAATCAGCTAATTTTAAACCCTGTTTATCAAAGTGGTAAAATCACCCATATAGATAGCAACGTAAGTACCAGTGTTATTGATTTAAGAGGTGATAATGTCACTCTAAAAATCATTGAATCCGGTAAAGTGAAGACTTTAGCCAGCCCAGGAATAGCAGATTCGCTCAAGAGTACCCTCGATAGCGCATTGAGTAGAAATGGAGCCAATATTTCTAACCTTGCTACAACTCGCTTTGAAGTTGACATTCATAAACTACAAGCCGTCGTAACTGAAAAACTGATGACACACACAAGTGTTGCCAGTATTGAGTTAGGTGTCCGTGTGATTAGAAATAACAGCAACTTTAGTAAGGTGTATCGAGGTGGTGCTAATTTAGAAGGGCCTTTAAGTCATGACCGTGCGAAAATTGAAAGTCAGCTTAATAAGTTGACTGAACAATTAATTACCCGCATTGTATCTGACCCAGAATTAATCGCTTATTTAGAGGGGTAACTATGAAGCGCATTCTCTTACTCAGTTTTATTTTATTATTTGCTCACAGTTCATTTGCAGCAACTGAAGGTAAGTTTATTCAAAAAGACAATATGTTTCCACGTGTTGAAATTGTCACGACACTTGGCAGCATCGTGGTTGAAATGGACCGCTCTCGTGCGCCGATTACCGTGAATAACTTTTTAACCTACGTTGCTGATGGCAGTTACCAAGGCAGTGTTTTTCACCGTGTAGAACGCGACGACGATAACGAACGCGATTTTGTGATCCAAGGCGGGGGTTATGACAAAGACTACGATGGCTTGCACGAATACGACCCTATTTTTAACGAAAGTGGTAATGGCTTAAAAAATGATATGTACAGTATCGCTATGGCGTACCAAGACCGTAAGCCGCACTCAGGCACTCGCCAATTCTTTTTTAACATGGACGACAATGACCATTTAAACCCGGGCCGCGATTGGGGCTTTGCCGTATTTGGTATGGTTATGGATGGCTATGAAACACTTGATAAAATTATGCGTACAGAAACCGCATACAACGAAAAAATTGGTTACAGCTTTGTACCAAAAACACCTATCGTAATTTTAAACGTTAAAGTGCTTGACGCTAATCAATAATAATTAGGGGCTTCTTAGCCCCATCAATTGGCAATACTATGACAAACCCTCTTTCAATTTCAGAGTACTTTTCGTATTTCAAAGACAAACGTTTAATCAACATTTTTATCTTTGGTATCAGCAGTGGCTTTCCATGGGTGTTGATTGGCTCTGTTTTGTCGGCATGGTTAAAAGATGAGGGCCTAAGCCGAAGTATGATCGGCTTATTTGGTATAGTTTTCGGTGCTTACAGTATTAACTTTTTATGGTCTCCATTAGTTGACCGCGTCAAGTTACCATTCTTATTCAATTGGCTTGGTCAGCGCCGCAGCTGGATTTTATTGTGCCAGTCAGTCATTTTTATTGGCACCTTTGCACTTGCAGGTTTAGATATTAAAGCTAACCTCTGGTTTGCAGCGGCAATTTGTTTAGTCATTGCTATTGCATCTGCGACCCAAGATATTGCTATTGATGCATTTCGTATTGATACCTTAGCCGAGAATGAAAGCCATAAAGCTACCGCTGCAGCAGCGATGGCAACATCAGGTTGGTGGAGTGGCTATGCTTTACTTGGTGCCTTGCCTTTTTATTTAGCTGACATTCCATCAATTGACTGGCCTGAAGTTTATTTTTTCTTATCTGTTGTCATGTTATTACTGATGAGCAGTGTTTTTTGGGCAAAAGAGCCTGATTCTAACCGCGAACTTGTGCAAGCTGAACTTGAACGCACTTACCAACAAAAGTTAGCTGGTGCCAAACAAAGCAAACTGACAAAAATAATCGCATGGCTTGCTGTAACTGTTATTGATCCATTCAAAACCTTCTTTGCGCGTAATGGTGTTAAAACAGCACTCGCATTATTAGCTTTTATTTTCTTATTTAAAATTGGTGAAGCCTTTTTAGGACGAATGTCTATTGTGTTCTATAAAGAAGTAGGCTTTTCGAATAGTGACATTGCCACCTTCTCGAAAGTGGGCACTGCAGTGCTTACCATCGCGTTCACATTCTTAGGGAGTCTATTTAATCAACGCTATGGCATTGTAAAGGGCTTGTTTATTAGTGGTATTGCGATGGCTGCTTCAAACTTAGCTTTTGCTTGGATTGCTATTGCGGGCCCTAAATTGAGTCTGTATGCCTTTGCCATTATCGTTGATGGCTTTACCCAAGCATGGTCTCTCGTTGCTATGGTGGCATTTATATCTATGCTCTGCGACAGAGCATTTAGTGCAACGCACTACGCGCTTCTTGCCTCATTAGGTAATTTAGGTAGAACTTTGCTTTCAAGTTACAGCGGCGTTGTAATTGATGATTGGTTAGATGGTAACTGGGCCATGTTTTTTGTGCTAACAGCACTTATGGTTATTCCATCATTGGTATTTTTGTTCTTAATTCGCCATAAGCTTTATGCGTTAGAAAACAACTACCACAAAAACAATTAACAAAATAAAAACGTATGTAAATAAAGTATAGGGATTACAATAGCGGGGCTTAAATAGTGCATCCATGCACTATTCATACTATATGCTAGAAGTTAAAAACTTCTGGGTAGTCAACAATTATGCGTCTTTTAATAAGTTAAGACCTTCGTATGGGTCAACTTCTAGCGCATCACAATAACGCATAAACTCAATAACATCTAAACGACGCTCTTGGTTTTCAATTTTACCAATAAAAGAATGAGGCGTACCTAACACTTGTGCAAGACTGCGCATTGTGTGACCTTTCTCATGGCGCTTCGTCTTAAGCCATTTCGTTAATTTTGAGTTTTCTTCAGAAGAAACTGTTTTACCCATCATAAAATACATCTCCTACTAGATGATTTAAATTAAAAATTTAGAGTGAAATTTTGCCCGTCTCACTCCTGAACACATTATATACTAATAACTTATGCTTTGGATGAATAATTATACAAATGTCCTTCTTTTAGGAATGGACCGCATAGTTAAACAAACTTAATTGTAGCTAAAATTAAAGCATGTGCTCTATTGCCAGTTGTTAACTGTACCAAAAAATTAATCAATTGAAACCTTATCACACTTAAATTATCGCTTTATAAACTGTAAATTTATGCTTAAAGTGTATGTAAATACTGAAAAAGGTTAAGAAATGTTTCGTATATTATTTTTGTTGCCAATTGTACTCTGTGTAGCGTGGTACCTGTTTCTTAGACACAATCGTGTACCAATTAAGCAGGGAAAAAAAGGGTTTGTATATATATTAATCGCCTCTGTATTTGTTTTGGGCTTTTTTTTACTGATGATTAAAGTGACTCAACACTAGAGTCACTTATTATTAATCAAGGCGCAACGAAGTTACCTAAACGAGCTAACGATTTCGTTTTCTTAGCACTAATAAGCAAGGAGAACTGTGTCGTATGGTCTCGAATACCAATCTGCCAATTACTGCAATAACCTATTGCAGCAACGACGTTTACTGACTGAACCACAACACAATCCCCTTATATAGATGCATGCCTAGAACCTCAAAATGAACCTATTCCTTTTATAAGTTCTTACTCAACAACCAAGCTTTCAAACTCAGCCCTTAACTTTGGCAATGCGATCTGAACAGGTTGATTGATGTGTATTTTCAGCTAGCTGCTGATTACTTGGTATTACCCGAAAGCAACTAAATTACCGTTACGATAAAACTGCTAACAACTAAGGTTTCTATTCTTTTGTTATTCTTAAACTCAGAAGCTAAAACTTACTTCTGCTGATGCGTGAGTGCATTAATGAAGGGATTAAGAGAGTATGAACAATAAAAAAGCCACATCAAGTGGCTTTTTCAAAAAATTTTTAAACGCTAAAGCTAGCTCCGCAACCACAAGTTGTTGTTGCGTTAGGGTTGTTAACGAAGAAACGTGCGCCCTCTAACCCTTCAGTATAATCTACCGTACCATCGACTAAGTATTGAATACTCATCGGGTCGACCACTAAGGTAACACCGTTTTTTTCAATCTCTAAATCGCCAGGGTTGGCTTTTTCATCAAAAGTAAAACCGTACTGAAACCCAGAACAACCACCACCTGTTACATAAACACGTAGCTTTAGATCCGGATTCTCTTCTTCTTCGATTAACTGTTTAACACGAACAGCTGCTGCATCGCTGAACTTAATTGGCAACTCATCAGACATACCGAGACCCTCAAAACCTATAATGTGGCGATTATCTAATACCCGAGTGTTTTAATCAAGTATCTCAAGGGAGCAATATCCGTACTTAATAACAGCACGGGTAGGCTATACACTTTAAACTCATCATCTTAGATAATAGGATCGCCCGCGTTTTAGCTAAAAAGACCAATAAAAATACAAAAAGGCTGTAATTTAAGCGTATAATTACTGAACGATCAATGATGATATTGTTTTATGCGAACCTATTTGTTACCACTCATCCTATTAATGCTGGGTATGTCGGGTAGTGTCACTGCTGCTGATAATGAAACATGGAAAATTACATCTTTAGAAGTTCCTCCCTATGCCAGCAGTAAAATGGCAAATGGCGGTAATGCGATTGCTTCATTGAGAAACACACTTGCAAAACAAGGAATTGAGCTTAATGTTGAATACTTACCATGGCAAGATGCAATCGAAAAGGCCGAACAACCGGGGTATCTAGGTTACTACCCAGCTTGGCTCTCGGAAATAAAACCAGGCTTTATCGCTTCGCCTACTATTTTTAACTCACAACTTGCTGTGTTAACAAATCAACAGAATGAACAAGCATTTGATAATTTAGAAAAGCTCTTTAGTGATAATAAAGTGGCTGTAGTCGACTCTTATGTCTATCCTGGATATATTGAGAACATAATTCAAGCTTATGATGACAGCATCATTCGAGTCGCCACCGATGAGCAGTTATTCATCTTATTAACGACTAATCAGGTTAAGTTTGTCATTTCTGCTCCTGAGATTTTAGGTTATTTTGCTATTGAAAAGGGGTTACCTCAACCGAAAATAGTCAGACAATTTAAAGATTTCCCACTCGTTATTGGTATTAAAAATACAACAGAGAATCAAAGCAAACTAGCTCAACTACAGAGCTTATTTGATGACAATTCACAATCGACAACACACTATATAAAACCCAAAAAGTTATTATTTACCTATATAGATATCCCTCATATAGCGCCATTCAAACAGTTTATGGAAACTGTTTATGATGAATTAAATATCAAAACTCAACTTCAAGCCGTGCCCTCACGCAGAGGTGTGTTATTACTTAATGCTGGGATAGTCGATGGGGATATAGTTCGTTCAAAAAGCAACCTAAGTAAGTTCGATGATATTATCGTCGTTGAACCAAGCTTAGGTACCGTAAATATTGTCTTAATATGTCGTAAATCTGAAACATGTAACCGTACTAACTTAGACGATAAAAACATTAGTATTATGAGCTCGATGGGAGACCTTGAATTGCTCAAGGAGTTTAATATTCAAGCGCGTGTAATTCTAAATGAAGATTTAAACCATATATTAAGAATGCTAAAGAAAGGCCGAGTTGACAATGTGCTCTACCCTGCACTTGAAATTGATATTCATAACTTGCGAAAAGAATTTGAAGTTGTTGTACTTAGACAAATGACAGTCAATACTGTTGTACATAAAAAACATGCTGGGCTCGTCCCCGAGCTATCTCATGCAATTAAAGCACATTTACCTTCTCTTACGGATCAGCTGAATAGTAACCGTACCGATAACCTTCATTGAGTAAATTACTTATTAATTTCAAAATCACAAGGACTTAGTGAATTTGATTTGCTAAACTGCGGCTCAAAAGTGCTGTGAGGAAATATGCATGTGGCTTGAAAGACTAAGACGTCGTTTAGCAAAGCCTAAAACATCTGTGCAGTTGTGCTTACTTGGTGTAAGTGCAGGGTTAATTGCGGCAGTTTTAATCATTCTTTTTCGCCTCACTATCATGTTTTTCCAGAGTTTATTTCTTGAGAAGCCTGATGACTTCTCAACACTACCCACTCTTGAACGAGTTCTTCTTCCGGTCAGTGCCGCCTTATTAATTGCTCTATTCGCAGCTCTAACTGGCTTTAAGCATTATCGCCTTGGCATTCCATTTGTAATACACCGCATTAAAAAACATTATGGCCATATGCCGCTTTACAACACGGTGAACCAATTTGTCGGTGGTGCATTAGCCCTGATAAGTGGTTTTTCGGTAGGTCGAGAAGGCCCTTCGGTACATATGGGTGCAACGGGCGCCAGTTTACTGGCCGATAAATTACACCTTCCACACAATGCAATGCGTACCCTAACAGGGTGTGGTGTTGCAGCCGGTATCGCCGCCTCATTTAACACCCCGCTTGCAGCCGTTATTTTCGTAATGGAGGTGGTGCTTAGAGAATATAAAGTGCATATTTTCGTGCCCATCATGCTCGCTGCGGTAACCGGCGCATTAGCGACTCAATTTGTATTTGGTGACGCTTCTGAGCTTGCACTTATTACTATGAATCCATTGAGTGGTTGGCATTACCCATTTTTAATCATCTTTGGTATGGCACTTGGTGCTGTTGCTTATGCATTTAACCAAAACTTGATGCTTATAATCCGCACCTTTAAACCGCTAAGCATGTTCCCTCGCCTATTACTGGCAGGTTTAATCGCAGGCTTAATTGCTTATATGGTTCCCCATGCAATGGGCTCAGGTATGAGTGCAATCACTATTGCCATTGAGTCACCAGATGATGTGCAGTTTTTAACTACCATCTTGATTGCCAAATTACTCGCCACCTTATTTGCTATTGGCTTGGGTATTCCTGGCGGGATCATCGGTCCTGTAATTGGGCTTGGGGTATTAATGGGCACATTAATGGCTTTTTTTGCTCAGTTTATTAGCCCGGGAGTTGATATTACTGGTACCTACAGCATGCTTGGCATGGCAGGATTATTGGCAGCTACATTACACGCACCACTTGCAGCACTGACTACGGTTATGGAGTTAACCTCAAGTCCAGAGATTATTGTGCCAGCCATGTTGGTGATTTCAACGGCTTATGTCACGGCACTGCAGTTTTTTGGTAACCGCTCTATTTTTATGCAGCAACTTGATTTCCAAGGGCTTGAGTATCAAATATCGCCAGCCACCGAAGCGTTACAAAAAGTCGGAGTAATGGCTGAAATGGATGAACAATTCAAGTTACTTTACAGTGATGACAAACAGCAAATCAAAGAATCGCTTGATGCCCTTGATAGCCAAACGCCGCTTATTGTGCATGATGAAGAAAACGGCTATCGTCTTGCTGAATATGATTTAAGTCTAATGTCTGATCAAAATAGTAATATCAAATACGTCAACCTTTCTGGGCTAAGTAGCCAAGCAACGTTAGCCGATGCCTTTGATTTACTGAAAGATAAACGCAGCGGTGCGGTGTATATATACAACCTACTTGATAACCAACAAATTATGGGTCTTTTGCGTTGGGATCAAATCAGGCATATCCTTACCATACGCAACAGTTTGTTATAACAATTAAAATGGATACTTAAATGACTGCGCTATTAGTTTATAAAACGTTTCATGTGTTCTTTATGATCGCTTGGTTTGCCGGTATTTTTTACCTGCCTCGGCTATTCGTTTACCACGCAATGAGTGAAGAAAAAGCCTGTAACTCAATGCTAAAAGTAATGGAGCGACGTTTACTTTATTTCGTTACGCCCTTTGCCGTATTAACACTCGTGTTTGGCGTATTAACGATTTTTGAATATGGTCGTGATTGGTTTAGATACAGCATGTGGCTGCACTACAAACTGGTATTAGTGATTATTCTTTATATCTATCATGGCTACTGCTTTAAATTACTGGCTGATTTTAAGCATGATCGCAATAAACGTAGCGATCGCTTTTACCGTATTTTTAATGAAGTTCCGGTACTCATCCTTTTAGCTATAGTGGCACTGGCAATTATTAAACCTAACTTATAATTTGCTGCTGTGTACGCTAAAAATTTGCTATAGTACTGCGCAAATTTATGCGGCCTCCCATACCGAGTGCCAGCGCCCTATAAATGTGATTAGGAACAAACCCCATGCTAAGTTTCCAAGGTGAAAATATCCTGTCGGTCAATCAGCTTGATCGAGATTGTATTGAACGTATTTTTGCAGTTGCTAAGAAAATGGAGCCTTATGCTAAAAAGCAAAAGCGCACCAATGTTTTAGAGGGCGCAATTTTAGCGAACTTGTTCTTTGAACCAAGCACACGTACTCGCGTAAGTTTTGGTACCGCATTTAACTTACTAGGTGGCTTAGTCCGCGAAACAACAGGCATGCAAAGCTCTGCGCTAGCAAAAGGTGAATCGTTATATGACACCGCTCGTGTTATCTCTGCGTATGCAGATGCAGTCGCAATGCGCCACCCTGATGCAGGCTCCGTTGCTGAGTTTGCTACTGGGTGTGATGTACCAGTAATCAATGGCGGTGACGGCCCAAATGAGCACCCAACTCAAGCCCTACTTGACTTACTAACGATTGAACGTGAACTTGGCCGTTTTAACCAAAGTATCGACGGTATGCACATTGCCCTAGTGGGTGATTTAAAATACGGCCGTACTGTGCACTCTTTATCTAAGTTACTGTGTCATTATAAAGACGTTAAGTTCTCTATGGTGGCACCTGATGGCTTACAAATGCCAGACTACATTTTAGATGCTGTTGATAACGCCGGTCATAAAATTCAACTAGTAGATAAAATGGAAGGCAACTTGGCAGCTGATATTGTATATCAAACCCGCATTCAAGAAGAGCGCTTCCCTTCACAAGAAGAAGCGAACAAATACCGTGGTGGTTTTCGTATCAGCCAAGCAATTTACAATGCACACTGTAAGCCAAACTCAGTACTGATGCACCCACTGCCTCGTGACAGCCGCTTAGAAGCAAACGAGCTTGATAACGATTTAAATAGCAACGACAACCTAGCAATTTTCCGCCAAGTTCAAAATGGCGTGTTAATCCGCATGGCGTTGTTTGCTCTAACCTTAGATGTTGCCGACAAAGTTGAGCAATATGAAGTCGACGTGCCTTGGTTTAGCCGTAAACGTAATAGTTAACTCGCTTCGTTTTGGGCTCTTTGAGCCCTTACAAACCAACTCATTTAACGTGACAACCCAATAGGACTATTCATGACAATTAGCCAAGATCTTTTTAATCGCGCGCAAGAATCAATCCCAGGCGGTGTAAACTCACCAGTTCGTGCCTTCAATGGCGTTGGCGGTACTCCTTTATTCATCACTAAAGCAGAAGGTCCTTTTACCTTTGATGCTGATGGTAACCGTTATATCGATTACGTTGGTTCATGGGGACCAATGATCATGGGTCATAACCACCCTGCTATCAAACAAGCGGTATTAGAAGCCGTTGAAAATGGCTTAAGCTATGGTGCGCCAACCGAAACTGAAATCTTAATGGCCGAGAAAGTAAAAGAGCTGGTACCATCAATCGAAAAAGTACGCATGGTAAGCTCAGGTACTGAAGCAACCATGAGTGCAATTCGTTTAGCGCGTGGCTTCACTGGCCGTGACAAAATCTTAAAGTTTGAAGGCTGTTACCATGGTCATGCTGACTCACTACTAGTAAAAGCAGGCTCAGGCGCGCTGACTATGGGCGTTCCTAACTCACCGGGTATTCCTGAAGACTTCGCTAAGCACACATTAACGGTGTCGTTTAACAACCTTGATGAAGTAAAAGCCATTTTCGCAAAATACGCTGACGAAATCGCTTGTATCATCGTTGAGCCAGTTGCTGGCAACATGAACTGTATTCCACCTGTACCAGGCTTCTTAGAAGGTTTACGTGAGGTGTGTGATGAATACAAATCTGTGCTTATTTTTGATGAAGTAATGACAGGTTTCCGTGTTGCTTTAGGTGGCGCACAAGCTTACTACAATATCAAACCAGACCTTACTTGCTTAGGTAAAGTAATAGGCGGCGGTATGCCAGTGGGTGCATTTGGTGGTAAGAAAGAAATCATGGATTACATCGCACCTGTCGGCCCTGTTTATCAAGCGGGTACATTATCAGGTAACCCAATTGCCATGGCAGCAGGCTTAAAATCGCTTGAATTATTATGCGCTGAAGGTCTACACGATGAACTAGAAGCTAAAAGTAAAGCAATTTGTGAAGGCTTTGAAGCCGCTGCGAAAAAAGCAGGCATTGCACTTACAACAAACTACGCAGGTGGAATGTACGGCTTCTTCTTTACTGATAAAGAAAAAGTAACTAGCTATCAACAAGCGACTGAGTGTGATTTAGAGCGTTTTAAAAAGTTCTTCCACTTAATGCTTGAAGAAGGCGTTTACCTAGCTCCTTCTGCTTTCGAAGCTGGCTTTGTGTGTGCTGAGCACTCTGAAAAAGAGATCAACGACACCATTGCAGCCGCAGAGCGCGCATTCGCGAAGCTTTAATCTAAAAAATAAAATAGGTCACTTTAATCGGTGGCCTATACTTCCAAACGTTTACCCCCTCAGAAAATAATAGATCAGATTATTTTCGAAAATTTAAAACCAAAAATATTATAATTAAAACATCATTTATACAAACCAAATGATTTTTTCCTGCATTTATATTTTAAAATGTAACGAAAACGACATAAAATTCCCAACAAACTGTTTTATAAGAATTAAAAGTAGAATTAAAACTTACTTAACGCAATTACATCAAATTACATCTGTGTATTTTTTGTATAAATAAGCAAAAAATATCAACTTTAGATCGTTCCAAGGCGTTTTTTTGTAAGTTTATCGTATTTGTAATATAAAAAATTGATCTGTATGTCCCTAATGTGTTACCAATTTGTTTCACGCTTTATTTAATGGTTAAAACTCCAAATAAATAAAAAACAAAGCGTGATGGTTATTAACAAACAATAACAAATCAAAAATCTAAAATTTCACAGGGAAAGCTCAATGAAAAACAACTTTTCAAAAACATTTAAGCGTTCATTCACAGCTGCAGCTGTTGCTATGACCTTAAGTGCAGCAATGCCTGCTATGGCTGACAATGTTAATGGTGCAATCAAAGGTAACATCATTACTCAGTCTGGTGTTTCTTTAGCTGGCGCAACAATCACCATTACCGATAAGTCAAAAGGTTATGAAAAAACTCTCATTGCAGATGCAAATGGCCAGTTTAATCTTAACCAAGTACCTGTTGGTAAATATAATGTAACAGTGTCACAAGCTGGTTTTGAAAAAGCACAGATCAACGATGTAATTATCGGTGTTGGTAAAACTGCACTACTCGAGATTCCATTGGTTGAAGGTAATATAGAACGTATTGCAGTTGTTGGTGGCGCAGTTCGTGCTGTTGACGTTTCGGTTACGGAATCATCATTGAACATTAGTTCAGAAGAACTTGAATTATTACCGGTTGCTCGTTCATTAACATCAGTTGCTTTACTAGCCCCTGGTGCAACTGAAGGTGATAGTCGCTTTGGTGATCAAGCATCATTCGGTGGCTCATCTGTCGCAGAAAACGCATATTACGTAAATGGTCTTAATATGACTAACTTCCGTAACGGTTTAGGTGGCGCAACCATTCCATTCTCAGCATATGATAGCTTCCAAATTAAGACTGGTGGTTATTCGTCTGAGTTTGGTCGAACAACTGGTGGCCTAATCTCTGCAGTAACAAAATCAGGTACGAATGAATTTCACTTTGGTGTTGAGTCAATTTACTCTCCTGATTCATTAAGAGAACAAGCACCAAATTCAGTTTACTTACAAAATGATCGTTGTGAGGCTGCTGATGGTCACTGTATTGGTGATTTATTTGTTAACAACCAAGATGACTATGTAAACTCATTTGAAACAAATATTTATGCTTCAGGTGCACTAATTGAAGATACGCTTTTCTTCTACGGAATTTATACATTCCGTGATATCGAAGAAGAGTACGGTAACGCTTCTCAAACCTCTCTAACAAAAGAAAAAGATGATGACCCTTACTATCTAGCGCGTATTGACTGGAACATTAATGATGATCATCAATTAATGCTTTGGGGTTTTAGCGATGAACGCACATACTCAGAAAGCACAATCGAAGATCCTAATGGCGTTGGGAACTACACAGTAGATGGCGGTACAGCTTATCACAAACGCGGTGGTGAAAGTTTTGCAGTACGTTATACAGGTAACCTAACTGATGACTTAAGCATGTCTGCTATGTATGGTGAAGTTAAATTCTCAGAAACTGATTATTCTGACTTTGATGACTGCCCTACTGGCTATGACGCAGACTTAGGTGTTGATACTACCTGTTATGTAAACTTCACTGTAGGCGCCAATGAAGATAAGCGCGAGCAATTGCGCGTTGACTTTGATTGGTACTTAAATGATGAGCATACATTAAGATTTGGTTATGACTCAGAAACCAATACATCAGATGCAACTACGATTAACTCTGGTGGTATTTACTACTACTACAGAACATACGAAGAAGGTGCTCGCCTTCCAAACGGTTATATTCTTCCAGAAGAAATGAAAACAACTCGTGTACGTAACTATAAGAATGGTGGTGCATTTGAAGTTGAAAACTGGGCGATTTATATCGAAGATCAATGGGCTGTTACAGATAACTTAACGTTAACTTTAGGTCTACGTAATGACAGTTTCACAAACTACAATGCTGATGGTGATGAATTTGTATCTATTGATAACCAAATTGCGCCAAGATTAGGTGCATCTTGGGATATCAATGGTGACGGTGACAGTAAATTATTTATTACCGCAGGTCGATATTACTTACCTGTTGCTGCAAATACGAACATTCGCCTTGCAGGTGCCGAAACTTATATCCACACTTGGTATGAGTATGAGGGTCTTAATGCTGACGGTACTCCTGTAGGTTTGAGCAATCAATTAGGTGATATCGCTATTTCAAATGGTGGTGACGGAACTGCAAAACCTTCAAACACCCTAGCAGATAAAGACCTTGAGCCTATGTATAATGATGAAATCATTGTAGGTTATCAAGCAGCGATTAATGATGACTGGTCTTGGAGCATCAAAGGTACATACCGCACACTGGGTAATCAAATAGATGATGGCTCATACATCTTTAGAGATGAAAATGGTGAATATCTTGGTGAAAACTGGTTCTTATTCAACCCAGGTAATGGCGCAACATTTAATTTTGACTTAGATGGTGACGGTGTAACTGAAGAGTATAGCTTCACAGCTGAAGAGCTAGGTTATCCTGAAGCTAAACGTCGTTACGCTGCCGTTGACCTTTCAATTGAGAAAAGTTGGGATGAGGTTTGGTCTTTAAAAGCACTATACACTTGGTCACATAACTACGGTAACACAGAAGGTTTTGTTAAATCTGATAATGGTCAAGATGATGCTGGTTTAACACAAGACTGGGATTACCCTTATCTTATGGATGGTGCTAACGGTAACTTACCAGCAGACCGTCGTCACAATATTAAAGTTTACGGTGCATACGCAGTTACTGAAAACTTCTTAGTAGGCGCAAATCTAAATGTTGCTTCTGGTCGTCCTTGGACAGCATTAGGTGCGGGCTATACACCAAACCCAGACTTATATGATTATGGCGATACTTATTATGTTGGTGATAAACGCTACCCTCGCGGCAGCATGGGAACAACTCCCTGGACAGCGCGATTAGATCTTAACTTTACGTACAACCTGCATTTTAATGACCAAAAAGTACGCTTCGCATTAGATATTTTCAATGTATTTGATGCAGCTACAGCAACTCGTTATGACGAAGTTGCTGAAATAGCGGCTGGTGATGACAGTGCAACATTTGGTTTAGCGGAAAGTTATCAATCTCCTCGTCGAGTCCAACTATCTGCTTCTTATGACTTTTAATTTCGATTAAATTAGTAAGATAAGCAACGATTCTAAAAGCCTCATTATGAGGCTTTTATTTTTTAATATTTACAACTAGTAGTGCTGCAATAATTAGTCGATATTTATCTGAAGTAAATCAAGCAACCTTATAAAATACAAGTGAAAGCATGAGGAAGGAGCAAGACTTCAAAATAAAATCATACTAATGGTAGGTTAATAGCTTTCACAGCATCAATGTCTGATTTAGGCATACAAGAATAACTAATTATTCTACAAGTCATCCAATAAAGTACTGCAATTCAAACTCTATAAACGTCAGTTCGCTTGCCAGAAACACTGAAGGAAGTGCATTCATGGCAATCTACAACATACAAAATTTAGCTCAATTATACATTGAGCTAAATAGTTTCAGGGCCAAGTTTAACGCTGACAATTAGGCCTTGGCTCAAACTCGCTGGCACGAATTGGAAGCTGTACAACCTTGCCGCATCCAGGAGGCGCTTGCAGGCCGGTTTCTTCGTTAATAAAGGCCCAACGAATAGAAGCTGGGCGTGTATCTGCTATAGCTTCAGGATTGAGTGGTTTAAGGTAGCGAATATAGGCTTCTAGTGCACCAACACTGCCTGTTAAACCAGTGCTCTTGTTATCGTCGCGACCAATCCATGCAACAGTAACTGTGTTTTGGTCAAAACCTGCAAACCAGCTATCGCGCAAGTCATTACTGGTACCTGTTTTACCAGCAAGCTGAATTGATGGAAAGTGGGCATTTAAACGCTTTGCTGTACCGTCTTTGGTCACTCGTTTCATTGCATATTTGGTCATGTAGATTGATGCATCGTCAAAGCGTTTTTGTGAGGTGACATCATGTTTATAAAGCACTTTACCTACTGAATCTGTCAGTGCTGAAATAGACGTTAACTCGCGGTACTGACCATCTGCAGCAAGTGTTGTATAAAGCTGCGCGACTTCAAAGCTAGAAAGCTCAAGTGCACCTAAAAGTAATGATGGATATTGATCAATACGCCCTTCTACACCTAAACGCTTCAAGGTATCAGCCACTTTATCTACACCAACATCAAGACCCGTGTTAACCGCAGGAATATTTATACTGTTACTAAATGCTTTGTATAGTGGCATTGGTCCGCGGAACTGCTTATCGAAGTTCTCTGGTTGCCATACTTTGCCCTGTTCGTTAGTCACTTGCAGTGGTGAGTCATCCACTAAAGTGGCAACATTAAACTGACCACTTTCAAATGCCGTTAAATATACTGCTGGCTTAACTAATGAGCCAATATTACGTTTGGTATCTAGTACACGGTTAAAGCCAAAATAACGTACGTCACGGCCTGCAACTAGCGCCGACACTCCACCTTTTTCAACATTAACAGAGATCATCGCTGCCTCAAGCTCTTCTGTTTTAGGGCGTTTTTCAAGATACGGCAAGCTTGCTTCAATCGACTCTTCCATAGCCGTTTGCTTTTGTAAGTCAAAATAGGTAAAGACACGTACTCCGGCATCTAACACTTGCTGATCTGGTAGTAGGCGCTTTAATTCTCGGTTAACTAATTCTAAGTAACCCGGATACGACTTTTGCAGGCTGTCTTTCATTGGTGCAATATCAATAGGACGCTTTAATGCCGCGCGATATTCACGTGTATCAATAAGCTTGTTTTCAACCATTAATCGCAGCACTAAATCACGGCGCTCCATTGCGCGCTCACTATAACGGCGCGGATTGTAATACGATGGCCCTTTTACCATAGCAACTAACAACGCAATTTGGTCGTATTCAAGTTCATCCACAGGTTTTGAGAAATAAAACTCAGCGGCTAGGCCCATACCATGAACACCTTGATTGTAAGACTGACCTAAATACACTTCATTGAGGTAGGCCTCTAAAATTTCATCTTTGCTGTAGCGGTAATCTAGAATTAAGGCAATTAGCGCCTCATTAAATTTACGTACCAAAGAGCGCTCACGAGTTAAGTAGATATTTTTTGCTAACTGCTGAGTTAAAGTACTGCCGCCCTGTACGGTACGCCCTGCTTTGATATTGCTATACAAAGCACGCATAATTGACCACACCGATACGCCGTGATGGTCATAGAAATTACGGTCTTCAACCACCAGCAAGGTGTCTTTTAGCATTGGCGGAAATTTATCAAGCGGTACAAACTCACGATCTTGCTTTGAGTCATTACCGATACGTGCAATTTGTACTGGCTCTAACCGTGCGCTATTCAAGCGGCGACCAAATTTATCTTTAATAGTTGCTAACTTTTGTCCCGAAAAACGCAGCTCAATAACGTGTGCATCTTCAAGGCCGTCATAAAATTCAAATTCACGGCGATACACTTTAATGCTGTTAGCAGATTTAACATACTGACCTGTACGGCTGAGTTTATTTACTGAAGAGTAATTTAAGCGGTTTAACTCCCAAATAACTTCTTGCTGGGATAAATATTGTCCAGGATAAAAACTCATTGCACGCGCATAGACTTGGGCTGGTAACTGCCACTTATTCCCCTCAAATTGGCGGGTAATTTTGGCATCAAGGTAAATAAGGTACAGTGTCATAGCAATGACAACTGCTAAAGAAAGCTTCCAAAATATTGACCAAAGCTTTCTTAGAATCCCCGCTTTAGTAGCATTTTTAGGTGAATTTTTACGCTTAGAAGAAGAGCGTGAAGATGCCGCTTTAGTTTTTGATGACGACTTTTTTGCAGGTGTTTTTTTATCAGCCATTGAGTTCGCTATTGATCAGTTAATTTTACAGGACAAGCTAGGCAATATTAACACCTGTAAAATTAACAGTCACTTAAACTCGGTTAGCGTGTGCACAACCATAGCGAGTGAATTACGGCAGGAATAAAAAAGATAAAACATAAAATAATGTTAATGATTAAATCTTTACCTGCTCCCGCTTTTAAAAATACCGCAACAGGCGGTAAAAATAGCGAGATAATAATAAGCAACAGTTTGTTATCCATAATTTTTCCTTGTTAGATTGGAACCTTAAGCATAGCTAATAATTGACTAAATCGCCTATCAGAAAAGACTTATTTAATTGCAAAAAAGCCCTACCTAAGTAGAGCTTTGATTTGAACACACAATGATTTGTTTTTGTGCGTGTAAAAACACGCACAAAGATTAGTTACTACGAACTGATACAAACTCAGGGTACGCATCAATACCACAGTCATGTTGATCCATACCGTTTAGTTCTTCTTCTTCGGTAACGCGGATACCCATAGTATTTTTTAGAATTGCCCATACGATTGATGACGCGATAAACACAAATCCTAAGATACATACTAAGCCAATCAACTGATTAACGAAGGTTGCATCTGAGTTTGAAAGTGGTACTAACATAATACCTAAAGCACCACATACACCGTGTACAGAGATAGCACCTACAGGGTCATCGATTTTAGCTTTATCAAGTGCAACGATGCTAAATACAACCAAAGAACCACCAAGTAGACCCAGTAAACAAGCAAGTAATGGTGTTGGTGATGCAGGCTCAGCTGTAATAGTTACCAGACCAGCTAATGCACCATTAAGCACCATAGTTAGATCGGCTTTGCCCCAAAGTACTTTACACACCATAAGTGCAGCAATTGCACCACACGCAGCGGCAGCGTTAGTATTAACGAAGATTTTACCTACTGCTGTTGCATTTTCAGCGTCAGAGATAAGCAGTTGTGAACCACCGTTGAAGCCAAACCAACCCATCCAAAGGATTAATGTACCTAGTGTTGCTAACGGTAGGTTAGAACCAGGAATTGGGTAGATTTCACCGTTTTTGCCATATTTACCTTTACGAGCACCTAGGAAAAGCACACCTGCAAGAGCGGCTGCTGCACCTGCGCCATGAACAATTGCAGAACCAGCAAAGTCAACAAAGCCCATCTCAGATAAGAAGCCTGCGCCCCAAGTCCAGTAACCTTCGATTGGGTAAATGAAACCAGTTAAAACAACAGTGAAAATTAAGAATGCCCATAACTTCATACGCTCAGCAACCGCACCAGATACGATTGACATAGCCGTTGCTACGAACACAACTTGGAAGAAGAAATCAGACTCTAAAGAGTGATCTGCATCAGCAGCTTGAGTGCCAATTAATGCACCAAATGAAGGGATAAAACCACCTTCTGCGTTATCAACATACATGATGTTGTAACCCACTAATAAAAACATAGTGCAGGCAATAGAGAATAGTGCTACGTTTTTGGTTAGTATTTCTGTTGTATTTTTTGCACGCACTAAACCTGCTTCTAGCATAGCGAAACCAGCCGCCATCCACATTACTAAAACACCCGACATCAAAAAGTAAAATGTGTCGAGCGAGAACTTCAACTCTACAATCGTGTTTTCCATAATTCCCCCTTAAATTGCTTCTTCATCAAGTTCGCCTGTACGAATACGGACGATTTGGTCTAGGTCGTAAACAAAAATTTTGCCGTCACCAATTTTGCCTGTTGAAGCAATTTTTGTGATGGTTTCAACAACGCGTTGACAATTTTCGCTACGAGTTGCAATTTCAAGTTTGATTTTTGGAATAAAATCGACTTGGTATTCAGCTCCACGATATAGTTCAGTGTGACCACGTTGACGGCCAAAGCCTTTAACGTCGACAACTGTCATCCCCTCAATGCCTAAATCAGCCAGTGCTTCACGCACATCATCAAGTTTGAATGGCTTTATTATTGCACTAATCATTTTCATAGTGGCCCCCTTCGGACGCTTATTGTTATCCTGTTGGTGTATGTAATCCAACCTTTGTGCCACTATTTTTTATTATTAATATTCAATGATTTATATTTTAATATTGGTTTTTGAACAAAAAAAATGCACCCATATGGTGCATTTTATTAACAATTAACCTGAGCTGGTGCAATTTACTCAATTATTGAATAACTAAGCAATTTCGCTGTTGTTGCTTGGCTTGATATAGCGCTTTATCTGCAATACGCATAGCAGCTGTTAACGACACTTTTTGAAATGGAGTCATACCAATACTCATGGTCAATGAGTAAGGCTCACCATTAATAGAAAAGGCATGGCTGGCTAACTGCTCTCTAAATGTATTTAATCGCTGCTCTGCCTTTTTTAGATCCATATTATTGAGCACAACTGCAAACTCTTCACCACCAATACGTGCCACGGTAAAATCATCAAACTTTGCTTTTAAGAATGATGCAACTTGCTTAAGCGCCTGATCACCCGCTTCGTGACCAAATTGATCATTAACATTCTTGAAGTAATCAATATCAAGCAAGGCTAAAACATTCTCTTGTTCAACATTCTTTAATATTTTTTCGGCGTATTGATAAAAATAGCGTCTATTGTGTAAGCCTGTTAAATGGTCGCGATATGCACTTTCTTTAATATCGGCTATTAGAGCGAGTTGTTCCATGGTTTGCATAACACGGCAATGAAACTCTTCATTCATAAATGGCTTTGTTAAAAAGTCATTAGCACCGTATTTAATAAAGCGCGCCGATAAACCATGCTTACCAGCCCCCGACAAACCAATAATGGCTAAGTCATCGCGGCCGCGGAAATTACGCACCGCTTTAACCAACTCAAAACCATCCATTGTTGGCATTGCATAGTCAGTAAGTAACAATTTAATTTCTGGGTCGTCTTTGAGCATTTGCAACGCTTGCTCACCATCTTGGGCATCACTCACTGCAAATAATTGCTTTTCGAGCATTTGCTTCATTAAAGTGCGGCTCAATACTGAGTCATCAGCCACCAGCGCTTTGCTACCATCGTTTCTGAGTAATTGTGCAACTAACTTTATTGCGTAATGGTACGAATCACGATTATCTTTAACGACATAATCAACCACACCAAGCTCTAACATTTGTTGGCGGATGTACTCATCAATTTTAGAGGTCAAGACAACGGTCGGAATATTCTTTGAAAGCGTGTACTTAGCCACTTCACCATTCATTGCATCTGGCAAGGTTAAATCGACCAATGCTAATGTATAATCGTGTTCAGCAATTAAATTTATCCCTTCTTTTAGGGACCACGCAAAGTCGACAGCGACATCGAGATAGTGAGCAGCCAAGTGACGTAACACTTGCTGCACCACCTTACTGTCTTCAACAACTAACACTCTTTGCATTATAACTTCTCTTTCTAAGCGCACGTGCACAGATTATAAACACGCTAAATATACGCCATTTTTCAATCTAGCTAAATAATTAAGCAAATTATCTTTAGTAAAAAAAAGGATTTTTTTGTTATTTGCTCATGATTTTCGGTTAATTTCCACTTCAACAGCGAATATTGGTCACTAGTCTCATTAGTTTGTCATCGAGTTAGCTTTAATTTTTAATAGCTATAAATCGAATAATAAGGAATCAACATGAAACTAGTTAGTTTTATTGGCTTATCGGTAACAGCACTGACACTGACCTTTAGCACTCCTAGCTTTGCAGATAACGCACGTCGCATTGATGTCGACAGCAAAGTAGTCACAGAGCATAAAGCACGCATTAACGGCGAGCGCTTTTCATATACCGCCGCCACTGGTACGCAACCCGTTTGGGATGAGCAAGGCAATGCCGTTGCAACGTTGCAATATACTTATTATACCCGTGACAAAGTAGACGATAGAACAAAACGCCCTCTGGTATTTTCATTCAACGGTGGCCCAGGTTCTGCATCAGTGTGGATGCACCTTGCTTATACTGGACCACGTGTATTAAAAATTGATGACGAAGGCTACCCTGTTCAACCTTATGGCGTAAAAGATAACCCTTATTCAATTTTAGACGTAGCAGATATTGTTTATATCAACCCGGTTAATACCGGCTATTCACGTGTACTTGAAAACGAAAAGGGTGAGCTGCCTAGTAAATCAGATCAACAAAAAATGTTTTTTGGTGTTAACGCTGACATCAAATACTTAGCAGAGTGGCTAAATACCTTTGTTTCTCGCAACGAGCGCTGGCGCTCACCTAAGTTTTTAATTGGTGAGAGCTATGGTACAACACGTGTATCAGGTCTTGCGCACGAATTACAAAACCGCCAATGGATGTATATCAACGGCGTTATTTTAGTCTCACCAACTGAGATTGGTATTAAACGTGAAGGCCCCGTAGAAGCAGCTAACCGCCTACCTTACTTTGCAGCAACAGCTTGGTACCACAAAGCCCTCAGCGCAGATTTACAAGCAAAAGACTTAGACGAGTTACTTCCTGAAGTAGAACAGTTCACCGTAAATAAGTTCTTACCAGCAATTGCTAAAGGTGGCTTTTTACCTGCAGATGAAAAGCGTGCAATTATCAAACAAGCAGCAAAATACGCAGGCTTATCTGAGAAGTTTGTTGAGCAAAACAACCTTGATATTCCAACTAATTTCTTTTGGAAAGAATTATTACGTGACCGCGGTCAAACTGTTGGTCGTTTAGACTCTCGTTATCTAGGTATTGATAAACGTGATGCTGGTGAGTCACCAGATTACTGGGCTGAGCTTACCTCATGGTTACACTCATTCACGCCAGCAATTAACTATTACCTACGTGAAGAGCTTAACTACAAAACAGATATCAAATATAACCTATTTGGTAATGTTCACCCGTGGGATCGCAGCGGCAACAATACCGGCGAAAACTTACGTTTAGCAATGGCGCAAAACCCTTACTTAAATGTAATGATTCAATCAGGTTACTATGATGGTGCAACTAACTACTTTGATGCTAAGTACACAATGTGGCAATTAGACCCAAGTGGTAAAATGAAAGATCGCCTAAGCTTTAAGGGTTATCGCAGCGGACACATGATGTATTTACGTCATGCAGATCTTGAGTCTTCAAATAATGATCTACGCGAGTTTATCCTTAACTCGTTGCCAGCTGAAGGCAAAGCAGCAAAATACTAAATAAATATTTTGTTCATTTATAAAGAAAAAGCCCGTTTTGTACGGGCTTTTGTTTATCCATTGATCTATTTAGGTTTATACTTTTGTTATCTACATTAAGGATTAGGATAACTAAAAGATGGCAGACAAATTTCGTGTGATGTTTGCAGGACTTGAGGCTGGTATTGATCAAACACATGCCACAGAGCAACTAGCTAGCAAGCTTAAAACCAGCACAAACAAAGTAGCTGGATTTTTCGAGCATAAGCCAATATTCGCTCCTTGCGAGCAAGAAAAGGCTCTTAAGCAAGCGAAGCTATTAGCCAGTGTAGGTATAAAAGCAAAGCTACAACCTCTTAGCCAATCGCAATCCACTAGCAGCCTAGATGCAAAGCAACGTGATGAACGTATATTTGATGCGCTTGATTACATCACTAGTAGTTTGATCCGCCTAGAAGAAAAGCTCGATGACTTAGAACAACGTTTACCTGATGTTGAAAAGAGCAGTAATAGCGATCAAGATGAAAGCTGGCAAGATGATGAGCTTCTACTTGATGAAGAACTCGCTGAACCTGTAAAAAAACGCTCAAATACCCTACTCTACTCTTTGATTGCGATGGTGATTGTTTTATTGATCATTCTTGGTATTGTGGAGTTATTCCCTGAGCTTTTCTCTTTCTTAGAAAGTTGATGTATATATTGACATGAGCAACACACGAACAGAAATTAGACAATCCATCCGAAAAAAGCGTAATTCACTGACCGAAGAGCAGCAAAAAAATGCAGCAATTACGCTTAAAATGAAATTTACTCAACACATAAAATCATTAGAAACTCCTCAAAAAGCGCGTATAGGCATCTATTTTAGCAATGATGGAGAGCTTGACACATCATTGTTAATTAAAGATTTATGGCAAAAAAACCACTCTTTATACCTACCTATTATTCATCCCTTCAACGGTACAACTTTATACTTTCAGAGGTATGAAGAAAATTCACCCATGACTGTTAATCGCTATGGTATCTTGGAGCCCAAGTTGAATTGCAGTCAAATATGTCCTTTAGACAAGCTTGATATTTTACTTATGCCATTAGTGGCATTTGACGATCAAGGTAACCGTTTAGGAATGGGCGGTGGGTTTTATGACAAAACGTTGGCTCGGTATTACCAAGAAAATTGGCAAAAACCGATATTAATCGGTCTTGCGCATCAATGTCAGCATGTAGCTGCATTACCTATTGAATCGTGGGATGTACCGTTAAAACACATTATAACCCCAGAGAAAATCTACCAATGGTAAGCAAACTCTTTGTATACTATAGGCCTCTCTGATAGCTAACTGAGCACATAATTATGACGCAAGATGAATTAAAAAAAGCCGCTGCCTGGGCAGCACTCGAGTTTGTAAATGAAAACACCATTGTTGGTGTAGGTACAGGCTCTACAGTGAATCATTTTATTGATGCACTTGGTACAGTAAAAGACACCATTGTTGGTGCAGTTTCAAGCTCTGAAGCTTCTACTGAAAAGTTAAAAGCACTCGGTATTGAAGTGTTTGAGTTAAACGACGTATCAAGCCTTGATGTGTATGTTGATGGCGCAGACGAAATCAACCCACATAACGAAATGATCAAAGGCGGTGGTGCTGCGCTAACACGCGAGAAAATCGTTTCAGCGGTAGCAAAACAATTTGTTTGTATTGTTGATGAATCAAAAGAAGTTGCAACATTAGGCGCATTTCCACTTCCAGTTGAAGTGATCCCAATGGCACGCAGTTATGTAGCCCGCGAGCTTGTAAAACTAGGTGGAGATCCAGTTTACCGTGAAGGTGTTGTAACTGATAACGGCAACGTCATTTTAGATGTGCACAATTTAGACATCAGCAATGCCAAAGAATTAGAGCTAACAATCAACCAGATTGTTGGTGTAGTAACAAACGGCTTATTTGCCCATCGCGGTGCAGATAAAGTCATTATAGGCACCAAAAATGGGCCGCAAATAAAGTAAATAGGAATGAGGATATGAGTAAGGTATCGTTAGCAAAAGACAAAATTAAAATTCTCTTGCTGGAAGGCGTGCACCAAAGTGCTGTAGAAACGCTTAAACGTAATGGCTACAGTAATATTGATTACGTAAAAACTTCCTTACCTGAAGACGAGCTCATCGAGCGCATTAAAGATGTGCACTTTGTAGGCCTTCGTTCTCGCACTCATATTAGTGAAGCGGTATTAGAAGCAGCAGAAAAGCTAGTCGCTATCGGCTGCTTCTGTATCGGTACTAACCAAGTCGACCTGCAAGGTGCCCGTGAGCGTGGTATTGCGGTATTTAACGCACCATTCTCAAACACTCGTTCTGTTGCAGAATTAGTACTTGGTGAAATCTTATTATTACTTCGTGGTATTCCACAGCGTAATGCCCTAGCACACCGTGGCGGTTGGTTAAAATCAGCCAACGGTTCATTTGAAGCGCGTGGTAAAACCTTAGGTATTATTGGTTACGGCCACATTGGTACACAGCTAGGTATCATGGCAGAAAATATCGGTATGAACGTTGAGTTTTATGATATTGAAGACAAACTAACACTCGGTAACGCAACGCAAGTTCATAACCTAACTCAGTTATTACAGCGTGCTGATGTTATTAGCTTACACGTACCAGAAACACCGCAAACGAAGAACCTAATTGGTATGGCAGAGCTTGAAGTAATGAAGCAAGGCGCAATTCTAATTAACGCTTCTCGCGGAACAGTTGTTGATATTGATGCACTGGCTGAATCACTTCGTGAAAACAAGCTAAGCGGTGCTGCAATCGATGTATTCCCTGTAGAGCCAAAATCAAATGATGAAGAGTTTGTATCACCGTTACGCGAGTTCGATAACGTGATTTTGACACCACACATTGGTGGTTCAACACAAGAAGCACAAGAAAATATCGGTATTGAAGTAGCGGGCAAACTTGCTAAATACTCAGATAATGGTTCAACCATTACTGCAGTTAACTTCCCTGAAGTATCCCTGCCTGAACTTGCAAACCGCAGCCGTTTGTTACACGTACACCACAACCGCCCAGGTGTTCTAACGCAAATTAACCAAGCGTTCGCACAGCACGGTATCAACATCGCAGCCCAGTACTTACAAACTGACGAAGCGATTGGTTACGTAGTAATTGATGTCGATACAGACCAATCAGAAGTCGCTCTTAAAGAGCTAAGTGCTGTTGAAGGTACAATCAGAGCACGTATCCTTCACTAATCGTTGGCATATCGAATAAATAAAAAAGCGCAACCAGTTAAACTGCTTGCGCTTTTTTTGTAGGACAAAACTTTAAGGTAGGTTGGTTTGAGCGCTGCGAAACCCAACACGGGAACCCAGCTTTAAACCGTAAATTTCAAGCTCTAAGCCATAAATAGCTTACCGTAGACGTAAAATTTATTTCGCGCGAATTTACACTCCCAACCTCCTTTAAATTATTTAACAGGTTCAGGTTATTTATGTTAATTCTCAGATATCGACATAATGCATCACTATGCTCAAATCAGCCTCGGCTTGAATATTAAGTTTATAATTTCCCATCCTTACTCGCTTCTTCCTTTAAACTAGCTAACATTTGACTTGGTGATTGATCTGAGAGTCCTCTTTTCTCTCCTTCTCACAACCACACTTCCCTGTGTAAATCACGCCGATGAGTCAGTAAATTTTACTCATCGGTTTGCGGTTTTTCAGTGTCTTTATTCTGCTGTTTTTCGCTTATCATGGCGTTTAGTTTCTCACCGCCTTTGATGCCAAAATCTAATGTGCGGATTGGGAATGGGATGGTCATGTCAGCTTCGCTTAGGGCGTTTCTAACTGCCACAACAGCCTTGTGACGAACGGTCATGAAATTCGCTTCGCCGGGGTATTTAATCCAAAACCAAACCAGTAAGTTGACGCTGCTATCACCAAAGCTTTCGGCGTAAACGGCGGTTTCTTCTTGCTTAATAACAAAATCAAACTCATTGATTTTTTTAACAATCGCCTCAGCGGCTTGCTCGGGATCGTCGGCATATGAAATACCCACAGGCACCTCGATACGACGCACACCTAAGGTGCTGTAGTTACTGAGTATGTTCCTAAATAAAATCTTGTTAGGGACTAAGATAAGTTGCCCATAAAAGTTCTCAATGAGGGTGTTTCTAAGGTTAATCGCCCGTACAGTACCAAACACGCTTTCGGTGCGAATAACATCGCCAGTTTTAAATGGTTTGCGAATACCCATAGCAATACCCGCTATAAGGTTCTCTGTCATGTCCTGAAAGGCAAAACCAATCGCAAGACCAACAATACCAGCACCAGCAAGTAAAGAGGTGACTGTGCCTCTGAGACCCAAGAAATCAAGGGCTACAAATAAGCCTACACATAGCACAATAACCTTTGCTATTGATGACATTAAGTCTGCTATTTGCGAAGACTCTAATGAGCGACGTAATAGCTTTCTGAGCATTGAACCAACAAGACGCGCCAGCAATGAAAATACAATGGTGATAACTACTGCGACAATAAAGTTTGGAATATGGCTTATGATGATATCAATCCAGCCACCGAGTTTTTCTTCTATTAGCTTTTCAGCTTCACTTACTGTCGGAATTTTTAACATTTTTATACCTTGATGAATTAATTACACAACAGGGTATTTTGCAAGATAAGCGCCATTTCTAATTGGGTGTATTAAAACCATAAAAAAAGCCGTGCTAAGCACGGCTTCTCTAATTCATTTTGCTAAAAATTAGTTCTGCTCTTCGCGTAAGAAAACAGGCTCTAATTCTTTTGCTGTTGCATCGCTACTAAAGTAATAACCTGCAACGGTGAAATCTTTTAAATCACTCAATTGGGTAATTTTATTTTCAATGATGTAACGCGCCATCATACCGCGGGCTTTTTTCGCATAAAAGCTAATCACTTTATATTGGCCGTTTTTACAGTCTTTAAAATGCGGCGTAATGATTTGCGCATTTAACGCTTTTTTATCAACTGCTTTAAAATACTCGTTCGAAGCAAGGTTTACTAAATACTTACTATCTTGCTCAGCAAGTACCGTATTAAGCTTTTCGGCGATGACACTGCCCCAAAACTGATACAAGTTTTTACCACGTGGGTTTTCAAGTTTAGTACCCATCTCAAGACGGTAAGGCTGCATTAAATCTAACGGCTTCAGCACACCGTAAAGGCCAGACAAGATACGTAAGTGTGACTGCGCGTAATTGAGGTCTGAACTGGTTAATGATTGTGCATCTAAACCACCGTACACATCGCCATTAAAAGCCAACACGGCTTGTTTTGCGTTATCTTGCGTGAATGGCTGCGACCACTCGGAGAATCGTGCTGCGTTTAAACCAGCTAGTTTATCGCTGATTTTCATTAGGCTACCAATTTGCGCTGGTGTTAAATCACGGCAAACTGACATTAACTCTTCGCTATGCTCGAGTAATTCAGGTTGAGTGAATTTATCGGTCGTGGCTGGGGTTTCGTAATCTAAATTCTTTGCAGGTGAAATAACAGTGATCATACTTAGCTATTGACTTGTAATTTATTTGATGTCAATTTCAACATTAATTGAATCAAAATGCACGTTTTGTTTCGTCCTGCCTTTATCCGCTGCTCTTTCATACATAATGTTCTAGTTTTCTATATTAAGGACATTTGACCTATTAAACACTGTCATAGTGTTGCAGCATAAAGGTGGCTATAATGGATATTCTTTTAACTTGCTTGGAATGAGGAAAGCAAATGACTTCAGCACTACAAAGGCTTAAACAGCATTCATCTATTGTTGCAGATACAGGTGATATCGAAGCTATCAAAAAGCACCAACCAGAAGATGCGACAACTAATCCGTCTTTACTTTTAAAAGCCAGTGAAATTGAAGCGTACAAGCCTTATTTAGATAAAGCGTGGCAATATGCCAAAGAAACCGAGCAAGATGCAGCTAAACAACTTGAGCTAGCTTGTGATTACTTTGCTGTTTTAATTGGTAAAGAAATCAGTGAAATTGTTCCAGGTTATATCTCAACAGAAGTAGATGCGCGTTTATCATTTGATACGCAAGCGACAATCGATAAAGCCCACACTTTATTGAGCCTGTACGAAAAAGAAGGTGTGAGCAAAGATAAAATCCTGATCAAAGTTGCATCAACGTGGGAAGGCATCAAAGCCGCTGAGCAATTAGAGAAAGAAGGCACTAAGTGTAACTTAACGCTGTTATTCTCTGAAGCACAAGCTCGCGCATGTGCCGATGCGAACGTATTTTTAATTTCACCATTCGTTGGCCGTATCCTAGACTGGCATGTTGCTAACGGTATGGAAAAGCCAACTGATCCACTGAACGATCCTGGTGTGCAATCGGTTCGTAGTATCTACGAATTCTACAAACGTCACGATTACAAAACAGTGGTAATGGGCGCAAGCTTCCGTAATACAGGCGAAATCATCGCGCTTACAGGTTGTGATAAGTTAACCATTAGCCCTGCACTTTTAGAAGAGCTAGGTCAACTAACTGATGCACAAGAATACCTGCTAGATAACGACTTTACTGTTGAAGAAAAACCAGCACCACTGACTGAAAGCCAGTTCCGTTGGTTACATAACCAAGATGCAATGGCAACAGAAAAGCTCGCTGAAGGTATTCGCTCGTTCGCAGAAGCACAAATTGAATTAGAAGCTCGTTTTAAAGCAATGTAATTCAAATTACAGCATTTTTTAAAACGCCACCTCCCGGTGGCGTTTTTGTTTCTGAAATAACTAATTCCTTGATCTATTCATCTATCAATCACAGTTCTGTAACATTATCGTCACTTTTTTGTTCTATTTTTACCTTGCCTATGGTATACGTATTTCCGAGGTTCAAAAAATAAATGGGAGAAGTTCATGGATAGCCTAGACGATATTTTAGAAATATTAGAAGGTCCTGGTAAAACAAAAAAGACCTCCACAAAAAATAAAAAAAGAAAATGGCGCGAAATCGAAGCGTTAAAAGATAAACACAGATTACGTAAAGAACTAAAGGAGCTTGATTACTTTACTGATAGTATTGACATAGACGAATTAGATTTTTTGTAAAATAAAGGCCCTTATTATGGGCCTTTTACGTTTTTGTTATAAAATTTGTGGTAATGACCAATTGATCGGTTTTTTGTTTTGATCAATAAGCATTTGGTTTGTCTTAGAAAAGTGCTGACAACCAAAAAAACCTCGATGAGCAGAAAGCGGTGACGGATGCGGACCTTGGATCACATGATGACGCGAGGTATCAATGTGTTTACCTTTTTTCTGTGCATGTGCGCCCCATAAAATAAACACCACACCTTCACAGTGTTGATTAATAAGCGCAATCACTGCATCGGTAAATTGCTCCCAGCCAAGCTGCTTATGAGAATGAGCCTGCCCTTGTTCAACAGTAAGTACGGTATTAAGTAAAAACACCCCTTGCTCTGCCCAACTTTGCAAGTAACCGTGGTGGGGTATCTCAAACCCATCAATATCTGTGGCTAGTTCCTTGTATATATTCTTTAATGATGGCGGTAGTTTTTTAACCTGCGGCAATACCGAAAAACACAAACCATGGGCTTGGCCTTCTCCGTGATAAGGGTCTTGCCCTAAAATAACCACTTTGACTTCGCTCAGTGGTGTGGCATCAAAAGCTGAGAATACCTGCTCATCTTTTGGATAAACGGTCACACCTGCTGCGCGTCTATCAGCTACATATTGCAAGGTTTCTTGCATGTAGGGTTTAGCAAGCTCGGTATCTAGAAATGTTTGCCAATCGATCATTTTGAAGCCTGTATTTGCTGACGAGAAATGTCTATTTTACCACACATATCGCTTAAACCATCTAGCATACGGGTTGTAAAACGATGCAATAGATCTGCGTTCACACTAATAAACTGGTTATGCTGCACTGCCGGCAGTTCAGGCCATTGACGCCAGTCTATCTTCGGTTGCGGCTTTTTAGTTTTTTCGTCTGGAATAATAATCGCCTCAGGTTTAGCAACCAATACATTTTCAATACTAATGCGCGGGTAATCAGTATCGCTATTAGCAAACACATTCTCAGCATGGCAAATAGTTAAAAGCTGATTAATCCAGGTATTTCCGCCAATTGTCATCATCGGCTCTGGCCATAATTGATAAAAAACAGGCACGGCTTTTTTACCTTGCTGAGAGGCACGAATTGCATTGAGTTTAGCTGCAAACTCATTGGCCACCTTATCTGCCTTAGTTTGTAAATGCGTAAGCGTGCCGAGCTTACGTAATTCATCAGCAACATTATCAACTTGATCCGGATTACTATAAGCAACAGGAATACCTAGCTTTTCGATATAAGCGAGGTCATCAGCTTTATTTCCTGTCTTCCACGCTAAAACAAGATCTGGCTTAAGTGACAGTAACTTTTCCATATTGACGCCGTAATACCCACCAACACGTTCAATATCATTCGCTTGTGCTGGGTAATCAGCAAAATCAACCGTACCAACGATACGATCGCCAGCACCTATCGCAAACAGGTTTTCAACAATGTGCGGTGCTAAAGCAACAATACGCTGTGGCTCTTTAATTTCATGAGCGTGTGCAAGTGCGGGTAAATTTAATAAAAAACCTAAGAGTGCAAACTTGATGGGTTTCATGTTAATAATCGAACCCTTTTTGCGCTTTAATGCCAGCATCAAAAGCATGTTTTACGTTTCTAACTTCACTGACTGTGTCAGCCAAGTCGGTCAATTTACGGTGTGCACCACGTCCTGTAATAATCACCGATTGCATGGCTGGTCGAGAGCTTACTGCCTCTAACACTTCGTCTAAGTCAATATAGCCGTAAGTGATCATATAGGTTATTTCGTCTAGCATAACGAGGTTAATCGACTCATCCTTGAGCATTCTTTTCGCTTCTTGCCATGTCACTTGTGCAGCTGCGGTGTCTGACTCTTTGTTTTGTGTCTCCCAGGTAAAACCGGTGTTCATAATAACAAATTCAACCCCTGCTTTTTCGAGTAGGTTACGCTCACCGCACTCCCAAGTCCCTTTAATAAACTGACACACAGCTGCTTTCATTCCGTGACCAACAGCGCGTGCGACAGTACCAAATCCAGAGGTAGATTTGCCCTTACCATTACCAGTTATGACCTGAAAAATACCTTGCTCTTTTTGCGCAGCAGCAATACGTTCATCGACTTTTTCTTTTACTTTTTGCTGGCGCTGTTGGTGCTTATCTTGATTCTGTTCGCTCATTGTTGTTCCTTATGACTCTAAGTTGAAGTTCTCATAAATATTGATGATTTGTTCAATATCGAGATTCTCTGCTACCACATTGGCTAAACGGCTTAGCTGCTGTTCACGGTTTAAGTTAATATCAATCGGCTTTATTTGGCTATTTGGTGCAAGCCAAGTAGTTAGCTCAGCTACTCCCTCTGGCGTATCGAACAAGCCATGTAAGTAAGTACCTGCTATTTGGTTATCATCACTAATAAAGCCATCCACTTTAAATCCACTTGGGTGATTATTAAAACTCAAGAATGGCTTTTCAAGTGCGGGCCCTTGGCTTATACCAGCGTGAATTTCATAGCCTGAAATTGTTTTACCACTACGATTTAAATGAAGCATGCCAGTGACTTGGTTTAGTACTTTTTGCTGCCCTAACTGCGTTTCAAAGTCAGCCAACCCTAGCCCTTCTGCGCTGCCTAAATTGGATTCAACAGCATGTGGATCAGCAAGATAGTTGCCTAACATTTGCAGCCCACCACATACTCCGAGCACTTTACCGCCATAGCGTAAATGACGTTTTATTTGTGTGTGCCAACCTTCATTTTTTAAAAACGCTAAGTCGTTAAGGACATTTTTACTGCCCGGAATAATAATCAGATCAACACTTGGAATAGTCTGGGTATGACGTACATACTGTAAATCGATTTCTGGTTGTAATCGCAGTGCATCAAAGTCAGTGTGATTACTAATATGAGGTAGCAATAGCACTACTATGCGCAATTGTGGTTTATCTACCTGATTGCTTATAGCAACGGCATCTTCAGCATCTAGTGCTAAGTCATGTAAATAAGGTAACACCCCAAGCACAGGCTTGTTGGTGTATTGCTCTAACCAATCAAGACCGCCTTGCAATAACGCAATATCACCCCGAAAACGGTTAATCACAAAGCCTTTAACGCGCGCCTGCTCTGAGTCAGACAACAAGGCTAACGTTCCGACTAAATGGGCAAACACCCCGCCTTTGTCGATATCGGCGATAATGATCACCGGGCAATCTACCGCCTCAGCATAGCCCATATTGGCAATGTCGTTTTCGCGCAGGTTTATTTCTGCAGGGCTCCCAGCACCTTCAACAACCAGTAATTCAAAACGTTCACTTAAACGCTGCTGCGAAGTAAGAACCGCATCCATCGCCACTTTTTTGTAGTCGTGATAACTGTCCGCTTCCATATTCGAAAGCGCTTTACCATGAACGATTACCTGCGCCCCAGTATCACTGTTAGGTTTTAATAAGATAGGGTTAAAATCGACTTCTGCGGGCACTTTTGCCGCTACAGCTTGCAAAGCTTGTGCTCGGCCTATCTCGCCACCATCTGCGGTTACGGCACTATTTAACGCCATATTTTGTGGCTTAAAAGGTGCAACCTTAATGCCTCGCTCTGCAAAGATCCGACAAAGTGCTGCAACAAGGGTGCTTTTGCCTGCATCTGAAGTTGTGCCTTGCACCATTAATGTTTTCATCATTGTTCTCTTTTCAAAGTTTGTGCAAGACCTGCAATCACAAACTCAACACGTGCAACTTGCTGTGCTAAGGCTTGATGCAACCAACCTGAATGATCAACAAACTGACGGCTTAATTCACCGAGCGGCACAATGCCATGACCCACTTCATTGCTGACAAAAATCACCTCACCAGACAATTGCGATAGCACATCGAGTAAGGCCGCTTTTTGCTCAAGCCAAAATGCTTCACCCTGCTGGCATAAGCAATTACTCAACCACAAGGTTAAACAGTCCACTAAAATACAGTTTTCAGCTTGGCTATACTGTCGTAATGTTTTAGCCAAATGCAAAGGCTCTTCAATAAGTTGCCAATGCTTAGCGCGCTCTGCTTGATGCCTATTAATTCGGGCTGTCATTTCTTCATCACCCGCATTTGCTGTAGCAATGTAGATAAGTGGCTTGTCTGAATTTATTGCCAGCTGCTCAGCAAAACGGCTTTTACCGCTGCGAGCACCGCCTAAAATTAAAGTATGTTGTTGGCTCATAACATACTCACTAGACATAAGTAGGTAACAAGCTCAGATACTTGCTGGGCAGCACCTAAGCAATCGCCGGTATAGCCAGATAACTGCTTTTCAAACCAGCGCTTCAATAGTAAACGAGTAACAAAAAGCACACTGACGAGTATTAATAATTGCCCTAGAGTGAAGCCAAAAAACAACCATGCTATTGCTAACACAGCAAAGCCAGTTGCTAACAGTATTTGATAACTTTGCGTACTTAAATACATCGCAATTGGTTTTACTTTAGATGTGGCGTCCTGACTTACATAGTCCATATCTGCAATTAAACTTGTTGCTACAACCCGGCTTAAGCTTTGTCCTAAAACAAGAGCAATAATCAGAGTACTGGTTGCCTCGCTAAGTGCGACAAGTGTTTGGTACTTAACTAATAAAGCCATCAAAAGCGCCGCAGCACCATAGGTGCCTAAGCGACTATCTTTCATAATGTTGAGCTTATCTGCAACTTGCCAACCGCCACCAAAGCCATCCCAGACATCAGCAAGCCCATCTTCATGAAATGCCCCTGTGATTATCAAGCTAAATGCCATAACTAACGCGACTGCAATGGCTGGGGGGAATAACCAACTTAGCAGCAAAAAGCTTAACGCTAAAATTGCGCCTAATAATACTCCGACCAATGCAAAATAGCGGCTGGCCTGATTGAGCGCCTTATTCGATACTGCAAAGTTTAATTTAACGGGTATACGCGTTAAAAAGCTGAGCGCCAGTAAAAATAACTGAAGCTGACTTGGGGTAGAATCAGAAGTGTGTTGTTCAGCGCTCATATCAAACTACTTGCTCAACATTAGCATCGGCAAAACTTGCCATGTCATTATAAAACGCCAAAGATGCTTGCAGTAAAGGTAAAGCAAGCGCAGCCCCGGTGCCCTCTCCTAAACGTAAATCAAGCTGCAATAAAGGTGCTGCATGCAAGGCATTGAGCATTGTTTTGTGCCCTTGCTCATCAGAGGCATGGGCAAATAACATGTAATCGCGAGCGTTTGCATTAATCCGAGTTGCAACAAGCGCTGCTGCAGTACAAATAAAGCCATCAACAACCACTGCCATGCCAAGTTCAGCAGCAGCTAAAATGGCGCCGGTGATCTGTACAATTTCAAAACCACCTAATGCCGCAAGCGTCATTAATGGGTCATCAAAATGAGCTTGATGCAATTGGAGGGCTTGCTCTACAACCTTAATTTTTTTAGCTATAACCTCATCACTCACACCTGTGCCTTTACCAACACATTGGTTGGCAGGTAAGGACAACAAAGCTGCCATTAATGCCGCAGCACTTGTAGTATTACCAATACCCATCTCTCCAAACGCAATAGTATTGCTGCCTTGCTCATAGAGTGAATGCACTCGCTGCTTTGCTAATTCAAATCCTTTTTCAACATGGCTACGAGACATGGCCATTTCAGTATTCAGTGGGGCAGTGATTTCACCTAAACGCTGGTTATGCACACTTTTATCATGTGCTGTAGTGAGTGTTCCGGCATCGACAACTTCGAGCTGCCAACCAAGCTGGCGACAAAATACATTGATTGCAGCGCCTCCAGCTGCAAAGTTTGCCACCATTTGTGATGTAACAGTGCTAGGAGCAATTGACACACCTTGACTTGCCACACCATGGTCGCCTGCAAATACAACCAGAGAAGGCTTTGAAATAACTGGTTTAAAGGCAAGTAGCGCCTGCTCACTACCAAGCTGCTTTGAAAAAATAAGCGTTAATTGTTTAGCACAACTCTCAAGCTGACCTAAGGCGCCAAGCGGCTTTGTTTTAAGGTCTATTTTTTGTTGAATTACAGCTGAAAATTGCTGATTAAGAGGCATGATATTAAACATTAGCTACCTGCTCTGTTTACGAAAATAAAGTAAGAATAAAAAGAACACACTACCGATAGCGGCTGTGATCACACCAACAGGTAGTTCTTGGTTATTCAATAAGGTTCGGCATAACACATCTACCCACACCATAAAAATACCTCCGACCAAGGATGTCATGACTAAGTTATGGCTGCTGCCTTGCGGCGAAAAGTAGCGCACAATATGTGGGATCATCAGGCCGACAAAACCAACGCCCCCACACATAGCAACAAGCACCGCTGTAATTAATGAACTTAGCAGCAGCATCATGATCCGAAAGCGTTGCACATGAATCCCCAAAGTCGCAGCACTTTCATCACCGAGCAACATTGCATTTAGCTGACGACGAAATGCAATCATCAAAGTCATACAGGCAATAATAACGGTAAACGGCAGCCAAAGAGTGCCCCACTGCGCCCGAGAAAAACTGCCCATTGTCCAAAATAAAATAGCTGTAATTGCTTGAGGATCACTAAAATAAAGCAGCAAGCTAGTCAGAGCGCTAAATAAGAAGGATAAAGCAACGCCGGCAAGTAACATGGCTTCAACTTGACCAACATGTCGACGCCCTGCAATAGCAATGAGCAACAGCATTGAGAGTAAGCTCCCTACAAACGCCGCTACTGACATGCTTAAGCCAAAGCCCGCACCAGTAAGGGCTATAAAGCACACCACACCAAATGAAGCCCCTGAAGAGATACCAAACAAGTAAGGATCAGCAAGCGGGTTTCGGGTTACGGTTTGCAAAATTAATCCCGCAAGAGCCAGTCCAGATCCTGCTAAAAATGCCAGCACCGTTCTTGGCATGCGCAACTGCCAAATAATCCGCTGCACGAATTCATCACTGCCTGGGCTAAATAGGCCATTAAATACCTCACTCAATGGTGTGTTTGCAGCACCAAAGCTCAGAGCGAAAAAACAACTAATAAGCCCAACAACAACACAGATACTTAAACGCATTGCATCAGTCATTTTGATGCTCCTGTGTCTGATAGCCATAAAAATAAGTTATATGCGGGATAAACTTATCGGTGTTTGATTGCGGATGAGCAGACACCGCAGCGCAGACACCAAATACATCGCTCAACAGCTGCTCAGTAAGCACCGCTTTTGGTTGCCCCTGACAAACCAATTGCCCTTCGTCAATTACCAGTAATTCATCACACAAACTCGCTGCAAGATTTAAGTCATGAAAAGAGGCAAGCACAGTCACATCGAGGGACTTTGCTAATTCCATTATTTGAATTTGGTATTTAACATCAAGATGACTGGTAGGCTCATCCATGATCAAAAGCTTAGGTTGCTGTACAATTGAGCGTGCAATGAGTGCTCTTTGCTTTTCACCACCAGAGAGCGAATCGAATACTTGCTCACTATGATGAGACAAACCAACCTGCTCAATCGCTTGATATATTCGCTGCTTATCATTGATAGACGTGCCGCTGAAAAGTCGCTTATGAGGTGTTAACCCTAAACTCACCACGTCGAACAGAGACAAATTAAACTGCGATGGAGACTCTTGTAAAACTACAGCAACCTGCTTTGCAAACTCATCAGCATTGATTTGCCAGATATCTTCACCGTTTAGCAACACAGCCCCTTGTTGAGGTTTCAAGTAACGATAAAGACAACGCAGCAAGCTTGATTTACCTGCACCATTAGGGCCAAGTAAACCTATAAACTGCCCAGCTTTTAACTCAAGGCTAATTGATTTAAGTATTGTTTTATTCGCAATACCCCAACTTAAATCAGAGACTGATATTAATGGCGCAGAGCCGTGGCTAGTTTGTTGCAAGCTTGTTCTCTCTTGGCGAGCAACCACAACGCACAAGAAAGCACTGATAAGTACCAGAAAATGACGTGAGTTTACCCGCTCGATGATTAATTGTTAGTGCTAAGTATCTGGCTGACCATACTTATGATGGATTACAGTTGCGGGAACAGCTGGAGAATTTCACTCCATTCCATAGCATATGTGTATTATGGCGGGCTAAGTAAATAATTCAATGAATATCACTCTAGATGGCTAAAAAACAATTTTTGGCCAAGTTTTTCCTTGTTCATCTATATATACATCGAGTGTAACAAGTCCCGCATAAGGGAGGTGGAAAACATTTAAATGCGTGGCTGACTGTTTTGGCATCTGGCAAACAATAGCAAGAATTTGTTTAATCACACCAGCGTGGCTGATTACCAATGACTGAGTATGTTTAGTTTCACTCAATGAGTTTAAAAACGTTTGCCACCAAGCTTCTACCCTTGCGTAAAAGTCAGCCATTGATTCACCATTGGGTACTTTTACCTGCCAAGGATGCTGCCAAAAATCACCGATATGAGGTTTACTGGTTTGCTGCCAAAGCTGCTGATAGTCTTGGCCATCCCAATCACCAAAATTAAACTCTTTCAGCGCATTGAAATACTGAACATTCAATGTGTGTTGATTTGCTAAAAAATCAGCATAGACTGAGCAACGCTTTAGCGGTGAGCTATAAATAGCATTTAAATTCAACAGTTCAGCTGAGGCTTGGCGCATTTGTTCAAGACCATGCTTTGATAAGTCAACATCGATTTGCCCAGAAAGAATACCCGGTGTGGCAATTTCGCCATGGCGAAGAAAATAAACTCGTGAAGTAAATGCGTCCATAATGTTCCTCAGTAACCAGTAGTGAACGTTAACGCGTTTCAAATACTCTGTCGAGTTATGCTAAAGGACTTATGCTAAAAGAGAATTAAGCTAAACGCATCAACCGAACGTCAAAATGCAGCACTGCGTTCGCACCAATTTTTCCGCCGTTACCTTTTTTACCCCAAGCAAGCTCTGGGGGGATCACAAATTCATAGCGAGAGCCGATATTCATTAATAACAAACCTTCTCGTAACCCTTCTGTAGCTTCTGATAAAGCAAACACCTCTGGCATACCCGCTTTATAACTGTCGGCAATGACACTGCCATCAGCAAGCATAATACGTTGATTAATGACCACTGTATCGAACTCTGTCACGCGATCCCCTGCAACATCATCAATCACTTTATACATTAAACCCGATGCGCATAGATGCGTATCAGGATGAGATGAGAACTTAGCGATGAATGCTTCACTATTTTTACGATTTAACCCTGAAGAACCTTTTGACTTGGTTGTTTTCTTACGAGACACAGTAAACCCGAATTGTATTATAAATATAAAACGCTTTATCGCATAACAACCTAAGGGAAGCAAGGGGCACTGTGGTTTGTAGTGAGTTAGCGAGAGTAAAGTTAGAAAGAGGAAAGTTTTAAAGCTCTGGCGTAGATTGGGTAGAGCGCAGCGAAACCCAACACAGAGAGCTATCAGCTTTCAGCCGTCAGCGATCAGTCGCGCGGTGGGGTTGTTTGGTGCTGCGTCTCCCTCTGCCGGAGGCTCTAGGCTCTAGGCTCTAGGCTCTAGTACTCTTTCACATATATTTTGATCAGTTGCCCCTACTTAAATTCAGGTAACTGATCTTTTTCAATCAATAATTCAATACTCCTGCTTTTTCCAGTAACTGATGTTATAAATTTCTTCTTCTTA